>ERZ1673772.3-NODE-3-length-253113-cov-27.415881_pt1 | contig 253113 bp, 250 predicted proteins | sample MGYA00580140_ERZ1673772 | MGnify/ENA primary metagenome ERZ1673772 (study PRJEB41219, sample SAMN04549600) | soil metagenome | isolation source: soil | place: USA: Texas, Big Bend National Park | collected 2009-03-17 ...
GAAATTTAGAGAAAACGGGAGTATTCGGGAGAAAATTAAAGTATATAGAGGGAGGTACAAAATAGTGAAAAAATTGCGAATCGGAATTGTTGGTACAGGTGGGATTGCCCGCCACGCCCATCTGCCGAGCTATCAAAAAGTAAGCGACAAAGCGGAAGTTGTAGCGGTATGCGATATTGTCAAAGAAAACGCTCAAAAATTTGCTGAAGAATTTAAAGTGCCTTACGTTTTCACAGATTATCAGAAAATGTTTGCCGAGGTGGAATTGGATGCCGTCAGCATCTGCGTTCCGAATAAATTCCATGCACCAGTGGCGATCAGTGCATTGAATGCGGGTCTTCATGTTCTATGCGAAAAGCCGCCTGCAATGAATCCGGCGGAGGCGGAGGAAATGGCTGAAGCCGCCAGAAAAAATAGAAAAATATTGACATACGGTCTTCATTATCGACATACACAAGAAGTGGAAGCATTAAAGCGCTTTATTTATGCCGGTGAACTAGGCAATATTTACGCAGTAAAAGTAACCGCTGTCCGGAGAAGAGGAATTCCAGGATGGGGAGTGTTTACTAACAAAGAATTGCAAGGCGGCGGACCGTTGATTGATATCGGGGTTCATATGCTCGATACAGCGCTTTATTTAATGGGATACCCTGAACCTGCTCAAGTACTTGGAGTGACCTATCAGAAATTAGGAACAAAAAAAGGGATCGGACTTTTCGGAGATTGGGATTGGCAAAACTTTTCGATTGAGGATATGGCAAGAGGGATGATCCTCTTTAAAAACGGTGCTTCTATCCTGTTGGAAACATCATTTGCGGCAAATGTTGAAAAAGACGAAGAAATGAACGTGTCTTTAATGGGAGACAAAGGCGGTGCGGACGTATTCCCGCTGAAAATTTATCAAGAAAAACATGATACATTGGTCGATATAACACCTGTTTACTTGCCGAAAAAAGATCCGTACCAATGGCAGATCGAGCGTTTTGTCGATTGCTGTATAAGTGGAAAGCAGCCGATCTGCACGCCGGATCAGGGGGTTGTTTTACAAAAGATCATAAATGCCCTGTACCAATCTGCTGAAACTGGAGAAACGATCAAGTTATAAGGGAGAGGATCAAGGAATGGGGAAAATCGGAATCCAATTATATTCTGTACGTCAAGCAGCCAGCAAAAACTTTTTGCAAACCGTTCGCAATATTGCTGATATGGGATATGAAGGCATCCAATTTGCGGGATTTTTTGATACGCCAAGCTCCGAATTGAAAAAAGTGATGGATGAAAAAAAGATTGCTGCTGCCGGCGCCCATATACCGTTTCATATGTTAGAAGATAAACAATTGGCTCAAACGCTTCAATATAATGAAGAAATAGGAAATTTTTTTATTATTTGCCCCGTCTTGCCGGAAGGATATAGAAGTGCCGATGGTTATAAACGGGCAGCCGAACGATTTAATCGCATTGGAGAAATATGCAAAAAAGAAGGATTTACGTTCGGATATCATAACCATCATTTTGAATTTGAACGTTTTCATGACACAACCGGATTCGAGTTATTGTTTGAAAATACGGATCCTGATCTAGTGAAAATGGAGTTGGATTGTTTTTGGGTGACATATGCTGGATTGATTCCGGAAGATTTAATGGAAAAATATCAAAATCGCATCGTCTCTTTGCATGTAAAAGATATGACGGTGAAAGAAGGGAAAAAAATCAGCACTGAACTGGGAAACGGAACCCTTGATATCAAGGGAATGTTGGAAATTGGAGACAAATTCGGGGTGGAGTGGTTTACGGTCGAGCAAGAGCATTATGATCAAGATCCGATGGTTAGTGCAAAAATAAATGCTGATTATTTAATAAAACTGCTGGATCGATAAAATTAATTAAACGGCTGATATTTATGAAAATATCGGCTGCCACTTTCATTAAATAAATAACATTACATCCAAAGCAAAAGGATTGGCTCTGGGTGTAAGCTAAAGATCGATTCCAGTGAAATTTTTATTATTTTCAAAAGTGCTGCTTGCACGTTTGCTAACATCTTTACAAAAAAATTTGGTTATGGAAACTTTTCCCCTTCCAAGCGGGAAGTTTCAGGAACATTCTCTCTCTCACTGTAAAAGACCACAGGAAAGTATGGACAATCTGTGGTCTTTTCGTTTTAGAGGCTTTTGAAACAACCTCAATTTTGGCAGACGGCGGATTTTAATAGTAAGGAGAAATTAACAGGTAAACGAGCACTCCTGTAAAGGCAACATACAGCCAAATTGGCATTGCCCAGCGGACGATTTTCCGATGTTTTTCCACTTGATTGGATATGCCCCAAAAAAAAGCAAATAATGCCAAGGGAACGATAACAGCCGCCAGAAAACTGTGGGAAATTAAAATAAAGAAATAAAAAAATTTCATAAAGCCTTCTCCGCCGTAATGAGTTGGTTCAGACTGCAAATAATGATAGGTTAAATAGGAAATAAAAAACAAACCTGTTGTCGTAAAAGCGGCAAAGATAAAGTTGCGATGCACCTTAATGTTTTTCTTTTTTATTGCAAAAAGAGCGGAAAGCAAAAAGACAAACGTAAAACTGTTAAAAATGGCGTTCATTCTTGGGAAAATCGTCAAATCAAAGTCTATATCCCCCCGATAACCGATCGGCGAGAAAAACAACAATAAGATGATCGCATTTATGACAATCGACAAACTGACAACTGTTTTGGTGTAATTTTTTTGATGGTTGGTGACGTCCATTTTTCCTCCTCCTACCCAATTACTCTTTATTTTATCATGAAGAAAGTTCGGAAAAAGTGACAAAGTTTTGAAGAATAAGCAAATGCAATATTCTGTCATTTTATAATAAAACATTTCATTTTGATAGTGCAAGTGTGATCAATCTCATCCAAAAAACCGTTGAACGTTCCATTAATCATAAAAAAGGGTGGCTGCACGTACAAATTGTGTATTTGTCTAATGCTTCCGCTGCATTTTCACATACTATGAAATAGATCGAATGAAGGGAGGGGTTTGATTGGCTCTGCAATTAATGAAATTGGTTGTCACTGCGTCCACAACAACGAATGTCGTTCCTCAAGATCAAAGATTTTTCTACGTTACAACTGCAGAGACTGCTCCGGGAAGTACGCTCACCATTGATGCAGCCAGCTTTTTTCAAGATGATGGATCAGCTGTAACCGAATTGCCGGCATTGTCAGCTAACAACAGTTATTATAATGTTTATGTGAACGGAGTTCTTCAAATGGGCGGCCTAAGTACGTATACGCCGGGAGCAACGACGGTCGGTTCGCTTACGATCAATGTTCCTGCAGGTGGAGATCCGATTTTAACAGATACGCCAATTGTACTGGAAGTGGTCAATTATTCACCTCAATCGACAACTGTTGTATCAGCTTAACAAAACAGGATCCAAAAGTCCTTCTTTTGGATCCTGGTTTTTTTATCCCGTGCAAGCACACCTATTTCCTCAATTATAAATAGATAGAAATAAATTCCAATATAATAGGAACACCTTTTTGCGGCACATCGCTTGATTTTAATAGTAACATTCCTTTTTTCACTTCATAAATGTTCGGCGGCTGTAAGACGCCGTTAATGAAAAGCCGGATATAGGATACATCTTTTGGATCCATAATCCCTTCATCCGTAAATTCTTTGATTTGATCGGCGTCCGTATACACGGTCTTTTTTCCATCAGCTAAAGCATAATAGTAAAATGTTTGCGCTTTTAAAGGTTTTCGTTTCCTATAAAGCCGAACGTTCATGTGAAGGAGGGAGGTGGAACGGAACCAATCATATAAAACGGGAACATCGATTGTGTGATTTTCCTTCATTTTTGTATCACCTTTACCGTAAACTGTTTGTTTTATCATATGTTCGTTCGGGAAAAGGTGAGCTAGCAAAAGAAAATGTTTTTGCTGAATTAACCATTTCTGACCGTCGATTTTGAAAAGGTTTGTATTCCTTACAGTTTTACGTAAAGTATTCGATGATGGCGTTAGGAAAATAATAGTGAATATATTGTTCCATCGTCTCTTTCAGTTCTCTTTCCTCTTCTGTTTGATAAACATATTTGCCAATTCCATACCGCCCCCACTTGTATTTTCTTTTTTTCTCATCCATTTCCAGTTTCGTTTTTGGATATCTTGCTTCGATAACTTTTTTGGCTGGTTTCGTGAAACGGTGTTGAATCAATTCAAATGTTAAGTTATCGTCTTCAATTGCTTCACCTAGTTTTTTGAATAATTTTCCATATTCTTCTTTCCAGCCTTCATGACGATAAAGCGGAGCAACTACAAAACCGATAGGATATCCAGCTTTTGCGACTTTCAAAGCAGCGTTGATTCTTTCATCCAATCTTGATGTTCCCGGCTCCAGATGACGAATGACCCAATCGCTGTTGATGCTGAATCGGAAGCGGGTGTTGCCGTTATGTTTGGCATCCAATAAATGGTCTACGTAATGATATTTCGTTGTAAAACGCAATCTCCCCAGCTTTGTTTCTCCAATAAATTCGATCGCTTTTTTGAGTGAATGTGTTAGATGATCTATCCCGACGATATCAGACGTACACGAAGCTTCAAATCTGGTTATTTCTGGAACTCTCTCTTCTATATACTGTTTAGCTTGCTGAAAAATTTCCTCTAAATTTACATAAACGCGAATGTAGGGTTTGCTTCCTAACGTGGTTTGCAAATAGCAGTAATGGCAATGCCCCATGCACCCGGTAGCCAGCGGAATGGCGTATTCGGCAGAAGGCTTGCTCGTATCAAATTTCAATGTTTTTCGAACGCCGATGACTAAAGTGGACTTCGCATTGCGGTATTTCTGGAGAGGTGTATCTCCAGGGATATTCCGCACTTGATTGTGGGAAGTTGTATAGCGAATGTCAATCCCCATTTTTTCAAACTTTTCTTTCCATTCCATTCCAAGCGGGTATTCCAGCGCTCTTGGTTCAATGTATACGAGTTGTGGAATAAACGGTTTCATGACCAATCACCTCGATGTTATTATGCCGATATCCCTGCCGTTTTACTGATTTTTACGAAATTTTTTCCCGTCTTCCTCACAAACTGCTTGTGTAAAGAGAAAAAATTTTTAGAGGACGGCCAATGCAAAAACAGTTCCTCTTTCAAAGTAACAGCCGGATGAAAATCTTTACAATTCGTTTTATTTGCGCTTACAATGGACTCATCAAAAGTTTTCCAAAGGGGGAATTGTAAATGTATGATGTAGTTATTGTCGGGGCAGGTCCAGCAGGTGCAAGCGCCGCTTTGTTCACGGCAAAAGCTGGTAAAAAAACACTGGTGTTAGACAACGATAAATCCATGACGAAACGAGCTTGGATTGAAAACCATTATGGGGTTATGGAAATTTCCGGGCCTGATTTAATTGATATAGGGAAAAAACAAGCGCAAAAATTCGGCGCAGAGATTGTGGCAGAAAATGTGGAGACAATTGAAAAGCAAGCGGAAGGGCTTGTAGTGAAGACGGATAAAGGATCCTATGAAACGAAACACGTCATATTAGCTACAGGAGTGCTGACTGATTTAGCTGACAAAGTCGGGCTAAAGACAAAAGACGGGACAGAACCCCGCATTAAAAAAATATTTGATGTCGATGCACAAGGGAAGACGAACATTGACGGGATTTGGGCAGCGGGTACAGCCGCAGGTGTAAGCGTACATACGATCATCACTGCCGGCGACGGCGCCAAAGTTGCGATCAATGTTATTAGTGAGTTGAACGGCGAACGTTATGTCGACCATGACATTTTGAAAGATAAATAAAAAGGATTGAGGTGCTGTTTGACAAGTCCCAAAAATGAAGGGGCTGTCCAGAAAGTCAAATCGCCATTGAAAACAAAAAATCATAAACACCGATATATCAACGTTTCTAAAACATTAATGGGGGCGTCAATAAGCCGTAAAAACGACTTATTAGACACCCCCTTTTGTATTTTTTGTTTTTTTCCTGAAAGCAGCTGCGGATGCCCTGTAACTTTCAGTATATTGCGGGATAACGAGACAATTCCGAACTCAACATGTACCTTGTCTAGCCCCCGCAAAGGACAAGGCCAACAAGTGCCTTAGTCCTTTTTTATTTAATTCGAGTAAGCGAACTCGCTTACCAAAGGGGTTCTTCTTTTTCGGCAAAAGAACAAACAAATGGATACATCAGCCAACCGACGAAGGAAAGCAGTAGAAATAAGGCGATGGTGTACTGAAAAGGGAGCCCGAATGCTTGCAGCAAAAGCGGAGACGGCACAACCGCCATATTGATAAAACCTGTTTTTTGCCTTGATTTTCTTGAAAAATAGAGCTTTCTGCCGCATGATGGACAGAAGATGGATTGTCGAAAAGAAAATAAAGCTTTATGGATCTTGCCGTATGGAATCGTTTTCCGGCAAAAACGACATGTAGGAAGTCTCATTCTTTTTCACCTTTCCATAAAAAAGAAAGATATTTTCTGACTTTTGATTACTATTATTATTTTAACATAAAAACATCTGGAATATTTAGGATGAAAAGGTAAAGATTTTTTAATGAATTATAGTTTAGAAGATGGTAGGGTAATAGAGAGCAAAAAAAGGAGGTTTTCTAAATGAAAAAAATTATCTTTTCCTCATTGATTGCTCTTTCTGCCATTTTTTTCACAGGCGGGATACATGAAGCAAAAGCAGCTTATATCGTAAAAAAAGGAGATTCCCTCTGGAAAATCGGCGTGAAATACGGTGTTCCAGTTAAACAGTTAAAAGCTGTCAACAATAAATATTCAGATGGAGTATCTGTTGGTGAAAAATTAATCATTCCAGAGACCATCACAGAACAGGAAAAAGATTTGCTGGCAAGATTAGTAGAAGCGGAAGCGAAAGGGGAGCCTTATAAAGGAAAAGTTGCTGTTGCTACGGTTGTGTTGAACAGAGTGGAAAGCAGCCTATATCCGGACACAATTACAGAGGTTATTTATCAACCCGGACAATTTACACCTGTGCAAAACGGGGAAATATACAAGCCTGCCAGTGAGGAATCTAAAATGGCTGTACATGAGGCCTTGGCATTTCAAGGGTTGGGAAGAGGATCCCTTTATTTTTATAACCCTGAAAAAACCGATGATCAATGGGTGCGCTCCAAGTCAATAACGACTGTAATCGGTAATCATATTTTTGCCAAATAAAAGAAAGCCGCCGCAAATGGCGGCTTTTGTCATTCCAAATCACTAATTGAAAGTTACGGATGAGTGAAATTGCATGGCAATTGGAGGACTGAGGCGTTTACAAATGTTTGCATTTTCTTTTTCTGAGGCACCTTTTGGTATGGAGCAGATCACCTTGCTTGTCCATCGACAAAATAAATCGAATTTTGGCTTACAATGACACGATAAACATGAATTCATTAAACAGCCAACAATTGCCTTTACAATTCGAAATATTGCCATGGACATTTCACAACCAACAAGTATCAAATCACTTTCCAAAGGAAAATATATAACTGGGAGGTGACAAACATGGCGCAGGACGTTTTGTGTGAGGTAAATAACTGCAAATATTGGGCGGAAGGGAATAAATGTGCAGCTGATGCCATTTATGTCGTAAGTCATTCAGGAAAAACGGCAAAAAATCAAAAGGAAACTGATTGCAAGACGTTTGAACCGGAAGCATTTTAATAAAATAGAGAGCCGGAAGTTGGCTCTCTTTGTATTTTTGATAATCTTTTCATTTTTATACAACATCTTTTTGGAATTCAGATTATATTTGTTTGCTTATGGCTGATTGAGCAGCGTTCAATTGTTGAATTGCAAACTGCAAAATGGATAGGTAAATGGATAAAATCATTTCTCCGTAACGGCTGCCGGGAACGGCCCACTTTCCATTTAAATCTTTCCAGGTCGGGGCAGAACCTCGTTCCACATAAATAAATCTAGGATCGACGAGGGGAAACCCGGCTGGAAGAGGCTTCGTTGTGGCGTATGCATATAAATGTTGAAGATGGGCAAGAACGCCTTCTCTCGGAGTGGAAAAGCTTGCTCCTGTAACATTTGGACCGGTAGCTCCGATTCCGGCAAAATTGTTTTGATTGCGATTGACTACTCCCGTAAAACGGAAATAGTTCGTTTCATGAATTGCTTGTGCAAATGCGATGTCGCCGCGAATTCCGTAGGATTTGCTTAATTGTTCATACAAATCGCCCAGCTGAGGTGCGCTAGGATTTGTTTTTTCTACATATAAATCCAAGATTGTTCCCGATACGAGCGTTTCCCCTAAAATAGGGATATCCCTTGAATCGGGAGAAGGGGTTTTCGGTTGAGGTGTTGATGAACGGGATGAATCTGTCTTTTGGCCTGATTGTGCCGTTCCTTGTTCTGCAGGGGTTAATATAAATGCATCCTTGTATCCTAATTGAACAAGCCTTGCCAACTGGTCTTTTGCATTTTGCAAATTTTTAAATGCCCCTGTTTGAACGCGGAAATAACTTGTTCCGTCCACCATCGCAGCGGAAAGGAAACTATCAACATTTTTTCCTTTCAGTTCATTTATCAGCTGTTCTGCATTTTCTCGGTTTTTAAAGGAACCGGCAATGACTTTGTACATCCTGCTGCCTGCAGCTGGCGATGGCTGCGGAGTTGGGGTGTTGCTGTTCGACTTTCTGGGCAAATTAAGCACTTTTCCGATTCCATCGGCTAAGCTTGCTGCATAGTCGCTCATAAAGTCAGACGATGTTAAAAGTTTGATATCATTTAAATGGTCAATAAACAATGTTTCCAAAAGAACCGCAGGCATTTTTGTTTCTCTTAACACGTGAAAATTGGCACTTTTTTTGCCCCGATCCTTTACGCTATATTTCGGACCTATGACGCTCATAATTTGATCATGGATGACGGACCGATATTGGATCGTTCTTGGAGAGGCTCCTCCGTTATAAACATAGCTTTCAAAACCTGTTCCTCCGCCGGCATTAATATGAATGGAACAGAAAAAATCGACATTCTCTCGGTTAGCCATGGATGATCTTTCTGACAAACCGACTGTTCGATCGTCTGTGCGCGTCATGAGCACGTTGACTTGGTAATGTTCAAGTAAATGTTGTCTGGCCAAGAGGGCAATAGTCAACGTAAAATCTTCTTCCTCATAATTTCTATAGGTTGCGCCGGGATCGCTTCCTCCGTGGCCAGGGTCTAAAAGAACAGTTGTCACTGCAATATCCTCCTTCGTTTTCAAACATCCAATTCGCTTGTCTGCCAATATTTTATTCAAGCAATGGAAAGGAAGTTCAAAAAAATTTTATTTTTAGCGAAAACTGTATCGAAATCCAAAACATTTAGGTTAATTTGTCGATTTTTTGCATTTTCTTCCTACCAGAATTCAATCAAATCATGTATAATACATTTCGTCATAACATTATACCGAAAAGCAAACAGGTGCCGGCACATAGCGCCGGCTTAAAAGGGAAGTTTGGTGAAAATCCAACGCGGTCCCGCCACTGTGAATGAGAGCAACCTGGGAAAACCACTGTTTCAACGGGAAGGTTCAGGAAGCGATGACCATGAGCCAGGAGACCTGCCTGTTTGAGCACACCTAAAACCCTACGCGGATAGGGAGGTGTTTGAAAACAATACATATGTACGTTTTCAGACATCTTCTTATCGAATTCAAGAAGATGTTTTTTATTGGAGGAGGAAAATGATGAAAAAATTATCTGCACTATTTTTAGCCTTATTACTTCTATTTGGAATTGCGGCTGGATGCGGCCAACAAAATACATCAGAGCCGTCTGAAAACAAAAGCAATCAAAAGACGGAAGAGACGGCTTCACAATTTCCGGTGAAGGTCAAGGATGGTTTAGGAAATGAGGTGACGGTAAGCGAAAAACCGGAGCGGATTGTTTCACTAATTCCAAGCAATACTGAAATTGCCTATGCTTTAGGGTTGGGTGAACAAATTGTCGGTGTAAGTGATAATGACAACTATCCGGAAGATGTTCAAAACAAAGAAAAGGTTGGCGGGATGGAATTTAATGTTGAAAAAATTATTTCTTTAAAACCGGATCTTGTTTTAGCGCATGCTTCCAGCGCCCATAACTCGCAGGAAGGGCTGAAGCAGCTGAAAGATGCCGGAATAAATGTTTTTGTAGTCGAAGATGCTCAATCATTTGATAAAGTGTATGACTCCATCCAAACGATCGGAAAAATTACAGGGACAAGTGACAAAGCCGAAGATATTGTGGCTGAGATGAAAACGAAACTGGCGGATATTCAAGAAAAAGGAAAAACGATTCCGGATGATCAAAAAGTGTCTGTTTTTGTCGAAGTGAATCCCGCACCACAAATCTATACGACGGGAAAAGGAACGTTTATGGATGAAATGCTAACGATCATTGGAGCAAAAAATGCAGCGGGCGATCAAGAAGGCTGGCCGCAAATGACGGAAGAAGCCGTTGTAAAACTGAATCCAGACGTTATTGTGACGACATACGGCTATTACGTCGATAAAGCTGTTGACCAGGTGTTGGCACGCAAAGGATGGGAAAATGTATCAGCGGTGAAAAATAAACGGGTTTACGATGTGCATTCCGACTTGGTGAGCCGCCCAGGCCCAAGATTGGTTGAAGGAGTAGAAGAACTTGCGAAAGCAATTTATCCGGATGTCTACAAAAAATAAACATGTGGTCGCCTATACGGCGACCGCTTGTTTTCTTATTTTTTCCGTCTTTTTAGGAATTTCTATCGGAACGTTTCACATCACGTTTAAGGATATTTTCCAAATAATGTTCAATCAACTGTTTCATACCGGTTTGGCGCCGGACATTGATGAAAGCATGAAAAGCATTGTGCTTGATATTCGACTTCCACGTGTCGTTTTAGCCGGACTTGTTGGAGCCTCGCTAGCAATGGCGGGGGCTTGTTATCAAGGGCTTTTGCAAAACCCTTTGGCAGATCCTTATACGCTCGGTGTTTCATCAGGTTCTTCTTTAGGTGCTGTACTTGTTCTTTTTTTCGGCATTCAAATTCCTTTTTTCGGCTCATTCACTTTGCCGGTTGTCAGCATTTTTACGGGTTTTTTAACGATTTTGGCTGTGATTTTGTTCGCCAATTTCATTGAAAAAACGATGAGGATTGAAACGATTGTGCTGACCGGAATTATTTTAAGTTCCTTTTTAAGTGCTTTCATTTCGTTGATGATTGCCCTGACAGGAGAAGAATTGCGACAAATTGTCAACTGGCTGTTAGGAAGCGTTGCGATGCGCGGCTGGGGATACGTTTTGATGCTTTTGCCGTTTTTTTTAATCGGATCCATTTTGATTTTTGTAAACGGAACAGAATTAAACGCTCTGTCCTTTGGCGAAGAAAAGGCGAAGCAGCTTGGGGTCGATGTAAAAAGGAGAAAGCTGTTTATTTTAGCAGCATCCTCTTGTTTAGCCGGTGCGGCCGTTGCCATCAGCGGAACAATCGGGTTTGTTGGTCTTGTCATCCCACATGTAAACAGGCTGCTTTGGGGAAGTGATTATCGCCATCTGCTCCCTCTGTCCGCCATTTTTGGCGCCGCTTTTTTAATTTTGGCGGATCTCGTTTCAAGAACGATCGTGTCGCCGACAGAACTTCCGATCGGTGTGATCACGGCTTTGATCGGCGCTCCCAGCTTTGCCTTTATTTTAATGAAACAAAGAATGGAAAGAAGAGGGTAACATGCTGCAAGTCAAGAACATTTCGGGAGGTTATCAAGAGCGAAAGATTATCGAAAACCTTTCCTTCTCAGTAAGAAAAGGAGAAATTTTTGGCATTTTGGGGCCGAACGGGAGTGGAAAGACGACACTATTAAAAATGATCAGCGGGATTCTTCCGGTTAAAAGCGGAACGATCGAGCTTGCCGGCAAACCTCTTTCTTCTTATTCTCCGAAAAAATTGGCGCAAAACATCGCTTCATTGCCGCAAATGCCAACGCAAATGTTTGATTATACCGTTTGGGAGACAGTGGCGCTCGGCCGTTATCCTTTTCAAACGGGTTTATTCAAGCGGTTGACGGGAGAAGATGAACAAATCATCCAAAAGGCCATGGAGCAGACGAATATTTTCCACTTAAAAAATAAAGCGATCAATGAGTTAAGCGGCGGGGAAAAACAGAGGGTTTTTTTAGCGCAGGCTCTTGTACAAAACCCCGTTTTGCTTTTATTGGATGAACCCACGAACCATCTTGATATTTCCCATCAAAAAAACTTGCTTGATCAGTTAAAAAATTGGACACAATCAAATGGATTAACGGTTGTCTCAATTTTTCATGATTTGAATTTAGCAAGCCTTTATTGTGACAAACTGCTGTTATTAAAAGATGGAAAAGCGGTTGCCGTTGATGATTCATCTGTTGTGATGAAAGAAAAAACGATTGAACAGGTGTATGGTGTTTCGATTGTCAAACAATCACATCCGGAGCTTGCCCGCCCGCAAATGCTGCTTTTACCCGAACAGAAACAGGAAGAAACATATAAAGTGACAAAAAGGGACATTGTTCAGACGAAGGAACTCATCTATTTAAAAGCGGCATCTCCGCTCAAAACCCTTTCATCCGCCATTATAGGCGGAGGATTTGGCTGGCACAGCACTTTTGTCAACCGTCATGTCGATAAAAGCTACAATTGCCGAGACAGCCGTTCGGAAATGGCCGATTTTCTGCAGAAAAACGGGTTTGATCAACATGCAACAGTCGCCATGATGACCGCGGCTTGTTTGGAAGATGGGGTAGTCAGTGAGCGTGAAGCAGAAGGAGTCTCCGTTGTCATTGTTGTGACAGCAGGACTTTCCAATGCTGTGGATGCAGCAAATAGTATAAAACGGAATGGCATAGCTTCTGGGACGATCAATACATGGATTTTGATAAACGGACGGTTATCTGATCAAGCATTTATTGAAAGTGTGATGACGGCAACAGAAGCCAAAACGAAGGCGCTGGCTGATGAAAAAGTGTTGGATCCTGTCTCCAATACGATTGCAACAGGCACTTCCACAGACAGCGTATTGGTGGCGGCCACGCAAAAGGGCATTTTTCATCAGCATGCTGGCACGATCACAACACTTGGAAGATTGATCGGCAGGGGGGTATATGAGAGTACAATTCAAGCGATTCAGCTGAATAAAAAAAGAAGGGGAAGGACATGACAGAACATGTAATTGCGATTATGCTGGCGTTTGTAATCGATCAAGTCATCGGGGATCCGAAAAATGCCCCCCATCCCGTCCGCTTGTTTGGCTGGTCTATTGCGTTTTGCGAACGGCGCCTAAACAAAGGGCCCTTTAAGAAAGAAAAAGGTATGGCGATGATCATGCTGGTCGGTTTATTTTTTATGCTGGCCGCTTTTTCGATTGTGTCATTTTTCTCTAGGCTTCACCCAGCAGCCGGCATTTTTGTGGAAGCGGTTATCATTTCTTTTATGATAGCGGAAAAAAGTTTGCGGGAAGCAGCTTTGGCAGTTTATGAACCGCTTTGCCAAAAAAATCTCGTTTCGGCAAGAGAAAAGCTGTCATGGATTGTCGGCCGCGATACGGCAGATTTGCCGGAATCGGAAATTGTTCGGGGAACGGTGGAAACGGTAGCGGAAAATACGAGCGATGGCATTACCGCACCGCTTTTTTGGGCGCTGTTCGGCGGAGCTCCTTTTGCGGTTTTGTACAGGGTCGTCAATACCGCAGATTCGATGGTAGGATATCAAAACGAGAAGTTCGCTGAATTCGGGTTTGCTTCCGCCAAGCTGGACGATTTGTTGAATTACCTTCCGAGCCGTCTGACAGCTTTCATCATGGTACTTGTCAATCATCCGGCAAAAGGGATTCAAAAGCGGGAATGCTTTTCCATTCTGAAAAGGGATGCACGCAAACACCCCAGCCCCAACAGCGGATTTCTTGAAAGCGCCATGGCTGCTTTGCTGGGTGTATCATTAGGGGGAATCAACCGTTATCAAGGGAAAATTTCTAATCGCCCTAAATTGGGAGACGGGGTTTATTCGCTAGAAGCAAAACATATTCTGGAGGCCATTGATATTATGAAAAAAACAGACAGGTTTTTCTTGCTATTTTTCATGATCGGAGGTGTATGCTTCGATGCTGCCATCACATGGAGCCAATCCATCTTATCTTTATAAATCATTGAACATCCGGATGCCGGAAAACATCATCGATTTTAGCGTCAACATCAATCCTTTCGGCCCGCCTGAATGCATCCGCAAAAACTGGGATCGCTTTTTTCCGTTTGTTGCCGATTATCCAGATCCTGATATGGCGGAATTGCGAGCGGTAATTGCCGGAAAGGAAAATGTTTCGCCTGAAAATATATTAATCGGAAACGGAGCAGCAGAACTTATTTTTATCATTGCAGCCGCCTTGCTGCAAAATGAAGACGTTTTGATCGTGGAACCGGCATTTTCAGAATACCGAAAAGCATGCGAACCGTTCTCAAGGCGGATTTCATCCTATGTTTTAAAAGAGGAAGACAATTGGGAGTTGAACGTTGAGAAGCTAACAGCGGCTCTTTCCGGGAAAAAAGCGGTTTTCCTCTGCCATCCCAACAATCCGACAGGCAAAGTATTTAACCGGGAAGCATTATTGGAAATCATTCAAGATGCCAAAAAGAAGCATGCGTTTGTCGTTCTGGACGAAGCATTCTATGATTTCGCCTTGGGAAACGTATCAATTCTGAATTGTTTATCATCTTTTTCCAATGTGATCATTTTGCGTTCTTTGACCAAGATGTATGCCATTGCAGGTTTAAGACTCGGCTTTTTGCTTGCCGATGAAACGGTCATCCAGAGACTAAAAAAATTTCAGGTGCATTGGAGCGTCAACGCCATTGGGCAGAAGGCGGGAATAGAAGCATTAAAGGACGAAGACCATGTCAAAAAAACAAAAAGAATGATCTCGCATGAACGGAAGCGAATGTTTGAACAACTCCATGAACTTGGCTTTGTGGTGGCGGACAGCTCTGTCAACTTTTATTTGTTAAGAGAGCAGCCAAAAAAAGATATGCTGCCTTTGATCCGCTTTTTATTGGAAAGAGGTATAGTGCCTAGACATACATACAATTTCAACGGGCTTTCCGGCAAATACATTCGTTTGGCGGTTAAGAGAAAAGAAGAAAACGACCGGCTTCTTTCGGCGCTTAAGGAGTGGAAGGACAAGTGTTGATCTTTGTGACCGGCGGGGTGAGAAGCGGGAAAAGTTCGTGGGCAGAACATTATTTGACGGCTAAAAAGAATCAGGCCAACCGTCTTGTTTATATTGCAACCTCTTTTCCATCAGACGAAGAAATGACAAAACGAATATTGCAACACCAGCTAAAAAGAGCCCAAGGCAAAGAAAAATGGCTGGCAATTGAACAGACGAATGATGTCGGCAAGTTGTCGAAAAAACTGCAAAAAAATGATTTTGTGCTGCTAGACTGTTTAACAACATTGTTGACGAACGAACTTTTTTTTCATGAACAACATGGTGAACGATGGCAGGCCGCTTCTTTTCGCCAATATGTGTTGGAAAAAATCATCCGTGATCTATCTGAGCTACAAAAAAGCTGCGAGCTATTTTGCATCGTCTCCAATGAGGTCAACTGGGAATTTCCAGCGCAGTCAAATGCAGTGTTCCAATATGTTCGCCTTCTCGGCCATCTCCATCAACAAATCGTTGAACGTGCGGATTTGGCGGTCAAAATGGAATTCGGCATTCCAGTTGCTATGAAGGGAGAACTACAATGAAAGGGATCATGATTCAGGGAACGGCTTCTGATGTTGGCAAAAGTTTCATTGCGACGGCATTTTGTGCTATTTTTCACCAACTTGGCTACAAGGTTGCTCCCTTTAAATCACAAAATATGTCAAACAACTCATATGTCACATTGGATGGAAGGGAGATCGGCAGGGCTCAAGGAATTCAGGCAGAAGCCGCCGGCACGGAGGCCTCCGTCTATATGAACCCGATTTTATTGAAACCGAGAAGCGATTGCACTTCGGAAATCGTCTTGCTTGGCAAAAGCTATGAAACATTAGGTGGTCAAGCTTACCGCGAAAAATTTTATTTAAAAGGGCTGGAAGCGATTCAGCTTTCACTGGAAAAGCTGTCGGAACAATATGATTTTCTCGTGATCGAAGGGGCAGGAAGTCCTGTTGAAATCAACTTGAAAGACAGGGAACTTGTCAACATGAAAGTGGCCGAACTGGCCGACGTTCCGGTGATACTGGTAGCAGATATCGATCGGGGCGGCGTGTTTGCCAGCATTATCGGGACGCTTGAACTTTTTTCCGAAGAAGAACGTAGCCGGGTAAAGGGGATTATCATCAACAAATTCCGAGGAGATCTCAGCTTGTTTCAACCCGGTGTGCAATGGCTGGAGGAACGGACGGGCATCAAAGTATTAGGGGTTGTTCCTTATGTTTCCGGACATATGATCGAAGGCGAAGATTCTTTGTCGCTCACCGAACGATTTTCCAACCAAAACAGGAGAGAAATCGACATTGCGGTGGTAAAGCTCCCCTATATATCCAATTATACGGACGTTGAACCGTTTTTATTTGAAGAAGATGTTTCCATCCGACTTGTGTCCGGCCCGGATGAATTCGGCGAACCGGATGCCCTCTTGATTCCGGGAACGAGAAGCACGATTTTCGATCTGCAACAATTGAAAAATAGTGGCTTGGCTCAAAAGATTAAAGCATACAACGAAACGGGCGGAACGATCATCGGCATTTGCGGCGGTTATCAAATGCTTTCAAGATACTTGTATGATAAAGCCGGATCGGATACAGGGATGAAAGGACGTTATGAAGAAGGATTCAGCATCCTCCCAGTGGGCACAACCTTTTATCATGAGAAAAAAACGGTGCGGAACAAAGGGGTTATTCATCCGCAATCAGGTTTTCCCCAGTTTTTCGTGGAAGGGTATGAAATTCATTTAGGCGCAACCGAACCGATTGTTTCGCATGCAGTGCAGCCTTTTATCAAGCTTTCGGACGGGACGGATGGCGCGGTGATCGACTCTGGAAGGGTGATTGGCACATATTTCCATCATATTTTTTTCAATGACGAATTCCGCACAGAATGGCTCAACAGGATTCGAGAACGGAAAGGACTTGAAAAAAAGCAAGTAAAATGGTTGAAAAAGGAAAAAACAAAAAAGTATGAACAGATTGCCCGACATGTCCAAAACCATATTCATATGGACGATTTGCTCAACATCATCCAATCGTGGGGGAGATGAGATGAGAATAGCCAGACAAATAATGGAGGGTTTTTTTCTTGCGCTCCAGTTTTTCACAATTATTCCGGTTCATAGGGAGATCCCAATTGATGAGAAACGGCTCAAATTTGCGGTGTTAAGTATGCCGATGATCGGGGCTTTCATCGGTTTGACAGGCAGTTTGATCATCTATATGGCAAAATTTTGGATACCATTGTCCAATTGGGCTTGCGCTCTTTTTCTTTTATTCTATTTTGTGGCGATAACGGGCGGCATTCATCTTGACGGTTTTACAGATACAGCGGATGCCTATTTTTCTTATCGCGACAAGGAAAAAAGGCTGAAGATTATGGAAGATCCCAGAGTGGGAACGTTTGGGGTGTTGGCGCTGCTGTTTTTGTTAGCTTTTCGTTTTTTGTTTATGGCGGAAATCATCGGTGCAATCGACAATTTTTGGTTTGCTGTGTTCATTCCGTTTTTTTCCCGTCTCATCGTTTGCGCTCTAATGATTGATGGTCCGGGAATGGCGAAACGGGAAGGGCTTGGGTACTTGTTTGCTAAAACGCTTGCCAAAAAAGATTTCGCCGTTCTGATCGGTTATTTGTTATGTTTTTTCATCGCCGTCCCCATGATCCCGGGTTTACCAGCCGTTTATCTTTTGATGGCCTTATCGTCTATTTTTCTTTATATGTACGCCCGCCGGTTTTTCCTTCAATCGTTCGGCGGCTTAACAGGAGATTCCTTTGGAGCAGTGATTGAAGGGAGTGAGACAGTTTTATGGATGGTAACGTGGTTGTTACTCTTATACGTCATGGATTGACAGAAGCAAATAGACAAAAACGCTATATCGGCTGGACGGATGAAGCGCTGTGTGAAGAAGGAAAAAAAGCTTTGGAAAAAAGCCATTATCCAAAAGCTCCTGATTTGGTAATAGCAAGCGATTTGCAACGCGCCACAGAAACGGCCGGCATCATTTACCCAAAACAAAAATTCGTTGCCTTAAAAGAACTTAGGGAAATGAATTTCGGCGATTGGGAACAGAAAACCTATTCCGAACTGAAAGGAGATGTCCGCTATCAAAGCTGGCTTCGCGATATGCTGCATCATGAAGTGCCAAACGGAGAATCGTATCCAACCTTTTCAGAAAGGGTCAAAAGTGGCTGGGAAAAGACGGTCACCTATTTTTTTGATGAAACTATTTCCCACATTGCAATGATCACTCATGGCGGCGTCATTCGCGAGATCCTTTATCGGTATGGACCCGAAGGATCATCATATTGGCAATGGCGCTTGGATCATGGAGCGTATTGTTCATTGACAGGAAAGCGAACAGATGTAAGGAGGGGAAAGAGGTGCATGTTGTTGTCGGCGGAGCGTTCAACGGAAAAAGAAAATGGGTGAAAGAGCATTACCGGCTGCAATCCGGCGGTTGCAAATGGTTTTGCGGCTACGTGAATAATGCCAAAATATCTGAAATTTATGAGACGGAGCATTTTCACAATATAACGGTCATTGAAGGAATTGAACAATATATTTTTCATCTGATCGATCAATCGTCGGACTGGCAAAAAAAATGGGAAAAGATCATCTTCAGCTGGCAAGAGTGGGAAGAAAAAAAGAGAGGGACAGTCGTTATTATTGCCAATGATATTACAAAAGGCGTTGTTCCAATTGATCTATTGGAACGCAAGTGGCGGGATGCATGCGGGAGTTGCCTCCAACAATTGATTGCGAAAGCAGGACGCGTCGATATCATTTGGTATGGAATCAATGAAAGATTAAAATAAAAGCATTAGTTTGGTTCATTATTTATCGTGAAGATTGCGCGTCTTTTTTGGCAAACAAAGAAAAAAGAAAGAGGGATCAGGATGAAACAATATGCGTATTTGATAATGTTTATTGCCCTTTCCGTTGTGGGGGCATTTATAAAAATTCCCGCATATATTTCAAGCGTTGCCCTTGATTCATTTCCAGCCCTTGTGGCCGCTGTCGTATTAGGACCGGTTGCGGGAGGCGTTGCGGCTTTCTTTGGCCATATCATGTCCAGCTATCTCGCTGGTTTTCCATTAGGAGCGCTTCATGCAATGATTGCAGTCGAAATGTTTTTGCTCGTTTGGGCATTTGGGGTGATTTACAAAAAAAACAAATACGCAGCAGCAATTTTCTTTTTTATCGCCAATGGTTTTTTAGCTGCCGTTCCTTTTTCCTTTTTGATCGGGAAAGGCTTTTATTTCGGAGTGTTGCCTGGATTGGTCATCGGTACAGCCATCAATTTAATGATTGGTCATGCAGTAACCGTAAAACTTTTTCCTGTTTTAGAAAAACAAAGAGAGGTTCACCGCCATGAGAGACGTTATCATGATTCCGATAACAAATGATGAAGATCTTGTGATTGCCGCTGACAATTCCGGCAGTGTAGGACAAAAAATGTTTGATCACGTCAAAGTTGATTATGAAACGGTCGCTTATTATGGTTTAAGAGTAGCTTTATCCGAATGTTTAACAGTGGGGGCAAAGCCGCTTGCCATTGTCATGCAAAATCTGATCGGTGAAGACGAATGGATTCATTTAAAAAAAGGCTGTGAAACCCTTTTCTCGGAACTTAAGTGCGAACCGATTCCCATAACCGGAAGCACAGAAAGCAATTTCAAGATGGTTCAGTCCGCTTTTGGCATCATAGTCATTGGGAAGGTGCAAAGAGCAAACATCAAGGTTCGGAAAACGCCAAGCCATGCGAAATTTGCCTGCATCGGAAAACCGCTGTGCGGAGGCGAAGTAATCGAAAAAAAACATGAAATCGGGCCACTGCCAATCATAAAAAAACTATTGGAATTGCCGTATGTGTTTGAAATCGTTCCGATCGGCTCAAAAGGAATTCAATATGAATGGGAAAAGCTTTGTGAAGAAAACAAGTTAAATTATTGCCAAATCACTTCAACAGAAATTGATGTAGCAAAATCGGCCGGACCTGCCACATGTTTTTTAATCTCCTTTGATCCAAGCAGAATGGAAGAAATTTCCAAGTCGGCAGGCGGGCATTTTTTCCTACTTAATACAAAATGAGGGTTCGAAATCTTGAGCCCAAACTATTAACTTGCTTCCTGTATTTGGCCAAAAGGAGATAGTGGCTTTCATTTTGCTAACCAATTTTTTTCAAAATGAAATTTATTTTGAAACAGTTCCTTAATAGGCCTTGAACTAAAAATCAAACTGTGAAAGTAAGTTAGACATAAATGAAAAGTTTTTTGCTTGTTTTCCAAAACTAAAACTTTGACTGTACGGTTAATATTTTGTAAATTAAAAATAATTCTATAAGTAGGGGTGAATGTATTGGGAAGTATTATAGAATTGGAGAGTTAGCCGAAAGAACGAACGTGTCAAAACGAACGATCGATTATTATACGAAGATCGGCTTATTGCACCCACGGCGCTCTGATTCCAATTATCGCCTGTATGATGAAGAGGCGGTTGAAGCGATTGAATTGGTGAAGCGGTATAAAAAAGTGAACTGCCCACTTAATGAAATTAAAGATATCATCGACATGATGCAATCAAAAACACTTTCAAATAAAAGTTTGGAAATGCATGTCGAACATATTGCCCAACTTATGCAAAATCTTGAAAAAGAAATAAAAGACATGCAGCAATTGATGGATCATATGAACGGGAAACAGCGCGCCATCATAATGGAAAAATTGTCTAAGCAATGCGCCAATTTGGTGAAGGCGTTGCAGGTAATTTTTGATTAATCATATTCTCTTTTAAGAAAATACTAAATAAAAGAAAGATTACAGGAGGTGTATTCCTTACTGTTTAGAAACGGTAAGGGAGATATTTGGAAATTTTTAATTTGCTTATAGTGGCCTTTTTAATTGCCCTATCAGGTTTTTTTGTGGCATCAGAATTCGCTATTGTCAAAGTCCGCACTTCAAGAATCGATCAGCTTATTTCGGAAGGAAATAAACAAGCGATCGCAGCCAAAAAGGTTATTTCCAATTTAGATGAATATTTGTCAGCTTGTCAGCTTGGAATTACCATCACCTCTTTAGGATTGGGCTGGATTGGTGAATCTACGGTCGAACATTTGTTGCATCCAATTTTTGTTTACTTTCAGCTTCCGACCTCAGTGACAACCGTTTTGTCTTTCGTTATCGCCTTTTCCGTTGTGACGTTTTTGCATGTTGTTGTCGGGGAATTGGCGCCGAAAACATTCGCCATACAAAAAGCAGAACATATCACGCTGCTTTTTGCCCGTCCGCTTATTTTGTTCGACAAAGTCATGAAACCGTTTATTAAGATTTTAAACGGCGCTGCGAGGCTTTTGACGGGTTTGTTTGGCCTCAAGCCGGCACAAGAGCATGAAATTGCCCATTCGGAAGAAGAATTGCGCATTATTTTGTCTGAAAGCTATAAAAGCGGGGAAATCAACCAGTCGGAATATAAATATGTCAACAACATTTTTGAGTTTGACAACCGCATTGCAAAAGAAATCATGGTTCCAAGAACAGAAATTGTTGCTTTTGATAAAGACATGAAATTAAAAGACTGCATTGAGATTGTCATGGAGGAGCATTATACGCGCTATCCCGTATTTAACGGCGATAAAGATAATATGATCGGAATCGTAAACATGAAGGAGGTGCTCACCGACTATGTCAAAGGAATCCAAGGAGAAAAAACGGTGGGCGAATATGTGCGGCCAGTCATTCATGTCATTGAAACGATTCCGATCCATGACCTGTTGGTTAAGATGCAAATGGAACGCATTCATATGGCCATTTTAATTGATGAATACGGTGGGACGGCAGGTCTAGTGACAGTCGAAGATATTTTGGAAGAAATTGTCGGGGAAATTCGCGATGAATTCGATGCAGATGAAACTCCGCAAATTAAGAAAATTACTGATTCTAAAACAGTTGTCGATGGAAAAGTTTTAATTGAGGAAGTCAATGATATTTTTGGCCTCCAGATTAAAGAGGCTGATGTTGATACCATTGGGGGGTGGATTTTAACCCAAAAAATGGATGCGAAAGTCGGAGATGAAATTGATTATGATCAATATTCGTTTAAAATTTTAGACATGGACGGGTTTCATGTTAAAACGGTTGAAATTGCTGAAAGAGAATCATGAAATTAACGAAGATTTGCTAAGATTCGCTTTTGGAAAAGACATTGAAAAAACGATAGGATCAACCAAAGGTCACCCGCTATCAGTGCAAAAGGGATTTTATCCTTTTTCATTTAATAAAGAGGGAAAAAGAAGATTTTCCAGAACAAGCTTTTTTATACAAACAACAATTTGTCTATCTTTATTTGGGATGAATACAGCTTTAGCGGCGAATGAATTAAGATTCCAAACAACAGTAAAGGCTGTCGGGAAACACTCCGACAGCCTGATTTTTACTTCACAACTTTTTGATAACGTCATGTTTTGCTTTAACATTTACAAAAAAGAATGGAGAGTAGACGGCTTCCTCTTACATAGTGATCACGGATCCATCAAGTCAATAAGATTGTTTTAGAAAAATATAGAAAACTTCTCCGGAGAATTTAAGGAAGAGTGTTCCAATCTGTACTTTTTTTGATCATGGTTCCTGTACGACAAATTTGTCCACTTGACAACCATTAACGGTTTAATACTGCTTCAATCGCTTTTTATTCTTGCTACTCCACAAGGGTCATTTCAAATTGGCTCGGTATAAAACTCGCCATGAATCCTATCAAACTTCCATTTCAGCCAAGCCCCTGTTTCAGGTTCAATAGAAGAAAGTCGGAGCCATCCGTTTTTCACTTTTTGACGGAAAAGGGGATTGTCCCGGAGCAGCCGCTCGATATAAAAACTCGGCGCTTCAATGATCAAGAGCAAACGAAGGGGGGAATGGAACATCTCCCAGTCGGAAGAAGCAACCGACTGCCACGGAAGACCGGAAAGCAAGTCGCTCCCATTCCCTTGCATCACCCCGAATCCACCTGTAACCGTCAGCGTCGTTTTGCTGCCGCTTCCGTAATAATGCGGTGCAACGGTTGATGCGTAATATTGCAAATTGATCCATTGCCCGACCGTAGCAGGACCGGAGATGATATTTTCAAGTGCTTCGCCGGATTGGTCTTTTCGCCAGTCATAGCTGTGTAAAAACACTTTCCCGTCTAAATGGCAATGTTTTGTAAGCGTCCTGCGGCCGATAATAAAGGCTGCGTTTCCAGCCAATCCCCATTCAGGACGGATTTCGCTCCAATCGACGGAACGGCGGCTCGCCTCAGTCACCGGATTTTTCGACTTGCCGGTGCGAGGGAGATTCGCCAGCCGTTCGGCGTTTGCTTTCCATTTCACTTCTTCTAGCTTTCCTTTTAGTAAACGGAGTGACTGCTCTGCCTTTTTCGATAAGGTTGGCAAATCGAGTAAGTAGAGTTCGTCGACCGTTGTGATATGTTCCGCTGCCACAAATACCGTTTCATCTGGAATGAGGATCCCTTCTTTCACCAGTCCTTCTCTTACTTCCTGTAAGTTACATAGGCTTGCAAACACGCGGGCATTAAAAGCTCCGGCTGTTCCGCCGCACGCCCCACAATCAAGGGAGGAGGCATACGGGTTATTCGTTGTCATACTTTCATGACCACAGACAACAACAAGGGGGGCAAAAGACGATGTTAACCCGATATTTGATAACAATTGTTTTACGTACTGAACTTGTTCTTCTGTTGTAAACCCGATGGGCAAACCGGATGGTGAAGAAGATTTTTCATAATGCAATGACAATTTTGTTGGCGGCTTCCGTTCAGCTGTTTTTTCAGCTTGCTGGAGAAAATGGCCCGACCATCTAGGGGCAATGCTTCGTGCAATCGTATGCAAACCAAGCCATGGGCCGCTCATCTCCGGAAGCAATAAATTCGCTAATGCATGTTTTTTCATTTTTTTAAAAGTGTCCCCGATGAACTGATATACATTGAGTCGGCGACGGAATTTTGAAACATCATCTCGTGCAGATTCGTAAATTTCATGCTGCGGCTCAATGATCACAGGACAAGAAGGATGGGTATGGTCACTGTCAAGTTCACGTGTTAGGATAGGCAAGCCGAAAAATCCTGCGCAACCGTACGTTTCAAATGGACCGGCTTCCTCTAAATGACGGCGAAAGGGCTCGGAACGGACATCAATGCAAAAAAGAAGCTGAACGGCGGCCTGCTCTTTTTGTCCAGTGTATGGACGGGATGCAATTTTTTCTTGCAGTCGGGATTCGTACGTCTCTTCCCACGCCTCGAGCCAAAGGTGATAACGATTGATCCGCCAAAACCGGTCGGCAAACAATAAACAGGATGTCATTTCATCTTTCGACAATTGCCTCCACTCATCCACAGATATTCCTCCCCAATGGATCCATGCGGCCAAAAGGGGAAGTAAACTTGAAACGTCAGCCTTTTTCTCCTGTTCCAGCGGCAAGTAAGGGGAGACAAATGCCCATTCTAACGAAAGACGAATGGCCAAATAATCAACTAACAGTTGGAGGCCTTCTCCACTTTGCTGAGAACGCCACTTTAACATGCCGGCCCATCCCGGCAATGCAAGAAGATGAGATTCTAAATAGTCTTTCGCCTTTTCATCGTCTATATCAAGCAGCGACAGTGAAAACAACAATGCTGTTTCCGCATCTTCCGGCCAGTCAGCAAGGCGTTTTCGCTCATTTTTTGAAAGAGCCGGATCGTTTTGGATAAGTTTCTGCCAAGCAGGATAAAACCCCTGTTCCCGGAAGGGCATTGCCCATGCTGCCTGATTTTCATCCAAATACAGTTTGCACCATTTGATCATTTGTTGATCAAGCCGTTCGTCTAGCTTTTTCATGCGGGCGCTAATCGGTTTCACCACCGCTGCATTTGTGGAACCGATCCACTCGGCTATTTCCGCTGCCAGCTCGTTCAGTTCTGGTGAATCTAACCATTCATGCGGTACGGTTTCGTTCCATAAAAGGGCACGACACAACTGTTCCGCTTTGTGGCGATGAACGGGCAGAGACTGCTCGGAAAGCCAGTTCTCCAGCTGTTTTTCAACGAAGGAGGAATCAATTTCGCCTCTAGAGAGAGCTTTTCGTACAACCGGCATTGTCGGATACAGGTGAACATGCTGGGATTGTTGGAAATGCTCGGCTACTTCGGTAAACGGCATATGTTCAAGTTCCATCCACGGATGCCGTGCAATGAACGTTGAAATCGGCCAAAGTGGAGCAATTGCATCGCATGCCTGTTCGACGAGCTGAAGAATAGAGCGGGACACATCTTTCTTATTTCGTTTACTTTGCTCTTCAGGACGTTCAAGTGAAATCACTGTTTTACTCATGGGTTATCTCCTCCTTCATATATGCATGCAAATAAAGGGGATGCCGTTCAACTGCAGGCAGACTAGGCTCACTAAAATGGACAAGCCGCATATAAATTCGGGCAGCAACACCGGAAGAACGGTGTTTAAAGAACTGTGTTAACACCAATGAGAAAACAATAAACAGAATGAATGCAAACCATTCAAGGGCAAGCGGAGGCGCAAAGTGAGAAGCCTCTGCTTTATGGAGCATTGCCATTAGTCCGCTGCGCACTTCTTCTGATATAAATGCCAGTATCGCTGCTATTGCCAACCCAAGCCAACGGCCTTCTCGGAAAAGCGCAAATCTGCTCCATGCAATCGTCATGGACGAACCAAGAAGCAAAGCGCTCAATAGGCGCGCCGGCTCTTCCGGCGAAACGAACCAGAAGCCGAATCCAAGTGCCAAGCCAAGCATCGTACCGACAAACCTATGCCCTTTTTTGTGCACCAATGTTTGTGCCGAATGTCCCGGACGGGGAACAGCCGATCCGGACTGTAAAAATAAAGTCGCTTTAAATAAGCCGTGCAAAATAAGATGAATGACTGCCGCCTCGTAAGCGCCTAATGCACATTGAATAAGCATCATACCCATTTGTGCCATCGTTGAGGCAACCAGTTGCCGTTTATAATCCACTTGAACGAAACTGACGCCGGTACCGATCATGACAGAAATAAAGGCTGTGAGAAGAAGGAGAGCGTGTGTGACTCCATCCGTAAACAACGGTGAGAAATGCCAAAGCAAAAGTCCTCCGGCATTGACAAGACCGGCGTGCATCACAGCCGAAACTGGCGTCGGCGTTACCGCAGATTCAAGCAGCCAACGGTGGAAAGGCCACTGCCCGGCAGGAATGATGGCCGCCAAAATAAGCAGCAAGCTGATTCCTGCTGTCTCCCACCATTCAAGATGAGCCAACTTATCCGTTGATAAAACGGCCGATAACTTCCACCCCCCAGTTGCATGAAACAACCAGACAGACACTGCACATACCGCAAGGCAAGAAATGAAAAACATCGTTCCCATTTGTACCGCTTCAACTTTTGCCGGCCGCCATTCTTTTTTTAAAGCCGTCAAAAAGACAAGACCGAAAAGAGGCATCGCCCAACAAATGCTAAACAGGCGTAGATCATCAGTCATCCAAGTGCTGGCGGCAGAACCGGTTGTCCATGTCAAGAATAGAAAATATAGCCGATAGACCCGATCCCCATGCAAATATCGAATGGAAAATCGCTGGATGATAAACCCGAGTGTTGAAATATAGACCGCCATCATCCAGCTAGTCGTGTCGAGCCACCATGGTCCGGCTTTTATTTCCGCGCCAGAATAAATCCACCCGAAGAATGCCGAAGCAACCGGCAAAAGAAGCAGGCCGACGTGAACATGCACATACCAGTCGGGCACACGAGGATGCAGATAAATCAATGCGCTTATGAGCACGATCATCAATGCTGCCAGCCATCCGAAAACCAACATTTCTTGCAAATCAGGTTCCTCCTCTTGAAAGAAAAAAACCGGCTATGTCATTCTAAGCAAAACAGCCTTTTTCAAGAAAATGACTGCCTTTTGCCTAAAAATGACAATAGCCGGTTTACCTAAAGCCAACTTCTATTGGCTTAGATCTCCCGTTTCAGTTTTCCTATTGTCGGTTTACCTTCAACGAACCTACTAATAGATTCCGTAGGTTTTTTGAAGGTCTGCCGACTTTGGCAATTCTCTCAAATTTTTTTCAAAAAAAGTTGTTTTCATTATACATCATCGTTTTCAACATTGCACGTATTTTTTTAGAGATTTATAGAAAAATGCGTTTTCGTTTATTTAAGGAGTTTCTTTTCCAAATTTTGAAACAATTTAAACACCATAATTCGCTCTCCTGTTTGAGTACTAAGGTCCGTATGGAAACTTTTTACTTGTTCTTCTGTAATTTGAAAAATCATTTTTTTCAGTTCATCAACCCCGGATTCGACTAAACTGGAGCGGATTTGTTTTACAGACAACATCCCTTCTTTAGACTCGCAGAGGGCATATTCAGCAGGGGTTAGAATACCTTGCAGCGATACAATAATCATATCCCGCAAAATATCCGTTTTGACTGATACGGATCCGCGACCAAGAAAATCTTTTTCCCATTTTGTTAATGCTTTGCTGATTTCAGCCTCCATACTGCCTTTCGAATGATTCATAATACTTCACCTCTCTAACAGGTACATAACAAGGAATGAAAGTTCGATAATTACCAAAGCACCTGATATGATTTGTATTCCCTTCTTTGATCAAATCAATAATCATTATTATAATCATTATCGGCTTTGGCTGCTAGAAAAAAATCATTCTTTGTTTGAATTAATTAATTTGAAATAGGAGTCCATCATTAAATTCCGAAATAAAAAGAAGTGTAAAGCATATGGAAATGGATGACGATTTCGGGAGCTCCAGTCGTGACATTTGAAAAAATTCCAAAATCTCATCACTTCCTTTATGACATTTCCAAGGCTTAAAAGGGGCGTGCGTCCCCAGTTGTCAAGCTGTTGCCATTATAAAATCATTATGCGACAACATCCGAGATTTATATGATTTATAACCTAAACCAATCCACCGTTTTGGGCAATTCCTCAACCATTGATACTGATGTTACCGCTAAAAAAATTATCGGAAAATGTTCCAACTGAACAAAGCAAAAGCGGCGAGTTTTATCTTTGAGCGTCCCAACCATAGTAGGTCAAGTAGATTGAAACAAGATCCATTATACTTCTTGAAGACTTGATTCTTTTTTAAGTCATAGAAGAAGGATTGTTAATAAGAAACGAAGCGTTGACGCTGTTCATGAAGAACCAAGAGTTTAGCGGTAATGCACATTTAGACATTGAAAAAACTATTGCAACAATCAGCATGAAAAGGGATAATAAGATTTATATGGAATTTTATAAAATTGTTAAATTTATTGGTAGGGGTTGTAGTGAATATGAAAGTTGTAAAATTTGGTGGAACTTCAGTAGCTTCTGGCCGGCAGATTGAAAAAGTGTTTCATATCGTCGCTCAAGACCCTGAACGAAAGATTGTTGTCGTATCTGCGCCGGGAAAAAGATATAAAGAGGACGTGAAAGTAACCGACTTATTGATTAAGTGCGGTGAAGATTATTTAAAGAACGGCGATGGAAAAGAATCATTTTTTGCCGTTGTCGAACGATATAAAGAAATTGCCAATGATTTGAGCCTTTCAGCAGACATTGTCGATAAAATTTCCTCTGATTTGTTGGAAATATTGCACGGCGACCGCTCCAACCCGGATCGGTTTATGGATGCTGTTAAATCGAGCGGCGAAGATAATAATGCAAAGCTTATTACGGCATATTTTCAGTCGAAAGGCGTTGAAGCTCATTATGTTAATCCGAAGGAAGCAGGGCTGATTGTAAGCGATGAGCCCGGCAACGCGCAAGTTCTTCCGGAAACATATGATAATTTGAAAAAGCTTCGCGAACGCTCCGGCATTTTAATCGTCCCGGGATTTTTCGGCTATTCGAAAAATGGGGAAATTGTCACTTTTTCCCGCGGCGGTTCCGATATTACTGGTTCAATTTTGGCAAACGGAGTGGGAGCTGAAGTTTACGAAAACTTCACGGATGTTGACGCCGTTTATGCCGTGAATCCGAATTATGTGGAAAATCCAAAAGAAATTCGCGAACTGACCTATAAAGAAATGCGCGAATTGTCTTATGCAGGTTTTGCAGTTTTCCATGATGAAGCATTAATTCCTGCTTTTCGTGCGGGAATCCCTGTAAACATTAAAAATACGAATAATCCGCAAGCTCCCGGCACCAAAATTGTCCATGAACGGTCGCATACAAACGGCCCGGTTGTCGGTATTGCAAGTGATACCGGTTTTTGCAGCATTTATGTCAACAAATACTTAATGAACAGGGAGATCGGCTTTGGCAGAAGGTTATTGCAAATTTTGGAAGACTTTGGACTATCTTATGAGCATACCCCTTCTGGAATTGATGACATTTCCGTCATTTTGCGTCAGGATCAGTTTGATTCGGAAACAGAACGAAAAGTTGTAGAGCGGATCAAAAAAGAATTGGATGTCGATAATGTGCAAGTAGCTTATGATTTAGCGGTGATCATGATTGTTGGCGAAGGAATGCGGCAAAATGTCGGGACAATGGCTCGCGCAGCAACGGCACTCGCTAAAAACGGCGTGAACATCGAAATGATCAACCAAGGATCGTCTGAAGTGAGCATGATGTTCGGTGTGAAAGGAAAGGATGAGAAAAAAGCCGTTCAAGCACTATATGACGAATTTTTCCGAAAATAAAAAATCATGTAATACGTTTTCCATTTCAAGCCTGCAGGCAACATTCATCTGCAGGCTCTTTTTTTGTTCATCTAACACTATTTGCATGGTGGTTGAAAAACAATCAAACGATTTTAAGATGTCCTTGGGAAAAAGTTATTCGGATAATATCCCTGCCGGTTCAACAAAAAAGAAGGAATCATTTTGCCTTTCAATTAGAATGGAAATTTGGAAATGAGGTTAAGTCCTGAACTGGAACCAACATTTTCTGAACAACGGAAAGCGGTTAAGTTTGAATTGACCATCTACAAACTGCGCCTATTGCTGGAGTCTCGTTGGACGCAACCGAAACAAAAAAGTGTGTGGCTGGCCATCCAAAGGATTGATTCTTCAGTGAACAGGAGATTGTTCGTTTCATATAATATGCACGATGTCATGAATTCAAAGCAGCTTCAATAAATTCTTCACCAACCACATCTTTGAATTCATCGTAAATTGGCTTCAGCTTTGCTTTAAATGCTTCGATTTCTTCATCAGTAAGTTCAATGATTTCAGTGTTTCCGCGTTCTTTAATTTTATTAAATGATTCTTCGTTAAGTTTGGTAGCAGAAACACGGGCTTTTTCGGTACCTGCTTTGATACCGTTTTCGATAATTTTTTTAGTCTCTTCATTTAATCCTTTCCAAAATTTTGTATTTGTCATCAATAAGTAGTCGACCCGTGTATGACCCATAACAGTTACATATTTTTGAACTTCATCGAACTTTTTTGATTCGATATTACTGAAAGTATTTTCCTGCCCGTCAACCGTTTTTTGTTGCAGAGCTGTGTAAAGTTCTCCGAATGGTATGGAAGTTACGCCAACACCCAGCGTTTCATAAAGTTTCTCAAGGACTTTTCCGCCTTGGGAACGGATTTTCAACCCTTTTAAATCTTCAGGTTTTTCAATGGGTCTTACATTATTTGTGATATGTTTGGCACCGTTTGGCCACATTTTCAAACCAATTGCACCTTCATCTTCAAGCCGTTTCATAATTTCTTGACCCTTTTCCCCATCCCAGAATTTGATAGCAGCCTGATCATCTTTAAATAAAAATGGCATTGCAACAATGTTAAATGCGGGGTCATTTGCAACAAGTTTTGTCATATCCGGAATGATAAATTGCACATTGTTTGCTACAAGGTTTTGAAACTCATCTTTATCCCCAAAAAGTTGGCTGTTCGGAAAAACTTGAACTTTAATTTTTCCATCAGAGTTTGTTTCAATATATTCTTTCATTGCCATTGCACCTTGATGTTTCGGAGTGTTTTCTGCAACGACATGCGATATTTTAATTGTCATCTCTTGAATGCCGTCTGAATCGGAACCGTTGCTTTGTTGTTGGCCGCATGCAGACAGTAAAAAAGTAAACAATAGGGTAAATGAAAGGAGAAAAAACTTTTGCATCGCGTTTTTCATCTTATAAAACCTCCTTAAAATTCAACATCATTATTTCCGGAAAGCGCTTTCTAAAAATAACTTTTCGGGTTCAAGACAACATTATGGAATATTGAATATTGGATTCAATATTCAAATGAATTATAACAAATTAATTTATTATTGTGAATACAAAAAATAATTAAAAAATTCAAAAAAATTGTTCAATTATTGCGTGGATTATAGTATATTATGTAAAAAAGGATAATGTATTTTGGATCCAAAAATAAAAATACTTTCGCAAGGGGGAAACTGTTTTGTTAAAAATTCTTGAAAAAGCGGAAGAGTGGATTTCGGGAATTTTGTTTGTGATCGGTGTAGCGATCAGTATTTATGGGGTGTTTATGCGTTACATTTTAAATGCTCCTACATCATGGGTAAATGAAATTTTTGAAACGGTGATGGTTTGGTCAATATTTATCGGGTTTGCCATTGCTTTGCGACATAACCACCATATAGCAGTTGATCTATTATATGATAAGTTGCCATACCAAATAAAAAAAATATTGTGCATAATTGGAAATCTGCTTGGAGCTTTGTACAGTATTTATCTTGCTTTTACTGGGTTTCAAATGACAGCGCTTTCAAAACAACAAGAATTAGTAACGATTGATGTTGGAATGCCAGTTTGGATTACGTACGCAGTTATGCCGGTGGGAATGGCTCTTCTCTCTCTTTATTTCATTTTGAAAATGTATCGCGCAATTATTGGTGACGAAGAAGAGATCATCGGCGCAGCCAGCAAAAATGAATTCCTTGAAAAATATACTGAGGAGGTTCATAAATGAGTCCCGTTTTTGTCCTCTTTCTTACATTTGCGTTGTTTTGTTTAATAAGGATACCTATTGCTATTAGTCTAGGGCTCTCCAGTTTAATTGCTCTCAAAATGATTGATTTTACATTATACACAGTTGTGCAAAAAATATTTACGTCACTAAACTCGGCCACATTAATGTCAATTCCGGGATTTGTATTTGCGGGCATCATAATGTCAAAAGGTGGTATTTCCAAATATTTGATTGAAGCGTTGAAATCTTGGGTAGGTCATATTCGCGGGGGGCTTGCTATTGTCACTATTTTGGCCTGCACCTTGTTTGCGGCCATCTCAGGATCAAGTCCTGCTACAGCTGCAGCAATCGGCAGTATTATGATCCCGGGTATGGTGAATGCTGGATATAGCAAAAAATATGCGATGGGACTTGTTGCGGCATCTGGGACATTAGGAATTTTAATACCTCCTTCCATACCGCTCATTATTTATGGAAGCGTTTCTGAAGAATCAGTGGGAAAACTCTTTACTGCTGGGATATTACCGGGTTTGCTGCTTTGTGGTGTTTTAGTTGTTTCAGCAATCATTCATGCAAGAAAGAATAACTATGGGATGCTTCCAAAAGAAAGCTTTTCGGAGCGCATAAATAAAACAAAAAAAGCATTTTGGGGAATTTTGCTTCCGGTTATTATTCTCGGAGGAATATATATAGGGATTGTTACACCTACAGAAGCGGCGTTTGTGGCTTGTTTGTACGGCATTATTGTATCTATTTTCATTTATAAAGAAATGAATTTTTCCCAGTTTAAAGCAGTGGTGATCGAGTCAATTAATATTACTTCGATGATTTTCCTAATAATTTCCTCTGCATTTGTTTTTGGGATGTTTTTAACAACGGAGCAAGTACCTCAAAACTTGGCTGCTTGGATTGAAGCACACGCAAGTAATAAGTGGCTATTCCTAATCGGTGTTAATATCATGTTTTTCATTTTAGGAATGTTTCTTGAGTCTATTGCCATTATTTTGATTACGCTCCCAATTTTATTGCCAGTACTTGCTTTGTTTGATATTAACATTATTCATTTCGCAATTATTATGACTATCAACATGGAGTTGGCGATGATCACGCCTCCGGTAGGATTAAATTTGTTTGTTGTGAGTGGTATAGCAAAAGAAAAAGTTGAAGCAGTTATCAAAGGAGTTTTGCCTTTCTACCTTTTAATCATTGTCACATTAGTGATTGTAATAGTTTTCCCGCAAATTTCATTGCTTCTTGTTGAATAAATACGCCATCTAAAAAATGATTTTTGAAAGGAGTTTTTTTGTGATACGATCATATTTATTTGTTCCCGGATCCAAAACGAATGTATTAGAAAAAGCAATTCATTCAAATGCGGATTGCGTCATTGTTGATTTAGAGGATGCGGTTGAGTACAGCCAAAAAGATCAAGCTAGAGAAGTAATTTTGGATTTTTTTAGAAATAGAAATGTAGATAAACCATTTATCATTCGCGTAAATGGCCATTCGACCCCATTTTGGAAAAAGGATATTGAAACTGCTGTATTGATAAACGCTGACGGAATTATGCTTCCAAAACCGGAGTTGGGAAATGTTGTCGAAACGGTTTGTAACAATGTGACACAATTGTTAAAAAAATATAATAAAGACAATTTTGAAGTTATTCCTCTTATTGAATCAGCGAAAGGTGTTCAGAATGCTTACGAAATAGCAAAATCCCATCGACTTGTTTCCCGCTTGGCTTTTGGTTCCATTGATTTTTCGCTGGATGTTGGTTGTGAATTGACAAGACAAGGATTGGAACTTTTATATGCCCGCTCAAAAATAGTAATTGCTTCCAGGTGTGCAGAAATTCAAAGTCCGATTGATTCGGTATATTCAGATCTCAATGATGAAGAAGGTTTAAGAAACGAAGCGAAACTTTCAAAACAAATTGGATTTAAATCGAAATTAGTTATTCATCCAAAACAAGTAGAAACTGTCAATGAAGTTTTTTCCCCTGCGGAAGCGGACATTGAAAATGCCCGGGAAATAGTGAAGGCGTTTGAAGAGGCCGAAAAAAAAGGGATTGCATCTATCTCCGTCAGAAATAAAATGGTTGATTATCCTGTATATAAAAAAGCGAAGGAATTGCTATCCATGAAGAAAAACTTAGAAAAAAGAAAGACATAACGATTTAAATGAAGTCCTGAACTTTGTGTAAAAAGGAAGCAGTTATTTTCCGGGAATTTAGGTTTGCTGGGCCGGGAGTAAGATTTTATCCAATATTGAGAACTTGGCCACGATTTGCACGATTTTCCTATAAAATCATTGTGTTTCTAATGGTAATAGAACATTTTAGGGGCATTTGAATTAAAGAATGAGTGGTGCTTTCATCATTTGGTGAACGTGAATAGGCTGTCATTTAGATCAAAACATTTTTCTGTAAAAACAATTGTGAGAGGAAGAAGGAGACATGACAATTTCCAAAAAATTGGCTCAATACATTATTCAAACAAACTATGAGGATATCCCGAAAGATGTAAGAGAATTCACGAAAATATGCATTTTGGATTGGATTGGTTCAGCGTATGCAGGAAGAAAAACGCAACCGATTCAAATAATAAAAGAACTTGTGGAGGAGCAGGGCGGATCACCACAAGCAACATTAATTACAGGAGGAAGTTCATCTGTATTAAATGCAGCTCTATTAAATGGCGCTTCAAGTCATGTTGTAGAACTTGATGATATTCACAAATCTTCCATTATACATGCTGCGACAGTAGTTATTCCGGCTGCTCTTGCAGTTGCAGAGTGGAAGAACAAATCCGGAAAAGATTTAATTGCTGCCGTAACTATTGGGTATGAAGTATGTTATCGCATTGGCGAAGCCGTTTCTCCATCACATTATTATTATTGGCATAACACAGCAACATGCGGAACGTTTGGAGCAGCGGCAGCAGCAGCGAAACTTCTTGAATTAAATGAAGAACAAACCATACATGCTCTTGGATCTGCTGGCACACAAGCCGCAGGATTGTGGGAATTTATTGAGGACTCAGCTATGAGCAAGCAGCTTCACCCCGGAAAAGCCGCAATGAACGGGGTTATGTCGGCGCTGCTATCTAAAAAAGGATTTACAGCTGCGAGGAAGATTTTAGAGGGAAAGCGCGGATTTTTCGAAGCGATGTCAGAAAACTATAAACTAGATAAGATTACAAACAAGCTTGGCGAAGTATTTAAAATTAAGGAAAATTCATTTAAAATTCATGCTTCCTGTCGCCATACACATTCAGCAATGGATTTGGCTATTGAGCTTGCCAACGATCACGATATTAGAGTAGAAGATGTTGAGAAAGTGAATGTTCAAACATATCAAGTTGCCCTTAATATCACGAATAATCCAAATCCTATGACAGTATATGGCGCAAAATTCAGCCTCCAGTTTTGTACAGCGCTTGCACTTGTAAAACGGCGAGGCGCTTTAGACGATTTTAATGAAAAAATGCTTCATGATACAGTTATACGAGAATTGATCGATAAGATAAATGTAGGGGTCGATCCAGAAATAGAAGAAAGATATCCAATCGAATGGGGATCAAAAGTACAAATCAAATTAACAAATGGAAAGGCCATTACAAAGAAAACCCGTTACCCTAAAGGAGATCCGGAAAATCCAGCATCATTGGAGGAAATGATCGGTAAGTTTAAACAGCTGACAAAAAATTTACCGCCGAAACAGGCTGATTGGATAGTAGAAAAAGTTATGAAGCTGGAAAATATCACGCATTGCAAGAATCTGCTGAAAGGAACTGCGGAATGGGCACATCATTAAAAAGGTGTTCATGTTTTAAAGGGAATTCATCATTTCATATGATAATTCACACGTCCGCTGTATGAGTTTCAAACAACTGCTCGGAAAAGTGAAGACGCTGACTGTATATAGAAGCAGTGATAAAATGTTTAATTTTTCAAAAAATTATAGACATTGAAGTTTGGATCCTATATCCTATAAAGTATAGAACAAAACTTTTTTCACAATCTGGACGTTGAAAATCAAAAAGGTGAAATTCTTTTCAAATACACTGACTAGAAAGGGTTAAGCCACGTATGTCGAATCGGATAAACTTAAAAGTGGAAGACAGAGACACTCTCCATTTAAAGGTTTGCAATGTTCTTAGGAAAGCGATCCTTAACGGTGATTTTAAACCGGGAGAAAGACTAAAACAATCAGAACTTGCTGAACAACTAGGAGTTAGTCGGATGCCGGTCAGGGAAGCGCTGCGAAAATTGGAATCCGAAGGTTTGGTTATTCTTGAGCCTCACAAAGGAGCAATAGTAAAATCCATTCAAATAGAAGATGTTCGGGAAATATATGAGCTGAGAGCCAAACTTGAGAGCATGGCGATTGAACAAAGCATGGCTTATTTTGACGAAGAAGACTATAAACAGTTAAAAGAACTTGTTGAAAAGATGGAGAATACGGATGATATCGAACAGTATGTTCAATTGAACATTGAATTCCATCAATTACTTATAAAGAAATGTCCGTGGCAACGATTGCTTTCTTTTATTGAAACACTCTGGAATGGATTTCCTCAGGAAACGCCTCATTTCTTAAGCGGTCAAACAGAAAGATCGAAGGAAGAACACCGCAAAATATTGAGCGCTATATTGGCAGGGAATAAAAAACAGGCATCTGATGCGTTGGCTAAGCATATACTGAATACCGGAAGCAAATTTATTGAGAGATTAAGGGCAAGTAAGAAGAAATCCGTTTTTGATGTTTAATGAAGAAAAAGAAATAAACTAAGAAGTTGCTTAGTTTATTTCTGAAAAAACTTTTTTGGATCCAATATCCAATATCCGTTGGGTCAGCTCTCAAAATTTTGAGGAAGTGGAGGATTTGGAAAAATGAGGTCTGCCGTTAATGTGAAAACAAATCCATCTAGCGGAAGGTTTGTCTTGACTAGGCTTCATTCATTGTCAGGTGTAATTCCTTTGGGACTGTTTTTATTGGAGCATTTTTTTTCAAATGCTACAGCAATCATCGGTGAAGAAAACTTTAACAATACAGTTAACCTCATTCAATCGATTCCTTTTTTAATTATTTTTGAATTTGTTCTGATCGCATTGCCATTGTTGTTTCATGCTATTTACGGTCTTTATATCGCCTTTACCTCTGTTAGCAATGCATCCCATTATTCATATAGAAGAAACTGGTTCTTTTTATTTCAAAGAATTTCTGGTGTCATCACATTGATATTTGTCGTTTACCATGTATGGTCTTTCAGGATTGCTACAGCAATTCATGATCAGCCAGTAAACTATCAACTCGTCAGTGAGCATCTGCAGAATCCGCTAATTTTTCTATTTTATCTACTTGGTGTAGTTTCAACTGCATTTCATTTTTCCAATGGCTTGGCGACAAGTTTGATAACATGGGGAATTACAATTGGCAAGAAGTCTCAGTATGTAGCATCACAACTTAGTCTTGGATTATTTCTGTTGCTCAGCACTGCAGGTATCGGAATATTAATGGCATTTATATAAAATTCAGGAGGAGGTTGTCCTATATGAAAAAAGACGAGTATATAGTCGTAGGCGGCGGGCTTGCTGGGTTAATGGCAACAATCAAGATTGCTGAAAAAGGCGGAAAAGTAAAGTTGTTTTCTCTTGTTCCTGTTCGACGTTCTCATTCAGTCTGCGCTCAAGGAGGTATAAATGGGGCGGTCAATACAAAAGGTGAAGGCGACTCAACTTGGGAGCATTTTGATGACACTATATATGGCGGCGATTTTTTGGCGAACCAACCTCCAGTTAAAGCGATGTGTGAGGCAGCACCCGACATCATTTATTTGTTGGCGAGAATGGGGGTTCAATTCAATCGTACAGAAGAAGGAAAAATTGACTTCCGTCGTCTTGGCGGCGCCAAGTATTCAAGAACTGCTTTCGCAGGTGCAACAACAGGGCAGCAAATTTTGTATGCTCTTGATGAACAGGTAAGAAAATATGAGGTTGATGGGCTTGTCAAGAAATTTGAATATTGGGAAATGGTTTCGCTCATCATCGATGATGAAGGACGATGCCGAGGAATTGTTGCTCAAGATTTAAAATCAATGAAGATGAAAGAGTTCCCTGCAGATGCAGTTATATTAGCAAGTGGAGGTATAGGGAGTATTTTCAGAAAAAGCACAAATTCTGTCATCAATACTGGAAGCGCTCACAGTATAGCTTATCAGCAAGGAGTTCGTTACGCAAATGGTGAATTTATTCAGATTCATCCTACCGCAATACCGGGAGATGATAAGCTTCGCCTTATGTCAGAATCGGCTCGTGGCGAAGGTGGGAGAATTTGGGTTTATAAAGAAGGGAAACCTTGGTATTTTCTTGAGGAAAAATATCCAGCATACGGCAATCTAGTGCCGCGTGATATTGCAACAAGAGAAATTTTCCATGTTTGCGTCGACTTGAAACTTGGGATCAACGGCGAGAATATGGTGTACCTCGATTTGTCGCATTTGCCCGAACAAAAGCTGGAACAAAAGCTTGGAGGCATCCTAAATATTTACGAAAAATTTGTTGGGGAGGATCCGCGAAAAGTACCGATGAAAATTTTTCCCGCCATGCACTATTCAATGGGGGGATTATGGGTGGATTATAATCAGATGACTAATATCCCGGGATTATTTGCCTGTGGGGAATGTGATTATCAATATCACGGTGCCAATCGTCTGGGGGCAAACTCGCTCGTTTCTGCCATTTTTGGAGGAATGGTAGCTGGACCAAATGCTGTAAAATATGTCGAAGGTCTTGAAAAATCTTGGGAAGACATTTCAACTAATTTGTTTGAAAAGGAAAGAAAGAAACAAGAAGAATATATGAATCAAATTTATAAAATGGATGGCAAGGAAAATCCTTATCAACTTCATATAGAGATGAGTGACTGGATGGTGGAAAACGTTACAGTCGTGAGATATAACGATCGCTTGCAAAAAACAGATGAGAAACTTCAGGAGCTCATGGAAAGATGGCACAACATTGGCATAGATGATAAATCGCGATGGCATAACCGAACTGTTGCATTTGTTAGACAGCTTCGGAATATGCTGGTGCTTGCTCGTGTTATTACGTTGGGGGCTCTCAATCGAAACGAAAGCCGTGGAGCTCATTATAAACCAGAATACCCAGATCGGGATGATGAAAATTGGTTAAAAACGACTTTAGCGGAATATACGCCTGAAGGGCCAAAATTTAGTTATGAACCTGTTGATTTGAGTTTTATTCCTCCGCGCCAACGCCGTTACGATATTGTCACAAGCAGTAAGGATCAAAGCATAGCTGAAATGAAACCTTAACAATGGGAAGGAGAAAGATAATGGAAGAAAAGAGAAAAAAAACAATACGATTAAAAATTAAAAGACAAATTAATTCCAAATCACTTCCGTATTGGGAAGAATTTGAGATACCTTATCGGAAAAACATGAATATCATTTCGGCTTTGATGGAAATTCAAAAAAATCCAGTGAATGTAAAAGGTGAGAAAGTTTCGTCTGTTGTTTGGGAATATAATTGCCTTGAAGAAGTATGCGGGGCTTGTAGTATGGTGATTAACGGCAAAGTCAGGCAAGCGTGTTCTGCTCTCGTGGATCATTTAAAACATCCCATTATATTAGAACCGATGAGTACTTTTCCGGTTGAACGAGATTTGGTGGTTAACCGCGAAAAAATGTTTGAAGCTCTGAAAAAAATTAAAGGGTGGATCCCGATTGATGGAACTTATGCACTTGATGCAGGTCCGAATATTATGCAAGAAGATCAACAAGAAGCATACAAATATTCTACTTGTATGACATGCGGTTGTTGTTTGGAAGCGTGCCCCAACGTAAATAGAAAATCTCCTTTCATTGGACCGCAAGCAATGGGACAAACAAAATATTTTAATATGCATCCAATCGGAAAAACGAAAAAGGAAGAACGGTTGCAGATTGTAGTCAGCAAAGAAGGAATATCCAATTGCGGGAACGCACAAAACTGTGTTCAAGTATGCCCAAAGGAGATTCCGTTAACAACCGCCATAGCAGAATTAAATGCAGAAGCAAACCGCTTTTTTTGGAAGCTGTGGTTTAAAAATTAGAAAAAATTCTTTGAAACGGAGTGTAGATATGATGACAGTGAAACAAGGTTGGATAGGGAGATTTTATGAAGATTTTGAGATTGGAGACATATATCAACATCAGTTGGGACGCACAATAACGGAGACAGACAACGTTTGGTTCACTCTTCTGACACAAAACACAAATCCTATTCATTTTGACAAAGTGTACGCTGCAAAAACAGAGTTTAAAAAACCATTGGTGGATTCAACTTTTACATTAGCGCTAGTGACAGGCCAATCAGTAGCTGATGTTTCCCAAAACGTAATGGCTAACCTTGGGTGGACGGATATCAAGCTGCCAAATCCTGTTTTTGAAGGGGACACTATCTATTCATATAGTAAAGTTTTAGAAAAAAGGGAATCCAAATCAAGGCCAAATGTTGGAATCGTTACTGTGAAAACAGTCGGTTACAACCAAAATCATAAAGTTGTCATTGAATTTAAACGGATTTTTATGGTGTATAAACGAGGTTATGCACCACAAACCGGAAGAACTGAGGTTTTAGAATAGACAGATCTTATGTTTAGGAGGTAATGAACTTTGAGAACCGTTTATTATAACGAAATTGTTGAAAAAGTTTCCCAAATGTGTCAAGAGGCCAACTATGATTTGAATGATGATGTGATTGGAGCATTCAGAAATGCTCTCAAATCCGAAAAGTCGGATACAGGTAAAGATGTGTTAAATCAATTGCTTTTAAATGCGGCTATTGCGAAAAAAGATCGTGTTCCGATGTGTCAAGATACAGGTGTGGCTGTCTTTTTAGTAAAGTTTGGTCAAGATGTTCACATTGTTGGTGGAAATTTGAATGAAGCGATTAATGAAGGGGTGAAAAAAGGCTATAAAGAAGGGTTTTTAAGACATTCTATAGTAAACCATCCTTTGAAAAGAGAAAAAAGTTCAGATTATAATGCCCCTGCCGTTATTCACGTTGAAGTAGTGCCGGGAGATAAAATAGAAATTTAAATGTCCGCCAAAGGTGGTGGTAGTGAAAATATGAGTTCCCTAAAAATGTTGAAACCTGCAGATGGCCTGGATGGAGTTAAAACGTTTATTGTTGATACTGTCAGGGAAGCAGGACCGAATGCTTGTCCTCCACTTGTAGTGGGAGTTGGAATTGGCGGCAATTTTGAAAAATGCGCATATTTAGCTAAAAAGTCTTTATTTCGTCCAATTGGTGAAAGAAGTCCATTGCCGGAAATAGCAGAGTTGGAAGAGGAATTATTAAAAGAAATGAATGAATTGGGAATCGGGCCGCAAGGATTGGGGGGAAGTACAACAGCACTAGACGTCAAGATTGAAATAGCTCCTTGCCATATCGCTGCTCTTCCAGTGGCAGTTAATTTGAACTGTCATGCAAGCCGGCATAAAGAAGTGATTATTTAAATGATTACGAAACGTGCGAAAACTTTTTAGGATGATAACGACCAGATCGCCATAATCAATTTTAAGAAAGCTGGACAGCTTTGGAATTAAACCGAGAAAAACAGTTGAAGTCATGGTTTCGGACATATCGTATAGACAATATAGACAGTGGTTGAATACATTGACATTGCTTTATTTTGAATCACCCGCCAATTAATAATCAGGCATCAGGGCTGTTTTCAAAGTGAAAATAAAGAGAACCAAGGGTTCAGACTTTTTATAAATTTGATTTTTTTGAATCATACCATTATCGCTGATTCAAAAAGCATAGCGTTGTGTTATTAATTTTACAAATTTTTAAAATATTTTGACTTATAAAGTGTCTGCTACCTTTTTTGATGTTTTGATCAAACGGTTTACATGAAAATGATTGGAGGATTGTTATGTCAGTAATCAAGATTACGGCCCCTTTTGATGAAGATACTGTTCTGTCTTTAAAAGCAGGAGATCGAGTATTAATCAGCGGAACAGTGTTTGCTGCACGGGATGCGGCACATCGGAGAATGGTGGAAGCGTTGGAACAAGGGGAAGAACTTCCTTTTGAAATCAAGGGACAAGTGATTTATTATGTCGGCCCTACTCCTCCCAAACCAGGACAGATTATTGGGTCAGCTGGCCCTACCACTAGCGGAAGAATGGATAAATATACCCCTGCTCTGCTTGATAAAGGTTTAAAAGGAATGATTGGAAAAGGTTATCGCAGCCAACAGGTTATTGATTCAATAAAGAAGAAGAAAGCGGTTTATTTTGCTGCTCTTGGAGGAACAGGGGCTTTGATTGCCCAAACAATAAAAGAAGTTGAAGTTATTGCATATGAAGATCTCGGTCCAGAAGCTATTCGAAAAATGAAAATTATAGATTTTCCCGCTATTGTTATTAATGATGCCTATGGAAATGACTGGTATAAACAAGGCGTTAATATCTTTAATCAGCACAAGTAAAGTTTTGAAAAAGTAGTGAGCAAGGAGGGATTTTGTGTTACCATTGGAAGGAATAACTGTAGTGTCGTTAGAACAGGCGGTAGCCGCTCCGTTTGCTTCAAGACAATTGGCTGATTTAGGAGCGCGTGTCATTAAAATTGAAAGGCCAGTGACAGGTGATTTTGCCAGAGGTTATGACAAAACAGTGAAAGGAATGTCAAGCCACTTTGTCTGGATAAACCGCTCAAAAGAATCTATAACATTAGATTTAAAGTCTGATAAATCGAAAGAAATTATGGATCGACTTCTTTCTAAGGCAGATGTATTTATTCAAAATCTTGCGCCCGGAGCCATTGATAGACTTGGCTATTCTCCAAAAACATTAAGGGAAAAATATCCACAACTTATTATTTGCGGTATATCAGGATATGGTACTTATGGTCCGTATACAAACAAAAAAGCTTATGATCTTTTAATTCAATGTGAAGCAGGTCTTGTTTCCATTACGGGTACGGAGGATACACCATCAAAAGCCGGCATTTCCATAGCAGATATTGCGGCTGGAATGTATGCTTACACTGGGATTTTAACAGCGTTACTTACAAGAGAAAAAACCGGTCAAGGAACGATAATTGAGATTTCAATGCTCGAAGCACTTGCGGAATGGATGGGCTATCCGATGTATTATGCAAATTACGGCGGAGTGGAGCCAAAGAGAACAGGTGCCAGTCATGCTACCATTTTCCCATATGGATCTTTTAAAACTGGTGATGGAAAAATGGTCTTTTTTGCCATACAAAATGAAAGAGAATGGTCAATATTTTGTAAAGAAATACTCCAACAGGAGAAATTGTCTACCGATCCGCGCTTTAACAGCAACTCCAACCGATTGGAAAACAAACAAGAATTAACCGGAATTATTCATTCGGTATTTAGCAGCATGACCGCACAGGAAGTAATTGAAAAACTAGATTGGTATAACATTGCTCATGCAAGTCTCAATTCCATTAAAGAATTTATTGAACACCCACAATTAAAGGCTCGGAACCGATGGACGGAGGTGGATTCGCCAGTCGGGAAAATTAAAGCCTTGATTCCGCCTGTTACGATGAAAGATATTGAATTCGTAATGAAGCCAATTCCAGACGTTGGAGAGCACTCAAAAACCATTTTAAAAGAACTAGGTTTCAGTGAAGAGGAAATTCTAGATTTTACATTTGCGGGAGTATTTTGAACATACTGCAAATATTGCTTATCCCAATACTATAGATCTTGGCTCATAATTGTCTAAGATGGAAAGAAATTGATTGATTAACCGATCCCTGTCTTATTTGTATGGATAAAGAACAACCATTTTGATTGTTGTAAAATTTAAAGAAAAAATTAGATTGAATGATTGATACAATTTAACCGTTTTTTCTGGTAAAATTTAAAAGAAAGACTGAAAAATCTTCAGTCAGAAAAAACTTAGTTGGCACCGATCTAATACAGGCCGTTGCTTAGAAGAAAAAATAAATACAATTCCGGATCAAACTGTAAAACGTGCAACCGGGTGTTGAGAAAACCACTATCTAATAAAGTTAACCAGACGGAAATTTAAAAAGTTGCCTGCAAACTTTTTTGCGCAGAAATTCTAGAAGAAAACCCGAATAATTATCTGAAATTTCTAAAATAACAAAGTTGGCAAAATAGCCAATTTTTAATGGATGATTGCGGTACCCTCAAATCACTTCTTTTTTCTAGGAAAAGAATGGAAAGGAGCAGCGATTTCGTTACGGGGTTGCAGTTTTTTAAAGGATTGTTTTTCCATTTAAAAATTCCAAGTGTTTATAAACTTAAGCGGAGGGAAAATGGTGAAAACATTATGCACACTGCTTGATCAATTATATGAAGAAATGGTGGACATCCGGCGGGAACTTCATGCAAATCCAGAATTATCTTTTGAAGAAGTGGAAACACCTCGATTTATTGCCGACTATCATCGCAAGTTAGGACTTGATGTAAGAACAGGAGTAGGCGGGAGAGGAGTGGTGGCAAAGCTATACGGTGGAAAACCGGGCAAGACGGTTGCGTTGCGCGCGGATTTTGATGCATTGCCGATACAAGAAGAAAATGATGTCCCTTATCGGTCAAAGCGGGACGGGGTCATGCATGCTTGCGGACATGACGGCCATACAGCAACACTTCTTTGTTTGGCGAAAGCGCTAGTCCAAATGAAAGAAAACATTGAGGGAACCATCGTATTTATTCATCAACATGCAGAAGAAGTAGCTCCTGGTGGTGCGATCGCCATGATTGAGGACGGCTGTTTAGATGGTGTGGATGTTATATTCGGCACCCATCTTTGGGCAACGGAGCCGCTTGGCACCATTTTATACCGTACAGGCCCCTTTATGGCCGCTGCCGACCGCTTTGAAATTGTTGTAAAAGGAAAAGGCGGGCATGGAGCGGAGCCTCACTTGACAAAAGATGCGATTGCCGTCGCATGCCAGATCGTCGCCTATTTGCAGCAAATTGCTAGCCGGCGCATTGATTCGCAAGAAGCTGCCGTTGTTTCGGTTTGTTCATTTCAAGCCGGAAATGCCTTTAATGTCATTCCGAGCGAAGCGGAGTTAATCGGGACAGTGCGCACGTTAAACGAAGAGGTCAGAAGATTCATCGAACAGGAAATCGGAAAAATTGTCAAAGGAATCTGTCTTGCTGCTGATTGTGAATATGAATACCGATATATTCGTGGTTATCCTCCCGTTGTCAATCATCCGCTCGAAACGGAATTGATCAAAAACGTTGCAGCCGAATTGGCCGATGTTCAAAAGGTGGTGGAAACGAAGCCGAAAATGGGCGGAGAGGACTTTGCCTATTACTTGAAGCACGTAAAAGGAGCATTTTTTTTCACAGGCGCTCAAAGCCCTGAGCAGCTAGTTGCTTACCCGCATCACCATCCGAAGTTCAACATTGATGAACGGGCCATGCTGATTGCGGCAAAAGTACTGGGCGCAGCGGCACTCACCTTCCAGCATTTTGAACAATCTAAAGTAGTGGAAAATAATTTATCGTCTCGTTAGGTAGAGGCTTGCATAACGCTTCCAAACGGAATATCAATATAAAAAACTTGTCCTCTTATTGAGGGCAAGTTTTTTCATGAGTTGACCTATTTATTAAAAATTCAAAAAAATTGGAAGTAAAAAATGAGTTTTGATCGGCTTCTTTCCATGCCGCTCTAGTGAGAAAACATTTATGACAGTTCGAAAGAAGGATGACCTTTTCACTAGGATTCCATAAACAAATTGGAATTTGTACCGATAATAATAAAAAAAGAACTTGGAAGGGGATTATATGAAGAAGAAATTGTTATTGAGACCTAGAAAAAGTCCAAATAATTTGTCTATCAATGGTAAGCGTTTTCAAGAAAAAATGGTGATGCTTTTTAGAAAAAAAGATTCCGAAAAAAATGGCGGATTCAAACCGAAAAAATCGGGGTTGAGAAAAAGGCTGCTCAGAAGTTTTGGAATCCTTATGATTTTAACTGCCATCATTGCAATCTTTAATTATTTTGTGCTGAACAATTTTTCAAAAGATACTGAAAATCTTGTGAAGGAAGAGGTAAAAGGTTTAATTGCCAATGAGAAATTGCGCTTCAACATAGCCGAGCGCATTTCGCTCATCAACCAATTTTTATTATATGGTGATGAAAGCATCCGTGACCGGTATGAAGAAGTGGCGAAAGATAGCTACTCCTTGCAGAAGCAGTTGTTGGAAGTTAACGGAACGAAAGAAATGAAAGACTTAATTTCAAAATGTGCTGAATGGGAAATTATTGTCCGGAATGATATTTTATTTAGCTATGATCTCGGCCGAAAAGATGAAGTGATGAAAAAAATGCGGGAAGAGGTTCAACCGCTTGGCGAAGGAATTATTTTAGGCTTTGAGAAAATAGCCGAAGAACGGCAAAATGAAGTGATGAATCGCGGAAATGACATTATTTCAGCAAGCAGCTTTTCCATTATGATTGTTGTATTGGTATCTGTTTTAGCCATTTTAATTGGCTTTATAGCTTCGATCAAAATGGCCGGTTCGATCACCAAGCCTATTGTCAGCATTTCAAATCGGATGAAGGAAATTTCTAAAGGGAATCTTGTGCATGAACCGTTAACAACCAAAACGAAAGATGAAATACGAGATTTGATAGAAGCCGTCAATGATATGGCCGAAAAGCTGCGAAAAATTGTCCACGATATTTCTGATGCTTCGGCAACGGTTTCTCAGCAAAGTAATGAATTGTTCTCTTCTTCCAAAGAGTTGAAAGAAGGGAGCACTCAAATTGCTGCAACGATGCAAGAGCTTTCAGTCGGAGCGGAATCACAAGCAAATTCTGTATCAGAGCTTTCGGAAGCTATGGGTATGTATATGAAAAAAGTTTACAGCGTTCAAAATGGAAGCGTAGCCATGACGGAAAAATCCAATCAAGTATTGGATTTAACCAACAATGGAAGCAAGTTGATGGATCAGTCAATGGAAATCATTGATAAAATGTATGCTGATATTAAAGTCAATTTACAAAAAATTCAGCAGCTTGATGAACGTTCGAAAGAAATTTTGAAACTTGTCGATGTCATCCAATCGATTGCAGACCAGACCAATTTATTGGCGTTAAATGCGGCGATAGAAGCGGCGAGAGCAGGAGAATACGGAAGAGGATTTGCTGTCGTTGCGGATGAGGTTAGAAAACTGGCCGAACAAGTTTCCAATTCCGTCGTGGATATCCAAAAAATTGTTGAAGAAGTTCATGAGCAAACAAACAATGTCGCAAAAAGCTTCCAAGGAGGCTTCAGCCAGGTTGAAGCCGGTACGAAATCTATGAAGGATACAAGAGAAGCGTTCGTTCTTATCCAACAGAACATTAAAGAAATTACAGAAAGCATCCTCAATGCTCAAAATGAACTAAACAACATAATGGAAACAAGCGAAACCATTAACGAATCAATCTCGAACATCGCATCAATCTCCGAAGAAGCCGCAGCCAGCATTGAAGAAACATCCGCTTCCGCAGTGGCAACAAATGAAGCTGTAACATTGATCACCTCCCGTGCCGAGTCGATGTCTCAGCTTGCTGGCAAATTGCAGGCTTTAGTCAAGCAATTTAACGCATAATCACATGCAATAAGGGAGTTCCCTTGTTGCATGTGAACAGAATCAAGCCAAAACCTCATTCGATGGGAGCGTTTACAAAAAATTTTGAACATAGTAAAATGAAATAAATATCTTAAAACAATCGAGGTTGAGGCTATGTTATCTTCTTTTACGCAAGAAGAAATGGAGAGGGCTTTGTCACTGTTTCAAGTTTTTGCTCGAGCTTTTAAAAGTGTTTCGGAACATGCAATCCGCGACAGCAAAGAAAACGGATTTAATCCAACGGAATTTTCCGTCTTGGAATTGTTGTACACGAAAGGGCCGCAAAAGCTCCAACAAATTGGTTCAAGGCTTTTGCTAGTTAGCGGCAATGTGACATACACGATCGATAAACTTGAAAAAAGCGGATTTATTTACCGTGAACAAGATCCGAACGACAAACGTTCTATGTACGCCAAACTGACGGAAAAAGGAAAGCATTTTTTGGATGAAATTTATCCGCTTCGGGCGCTGCGAATAGCTCGGGCTTTTTCTGGATTATCAGCGGAAGAGCAGCAGCAGTTAAGAGAGCTGCTAAAGAAATTAGGCATTTCTAGTCAAAATATTTTGTTTCGATAATATTCTCCATTTGTCTTTTTGAGCTCCTTATGGAAAAAATCAATGTTTTTATTAAATGAAACGGGTTTAATTACCGATATTAAAAGTAAGTAAGAAAAGGTGATTGGGAAGTGTTGGGCAATGGAGAACGTTTTTCAAAGATTTTATCACTATATTTTCCGTTACTATCCTGATGCCATTCTTCTTTGTGATTCGGATGGGATCATAAAGGACGGAAACGAGCAGGCGTTCAATATGTTCCAAAATTATGCCAACGTAAAAAATCAATCTGTTTTTGAATGCTTTCATATGCTAAATGACAAGGAAATCTGTGAGATTTCAGAAGCGGTGAAAAAAACTGGAAAACCTGCTGTTTTTGAAGCGGTTGTCGCAGGTCTTCCTTCTTCAATTGTAAACATTCCGTTAATCGAAGATCAGAGATTTTACGGTTTTGCCTTTATCATCAAAGATATATCGCAAGTAAAAGAAGCAGATAAAAAAATCGAGTATTTAACTCAATTTGATGATTTGACAAATTTGCCAAATGAACGCACCACGTTTGCTTTTTTGAATGCTGTTTGCCAAAAAGGTGTTTCGACTGCAATTGTCAAACTCCAAATTCGCCGTTTCAAATACATAAACGGAATATTTGGAAAAGAAGTTAGCAATGAAGTCATTCGAGCTTTTGCCGGTCAATTGAAAGCTTTATTTCCGGATACATATTTTATTGGAAGGCTTTCCAATAACGAATTTCTAATTATTATGGAAGATGTCGCTGATCAGGAGGATTTTATCCGCAATATTACAATAAAACTGGAAAACTTAAAAGATTTATTGGATATACATGGACAAGAAATTTATTATGATTACAGCATCGGCATTGCGTTTTATCCAATGCATGGACAGGATCCGGAGACATTAATTAAAAACAGTGAAATTGCCATACAAATCGGCATGCAAAAAAACGAGCGGATTGCTCAATTTAACAACATCAAGAGCAAGTCGTTTGAAAGAAGAATTTATTTGGAAAATGAACTATACAAATCGGTCAAGAAAAAAGAATTGTCTTTATATTATCAGCCGATTGTCGATACAAAAGCAAAACATATCATCGGTTTTGAAGTGTTGCTTAGATGGCCTCATAAAGAATTGGGAATGGTATCTCCTGCGGAATTTATTCCGATTGCCGAAGAAACCGGTTTAATTGTCGAAATCGGAAAATGGAGCATGGAACAAGCTTGCCGGCAATTGCAAGAATGGCGGCAAAAAGGGTACCGCGATTTAAAAATCAGTTTAAACATGTCCATCAAGCAATTTTACCAACATGATGTTGTCGATATGATCCAGGAGCTATTAATAAAATACAACATTCCCCCAGAATGTTTTGAAATTGAATTTACGGAGAGCGTTCCAATGTATAATTTCGAATGGTTTATGGAAATTATACAAAAACTGAAGAAATTGCACATTAAGCTGAGCATCGACGATTTCGGAACTGGCTATAGTTCCCTCAGCTACTTAACAAAATTGAAGCTGGACAAAATTAAAATTGACCGCTCTTTTATTCAAAATCTTTCTATGGAAAAGGAGACGGACGTTGTCGTTAAAACGATTATTGCCTTGGCCAAAAATTTAAAGCTTGCGATTGTAGCGGAAGGCGTGGAGAAAAAAGAACAAATCTCCTTTCTTCAAAACCATCATTGTTTTCAAATGCAAGGTTTTTACTTCAGCAAGCCAATTCCTTCAGAAGAGGCTTTTCAATTATTGCAAAAAAAACAGGATGACATTTTTTTGTAAGAGGGCGGCAACAACACCGCCCTTTTCTTAATACCACCAAGAAGCCCCAACAATAATTAGGAGAATAAACAAGACAACAATTAACGCAAATCCGGCGCCGTAGCCTCCAGCAACTCCTGACATTCACAATCCCTCCTGTTATCAAGTTTCATCATTACAGTTTTACACTATGCTGGAACGTTTTTGCTTGTATAGGCATTGCTCATGATAAATGACGGATTATTTCCCGAATTTTTTCTTCTTGGTTGATATAGAAAAAGTTGGTCATAGGGCAGTCTATCGATTTCAACCTGTTCACACAATATTCCATAGTAAAGCGTTCCATATCAAGCTTGTCATTGACTTCGCTCCAATAAAGGGGGGCAGCGACAATTCCATTTTCATTACCCCTGACGGAATATGGGGCGATGATTGTCTTTCTTTCCCCATGTTGAACATAATCGATATAAAGACGATCGGCTCGCTTTTTTTTCAAACGTTCAGTTGTCAGTTTATCTGGAAATTGTTTTTCAAGATAGTGAGCAAAAAAGGATGTAAAAATTCGTGTTTCATCATATGTGATATCATCGGAACCGATCGGAATATGCACTTGGATGCCTTTGTTTCCGGAAAGTTTAGGAAAAGAAATGATATCAAATCTGTCAAGACACGATTTTAATTGCAGAGCTGCAAAAACAGCTAAATGAAATTCATTTTTTGAAGGGGGATCCAGATCAAAAACAATTTCAATCGGATTGTTTTTCTCCGTTTTGTGAAAAGGGATATGAAATTCGATGGCCAGCTGATTTCCGAGCCACAAAAGGGAACGTTTATCATTGCAAATGATATAATGAATCCCATCGATCATTTTCGTTTCAATAAAGTCCGGGGCATAATCAGGACAATTTTTTTGAAAAAACGAATCTCCCATGATGCCGTGCGGGTAACGGATGACGGTTAATGTGCGGTCTTGCAAAAAAGGGAGCATATAATCGGAGGCATCCAGCAAGTAAAGCAAAAAATCTTGCTTTTGCCAATTGTCTTTGGGCCAAAGCGGTTTCTCAAGATGGGTAATGGAAACTTCTTCCGCATTTGCTTCAGCCATTTTTAGCTGTAAATAGGTGCATTCCCTCCAATCATGATCCAATTGAAAAGAATCGAAAAAGGGTTCCCTTAATGTTTCGCCTTGAAAAGAAAGAAAAAACAGTTTGATGCAGATAGCCGGATCGATGGAATAAAGGCTGTTTTTTTTTCTTCCTTTCTTTTTTATAATGTGTAACAGCGCTCTTTTTTCTTCTTCACTCATACCGTGTGAAAAAACGCCCACCGGTATCATTTTTTCTTTATGATGGACGGATACATGAACGTATCCGTTTGTTTGATCCATCCCTGAGACAATAAAGAGCGCTTTCTTATAGTTTTTGATTTTCAGCCAGTTCTTCGTTCGTTTCCCATGTTCATATGTACTTGTCAAATGTTTGGCGATGATGCCTTCTCCGTTATGTTTACGGACTAGTTCCCACAACGATGAAAATTGATCGTAACATTCGACCATTTGAATAAGTTGCTCAAATTCTGGACATACATGTAACGGCAGGCGCAATGATTGAAAAAGAGAGAAAAGCTTTTTTTTCCTCATCTTAAGCGGCATTTTTGCTAAATTTTGCCCTTTGTAAAGAAGGACATCAAAAACAAGAAAGCGAACCGGCAAGTCTTCTGCTTTTTTCTCTTTTCTTTTCCAGCTTTTTTTTAACAAAGAGAAATCAGATGAAAACGCCGATTTTAACACTGCAAGCTCTCCGTCTAAAAGGAGCGGAAAAAAAGGCTTCCAAATAGGTAGATATTTTTCAATAAACTGTTTGATTTCGGGAAAAAAAATGGTCAAATCTTTTCCGTTTCGGCTCATTAAGGACAACCTGCCTTCTTCTGCCTGTAAAAAAACACGGAATCCATCGAATTTTGTTTCATAAATCCAATCTTGCCCTTCTGGTATTTGAAAAGATAGTGTTGGCATCATCGGCTTCAAGGAAATTCACCCTTTCATGATTGGAGGTTTTCATAATGAATAAAGCTGTTTTTTTAGACAGAGACGGTGTTGTGAATGAAGTTTTAACAAACAGAGTCCATTTTGTCAACAAGCCGGAAGATTTTTATTTGTTGGACGGTGTTGGCGAAGCGGTGGCCCTGTTAAACCGCTCAGGATTTCAAGTATTTGTTGTCACAAATCAAGGCGGGATCGGACTAGGGTATATGTCAGAAAAAATGCTGCACAAAATTCATGATAAAATGGTTCGAGAAATTGGGCGTAAAGGCGGGCGCATTACTGATATTAAATATTGTCCCCATGCGCCAAAGGAAAGGTGCAGCTGCCGCAAGCCAAACCCGAAAATGATCCTTGATTTAGCCGAACAATATCAGGTTGATTTAAAAAAAAGCTATATGATTGGTGATCGCGATGTTGATTTGATTGCCGGCAAAAAAGCTGGAGTGCGGACGGTTTTAATAGGTGGTTGTGACCCGGCAGCCGATTTTTGTTTTCCTGTATTACTTGATGCCGTGCGCTTTATTGTAGGGAAAAACTAAGCCTTTTGGCGGACAGTTTTCTTCTTTTTAGCTGTTTTTTTCTTATCTGGAGTTTTTTGGTTTACTGATTTGGAACGTTCAATGCTTGCTTCAAGCGCACTTAACAAATCGACGACATTTTTTTTCGGAGAGTCTGCTTGCGTTTTCGGTTCACCTTGCCTGATCTTTTCTTCTATTTGCTCTTTCAACCCGAGCCGGTATTCGTCTTGATATTTTTCTGGTTCAAATGTTGTCGAGAGCTGGTCAATGAGCATCATGGCGGCATCTAGTTCTTTTTTTTCAATGTTGATATTTTCTGGAAGTCCCGGTACATCTTTCGCATTTCGCACTTCGTCCGGGTAATGGATCGTTTCCATCAAGATGGTGTTTTGATATGTTCGGATAACCACTAATTGCTCTTTTGAGCGCATTGTAATTTTCCCGATGCCGATTTTTCCCGACTTTAGTAAAGCTTCTCGGAGAAGGGCGTACACTTTTTGTCCATTTTCGCCTGGACCGGTGTAATAGGAGCGGTTAAAATAAATGGGGTCTATTTCTTGCAAATCAACGAAGTCGATAATTTCAATTGTTTTATCCGTATGCTCTTGATTGTATGTTTCCCAATCCTCATCGGTAAAGACAACAAATTTTCCTTTTTCATATTCAAACCCTTTGACAATCTCCTCTTTGTCCACTTTTTCATTGCATGTTGGGCATCGCTTTTCATATTGAATCGGTGTATTGCATTTTTTGTGCAGCTGGCGAAAACGAATATCTTTCTCTTCTGTTGCCGCAAACAATTTTATCGGAATATTTACTAATCCAAATGAGATGGAGCCTTTCCACATTGTATGCATAAAATTGTGTCCGTCCTTTCTGAGCCAATCTTTTTCAATAGTTTGTGTTAAAACCAAAATATGATTTATGTTAAAAAAAGTAAAAAGGGGTTGTCCGAAAAATGGTTTTTCAGCCCAAACATGAAAAAAATAAGACCAAAGAATGCTGTTAAATCCATTCTTTGGTCTTTTATTTGGAAACATGTGATTCAGACAGCCCCTTTACAGCGGGTATCAGTGACTTTTTTTCTTTTCTTCTTCATCAAGAATTCCTTTTGTTGCCATTTTGAATTCCCTTAGCGTTCTTCCAGCGGCTTTTCCAAGTTCAGGAAGTTTGCTTGGTCCAAAAAGCAAAACGGCAACAAAGACAATTAAGATAAATTCTGTCCAGCCAATTCCCATGTTCTGTTCCTCCTATATATGGTTGCTTAAACATAGAAGCAGCCAATCATTTCTATGCTTATTTTACCGCAGCTTATCCAAAAATTGAAGAACACGGGAATGGAAAATATCAACGATTTTTTTTCAAATCGTCATGAAAACTTGTCTGTGCTTGGCCAATAAGGCGTTTCGTGATTTCGCCGCCGACCGACCCGTTTGCCCGGGATGTGGTGTCTGCGCTGAGATGAACGCCAAATTCTTGGGCAATCTCCATTTTAAATTGTTCAAGCGCCTGCTCGACACCGGGGACGACGAGTTGCTGTCTATTTGCCATTTCCTTCAACTCCTTTCAGCTACCGGTTTATTTTTAATATTCGAAAAAAGACGGGAGAAGATGCATGGAATATGTTGTTTCTTTTGAAATCCATTTCCCTAAAAACGAAATGTTTGGTATTATAGAAAAGATTGGTTAGTAAACATATGTAGGAGGAGATTTTATTGAAGGAGAGATCTTTTTCCGATTATGAAATCATTGACAATTGTTTTAAACGCATTTCCAAAGATCTTCAAGAAATGGTGCGGATGATGGAACAAAAAATGGAGTTTACATATGAAAGCTACTTGGAGTACGACAAAATGAAAAACGAATTGCTTGAGGATTTGCAGGCACTTGAGTTTTATATAAAAGGAATGGCCAAAAGAAATAGTAAGTAGCCGAGAGCCGGGAATGACATTGCCGACATCCCGACGTCATAACAACTTTTCGTTTACATAATGAGCTGCTTTTGATTTGAAAAAAGAAGTTAAAACGGCTAGCACAGCTACGACCGCCACTTGGCAAATTTTGTCCAACTGTTCGTCCGATAAAGGCTCGTTTTGCAGTTGCTTTTTCGTTTCTTTATATAGAATGTTTTCTAATTCACTATTTTTCTCGAACTGCACATTTGTTATTTTATCCAAAACTTCTGTATATAACCGGTAAAATTTTAATGGACTGATCAAATCATCCTGCCTGTCCGAAATGGTGTTAAACACTTTCATAAGCAGTGAGCGGATTGTTTCAAAGTCAAAGATTGTTTTTAAATCCTTGACGATTAGCAAAAGGGCAGTTTGTTCAGCAGAATATTTTTTGCCAAGTTCCGGCGGTCCGATGAGCTCCTTCACATCCCGTTTCACCCAATTTTGTACAGAGGTGGATGTCAGAGAAGGCAAATCCCCTAAATTGCCGAGCAGCACAATTTCGTTTGAGGAAAGACCCCGTTCACCCTTTTCCTTCCCTTTCCTGAATTTTTTCAGGAAATTCAAGAGTTGATAGTTTTCATCCATTGCTGGAGATTGCAATAGGATATCATTCGGCGTTGCGTCGGAAATTCCTTTCAATGACATAAGCAGTTTGACAATTGTTGAGCGTGCTGAATGAACGTTTTCCATAGAATCCCCTAATCTAGTGCGTTTTTCTTAAATTATAATACAAAATTGAAGAAACTTTCATTATCCATTTGAATTTTTCGGCGGATGCAAAGAAGATTTTCAAAAAATTTCTTTTAAAACGCCATCGTTTTCCGTTATGATTAAAGATGTGCACAAATTCAAATGAAGGACAGATTTTGTTCGAGATTTTTGGCGCACAAGGATGTTGTCCGAAATTATTAGCCTTTAGCGAAAGATTAAAACGAAATCAAACTTATCATCAACAGTTCATGCCATTTTCTTGCAAGTCATGGTATGATCGTGGAAGGGAGGGGAAATTTGTGCGTTTCATTAACATCATCTTTTCATTTTTCATAACGCTGTTTTTCATCGCAGGTTGTTCAAATGATCCAAAACCTGAAGATCGCTTTGCAAGCTTTATATCCAAGTGGAATGATCAAAATTTTTCAGCAATGTATGATCAGTTATCTTCCGAAATAAAAAATAAGGTAAAAAAAGATGAGTTTGTTTCTCGTTATAAAAAAATCTATCAAGACATTGAAGTGAAAAATTTAAAAGTTTCTTTTGCAAAGCCGGATGAAGAAGTAAAACCAGATAAAAAAGGCGAAGTAAAATTTCCTTTTCAAGTATCAATGGAGACAATCGCAGGGAACATAAGCTTTGAAAATGAAGCGGTTTTGAAAAAAGAAAAGACGGATGATGGGGAAGATTGGAAAATAAAATGGAATCCTTCATATATTTTTTCCCAGCTTGATGAGGGGGAGGAGGTTTCCATTCAATCAACGATTCCAATCAGAGGACAGATTTTTGATCGGAATGGAAAAGGCCTTGCGATTAATGGGCAATTGTATGAAATCGGCGTTGTACCGGGAAAAATGGCGGATCAAAAGGATGAAATTATTGCGCAAACAGCAAAGCTGCTGGGGATTTCAGAGGAAGAGATTGAACAAAAAATGTCTCAAAGCTGGGTGAAGGACGATTCTTTTGTTCCGCTGAAAATAGTGAACCCTGCTGACACCGAACTTGTTAGCAAGCTTCTTAAAATTCCTTCCGTCTTGAAAAAAAACGTGACGGGGCGAATATATCCGTTTGGCGAAAGCGCAGCCCATTTAACAGGTTATTTGCGTCCGATGTATAAGGAAGAACTTGAAAAATTTCAGCAGAAAGGCTACAGCTCATCCGAACAAATCGGTGCAGTGGGTTTGGAACAAATATTTGAAGACGAACTGCACGGTAAGACAGGATGGACGATCAAGGTAAAAGGAACCGATGAGGTTATCGCCAAAAAAGAAGCTGTAAATGGAAAGGATATTCATTTAACAATTGATGCTGATTTGCAGCAAAGGATCTACAAGGAATTGTCGAATGATTCTGGAGCTGGTGTAGCCATCAATCCGCAAACGGGGGAAACGCTAGCTTTAGTGAGTGCGCCGTCTTATGATCCAAACAAATTCCAATCAGAATACGAAAAGAAAAAAGATGACCCCAATAAACCGTTTATCGCAAAGTTTGCTCATGTATATGCACCCGGTTCATCTTTAAAACCTTTGACTGCCGCCATCGGTTTAAACACAGGGGCAATCGATCCTAATGTAAAAGTTTCGATAGCAAAAGATACTTGGCAAAAGAATAAAAGCTGGGGAGATTATTATGTGAAAAGGGTGCCTTCTCCAGTGACAAAGGTAAATTTGCGCGACGCCCTTGTTTATTCCGATAATATTTATTTTGCCCAAGCAGCTCTAAACATTGGGGCAGAAAAATTTATGAAAGGCCTTGAGTCATTTGGATTTAATGAAAAAATTTCCTTTCCATTTCCTGTCGAAACGTCCAAAGTCGCCAATAATGGTTTAAACAGCGAAGTACTTTTAGCCGACTCAGGTTACGGACAAGGGCAAATTCAAATGAGCCCATTTCATTTGGCTTACGCCTATACAGCATTTGTTAATGGCGGAAACATGGTCGCCCCCGTTCTCGTAAAAGAGGGAGAAGTAAAACAATCATTCTGGAAGAGCAATATCCTTTCGCAGGAGCAAGCCAACATGATTTTTCAAGATTTAATTCAAGTAGTGGAAGATCCGAAAGGAACCGGTCATGAACCGCAAATCAACGGATTGAAGTTGGCTGGAAAAACTGGAACCGCCGAGCTCAAAAGAGAAAAAGGGGAAAGCGGTCAAGAAAACGGCTGGTTTGTCGCCGTTGATGCCGGTCAAAAAGATTTATTAATTGCAATGATGATTGAAGATGTTGAAAATCGCGGCGGTAGCCATTATGTTGTTCCAAAAGTAAAAAACGTGTTCAAAAATAGATAGACAATCATCGTAAAGGGTCTGTCTAAAAAGCCCATTTTAGTGCCACATGATTCCAAATACAAGACCAAAGAATGTTGATTTAACAGCATTCTTTGGTCTTACTTTTTTTTATTGGGCTCGTCTACCCGCTTTTATGGACACTTCACCTTAGGAAACAAAAAATTCAAGGCGCAACTTAAGTCATTGAATAATTGGTTTTCATCTGAAAAAAATAAAAGTTGATGGATCGCAAGCAATAGTGAAGCAGCGCAAACAGGCGAAACACTTTTGGAAAGCCTGCCTGTACAATATCTTGCTTCGCCTAGCCATAAAAAAGGATAAACTGAAGAAAAAAGGAGAAAATGGAAAACAAATGGATAGAAAGAAAGGGATTGAAAAAAATAAAAAGGAAGCCAAACAAGATGCAGAGTTCGGCAGCGAACTAGGGGATCCGAATGCAGCAAAAATATACGATATTTTGCAAGGAAGCAAAAAACGTCAAAAAGGCGGGAGCTGCTAAGCTTCCGCCGCCTTTTTGAGTGCTGTCAACGGAAAAGTGAAAGGATGAGCAGTTTTTTCCGCTGGATCATAATAAACAAGCAAGATGGACGGTTCTCTCATCAGCATCCCTTTTTTGACAAATAATTCAGGATCAAACGGAAGCTTTTCCAACACAGTATGTTTGTACAAATCTTTTTCCGAAAGTGATAATTTTAAGAAAGATTCGCCAAGCAGTTCTGGTTTTTGCAAAATCGTTTGATAAATGGATGATTGCTCTTCTTTTGGAAGCTTTGCTTCCCACCAAGGCTTCCTCGGCTTTGTTTTTTGGCTGCACAAATAGTCGTATTTCATAAATCCTTCCGCAACGTCTAGGTGTTCCGGCTCATTTTCTTTCAAAAATGTAAACAATCGCTTGAACAAATCTTCAAGCTGATGGCCGATTCTTGCCCAGCCGCGCTCATCCCAATACGCCCCAAATTGCTGGAAGAAATCAAAAGGTGTATCAAAGACGTTTTTGACCAAAAATTCTATCGTTACGTCCATGCGGTGATCGTTCCAATATTTTTCGAGGACATCTTCTACTTGTTTAATTTTTAAAATGTCATGAAAAGAAAGGACGTTGTTGGACAATATTTCGTATGGTGCTACATCCATGTAAACGTAGCCGTAATGATCGGCTCCAATTCTTAACCCGGTTCCTCGCAGCAACTTCAAAAATCCGAGCTGCAATTCTTCCGGTCTTAAGTCAAATACATCGTTGAATGTTTTTTTAAAGGAATGGTAATCTTCCTCAGGAAGCCCAGCAATTAAATCAAGATGCTGATCAATTTTTCCGCCTTCTTTGATCATTTTCACTGTTCTGGACAGTTTGGCGAAGTTTTGTTTCCGTTTAACTAGTTCATTCGTCAAATCGTTTGTCGATTGAACCCCGATTTCAAACCGAAACAACCCTTTCGGCGCCTTTTCGTTTAAAAATTGAATCACTTCCGGACGCATGATGTCCCCGGTAATTTCAAATTGAAAAACGACTCCCGGCACATGCTCGTCGATTAAAAATTGAAACATGTCCATCGCATACTTGCGGCTGATGTTAAAAGTGCGGTCGACAAATTTGATCGTTTTCGCACCATTTTTCATTAAGTAACGAATATCTTCCTTAATTTTTTCCCGGTCAAAATAACGAACACCAACCTCAATGGAAGACAAACAAAATTGGCAGCTGAACGGACATCCGCGGCTTGTTTCGATATACGTGATTCGTTTGGAGAGATGCGGCAAATCCTCTTCAAAGCGAAACGGCGACGGCATTTTGCGCAGATCGATTTTATTTCGTTGCGGATTTATGAAAATCTGCCCATTTCTTCTAAAAGCAAGTCCGCTCACTTTTTCCCATTCTTGGTTTCCGTGGGCTTCCTGTAAAAACTGCTTAAACGTTTCTTCCCCTTCGCCGATGACAATAAAATCGATTTCCGGAACTCTCTCCATCCACTCTTTTGTATCATAAGATACTTCCGGGCCTCCTAACACGATCAACAGCTCCGGTTTTATTTTTTTCAACATTTTGATCACTTTGATCGTTTCTTCAATGTTCCAAATATAGCAGCTGAATCCCAATATTCGAGGATTTTTTCGGAAAAGATCGGTCACAATGTTCATCGCCGGATCTTTAATTGTATACTCACTCATTTGGACATCAAATTCCGGCTTTGCATATGCTTTTAAATAACGGATGGCCAAATTTGTATGGATGTATTTTGCATTTAAAGCACTCACAACTATGTTCATCGTTTTGCACCTTTTTCCTTTTGAATTGAAAAATTGCAGCATAAAAATAGTTTTCTTATTTCACTTCGTTTTGGTTGGAAATGGGAGCTTCCTGAAAAAATTTTGCCAGCACTTTTTCAACATTGACCAAATGTCTGTTCATTTGTTGTTGTGCAAGATCTTCCTTTTGTTCACGGATCGCTTCGAAAATGAGCATATGTTCATCTAATAACTGCTCGCTTGCGGTTTGATCGGAAAACAGCCAAATTCTTCTTGTTTCTCGCATCGTCTCAATCATCAAACCTGAAATATTATTCATCAAGTTTATTAACATCGGATTTTGGGAAGCTTCAGCAATTGCCATATGGAAAAGAAAATCAGCTTCATCGCCAAGTTCTTTATTTCCAAGTCCTTCCCGCATGCGATCAAGCGCATGCTCCATTGTTTTTAAATCTTTCTCCGTCCGCTTTCGGGCAGCGACTGCAGCTGTACCGACTTCTAAAAGTTTCCTTACTTCCATTAAGTGGACAATGTCCTCTTTTTTCATTAACGCCGCAATCGAAATGGGAAAGGATATTATGGAAGGATCAAATGAGCGGACATATGTTCCTTCTCCTTGTTTCATTTCGATCAATCCCATTGCTTGCAAGGCGCTTAAAGCTTCACGGATCGCCGCTCTGCCCACTCGAAAATTTTCGGCCAATTGTTGAACCGAGTCCAATTTGTCACCGGGTTTGAGCACCCCCTCTTTTATCATGTCAAAAATCGTTTCCGCTACTTGCTCATAAATTTTTTTCCGTTTTATTTCTTTATATTTCACAGGCTTTTTCACCTCATTATCAAAATCCGCACCCATTAGTTAATTGTTCTAATCATAATATATAGTAGCAAATCAACAGTATAAATGAAACATTTGCATAAAATGCGAAATAATGAACAAGGTCGTTTATATAACAAAACAGAGTCATCTGATGACCGGTTGACTTAAAAAATAAAAAGCGCTAAAGTGAATGTAAAGGGTTTCATAGATAAAACCATTTACAAGGGGGAGCAAAAATGAAAGTTTCCTTGTTTGTTACTTGTTTAGTAGATGTTTTTAACGGCTCCGTTGGAAAAGCTGCGGTCGAACTGCTGGAACGGCTCGGCTGTCAGGTTGAATTTCCGGAAGGTCAAATTTGCTGCGGCCAACCTGCTTTTAACAGTGGTTATGTAAGCGATGCCAAAAGGGCGATGAAAAACATGATACGAACATTTGAAGACGCTGAATATGTTGTCACTCCTTCTGGTTCGTGTGCAACAATGTTTCATGAGTATCCGCAAATTTTCTCCGATGATCCTGAATGGGGAGAAAAAGCAAAAAAACTGGCGGAAAAAACATATGAATTAACACAATTCATTGTCAATGTATTGAAGGTGGAAGATGTGGGGGCAACGCTGCATGGAAAAGCGACGTATCACACCTCCTGTCATATGACGCGCCTTTTGGCAGTAAAAGATGCGCCATTTAAGCTGCTCTCCAATGTGAAAGGTTTGGAGGTCATTCCGTTAAAAAACGCATATGATTGCTGCGGTTTTGGCGGAACATTCTCGGTCAAAATGGAAAAAATTTCAGAGCAAATGGTCGATGAAAAAGTTCGCCACATTGAAGAAACGGATGCCGATTATTTAATCGGAGCGGATTGCGGCTGTTTAATGAATATTGGCGGCCGGATCATGAGGAAAGGTAAACCTGTTAAAGTCATGCACATTGCCGAAGTGTTAAACAGCGTGGAATAAGGGAGGGGAAAACGATGGCGATGAAAATTAGCGATCAGCCTTTCGGACAAAGACTGGAAACAAATTTAAAAAATGACTTTATGCGAAATGCCGTTGCCGATGCGCAGGAACGGTTGAGACAAAGAAGATTAGAAGCTGCAGAAGAACTGGGCAATTGGGAAGAATGGAGATCTCTCGGTGAACAAATCCGCAAGCATACATTGGACAATTTGGATTTTTATTTGTTCCAGTTAAGCGAAAATGTTGCAAAAAGAGGAGGACATGTTTTCTTTGCCAGTACGGCGGAAGAAGCAAGAAATTATATTCGCGGTGTTATTGAACAAAAGGAAGCGAAAAAGGTCGTCAAATCAAAATCGATGGTTACGGAAGAAATTCATTTAAACCAAAGCTTGGAAGAAGTGGGTTGCCAAGTCATTGAAACAGATCTTGGGGAATATATTTTGCAAGTCGATGATCATGATCCTCCTTCCCATATTGTGGCACCCGCCTTGCATAAAAATAAGGAGCAAATCCGCGATGTCTTTATGAAAAAACTCGGTTATACAAAGACTGAAAAACCGGAAGAACTCGCCCTTCATGCGCGGCAAATGCTCAGAAACGAATTTTTAACAGCTGATGTAGGAATAACAGGCTGCAATTTTGCCATCGCAGAATCGGGTTCATTTTGTCTTGTCACAAACGAGGGGAATGCCAGAATGGTCACAACTGTTCCGAAGACGCAAATTACCGTTATGGGAATGGAACGGATTGTGCCGACATTTGTAGAGCTGGATGTCCTTGTTAGCCTGCTGACGAGAAGTGCTGTTGGCCAGAAACTGACCAGCTATGTAACCGTTTTAACCGGGCCGAGAGAAGAAGGGGATGCAGACGGACCGGAAGAATTTCATTTAGTGATTGTGGATAACGGCAGATCCAATATTTTAGGAACTGAATTTCAATCCGTCTTACAATGTATTCGCTGTGCGGCATGTGTAAACGTTTGTCCAGTTTACCGGCATATCGGCGGCCACTCATATGGATCGATTTATTCCGGTCCGATTGGTGCGGTGTTGTCGCCATTGATCGGCGGATATGACGACTACAAAGAACTGCCCTATGCTTCAACGCTTTGTGCGGCATGTACGGAAGCTTGCCCTGTTAAAATTCCTTTGCATGAGCTATTATTGAAACACAGACAGGTTATTGTGGAAAAAGAGGGACGTGCGCCAATCAGCGAAAAAATGGCCATGAAGGCTTTCGGTTTGGGAGCGGCCAACCAAAAACTTTACAAGTGGGGAACAAAGATAGCGCCAAACGCTTTGAAACCGTTTGCGAAAGAAGGGGTTATCTCAAACGGTATTGGACCGCTAAAGGCATGGACATCGATTCGCGAATTCCCTGCACCCGAAAAGAACAGTTTTCGAAATTGGTTTAAAGAGCACAAAAATGGGGCGGGTGGTCGTTCATGAAAGGCATTGTTCAAAATCGCGACTTCTTCTTGAAAACGATTGCCAATCGTTTAAAAAGGGAAGTCCGAACGGAAGGGGTAAGGCGGCCGGCATGGTCATATCACCCTCAACAAAAAGTTCTTGCAGGAGCGTCAACAGATGAGTTAGTTAATGTATTGATCAAGCAATGCGCAAATATTCATGTGGACGTTTATAAAGCGGAAAAACAAACATTGAAAAGTATGCTGAAGGAAGCAATGGACTTTTATGGAGGAGGCCCTGTGACGGTTTGGGACGATCCAAGGTTTGAAGCTTTCGGTCTAGCAACATTTTTTGAAAAGGAACTGCCGAGCGAAGGGATGGACGTTTATATATGGAATCCGGAAAATGGAGAAGAAAATTTGAAAATGGCCGAAAAAGCAAACGTTGGCATCACTTTTAGCGATTTGACACTTGCTGAATCAGGAACAGTTGTATTATTTAATGGAGGCGGGAAAGGAAGGGCTGTCAGCCTTTTGCCGACAACTTATATCGCAATTATTCCAAAAAGTACGATTGTTCCTCGGATGACGCAGGCAGCGGAACTCATTCATCAAATGCAGGAACGGGGAGAGGACATTTCTTCCTGCATAAATTTTATTTCCGGACCGAGCAATTCCGCTGATATTGAAATGAATTTAGTTGTCGGTGTGCACGGGCCGGTGAAAACCGCTTATCTCATTGTCGAGGATTTATAGAGAAAGGGAGAGAAAATTGCTTTTTGAAAGTAATTGAAGCGAAGCCTTAAACGGCAGTAAAAAACCGGGTGCACTCTTTTGCGCCCGGTTTAATTATGAATTTTTACTAATTTTTTCAGTTGCGTTGCCCGGAGTTCAATTATTGGCTGGGTAAAAGCTTTCACGGGATTGCTGGACAGGATAAAGGTGATCATGACTGAGATTACGGCAATGATCAAAGTATTTTCTATTTCCATCACCCAATTTTCCAATTCGCTCTCCCTGATCGTTTGGATAATGAATCCATGAAGCAAATATACATAAAATGTTCTTGCCCCCCATTTTGTAAAAAAGTAGCGTTTTCTTGGAATGAAGGAAAGAAAACCGAACGTCGTCACAAATGTCAACAAATAAAATCCAAGTCTTGTCAAAGCTGATGTGAAATCAGGATCGCCAAAGGCAGAATACGGTTTGGAACCAAACAGCCATTCGTAGTCAAAAGAAAGGTGAAAGTAAGAAACAAAGATCAACGATAAAGCAATAAAGCTTGTTAAGCGCATCGGCCATTTGACGATGGAATGGAAATGTCCGCTATTCAAATAAAATCCGGCCAAAAAGATGGGAAGGAAAACGAACGTGCGCGAAAGGCTTAAATAGTTGCTTATGAAATCAAAGTACCCAGCCAAGATTCCAATGGCAAATGAGATGAAAAGAGCCGCAAATTTATTCAGTTTTGAAAAAGGAAAGAGCATGATGTTCCAGAAAAACAAGCTGATCAAAAACCAGAGGGACCAGTGAGGATTTAAGGGATCCATCGATGAAAGAAAATTTTCCCCCTTGATTAACGTATAGTACACCGTATAAATTCCATGGAAAATCAAATAAGGGAAAATCAGCTTTTTCGTTATTTTTTTGACATATCCTTTCTTTTTAAACCCTTTCGCAAAATAGCCGGAAATTAAGATAAACGCAGGCATGTGAAACGTATAAATAAACTTGTACAAATTCATCATGAAATCATTTTCTTCAATCGTTGACCGTATAAAATGACCGAACACGACGAGGCAAATCAAGACAAATTTGGCATTATCAAAATAATTGTCGCGTTCTTTCATAACATCACCTTCAAAAGCAATTTGTATCAAAAAATCATTTTATCCACTTCTACATACCATATTCAACTATAAGCAAAATTTTTATGTTTGTAAACTTTTCTGTATGGCATACAGTATGGAAAAGATATAACAAAATTCCCAAATTTTTAAGAAATGAAGGAATTTAGCGGGGAATTGTAGAAAATGAAAAAGCGGAGAGAGTGTGTCAAATAAGGGGTGGGAACAATGAAGCAAAAGGTGATGACATTAGAAGGCAGCCTATGGATGAGACGTTGGAAAAAAGCAAATGAGGAAAATGAAAAGCTGAGAAAAAAGCTGGACAATTTTTATCGCCTTTTTGACCATTCATTGGATGCCATGGTGTTCTTGGATCCGAATGATCAAATTTATATGGTGAATCAGGCTGCCTGCCGATTGTTTGAAATGACTAGTGAGGAATTGATGAAAAAATCGTTCCAAGATTTCATATTTATGATGCCGAACGGTGATTGGAATTTCAAAACATGCAATGGTGATAAAGGGGATTATGAAGAAGAATGTTTGCTGAAATTGCCAAACGGACGGATTAAATATGTGGAATACAGCTTGTGTGAAAAAGTGTTTGAATCATATAATCTGCTGATTTTGCGGGATGTTTCCAAAAGGAAGCTGCTTGAACGTGAACAGTCAATCAATGATCAGCTTTTTCAGGATTTATTTGAACGAGCCGTTGACGGGATTGCCATCATTGATCATAAAGGATTTTTTGTTGATGCGAACAATTCATTTTGTTCAAGTTTTTGCATTAATCCGAACGAATTGAACAAGTATAAAATTTCCGATTTTATTGAATCGGATGAAATAGCTTCTTCCTTTATGGAAACCATTCAAAAAAAAGGAAGAATGAAAGGGGAACTTCCGGTAAAATTAAAAAACGGCGCAAAGAGAACTTTTGAATATACAATCACTTCGAATATATTCAACGGCTTTTACATGTCCATCATGCGCGATATAACCGAGAAAAGAAAAATGGAACAACAATTAATTGAAAGCGAAGAAAGATTTAGAGAAGTATTTGATAATGCACTCGATGCCATCATTATTTGGGATGAAAAAGGAAACATTCAAAAAGCCAACCAATGGGCTTGCCGCATATTTGAACTTCCTATTCACAATCTGTTGAAAAGCAATTTGCTGCAATTTATTAATCGGAGAGATCCGAAATTTCGGAAAATTATACATCACTACTTGAAAACAGGTGCTATAAGAGAAGAACTGATGTTTTACATGCCGAACGGACAAAAGAAACAACTGGAATTCACTTCAAAATACAATCCGAAAGAACGGACACATATGACCATTTTACGAAATGTCAGCGACCGAAAACGGATGGAAAAAGAGCTTCGGGAAAGCGAACAAAAGTTTCGCAACGTTTTCAACGGCGCCATGGACGGAATTGTTTTGTTTGATGATACATGGATGATTGTCGATGCAAATCCGGTGGCTAAACAAATTTTAGGATTGTCAAATAAAAAAATAGATCAATATTGTCTGTTGGAATTGTTTTCCATAAAAAATATGAATGATTGGAATCAGAATGGATTAACAAAAGAATTTGTGTTAACATTGAAAAACGGGCAAGAAAGAATCATTGAATGTTCCTTTAAACGGAGCATAATTGAAAACATGAATTTGGCGATTTTTCGTGATATTACGGAAAGGAAAGAAATGGAAGAACGTCTGAGAAAATCCGATACATTAAATGTTGTCGGTGAGCTGGCAGCCGGAATCGCCCACGAAATTCGGAACCCAATGACGGCATTAAAAGGATTCATTCAGCTTTTGCAAGGAAGCATAAAAGAGGATCATTCATTATATTTCAATGTAATTACTTCCGAGTTAAAAAGAATCGAATCGATCATTACTGAATTTCTTATCTTGGCTAAACCACAGGCGGTGCGATTCGAGCAGAAAAATATCATTAAAATCATGAAAGATACGATTGACCTGCTGAATGCCCAAGCGATATTGGTGAATGTGCAAATCTATTTAGAGTATGAAAACGTCCCTGACATTTATTGTGAGCCAAATCAATTGAAACAAGTGTTCATCAATATTTTGAAAAATGCCATTGAGGTTATGCCAAATGGTGGAAATATATTTGTGTCCATACATCGAAAAAACGACAAATGGGTGCAAATTGCCATACAAGATGAAGGACCGGGAATTTCCAAAGATAAGTTAAAACGGCTCGGAGAACCCTTTTATACAACGAAGGACAGGGGAACTGGCCTGGGACTTATGGTCAGCTATAAAATTATTGAAGAACATAAAGGAAAAGTGAAAGTTAAAAGCAAAGTCGGAAATGGAACCACTTTTTATATTTCACTCCCAATCGAAAAATAGACATTCGAGGTGTGTTATGGTTTATTTCAGTGCTATTTCGACTCCGCTTGGAGAAATAGGAATAGTTGAAAGAGACGGAATCATAATCTCTGTCTTAATGGATGAGAATGAATGGGAGAAGCTTCTCGGCTCTCCTCATGTTTTAAACAAAGCCACACCGCTTTTAAAAGAGGCAGCAAAGCAGCTGAAGGAATATTTTGAAGGAAAACGAACCGAATTCACCTTTCCTTTTCAGCAAAGCGGTACTCCATTTCAGGAGAAAGTTTGGAAAGAACTAATGAATATTCCGTTCGGCCAAGTCCGCAGTTACCAAGAGGTAGCAGCAGCTATCGGAAATCCGAGAGCAGTCAGGGCGGTAGGCCAAGCAAACAAGGCGAACTCTCTTCCGATTATTGTTCCGTGCCATCGGGTGATCGGCCAAAATGGAAAACTTGTCGGCTATGCAGGAAATCAAGTAGATAAAAAAGCTTTTTTGCTGGATTTGGAGAAGCGCGTTTGTTCGTTATAATGGATAGAATTTAAAAATCTGCGGAAAAACCAGCAGAGTTTTAAGCGGATTTTTCCCCGAAATGGCTTTGAAAGGATTCTTTTTTTTGTAATGATCCCTTTTGAGTCATCAATTATTCACATGTATAAAAATCAGGTCGGCGGTCAGCAAAAACCGGAATCGTTTCCAGCACTTGAACCACTTTGTTCAAATCAATTTTTGCCGTGACAATCTCTTCCTGTTCGCCTCCTTCGGCCATTATTTCTCCCCACTGGTCGATGATGGAATGGCCTGTAAAGTCATTTTTTCCGTCAGATCCGACACGATTGCAAGCGACAACAAAACATTGGTTTTCGATCGCACGTGCCAAAAGGAGCGTCCGCCAATGATCAAAGCGTTGCTTCGGCCATTGGGCGGCAACAAATAAAATTTTTGCCCCTTTTAAGACGGAAATCCGGATCCATTCAGGAAAACGGATATTATAACAGATCACCCCGGCCAAAATAGCTATGATCTTGTCCGGATTGTGTAAATATTTGTTTTCACCATTAATCGAAGCAATGAAGCTTGCTGTATTCATCGATGATCCTTCCGTTCAGATTCACAACATACATCGTATTATAAATGTCTTGGTCCTTTCTTTTAGCGACGGAACCGCCCACAATATGGATATTGTAAGCTTTCTCCCATTTGCTTAAAAAAGATTTTGTGATGCTTCTTTCTGCATCACTGATGTAAGAGAAACGTTCAAGATCATATCCGGTCGTCCAAAGTTCTGGCATGACGACAATGTCCGGCGCTTTATTATTGCTTCCATAAGCTTGTTTTTCATATGTTCAATATTTGCTCCGGATTGCCGGGAAAAATATTCGTTTGCATTCTTTACAAGCAGATAATTCCAATATAAGGTATTTTGTGAGAAATTCAAGAGGTGTATTAGGTGAGCACGAAAACGCTTTGCCTAGGGTTCCCAAAGACTTTCCTTCGATATGATTTTCTTATTTTCCATACGGCTTTTGGTATGATCAGCAGTTTCCGAAAAAGGGGAACAGTTTCTTCGCAAGCTTTTGAAAGGGAAAACCGTTACATATTACAATTTTTTAAAGTTTGCAAAAAAGGATTGACAAATAGCTGAAAGACTGGCATAATCCGAATTAATTTAACACGAAAAATTTATACGCCATACATTCTTATCAAGAGCAGGCGGAGGGACGAGCCCAATGAAGCCCGGCAACCGGCTTATTTTAAGCACGGTGCTAATTCTTGCAGCATGTTGCTGAGAGATAAGGATGTTTCGTAAATGAAACTTCCAACCTCTTCTCGCAAGGCTGCGAAAAGAGGTTTTTTATTTGTGTAAGTTCTATCGTAGAGGTGAAAGGATGAAAAAACCGCTTATCATATGTGATTTTGTTGGAACAATCACAAAGGAAGACACCGTTGTTGCCATCATGAAAAAATTTGCGCCTCCCGAATGGAAGAGGCTTAAGGAGAAAATGTTGTCGGAAAAAATATCCGTTAAAGAAGGATTGGAACAAATGTTTTCGCTGTTGTTCTCCTACAAAGTATACGATGTGATTGAATATGTGTTATCAACAGCCGAAATTCGTGAAGGGTTTCAAGCACTTGTCGAATATACGAAAAGAAACAAATTGCCATTATATGTTGTCAGCAGCGGAATGGATTTTTTTGTGAAACCGTTGTTAAAACCGCTTATTCCGGAAGATCATATTTTTTGCAATAACGCCGATTTTTCAGGGGATTTTATCAACATTGAATGGCTTCATGAATGTGATGAACATTGTCATCAACATTGCGGATTATGCAAGGCAGCGATTATTCGCAAGATTGCTTCCAATGATCACTACGTAATCGTTATTGGGGATTCGATTACGGATTTGGAAGCGGCAAAGCTGGCCGATATTGTGATTGCAAGAGATTTTCTTTTTGAAAAATGCCGTCAATTAGGTTTAAATCATAGAAGCTTTGATACGTTTTATGATGTCATTCATCATTTAAAGCAAATGGAGGAAGTGTCAGTTTGGGGAGAATCGGCAATTGCCCGGTTAAAGTGAAAAACCGTCCACTTGGATATTTGGGGCTGCAAGGGGATAGGAATGATTCAAGAAGGGAAAGTATCGCCTTTCTCCAACCATTTCGGCGAAAGGCGGATATTTTTTAACAAAATAGAAAAAAGTTGTTTATCCGTTTTTTCCGAATGAAAGCTTTTGAAACAATTTTTTCGTGGAAGTTTGTTTCGTTTTATTCTGATTTGAATTGCAAAAGCCTTGATTTCAAGTCGTTTTCAAGCTGTAGAAGCTCCTGTTCGGCTTGCTGCCGTTTCATCCGTCCTTCCTGTTGAATACGGATCGTTTCTTCAATCGTTGAAATGAGATCTTCCTGTGTTTTTTTCAATGTTTCAACATCAACGATTCCGCGTTCGTTTTCTCTTGCGGTTTCGATTGTGTTCGTTTTTAACATTTCAGCATTTTTTAACAGCAGCTCGTTAGTCGTTTTTGTTACTTGTTTTTGTGCCTCAAGCGCCCCTTTTTGCCGGTAAAGGGTAAGTGCAATGGCAATTTGGTTTTTCCATAAAGGGATAGCGGTTAAAATGGATGATTGGATTTTTTCCGCCAATGTTTGATTCATATTTTGAATCATTCGGATTTGCGGGGCGCTTTGGACTGTGATTTGCCTAGATAATTTCAAATCATGAATCCGCTTCTCCAGCCTGTCTGCGAATTGTATCATGTCATTCACTTCTTGAACCGCCATTTGATCTTCTGCCAGCTCCGCTTTTTTCTTAAGCTCCGGAATGATTTTAGTGTGGAGCTCTTCCAGCTTCAATTCCCCGGCAGCAATATAAATATTCAGCGCTTGAAAGTATTCTTTATTGTATTCATACAGACGATCGAGCATCTTGATGTCAGAAAGAAGAACTGATTTTGATTGCTCTAATTTCACTGTGATTCGTTCAATTTGTGAGCCGATTTTTTGATATTTTGACAATAGTTCCTGAATGGAATTTGAAATTTTGCCGAAAAGGCGGGCAAAAACGTTTCGTTTTTCCGGAACGAGCTCTTCCGGTTTTACTTGTTCCAGTTTGTTCATCAACTCTGTTAAAATGTCGCCAACAGGGCCAATATCTTTCTTTTGAACATAATTGAGCATTTCATGGGAAAAACTTGAAAGTTTTTGTTGGGCGCTTGCTCCAAATTGAACGATTGAATGCCGATTTTTATGATCAATTTGCGAGGCGAGTTGAATAGCTTTTTCCCGATGTTCTGCAGGAAGTTTGTCAATGAGTTTCCATGCATTTTTTTCTCCAGATTCCTGAATCGGCAATGTCTGCTCTTGACTGTCACCGAAAGGTTTTGACAAAAGTTCATCCATGAGATCCATTTCCTTTTTATTGACCAATGCAATCACCTTTCTTTTCGCTCTAACGCTTGCTTTTTCGCAACATTTAATTCAAATTGAAGATGATCGATATCATCGGATAATACGGCAATTAAATCTTTCTCTAGAGAAGAGCAAATATGAGACAGCATCCGCTTTGTTTCCCCTAATGATGCACGGATGTTTTGATCTCGTATCGGCTGCGAAGCAAGGTATGTGTATTTTTCCGCGAGCTCTACACACGAATCCAAATGATAGAAAAAGAATTGTTCTCCTTGATAGAAACGTCTCGGTTCTTTTTCCGCAATCCGATAAATGCGTTTTGACAGACGAACCGCTTCGACTAACTGTTGGATCGTTTCAATGGAACGGGCTTTGAATAGGGTGCGCTGCAGCCTGGAAATTTTCTGTTTCGCCTCTTTTAAATTATCCGAAATATATTTGTATTCTCTTCCTGTTAACCCGTTTTGTTTTAACCATTGCTTCTTCTGCAACGTTTTGAGAAGGAAATAGACGGCAACTCCCCCTGCAATGGCATAACAGGATGATGAGAAAAATGATTGATCAAATCCGAAAAAAGAAATTAACCAAACAAAAACGGTTGAGAAAAAAGCTGCCGTGCTTCTTGTCAAAAACAAAATGAACGATCTCATTTTATCGACCCCTATATATAAGGTTTACCGAAATATACGATTGAATAAACAGAGAAGTTTCGCCTTTTGCTACAATTTTACTACATCTTGCAAAAAAAGTAGAAGATTTGTGAAAAAGAATTGAAACATTTTTTTGATTATGAACGTAAATCATGCAAACGAAAGCAGGTTGGGGAAAATGGAGATGTTGATCACAACAACAACCAATACATTGCAAGGAAAAGAAATTGAAGAGTATTTAGGGATTGGCAGCGGAACAACCATTCTTGGCGCTAACATCGTCCGCGATTTTCTGGCAGGCATTACCGATATTGTCGGAGGAAGAAGCGGCACGTATGAAAATAAGCTTGACGGAAGGAAGAGAAATCGCTCTTCAACAGATCAAAGAAAAGGCTGAAAGATTGGGTGCAAATGCAATCGTTGGAGTTGATCTTGATTTTGAAACGTTAAGAGACGGAATGATGATGGTCGTCGCAATTGGAACAGCGGTGAGAATGAAAGACTGAAGGGAGCAATTTCATGCTCCCTTAGTTATTTTCCCGATTTTTTTTTAATCTTCCCCTTAAAATGAGAAAACAATTTTTGCTGCATAAAAAATTTGTCTAATTTTGCGAATCTATTTACAAATATAGTAGAATCTGTAATAATAACCGAGTGCGTTTCTCTTAAGGACTCGATTTTTGGAAGGAGGTTGTGAAAAAAATGTCAGTGGAGGAGGAAATACAAAAAGAGAAGCTGATCATTGAAATTATAATCAAAAGACAAAAAATGATCGAAATGGCGCAGATCACCGGCCTCAACAGCAAAGAGACGATTGAGATCAGCCAAGAACTGGACAAGTTATTGAACGAATATCAGTTGATCTTAAGAAACAATGGGGATATTCAGCCATTTTTCCAAAATGTCTCATGGGGATTTTAATGCTTATGCTCCATGTTAACATAAAAAAGAAAACTCGCTGAAAGACATGCGAGTCATCTTAGAAAAGTTCCGTAATAATGAGCATAAATAATATACCGACGATGAAGGAATAAGTGGATGTTAGTTCATGGCCGTCCCCATGGCTTTCAGGTATTAATTCTTTATAAATGATAAAAAGCATTGCTCCGGCTGCAAAGGCAAGGCCGTAAGATAGAAGAGATTCAACAAAGGTTGTCAAATAAAAACCAATAAACGAAGTCACGATTTCAATCGCACCTGTCAATGTGGCAATGATAAATGCTTTCAATCTTGAAATATTTTGGTTGATTAAAAAAAGAGCCACTAAAAATCCTTCAGGCGCATTTTGGAGCCCGATGGCCAGAGCGATTAAATGACCGAGTTCTTGTGTTTCAGAGGCATAACTGACACCGACGGAAAGCCCTTCCGGCAGATTATGCAGAGTGATCGCTGAAATGATGAGCAATGCTTTTTCGTCAAATTGTAACCCTTTTTTCGTGTGCCCCAATTCAATATGAGGAATGTTTTTTTCCAAAATGGTTAATACAATGACTCCGAGAAACAATCCGACACACATGCTCCCAATCGTTCCGTATGCAAGCGATTCCGGAATCAATCCCCTCATGGAAGCTGCCATCATGATGCCAGCGCTGAATGCCAACAGCAAGTCTCTTCCTCTATGCTTTATCGTCTTTTGCAAAAAAAGAATCGGGATTGCTCCTAGTCCAGTCGACATAGCGGATAAAAAGCTCCCGATGTAGACTTCATTCATATCTTTGCCCCCTTTGCCAAAAAAAGAGATGATTTCCGATAATTATGTTTTATAATAGATTTAACATTTTATCAATAAGAGAAGGAGATCTGTATGAAAGAAGCCATTTTATTCATTGTCGACACCATCAATGATTTGCACGATCAAATCTTTGCGGTTGTTGACATGCTAGGTCTTGACATAGATGATAAAGACTTGCATTTTTGGATCATCGGCATTTTCGGAATGGCCTTTTTTCTCGCCACCCATTCTGTTTTTAAATATATTGCGAAATACAGCATATCATGTTTATCTTTTATCTATACATTTACCGTTTTGCTTGTTGTTGTCTTTGCAATCGAAATCCAACAAAAAATCACCAACCGCGGAAATATGGAATTTGAAGATGTGGTTCAAGGTTTATGGGGCTTCCTAGTTTTCTTCTCTATTTTCATCTGTTTGCGTCTTCTGTATCAAATGATATGGAAAGCTTTTGGGAAAATACGTATTCGAAAAAGAAAAACAGAAAAACAAAAAAGCCGCCTGTCAAGGTACCATGCTAGGTAAAAGGGCTCGCAAAGCGGATGTTTAGGAGCCCTGTTTTTCTGAAGGTGTTTTGGCCGCGGGAAACTTTAATGTAACTGTTGTTCCTTGATGGATGCTGCTGTTAATATGAATATCGCCGTCATACATATCGACAATTCGTTTGCAAATGGCAAGGCCAAGTCCGGTTCCGTTGTCTTTCATTGTAAAAAAAGGGTCGAAAATTTTTTCTAGCAAATCATCCGGGATTCCTTTGCCGTTATCCATCACTTGAATGACAGCCAGCTCTTCCTCTCTATGGGCGGCAATGGTGAGGGCTCCATCTTCACGATCAACAGCTTCCAAAGCATTTTTTGTTAAATTTAATATCACTTGCTTAATATGATCCTTTGTACAGTATATCCAAATCGGTTCACTGCGGTCCATTTTGATCTGAAGCGTTGCATGATGAAGATTGCATTCAGATTGTATGATCGGAGACACTTCATCAATAATTTGAATCAGATTATAATGTTTATGTTTATGAGCCGTCGGTTTGCCGAGCACAAGAAATTCGCTGACGATCTCATTAATCCGGTTGATTTCTTGTTCAATGATGGAAAAATATTGTTGATCTTCTTCTGACTGATATTTTTTCTTTAGTAATTGTATAAAACCGCTGATGCCTGTCAGAGGGTTTCTGATTTCATGAGCTGTGCTTGCCGCAAGCGTTCCGATCAGTTCAAGCTTTTGCGCCTCAATTCTTTCTTTTTCCAATTTCGCATTCCGCTTTAATAAATAATACTGAATTAATAGGAAAACAACATTCAAAAAGATAAAAACAATGGCTGCATAAGGAACGATCACTTGTGAAATTTCCGCAGGTTTAATGGGCGTATCGGCCGCTTTCAACACCCAAGGCAGCTGCGATAAATCGGTTTCCACGTACTCCTTTTGCGGGTCAGCCGGTTTTTCGCCTGTGTTAAAAATAAATTCGTTATCCGTATTTTTAACGACAATATATAAATCGGGGCTTAAAACGTTCATAATGTTTTTTATATAATCGATTCTTAACGTTGCATACAGTAAACTGTTAACTTTATTGTTTTGATGGACAATCGGGGTGCACATGGTGATCAGATGATTGTTCGGCATATCTGAAACGCTCGTTTTTTTCGTTTCCAGCGCCGTTTTCAAACATCGATTCGATTGCAGGATTATCTGATCAGCCAGTTTTTGCGTTCCCATCTTCACGGAACCGTTTAAATTGACGATATAAAGCCCGTCAAAACGTGGCTCCTGCATAACCGTATCCGCTAACACCTTTTGAATGTGCTTTTCATCATCCACTTGGTCAATAAAAAGAGCCATCGTTTCCATTCTTGCTATTGTTTCATTGATTAGCCGGTCGATTTGGTCTTTATGAATATTGATCATATAAAAAGCTTCCCGGCGGTGTTCATTTTTAATCATGTTTTCTTGCTTATCCCATATGGAATAAGAAAAAATAGCAGTCGGCAGAAGGACGATGAAAAAATAGAGCAAATATTGCTGTTGTTGCTTTCGTTTCAACATTTTATTACTCCTTTTACGTCTTCAGATTATTATAGCATGTTATCAGGATAGAAAAGGGAATATTTTTAAAAATATGTTTGAAAAATGGACTTATAACCTTTTAATTTTTCGATTATAATTATTTATAATTCAAGATATTTCATCAATGAAGGAATGATGGATTTGGCTGATATGAAAAGTGTTGAAAAGTCACTGAAATTTTTTATCGTTCTTTCCAGGGCGTACCGCTCCATGAATGACCAAGTCAGCAAGCATATTCAGTCGTTTGGATTAAATCCTACTGAATTTGCGGTGTTGGAACTTTTGTATCATAAAGGAGAACAGCCGCTGCAGCAAATCGGCGGAAAAATTCTTCTTGCCAGTGGTAGCATCACGTATGTTGTCGATAAACTAGAAGAAAAGGGTTTGTTAAGGCGGCAGGCGTGCCCGAAGGATCGCCGGGTAACTTATGCGAAAATTACTGAGAACGGAAAAAGATTAATTGAAGAAATGTTTCCGTCGCACCAAGAGCTGATAGATGGATTGGTGGATGTCTTGACGGAAGACGAAAAAACATTGGTGATTGAACTCCTGAAAAAAGTAGGCTATCACGCAAAAAACTATTAAAATGGAAAAGGAACCGTTCATTTCGGTTCCTTTGATTGATTGGGCAAAATTAATATCTCCACCCGTCTGTTTTTCTGTCTTCCTGCCGCTGTAGCATTGGATGCAATCGGTTTGTACTCCCCGTATCCTTTGGCGCTGAATTTGCTCGGATCAAGCTGTTTGTTTTTGTCTAAAATCACTTTCATGACATTGACTGCCCGCATGACGCTTAAATGCCAGTTTGAATCAAAATCGGAGTTATGGATCGGTACATTGTCCGTATGGCCGCTAATGACGATGTTGTGGGGAAGACTCGTTCCCAGCATTTTGGCGATGTCTGTCACGAGTATTTCATCTTTTTTCCGAATTTGGGCGCTCCCCGAATCAAACAAAATGTCATCCCGAATGGTGATCAACAATCCTTCATCTGTCCTTGAAGTTTGGATTTTGCCTTTTAGTTGATTGTTGGCAATGTATTGGTTGATTGAATTTTGGACATCTGACAATCCTCTTTCTTCTCTTGCCTGTTGCCCATTTTGTTCAGTTTCATTTTCCTCCTCTTTTTTCTCTTCATTTTTTTCTAAATTCTCCATACTTTTTTCCGGAAGCGGACTTGGATATTCCAAAACGCTGACGCCGCCGTCAAAATTTGCATTTAAGGCTCTCGCCAGCTGCTGAAATTTTTGGGCGTCAATGGAACTGAGCGCGAATAACACAATAAACAAGGCTAGAAGCAATGTCAAAATGTCCGCATAAGGAATGAGCCAGCTTTCATCAATATGTTGTCCTTTACGATTTTTTTTTCTTCTAGCCATTGGTTGTCTCACTTTCCTCTTCTAAAAACTTTAACCGTTCTTTTTCCGGCAAGTAAAAAGCTAATTTTTGCTGGATAGTTCTCGGAGCTTGGCCTTCCAAAATGGACAAAATGCCTTCAATGATCACTTGCCGAACAAGCACTTCCTGCTGCGACTTCCGTTTCAGTTTATTGGCGAAAGGATGCCATAATACATAACCAGTAAAAATACCGAGCAATGTAGCAACAAACGCAGCACTGATTGAATGCCCGAGTTCTTCAACATTTTCCAAATTGGCAAGTGCGGCAATCAAACCTAATACAGCCCCTAAAACGCCAAGAGTAGGTGCGTATGTGCCGGCTTGTGAAAAGATGGCGGCCCCGGATTCATGTCTTTCTTCCATTGCGCTGATTTCTTCCGTCAACACATCACGGATAAATTCAACCGGTTGGCCGTCAATGGCCATGCTGAGCCCTGTTTTTAAAAAAGGATCTTCTATTTCATCAAGCTTTGCTTCAAGCGCAAGCAATCCTTCCTTTCTGGCGATTTGCGCCCATTCGGTAAAGAAAACGATCAATTCTTGAATCGTATAAGTGTCCCTTTCTCTAAATAAGACGCCAAACAATTTCGGAACTTTTTTGATTTCATTTGTCGGAAAAGCAATGGTAACTGCGGCGATTGTGCCGATAATGATGATGAGAATCGCAGCAGGGTTAATTAAAACCGTGGGACTGACGCCTTTTAGAACCATCCCTAAAAATATGGCAACAATTCCTAATATAATCCCTATAATCGATGTTTTATCCATGTTTATTCAATCCTCTTTCTTTCTATTTCACTTATTATATCGTCCACCTTCCCATTAATTTTAGTTCTGCGGAATAATAAATTCTCTCCTAGTTGAACATTTGCGGAAAAACGAGCGCTTTCCAGAAAAGAAAATAGAGAGGCAAAATGATCGTGAAACTATTTCCGATCAATAAGCTTTTAACATAAAAAATATAGCGGGCTGCGTCCTCGATTAATGAAAGCAAGAGAACGGCAAAAAGCGAAAGCAATAGGAACGCCGTTGTTCCAACAAAATTTCCGAAGCTTTCCAGAAAAAGAATAAAGCTGATGCCGCTGCCGTTAAAGAAAAATAGAATTCCCGCTAGGCAAAGAAAATAATAATCGCTTAATTTCATTGTTTCAACACCTCCAATCAATTGTATGAGGAGGCGCTTTGAATATGATATCGAAGAAAAGGGCTCTTCTGGTCGGTTTGAAGGCTTCGAACAACATATTTCCGATTTTGGAAAAGGTGAAAATCTGCAAGTCAAAATGGCAAGGAGGGGACGGGGCGATATTGGCGGTTGCGATGCCGCGTCTTCATAAGAGGAAAGTGATTGATAAAGCAAACAAAAAAGCTGTCCAAAAAACGGACAGCCGGCTTAAGATCGAACCACAATTTCATCATGTTCAACGGCTACTTGCAGTTTTTCCGGTTTATCGCCTTCCAACAGAAGGTCGGCAATTTTATTTTCAACATGCTCTTGGATTACCCGGCGCAATGGACGAGCTCCAAAAGAAGGATGATAGCCGATTTCAGCCAGTTTTTCCTTCGCCTCGTCTGTCACTTCAATCTCAATGTTTTGATCTTTCAACATTTCGATCACATCTTGAAGCATGAGATCAACAATTTTCATATAGTCTTCTTTTTTGAGTGAATGAAATTCAATGATGCTGTCAAAACGGTTTAAAAATTCAGGTTTAAAGAACGAACCGAGTGATTCAAGGATGTTTGCTTCTTGTTCAACAGTATTGTTAAAACCGACGTGAATTTTTTTCTCGCCTACTCCTGCATTGGAGGTCATAATAATGACGGTATCTTTAAAACTTACTGTTCTTCCTTGGCTGTCTGTTAAGCGTCCGTCTTCTAAAATTTGCAAAAACATATGTTGCACATCCGGATGAGCTTTTTCTATTTCATCAAGCAGAATGATGCTGTACGGATTCCGGCGGACTCTTTCAGTTAATTGTCCAGCTTCTTCATGGCCGACATAACCAGGAGGCGAACCGATCAATTTAGAAACGGAGTGTTTTTCCATATATTCACTCATGTCCAGCCGAATCATCGCATCTTTTGATCCAAACAACTCTTCCGCCAATGTTTTCGCCAGCTCCGTTTTCCCGACGCCTGTCGGACCTACGAACAGGAAGGAACCGATTGGGCGGTTTTTCGGTTTCAATCCTGCGCGGCTGCGACGGATCGCTTTAGCTACTTTTTCCACAGCTTCTTCTTGGCCAATGACTTTTTTGGATAGATTGTCTTTTAAGTGTTTTAATTTCACTTGTTCATCTTCTTGTAATTTTCCTACAGGAATACCAGTTTTTTCTTCAATGATTTTTTGAATGTGGTGTACGTGAACGACTGCCTGCTCTTGTTGGACTCCTTGCTCCAACTGTTTCTCTAATGTTGTTTCTTCATCACGGAGCTTCGCGGCAAGTTCATAGTTTTCTTCTTTTAATGCTTTTTCTTTTTCACGGGCAATTTGGCGAAGGCGGTCTTGAATTTCATTTTCATTCACAGGTTCGGCTCCCAAATTGACTCTTGAACCTGCTTCATCAAGCAAATCAATCGCTTTGTCAGGCAAGAAGCGATCTTGGATGTAGCGGTGCGATAATGTCACACAAGCTTTTATAGCTTCATCCGTATATTGAACGTGGTGATATTTTTCATATTTTTCTTGAATGCCTTTTAGAATATTGATTGCTTCCTCAATGGAAGGCTCTTTTACCATAACCGGTTGGAAGCGGCGTTCCAATGCGGCATCTTTTTCAATTTGCCGGTACTCTTTTAATGTTGTTGCACCGACTACTTGAAGTTCGCCGCGAGCCAGCGCCGGTTTCAAAATATTTCCTGCATCCATCGAACCTTCAGCAGAACCGGCGCCGACAAGGAGATGTATTTCATCAATAAACAAGATGATGTTTTTTCTTGTTTGCAAATCTTGAATCAATTGTTTCATCCGCTGTTCAAATTGACCGCGGATTCCTGTGTTCGCCACAAGAGATGAAACATCAAGCAAATAAACCTCTTTGTTTTTTAATTTTTGCGGGACATCCCCTTGGACAATTTTTAATGCTAATCCTTCCACAACAGCTGTTTTCCCGACGCCAGGTTCACCGATTAAAACAGGATTATTTTTATTTCGGCGGTTTAAAATTTCAACCACACGCTTAATTTCATCATCGCGGCCGATCACCGGGTCGATAAGGCCTGATCTAGCAGCATCAGTTAAATTGCGGCCAAATTGATCGAGAAAACCTCCCCGTTTGCCTCCGACATGGCCGTTTTGCTCTTCCGTTTCGGGCATTTGGAAATGACTTGGTGCATCAAAATTAGAAAATGAATGGAACAACTCTTCCAATCCGTTCCAGCCATAAAAACCGGTTGGCACTTTTTGTTGATATTGTTGATAGCATTCTTGGCATAAACGCATTTGCTTTTTATGATTGTTGATTTGCACATTTAATAGAACATTGGCTTGTTTTTCATGGCAATTTTCACATAACATCAAACATTCCTCCTTTTTGACTTTGATGAACTTTGACCAAAAGAACATTGATTTTGACCTTTTTTGACTATTTGACTAAAAAAAGAACAGTGATAGAAGGAGGTCGATTTGACCTTTTCTGACTATATTATACTTTGACCTTTTTTGACTTTCAAGTAGTTTGATTTAATTTTTTCTTCTTTTTTTCCGTTCTTGTCCATATATTGTAAGAAAGGCAGGTGAAAAAATGGCGAATAAATGGATGAATGCCCTGCAAATTGCTTCTGTTTATATTGGCACAGTAGTCGGAGCAGGGTTCGCGACAGGAAGGGAAATCATTGAATTTTTTTCGAAATATGGGGAAAGCGGGTTAATCGGCATAATTTGTTCGGCATTTCTATTTTCCTGGCTGGGGACAAAAGTTATGATGATTGGCAAAAAAACGGAGGCAAGCTCGTATTCGCAATTGAATCAATATTTGTTTGGCAGGATGGCCTCTTATTTTGTCAACATTTTGATGTTTATCATGCTGTTCGGAATTACTTCTGTCATGATTTCAGGGGCAGGGGCAATTTTTGAAGAGCAGCTTGGCTTTTCCAAACAGTTGGGCATTTTTTTCACTATGGGTCTTTCGTTCATTGTCGTATTGTTCGGTGTGAAAGGATTGGCCTCCGTTAATTTGTTTGTTGTTCCAATCTTCGTGTTATTCAGCTTGATCTTGTTTGCCGGCACAATGGCAAGCGGCCATCTCCCGGGTTTTTCCGTTCAAGAACTGCTTGCACCTGTTAAATCTAGTTTTTTATATGTAGCCTTTAACTTGGCGCTGGCGCAGGCTGTATTGGTGCCGCTCGCAAATGAAATCCAGGACGAAAATTCGATCAAATTAGGAGGATGGCTGGGCGGAATCGGCTTAAGCCTTATGTTATTTTTTGGATATTTTAGCCTTTTGCATTTTCCTCGTTCCGAACAGTTCGAGATTCCGATGGCAGAACTGATAAAGCAGTTGTTTGCCGGAATTTACTATATTTATATTTTGGTAATTTTCGGAGAGGTTATCTCATCTGTGATCGGCAATTTATATGGTTTAGAGCGGCAATTGCCAACAAGAAAGGCGAAGTTGAGAATAATGTTTGTTCTGTTGATGATCATTTCCGCTTATTTTATCAGTTTAATCGGCTATGGAAGGTTGATTGCGACACTTTATCCTTTGTTCGGATATATGAGCATTGTCTTTTTAATTTTGCTGATGTTCAAAAAAGTGCCTGATAATAAAAGTTCGTGATAAAATAAGGACAGCAAAAGGAGGAATCAGTTTTGGAACGGGTCGCAATCATTTCTGACATACATGGGAACATTCCGGCGTTGAATTCAGTATTGCAGGACATCCGCATGCGAAAGATTCGCCGTATTTTTTGTTTAGGGGATCTCGTTGGAAAAGGTCCGGATTCAAAGGAAGCGATTCAAATTGTTCGGGGAACTTGTGAACGTGTCGTAAAAGGGAATTGGGATGATTTAATGACGAGAACGGATGTGAACGAGGTGATCCGTTGGCATCAGAAACAGTTATCGTCCGATGATATTCGTTACTTGCGGGAACTGCCGTTTTCCATCGAATTTTACATGAGCGGCCGCTTTGTACGGCTTTTCCATGCATCGCCCTTCAGTATTTGGAAAAGAATCCAGCCGTGGGATGCCATTGAAAAGAGATTATCGATGTTTGAAAACAGTGATGAAACGGGTTATCAAAAAAACGAACCTGATGCGGTCGGCTATGGCGACGTTCACAATGCATTTATTCAACATTTATCAGGCAAAACGCTTTTCAATGTCGGCAGCGTCGGCAACCCGCTCGACATTCCAGAAGCTTCCTATTGCGTTTTGGAAGGCGAATATGATTCGCTCAAAAAAGCTCCTTTTTCCATTCAGCACATTCGCGTTCCATACAATATCGAACTTTCCATTCAACTCGCTAGGGAGAAGAACATGCCGGAGCTGGAAGAATATATTCAAGAGTTGACGACATCCCGTTACAGAGGCTTAAAACAATCGTGAGATGTTGTGAAAAAGCGATGCCGTTTACATCAGTGGCAAACGATGATATAATGGTATTACAATTCAATAAAAAGTCCATGTTTTTTCTGAAAGCATGGGAGAGGTTTTAGCACACCCTCTATAAAAAACTAAGGACAACTATATCCTTGGGATATAGTTTTTTAAATGTTCTTAAAGGCACCCACCATCAGGTGCTTTTTTCTTGGCCTCTGTGTGTAAGGCGGTGTTCATCCGGAAAGGAGCGTTTATATAGATGAAAAATAAACATGCAATTGTTGTGTTTAGTGGCGGGCAAGATAGCACGACTTGTTTGTTTTGGGCACTAAAGCAGTTTGAAAAAGTTTCCGCTGTTACATTCCATTACAACCAGCGCCATCAACAGGAGATTGAAGCGGCGAAACGGATAGCAGGGGACATCGGCATTTCCCATCATATTTTAGACATGTCTTTATTAAATCAAATCGCCCCCAATGCGTTGACTCGCCATGATATGGAAATTGTCCAAAAGGAAGGCGAACTTCCGAACACGTTTGTCCCTGGGAGAAATTTGCTTTTTCTGACTTTTGCCGCCATTTTGGCGAAACAATTAGGGGCGAAACATATCGTTACTGGTGTGTGCGAAACTGATTTCAGCGGGTATCCCGACTGTAGGGACGTGTTCGTGAAATCTTGCAATGTAACCATCAATTTGGCAATGGAAGAGGAATTTGTCATCCATACTCCGCTCATGTGGCGAAATAAAGCGGAAACGTGGAAGATGGCTGATGAGTTGGGAGTATTTGATTATATTCGCCAAAAAACGTTGACATGCTATAACGGAATCATTGGCGACGGCTGCGGCGAATGCCCCGCTTGTGTGCTCAGAAAAAGAGGATTGGAGCAATATTTGGCTGAAAAAGGAAGGGACGTCTCATGATTCAGCAAATATATCCGCAAGTTTTTCATAACTACTGCTACGAGTTGAACAAGGATATGAACATTGCCGCTGCGCATTTTATTCCTGACGAAAAAGCTGGCAAATGCGCCAACATTCACGGCCACACCTATTTCGTCAATCTCACTGTTTGCGGAGATTCGCTTGACGAATCAGGTTTTCTTGTGAATTTTCAACACCTGAAAAAAATTATTCACGATAAACTGGATCATACCCTTTTGAACGACCATTCGGATTTGTTTGATGAGGAAAACGGCAACGATTTCCCGACAACAGAGGTCGTGGCTCGAAAAATATGGGAAATTGTGCAAAACCATCTGAACTCTTTGCCAAATCAACCGAAATGTTTGCAAGTATTTGTGAGGGAAACGCCGACAAGCTATGTTGTTTACCGTCCGAAAAAGGAGATGAATGAATGGCAAAAAAAATCCCTGTAATTGAAATTTTTGGACCGACGATTCAAGGGGAAGGAATGGTCATCGGCCAAAAAACAATGTTTGTCCGCACGGCCGGATGCGACTACTCATGCAGCTGGTGTGATTCCGCCTTTACGTGGGACGGTTCTCTAAAAGAAGAAATTAGGCAAATGACAGCGACGGACATTATGAATGAACTCTTAGAGCTTGGAGGCAATCGTTTCAGCCATGTGACGATCTCGGGAGGCAATCCGGCCTTAATAAAAGGGCTTGATGAATTCATTTCGATGTTGAAAAATGGCCGCTATCGCGTGGCGCTTGAAACACAAGGAACACGCTACCAAGAGTGGTTTTTGGACATTGATGATTTGACGATTTCGCCAAAACCGCCCAGCTCTGGAATGAAGACGAATTTTTCTTTGCTGGATGAGATGTTGGAAAAGCTGTTGGCAAATGGGCGTAAACGCAACATCAGTTTAAAAGTTGTTGTATTTAATGAAGAGGATTTTCAATATGCCAAAATGGTCCACCTTCGCTACCCGGACATTTCTTTTTATTTGCAAGTAGGGAATGAAAAAATGGATGAAAAAAATGATCAACTGTTGAGAAATCATCTTTTAAAAAAATTGGAATGGCTCATTGAACAAACTGTCCAATCACCGGAAATGAATGATGCCAGAGTGCTGCCTCAATTGCACACTCTTATTTGGGGAAATAGACGCGGCGTTTAAGATTTTGGTTCAAAAAACGAGCGGAAAATCGATATTCAATAAAGGACGGAAAGGAAGATGACGAACATGGCTGGAAGGAAAGAAAACGAGCTGAAAGGTGTTACATTGCTGGGCAACAAAAAAACTGAATATGTGTTTGATTATCAACCGGATATATTGGAAGTGTTTGACAACAAACACCCGGATCGCGACTATTTCGTCAAATTTAACTGTCCAGAATTTACTTCTTTATGTCCGATCACGGGTCAGCCGGACTTTGCGACCATTTACATCAGCTACATCCCTGACAAAAAATGCGTGGAAAGCAAATCTTTAAAGCTGTATCTGTTCAGTTTCCGAAACCATGGCGATTTTCACGAAGATTGCGTCAATGTTATTATGAACGACTTAATCAAAAAGATGGAACCGCGCTACATTGAAGTTTGGGGGAAATTTACGCCGCGCGGCGGCATTTCCATTGATCCTTATGTCAATTGGGGACGCCCCGGGACGAAATATGAGAAAATGGCAGAGTATCGCATGATGAATCATGATTTATATCCGGAAAAAGTCGACAACCGGTAAAACGGAGAATGTTTTCCACCCTCCGTTTTATTTTTCCACGATTTTGTAATTTTTATGGTTAACCACTGTTTTATGTTCCAAATCCATTTCATGAAAGTTATCCATATACGTTAAATCGACAATAACAGAATTTTCATTAACCTTCTCGACTATACCTTTCAAACCATTTTTAAATTCAATCACGTCACCGATCTCAGCAATTTTCATTTTTACTCTCCTTATAAATATTTAAGATTATGGAATTATTTTGCATGATTTCTTTTAAATTGTAAAGAGTCGATATGAATTTGTAAATGATGCTTAAACATTTTGTAAAAAGAGGAGTGGCTTCTAAAATGGAAGAGAATGAAATTCAAGAGATCTTAAACAAACTTCGTGATGGAGAATTAGAAGAATATTGCGTTTCAAAAGATGATTTTATGGCGTTCCGCCAAGTATTAGTCAATCGGGAAGATTTTAAGCATTTTCAAGGAATTGCCCAGCATGGAGGAAACATTATCTACCGTTATCACAAAGTACCGAGAAGCTGACAAGAGAATGTCAGCTTCTTTCAAAATGTCTTCGCAATTTTCGAATTTTATTTAAGGCCCCTCTTCTCCAATTCTTTACCATTCCGACCGTAACATGGAGCTCTTCAGCGATTTCCTTTGGAGTTTTCCCTTCAAAACAATATTTTTCCAGCCATATTTGTTGATTTGGCGATAAACAACAAGCCAATCGATCGATTAGCATTTCAAATTCAATGTTATCTTGCGGTAAAAAATGTGATTGCCCTTTGTCGCCCATCTCTTTCAACACATGCCTTTCTGAAAAAATTCTGTCTTTTTTTAATTGCGACAGCAGCATTCCTTTAATCGTCCAGTAGGCATACGTGGAAAAACTGCCTTTCTTTTCATCGTAATTGGCAGCTGCTTTCCAAAGAGCGATGACTGCAATTTGAAAATATTCATCCTTGTCTTTGTAAATGTGCAAAATGTTCATGATGTGAAAAATAAGCGGCCGAAATTTTTCTAACGTTTCTTCAAACGGCTGTTCACTAGACAAAGATTTTTACACCCTTTCCAAAGAGCGCGCTCCTTTATGATTCCGCGGTATTTATAGCGTATAAAAAGTGGCTTCCATAAACGAATCACCATCATGAACGTATGAGAAGAGGAAGGCTATGAAAAATCAAATTTTCAATTGCAATTTTTAAAATTTTTGACACAACTTATCTATTCTTTCAGCAGATCTCGTTCATTTTTGCAAAATTTTTATTGTTCTGTTTGACATATGTATAAACATGATTCTTCTTGACATAATAATCGGGAGACGAGGTGGGTAGCGGTGAGCCAAATGTATAAGCAAAATTGGAAAAAAAAAGATTCGATGGAAAAACTGTTTGCCATTTTCCGAAGTTCGACCGATTTTATTCAATATGAGAGAAAGACGAATTATGTGACATATTGGATCTCCTATTTTGATACGCTTGTCGATGCTGCCATATTGAATGAAAGTATATTCAAAACAATTCATTCTAACTATTGGAATTCGTTGGAAGAACTAATACAAATCCTTCCTGTAAAAGATGTGCATTTGACCATTGATACGGATGTCATAAAAGAAAAAATGTTAGAAGGCTTTGTGATGATTGCTTTAAGCGAATACGGCACCCCCTGCTTATTGGTGCGAGCCAACAAGAATAAAGCAAGGGAAGTAACGCTCCCTGAAGTGGAATTTACCGTCATTGGACCGAAAGAAGCCTTTGTTGAATCGATTGAATCGAATATTAACTTAATTCGTAAAAGGCTTCCGAATGATAAACTCCGCATACGTTTATCCAAAATCGGAAAATTGACACAGACGAAAGTAGCGATAATTTACTTGGAAGGAATTTCGGATGAGGAAAATGTTTTTACTATTGATCAAAGAATATCCAATATTGAAATTGATCATGTAACCGATAGTTCATATATAACAGAACTGATTTCCGATAACCATAATTCTCCCTTTCCCCAACTTTTGGATACGGAAAGACCTGACCGGGTGGCCTCGATTTTGTCGGAAGGGAAAGTAGCAGTAGTTGTTGATGGATCGCCACATGTATTAATCGGTCCAACAACACTTGTTGAATTTTTCGCATCATTTGAAGACTATTTTTTAAATTGGATGCTTTCATCGTTTTTCCGTATCATCCGTCTTTTCGCAGTTACTTTTTCGATATTTGCAACACCCATTTATGTGGCGGTTTTAAATTATCATTACGAATTAATTCCGTCCGATTTGTTGAACAACTTGGTTACATCAAGACGAGAGGTGCCTTTTCCGCCGCTCTTGGAAGCGATGTTTTTAGAATCTACGATCGAGTTGCTGCGTGAGGCGGGGGCTCGTCTGCCGACAAAAGTTGGACAAACAATCGGTATCGTCGGCGGGATTGTCATTGGAACAGCCAGTGTAGAAGCGGGATTGACAAGCAACGTTTTGCTCATTATTGTTTCTTTAGCTGCATTAGCCTCTTTTACAACTCCCGTTTATAAAATTGGCAATACGATTCGGCTTTTGCGCTTTCCATTTCTTTTGTTTGCCGATTGGTACGGACTGTTAGGAATACAATTGTGTTTTTGTTTTTTACTAGCCCACCTCATTCGATTAACATCTCTTGGGCGGCCGTTTTTGGAGCCGTTTTACCCCCCGAGAATGGCTGATATGAAGGATGCTTTGCTGCGCCTGCCTTTTTCCGTCATGAACAAGCGGCCGAAATTGCTGCGGTCGGAACAGCCGAACCGAATGGATAAAGAAAAATCAAGGGAAAATCAAGATATTGAAGAATGAAGAAAAAAGGAGTGTCCATCCTTGACGCAAATAGCCGAGCGACATAAAGTTTCCGCATCTCTCGTTTTTTTTTTGGTGCATAGCACCCAATTTGGCATCGGCGTTTTAGGTTTTCAAAGATATGTTGTGAAAGAAGCAGGCAATGATGCTTGGATCTCCGTCATTATCATGGGAGTCATTGTCCATTTATACATATGGATGATTTATCAAATTTTACAACGGTCAAGCGGGAGCCTAATGACGCTACATCTCGATCTTTTCGGGAAGTGGATCGGAAATGGGTTGAACGTTGTTTGGATTGCCTTTTTCATTGTTAATTCCTTTTTTGTTTTAAAAACCTATATCGAAATAATCAAGGTGTGGATGTTTCCGGATCTAAACATCTGGATATTTTCAGCCATCATTATCGTTTTGTTATATTACATTTTAACTGGAGGATTTCGGGTTGTAACCGGATTTAATTTCTTCGGGGTCGTTCTTCCCATCTATATTTTTCTGTTGTTTTTAATCTTCCCTGTGCAGTTTGCTGATTTTCATCATCTATTACCGCTTTTCAATCATTCTCCGCAGGAAATTTTTAATGGAGTAAAAGAGATGGCTTTGCCGATTATTGGTTTTGAAACGATTTTTTTGTTTTATCCGTTCGTGAAAAACGTTCATAAATCTCAAAAATGGGCGCATATTGCCAACGCTTTTACATTTGTTAGTTATGTGATCATCATGGTTATTTCCATTGCCTATTATACAGAGAAGGGAATTTTAAAACAGCAGTGGGCGACATTGGCAATGTGGAAAATTGTGGAACTACCGTTGGTAGAGCGGTTTGAATATATCGGCATAGCTAGTTGGTTTATTGTTATTTTGCCAAATATTTGCCTTTATTCATGGTGTGCGGAAAGAGGATTGACAGAAATTTTTGGAATTAAGGAAAAGCGAGCTATTTTGTTCATTCTCTCCGCCATCTTTTTGGCTGTTGTCTTCGAACTGGATAAAAAGCTGCTTATGCTTATCAATACAACCATTAATTATACAGCTTTTGCCCTCATTTTTGCTTATATTCCTTGTTTGTATATCATTACGTATATCCGATACCGGCTGAAAATGAAAAGGAGAACATGAAACATGTGGAAAAGAATAAGCTTCATTCTCGCCTTTTCGCTGTTGCTTTGCGGTTGTTTGCAAAAAAAAATTATTGATGATGTGAATTTGGTTATGGCGATTGGGTACGATGCCGGCGAGGACGATCAAATAAAAGGAACCATCGTAGCTCCTGAATTTAAGAAAGAGGAAGCGGTAGAAAACAAAAATATGACAATTCAAGCTCATTTAAGCAGAGACCTAATAGCGAAATTGCAAAAAGAATCTTCCAAACCACTCGTTTACGGCAAATTGCAATTTGCCCTGTTCAGTGAGGAAGTGGCTAAAAACGGAATTGCAAAATATATTGATTCTCTTGAACGTGATGCGAGCGTCGGTTCAAGAGTCATCCTCGCTGTTTCAAGAGGCGAGGCCAAGGAGTTGTTGGAAATCAAAGGCGGACAGGAAGGAACAGCCGAATATTTCCGCCAGTTGCTGAATCAAAATATGTGGCTGGAAAACTTGCCGATTGAAAATCTGCAAATTTATTTAAGAAATTATTACTCAGAAGGGAGAGATCCTTGTTTGCCACTTTTGGAAAAAAAAGGTGATCATGCGAGAATTATCGGATTGGCTCTTTTCCAAAATGATAAAATGGTCGGTGAAATAAAAAATGATAAATTATTCTATTTTAAGCTTCTTTCCGACACCTTTGCAAATGGAGTTTATACAGTTGCATTGGAAGGCGGGAGGGAAGCATCCATCCAAAGCATTCATTCGAGCCGCAGGGTGAAAATTGATGAACAAAATCCGTTTCACATTACAGTTTATTTAAATGTTGAAGGCTATATTCGTGAATATTCGAAAGGATCCATCCAACCGAATGTTATAAAAGAAGTAGAAAAAACGTTTGAAAAAGACATTGTTAAAAACAGTGCAGCACTTGTTGCCAGTTTTAAAAAGAAAAAAATTGATCCGATCGGATTCGGTGAAGAAATCATCATCCATACTGGGGAAAACATACATGACAAAACTTTGCGGAAACAGCTTGACAAGCTGAGAATTGATGTCATTGCGGATGTTCAGATCACGGAAACAGGCGTTGTCAAGTAAAAATTTTCCTCCCTCTTCTTTGTCATGTTTTTGAACTTGTCTCATATGCATGGAATAAGAAAAGAGGGAGGGAACATGAAAACTTTTTTAAAAGGTGTTTTTTTTCTTATTGTCGCGTCATTTGTCGGTGAATGCATCGATTTTGTCATTAATATGGTGCTGACACGCGAGCTCGGCGAGGAAGGCATCGGTCATTACATGTCGATATTGCCTGTCATGTTTTTGATTATTGTGTTTGCGAGCTTTGAACTGCCCGTTTCCATTTCGAAATATGTGGCGGAAAAGGAAGAACCTTATCATTGGCCAATGTTAAAATTCGCATTTCGATTAACTTTATGGATTAGCATCAGTTTCAGTTTGATTGTATTTCTTTTTGTGCCCGTGATTCCTTCATTAAGAACGTTTCATCCTTCTGTGACAGTTCTGTTTGTTATGCTTGTGCCGATGATTTCTTTTTCTTCCATTGCGAAAGGCTATTTGATGGGGACGAAGCAGATGGGGAAAATTGCATTTGCCAATGGAGTCAGAAAGCTCATCCAACTCGGTCTGCTTTTATTGATTTTTTCCTTTTTTGATTTTACAACAGAAATGGCGGTTATTGCAGGATTAAGCGCTTTTATCGCCAGTGAAGCTTTTATCGTTCTCTACTTGCTGACAGTTTACATGTTTCAAATGGCTAAAGTAAAAAAAGGGCGGCAAGCTCCATACAAACCTGAAACGATCCGCCACAGTTTATTTCGCGTTTCCGTACCAACCACCATTTTGCGAATTTTTCATTCTTTGACACATGCCGTTCAGCCGTTTTTAATAAAATATGCGCTTGTTGCCGCAGGTTTTACGGAAGTGGGAGCAACAGAGCAGTTTGGGCTTCTTTCCGGGGTGGCAATGACAATAGGTTTTTTTCCGGCGTTTATAGCTCATGCGCTTCTCACCGTATTGATCCCAACTGTTTCTGAAGCTTATGCGAAACATGACCAAGAACTGTTAAAAAAACTTTTGCAACAGTCTTTGGGCATCACAATGCTTTATGGAATACCGGCGGTGGTGATTATGTACGCTTTTGCCAAACCGCTCACAAGCATGTTTGTCGATAGTGCAACGGCGTCGGAATATTTGAAGCTTTTATGGCCGTACTTTTTTACCCATTTTCTTATCATCCCGCTGCAGGCTTATTTGATCGGCTTGAATTTAATAAAAGACGCCCTGTTCCATACAATTTGGGCGCATTCTGTTGCTTTTTTGGTCATCTATGTTTTAGGATCACGGCCGGAGTGGCAAATGGCAGGAGTGATTATTGGGTTGAATACAGGGGGGCTGTTGCAGCTGTTAATGCATTATGCAGTCATTTGCCAAAAAATAGGCATTATTTTTTGGTCGTTAAAAGGAAAACGAATCCATTAGAAAGGAGGAAAAAATGCTGAAAAGGCTATTGACGGCATTGCCCGCTTTCCTTTTGATTTTGGCCTCCCTTTACGGATGTCAAGCGGCGAGAGTTGAAGTGGAAGGCGATAAAACGTTGGCAGCAGCAAAAGATACAGCAGTGGATGGACAGGAGGAAAAACAAGCTCCTCCAATAGCCTTGCTTTCAACAGATGGCAAAATGATACGTCTATCAGATTACAAAGGAAAAAAGGTTGTGATCAATTTTTGGACGACATGGTGTCCGCCTTGCCGAGAGGAATTACCGGAGCTTCAAAGCTTTTATCGTGAAATGGATAAACGAAAAATTGCCTTTTTGGGCGTAAACGTGACAGCAGAGGAAGCAAGCAGAGAAGATGTGCAAGAATTTCTTGCTGTTAACGGTGTTCGCTTTCCGGTTCTCTTGGATGAAAAAGGGGAAGCAAGCCGTTCCTATCAAATTGTAACCATACCTACAACAGTTATCATTGATGAAAAAGGAAATCTGTCGCAAAAAATCATCGGCCCGGTAACGAAAAAACAGCTTAATCATTTAACGGTTCCTTAAAAGTTCAGACGCTTTTGTCTGATCTTTTTTTTGGAAAATAATTTGCCTGCACAAAAAATGATTGAGAATGAGAATATTTATTAATAAAAAATATTAAATTATAATTATTATAATTTTAACTTGAAAAAAAGTAATTTAATATATATCATAATATACATACAATTGTTTTAAGTGAATAGCTAAAAGCTGAAGATGATTTTTATTTTCAATTAGAAAGGAATGGTGAGAATGGAAGCGAAGCTGAATGTTCATCGTTTAAAAGAACATGCAGAAATGATTGCGGCCGTTTTTTCGGGTGTGCTTATTTTAATAGCTTGGATGTTAAGCATAGATAACTATAATGTGGCATCGAAAATTTTGTTTCTGTCTGCTTTTTTGATTGGAGGATTTGCCAAGGCGAAAGAAGGAATTGAAGAAACGATCCGCGAAGGCAAATTAAATGTCGAACTATTAATGATTTTTGCTGCGATCGGCTCTGCTATTATCGGATATTGGTTGGAAGGTGCGGTTTTAATATTTATTTTTGCAGTCAGCGGCGCGCTGGAAACTTATACAATGAACAAGACAAACAGGGAGATCTCTTCATTAATGGAATTGCAGCCTGAAGAGGCGGTTTTATTGGCGGACGGGCGGGAAGAAACAGTGCATGTATCAAAATTGTCGATCGGGGATTTGATTATTGTGAAACCCGGCGACAGAATTCCCGTCGACGGAATGCTGGAGGACGGACGAACAGCTATTGATGAATCGGCTATTACAGGTGAATCAATTCCTGTTGAAAAAGAAAATGGAGATGAGGTGTTCGCCGGCACTGTCAATGTTTCCGGATCAATTACCGTTCGTGTGTCGAAAAAAGCGTCAGAGACGCTGTTTCAAAAAATTATTTCTTTAGTGCAAACAGCGCAATCTGAGAAGTCTCCGTCACAGCTGTTTATTGAAAAATTCGAAGGTGCATATGTCAAAGGCGTGCTGATAGCAGTTGCCGCTTTGATCTTTGTTCCGCAAATTTTTTTAAATTGGAGCTTTAGTGAAGCTTTTTACCGCGCAATGGTATTTATGGTAGTCGCTTCACCTTGTGCGCTTGTGGCTTCCATTATGCCGGCGACGCTGGCCGCCATTTCAAACGGAGCAAGAAACGGCATTTTAATCAAAGGCGGTGTGCATTTAGAACGGCTGAATCAATTGCGGGCGATTGCATTTGACAAAACAGGCACGCTTACAAAGGGTGAACCGGTTGTAACCGACGTCATTGTAAGGAAAGATGTGGAACAAACGGATTTGTTGAAAGGTGTATATGTGATTGAAAAGCAATCTTCCCATCCGCTTGCCAAAGCAATCGTAGAATATATTGAAAAAAATGTTGAAGGTTTGCCGGAGGAATGGGTGCCGGTGGAGGAACACTCCGGTTTTGGCGTTCAAGCCGTCTGGAGAGGAAAACAATGGACCATCGGCAAAGCCGCTTTTGTTGGAGAAAAAGAGGCTGAATCTTTTCAAAACGGGATATCTCAAAAACTGTATGAACATGGGAAAACGCTTGTTTATGTAAAAGATGAAAAAGGCATTGCAGCTGCCATTGCATTAAAAGATGTGCTACGGGATCATATCAAAGATTTTATAAAGGAACTAAAGGATCGAAACATTTATACAGTGATGATCACTGGCGACTCGGTAAACTCAGCCCAATCTATCGCAAAAGAGGCTGCAGTCAACGAATTTATCGGCGAATGTTTGCCTGAAGATAAAGTAGCCCGATTAAAACAATTAAACCAGCGATTTGGAGTTACGGCGATGATAGGGGACGGCATTAATGACGCGCCTGCATTAAAAACCGCATCCGTTGGCATTGCGATGGGGGAAGGAACAGACGTGGCTTTGGAAACAGCGGATATTGTTCTGATGAAAAATGATTTAACGAAGATCATGAAAGCCATTGATCTTTCACGGAAAATGAACAGAATTGTCAAACAGAACGTTGTGTTCTCGCTCATGGTCATTGCACTTCTGATTAGTGCGAACTTTTTCCAAATCATCGATTTGCCTTTCGGTGTCATTGGTCATGAAGGCAGCACCATCCTTGTCATTTTAAACGGTCTCCGTTTATTAAGATCTTAACAAAATGGCGGGCGAAAATTCTTGCTCGCCATTAGTTTTCCTCCAAAAGATCCTTTTCTTCAGTTTCATCCGGCTGTTTCGTCACGACGATGTATGCAGTCACGATAAAAACAAAACCGACGATCCAGCCGATTAAAGAGCTGTAATAATAGACTTCAGTCAACATCATGCCGGCTAAAGGCGCCAGAAAACCAATGATCGAGAGAATTGGGACGATATGCCTTTTTATAAACCCCACAAAAAAACACTCCTTCTTAAACCATCACCGACATTACCATTATACTAAAAATAGATCTTGTAAACATATAAAAAAATATTGAAGTTATATAAAAACTTGAAAAAAACTGCGACTGCCCGAAAATGGCAGAAAATAAAAAGCAAAACAATCATTGGAAAGAAAATCGGACCTATGCCATCTTGATATGTTTTCATTTTTCGCTTAGAATGGTTACTTACCGATTGGCTTAGTAGAGAGGAAGATTGTCATGAAGCGAAAGTGGATGTATATTTTTCTAGCAGCAATGATGTTTTTAGGTGGATGCCAAGGAATTTTTAACGGCGACCATACTTCAGGCAATCGGCTAAAGGCAAAAGTCATAAAGGTAATTGATGGCGATACGATGAAAATTTTAGTCAATGGTAAAGAGGAAACGATCCGCTTGCTTCTTGTTGACACACCTGAGTCCGTGCATCCGGAGAAACCTGTTCAGCCTTTTGCGCTGGAAGCGAGTGATTATGCAAAGGAAATGCTTTCCAACCAAAATGTTGAAATAGAGCTTGATGTAAGAGAAAGGGATAAGTACGGACGCCTGCTCGTATACTTATATATCAACGGCCAAATGTTTAACGAAATGCTCTTGGAAAACGGACTTGCCCGAGTGGCGTATATTTTTGAACCGAATACAAAATATGTCGATCGTTTTCTTGATATTCAAAAGAAAGCCCAAGCAAAAAAAATAGGCATTTGGAGTATTGAAAATTATGTTGACGAAAAAGGGTTTAATGAGAAGATGGCTGACAGCCAACAGACGGAAGATTGCTACATAAAAGGAAACATCAATTCAAAAGGCGAAAAAATTTACCATATGCCTGATGATCGTGATTATAAAAAAACGAAAGCTGAACGAATGTTTTGCACTGAACAGGAAGCGCAGTCAGCCGGTTTTCGTAGGGCGGCTCAATAATCCATAAAAAATTTTCATTTTTAATGAAAGTTTTTTGCTATAATACCTTTGTATTCGGACGAGTGATACATTATTGAGCATCTCGGCTAAAACAAAAGGAAAAGTAAGAGGTGATATAATGAAACGGATTGCCGTTTTAACTTCAGGAGGAGATTCCCCGGGAATGAATGCTGCCATTCGGGCAGTTGTGCGGAAAGGAATTTATCATGGTCTAGAAATTTTTGGTGTTTACCACGGTTATCAAGGTTTGATTGAAGGAAATATTAAAAAATTAGAGATCGGTTCAGTGGGCGACATCATTCACCGCGGAGGAACAATTTTGCAGTCTTCCCGTTCTGAACAGTTCAAAACGGAAGAAGGACAGCGAAAAGCGATTGAAAAACTGAAATCATTTGGAATTGAAGGGCTTGTTGTCATCGGTGGGGACGGTTCCTATCAAGGCGCAGCCAAGCTTACAGAGAAAGGCTTTCCTTGCATCGGTTTGCCGGGCACCATTGACAACGACATACCTGGGACGGACTTTACCATTGGCTTTGATACTGCACTCAATACGGTCGTAAAAGCGATTGACCAGATAAGAGATACAGCTCAATCGCATGAACGGACGTTTATTATCGAAGTCATGGGGCGTCATGCCGGAGATATCGCTCTATGGTCAGGAGTAGCCGGGGGAGCGGAAACGATTTTAATTCCTGAAAGATCGTTTGAATTTGACGATTTGGTTAAAAAACTGCGGCATGGCATGGAAAGAGGGAAAAAGCACTCTATTATTGTGCTGGCAGAAGGAGTCATGAGCGCTGCGCAGCTGGCAGCAATATTAAAAGACAAATATCATCTTGAAACGCGTGTTTCCGTTTTAGGACATATTCAACGCGGAGGTTCTCCAACCGGATTTGACAGAGTGCTGGCATCGCGTTTAGGAGCAAGAGCTGTTGAACTGTTGTTGGAAGGAAAAGGCGGAAGAGCCGTTGGTATGCAAAATTGGCAAATTGTTGACCATTCAATTGCAGAGATTTTAAAAGAGAAAAGTGAGCCAGTAGTCGAATTATATACGTTGTCCCAGCAGCTTTCCATATAAGCAAAAGAGATTGTTTCAAAAAGGTCATGCGATCTTTTCGAAACAATCTTTTTTTAATTGTTGATCCTCTCCAATCCGTTTTTTCTATAACAAGGGTGAAGGAGGTGAGAGGAGATGGCTGAAATGCAATTAATTGAATCACAATTGCGTCTCACATACGAATCAGGGGTTGGTGAAAACGGAAAAACATTGTATCGCTACAAAAATTACAGCAATATTAAAACAGAGGCAACGGCAGATGGTTTGCTGCAAGCAGCGCAGGTGATCGCAAGTCTGCAAACATATCCGCTTGCGAAAATTGAAAGGGTTGATACCCAACAAATTAATGCTTAATCATAAAAAGGGGTGAATACTATGTCTAAAGTGTTGGAGCTGCTTTTTGGAAATCAGGATGGAAAAGTGGCAAAAATAAATATTGATGAACCGAAAGAAAATCTCACCAGTACCGAAATTTCACAAGCAATGGACACGATCATCAACGCCAATATTTTTACTTCCCAAGGCGGCTCATTTATATCCAAAAAAGGAGCTCGAATTGTCGAACGGATTGTGACTGAATTTGCGATAGTTGAATGATGAATCAATCAGGCCGGCTTCCATTTGGGAAGCCGCCATGATTTTTTGAATGGAGGGGATCAAAAAAATGGAGGAGTGGCTACGCTTTGTCAGCGATGTCGGTTTTCCGGTTATTGTGACGCTTTATTTGCTGCATCGGATTGAAGGCAAGCTTGATGCTGTCAACCAGTCAATCCAAATGCTTCCTGTTTATTTGAAAGACACTCAAAAATAATGTGGAAGCAATCAAATCCATCCGGATTTGATTGCTGACATGAGAAATGTTCAGACTGGATAAATTTGTGAAAAAGTAGACGAGCTATCCATTTTTTGATAGTATAGATGAGCAAACCATATGAATGGAGATTATGGAAGTGGAAGTTTATCAAAATTTGAAAAAGGGCGAACGAGGCGCATGGCTTAGCATATCAGCCTATATTGTGCTGACTGCAGTTAAAATACTGATCGGCTATCTTTATCATTCTGAAGCTTTGAGAGCCGATGGTTTCAATAACGGGACGGACGTGATTGCGTCAATCGCTGTTTTGGTTGGGCTAAAAATTTCGCAGCGTCCTCCTGATCGGGATCACCGATACGGGCACTTTCGGGCAGAGACGATTGCCTCGATGGTGGCCTCATTCATTATGGGATTGGTTGGTTTTGAAGTTCTGACGGAAGCTGCTAAATCGATCATCACACCAAAGAACGAATCTCCTGATTTGCTGGCAGCATGGACGGCGATCGGGTCAGCCGCCGTAATGTATGCCGTTTACATATATAACCGTAGATTGGCAAAAAAATTGAACAGCCAAGCCCTTATGGCAGCTGCTTTGGACAATCGTTCCGATGCGTTTGTCAGCATCGGGACATTTATGGGGATTGTTGCAGCTCAATTTCATTTGGCTTGGGTGGATACGCTGGCGGCCATGATCATTGGAATCATCATTTGCAAAACCGCATGGGATATTTTCAGAGATGCTGTCCATTCCCTGACAGACGGTTTTTCCGAAGAGGAGTTAGAAAAATATAAAGAAACGATCTCAGAAATCCCAGGGGTGCAGTCTCTTGAAGACATCAAAGCAAGATATGTCGGAAGCACGGTATACGTAGAAATTATTATTAAAGTACAGCCTCATTTAAATGTCATTGAAAGCCATGCTATTTGTGATGAAGTTGAAAAAAAGCTGATTGACAAGCACAATATTTTGAATGTCCACGTACATGCAGAACCGTTAAAACAACAATAAATAACATCAAAACAGGATGCTTTGATCCTGTTTTTTCTATTTATTTCTTCATAAGATCGATATTTTCAAACAATGCGCCGACAGGAGAACCTCTCCTTTGAGCGGAAACAGATTTATGAGGGATATCTGTGGATATCTGTGGCTTTTTCTCCCAATTTGTTGATCTTGAGGACGGTCTCAATAGCTTCGGCCACATTTTTGACAATGTACTTGGCTCGCTTTTTTACATCTTCGAAAGAGTTTTCCATCGCAAAAGAATAAGGCGTAAGTTCAAACATGGAAATATCGTTGAATGAGTCGCCGATGCAGGCGATTTCTTCTTTTTTAAATCCTAAATTTTGAATTAAGGCCGATACAGCTTCACCTTTGCTTACGCAGTTCGGAACAACGTCTAAACAATAACGGTCGGAGATAAATGTTTGGATTTTGTCTGAAAATTTAGAAACAACTTGTTGTTCAAATACTTCCAATTCTTCGAATTCACCAATGAAAAAAATTTTTGACGGAAGAATGGTATGGCCGATGTCATCGAGAAGCTTTTGATGAACTTCAAGAGGAGCAAGCAATCGGGATTGAATGATGTCAAAGTATTCATTTTTTTCATCCGTATAGTTTTTGGCAAAGTCAGAAGCAATGGCAATTAGACGATTGTTTTTTGATTCTTGAATGATCTGTTTGGCAATCGCGGGATCCAATGTGCGGGAAAGAAGCTGATGATTTTCATTTGTGATAACGGAAGTGCCGTTTTGGCTGATCCGATGAACAGCTACACCGAGCCTTTTTTCGATTTGTTTGATTTCATCGTCCATTCTTCCTGTAGCTAACGCGATGTCGATTCCTTCTTTTTTGGCCTTCTGAATGGCTAGAAAGTCAGAATCTGTTACTTCATTTTCTGTTGAGAGGAGAGTGCCATCCAAATCGCTTATAAACAACTTGATCATTACTTGTGTTCCTCCTTAAATAAAATGCAAACCAACCCATTTTCCATAATAAAACTTTCAAAAATGTGAAGCAAGAAATTAAATTCAGTTTCCAAGAGAGCCACCAATGGATAGGGCCGTAAATCTTATCACGAGTAGTTGGAAGAGGGCATCAAAATCGTTGACCGCTCTATTATTTTCTTGTAACATTATATCGATTTCTTAAAAAGGAGCGTTTACACAGCCATGGGAGCCTTTATAATTCAAAAGGTGCTGAATAATAATGTTTTAATTGCGGAGCATGATGAATTTCAAGAAGTCGTCTTAATCGGAAAAGGGATTGGTTTTGGCAAGAAGAAAGGCGATTCCATCTCCAACGAAACAGTTGAAAAAATGTTCGTTCTTAAAAATGCGTTGGAACAAGAACAGTATAAAAAGCTCCTGCCATACATTGATGAAAAGATCATCGGTGTGATTGCAGATTGTATTGCACATATATCAATGAAAGTTGGCCTCCCATTAAACGAACATATTCATATCGCTTTAACGGATCATATTACATTTGCCATTAAGCGTTTGCAGCAAGGTATGGATATCAAAAACCCGTTTCTTTCTGAAACCGAGGTCCTTTACCCGAAAGAGTACGAAATAGCGAGTGAAGTCGTAAAAATTATTGAAGAAAAATTAGATGTACTCCTTCCGAAAGGTGAAATCGGTTTTATCGCCCTCCATATCCATAGTGCACTAACGCATAAAACGATCTCCGAAGTTAACCGCCATTCCCAGCTTATCAGCCAACTTATCGAAGTTGTGGAGGATTCATTAAAAATCCGGTTGGATAAAGACAGTGTGAATTATTTGCGCCTAATAAGACATCTCCAATCGACAATTGAAAGGATTCACAAAGGAGAAAAAGTAGAAGAACCAAAAGAAGTAACTTTACTGTTGAAAAATAAATATCCTTTATGCTACAATACTGCGTGGAAAATGATTAAAATCATGCAGCAAGTATTAAAAAAGCCAGTTTTTGAAGCAGAAGCTGCTTATTTAACAATTCACTTGTATCGAATTGCGAAGACAAAAGAATAAAGCTTTGCAAACGTGTTACTGATTCGATCAGGCATGAGTGTGCATAGCAAACATACAATACAGTTTGCTCGGCTGTATTGTATGGCTGCTTTGTATTCCTCATGCCTGTTTTGTTTTTTATTTTACAATTTTTGCTTTTATTCTTGCTGCATTTATCAAATGATAAAAAAAAGGAGGTTATGTTCATGTTTAAATCGCTTTTTGGTGTTTTGCAAAAAATTGGTCGAGCATTAATGCTTCCGGTTGCGCTTCTTCCCGCTGCAGGCATTTTGCTGGCGGTTGGAAATGCGCTGCAAAATCCCGATTTAACAGAAAGAATTCCTGCTTTAACAAATGAATGGGTAGTGCTTATTGCGAGTGTAATGGAACAAGCGGGACAAATCGTATTCAGCAACTTGCCGTTGCTGTTTGCCGTAGGGGTTGCCATCGGTCTAGCCAATGGAGACGGTGTGGCAGGGATTGCAGCCGTGATCGGATATTTGATTATGAATGTCACGATGAGCGGGATTTTAACAGGTCTTCATCAGCTCCCGGAAGATATTAGTTCCAATCCTGCATATGCGAACGTTCTCGGAATTGAAACACTGCAAACCGGTGTGTTTGGGGGAATTATTGTCGGTATTATTGCAGCATATATGTACAATAAATACTATAAAATTGAGCTGCCGCAATATTTGGGGTTTTTTGCTGGCAAACGGTTTGTGCCGATTGTTACAGCAGCTTCTGCGGTTCTGTTAGGTATTGCCATGTATTTTGTATGGCCGCCGATTCAAGGGGCATTAAATGCGTTTTCTCAAGGAATGCTTGAAACGAACAAGACATTGGCTGCATTCATTTTCGGTATTATTGAACGCTCTTTAATACCTTTCGGATTGCATCATATTTTTTATGCACCATTTTGGTATGAGTTCGGTTCATACGTAAGTCAAAACGGAGAGGTTGTCCGCGGCGATCAAGCCATTTTCTTTGCACAAATTAAAGACGGCGTGGAACTGACGGCAGGTACATTTATGACCGGAAAATTTCCGTTTATGATGTTTGGGCTCCCAGCTGCGGCTCTTGCCATTTACCATGAAGCAAAACCGGAAAACAAAAAGGTTGTTGCCGGAATTATGGGATCTGCTGCGTTAACATCTTTTTTGACAGGCATTACAGAACCGATTGAGTTCAGCTTTCTATTTGTTGCGCCTGTTTTATTTGCGATTCATGCTGTATTTGCCGGTCTATCGTTTATGGTCATGCATTTATTAAATGTAAAAATCGGTATGACTTTCTCCGGCGGTGTCATTGATTTTATATTATTTGGCATCCTGCCAAACAGAACGGCTTGGTGGCTTGTCATTCCAGTCGGACTTGCGTTTGCCGTGATTTATTATTTCGGCTTCAGGTTTGCCATTCGCAAGTTTCATTTGAAAACGCCGGGGCGTGAAGAAGCGGAAGTGGAAACATCTGATCATGAGAAAGAAGGCAAAGCGTCTGATGACTTGCCATATAACATTTTGCAAGCATTAGGCGGACAGGAAAACATTCAACATCTTGATGCTTGTATTACACGGCTGCGCGTTACAGTGAACGAACAGCAGAAAGTTGATAAAGATCGCCTGAAAAAACTCGGCGCATCAGGAGTTCTAGAAGTAGGAAACAATATCCAAGCGATTTTCGGACCAAAATCGGACAACTTAAAAACGCAAATACAGGACATCATGGCCGGAAGAACACCTAGAATCGAACAAGTACATTCTCCTGAACAAGAAGTGGCCGAACAAGTGGAAAATGTCATGCCGGAAGAATTGCGAAGTGAAAATCTTACATTTGTTTCTCCGATGTCCGGAGAACTCCATCCGATCACTGATGTTCCGGATCAAGTATTTTCCGGAAAAATGATGGGAGACGGCTTCGCTATTTTGCCGGAAGATGGAATAGTCGTCTCGCCTGTTAACGGAAAAGTCATAAACGTTTTTCCGACAAAACATGCCATCGGTTTGCTGTCAGATTCGGGACATGAAATTTTAATCCATGTCGGAATTGATACTGTCAATTTGAAAGGAAAAGGATTTGACATTTTCGTTTCTGAAGGCGATACTATTAAAATAGGAGATCGCCTGCTTCAGGTTGACCTCGATTTCATTAAAAACCAAGTTCCTTCTATAATGACGCCTGTTGTCTTTACGAATTTAAAAGATGGGGCAACAATCCATCTTGAAAAAGAAGGAATGGTTAAACAAGGAGAAGAAAATATTATTTCAATTCGATAGGTTTTACTACAAGCTGTCTGTTGTTCACTGGGTCAAGCTATACGGTAGGCAGCTTGTTTTAAATATGCAAGTTTTATCTTGCAGAACAGCAGTTGGATTGATAAAATTTTTTTGAAACAAAGAAAGAAAGGGAATGATTTGAATGGCTGAAAAAACGTTTAATATTACATCTGACACTGGAATTCATGCGAGACCTGCCACTTTGTTAGTGCAAACGGCTAGCAAATTCGATTCTGACATTAATCTTGTTTACAATGGAAAAACGGTCAACTTAAAATCCATTATGGGCGTTATGTCTTTAGGCATTCCAAAAGGTGCAACCATTACCATCTCAGCAACAGGCGCAGACGAAAACGAAGCACTTACAGCTATTGAAGAGACGATCAAAAAAGAGGGTTTAGGTGAATAATGAAAAAGCTTTCTGGGATTGGAGCATCAAGCGGTATTGCTATTGCAAAAGCGTACCGTCTCGAAGAACCGGATTTGACGGTTTCCAGAAAAAACATTCAAAATCCCGCGGAAGAAACGGAACGTTTTGAAAAAGCGGTTGAAAACGCAAAACAAGAGCTAAAAGTGATCAGAGACAATGCCAACGAAAAGCTCGGAGCGGATAAAGCTGCTATTTTTGAAGCGCATCTTCTTGTTTTGAACGATCCTGAACTGTTAAATCCGGTAAAAGACAAAATAAAAAACGAAGCTGTAAATGCGGAGTTTGCGATGCGTGAAACTGCGGATCAATTTATCGCCATGTTTGAATCGATGGACAACGAATATATGCGTGAGCGCGCAGCGGACATCCGCGATGTAACAAAAAGAGTCATTGCGCATTTATTAGGTGTTCAAATCCCAAATCCAAGCTTAATTAATGAAGAAGTCATTATTGTTGCTGAAGATTTGACACCTTCTGATACTGCACAATTGAACAAATCTTATGTGCAAGCTTTCACTACGGATATTGGCGGCAGAACGTCCCATTCCGCCATTATGGCTCGTTCATTGGAAATTCCTGCAGTTGTCGGTACGAAAGAGGCGTCTGCCAATATAGAAAACGGTATTACGGTGATTGTCGATGGCATTGATGGACAAGTTGTCATCGATCCGACCGCTGAAACCATTGCCTTTTATGAAGAGAAAAAGAAACAATATGAACAACAGAAGGCAGAATGGGCGAAACTTGTAGATGAACCGACAGTGACAAAGGATGGACATCATGTTGAACTTGTCGCAAATATCGGAACGCCAAAGGATGTTCAAGCGGTTCTGGACAATGGGGGCGAAGGCATAGGACTGTATCGTACAGAATTTTTGTACATGGGTAGAGACCAATTGCCAACAGAAGATGAACAATACGATGCCTATAAAACGGTATTAGAAAAAATGAACGGAAAGCCTGTCGTTGTCCGTACGTTGGACATTGGCGGAGATAAAGAGCTTCCCTATTTGAATTTGCCAAAAGAGATGAATCCGTTCTTAGGATTCAGAGCAATTCGACTCTGCTTGGAAATGCAGGATATGTTCCGCACCCAGCTGCGGGCTCTTCTTCGGGCGAGCAAATACGGGAACCTGAAAATTATGTTTCCTATGATTGCGACAGTCAATGAATTTCAACAAGCAAAAGCGATTCTTTTGGAAGAAAAAGATAGGCTTGAAAACGAGGGAATCGAAGTAGCTGAAAATATTGAAGTCGGAATGATGGTTGAAATTCCGTCAACCGCCATCTTGGCTGATCAGTTTGCCAAGTTTGTCGACTTCTTTAGTATTGGAACAAATGACTTAATTCAATATACAATGGCGGCTGATCGCATGAATGAACGCGTATCGTACCTTTATCAGCCATATAATCCTGCAATTCTTCGCCTTGTTTCCCGTGTCATTGATGCGGCTCATCATGAAGGAAAATGGGTGGGCATGTGCGGAGAAATGGCAGGAGATCCGATTGCGATTCCATTGCTTTTAGGCCTTGGTTTAGATGAATTTTCCATGAGCGCCGCTTCGATTTTGCCGGCAAGAGCTCAGATTAAAAAGCTTTCGAAACAAGAAGCCGAAAGCTTCAAAGAAACCGTGCTTTCGATGCAAACGACAGAAGAAGTCATTTCTTTTGTGAAAGAAACGTTTCATGTTTAATATGAAAAGCAGATCCAAATGAATTTAGGATCTGCTTTTCTTTTTTGCAAAGAAGTTTGAACTGTAAAAAGAATTGCATTGATGTTTTATTCGCTACTTTGAAACATGGAATGTCCGGGCCTTTTTTTGGATGAATTATTAAGAAAAGTGCTATTTTTTGCAAGTTTTGCGAAAACTTGCGCTGCGTCCGGATTTGAAAATATCTAAACGGAAACATTTTATAGAGCTACATTTTTTAGATGCCCGCCGAAAACCGAAGCTGAAGAATTAAATGCTTTCAGTGGAAAATAGTTTAGAAAATAACGGAAATTTTCAATTTCTGCTATTTTTCTTTTTTTCATTCTTTTATGAACATGGTAAACTTAATAAAAAAGGGTTGAAAGGATGATGTCGTGATGAATTTGAGCTTCAGCGGGAAAACAGCCCTCATACTGGCTTCCAGCCAAGGTCTGGGAAAAGCGATCGCCACAAGGCTTGTAGAGGAGGGAGCAGACGTCATGATTGCCAGCCGCAATGAAGAAAAACTTAAAGACACTGCGGAAAGCCTAAAAGCGCTTGGAAAAGGAAGAGTGTCGTATATGAAAACGGATATTACCTCAAAGGAAGACATTGAAAAACTTGTTGACAAGACGATAAAAGAGTTTGGCAAGATCAACCTTCTCGTTAACAACGCCGGAGGCCCCCCTGCCGGAACCTTCGAAGAGATGAAGGATGAAGATTGGCAAAAAGCATTTGAATTGAACCTTCTCAGTTACATAAGAACCATCCGTGAAGTTCTGCCGCACATGAAAGAAAACGGCGGAAAAATTGTCAACATCGCTTCCTCTTCGGTGAAGGAGCCGATTCCCGGATTGATATTGTCGAATACGTTTCGGTTGGGAATTGTCGGTTTGACGAAAACATTGGCGGCTGAATTTGCGCCATATCAAATCTTGATCAATACCGCTGCCCCCGGAAGAATTGCAACAGACCGAGTCGCACAGCTGGATGAATGGAATGGGAAAAAACTTGGCCTTTCAAAAGAAGAAATGGAAAAGAAAAATCAAGCAGCAATTCCGCTTAAACGGTACGGAAAACCGGAAGAATTCGCAAATTATGTGCTGTTCCTGCTTTCTGACTTGAACACCTATATGACGGGACAAACGTTTATGATTGACGGCGGAATGGTCAAATCAATTTGAAAGGGTGAAAAGCGTGAAAAAAGAGATCATCGGCTTCATCGGTCTTGGTGTTATGGGGAAAAGCATGGCTCGACATCTGCTTAATGCTGGTTATCCTCTTATAGTTTTTACTAGAACGAAAGAAAAAGCAGAGGACTTCATAAAAGAAGGAGCTATTTGGAAGGATACGGTGAAAGACATCGCGAAAGAGGCGGATGTCATCATTACAATGGTCGGCTATCCAAAAGATGTTGAAGAGGTTTACTTTGGCGAAAACGGTATATTGGCAAATGCCAAAAGGGGTGGGTTTTGCATTGATATGACGACATCAAAACCGGAACTTGCCGTAGAAATTTACAAACAGGCAAAAGAACGAGGCATTTCCTTTTTAGATGCTCCAGTATCCGGAGGAGATGTCGGAGCTAAGAACGGAACATTGACCATTATGGTTGGCGGAGACGAAGAAGCGTTTCAACATTGTCTGCCAATTTTTGAAAAAATGGGAACTAACATTGTTCATCAAGGAGAAGCCGGAGCGGGACAGCATACGAAAATGTGCAATCAAATCGCCATTGCAGCCGGGATGATCAGTGTATGTGAAGCGCTCGCCTATGCGAAGCATGCCGGGCTGGATCCTGAAAAAGTATTAAAGAGCATTTCAGTCGGCGCAGCAGGAAGCTGGTCTTTATCCAATTATGCACCCCGAATCTTGGCAAAGCAATTTGATCCAGGTTTTTATATCAAACATTTTATTAAAGATATGGACATTGCCTTAGAGGAAGCAGAGAAAATGGAAGTTCCTGTTCCTGGTCTTAGACTTGCTAGAGAATTATACGGGGAGCTTGCAGAGAGGGGAGAAGAAAACAGCGGCATTCATGCGTTATATAAGCTTTGGAGTGAATAGAATAAAAGAAAAAGTGTGGCAATCATTCGAATTGCCACACTTTCAGCTATTTATTATTTTCCGATAAATTGTTGTGTCCAGTAATGGCCATTTTCCACATAGCCAACGCCAATATGGGTGAAGTTAGGATTTAAAATATTTGCTCTATGCCCCTCGCTGTTCATCCATGCGTTGACAACTTCTTCAGGAGTACGTTGCCCCATTGCAATATTTTCCCCTGCCGTTTTGTAGGAAATGCCGAATTTTTTCATCATGTCAAATGGGGAGCCGTAAGTCGGGCTTGTATGAGAAAAGTAGTTGTTGCGCTGCATGTCAAGAGATTTCTCGCGTGCAACTTTGCTTAATGCGTCATCAACAATAAGCGGTTTTAAGCCGCGTTTTTGCCGTTCAGCGTTTGTCAACTCGACTACTTTTTTTTCATAAGCATTTAACGTTGAAACATTTTCTTGGTTGGAAGCTGGGGTATTGTTTGTTGTTTGGCTGTTTTTGGATGGTGCGGGTGTTGCTGTTTTCGCATTGCTGTTTGGTTGATTATTCACTTTTTGGTTATTGTCTTGTTTAGGAATGACAGTTTCTTTTTTCACAGGTTGTCCATTTTTTTGATAGATTGAAATTTTCATTTGGCTGTTAGAAAAATACCTGTTCGCAAGATTTTCCAACTCTTTTGTGCCAAAAGATTGTAGGATTTTATTCAACTCTTGCTGATTTTTACCGTAAGAGCTGTAAACATGAACTTGGCTTTTACATGGAATGTTCGCTTTTTGCACCTCCTGTGCACTCGCATTTGCGCCGGCGCCGGCAGTCAAAATAGCAGCGGCTGCGAAAGCCGAAACAAAGATCGATTTCTTCATCCTTTTACCCTCCTTGGTGTTTGTCCTTGCAATTTACAAATCTATCTTAACACGCGATTTTTGTTACATTTGTGTCATATCATTCCATTGACAAATCCAGACCCTCAGGTTTTTAATAAGATTCGTGAAATTGTTGTAAATATGGGGGTTCATGAGCTCAATTTTGTGATATACTTCCTTCAAGAATGACAAATATAAACAATATGTCTAAAAATTAAATAGAAATACAGGGTTGACAACATTTTGGAAACGAAGATTTTTGTAATATATGTTACAATGTTTTTACAAGTTCGTGAGTTATTGTAAATTAAATGGAAAAATTTTTGGTGAAAGGAAGGTTGTTTGTGAACAAGGAGACGGAAACCAATCCTTCTGAAACTAAGCGGCAAAAGAAAACACGCATTTTTCGGATCAATTTTTTCTTTTTTATCGTGTTCCTGCTGTTTGTCGCATTGGTTGTTCGCCTTGGTGTTGTCCAAATCGTTCAAGGGGAGGAATACTCAAAGGAAGTAAACCGAACCGAAATCGATGTGGCTAAATACCCTGCTCCAAGGGGAAAAATGTTTGACAGGTACGAGAGGGTTGTCGTTGATAATCGGAATGTGCCTGCGGTCACATATACTGTGGAAAAGACAACAAAAACGAAAGACAAGCTTGAAACAGCTGAAAAATTGGCAAAGCTGATTAACATGGATACGTCTTTTCTGCGGGAGCGGGATTTAAGGGACTATTGGGTGGCCAAATATCCGAAAAAAGCAGAAAAACTTTTGTCGAAGAAGGAGAGAAAACTAAAAGGAAGCGAGACGTACAGACTTCAGGTAGAAAGAGTTCCGGAGGAAGAAATAAAAAAAATTAAGAACGACCCTAAGGAAATGGAGTTAGCAGCTTTATATATAAAATTTTCATCTGGATATGCGTATGAACCGCAAATTGTGGCCACCGATTTAAGTGAGGAAGAAGTCTCGCGTGTGGCTGAACAGCTGGAAGATCTTCCGGGAGTGGATGTCATCACGGATTGGGAAAGGGTGTATCCTTATGATGACGTTTTCCGCACGATTTTAGGAAAAATTTCAACGCCAAAAGAAGGAATTCCGGAAGAAAACCAATCGTTCTTTGTTGCCAGAGGGTATGCCCGTAATGAAAGAGTTGGCAAAAGCTATTTAGAGCAGCAATATGAGGACTATCTCAATCCAAGAAAGGCGAAAGTTCAATATATTTCCGATAAAGACGGAAATACAATTGAACAAAAGCAGATTGATGAGGGCAGAAGAGGATATGATTTGAAACTTTCAATCGATATTGAATTGCAAAAAAGAATCGAAAACATAATCGACCAACAGCTGAAAGCGGCGCGCGGCAGAGGCAACTATTTAGTGGATCGGGCGTTTGTGGTCATGATGGATCCTTATAAAGGCGATGTTTTGGCGATGGTTGGTAGAATGTATGAATCAGGAGAGATGCTAAATTTTGATTACGGAGCTTTCGGAACCCAATATGAAATGGGGTCAGCAGTTAAAGGGGCAACTGTTTTGGCAGGTTATCAATATGGATTAAAATATGGAACGGTTTTTTATGATGCACCGATCCATTTAAAAGACACACCAGAGAAATCGTCCTATAAAAATATGGGGCCGGTATCTGATTTAACAGCGTTGAAGCAAAGTTCGAACGTATACATGTTCCATATCGCCATGAAAATTGCAGGAATCCAGTATGTCCCAAATGGAAAATTTCCTGCAACTGATGAGGACTTTCAAAAGATGCGCAACTATTATGCCCAATTTGGTCTAGGGGTGCCAACAGGGATTGATCTACCGCAGGAATCTCCCGGCCAGCAGTCAGACCCGGGTGCAGATAAAGGGAAATTGCTGGACCTTGCTATCGGACAATTTGACACGTATACACCGTTGCAAATGGCGCAATATGTTTCAATTATTGCGAACGGAGGATACAGAGTTACGCCAAGACTCGTTACCGAGATTCACGAACCGACTGATGAAGGGTTGGGGCCAATTGCCCAAGAACGGCCTGCAAAAGTGCTGAACAAAATCAACAACACTGAACAGGATATAGAGCGGGTGCGGCAAGGCTTTAAACTCGTTACGAATTCGCCGGGGGGTACGGCCTATGCTCAATTGAAAGGAATGAATGTGGCAGGGAAAACTGGAACGGCTGAATCACAATATTATGGGACGAAAAAGCAATATTGGGGAACCGATGTATATAATTTAACGTTTGTCGGCTATTATCCTGCAGACAATCCGGAAGTGGCGTTCAGCGTTGTTGTTCCATGGACAAAGCCTAGCGGAAGCGAAGATGTTAACAAAAGAATTGCCAGAGATATTGTCAAGGCATACAAAGATTTGCAAAAAGAATATGCTGGCAATCCCCAAAAGCCATCAACCGAAGAAAAGTAGACGGCAAAAACCATCGTTTGTATAAACGGTGGTTTTTAATTTTATGAAACGAGCATATAGTTAAATGATCGAAAATGATAAAGTTCCATCAATTCAATACATACGGTCTTTGTTTTTACCTACGAATATATTAAAATTTTAGTCAATAAGGTATATTTTTCATTTTCATAAACATACTAGAAAAAATTCTCATTTAGAGAGAATAAGCATTAAGGGGGGGCAACTGATGGATCTGCAGAAGGAAAAACAGATGCAGAAACGAACGGGAGAATTTTTTTTCATTATTTCAAATAAGGGGAAGATTTTATATTTCACGGGAAATTGCATGGGAATTCTTGGATACACTCAAGAGGAATTGCTGAATTCTTGTATTTTTGATTACATTCATAAAGATGATCTGTATTTGCTGGAAGACATGTTATTTTATAAGCACGAACTTCTTCCGAAATCATTAAGATTATTTAAAAAAAGCGGCGGTTATTTGCGATTTAACGTTTCCACCGATGTGATCAACATCGAAGCCAATGAAATTATTATGAAATTTACGCTTGCCCAACATAAACAGTCTGAACATTCAAGCGGCGCACGAATTGGATTCCGTGATGGGAGCCATCAAACTCCGAATGATTGCACCACCCATTTCATAGATCGATTGCCGTGCCCGATCATGATTTGCATTGATGGGAAAATTCAATATGCAAATTCCATGATGCTCCATTTGCTCGGAGCGGAAAAACGAGATGATATAGAAGGGAAGATGATTTACGATTTCATTGACTACGATTTTCATCCTGTCATCCATTCAAGAATCCATCAGCTTCATAAAGGAAATGACGGTGAATTATTGGAATTAAGTTGGAATCGAATGGATAAAAGAAAAATGGAGGTTGAATTACGAACCACTTTGATTGATTACAATGGATTAAAAGCGGAATTATTTGTGATTTCCGATGTTTCTTCCAAAAGAAACGTGCAATACATTTTAAAAAAGAGCCGGGAAAGATACCAAAAGCTAATTCATAATTCAATAGATACAATTGCTGTTATACATAATAATAAATGGGTATTCATGAATAAATCAGGGATGAAACTTTTTGAAGCTCCTGATTATCAAGATATATTAGGAAAAAGCATTTTTCAATTTCTGCCCTTGCAATATCATGAAGAGCTCAAGTGGCGATTGGACGAAATCGTAAGGGGGCATTCGGAAACTGTCTTTATGAAACAAAAATGGTTAACGTTTACAAAAAAAATCATTCATACCGACATGATATGCATTGCAACAACTTATTTTGGCGAGCCTGCCGTGCAAATCATATTGAAGGATTTATCTGATCGGAAACAAGCGGAAGAACTGATGATCAGATCGGAAAAGCTTTCTTTGGCCGGACAGCTCGCAGCAGGAATTGCACATGAAATTCGCAATCCGCTAACCGCCATTAAAGGGTTTTTGCAGCTGCTGCAAGGTGAAAGTGAAAAAGGGAAAAAATATTTTGAAATCATTTTTTCTGAATTAAACCGGATTGAAATGATTTTAAGTGAACTTCTTATGCTGGCAAAGCCTCAGGAAGCGGCCTTGAAAAAAGCAAATGTCGGCATTATTTTGCATGAAGTTGTAACATTGCTTGAAACGGAAGCCATTTTAAAAAATATTGTCATTTGCAAGGACATTGCGGAAGAAGCGCAAGAATTGTTGTGCGACCAAAATCAGCTGAAGCAGGTATTTATTAATTTAATCAAAAATGCGATCGATGCGATGCCAAATGGTGGAACGATCACGATTTCATCAAAAACAGAAGGCGATTTTATTGTCATGAAAGTGAAAGATGAAGGAAAGGGGATTCCGAAAGAAGTGTTGGAACGAATCGGAGAACCTTTTTTAACAACGAAGAAGAATGGAACCGGCTTAGGATTAATGATTACATATAAAATCATTGAGAATCACAATGGCACGATTGATGTGAACAGCAGCGAGAAAGGCACAGTTTTTACGATCAAACTTCCGAAAAAGGATATCAGTGCTTGAAAAAGCACTGTTTACCCTTTTTCCGTTCGGAGAAAATGTTCCAGTCTATCCAGCGCTTTTTCAAGTTCCTGCATCGAATAGGCGTAGGAGATTCGGATGAATCCCTCTCCGTAACGGGAAAATGCGCTCCCGGGGACGACGGCAACACCCGCTTTTTTCACCAATTCCAATGCGAAATCAAAAGAGTTTTTTCCAAACGGTTTGATTGATGGAAACAAATAAAAAGCCCCTCCCGGTTTCACGACTTCAAGCCCTATGTCAATCAGCCGATTATATACATAATCAAGTCTTTTTTCATATTCCTTTTTCATTTGATTCCCGTCATCAAATCCTTCCGTCAAAGCATTGAAAGCAGCTTTTTGCGAGATGGATGAAGCGCAGGAGACGTTGTATTGGTGAACTTTTAAAATGTGCTTAGCAATGTTTTCTGGAGCCATTAAAAATCCGATTCTCCACCCCGTCATACTGTGGGATTTGGAAAGTCCATTGATAACAATTGTTTGCTCCCGCAAAAAAGAAGCAATCGAGGTATGGCTCCCCACATAGGTTAATTCACTGTAGATTTCATCCGCTAAAATGAAAATATCTTTTCTGCGAACAGCATCTGCTATCTCTTTCAGTTCCTCAGAAGTCAATGTCACGCCAGTCGGGTTTGACGGATAGGGCAATATGATACAACGTGTTTTTTCTGTTATATGCTTTTCTATTAAATCTTTCGTTAATTTAAAACCATAAGGCGCCGTATCGGCCAAAACAGGTGTGGCGCCGCACATGCGGATAATTGGTTCATACCCCGGATAGATCGGCGCAGGCAATAGCACTTCAACGCCTTGTTCTAAAATGGTTCGGAGCGCAATATCGATTGCCTGGCTCGCCCCTGTTGTGACAATCACTTCAGTTTGCGGATTGTATTCAAGTTGATATTTTTTTTTCATAAACTGGCTGACAGCTTGTCGCAATTCCAAAAAACCGGCATTATGCGTATATGTTGTAAAGTTTTCATCAATCGCCTTCTTGGCTGCTTCTTTAATATGCAAAGGGGTTTGAAAATCCGGCTGGCCGATGGTGAGCGAGATGATGTCGTCATAGTTGGAAACAATGTTGAAAAATTTGCGAATGCCGGAGATTTCAATATTTTTCACTTGCTGATTAATTAGATGCTCCATAGTTTCACCTGCTTTATGAAAAATTCGTTTTTTATTTTATCATGTTTTAACATTGCTTTTGTTGGAAAACTAACAATATCTTTAAATTTTTTGTTGAAAGTGTGAATGATATGATCCGAACTTTAATTGTTACAGAAAATATGGATGTGAAATATGATTGTCCTCTTAAAGAGATTCGCCGAAAAGATGTCAGTTGGTATTGGGTGGATTTTGACCATCCTACAACAGAAGAAATCACACTGTTGGGCCGATTTTTCCATTTTCATCCGCTGTCGATTGAGGATTGTGTGGAAAATGTAGAAAGACCGAAAATTGATGTTTACGAATCTTATTTGTTTGTCGTTTTACATGCCATTCACCAACAAACATTAGAGCCTGAAGAATTGGATTTGTTCGTGAGCGATAGAGGAATCGTGACTTTTCATCATGACGCCATTCGCAATTTAAACAACACTTGGCATCAGGTGAAAAAGGATGATTCGCTTAAAGGCGGCCCGCGAAAAATTCTGCATAAACTGGCTGATCAACTTGTCGATGATTATTTTCCTCCAGTATATCGGCTCGAGGATTTGTTAAATCAAATTGAAGAAAATAACAGAAAAAAAACAATTGATGAGTTAATGAAAGAACTTTTTTCGATTCGGTCGCAATTGTCGAAATTAAGGAGAACGATCATACCAATGAGGGATTTAATGTATCGGATCATTTCTTCAAACGGTCTGAACGAGCGAAAGGAACAAGATTTATATTTTCATGATATATATGATCATTTGCTAAAGCTTGTTGAAATGATTGATGCAAATCGCGAAGTGGCGGCAGATATTCGAGACAGTTATTTATCATTTAATTCCAACAAAATGAATACGATCATGATGACATTAACCGTTATTTCATCTGTTTTTATGCCATTGACGTTTATCGCCGGGGTTTACGGGATGAATTTTCAATACATGCCTGAACTGAAATGGAAATATGGATATTTCATTGTTTTAGGCGCGATGACCGTGATAGGAACGGGAATGCTCTATCTTTTTTACAGAATGGGATGGTTTCATTTTCAAAAGGGACCTAAATTGTAAAAATTAAAATTGGGCAGTTCCTTTTGTTTAAATATTTACAAAGTTCCCTTCCTCAACGGCGTATAATGTAAACAGAAGCAATCAACCATGGGGATCTAAAAAACGCTGTCTTAATTCAAGCCAATAGGGGAATTTGGATAAGAAAAAGCTAAAATGAGCTGTGCTGTTCATAAGGGGCGGTAGCATCATGGAAGCTGCAACGAAAGGAGCTTGAGCAAGGGGGGTGTTATCGGCAGGAAATGACAAACAAACCGCAAACGAATTTATTAAATATTCCCATTAAACCCGTTTTTGGTATTGATTTTCGAATCATACTACTTGTTCGTTCACCTGAAAAGCCATTATCATGATCAGGGGCGGCAATGAGACACTAAGTAAAGTATCGGCAGCTTGCATGAATAAAAGCTAGTTGTCGAGATTGAAAATTCAGGGAGGTCAAATATCATCCAAGCAGCGTTTGAAGGCCAGTACTTGGATGAAAGCAGATACATTGAAATTAAATTTGCCGTAGCGTTGAAAACAACAGTCGAGCTTGCGTTTGAAACAGTGCAATTGAAAAGTCAGGAATGCAGATTAATCGAACACGCCGCCTGAGAAATGGCAGCGCGCCGGATTAAAATTTCACACACAAGTATAAGAGGAAATATTTGTTAAATCAATACCGAAATAAACCCATCTCCGCTGGCGCGGTCTCCACCGCCAACCGGCGACAGATGTTCGTCCGACAAACACTGGATAAAACCAAAATCTTGTTCTGTTTGTTAAACGAATATAAGTGAAACGGTATAAACATCCCCTTAGCCCGCCAGGATCCACAGCATATACTCCAACACCGGGCGCTTCCGTTGGCGTGTAGCTAGGCGGCGGTCCTGACGGCGGACCTGAAGGACTCATGCCGGAAGGGGGAGCAAATGGAGGTGGGTCGAAGCTTCCCGGATCTGCAAAAGGCGGTTGAAAACCTGGAAACATCAATTGCCGATCAAATGGATGCAAAATTATTCTCCTTTCTGACATTTCATTCATTCTCAACATATGCAAATTTTGTTGCAAGGTGTTTGACCATATTCACCTTTTTGCTAATGTAAATTTTATGTAAATTAGAAGGGAACAGCCGGTTTTTGTCGAATTGTCATGTTAGCAATATAAAAACGATATGCAGGTGAAGACATGCAAAAAACGGATTTGAATGCGGAAAGGAAATCAATGGCAAAACGGCTCATATCGCTTCCTGTGTTGTCATGGGCATTATATGATTTTGCCAACACGATTTTTTCGTCGAACATTCAAACGATATTCTTTCCTTTTTATCTGCAGGAAGCGGTTGGCACGAACGAACAATTAAATCAAATTGCCAGTTCTTTCATTTCCTTTGCGAATGCAATGGCCAGTTTCTTAATTGTTGTTTTCTCCCCCCTTTATGGGGTTTGGATTGACCGGACAAAAAGAAAGAAGCTTTTTCTTGTGCCAATGACAGTGTTATCCGTATTATTTACTTTCTTGATGGGGATTTTTGCCGATGTTTCCCTTTCTTTTACTATTTTCGGCATTCCTTTCTCTTTATTTTTGGTTATCATCTTTTTTGTCCTTGCAAAATTTTTTTATAATTCGAGTCTTGTCTTTTATGACTCAATGATTGCGGATTTAGGGGCGAAAGATGAAATTCCTGTTATTTCCGGATTTGGTGTGGCGGTTGGGTATGTAGGAACATTGGTTGGTTTGTCCGTCTATCCTTTTATTGAAGAAGGTCAGTATGATGAAGCGTTTATTCCAACGGCATGTCTTTTCCTTATGTTTTCGTTTCCACTTTTCTTTTTTATGAAAGAACAAACAAATCAATCGAAGAAAAGATCAACATCTTCTTTTTTCAGTGGTTATCGCGACATTTGGAAAACTTTCCAAGAGGCGAGGCGATATCGCTCGCTTTTTATGTTTATGCTCGCTTATTTTTTCTTGAATGATGCGATTGCAACCGCGATTGCAATGATGGCCGTATATGCTAAGGCGATCGTCGGCTTTACAAGCGGACAATTTATATTGCTTTATTTAGTTTCCACAGTAACGAGCATTATCGGTTCTTTTTTATTCGGATATATTTCCAAATGGATCGGATCAAAGAGGGCTGTCAACGCCGTCGGTTTCCTTTTATTGATCGCATTGTTCACGGGCACATTTGCTTTTTCGGAATGGATGTTTTGGGTGGCAGGGGGACTGTTTGGAGTTGCGTTGGGCTCGATGTGGGTGACAACCCGGACGCTCATTGTCGAACTTTCTCCCGAGAACAAACGAGGGCAGTTTTTTGGTTTGTTTGCTTTTTCAGGCAAAGTATCAGCCATTGCCGGCCCTTTCTTATACGGGACGATCACATGGTTTTTGGCAGACTATGGAAATCTAGCAAGCCGAACAGCGATGGGATCTTTAATGATTCTTGTCGCCATTGGGCTCGTGTTTCATCGTTATGTAGAGGATGAAGTATTAAATGACAAGCCAAATGTACCGATATAAAAAGGGGATAGATACCTTCGCAAATTTTTGAAATGGAAGGAAGAACGATATGAACGAAAAAGGCATTTTACTTGAGAGCGGGACAAATGAACTCGAATTTGTGGAATTTATTGTCGGATCAAACAAATTTGGCATAAATGTCATGAAAGTGAAGGAAATTATTCAGCCTCTCCCTGTAACAAGCGTTCCTCATGTCCATCCGTATGTGGAAGGAATTATTGAACTGAGAGGAGAAGTTCTTCCCGTTGTGAATGTTCCGAAAGCGATCGGCCACCCGAATCCGGAACCGAGCGAAAAAGATAAGATGATCGTAACAGAATTTAATAAACAGAAAGTGGTGTTTCGGGTTCATCAAGTGACGCAAATACATCGTGTGTCGTGGGAGCAAATCGAGAAGCCATCTGAAATGTATCAAGGTCTTGAAACCCAAATTACCGGAGTCGTGAAATTAGATGATGAAATGATTCTTATGTTGGATTTTGAAAAAATCGTTGTGGAAATTAATCCCGAGTCGGGCATTCAAAAAGAAAAAGCGAGAAAAATCGATAAACGTGACAGATCTGATAAAAAAATTGTCGTTGCCGAAGATTCTCCGCTTCTTCGAAGACTTTTGGAAGAGACGCTGTCAGAAGCGGGGTTTAAACAATTCGAGTTTTTTGAAAATGGTAAAGATGCCCTTGATTTTTTAGAGGAGGCGGTCGCCAATGAAAAAGAACAGGTTGATTTGATCATCACCGATATTGAAATGCCGCAGCTCGATGGGCTCCATCTTACCAAAAGAGTCAAAGAAAACCCGGATCTTGAACATATTCCGGTCATAATCTTTTCATCACTGATTACCGACGATTTAAGGCATAAAGGAAAACAAGTTGGAGCGAATGCGCAAGTAAGCAAACCGGAAGTGCATGTTTTAATCGAAAAAATCGATGAACTGCTGTTTAAGGAAAATGAAAAACAAATCGAAAAAGAGGCTGAATAAGCCTCTTTCGTTTTTGCCTAAAAATAACGTTCCCCTAATCGTTTAAACATTGCTCGCTGATAAGGTCGTGTTCTTTGCTTCCTTTTGGCGGAACATTGAGGATTGTCTTCTCCAATATAATGTTCAAGCAATGCTTTTGCTTTTGACAACGGCAAATGTGTTTTTGGATTTCGATATGTATTGTCTAAGGAGCCTAGGTGCGGGAGATTTTGGAGGTCAGCTTTAGTTGGGGGCATATGAAAAAAATAACTCCCTGCCGATACGAGAACATCTGATTGCTGCTTGCTCCGTTTCGGATTGTTGGAAAAATGCAGTCCTTTTTTGGTTGCTTTGCCTTCAGCAATCAATTTTAGCAAAGCTTTCTTTTTTAAATAATACAAATATTTTGGATCCGGTGCTGTTTTGGCATGACAGTTGACAACATAAATAGCTTTGGCAATATTTTCAGGAGTTTCTTTAAGAAGCTGACATCGATTTAGATCGTCCATATGGAATCTCCTTTTCTTTTTTCAGTGATGATTATTAATTAAATTATACGTTTATCAAGCGAAAACGCAACCGTTTTTATAGAACCCGTTTTTTTATATAATATAAAGTGTACTTCAATAGGAAAGCAGGGTGTGTCATTTGGAGCACGAACAAGCAAAATATGATGACATTGATGAAGAAACGCTTTTTATTGTCTCGCAAACATTTAAAGCTTTATCAGACCCAACGAGAATAAGGATCTTGCATTTGCTGGCAGAGAAAAAAGAATGTTCCGTCAATGAAATCGCTTCTGAGCTGAAACTGTTGCAATCAACTGTCTCCCACCAATTGCGGTTTTTAAAAAATTTGCGGTTAGTCAAGTTCAGAAGGGAAGGAACAACTGTCTACTATTCGCATGATGATGAACATGTGAAAAAAATATTAGAGCAAACGATCGATCATGCCCGTCATAATTAATAAGGGAGTGGAGAGATTGTCCATTCCCTTGTTTCATAAAATTTGAACTTTTTTCGTTTCAGTTTGTTCTTCCCGCTCATTCAAATGTTTCGGCATGAAGATGGCGTAGAAAAGAAAAACAAAAAGAATAATAAGGGCTATGCCATAATATAATACATCGATATCTCGGATTATTCTTGGATACAAAACCGCTACAAAAAGAAGTGTTATCGATTGGGCAAACATCATCAACGGATCGACCCATCCGCTTACACGCCCCATGAGCTTTGGATCAACAATTTTCGGAATCCAGCCCCCGATTGCCACATTGATCGGTCCGATGCACATGCCGAGGAAAAAAATGATCGGCAAGTAAGTTTTCACTTGATCTGCTAAACCTAGAAAAAGAACAAGCACACTAGCTAAAAATATCGGGACGATAAACATCGTAAACGGTTTAATTTTTCTGGCGATGACGGATGATATTCCGCTGCCGGCAAGAAGACCTGATCCGAGAAACATTGATAAAATGGAAGAATACGTTTCATAAGATTTGGGAGCCAGTTCATATTTCATCGTAAACATGGGCAGCACGGCAAAACATCCTTGAAAGAAACCAAATAGAAAAAATCCGAAAACAATCAAAGTTAAAAGCCGGTTACTCAAAATGTACCGAATCCCTTCCATAAAATCGCAAAAAGCGGATGTGATATCCAAATCCCGCCATTTGCCAGAGCCATTTGGAAGTCTCGCCTCTTTTGAAATATTGCATGAACGAATAAATAAAGCCGATAGAACGAAACTGACTAAATCGACAAGAACAGCTCCTTGAATACCGATCGTTCGGTAAGCAATGGCCCCTAATCCGACTCCAAACACTAAAAAGATGCTGAACAGCATTTGATTCAAACCGGAAGCTTGTGCGTATTGGTCTTTTCGCAATATCGCCTGAACTAAGCTGGATTCCGCCGGATAAAAAAATTTGGTGACAGCGCTTCGCAAAAATAAAATGAAAAAGATTAACGGTAAGTTGTCAGTAAATAAGGCGGCGAATAATAAAACGGTGATGAAAGCACGGATCCAATCGCAATTTTCGGCAATTTTCTTCCGATCAAAGCGATCGGCAATCACTCCAACGATGAAAAAAACAAATATGGTGGGCAAAGAGTACATTAACTCAGCAACCGTTGTATAATAAGGTTTATGTCCGAAACGATCGAGCAAATAAAAGGCAAATGCCATATTTCCGATCGTTGAGCCCATTTGCGATGCAAGGGCTGCCAAAAAAAGTTTGACAAAGTTTGGATTTTGAAAGATATCCATAAAATAATTCTCCTTAAACTTCTTCATCAAGAAAACCACATAGAATCATTTTAACATCTTTTTTTGCAGTGTATGAGAAAAAAACGAAAAATTAAAAAAAAGTCTATTTATTGGCATGCAATGTAAATAATGTGATTTCCGGAACAGACAAAAATCGGAATGGCAGCCTTGTCGTCCCTAACCCTCTGTTTACATATAAAGATGTTTGGCCAATTTTATAAAATCCTTCTGTAAATCTTTTGGCGTAAGGTGGTGTGTAAACAGCGCCGCAAAACGGAATTTTTACTTGACCGCCGTGGCTATGACCGGATAACTGGAGATCAAAGTGATACTCCTTTGCCTGTAAGACGGCATCAGGTTCGTGGACGAGAAGAATCGTAAAATCATTTTTATCTGATTCTCGAAAAATTTTACCAAAATCCGGTTTTCCGAGAATGTAGTCGTCTAGGCCGGCAAGGACAATTCGGCTTCCGTCCAATAATTCAATTTCTTTCCGTTCATTTTTAAGCAAATGAAAATCCGCTTGAAGCAAAATTTCTTCATAAAGGTCTGTACCATATCCGCCATGGTCATGGTTTCCGTAAACAGCGAATTTCCCTAATGAAGCACGGAGCCTTTTTAAAACAGGAGGGATCTGTTCAAGATAAGGATAGCGGTTCGGTTCATCTATTAGATCACCTGTAAACACAATCAGATCTGGTTCAAACTCATTCACTTTGTTAACGACTTTCTTCAAATGTTCAATTTGAAAATGATCATTAAGATGCGTGTCGCTAAATTGAACAAGTTTTAAACCATCTAAAGCTTGTGAAAGCTTTGGATGGAAAAACGCCTTTTTCTTCACTTCTAATCTTCTCGGTTCAATGTATCTTGCGTAGTTGTACAAGCCGGAAGACATTAAAAAACCGCCGGCAACAGCCCAAAAAAAAGATTTTATAAATGTTCTTCTTGTCATCTTCATTTCTATCAACCATTCTTTCATAGTGGCTTTTCTCATTATATCATGAGAAAATAGAAAAAAGATTTTCATTTTTTTCACAAAATGTTAGCTAAACCGCATGCATTTATATTCAAGCCAAAAGCCTCTCATGTTATATTTTTTAAGAGAAACAGATTGTGGGGGATGTTTATGGATCCGTTAGATGTATTAACAAATACAGATAAAATCGTACCGTTTTATCAAGCGATTTTTAACGCGGAAGAACAAAGAGTCATTGGGTATGAATTGCTGGGGAGAATTGAGTTGGATGGGGAATTGCACAGCTTGGGTCCCTTTTTCCATGACGACAGCATCCCTGAAGAATATCGCAATGAAGTGGATGATGCAATTGTCAAAAAAGCGCTTGAGGAAATAAAACCATTGGATCAAGACCTTTTGCTTTTTATAAATCGAGACCCGAATCTATTAATGATGGATCACGGTGAAACTTTTTTGAATTTATTGCTTGAGGAAAAGGAGAAGGGGCTTGACTTAAACCGGATTGTGCTTGAAATAACAGAACATAATTATACAGGTGATATCGATCAGCTTGATCATCTTTTGACGTATTACCGTACATATGGGTTGAAAATAGCGGTGGACAAAATTGGAAAAGATTCAAGCAACTTAGACAGAATCGGATTATTATCTCCGGATATTTTAAAAATTGATCTTCAGCCGTTGAAATTAACATCGCCGAGCCAATCATATTTCGATGTTTTATTTTCAATCTCCTTATTGGCAAGAAAAATTGGAGCCGTCCTTTTATACGAAAGCATTGAAGCCAACTTTCAATTGCAATATGCATGGAAAAACGGAGGACGTTATTACCAAGGCTTTTATCTTCACTATCCAGAAAGAAATTTTGTCGAAAAAGATTGTTTAAAAGAGCGTCTGCAACAGGAATTCAACCATTTTATCCAATATGAAAAGAAAAAGCTTGAAGCGCTCTATTCTTATTCAGAACAATTTCATAACGCCATTTCGCAATTGATTGGCAAGTATAAAAAGCCCATCAGCCATTATGATGATCTGATCATATATTTGGCTGATCAGCTCGGTGAGATGAGCTTTCGAATTTATGTTTGTGATGAAAACGGCTTTCAGAAATCTGGAAATATTTTTCGCATGGAAGACAGATGGATTTTTCAAAAAGAATATTATATGAAAAATTGGAGCTGGCGCCCGTATTTTTTGGAGAATATTATGCGTTTGCGCGTAAGCAAAAAAGGCTTTTTAAGCGACTTATATTCCGATATTGAAACAGGGGAGACGATTAGGACGTTTTCCTATCCGCTGAATGACGGCCATTATTTGTTTGTCGATATACCATACGCCTATTTGTTTGAGCACGATGGTCTTTTATGAATAATCCCCCTTTTTTTTTCACATGATAATGAAAAAAGAAGGGTGAACCATGCAAAATACGAACCTAATCCTCGGTGTAATCTTTTTCCTTATTTTAGTTGTCGGATTTTTTTATACCATGCAAGTTGGAAAAAGAATGGAAAAAGAAAATAGTCAATATGACGAGGAAGTGAGCGAAAAAGTAGAGAGACATCCGTATGTTCGCAATCCTGTTTTCATTGTTTATATTGTTGCCCTTTCCCTCGTCCTTCTTTATATATTTTATGTAAGTTATACTGCCAACTGGTAGAGATCATCGTGCGCTTTTTTTAAAAAAAACAAAAAACGATTGACAACGAAATTGATAATCATTATCATTAAAAATGTAAGACAAAGTGTTTCATTTGCTTGAAGATAGGTATGACCCCCCGCTCCCCCTTTGTTAGGAAGACAATAAACCCGGGTTTCAATCCGGGTTTATTGTCTATTTAGCTCTGTGCTGATTTTTTTGCCTCCTGCAAATTCCGACAAAATTTCCAACCATTTTCGTGTATCATGGATAATACTCCATTTTGCGAAAGTACCTTGCAAAAAAGTCAGTCTTTTCACGGGATAAATCGCTTACAAAATGGTATGATGGGTTTGAAGGTTTTAATTTGTATTTTTAAATGAGAGGAAGAAACAAATGGAGAAAGTTTTTTCTGAAGGATTGGCAAAGTTAAGTGTAAAAGATCTGATGATCCCTGCGGATAAAGTCGCTCATGTACAAATAGGAAACAATTTGGAGCACGCCTTGCTGTTGTTAACAAAATCAGGATATGCGGCGGTGCCCGTATTGGATCCCCAGTTCCGTTTGCACGGGTTGATCAGCACCAATAATATTATGGATTCTATTTTAGGGTTGGAAAGAATTGAATTTGAACGTTTGCAGCATATGAAAGTAGAAGAGGTCATGATGAAGAATATGCCGCGGTTGCTTGTAACGGATGATTGGAAAAAAGCATTCAAACTTGTGATCGACCACACTTTCATATGTGTGACGGATGAAGGAGGGGTTTTGGAAGGAATTTTTACCCGCAGGGTAATCCTGAAAAAATTGCATCAACAACTTCATTTTCTTCAGTCAGATGTTATAAAATAAAAACATCTTTCGAAAACGCCTTTCATGGCGTTTTTATTTCACTTGAATGTTTATCCATTTATTTTTTAATGGAGTGATAGTTTATCATTTTTGTGCGGATATGGGGGGAGCAGCATGAGACAAGCTCTATCGAAAAAAGAACAAGGCAAAATCAATCCGGCAGAAACAAAACGGCCGTTCGTATTGGCAGCAATTATGCTAGCGATGTTTTTGGCGGCCGTAGAAGCTACTATTGTTTCAACGGCAATGCCGGCAATCGTTGCCGAAATCGGCGGTTTTTCGAAGTATAGTTGGATTTTTTCTTCTTATTTGTTAACCAGTTCCGTCACTATTTTAATTTATGGAAAATTGGCGGATTTGTTCGGCAGAAAACCTGTTTTAAGCTTTGGTATTATTGTTTTTTTAATCGGATCTGTTTTATGCGGACTCGCAAATTCAATGGATACGATGATTATTTTCCGATTGATTCAAGGTGTCGGAGCAGGAGCTGTTATGCCTGTTGCGACGACAATCGTTGGCGATATTTACACGATGGAAGAAAGGGCAAAAATTCAAGGATATTTATCAAGTGTCTGGGGAATCTCCGCTATTTTGGGTCCTGTGCTTGGAGGATTGTTTGTCGAATATTTGACTTGGCGTTATGTATTTTGGATTAATATTCCGCTTGGGGTTTTGTCAATGATCGGAGTATGGTTCTTTTTGCATGAACAGGTTGAAAAACGGAAACCGAGCATTGATTATGCGGGTGCTTGCTTTATGTTTTTGGGGATCAGCTCATTGATGTTCGTGCTTGTGGAGGGAGGCGTTCGCTGGTCATGGTTGTCATGGGAGGTAATTGGGCTCGTTGCTGTATCTGTTTTGTTCATGATTTTGTTCCTTTACCAAGAAAAACGTGCGTTTGACCCGATGATGCCTTTGTCCATTTGGAAAAACCGTTCCATTTCCATCGCCAATGCCACGAGCTTGACGACAGGGATGATGATGATCGGGATTTCCACATTTTTGCCGACATTCGTTCAAGGAGTCATGGGAAAATCGCCAATGCTGGCTGGATTTACGTTAACAATGATGTCGATCGGCTGGCCAATCGCATCCAGTCTTGCCGGAAAGCTCTTTTTGAAAATCGGTTTTCGGATGACAGCGATTATAGGAGGCATTTTTTTATTTATCGGAAGCATTTTTTTCGTTACACTATCAGCCGATGATGGACCTGTCACAGCGATGGCCGGCTCGTTCTTGGTTGGAGTAGGCATGGGGCTTACTTCTACATCTTTTATCGTTGCCATTCAATCGGCGGTTGATTGGAAAAAACGCGGAATTGCCACGGCATCCAATATGTTTATGAGAAATCTCGGAAACACCGTCGGGGTTGCCCTTTTGGGAGGAATTTTAAACAACAGGCTGCAAAGTTATTTGCAAAAAGAGCATTTACAAAACGATGTCAATCTTGATGCAACCGATTCCCTTCTTCATTCAGAAAGCGCAGGGCTTTCCGCGCATGCAAGGGATGCTCTTGAGGAAGGTTTAGGATTTGCTCTTCATGATGTGTATTTGGTTGTATGTCTATTAGCTGTTGTCAGTTTTCTTTTGATTTTTTTCTTGCCTAAAGGCAAGGAAGCTTGAAAATGGCCATGACGGATAAAAGAAAATATTTTATAATGGTGTTGTCAAAATAGAGCATTTTTTGAGAAAGGGTTCGGCGATGCAAATTTCAGAATTACAAATCCTTGTTACGCTGTCCGAAGAAAAGAATATGAGAAAAGCGGCTGAAAGGCTTTTTGTTTCACAGCCTGCATTGTCTCAAAGGCTTCAGTCGATGGAAAAAGCTTGGGGGTTGAAGATTTTTTTGCGCTCTCAAAAAGGGTTGACTCTCACACCTGCCGGCGAAAAAATAGTTCAATTTGCCAAAGAAATGGTGGAAAAAGAAGAGAAAGTAAGAGAAGAGATATCTCTGTTGGAAGGGGAAGTATACGGGACATTAAAAATTGCTGTTGCTTCCATCATTGGCCAACATTGGCTGCCAAAGGTTTTAAAGAAATATGTTCAAAAATATCCGCAAGCGAAAATTTCCTTAATCACAGGCTGGTCCAGCGAAATTTTAAAATGCTTATATGAAGAGGATATACATCTCGGGATCATCCGCGGGAATCCGGAATGGAAGGGCTTTAGGAAGCATTTGCTGGAAGACAGGCTTTATTTGGTTGACACAGAAATACAGCGCATCGAGGATTTACTATATACTGAACGCCCGTTTATACAATTTAAAAGCGATTCTACATATTTTCAAGAGATACAGGAATGGTGGCACAGACAATTTAAAAATCCGCCGAAGAGAACGATCATCGTCGATCAAATCGAAACGTGCAAGCAAATGGCCTATCATGGAATTGGCTTTGCTATATTGCCGTCTGTCAGCATTGATGAAAGCGACCGGTCAATTTTTAAAATTCCACTTTACGATGAAGAGGGTCGCCCGTTGAAAAGGGATACTTGGCTGATTGGCCATGATTCGTCGATGGAACTTAGACAAGTGAAGGCGTTTATGGAAATAGTCAATGAATTTACAGTTGGTTCATAAATTTGGCTTGCCTAATGTTTCAGTTCTTTGCTACAGTAAAAAAGGATAGAAAATAGAGAGGAGTACAGCACAGTGAAAATGATGGATGCAAACGAAATAATTTCTTTTATACAAAACAGCCAAAAGGCAACGCCTGTCAAAGTATATGTCAAAGGCGATTTGGAGAAAATCGATTTTGGCGGACAGATCAAAACATTTATTAACGGAAAAACAGGTGTTGTTTTCGGAGAATGGGTGGAAATAGAAAAAGTGTTGAATGCAAACAAAGATAAAATCGAAGACTATGTCATTGAAAACGACCGAAGAAATTCAGCTATTCCACTCCTTGACCTAAAAGGTGTAAAAGCGAGAATTGAGCCTGGCGCCATCATTCGCGATCAAGTGGAAATCGGCGACAATGCGGTGATCATGATGGGAGCTGTGATCAATATCGGCGCTGTCATTGGTGAAGGCACGATGATTGATATGAATGCGACATTAGGAGGAAGAGCAACAGTCGGGAAAAACTGTCATATTGGCGCCGGCGCTGTGCTGGCAGGTGTAATTGAGCCGCCTTCTGCTAAACCTGTCATCATTGAAGACGATGTGCTGATTGGAGCGAATGCGGTGATTTTAGAAGGAGTAAAAGTCGGAAAAGGAGCAGTTGTCGCTGCAGGCGCTGTCGTTGTTGAAGATGTTGAGCCTTATACAGTCGTTGCTGGTGTGCCGGCGAAAAAAATTAAAGATATTGACGAAAAAACGAAAGCAAAAATTGAAATTAAACAAGAGTTGCGTCAGTTATAAGGCAAAAAGCGTGGGCAAAGGTCCACGCTTTGCCTTTAGAGAAGGAGTTTTTTATCCAAGAATTTTTAATTAAAAACGATTTCGCAGGCCTTTATCTTAGGAGGGAATGGCATGGAAAGAAATTCGCTCATCAATGTTCGGCGTGATTTGCACAAAATACCGGAAATTGGCTTTCAGGAATTCAAAACGCAAAGATACTTGCTAAACTATATTGATTCGCTGCCAAAAGACAGGCTTGAAGTCAAAACATGGAAAACAGGAATATTTGTAAAAGTTCATGGCACGAATCCGACAAAAATGCTCGGCTATCGAACAGATATTGACGGGTTACCGATTGAAGAAAGAACAGGGCTCCCTTTTCAATCGGAGCATCCCGGATTCATGCATGCTTGCGGCCATGATTTTCATATGACAATTGCTCTCGGCGTGTTGACCCATTTTTCAAAACATCCGATACAAGACGATCTTCTTTTTATCTTCCAGCCGGCGGAAGAAGGACCCGGGGGAGCTGAACCGATGACAAACAGTGACATCATGCAGAAATGGATGCCGGATCTGATCATTGCTCTCCATATTGCTCCTGAGCTCCCCGTCGGCACAATCGGCATGAAACCCGGTCTTCTTTTTGCCAATACATCCGAATTGTTTATTGATTTGACTGGCAAAGGAGGGCATGCAGCCTATCCGCACACAGCCCATGATATGGTTGTCGCTGCTTGTTCCCTCGTTACACAGCTGCAAACAATCATCAGCCGTAACGTTGATCCACTGGACAGCGCCGTTATTACAATTGGCAAAATCACGAGCGGCACAGTCCAAAACATTATTGCGGATCATGCACGATTGGAAGGAACAATTCGCACCCTTTCTGTAGAATCAATGGATAAAGTCAAAAAACGGATAGAAGATATTGTTAAAGGTGTTGAAATAGCTTATCAATGTGAAGCGGCGATAGACTGGGGGGCCATGTATTACCAAGTATGGAACGATGAGCAACTTTCGAACGAATTTATGGAGTTTGTTCAAAATCAGCCAAATATCAAACTTCATGTTTGCAAAGAAGCGATGACAGGAGAAGATTTCGGCTATATGCTCGCTAAAATACCGGGATTCATGTTTTGGCTTGGGGTTGATTCTCCTTTCGGCCTTCATCATGCCAAGTTGTCTCCAAACGAAGAAGCAATTGAAAAAGCTGTCGACCTTATTTGCCGTTATTTTGAATGGAAAGGAAACAGGGAAGAATAAAGACCGCCTCTAGGTGACACAATTAGTGTTAGGAGGTGGATTTCAAATGGCGAAAATCGGTGTGGAAGAAAGCTTGACAGATGTCAGACAAGCGCTGGAGGAAAAAGGCTATGATGTCGTGACACTACAAAATGAACAGGATGCAAGCCAATGCGACTGCTGTGTCGTAACAGGTCTTGACACAAATGTGATGGGTATTTCCAATAGAATGGCAAAAGGATCCGTCATTGAAGCAAAAGGACTTACGGCAGATGAAATTTGCAGAGAGGTAGAGGAAAAAATCAAATAAAGCAGATAAAAATAGTATCATCAGCGCCATAACGAAAAAAGCTTGCAGAGAAAAAATCCCCCTTTTCTCTGCAAGCTGAATAAAGGATGCTAGGGTCATCCTCTTTCTTTTTCATTTTTATGAATCATGACTTGATGCGGGTAAGGAATTTCAATGCCATGGGCATCAAGGGTCTCTTTTAATACCTTCCGCAATTCGCGCTCAACAGTCCATTGTTCCATATTTTTCGTCTTAGCGATGATGCGGATGACCACTTCGGAGGGACCGAAGCTTTGAACACCCAAAACGTTCGGACCTTCGACAACAGCTTCATTCTGTTTCGCAAAATTGTCGCATGCTTCTTGCAGAACGGCAATCGCCCGGTCGATATCATCATGATAAGAAATGCTGATATCAACAAGTGCCTGCATGTTTCCTCTCGAATGATTGGACAGGCCGACAATTTGGCGGTTCGGCACATAGTGCAATGTGCCGTCAAAGCTGCGGATTTGAGTCGTTCTTAATCCGACGCCTTCAACAATCCCGGTATATCCGGCTGTTGTTACGTAATCTCCAACATCAATTTGTTTTTCCAAAAGCAAGAAAAAACCTGTGACAACATCACTGACAAGTCCTTGGGCACCGAAACTGACGGCAAGTCCAATGATCCCGGCTCCAGCTAATAAGGCGGTTACTTTGTAGGCAAAGACTTCCTGCAAAATGGTGACGATCAGAATAAAAAACAGTGCGTAATGAAAAACATTTAACATTAATGTCTGCAAAGTTTTGGCTCTGCCAAAGGAGACGTCTTCCCGGTTTTGCAAACGATCGAACGTTTTTTCAATAATTTTATTTCCGATCGATTTCACGATCCGATAAATGATGTAAATGATGACAAGCTTCATCAAAATGATCCCTATTTTCGTTGCTAAGCCTGACCAATCAAACGATTGCAAAAAATCCATGGGCAATCTCTCCTTTCCGATCAGCTTATGAGATGAATCATGCGTGCGGCAATGGGAAACTGAATCATAGAAGAAAGTTTAACATACAGAGAGCAATTTTCAATGTTTGTTACAAAAATTTAATAAAAATGGCGAACATTGGGGAACATAAAGGAAAAGGTGAAAATATTGACTCTTCTTTTAAATTGATTATTATATAAAATTGACTAAAATTTAAAATTCTTATATAATGATGAACTGATGAAGATTATATTTCAAGGTTATAAAGGAGACTAGTTGTTTCCTTTGAAAAAAAATTAATGGAGGGATACATAATGGCAGAACGTATGGTTGGAAAACAAGCTCCACGCTTTGAAATGGATGCTGTATTGCCAAACAAAGAGTTCGGAAAAGTAAGCTTGGAAGAAATTATGAAGCAAGGAAAATGGACAGTTCTATTCTTTTATCCAATGGACTTCACATTCGTTTGTCCGACTGAAATTACGGCAATGTCTGACCGTTATGAAGAATTCGAAGATCTTGATGCAGAAGTAATTGGTGTATCAACTGATACCATTCATACACACTTAGCATGGATTAAAACTCCACGTGAAGAAAATGGATTAGGCGATATTAAATATCCGCTTGCGGCTGACACAAATCACCAAGTTTCCAAAGACTATGGTGTATTAATTGAAGAAGAAGGTGTAGCTCTCCGCGGATTGTTCATCATCAACCCAGAAGGCGAACTTCAATATCAAACGGTATTCCATAACAACATTGGCCGCGATGTTGATGAAACATTGCGCGTATTACAAGCACTGCAAACAGGTGGACTTTGCCCTGCAAACTGGAAACCTGGCCAAGCAACACTGAACGTATAATGTTGGAAAGGCCTAGCGGATTGTTAGGCCTTTTTTCAATTGATCAACAGGGAGGTAAAATGATGAAGCTGCGTGAACCAATGCCTGAATTGACTGGGGCAACAGCATGGCTGAACGGAGAAGTAACGAAAGAGCAGCTGATTGGAGAAAAACCGACATTAATTCATTTTTGGTCTATCAGCTGCCACTTATGCAAAGAAGCCATGCCGAAAGTAAACGAATTTCGTGACCAATATAAAGATAAATTAAACGTTGTAGCAGTGCATATGCCGCGATCTGAAAAAGATTTAAACATCGATGATGTCAAAAAAGTAGCGGAAGAACACGGCATTACTCAACCGATCTTCGTTGACAATGAGCATAAACTAACAGACGCTTTCCAAAACCAATATGTACCTGCTTACTATGTTTTTGATAAAAATGGTGTGCTGCGCCACTTCCAAGCGGGTGGAAGCGGGATGAAAATGCTTGAAAAACGGGTAAACCGCGTTTTAGCTGAATCTGAAAATGCTGAGTAAAAAACCATCTGCAATGTGCAGGTGGTTTTTTTTGGGAACAGAAGAGCAATAGAGCGATTGTGAGGCTTTCATTCGACCTCTAGAAAGCTTTGGAGTTCTAACCGGACGCTTAATTGTGCGCCCGGTTTTTTTATTGTTTGACAACAGGAAAAGAAACTGATAAACTGAATTCAGATCAACTGACCAAAAAACTGTTTTGGTCATATAGTTAAATTTGTTGCTTGTTAGGTAGCGGACAAGGAAAAAGAGTAAATTGTACTGCACCCTTTTTTATATTTGCCAAAAAGCGTAACTTACCTATTTTGAATGAAACTTGACAAAGAGGAATTTCTAAATCGGTTTAACAAATGCTTGTTGGATTGTCAGCAGGATAATCCTTTTTTCATCCAAAAGATTGACCGATTGAGGAAAATAGTCAATAGTTTTGAGGAGGATGGAGAAATATGCCGCTTCTTTTGAAAGAATGGTTAAGCATTATAAAAAATAAAAAACTGGCTGTCGCTTTAGCGACCCTTTTATTTATTCCCATTCTTTATTCCGGTGTTTATTTATATGCTTTTTGGGATCCGTATGGGAAGCTGGACAATCTCCCAGTTGCAGTCGTTAATCATGATCAAGGTGCTGAATACAAAGGGAAAACATTGCACATAGGCGATGATTTTGTTGAAAATTTAAAAACGAACGATGAATTTGACTGGCATTTCGTAAGTGGAAAGGAGGCGCAAAAAGGGTTAAAGAATCGCCAATATTACATGGCGATTGAAATACCGGAAAATTTTTCTGAAAACGCGACAACTTTGCTTGAAGATGAAAAACGTCCTTTAAAGCTATCGTATTGGACGAATGAAGGTTATAACTATTTATCAAGTAAAATCAATGAGACCGCCATTCAAAAAATAAAAGAAGAGATCGGCAATGAAATAAGTGAAACATATGCGGAATCGATGTTTGCCAATATGAAAAATCTATCTGATGGCTTGCAGGAAGCAAGTAATGGAGCTGCAAAAATACATGATGGGGCAAACAAAATTCACGATGGTTCGGCCCAATTAAAAGAAAAATTAAAATTATTATCTCAAGGAGCTTTAACATTTTCAACAAGTGCCAGCAAAGCTGCAGATGGCGGCCAGCAGCTTGCTCTTGGTGTAACAAATCTTAGCAATGGACTTTCCCGATTGCAGGCGGGAGGAGATCAATTGCTCGAAGGCGCCGACAAAGCAAAAGTTGGGACGGCTCAATTGGAAAATGGGCTGAAACAGTCGCTTGAAGGAAGCAAGGCATTAAAAGAAAACTCGGCTAAACTTACAGAAGGAACTGACCAACTTTATTCGGAAACAACCAACATGGTAAATCGTTTATCACAAATGGCACAAGGGATGAACAAGGCGTCGGAAGGAAGCAAACAATTGTCGGCCGGATTGGAAAAACTGGATCAAGAGGTCGGACAGCTTCAATCCTTCCTTGTTCAACTGCAAAATCTTCCGCCGGACGTTCAGCGGCAGCTCGGCGTTGATGGAGAGGAATGGAAAAAATTACAAAACTCCGTTCACCAGTTAGCGGAAGGAAGCAAACAGCTGTCGCAAAATATGGAAACATTATCGAATGGCGCTGCTGCACTTTCAGAAAGAGGAAAAGAACTTCCAAACGCATTAAAAACATTGCAAAGCGGCCAGTTGGAATTAACCAATGGTTTAGCGACTTTCGCTAGCGGCCAACAACAGCTTTTAAATGGTGCAGCTGAAATATATGATGGCCAAGTTCAGCTGTCACAGGGTTTGAAAACTTTTTCTGAAAAACTAGGTGAAGCAAATAGCGGAGCGGCTAAACTTGCCAGCGGCAGCAAAGAGCTTGCCAGCGGTTTAATGCAATTGGACGGAGGTTCCTCAAGTCTCCAGAAAGGCGCAGCAAAATTAGCTGAAGGTGCAGAAAGTCTTGATGAAGGGACGAAAGATTTAGCTTCAGGTACAGGAGAGATGTCGGAAAAATTGGCAGAAGCGGCCGACAAAACAAAAGGTGTAAATGGGAATGACCAAACTTATGAAATGATGGCAAGTCCGGTAAAGACGGATGAGCATAAGATAGATTATGTGCCGAATTATGGCACGGGTTTTGCCCCTTACTTTTTATCTTTAGGGTTGTGGGTTGGAGCGCTGATGCTGACGATCATTTATCCTCTGCGAAAGCCGGCTGATCAGCCAAAATCCGCATTCTCTTGGTTTGTCAGCAAATTCGCAACTTTATTTTTCATAGCTGCATTGCAAGCCGTGATTGCCGATTCTATTTTGCTGTTTGGTTTAGGACTTAAAGTTGAAAGCTTGCCTGCATTTTATCTATTTTCTGTTTTGACAAGCATTACATTCATGGCCATCATTCAATTTTTAACAACCTCCATTGCCGATCCGGGAAGATTTATCGCGGTCATTTTGCTGATTTTGCAACTAGTTTCCAGCGGTGGGACGTATCCGATTGAACTTGTTCCCGATTTCTTTCAACAGATCGGAAAATGGCTGCCGATGACGCATTCGGTTTCCGGATTTAAGGCCGTGATTTCAACGGGTGATATGCCTAATTTACGAAGCGAAGCGCTAATCTTAGCAATCTTTTTCACTTTGTTTTTGCTCCTTTTAGTTGTTCTTTTTATAGCTTTGTTCCATAAACAATTTGCACAACATAACGATTCCACAGCTTCCGGGGCTGTCCGATAAGTTCCTAAAACGAAGCCAGAGAGAAAAACAACTCGTTTTTCTCCACTGGCTTTTGTATTTTTTCGATTTTTTCTGAAAATATAGGAGCTCCAAAAAGTCAGTAATCTTTTTGGACAGCCCCAATTAAAAAGGATTAGAGTAGTTTCCTTTATCCTTTTTGATTTTTTCTGTAAATTGCAGCAAATATTGCAGTTAAAAGAACGATTATAAATCCAATGACTAATACTGAATTTTTTATAGTGTCGTCTTTAATCGTGAAGCAGCTAAACAGATGATTACACTTAAAACCCAAGAATGCTGTTATATCAACATTCTCTTTTTTTTATTTGCGAACAATAAACATCTAAAATGGACTTTGAACTGCCCTTGTTTTGTTTTTTTGATCGTTCCGGGGAAGAGGCCAAAATCATTGTTTTCGATGCCCTAAGAAATGTTTCCCGGAAAAATGAAGCGCTGTTTCTTTCAGCGAAGACTTTTCATTTTTGATTTTCGCAAAAATGGCTTACAGATTTTCAATTTTTGCTAATATAAAAACATGTTTTTCTTCTCGAATTTTTGATCCATATTCGCTATAATTAAATTTGCTTTATTTTGAAAGAGAAGGAGATTGGGAAGGTTGACAAAGCAGCCGACAAATCTTGTGATAACCTTATTGAAAGTGCTCATTGCAGTGGTTGTTGTATTGGTTCTTTTTTATTTCATCGCCTTTAATGATGTCCTAGTCCGTTTTTTAACCTTGCTAATGAACGGATGTTTAGTCGTTCTCGTATTTCTTTTGTATCGAAAAATGGATCGGATTGGATCGGTCAATAAAGAGGGGAAAAAGGAGTTTGTTCAAAGCGATTGGATCAACGAGACGGAAATGATGAAAAAAGAACAGCAGTTAAATAAATTGGAGCTAGATAAAACACAATTATTGGAGGAGCTTTTGACGAGAGCGAATATCGGTGAAGAAGAAAAACAAATGTACCGACTTCGAATTCGCGAAAAGGAGAATGAAGCTTCCAAGTTGAAACAAGAGCTTGTGCTTATGAAAGACAGAGTTGCTCACTTGTTGTTGAAAAGAGATCCGGAGATGGAACGAATTGTTCAGATCCTCGGGGCAGAATTTATTTTAAACAGTTCGTTTGACGAACTCAACCAGAAGTTTCAACAGGTGCGCATACAACTGTCTGATGAGGCGATCCGCCATTTGCAAAGAGAGAATTATATTGATGAACATCTCCAGTTTACGAGGATCGGCTATCGAGAACTGCTCAAGACGGCTAAAAGATGACGCAACCAGCTTGTCATTTTGCAAACGATATGGTTTAATGTAATAAAATCAAAATTTCATAGAATCATCAACCACTAGGGGAGCCGGACGGCTGAGAAAGGCGATTGCCTTGACCCTTTGAACCTGATCTAGGTCATACTAGCGGAGGGAAGTGGTGCAGGTTATGCTTAAATCCGTTGAGGATCGTATATACTTGCCCGTTCCCGCCCGCATGGGAACGGGCTTTTTGCATGTTTAAACATATTTATTCGTAAGAAGAAGGTGAAGTTCAGCATGTTGAACGAATTGCTGAAACAAATTGATGAACGAGAACCGGAGCTTTTGGAGTTGTTAAAAACGCTTGTCGCTTTTAAAACTCCCAGCCCTCCGGCAAGAAACGCGAAAGAGGCGCAGCAGTTTATTGCGGAATTTTTGCAGAGAATCGGCTTTTCCATCGATCAATGGGATTTATATGAAAATGACCCTGTAGTCGTTGGAACAAAAAAAGGGAAAGCTCCCGACCGATTTTACAGCCTGATCATGAATGGGCACGTAGATGTAGCTTCAATTGAGGAAGGAGAGGAGTGGCTGACGCCTCCTTTTGAAGCAACGATCAAAGGGGACTATATATACGGACGCGGTGTGGCGGATATGAAGGGAGGATTGGCTGCAAGCTTGTTCGCTTTAAAATTGTTAGAAGAACATGGAATTGAACCAGGAGGGGATGTTATTTTCCAATCTGTCGTCGGTGAGGAAGTAGGAGAAGCGGGAACGAAATCTTGCTGTGAGAAGGGGTATCAAGCTGATTTTGCCCTTGTAGTGGATTCGAGCAATTGCGAAATTCAAGGACAAGGGGGAGTCATCACCGGATGGATTACAGTCGAAAGCCAAGAAACGTTTCATGATGCGACAAGAAGGCAAATGATCCATGCCGGGGGCAAATTGTTTGGAGCCAGCGCAATTGAAAAAATGATGAAAATAATTGAAGGCCTTCGCGAATTGGAGCAGCATTGGGCCGTAATGAAAACAAGCAAAGGGTTCCCGCCTGGTGCTGCGACGATCAATCCTGCCGTGATTGAAGGCGGAAGGCATGCCGCTTTTGTTGCCGACAAATGCTCCCTTTGGATTACCGTCCACTATTATCCTGAAGAACATTATAAAGATGTCATCAAAGAAATTGAGGAGCATATTTATTCTGTTGCCCAAGCGGATCCGTGGCTTAGAAAAAATCCGCCGAAGTTCAAATGGGGAGGCGCTTCAATGATTGAAGACCGCGGAGAAATCTTTCCTGCTTTTTCAATCGAGGAAGATTGGCCAGGCGTGCAAGTGCTGAAAAAAGCGCATAAACTTGCATTTCAAGAGGAGCCGAAATTGTCGATGTCCCCGACTGTAACGGACGGAGGCTGGCTAAGTGAAGCCGGAATTCCCGTCGTGTTATACGGACCAGGCACTATTGAAGATGCCCATGCTGTGAATGAAAAGCTGTCGATTACTCAATTAAAAAATTTCACAAAAGCGCTCGCAGCGTTTTTATATGAATGGTATCAGAAAGAAAAGCAGAAGCCTTAACACGAATAAGTCAAGAAAGGAGACTTTCCATGTTTACAGACCGCCTTTACAAAGCTGCCAAGCCCGTTTGGGAAGCTAGTTACAATCATCCGTTTGTCCAAGGAATCGGGCATGGTTCGCTCGAAATTGACAAATTCCGTTTTTTCATGGAACAAGATTATCTTTATTTAATCGACTATAGCCGTTTGTTTGCTCTTGGAAGTGTTAAAGCCCATGACTTGAAGACGATGACGATGTTTGCTGAGCTTCTTCATTCTACGTTGCATGTCGAAATGGATCTTCATCGGCAATACGCTGAACGAATCGGCATCCCAAAAGAAAAACTGGAAACTGTACAACCAGCCGCCACCACTGTTGCTTATACAAGCTACATGTTAAATGTTTCGCAGCGCGGTTCTCTGGCGGAACTAATAGCGGCTGTTCTCCCGTGCACATGGAGCTATTATGAAATCGGCACACGTTTAAAAGAGATTCCCGGCGCTTTAGATCATGAGTTTTATGGGGAATGGGTCAAAATGTACTGTTCTGAAGAATTTGGGGAGCTGGCGGATTGGCTGAAAGAATTAATGAATGAACTTGCGGAAGGAAAACGCGAAGAGGAGCTCAAAGCTTTAGAAGATATTTTTGTTATGACAAGCAAGTATGAATACATGTTTTGGGAAATGTCAGAGCGAAAAGAAATGTGGCCGATTGCCGAAAAGTAACAAGTTGATGTTGCCGCATGCATGGCACAAATGGCTGAGGGCGTAATCAATGTTCTGCGGTTATAAGATAAGAGGAATGAGCCGTAAAATTGGATATTTGGTCAAAAATTCTTTTTATACTTTTGCTGCGAGGGGGGAAAAGTGTGAAATTTACTGAAAAAATTAGAAAAGAGGCGGATCCGATTTGGCAGGCAAGTTTTGATCACCCATTTGTGAAAGGGATTGCCGACGGAACTTTGCCGCTTGAATGTTTCCGCTACTATGTTCTTCAAGATTCTTATTATTTGACACATTTTGCAAAAATCCAATCGTATGGAGCGGCTAAAGCAACTGATTTACATACGACGGCAAGATTGGCGGCGCATGCGCAGGGGACTTTTGAAGCAGAGTTATCACTCCATGAAACATTTGCAAAACAATTGGGCATTACGGAAGAGGAAAAAGCGAACTTCATTCCTTCTCCAACTGCTTATGCATATACTTCCCATCTTTACCGTGCCGCTCTCAATGGGCATTTAGGCGATATCATAGCGGCCTTATTGCCGTGCTATTGGCTGTATTACGAAATCGGGGAACGGTTAAAAGATACCAAGCCTGATGTACCAATTTATCAACAATGGATTTCCACATATGGTGGAGACTGGTTTAAACAGCTGGTAGATGAACAAATTGCAAGATTGGATGAAATAGCGGATCTGGCGACTGATGAAGATAAAAAGCGAATGAAGCAGCATTTTATTATCAGCAGCCAATATGAATTACAATTCTGGGAAATGGCTTATCAATTAGAGAAATGGAACATCCAGCCATTTCCGGTTGGAATGATAATGATATAGAAAAGGGGTTTTATGAATGAAAGGATTAAAACTAACCGATGTTCTCGTCACTATTGTCATATCGATCGTATTTGGGATTGTTTATAAACTTTGGGGTCCGCTTTATTATGCTGTCCAGCCAATCGGCTTGCATATCGACCAACTTATTTATGGCATGTGGTTTATTGCGGCAACTGTCGCTTATCTCATTATTCGCAAACCTGGGGTTGCTCTTTTGGCTGAAACAGCGGCGGCATCTGCCGAATTTATTGCCGGATCTGAGTGGGGGCTGGAAACTCTTCTTTTTGGACTTGTTCAAGGATTGTTTGCAGAAATTGTATTTGCGATATTCCGCTACAAAAAATTTCATATCGGTGTTGTTGTTTTAGCTGCAGCTGCATCGGCGCTCGGCTCATTGATTATGGACTTTTATAAAGGGTACATTGATGATTTAGTCTTTTGGAATTTATTGTTGTATATCGGAGCAAGATTTGTCGGAGCGATCATCATTGCCGGTGTGTTTGCTCATTATTTAGTGAAATCTTTAGAAGCAACAGGTGTCACAAATTTAGTAAGGCCGGCGTCGCAAAAGGATTATGATGCGCTGAAATAGAGGTGTCAATAAAATGGATGTCATCTGCCAAGTGAAAAACTTGCGTTTGAAATTTCCGGGAGAGGAATCCTTGCTTTTTAAGGATTTATCCTCTTCTTTTTATAAAGGGGAAAAAGTGTTGCTTCTCGGTCCTTCGGGCTGCGGAAAATCGACGCTTTTACAAGTATTGAGCGGCTTGATTCCGAAATCGATCGAAGTTCCGATGAAAGCAGAAAAAATTGTTGTTCCGCCATCATGGGGATATGTGTTTCAAGATCCCGACACACAATTTTGCATGCCGTATGTTGACGAAGAAATAGCTTTTGTATTGGAAAACTTGCAGGTCAAAAGAGAGGACATGCCTTTTCAAATCAGAAAATACCTTAAAATGGTCGGTCTTGAGTTTGACGATCCTCATATTCGTATTCAAAATCTTTCCGGCGGAATGAAACAAAGGCTGGCCATTGCGTCCGTTTTAGCATTAAACCCTGAAGTCCTTTTTTTGGATGAGCCAACGGCGATGCTTGACCCGGAGGGAACGAAATCGATTTGGGAGACGATGAAGCAAGTCGGCGAAGATAAAACAGTGATCATTGTCGAACATAAAATTGACTGCGTTCTCGACTTTGTGGACCGGATTATATTATTTAATCATCATGGACAAATCATCGCCGACGGACCGCAAGAGGAAATCTTTGCGAAATATAAAAGGGACATCCGTCAAGACGGGATTTGGTATCCTGGGGTATGGAAAGAATACCTTAGCGAAAACAAGGGGCGTTACCGAAAGCAATTAAACAAAAAAGAGGTTGTCCTTGAACTCAATCAGTTTAAAGGATACAGGAAAAAAGAGGTCAAAATCGAAGTCCCGCAAGAAAAAGTTTTTGCTGGAGAATGGATTGCCATTATCGGGAAAAATGGAGCGGGAAAAAGCACTTTTTTGCAAGCGCTGATGCAATTGCTGAAAACGACGGGTGAATATACGCTGTTGAATCAACCGGTTGAAAAGATTAAAAAGCTTTCGGATAAGTTGACATTTGTTTTTCAAAATCCAGAATTTCAATTTGTCGCTCATTCTGTTTACGAAGAAATCGCTTATGGGTTAAAGATTGAACGAATGAAAGAAGAAGAAATTCAAACAAAAGTGGAGGAAATGCTTGAATTATTTCAATTGCAAAAACATCGTCATCAACACCCGTACCAGCTTTCAATGGGGCAAAAACGAAGATTAAGCGTTGCAGCTTCCATTGTTAAAAAACAGCCAATTTTGCTTTTGGATGAGCCTACTTTTGGCCAAGATTCATTCAACACATTCCGTCTTCTTGAACTTTTAGAGAAATTACGCAATGAGGGAACAACGATCTTGATGGTGACGCATGACAGACAGATTGCAGAGCATATTGCGACAAGAATTTGGGTGGTCGAAGACGGAAAACTGGCAAAAGATGTGCATTTTTCACAGAAAGAGCCGGTGTTTTCTAACAACTAGGAGGATGGATGATGGAATGGGAATTCACAATGAAAGAAACGTGGCTGCACAAAATCAACCCGAGCGTAAAATTATTATTCATGCTTGTGTTATTTATAAGCGTGTTGTTTATCCATAATCTAAACTTTTTAATCAATTATACGATTTTTGCTTTTCTTTTGTTTCTATTTTTTACGGGTCATCCGTTGAAGCGCATCATGTTATTTTCACTGCCCTTCGTTCTTATTTTTGTCTCAACCTCTGCTTCCATGATCTTTTTTGGAAAAGGGCAGACAACTTGGTGGCAATGGGGATTGATTCATATAACGGAAGAAAGCTTTTATCGGGGGCTGCATTTGGGGTTTCGTGCACTGATCTTCGCTTTGTTCGGATTAACATTTTCATTAACGACAAGACCCGTTTTTTTGTTTTACTCGCTTATGCAGCAACTAAAATTGAAGCCTAAGTACGCTTATAGCTTTATGGCAGGAATCCGTTTAATACCAATCATGCTTGAGGAGTTTCAAACCATTCGCCAGGCCATGATCGTGAGAGGGGTGGAGCAAAAAATGGGACCAGCAAATTTTTTCAATCAATTAAAAGCATATTCCATCCCGCTTTTATCACAAAGTATACGCCGCGCCCATCGGATTGCTGTTGCTATGGAAGCAAAAAGGTTTTCAAATGAAACGAAAAGGACATTTTATTACGAAATCGGTTTTTCAAAATATGATGTTTTCTTTGTTGGTTATTTTTTGCTGGCCATTTTTCTCAGTTATTTTGCCAGTGTTGTATTTCCGTATGTTCCGATTACGGATGTAAGATGGGCTTCATAGATATATAGGAACATAGTTTGATTGGAGGTCCTTTCTAAGCAATCTTGAGGTTTTTAACGGTTGCTCTAGGTAAAAGGTAGAAAAATTGTTTTTCTATTATGGAAGAAGGTGAAAACTCCGGTTGAACTGGGTGTTCAACCGGAGTTTTTGGCTCATTCTACGAAAAAAATCACTTTTTTTCCATTTTCTCTAGTATTCTTTCATATTGTTTTTTCGTTTCTTTCTTCGTTTTATAGTTAATAATCAAATAATCATCGTCCTTAGCAATATATAAATACGGCTCATATCCTTTATAAACAAATAGCTTTCCTTTTCCGTAAGGCTCTTCTAATCGAAAAGTTCCTTTCAAACGACCGAATGCTGCAAAACCGTTATTTTTTACAACCACTTCCGGAAGTTCATCCATCAGCTTCACTTGGTCAATCTTATCTATTGGCCATTCCACACCATATAAACCTGACACTTTCAAATGACGTTCATCGATTACAACTTCGTTCTCTTCAAAACCGAAATAGCCCAAAATCGAAATGAACGCAAGGACGATCACCGCAACAATACTGGTAGTCCAATAATATTTTTTCCGCTTATGCTTTAGTTCGTATTTTTGCACATAGATCGAACCGCCGAGCAGCACGATGAGAAAGACCGCCAAGCCTATTTCGAATCCGTACGGAACCCTTAACAAAGCCAAAATAACCGAAATAATCAAAATGATGAACGTATAAAGAAGCAGTTTTCCTATCGCTTGTGTGTAGCCATTTTCAATTAATTGCTTCTGTTCTTCTTCAGGTCTATTGGAAAAACCCGATATCAAGCTGTAATCCTTTTTCTTTATGACTAAATACGCAAGCCCCCCATGAATGATAAGCGTGAACCCCATGATGATCAAAAAAGCGATTATATCAGTCGACACAATATTTCACCTCACTTTTTAAAAACGCTTTAAATTTTTTACGATCTTTGCCTGACAAATGTTTCACCCGAAAAAAAAATGGGATAAACATCTATTTCGAGACCAATTGGGAAAGCTGCAAACTGTTGAAAATTGCTTCGCTGAGGTAAAATGGATTTTTCAAACTTCTCTTCCTTTCCACAGAAAATTTTGAAATAATAATGGTAATGCAATATATGGAGAGGAGCAAACGTATGGTCATTGAACTTGAAAATGTTTCACTGATACGCAATAAAAAATACATTTTGCAAAATGTCCATTGGAAGGTTCACAAAGGGGAACATTGGTGTATTTTAGGCAGAAATGGAGCGGGGAAAACAGCGTTGCTCAATTTGTTAAACGGCTATTTGTTCCCTTCAAAAGGAACGGTTACAGTACTTGGATCTACTTTTGGCAAGACGGATTTTCGCGAGGTTCGGAAACAAATCGGCCTTGTCAGTTCATCGCTTCAAGAAAAAATTTACGGGCATGATCTTGTTGAAGAAGTCATTTTAAGCGGAAAATTTGCCTCAATCGGTTTGTATGAAACACCGGAAGAAAACGATTTAGAGGAAATGCGCACTTTGATGGCGCTATTCGGTGTGGAAAAACTAAGCGGACGTACATATGACAATCTTTCCCAGGGGGAAAAGCAAAAAGTGCTGATCTTGCGGGCGCTTATGCCTCAGCCCAAACTTCTCATTTTGGATGAACCGTGCAATGGCCTTGATATATTGGCAAGGGAAGAGCTGTTAACATTAATTGAAACAATTGCCAAAAAGCCAAATGCGCCAACGATTCTTTATGTGACACATCATGTGGAAGAAATTTTGCCATGCTTCACCCGTTCCCTATTATTAAAAGAAGGGAAAATTTTCGCTTGCGGAAAAACGGAAGAACTGCTTTCATGTGCACGGTTGTCGGACTTTTTTGAAGCGGGCATGGAAGTGGAAAATTTTCATGGCCGATATTACGCAAAGCTATTGGCAAAACAATGCTGACTGATTGTCAATAGGGGAATGAGAGCATCTGATCTGATCGGACAGATGCTCTTTCGTATTTCAGCGGAAAATCGCTTTTTCTTTTTTCAACATTCTTTTGATTGAACGGTCGACTTCTCTTAAAACGATTTCTTTATCGAGCGTTTTGATTTTTTGTTTCCCATTACAATTTCTCCATCGAAAAGGGTTGTTTCAGCATTATCTCTTTTAGGCAGAGTAAACAATCCTCGATAAGAAAAGTGTGAAAATGTTGCAAATTTAAGATCACCAAATCCGCTTTTTTACTATTTCAATACTGCCAATTCTTTTCTGCTTTTGCTCCACAAATGGTCGCCATTTCAAAGACCGCTTTCGCCTTTATCGCCGATGGCCTCAAGGATGCTGCAATCCTCGAAAGAAATTGCAGAAGAACAAAATCTGCTTCATGAAATCTTGGTTAGCGATGCAGACATGATTCGCAAATGTTCGAACTGATTGTCTGACTGGCTTTTTTGTCCCGAGTCACAACGGAATCAGCCACTCGCCGAAGGAATTTATCGAAGCGGTTCATTTAGAAAACGGCGTTAAGTTTTTAATTTATTATTTATATTAGGTTGGCATATTCAAAGAAAAGATTGTGGACGAAAAGAAATTTTTGCTGCTGCAGAATCATGACAACGAGGGCTGTGGAAGTCGACCCGAGAGTTTTGCAGGCGATGAGTACGTAGATTTTAGGCCAATTTGACCCTATGTTTACAGAAGTAATGGAAATCCTGGCGATATGTATTTCGTACCGACAACCAGTGGGCGTTCCCAGTTGATGGTACTTCCAGATCGGGTATTGAAGCGATGTGGTGTTCATCATTGACATGGTGACAAAGTGCTGATCCTGTTACAGCCAGCTCGGCTATACATTGATGTCCATGAACTTTTCCGAAACTGATTCAATGGACATCCGTAAGGCCTGCAAAGCGATTTGGATTGGATCGGCAAAAAGGTCAAAGTGCCAAAGGAAAAGAAGCAGATTTCGTGATTATTAGTTTAAAAGAACCCTTCACGGTGGAGAAAAACATAAGCATAGTTTATATGTCAACCACACATTTCCTTGCAAAATCATCGCGACATTACCGCGGGGAAAATGGTGTATGGCAACGGACTCATACGAGCTTCCAACCCTTTTTGCCGCTGGTTGAAAGGATGAGGTAAACATTATTATGGAGATGACAAGAATCCCTTCGAAAGAAGAGGGAATTCTTATCAATACCTTTCCCGTACCCTCCAAGACTTTGTCGAAAAATCTAAAAAGGCAGTTTGATAAGGCAAATAGAAGAGCAAACGGGTGTTCGTGAATAATGAGATTGTCTCTGTAAATAGTTTTGGTTCGTACTACAGTCTCTTTTTTTCTGTTTTTTTACCGAATGAATGAATGAACGATGATAGAATAATACCGATGGTCAAAATACATCCAAAAATAAAAAATGGAAGAGTTGTATAGCCTGCTTTTAAAGTCATAGTCGCTAAAATTGGACCGATGCTTGCTCCGATAAACAAAATGAAAATATAAATAGCAGTAGCTATGCCTTTTTCACTGCCGCCTAATTGCCCGATTAAAGCTATCATAGACGGTACGATTATCGCGATGCCCGACACAAAAAGAATGCTCATTAAAACGGTAAAAAGTAAGTTTTGGCTAAGCCCCATGGAAAATAATCCGATGATTGAACAAAAAAGACCGCTGTTCAGAACGTTTTTCATTCCAAATTTATCAATTAATTTTCCTGTTAAAGGAGATAAAAACATACCTGCCATCCCGGCAGCTCGCACATAAAAAATTCCTTGGTCATCAAATTGAAAATTCGTTTTTAAAAAATGTTCTAAAGATGTATACATGCCGACAAATGAAAGCAAAATCATAACCGCAATACCGTATGATAGCAGCAACGGTTTTTGTTTTAATGGAATTTTAAATTTTTTGATAATTGTCCAAAAATTAACATTTTCTTTTCTTATCGAATCATTCGGCAAAATGAAAAATAACAAAATGGTTGTTGCGAAATAAACGATACTTAAAACATAAAATACTAAATGCCAATTCATGAAAGCTTCTATGAAACTGCTGAATAACTGTCCGATAATCCCTGCCATTAAAAATCCTGAACTGATAAAACCAATTGTGGTCACTTGTTTATTTGGAGGAAACATGTCACCTACATAGGTCAAAGCCGCAGGTGAAAAGGTTGCGGCCAACATTCCTTGAATCGCTCTAAAGAAAAGAAGCTGGTTGAAACTATTTGATAAACCGATGGCAAACGTCACAACAGATAACCCAAGCAGCCCTGAAACGATCACTTTTTTCCGGCCAAAACGATCGGAAACCGGGCCAAAAATCAAACATCCAATTGCAAAAGCCATAGAAAATATGCTTCCAGTCCAGGCTGCTTCATTTGGTGTTATATGAAAAGTGGATACAAATATGGAAAACAAAGGGATCATCATATATAATGCACATAAAACAACCAAACCGGACCAAAAGAAAAGAAAGGTAATGACATTTGATTTTTCTGAAACGAGAAATTTCCCGCATTCCATTTCTTTCATTATTACTTTCCCTTTCTACAAAAGATTGAGTGCGAATTTTATTATAATCGTATTCAAACGTTCTGTGCAATTGATAAAACGTTAGTTTATGTAAAGTTTCTCGAGACGTTTTACCTAGTAGTTATGGCCTTGATTTTTGCACGCTCATTTCGGATCTTTTGTGATCGTTTTTTTGAAGTTTCACGCAGAAAATCATGGCCGCAAAATTCTTTAACAATGGAGCAGTTTTGCTTTTGAATCCGGAACATGTAATAGAAGTAGGAGGCAAAACGATTCCATAATAAAGAACCCGGAAACATTAATTTATTCTTTCCGTCAAAATCAAAAACGGTTGCTTGTCGACGAAGCGAAAGATATTTTTGGACAGGAAATATTCAAAAAATCAAAATCAACTGTCGTCGACCTCCAGTAGCGCACAAACCCCCGGGGATCGACGACTCTTTCAAATCTTCATTGAGCCCAAGAAAATCAAAGGATTGAAAAAATTTGCTCCCTTCGTTAAAATAAAAATAACTGTCAAGCATTAAAAATGAATTGCTTATTTAACAACGTTTTTTGGGGGTTTTTATCTTAACTATGAGGAATTGAAACTTCGATGTGCAAGCGTGTAGCTGGACTGTAGTTAATCGTTTTTATCTTAACTATGAGGAATTGAAACAATGCTAAGTATACAAGAGGACAATTACGTCTTGTTGTTTTTATCTTAACTATGAGGAATTGAAACCCAGTCAAATCGCTAACGTTGCCGGGGCTTTTTTTCGTTTTTATCTTACCTATGAGGAATTGAAACTTTCCACTCGGACTACTTCCATATCCCCACCAATTACGTTTTTATCTTACCTATGAGGAATTGAAACATGATGGAATAAACCGTAAACGTCATGGTTTTGTGATCGTTTTTATCTTACCTATGAGGAATTGAAACAAGACTTCTTCTTTGATCTTGTCGTGGTTCATTAGATCGTTTTTATCTTACCTATGAGGAATTGAAACTTGGCTTGTGCATATAGTTCCTGGCTCCATGTCAACCGTTTTTATCTTACCTATGAGGAATTGAAACCATCCAAACGAAAACACGCCGTTTTTATGTAAAAACACAGTTTTTATCTTAACTATGAGGAATTGAAACGATGGATTGTCCTCGATGTTCATGTATACCGAGATCGATGTTTTTATCTTAACTATAAGGAATTGAAACTAAGATGGGCAGTCAGATAGTGATATGCTCCCCTTAAGGTAGACAGATTAAAATATAAAAAATCTGTTTTACCTTAGGGGGAGTTTTTCTATGTATAAGCAATATACTACAGAGTTCAAACTTTAAGTTTTACTTGCATATGAGAACCGAGAATGTACTATTCAAGAGCTTTGTGAAAGGCATCAAATTACTAAATATTCTTTAAGGCAATGGATGAAGGAATTTGAGGAATTTGGAATAGATGGTTTAGAACGTTCAAATTCTTGGAAAGGTTTTAAGGAAGCAGCTGTAAAAGATTATTTATCTGGTGAATTCTCACAGTATGAGATTGTGAGGAAATATGGTATTTCAAGTAGATCGGTACTTCAACGATGGATGGAGAAGTATAATAGCCATAGAGATTTAAAGGATACGTCGAAAGGAAAGACAAGCTCTATGACTAAAGGAAGAAAAACGACTTGGAATGAACGGATACAAATTGTGCTTGATTGTTTAGGGAACGGAAAAGATTATAAAAAAACAGCAGAGACTTATGAAGTTTCTTATCACCAAGTATATCAATGGGTGAAGAAGTATGAAAATGGTGGAGAAGAAGCGCTTAAAGACAAACGAGGAAGAAAAAAAGAAGAAGCAGAGTTATCTCCAGAAGAGAAAATGAAACTGGAGATGAAAAAGTTAGAAAGAGAAAATGAGCGCTTACGTGCGGAGAATCTATTTTTAAAAAAGTTAAAGGAAATCGAAAGGAGGCGTTTTGAAGACAAGTATATCGCAATCCGGGAACTTCAATTGACTAATACATCACTTGGGTCTTTTTTGTAGATACTGTAATTTGGCTGTTCAATACTTTTAATATCCACCCCATACTTCTGTAACTCTCGATGAATCAACACTCTCACCATGTCAGAGCGCCACAACCGACTTGTGTTTAACACCACGACATACTTAATTGGGAGAGAAGAAAGGTGGGCTAACATCTCTTGTAAGCCCACCCTGTCCACTTCCAACGCTTCTTCATTCATTTTTGCCCCGCTGATTCCTTCATCTCTAAATATATGTATCAAATTCCAACCATGTTTTTCGCAATACGCTTGTATTTCCTCCTCTTGGTATTTCAAGCTATATCCATCTTTTGCTTGCCCCTGTGTCGAGACTCGTATATACCCGACAACATTCAATGTTACATCCCCCCGTTACGAAAATTACAATTTATGTAACGCTTGTTAACAATGACGAGTATTATACGACCGTCTCTAGTGAAAATACTATACAAAAGTAATTTGCCAGCTTTTTATTGTCACAGTCAGTTAAAAGTTTATACCCTCTTTCTTGCCACGAGAAAGCTTTCTCTCGTGTTTTAAAGCATACTCGAAGGGTATTAGTGTTGTTAATAGTTTCACCATGCATCACAGCCAAACTCATAGTAGGCGGAACCATTATGAAGTCTGAATTAAAATGTTGGTAAAAACGATATATAAATTTTCTCGTAATTGCACTTTATTATTTGATACATCTGTTAGTTTTAAAATAAAAACCTTGAAAGGCATAAAGCCAATCAAGGTTCGATTCTTATTCACTATGAACTTCAAAACAAAAATATCCAAAAGCTAAATCTTCGTCTTTTAATTGCATTTTTCTTTTAGCAATATCAAATAACCTCGGTAAAAGCGTATGTAAATAATCACGATATTTTTCTAATGATAGCTTAAAACTCTCTACATCATTGTGTTGACATAGTGGATATAGTATTTTCCCCATCTCAAATTGCTCAGTAGACACACTTGGATAATGCGCATCCAGGCAATCTAAAATATGTTCTTTCAGTTCTTTCTCATCGAACTGTTCCCTACATTCCAAATAAAACATATATTCATCGAATTCAATCTGCATATTTACCTTTTCATTAATATAAAATGGATTAATTCTTAAATATTCTGTCGTTGAATTGGATTCAATTATTTTTTCTAAAATAATTTTTAAATCTGTAATTGTTGGATAAAGCCTATATTTTCCGCTGTGATATGTTGTATATTCATAGACTATCTCGTTAATTTTGCCTTCTTTTTTTATTATCATGAAATCACCTCCTATTTAGAAAACGTAGGGTCAAATAGCCAATTTGATTTATTTAAATCCGAAACCTGTATTACTTTCCCTGTACCATCATCTACTGCAACATAGTGTATCTTATCTTTATAGTATACAGTTACTGAGTTTCCTGTATATTTGTTTACCGATTTAGCAGTTTTGTATGGATTGTTTATTGTTTTAGCTATACTTTCTTTAGTCCATCCACGCTGAGCAACTTGATTTTTATATTTTGGCTTTTTAAACTTATCGCTAAAAACAATATCTTTTGCACTTATTTTACCCGTACCCTTAGTGCCAAGTTCAACGCCATCGTTGTCTGCTTTACCTCCGCCTAGATTTAACCCCGTCTTCTCACTTAGATAAGCTCGAACTTTATTCTCCAATCCATTGGTGTTTTCGGGCGGAACCTTAACGTTCTCAATCCCTTCCATGGCGAATCCCATTTGCCGGTAAGGGATTGTATTTTTCAAATTGGTCAAGGCGTTGTCTACGAACCGGTCGGCTTTCAGTGCACTATTTGCGCTTTTGTTTTTCAAATGGTGCGGGATTTCTTTTGCCCATGCTTTGGCACTTATGATGCGGGCCGATATGCTGTTTTCCGCATGGACAACCAGATCGAAGGCACGTTGTGATCTTTGGTGCAATCCAGCTTTCAAGCTTGTAAATAGCTTGGGATCCATTGCTTCTCGTAGAAGCGCGAAACGGGCGGCGCTGCTGAATCTAGAAAGCGCGCTGACGCCAGGAACGATATCCAATGGAGCGAGGACACCACGGAATACTCTTTCGCCTGTTTTCAACTCTCTCCCTGAAATCCAGTCTTTTCCGGAAACGGCTGAACTTAATTCCAGTGTACCATAAGTTGCCCCCAATGCCATCCCTGCTGGCGGACAAATAAATGAGACGCCGACAATCACGGCAAGCGCCGCTATTTGTCCCCAGAATTCTTTGTTCAACAGTCTGTCTTTGATCGATTCATACTGAAAAGCTCGAGAATTCAATGCTTTCTGTATATATTCCTGTTTCGAAAAATTTGCTTTAGGGTTCAGTTCTTTCCATGAAGCGTATTCCCGTTCCATCAGCCTGGCATAGTAGTTGCTGCCGCTGAACAGATCTTCCAGTCCGACCTCAGCTTTCGGCACTTCGATTGTTTGTTGTGTGCCGTATGCTTCGGGAGAGACGACCGTTTTTTTGGCGCCAATGTGATTTTTCGTTTTGATCTTTGATATGGATAAGTTGTGCATCGCTTCGACAAAAGCATCGATCTCTTGATAAAACGGATCATCGATGGTGCGGCCAACAATCTCTCCGACACGGCTGCTAAAGCGGTGCAAAACGAGATAATCTTCATATAATTGTTGATATTGTTTTTTTCGGTCTGTGTGGGTGAAAGAGATGATACCGTCTGTGTCATATTTGGATTAAAACGGATGGATCAGGTAAAATGGTTGATACAACATGGATTTCATTGTCGGCAGGCAAACTTTGAAATCTGTTTTAAACGGAAATAAAAAAGAGTCGTCGACCCCCAATCGTGCAAAAATCCCCGGGGATCGACGACTCTTTCAACTCTTTATTGAGCCCAAGCAAATCAAAGATTTGATAAAAATTCCACTTTTCGTTAAAATAAAAAATAACCAGTCAAGCATTAAAAATGAATTGCTTATTTAACAACGTTTTTTGGGGTTTTTATCTTAACTATGAGGAATTGAAACATCTTTTGCAATAAGATTCAAGTGTTTCGCAACCATTGTTTTTATCTTACCTATGAGGATATTTTGCATTTTCTTTTAAGTGGTTTTCAGTTTTTGTGGAAGTATTTTTTTGGTGCGACTGTAGAGTGAAATTCGGAGGCTATAAAAATAGGAGATAAGGTTAAAACATTGATTTTTTGCAGAATTTGCAGAAAAATCGATTTAAAATAATGCTTCTAGCAATTCTTATTCCGCAAAAAACTTATGGACTCCGGCAGATGAGCCAATCTTTTGCCGGAGTTTTCTTTGTAAGATTAGATCGTCAATCATCCGCTGCAACTGTTATATGCTGAAAAGTGGTTGTGTCAAATAGTCCCAAATCCGTAATTTTAAGCTCGGGAATGACAGGCAAACTTAAAAAAGAGAGCGTTAGAAAAAGGTTAAAGTGCCGGTATTTGCATACTTCTAAGAGAGCGTTGTTCACCTCGTTCAGCTGACGGGCCACGGTATCATAATCCTGATCAGACATTAACCCGCCGATGACAAGCGGCAAAGAGGCGAGCGGCTTTCCATTCTTTACAACGACAAGGCCTCCGCCGATCTTCTTTATTTCTTGAATAGAGCAGATCATATCCTCATCGTTTGTGCCGGCAACGATTAGATTATGGGAATCGTGGGCGACGGTTGTGGCAACCGCACCGCTAGTTAAGCCCAATCCTTTCACAATGGCAAGGCCGATGTTGCCAGTGTTTCTGTGGCGCTCGAGCACAGCAAGTTTTGCCAAATCTTTTTCAACGGAAGGGACGAAGCAAGAACCGTCGCTCGGAACTTCCATCATTCTCTTGACCGTTTCAATTTGATTTGGAATGATTTCGATGACATGTGCTTTTTGATTGGTTTTCACATGGATGGCCAAACGTTCTTTTGTTACTTCGTTTATGTTTAGATGAACGGAATTTGTTGATAAAACGGGCCGTTGTTTTGCGGTTGCTAAACCTAAATATCGGCCGTTTTCAGCAACCACTTTTCCGGCTTTCAAAACTTTTGCAATTGGCAACGTGTCTAAATTGTCGACTATCAAAAAATCAGCTGCATATCCGGGTGCTATCGCTCCTTTTTGCGATAATCCGAAACATTGGGCGGCATTAATCGTTGCCATTTGAATTGCGATGAGAGGATCAAGTCCGTGTTCGACGGCGAGACGAATATGATAATCAATGCTTCCTTCGGCAATCAAGTCGTCTAAATGCTTGTCATCCGTGCAAAATAAACAGCGATGACTGTTTTTTTCATTGACAACGCCGATTAAATCAGGCAAATTTTTCGCAGCCGATCCTTGGCGGATCATGACGTACATCCCGCGAGAGAGCCGGTCTTTTGCTTGTTCTTTCGTCACGCATTCATGATCAGTTTGGATGCCTGCTGCTCTGTAGACATTGATACCTTCTGCCCCTAGGCCTGCTCCGTGTCCGTCGATTTTATATGCTGATGCCGTTAAAAGCTTGTCAATGATGTGGTCATCTAAATTTTGAACACCGGGGAAGTCCATCACTTCCGCAAGTCCGAGCACGCGGGGATGCTTGTAAAAAGGTACAAGTTCCTCGTTGTTTAAAACAGCACCGGCATTTTCAAATGAAGTTGCTGGGACGCAGGAAGGCAGCATGCAATACACATCTAAATCTAAGCCTTCTGAATCCTCCAGCATAAAAGAAATGCCTCGCGTTCCTTCGACATTGGCAATTTCATGTGGATCTATAATAACGGTTGTCACGCCGTGGGGCAAAACCGCTTTAGCGAACTCCTTTGGTGTGACCATCGAAGATTCAATATGGACATGGGAGTCGATGAAACCTGGTACGATGAATTTATTCTCGGCATCAATGATGTTTACCCCATCATATTCTCCGATTCCAGCAATCACTCCGTCCGCAATGGCGATGTCTCCATTCATTATCTCTAAATTGAAAACATCGACAATTTTTCCGTTCTTGATCACAATGTCTGCCGGAATTTGTTTGCTTGCCACTTGGATTCGTTTCTTTAAAATGTTTTTATCCATTCTCACTTTTCCCTTCTGTAGTAAACTCGAGCGTTGAGTTTGACAGGGAGAGTTGTGTATCATCTCTCGTAGTCAAACTATTTACGGTAGTTTGGTAGAAACGTTTGGACCGTATTTCCAAACTTATACGAGAAAATCATTCGTATTTTTAAAAAGAGATTATACGACTCTGATCTAAACAAAGCAAGATGATTGTTGCATTTTTTAACAAATTTTCGAAATGAGCAAAAAGAAGAGAAACGGTCATGCTTTTTTTCTGCCGGTAAAGCAAAAGTTGAGAATCACTGTTTCTCGGGAGGGCCGCAACAAATTCGTTTTAAAAATTAGGAAGAACGACTCCTCCATAAACAAAGGATAACATAATAAGAATGGCGGGGTGCACCTTCCATTTTTCTAATGCAAAGAACGATACAGCAGCAATGATAAGTGATTGGATTATCCCGAGCGAATGGGCGGAATCTTTCATCATTTCCCAAGTTAAAAGCAGCATCATGACCGCAATAACAGGCTGGACAAGCAAGGTCATTCCTTTCACAACTAAAGATTCCCGGTGGCGCTGAATCAGTTTTAACAACAGAATCAAAGCGAACGCTGATGGAAATACAGCTGCAAACAAGGCGATGAAAGCCCCCGACCAGCCGTAAACATCAAAACCGACGTATGCCGCAATCTTCGTTGCAATTGGCCCAGGCAAAGCATTTCCCAGTGCGAGCATATTGGAAAATTCAGCATTTGTCAGCCATTTGTAATGATTGACAATTTCCTCATACATGAGCGGAATAGAAGCGGGTCCTCCTCCATAACCGAGTATGTTGGCCAAAAAGAACCCGATGAATAAACTGATCCAAATTTTCATGCCGACATCTCCTTGCTTTGGCGCTTCCGTTTTAAATGGAAAGCTCCGTATGTTAAAAACAGCAGAATCACAATGGCAGGATGAATCGAAATCACCTGCAGCAGGCAAAACGAGACAATCATCAAGAGGACGCCCAGCCATTTTCCCAATCCTTTCATGGCCTTTGAAGAAAATTCGTAAGCCATCTGCCCGAGCATGGCGGCAATCACCGGCATTACAGCTGCAATCATACCGTTGATCACAGGTGAACCGCTTAAAGCCGTGACCATTTTGAACAATAAAATCATGGCTAAACAAGTAGGCAAAATATGTGCCGCAACGCAAATAAAAGCGCCTAATGCCCCTTTTTGTTTATATCCTAAGTAAGCGGCCATTTTTGTCGCGATCGGTCCGGGTAAGGTATTGGCAATCGCCAATATTTCAGCAAATTCTTCATCTTTTACCCAATGGTATCTGGAAACGGCTTCATAACGGAATAACGGAATGACGGAAGGTCCGCCGCCGAATCCGAAAATTCCGGTTCTCAGCATGGCCATGATAAGATTTTTATAAGATGTTTGCATGTTCCTCCTCCTCATCCATTATAATTTCATTCCCATGCGGCTCTTGTATCGTTTAATGAGAATTTGACAGTCAACACTGACGACACCGCGCATAGGATATAATTTTTTAGTTAAAAATTTTTCCATTTCTTGATTATTTTTAAAGATTCCATGCATGTGCAGCTTGCTTGGCCCGGTCATATGATACAAGCTTGTAACAGCATGTTCCTCTGCCAATTTTTGTGCCACTTCCTCCAAATACTGCGGTTCTACTTCGACATTAAAAAAGGCGGAAACATGCATGCCGATTTTGGTTGGATTGATCACCGTCGTAAATTTTTCGATAATTCCTTTCTCGATTAAGTTGTTTATTCTCGCTTGAACAGCAACCCGTGACAAACCAATTTCTTTTCCTAAATCCGTATACGATATCCGGCTGTTTTCGTGCAGCATCTCCAATATCCGCTTATCAACGTCATCAATGTCTAAATTCGGAATGTTGTACTCAAATGCCATAAAAACCACCTTTGATTTCGTTTTGTTAATTATCGAGAAACAAAACTTTCTTTTAGTATACAAAATATATTTTATTATTTCTATAAAAAATAAAAAAATATTTTTTATTTACGAAACGAAAAAACTTTGTAAAAAAATTTAACAAATTCAAGGATCTTTCCTCGGCAGCTTTCTATAATGGAATCAAATTTTTGAAAAAAGCTTGCCAGAGGTGAAGAAAATGAAACGCACACATCCAGCTATCGTTATTTTCTTATTTTTTCTAGGATGGGTATTTATGTATGCAGACCGGAATATTTTGTCGCCAGTGATGGGAGAAATAGGTGAACAATGGAATTTAAACAATGCTCAATTAGGTTTAATGTCCACTGTGTTTTTCATTACATATGCGGTCATGCAAATTCCAACTGGTTTTTTGGCTGATCGTTTTGGAAGGGTGAAAGTTTTAGTAATTGGCTACACATTATTTGGCATTACCACTTTTTTGAGCGGATTGGCCTCTTCTTTTGCTTTGTTTTTGTTGATGCGCGCTTTAACAGGTATTGGAGAAGGAACCTATTACGGTTCGCAATACGGAATTTCCTCCAACATTACCCCTAAAAAATACAGAGGCCTCGTTTCGGCAATAATCAACAGCGGAATGGCTTTTGGCATTTCCCTAGGTTTTATTGCCGCAAGCTACTTCACGTACACCTTAAACAAAGGATGGCAATTTTCATTTTATCTATTTGCGATTCCAACGATTCTTGTTGCCATCTTGATAGGATTGTGTGTTCGCGATCAATCCGGCCATGAAAAAAAACAAGAAGTTTCCAATGTTCAAGATGGCCAAAGCTTAAAACGGCTGTTTACAAAAAATCATCTGTTTGTCTATATTCTCATCTTTTGCTCTTTATATGGATTTTTCGGAATGCTGACTTGGCTGCCTTATTATTTGCAGACGGTAAAAGGGGTAGCCGGTTCGCAAACAGGGATCATATCTTCTTTAGTGCCGTGGGCTTCGATTCCGGGGGCTATTTTCTTCGGCTATGTTTCAGATAAAGTAAAAAATAAAAAGCCGTTGATCATTTTTTTAGCTGTTGCTGGAGCTGTTTGCCAATTTGTCATCCCTTATGCGGAAAATTATTCGTTGCTGATAGCAGGATTAGTTTTTTACGGGCTGCTAGGAAAACTGGCACTCGATCCCGTATTAATATCATATATGGCTGAAATTACGCCGTCTTTTATGTACTCAAAAGTGTATAGTTTTTTCAATTTCAGCGGAATGCTTTCTTCGATTTTTGCCCCTTATATTACGGGCTATTTTGCCGATATCACCGGGAAGCTTGAAATCGGTTTTTATTTGTCAGGTGTTTTGCTAATCATCGGCGCAGTCTTATTTCTATTTACGGAAAGTTCAAATCGCATGTCCGATTTCGTTCAAAACAACAAACCGAGGGAGGAACAAGCAATATGAGTCAATCAATGATCGGAACCAAAAATATGGTTGTCAGTCCGCATTATTTGGCATCAGCAGCTGGCAGCCGCATACTGCAAAAAGGGGGCAACGCCTTCGATGCAGCGGTAGCGGTCAGCGCCTGCTTAGCAGTCGTTTATCCGCACATGACAGGGATCGGGGGAGATTCTTTTTGGCTGTTTTACAGCAGGAAGGATCAAAAAGTTCGTGCGTATAACGGCAGCGGCCGTTCCGGCTATAACGCCACGCTTGAAAAATACGAAGGTTTGTCCGCCATTCCGTATCGAGGCATTCAAAGTGTTATCACCGTGCCGGGAATGGTTGACAGTTGGGATGCCATCATAAAAGAATACGGAAGACTTTCATTGGCGGAGGTTTTAGAGCCTGCTATCGAATATGCGGAAAATGGATTCCCTTTTTCCAAAGATCAATATGTCAACACGCAAAAAAATGTTCAAATTCTGCGAGAATTTCCGGAAACATCATCAATTTTCCTGCCTGATCATCGGGTTCCGAACCTGAATGAAAAATTTATCCAGAAACAACTGGCAAATACTTTGAAAGAATTGGCAGAAAAGGGAAGAGATTATTTTTACAAAGGCAGTTTAACAAAACGCATTGTATCGAGTCTTCGAGAAAAAGGCGGGATTTTAATTGAAGATGATTTTGCGGATCATCAAGGAGATTGGGTCGAACCGCTGAACGGAACATACCGTGGTTATACAATATATCAAGTTCCGCCCAATTCGCAAGGCTTTGTCGGGATAATGGCGTTAAATATTTTAGAAAACTTTGATTTTAAAACGATTCCGCACGGTTCTTTTGAATATTATCATCTATTGACAGAATCTTTGAAAAAAAGTTTTCAAGATCGCAACCAAGTATTGACAGATCCCGACTTCTATCAGATTCCGCTTGATAAATTGTTAAGCAAAACATATGCGAAAGAGCTGGCCGATTCGATCAGTCTTACAAAAGCAAGCGAAGTAAAGACGCAGCCTGTTGGGAACGACACTGCCCATGCGGCTGTCATGGATGAAGAGGGGAATGCGGTTTCCTTTATACAAAGTCTTTATTTTGAATTCGGTTCATGTGTTGTTGCTGGTGACACAGGGATTTTGATGCAAAACAGAGGATCGTTCTTTTCCCTTGATTCGTCGCATGTCAATTGCTTGGCGCCGAGAAAAAGAACGTTTCATACGCTGATGCCTGCAATGGCTTTTAAAGATGGAAAGCCGTATATTTTATACGGAACACAAGGAGGAGAAGGACAGCCGCAAACACAAACAGCTATCATTACAAGAATGATTGATTATCAAATGAGTCCTGCAGAAGCAATATATGAGCCAAGGTTTGTGTGGGGAAGAACGTGGGGAGAAGAGACGGAAGAATTGAAGATGGAAGGCCGCATCTCAAAAGAAGTCATCGAATCGATGATCAAAGCTGGCCATCTTGTAAAAGTAGTAGATGATATTGATAAAATTATGGGACACGCCAATGCCATATTAATGGATGAACAAGGCTTTTTACATGGCGGGGTTGATCCGAGAGGAGACGGTGCGGCAATCGGATGGTAATGGGTCTGCATGAAAATGCGGTCTGTTATTTGACAGGCGAACTTACGTTTTTCTGCAAAGCGGAATGAAAAACGCCCACATTGGGCTGGGGATTGCAGCTATTATCCGCTGAATATGGATGTCAAGAGAAAAGCTTTCAGCAAGGGCAAAACCTGCAGAAACAATGAAGGATCTGCAGGTTTTTATCATATGAATGCATTTTGAAGAAGCCTCAAACCTTCTTCATTTTTTTGTTCACAGCTGAAACAGACAAAAACAAAGCGGGCAGGAAAGTAGGTGTGCCGTTTTCTTTTTTGCTAAAATAAAGACAAAAAAATGGATAGACGGGAGAGAAATAATGGCAAAGGTGAAAAAAACAAATGCCATGCGGATTTTAGACCGGCACGGCATATCTTATAACATATATACTTACGAACAAGAAGATGGAAAAATCGACGGGATATCGGTAGCAAATAAGATTGGGAAAGATGTCAAGTACGTCTATAAAACATTAGTCGCTCAAGGGGCGTCCAAAGAGATTTACGTTTTTGTCATCCCGGTTGCCTGTGAATTGGATCTGAAGCTGGCGGCAAAAGCGGCCGGAGAAAAAAACATCCACATGATACCGGTCAAAGACTTGAATAAATGGACAGGTTACATCAGGGGAGGGTGTTCTCCCATCGGCATGAAAAAACATTATAAAACATTTATTGATCAAAGCGCCGAACAACTTGAAGCGGTGGTTGTCAGCGCTGGAAAAATCGGCATGCAAGTAGAGTTATCGGTAGAGGATTTACAAATGTTAACAAAAGCACAGTTTTGCAGCTTGATTCGATAACCGGCGAATGATGTTTGGATGAAGTATGTCGGCTGAAACAATACGAGGTTTGAAAGAATCCTTGAAGATCGGGGATTTTGCTCGATGAAGGGCATTTTGCAATAAGCCCGATATGATAGAAATTGTTTGATGAAATGAAAAGAATGAAGTAATGAATAACATCTTTTGATGGAAATAATTGAGTTGAAGACATGTGGACATAAAATAAAGATAAATGTCGTCGACCTCCTGTAGTGCACAAACCCTGGGGGATCGATGACTTTTCCATTTTATAAAAAATCAAAGCAAACCTTTGCAAAATTACACAATAGACAGTATTGATAAAATTTCCTCCTTCAGCAATAATCAAATTAACGTAAACACTCAAAAATAAAACATTTTTGGGGTTTTTATCTTACCGATGAAGAATTGAAACTTCGCTTCCATTGCCGCCTTACGCAGTGACCTATAAACGTTTTTATCTTACCTATGAGGAATTAAACGTGACTTTGTAGAATTTCGCCATTGTTAAGCTCCTGATCAAAAACACCACTATAAGTTATTTCAAGTTCATAAAAATCCCAGCAGCAAGGCTCATTTTTTGACATTCAATCAACAAAATACTGCATTTCATATCCATATTTCATCTCTGCTCTTTTTCCTAAAAATTGGCTTTGAAAAATCAGCAAACGAAACTCGTCAAAAAGCCGTAACCCCTTTTCGGAATACGAGTATGAAGAATCAGCAAGAATAAGATGTTGGAAACTTCTCTTATTCTTATAAGTTATCGTTTTGGAATATTCGCCAACAGAATCTTGCACTTAGAATCAGTTGAGAATGTACGTTCTTATATAGTATGATAGAATAGTTATCTAGTTTCCATTTTGTTAAAAGGGTGTTTTGACATGAGTTCAGAAATTGCATCAACTGACACAGTGAGAACGTTTCAATATGGGGATAATCTCAAAGTAAAAATTGAACAAAATGACTGCATTTCCTTTTTACGTTCTTTAGATGATGAAAGCATCGACTTAATTGTAACAGACCCTGCTTATTCAGGAATGAATAACAAGCTGCAGTTGGGAAAGGGCAGGATCGTCGGCGAATATAAGCAAAAAGGAACGGAAAATGGAAAATGGTTTGCGGAGTTTGAAGACAGTGAAGATAATTATCATGTCTTTTTGCAAGAATGCAAACGGGTGTTGAAAAAAGATACAGGACATATATACATCATGTTTGATTCGTTTTCTTTATTAAGCCTAGGGCATTTGGTGAGGGATCACTTTGATGTAAAAAACCTCATCACTTGGGATAAAGTCAATATGGGCATGGGTCATTACTTTAGAAGAAGGCATGAATATATCATTTTTGCGACGAATGGAAATAACCGTAACATCCGAAACAGATCCTTTCCGGACGTATGGCGGTTTAAAAGAATACACAATGCCAAATATCCGACCCAAAAACCGGTTGAGTTGTTCCAAGCGATGATTTATGCAAGCGCCGAACAAGGGTTTACGGTTTGCGACCCGTTTTTAGGGAGCGGTTCGTCAGCAATTGCAGCAATCATAAACAATTGCCATTTTATCGGCTGTGATATCGCCGAGAGATCGATTCAAGCAGCAAACGAGAGAATCCAGCATTTTATCGAAAAAAATGAAGACATCTTTCAACCAAAACCAAGCTACATAGAGGGAGAAAAAATATTTTGGCAATAAGGGACAGGTGTTAAAATAAAAATGGCATATTTGTATAAAACTCATTCATTATTCTTCGTTACTTCACCAAGAACTCCGTTTAAAATGAGACCTGAAATCGATTTGCTTGTGCAACATTTTTCAGGAAAACCTTGGAATGAAGAGACGCAGCTGGCTTTTGCCAAAAAATTATCGCAGGCTCCTTTTTTTGAAGGAGGAACATCGTTAGATAGTGCATTTTCAGCCAGGGATCGGATTAATAGAGCGCCAAAAGCATTTGGTTTTGTTGATTTATCTCCAACCGTTCAATTGACGGAAGCGGGGAAAGCGTTTTTAACAAGCAAAAGACCGCATGAAATTTTTACGAGACAGCTTCTCAAGTTTCAACTGCCCTCCCCTTATCATATCGATAAAGATACGAGCAGATTTTTTGTGAAACCGTATTTGGAATTGCTGAGGCTGATTTATGAACTGGACGGATTGTCGAAAGATGAGATCAGCATTTTTGTATTGCAGCTAACCCATATACATAAGTATGAAGCGATCAAGCAAAAAATTATTCAATTCAGGGATGAAAAGAAAAAGCTGGATCGGTCAAAAACAAGTTATAAACGGTTTGTGAACGAAATTTTCGAAAAAGAACTGTTAGAAATTTATGCGGAAGAAGTCAAACAAAAAAAATTTAAAACAAGGGAATCAACAGAAAAGTCACTAAAAAATTTTCTTTCAACCAAGAGAAGAAATCATAAAGATTATACGGACGCTTCATTCCGTTATTTGCGGGCAACCGGTTTAGTAACTCTTGAACCTAAAACCTTTAAGTTGGTGATTCCGAATGAAAAACGAAACGAGATTGAATTTTTGCTTGAAAACGTAAAACGGGAACCGATTTGGTTTGAAAACGAACAAGAGTTTAAAAAATATTTATTTGATTCCGCTTCACCTGAGTTGTTAACCGACAATAAGGCGGAACTGATAAAGAGCATAAAAGAGCATGAAAACAATGAAGAAAATATAGCAAGTCTTGATATTGAAAGCTTAAAAGACATACGAGACAAGCTTATAGAAGAAAAAATGCAGAATACGGTTTTGCAGCAAGTTGCAACATTAAAGACTTATAAAGAATATCCTGATATTGTGCAAACATTTAGAGATATTGCTGTCAGAGACGTTGTAGATCCGTCTTTAATGTTTGAGTGGAATGTTTGGCGTGCATTTACGATGTTGAATGACGGTAAAATACACGGCAATTTCCGATTTGATGAAACGGGTATGCCGTTATCGACTGCTCCTGGAAATATGCCCGATATCATATGTGAATATGAAGATTTTGATCTTTTAGTGGAAGTCACTTTATCTACCGGCCAAAAGCAGTATGAGATGGAAGGTGAGCCTGTTCCAAGACATCTTGGAAACCATAAAAAACGAACCAACAAAGATTCGTATTGCCTTTTCATTGCAAACACTCTCAATCCCGCAACATTGGCGCACTTTTTTTATCTTCACAAAGTTCCCATTACCTATTACGGCGGAACTTCCAAAATCATACCGATGCAATTGTCGGATGTAATAGAAATGTTGAATTGCGCCTACCGCGTTCAAACAAAACCTACATCGGCGACAATAAAAGCTTTTGTACAACATTTATCAAAAAGAGCAACAGAACTTGGTGATGAGAATAAATGGTATGAAGAAATCAAGCAACTTGCAAAAAAATGGACATCTCTTGATTGCGCCAACTGATAATTGGATTCATAAGGGATTACTGGCGTTTCTATCATTGCAGGAATTTGTATAGCAGGATATTTTACAGCTTCTTTTTGTTCAGCTGATGAAAAATTGGGAGTAACATTTGGCATAAACAAAATATGAATCTATGACAAATCGGTCATTGTATGGCGTAAATAGATTTCAAACAAGGCGAGTGGTACGTTTTGAAAAAAATTGTATTATTGGTTCTAATCGGATTTCTGCTGTTTGCAGCAGTAAAATTTGTATTCGAACTTGGAAAAGGCAACCAAAATAATCGTAACGTCGCAACAAAGAGTTTTGCAACAGAAGAGTTGCCGATCATTATTGCCCACCGCGGGGCAAGCGGATATGCGCCTGAACATACATATCCTGCCTACAATAAAGTAATTGAAATGGGAGCGGACTATTTGGAAATTGATTTACGGATGACGAAAGACGGCAAGCTTGTTTCCATGCATGATTCGACTGTCGACCGCACGACGAACGGACATGGTGAAGTGAAAGATCTAACACTAGCTGAAATCAAAACATTTGATGCCGGGAAATGGTTCAATCAAAAATATTCGTCAGAAAAAGTGTTAACGTTAGAAGAAATCCTTTCAAAATATAAAGACAAAGTAAAATATTATATAGAAACAAGACCTGTCGGCAAACAATTAAAAATGGAAAAGCAATTGGTCGATCTTTTGCATCAGTACGATTTAGTCCGCAAGAAAAAAGTAATTGTTCAATCTTTTTCTGAAGCTAGTTTGAAAAAAGTGCATAAACTGGACAAAAACATACCGCTCACACAATTAATTAAGAACCAAAAGGTTACAAACGAGGATATCAAAAAATGGAAACAATATGCAACCTATATCGGATTGGACGCCAATCTTATTGATCAAGACTTGTTAAAAAAACTATATTTGCATGGATTGAAAGTGCATGTATTCTTTTTGGAAACAGCAAAAGAGAAGAGAGAACAAGTTAGGGTAATAAAACTTGGTGTCGACGGTATTTTTACAAACTATCCCGATTATTCTATTGAAGCAAGTTTGATGAAAAACAAACTTTGATTGCAGGCTTTTTTGCGTCCGCTGTTTCAAAGCTAACGAAAATCAAGTTAATCGGAATTGCCTTTTTTTGCAAAGTCCTGCGTGACAAAAGCGGCGTATTTTGTAAATGAGAAGTAATGAACAAGGAGAGCCACAAAGTTTGGTGGACACTTTCAATATTCCATTTTTCAACAAGCAATCAACAAGGATTTTGTGTGATAGAGGATTTTTACTGTCTGTCATTAGCAAGTTTTGCTTGCCTATCAAATTCCCGATTGTCTCTTTTTACTAAAAGATTAGAGCATGATCGGGTTTTTTTATATTTACAAATAGGAACATATGTTCTATAATTTTTTGTAGAGATTTGTTTTATACTTGCCGGACAAATGACAAAAAATGTTATAATATAAGAAACGCTTGGAGGTAAGAGGGATGGAAAAAATTTTAAAGCAGTTTTTCGATCAATTTAACAGCCGTTTTGACAGCCTCCAAACACAATTGACGGAATTAAACAATGGACAAAAACTAGTCGAGAAACGCTTGGACAGGTTGGAAAAAGGCCAACAACAGATGGAAAAGCGGCTGGATGGATTGGAAAAAGGCCAGCGGCAGATGGAAAAGCGGCTGGATGGATTGGAAAAAGGCCAGCGGCAGATGGAAAAGCGGCTGGATGGATTGGAAAAAGGCCAGCAGCAGATGGAAAAGCGGCTGGATGGATTGGAAAAAGGCCAGCAGCAAATGGAAAAGCGGTTGCATAGTGTTGAAAAACGTTTAATGAGTGTTGAAACTACACAGCAGCAAATGGAACAACGGTTGAACGAATTAGAAAAAGGACAAGAGCGGATCGAGTTGAAAGTTGATCAGCTTGGAACCGAAATGCGAAGCCAATTTAAGCATCTTGACCAAAGACTGGATCGCCATGAAAAAGTTTTTGACGTTGTTTCAGCCGAAATGAAAAACATTCGCATTGATGTTCAATACTTGAGCGAAAAAGCCGGCAAACACGACCTTGAAATCAATAATATTATGAAAAGGTTAGGGGTGTAATCAATTGACTTTAAGTTTGTTGCGTTTCTAACCCCATATCTTAACATTTTATATTTGTATAACACAGGAACATATAGCAAATCACTGCGATAAATCAGGTGCTACTTCTTGAATCTTGCTGGCGATTCCCCTGTCGTCATAAATTTCATTTTTCGTTCCACATAAAGTCCAACTTAAATGATCAATAAAACCCATTGTTTTCAATTGTGTGACGGCGTCATAAAAAACTACAAAATCAAGAGTTGTCATTTGATAAAAGAAAACAAAGGCAATTTTCATCGGAAATACTTTTTCTATTATCCTTTTAATTATCACCTTATCGATTTGATGACAATATGTGTCTATTTCGTCTTGAATGACAATTTTCTCTATTCCTGATATTCTCATGTTTCCATGCGAGGTTTTGTCCTCTATTATTTCTTCTGGTGAAAACAATACGGATAGAGGGGGAAAAAGCAATTCCCCTTTTGATTCCAGAAATTAAAAAGTTCAATCTAGGATTTTTTGCTAAACATGAATTCTTGTCCAACAATATGATTACTGCCCACGCTTTCTTCTTACTGTTACTGACTCACCAGCAATTCCCCAATTGTCGGTTTCCACTTCCTCGATGATGACAAAAGTCGTCTGCGGGTTTTTCCCTAAAATGTCCTGAAGCAATTTTGTCGCTCCTTCAATCAGTTGTTGCTTTTGTTCCGGAGTAGCTCCTTCTTTCGTGATTTTAATGTTTACGTAAGGCATTTCTCCTCATCCTTTCTAATTTTTTAAAAAATAACTGCTATTTTTATGATTGATCCATTTTATTTGGCCAATCCCTAGCAGCAACATTCCAAAAACCAACACACACGCTGCAAACATCAGAGAGGTATGATAGTTTCCAGAATTGGCAATTAAAATTCCTGCGATGGAAGGGCCTATCATTTGGCCGATTCCATACACGAACGTTAAATGGCCAATCACTTTACTGCTCTTATTAGGTGTAATCATACGTCCCTCTGAAACAGCTAAAGTCGTAATTCCCATAAATGTTGCTCCAAATAATAAAGCCCCAATTAAAGCTCCGTAAGAATTCATAAATACCGCTGGCAAAATTACACCAACCATTTGAACGAAAAAAGCGATTTGTAATGTTAGGAGATTGCCGTATTTTTTGGCAACTAAAGCCCATAAGATACAAGAAGGAATGGCAGCAGCACCAACGAACACCCAGCTCAAAGCAGGAAAATGTTTTAATGAAGGGATGTCCTGCACAAGAGCAACTAAAAAAGTGCCGCTTACGCTATAGCCCATTCCCTCACATCCATAGGAGGCAATAAGCCATGGCAAAACCTTTTGTTTATGGAAAGGTTGAGTGTGAGACACGATTAAAGGAGGGTGTGTAATTTTTGCCGAATTCTCTTTTAACCACAGGAACGTGAATACACTTATGAAAACGGAAAATATGCCTAACCCGATCCAAGCTCCACCCCAACTGAAAAAGTGGTTGAAAACAGGGACAATGAGGCCAGTTATAAAAATTCCTAATCCAACTCCGCTGTAAAACATGCCTGACAAATGTAATTTCTTGCTTAATGCAAGAGCATCCAAAATCATACTTGAAGCAAGCACAAAGACGAGCCCGCTTGTAAAACCTGAAATAAAGCGAAAGAAAAACCAAAGCAAGTAATGATCAGTCAACCCCATCATCATAGTTGTCAAAATATTAAGGATAACATAAAACCTTAAATAAAATATTTTTCTTTTTTTCCACTTTGATATTCCTGCTAATAAAGCTCCTAGCAAATATCCTAAGTAATTGATTGATGCAAGGTATCCTGCGATATCATTGGGAAGGCGCACTGCATCTTGAAGGTACGGCAAAATAGGCGTGTATGCGAAGCGCCCAATTCCCATGACAATCACTAAAGCGGCAATCCCTCCAATCACAACGAATATAGGTGATGACTTGTGGATGTTAATTCCCCCTTTTATTTGAATTTTCTTACCATCATCATACAGATATCCATAATATTTAGTAAAATGATAATAACGGATAATAAACATTAAAAATATCGATACCTGACAGAAAGGGGAAAAAAATGGATATCGAAGATTTAAACGTGTTCCGGATTGTTGCAAAACACGAAAATATATCAAAAGCAGCGGAAGAATTAAACTTCGTTCAATCCAGTATTACAGCCAAAATCCAAAGATTGGAGGCACATTTTCAAACACCATTATTCCATCGGCATCGTTATGGTGTTTCATTAACATCAGCTGGAAAAATATTGTTAACGTATGCCAATCAAATCATTCATTTTTGGACGGAAGCAGAAAAGGAAATTATCTACTCGAATATTCCTAAAGGTCCTTTATCTATCGGTTCGATGGAAACAACAGCTGCTGTAAGGCTGCCAGCACCTTTATATTCTTTTAGTCTTCGTTATCCCGAAGTCGAATTATCCATAAAGACGGGACCGACAGACGAATTGATCAAGTCAGTTCTTGACTTTGAAATAGACGGGGCATTTGTAGCAGGACCCGTAAATCATCAAGACCTCTCGCAACTGGCAATTTTTGAAGAAGAGTTAGTACTTGTTTCACATAAGAAAGGGGTGCAAGATTTAAACAAAAGTAATTTATTAGTATTTCGACAAGGCTGTTCCTATCGCAAGAGACTGGAAGAGTGGCTGAAGGCTGAAAGGGTAAGTCCAAACAAAATCATGGAGTTTGGTTCATTGGAGACTATTTTAGGATGTGTCAATGCGGGATTAGGCATTTCTCTTTTACCGAAAACGGTCATTGATCGTTATCAACATCACTATACATTTTCTTGTTTTCAAATAGCGGAAAAATATGCGAAAGCAACGACTTTCTTTATTCAACGCAAAAATGCAGCAACTACGATGGCAATGGAAAAATTTCTCGAAACCGTTATGGCTGCCGGTGAAAACAATACAAAATAAACAAGATTTATGAAACAAGCAATGAATATTGGTATTATGTCAAGAAAATAGACAAAGAAAAGCGAGAAAAATTATTTGGCTTTAAAGCGATGCAACACGATCAATGAGTTCCGAGGGAACGGGAGAAAGCCTTAACGGATGAGTTATTCAAACTATGATTTTCAAATTAATTGAAGAAAATTACTTTTTGTTTGGAACAGAAATTGAAGACGCTGCCAATAAGTATTCCTTTTCGTGAAGACTTTATCCCACGGCTGCTAAATACTAGCAACAAAACGAAATCCCTGGCAATCGTAACAGCTATTCGAAAACAGACAAAGACGCTACCTTTATACGTATGAAGAAAGATCATATTCTTGCCAATTCATTAATGGATCTGTCTTCGTTTTCTCTTAATTAACCGCAGGCGTTGCTAGCATCTTTCCTTTCCCTCCACCTTGTTTAAGTCTGTGACAACCTTAACAGTAGAGGAGATATTGGAAACTGGCAAGCCTTTTTTATACACAAGTTCTGCATTTTTTGTTGCAGAACTCTATATTTTTATTGTTCTTACGTAATATTGATGATTGGAAGGAGTTAATTGAGAAAAAAATTTTTTAGTTTCTATCTCGACTTTTCACCAAAAGGACGTAAGAACTTTCAATAAACAGATAGTAACAAAAAAGGTCAATCTGGTGGTATGATCACAATTAACCTGTTAAACCGAGCGAATTCATTCGGCAAAAGAGTACATGTCGCCGATGGAGTATGAGAAGATGCATTAGCAAGGACAAAAACCGAATGCAACAATCCAAAAGTCACAATATAAGGAGCTTCTTTCCTCTTAGAAGGGAAGGGTTTATCAAACCGTTCTCCTTCTCAAGAGGCCACCAAACGAGTGCGGTAGTAGGTTTTAAAATTTTCTCAATTTCAAGTGTCTATTTTCCTGACATAGTACCCAAACTTTTTCTAGTATGCGCCCGATCTATTTATTTTTTAATTTCCTACTGTTTTGATTGGGGATCCCCGATACACTTCAAATTAACATTTCAGGCTAAAACGTTGTGTTGGAAAATTTTATACTGCCGTGCCATAAATTCTCCATATTTCTGCTCCGATCATTACTGAAGCCATTCTTTTAACATAATTCCAATTTAGAATAAATATCATTCATTTTATCTATTTTACTTATAGATTGTCCCCGTGTAAACTCTTACATAAAAAGGGAGGGAGGATTTGTTGTTAAACAAATGGATGAATTCCTGTGTTGGAGGCATTAATCGTTATTTGCCCCTTTTCATCTTTTCGAAAAGACGATAAAAAACTTGACAATTTACCTCAATACCCTTTGGACGACCATTGGGGCTCATTTTGTTGCTGGAAAATAAACAAATCAACAAATAAAATTTTTGAACAACAATTTTTTCCGGAGAATTAGATATGGAACTTGTTTCCCTATAAATTTATCGAAACGAATGCGTGTTGAAGGACTCTGCCGAAGGAATTATACTTTAACGTTTGAGAGAAAGTTTTTTGCGTTTCGCTTGGTGCTTGCTTTACGAAGCAAGAAAGGGCGAATAAAGAAAACGATTATAGGTCAATGAAGAAGTAACAGTTGAGCAGAAAAATTTTAGAGAAAACGCTTCAAAAAGAGAGCGAAAAAAGGAAGGGAGAAGACAATGATGAAAACAATCACTTCTTTTTTCGATCGGATGGTGCAACGCTATTTGCCGGATGCATTACTATTTGCTATTATTTTAACTTTTCTTGTCTATTTGTTGGGCATCTTGCTTACAGATAGCAGCCCGATTGAAATGATTTCCCATTGGGGGAGCGGTTTTTGGGACTTGTTGGCTTTTACAATGCAAATGGCTCTTGTGGTTGTAACTGGATATATTTTGGCAAACACTCCGATTATTAAAAAGATATTGGTTAAATTGAGTGCTCTGGCCCACACTCCTGCTCAAGCGGTATTGCTTGTGACCTTCGTATCATTAATTGCATGCCTAATCAACTACGGATTTGGCCTTGTTATAGGGGCGCTGTTTGCAATTCATGTTGCAAAACGGGTGCCAACGGTAGATTATCGAATTTTAATTGCTAGTGCTTACAGCGGTTTTCTTGTATGGCATGGTGGTTTTTCTGCATCAATACCATTAACAATTGCAACACCGGGTCATTTTTTAGAGGAATCGATGGGAGTTATCCCGGTAACCGAAACCCTATTTAGCCCTTCTAATCTCTTTATTATTGCTGCATTGCTGATTACCTTGCCACTATTTAATCGTTATTTGCTTAAAAATACAGAACCGCTAAAAAGCAAGGAGGCAACGAAAAGGATTGTACCCGAAGATGAATTGCCATATGAGGATGTGAAACCGACTACTCCAGCAGAAAAACTAGAAAATAGCCAGATTGTTTCCCTTCTAATCGGATTGATGGGGTTAGCATTCATTGTTTATCATTTTGTCGTCAACGGATTTGACTTGAACATTAATATCGTAAACTTCATTTTCCTCTTCCTCGGAATTCTCCTTCATAAGACACCTAAAAGATTTTTGGATACTGTTACAAATGGGGTGAAAAATGCAGGTGGAATTATTATACAATTTCCGTTTTACGCAGGGATTATGGGGATGATGATCTCATCTGGATTATCCGAACAAATCTCATTATGGTTTGTCAGTATAGCTTCGGAAAACACATTGCCATTTATCTCCTTTTTAAGTGCCGGTATTATAAATATTTTTGTTCCCTCAGGAGGCGGACAATGGGCGGTACAAGGGCCAATTATGATTGAAGCAGCTTTGGAACTTGGGGCAGATACTGCCAAAACTGCAATGGGTGTTGCCTGGGGGGATGCGTGGACGAACATGATTCAACCGTTTTGGGCACTGCCGACATTGGCGATCGCCGGCCTTAACATTCGAGATATAATGGGTTTTTGCGTGATGATCCTCATATTCAGTTTTTTTCCAATATCAGTTGGGTTCTTGCTATTTTAGGCAGGGTTTCTCTATTGCTTGGCAAACCGTCAACCATTAGGCGCAGAGACTGCAGTTCAAATCGGTGGATCTCTCTTTCACTTGCGTTTCGAGGAATTGAATCAACGGCACGGCTAATCCCTCATCTCTAGTGAATAGCCGTGTAAAAGTTCATTTTGGGTAATATAATGGCGAACGATTGTTGCATTTCTTCTTATAATTAGTGTTTTGTCCACTGTTTATTTACAAAAAGAGAAGCAATATGGCTTTTTTTCTATACGGACTTAACACAAAGTAAGATATCTAAAGATAAATATTACCTATAAAAAATAATCTAGCAATTGCATAATTTATCAAATGTATTTTCATCGGAAATGGGCCAAGTCCTAATTATTGTGTAAAATCACATCCCAGACCAGTAAACCTTAATTCCCGGCCAATCAAACCGCTTCCTTTTTACACAAAATTCAGGACTTAATCCGGAAATGCTTGGTAAAATATAAATAAACGTATCTTCATAGCGAGTACTTTTATACGGTCATATGGACAACTGTTCAAGGAAGAAGTGTTCTATTTTAAAAAAAGGAAGTGGCAAAAATGAAGGAATACTTAACACAAGATCGTTTTTCAAAAGAATATAATTGGCTAATAAAGTCAAAGTCACCGTATTTGCTGCAACATGCAACGAACCCAGTAAACTGGTTGGAATGGTCGCCAGAAGCGTTTCAAAAAGCCAAAAGGGAAGGTAAGCCAGTGTTTTTGTCCATCGGCTATTCCTAGCCCTCGAATAGGGGGCTTGGAATAGAAATACGCAGAAGAATTGGAGTATAATCTACATGTCATTGGTGTCATGTCATGGCTCATGAAAGTTTTGAAGACGAAGAGGTGGCAAAGCTTTTAAATGAACGGTTTGTTGCGGTCAAAGTGGATCGGGAAGAAAGACCTGATGTTGACTCCATCTATATGCGGGTATGCCAGCTTCTCACTGGTCAAGGGGGATGGCCGCTACATGTGTTTTTAACGCCTGATCAAAAACCGTTTTATGCAGGCACTTATTTTCCAAAAGAAAGCCGTTATGGCCGTCCGGGGTTTGTCGACGTTTTAAAACATCTTTCCGAAACGTACAGAGACCAGCGTGAAAAAATTGAGGAAGCGACAACGCAAATTATCGGTGCACTTCAAGAAAATGCGAGCCGCAGCAGGGAAGGCGAACTAGACAAAAGCATCCTTCAAGAAGCGTTTCAGCAGCTTGCCAACCAATTTGATGCCATTTACGGCGGATTCGGCCATGCGCCGAAATTCCCGATTCCCCATCAATTGATGTTTTTAATGAAATATTACCGATGGACAAAAAATGAGCAGGCACTATATATGGTCAAAAAAACTTTAACGCAAATGGCAAAAGGGGGCATTTGGGATCATATCGGCTTCGGTTTTGCCAGATATTCGACGGACAATATGTGGCTTGTGCCCCATTTTGAAAAAATGCTGTACGATAATGCTCTCTTGCTTTATACATTCGTCGAAGCTTGGCAAATAACAAAAAATCCTGAATTCAAAAAAAATTCCGAACAAATCATTGAGTTTGTGCTTAGGGAGATGCGCGATGAATCTGGTGCTTTTTTTTCAGCGATTGATGCCGATTCAGAAGGGGAAGAAGGAAAATATTACGTTTGGACGAAAAAAGAAGTGGTGGAAACACTTGGAGAAGAACTTGGCGAGCTGTTTTGCAAGGTTTATGATATTACGGAAGAAGGAAATTTTGAAGGGAAAAACATCCCGAATTTAATAAATTGGAATGTTGAAAAAGCGTCTTTAAATTGGCAGATGCCTTTTGAACAACTAGAGGAACAATTAGAACAGGCAAGAAAAATGCTGTTTGAAAAACGATCAGAAAGACCTTTTCCCCATTTGGACGACAAAATTTTAACAGCATGGAACGGGCTGATGATTTGCGCACTTGCCAAAGCAGGTGCCGCATTTCAAAAGAAAGAGTACATTGATATTGCCAAAAAAGCGCTGGAATTTATCGAAAACCATTTAATTGCCGGCGATCGGATTATGGTTCGCTATCGTAAAGGGGAAGTGAAGCAAAAAGGGTTTCTCGACGATTATGCTTTTCTCCTTTGGGCGTATCTGGAAATGTACGAGGCAACACTTCAACTTGCTTACTTGAAAAAAGCAAAACAACTGGCAGACAGGATGATCAGGCTTTTTTGGGATCAGGATAACGGCGGTTTTTTCTTCACAGGTCATGACGGCGAATCTTTAATTGTTCGTGAAAAGGAAATTTATGACGGGGCGCTTCCTGCCGGAAACAGCGTGGCCGCCTTCACACTCTTGAAATTAACAAGGCTGACCGGTGATGTATCATATAGTGAAAAATTACATCAAATGTACTCCCTATTTAGTAAGGAAGTGGAACGATACGGGAGCGGACATGTGTTTTTCTTGCAAAGTTTCTTGACGGAACAGATGCCGCAAAAAGAAATTGTTATTCTTGGTCCGAAAGATTGCAGAAAGAAGGAAACATTATTAAATAAATTCCGCCAGGCATTTACTCCGGAAATTTTTGTCCTTGTTGCGGAAAATCCGGATCAATTTTTGGATATTGCCGAATTTGCTAAAAGTTATCGAATGCTTAACAACGTAACGACCATTTATATTTGTGAAAACTTCGCTTGCCGGCAGCCGACAACGGATTTCGAGGAAGTGATCAAAACATTGAACATTTAATAAAAAAAGATGGTGTTGGTTATTTTGCACCATCTTTTTTAATCCATGCAGCAAAAGGATACCGGACAATCATCACAGTTAATTTCATTTTTTAAATATTGAAGGTCGTGGATAACGATTTTTTTGTCTTTATAGGAAATGATCCCTGTTTTTCTTAATGTACTTAACATTCGGTTGATGCTTTCCCTTGTAGTTCCGCAAAAATTGGCTAGTTCTTGATGAGTTATTTCTAAATTAATAAGCGTACCGTTTTCAATTTTCTCGCCATAACTGTTAGCCATTCGTATGAGTGTAGAATATAAAGCGCCTTTTTTTCCATGCAAAATAAGATCGCGAAATTTTGTCTGGGTAATTTGGAACTGGTCGCTCATCCATTTCATAAACTCCATTCCAAGCTTTGGATTTTGAAACAATTCGTATTGGAGCCTCTCTTTTTTAATAAAAAACAAAGAGCTGTCCTCTACAGCTTGTGCGTTAAACATATATTTCGGATAATTTGAAAAAATGGAAAACTCGCCAATTAAATCGCCTCTTTTACAAAGCCTCAGGGCAATTTCCCTTCCATCAAATGTCGCCTTGGCTATTTGAATAAGTCCAGATTGAACACAAAAAAGGTCTTGGGCCTCCATACCGTCTTGAAAAAGGTAAGTTCCTTTTTTGACATTGATCATTCCGTCAGACCATTCAAACAAAACGTTCAATGGTATGTTAAGCGAATGATTCGTCACTTGTTGGATCATAATGGGAAACCTCCATTCAAAATAGGAAACCGTTTTACCTATTCATATTGTAACAAAAGAAAATGAAAATGTTTGTGAAAATGAGGTGAAAAACACAACAAATTTAGAAGGGAGTTGTATAAAAACGAGAATTTTACAAAAAGCTAAAATGAATTCAAAAAATTAGGAGGGAAAACAAATGCCACATCGAATTCAAGGGTATGTTAATCAAGCTCAGCAGGCATTGCAGCAAATCCATCAAATCGCTAATATGCTAAAGCAGCAAGAACAACAAAATGCCAATCAAGCTTTTAGCTCAAATCAATTTTCGGCACAACAGGCGCAAACATTCGGACAAAGAGAACAAAATGCGGTGCAAAATTTGCAGCAAATTCAACATTTAGCCCAGTCGCTTCAAAACCAATCACCGCAGGTGCAAAATTCCTATCAAGGTTATCAACCGCAAAGCCAATATAGAACTGCATACCAAGCTCAACAACCACAAATTCAATATCAAGGAACAGGCTTTAGCTTTAATCCGTTAATTGGCCAGGCAAGCGAAACAAACGTAAACGAAGTGCGCCGCCAAAATCAGCAATCGGCTCAGCAAACGCAAACACCGTATCAAAACCAGTACCAAGGTCAGATGACAGGGATGGGGATGAGTTTTAATCCGTTAAGCGGCCAGGCAAGCGAAACAAACGTAAACGAAGTGCGCCGTCAAAATCAGCAATCGGCCCAGCAAATCCAAATGCAGTAAAAAACAGATAAAGTCATGGAAGACTGGATGTTCTTTTCCATTCAATAATCGTTTGTCTGATAAAGTCCGCAGGCAAAACGATCCTCAATATTTCAAAAAAAGCAACCGTTATGTTTGAGCAGAGAAACAATAATAAGATGGAAAAAGACCACAGAAATAAATTCTGCGGTCTTTTATCATTTTTAAGCGCTTTTGCAACAGCTTTATAAATGGCATTTGTAAAATATTTTGTAAGAAATTCAAATAATGTGAAACTTCCCTCCTATAACTCTCGTAAAATAAATTGAAATAATCATTATGATGGAGGAGATGATTTCATGAATGAGCCATTAAACATTCAGCATTCAAATGGAAAAATGGAAAAACCTTCGTTGTTAGGGATTGTGACAAGCCCGGTTGAGACATTTGAGCGGATCAAACAACAGCCGAGAGTATTGCTGCCATTAATTGTTGTCCTTATTATTTCAACTTTGGCGGCCTTTCTTTCAGTGGTGTCCATCGACTATAGCACCTTGGAAGAGGACTTAGGCGCTGAAGCAGCAGCTTCTGTCGATACCATTGCTACAGTTGGCGCATTTTTCGGAGGTACGGTCGGTGTGTTCTTTACGCTGTTGATTTCGGCACTCATTCTTTTTGCCATCGTTAAAATTGCCGGAAAACAAGTTCGTTTTAAACAAATGTTTTCAATGTCCATCTTTATAAGCATTGTTTCAGCTATTGGGACGCTATTAAATGCCATCATTTTATATTTTGTCGGCGGAGAAAATCCCGAACAAACGTTTACGAATTTAAATAGTCTCATAGGAGCAGAAGGTGCTCTTGGAGGTTTTTTATCTTCTATCGAAATATTCGGGATCTGGGGAATGGTATTGACAGCTTTCGGTCTTCATCAAGTCGGTCAGCTCTCAAAAGCCGCGTCATGGACAATATCAATTATTTTCTTCGTTTTAGGTGCTTTGATATTAACATTAACCATGGCAACTCAATCATTGGTGGGAGCATAGTATGAGAAAAAAAGTTTGGATTGGTATAGGAGTAGCTTTTATCATCGTTTTATTTGTCGGGATTAGCATTTACCGCGCTGCTTCAAAAGAAAATCCGACTGTATCAACAGTAAAGATGGAGGAAAAAGAAATAACTGGGAATGTCATGATTCCCGGAACGCTTCAATTAATGAATGAACAAAAGATTTTTTATGATCCGGAAAAAGGGAAGGTTAAAAAAATCCTTGTCAAAGAAGGGGATCGAGTCAAAAAAGGAACGCCTCTTGTCATCTATGAAAACGAACAACTGGAGCTTGAAAAGGAACAGGCCAAACTTTCAATTGAACAAAGCTACATCAAATTGGATCAAATCAATGAACAATTGGCTGATCTTAAGAAAAAAGAAGAAGAACTAAAAAAACAAGTCAGTGAAGAAGAAGCGGAAACGCAAATAGAAAGTGAAAAAAACCAACTGCAAATGGATAAAAAAATGACCAACCTTGAACTCAAACAACAGCAGATCCAAAAGGAAACAGTCGAAAAGAAAATTTCAGAACTTGAAGTGAAAAGTGAAGTTGATGGAATTGTCATTACCGTTGACGAGGAAGCAACCGTTGGTACGGGCGAGAATCTGAAACCGCTCTTACATATTGGGAGTTTAAACAAATTGAAAGTGGAAGGAGTCATTTCTGAATACGATTCTTTGAAAATTAAAGAAGGACAACCCGTTGTTTTGAAATCGGACGTGGTTCCTGACGCGAAATGGAAAGGGAAAGTTTCGCAAATCGGCATTTTGCCTCAACAAGGCAATGAAGTCGCAGAAACAGGAAACGAAGCTGTGCAGTATCCTGTGGAAGTTCTTGTAGAAGATCAGAACATCCCGGTGAAACCTGGATTTAAGCTGATTATGGAAATTGAAACAGAAAGAAAAAAAGCAAATGTCATCCCTATCACCGCCGTTAAACAAGATGACAATCAACAATATGTGTATGTAGTGAAAAACGGAAAAATCGTGAGAAAAGATATTGAAACCGGCAGTTCAAACGATAAATATATTGAAGTGAAAAGCGGGTTGACAAAAAGTGATGAAATTGTCAGCGAACCATCAGATGATTTGAAATCCGGTATGGAAGTGACAATTAAATGATTAAGCTCGAAGGGGTGACGAAATCTTATAAAAACGGAAAAGAAACGATGGATGTGCTCAAAGGAATCAACCTGGAAATTAGCCAAGGGGACTTTGTGGCCATTATGGGGCCGTCCGGTTCCGGCAAATCAACTCTCATGAATATTATTGGCTGTTTGGATCGCCCGACTTCAGGAGCTTACTATTTTGAAGGAAAAGATATTTCGTCCCTAAACGATCATGAACTGGCTAACATCCGCAACAAGAAAATCGGTTTTGTTTTTCAGCAATTCCATCTTCTGCCTCGGCTGAATGCCTTAAAAAATGTCGAGCTTCCGATGATTTATGCCGGCATTAGCAAAAAACAGCGGGATGAGCTGGCGAAACAAGCTTTAATAAAGGTTGGGCTCGGCGACCGAATTCGGCATATGCCAAACGAATTATCGGGAGGCCAAAAACAGCGGGTCGCCATAGCGCGGGCCATTGTGAATAATCCAAAGCTTATTTTGGCGGATGAACCGACTGGAGCATTGGATACGAAAACAAGCGAAGCAATTATGGAACAATTTACAATGTTAAATAAAGAAGGGACAACCATCATTGTCGTAACGCATGAACATGAAGTGGCTCAATTTGCTAAACGAACGATTGTAGTAAGAGATGGAGAAATTTTACAAAAAGATTTGGGACGGGGGAGCACATTATGAATTTGATGGAAAATTTTCGGATGGCGTTTTCCTCCATCCTTGCCCATAAACTCCGTTCAATTTTGACGATGCTCGGGATTATTATCGGGGTTGGATCGGTTATTTTAGTTGTCGCCATCGGCCAAGGAGGCGAACAAGCCTTAAAGACCCAAATCGCCGGCTCCAGCAACACGATAGAAGTGTTTTATCAGCCTAGTGAAGAAGAGTTGAAAGCAAATCCGAACGCAATGTTAATGGATCCGTTTACCCAAGAAGATGTTGAAGCGCTGAAGGAGATTCCTGAAGTCAAACAGGTTGTTGCTTCCACGACAAGTTCTTATCAAACAAGGTATAAAGAAGAAACAATCGATGCGACGGTCTATGGGATCAATGCGGCATATATGGATGTCAATCAATTAAATATTGATGAAGGCCGCCTGTTTACGGAAGCGGATTTTTTAGGCGGCAGGCGCGTGGCTATTATCAGCGATCAACTAGCAAAAGATTTATTTAAAAGTCAAAATCCGATTGGCGAGGTCGTTTGGGTGTCGAATCAACCTTTCGAAATTATCGGCATCCTTGAAAAACCTACAGGAATTTTTGCCTTTGACGTGTCGGAAATTTACACTCCATGGACTGCTTATCGTACTGCTTTTGGACAAACAAACTATACACAGGTAACTCTTGAAGCGGTTAGCGCTGACGAAATCAAAACCGCAGGGGAAAAAGCTGAGAAATTGCTAAACAGAATGCACAATACGGAAGATTCGTATCAAGTGGTGAATTTTGAAGAAATTGCGGAATCCATTGGCCAAATTACCCGAATCATGACCATGATTATCGGAAGTATTGCGGGAATATCTCTCGTAGTTGGCGGTATCGGTGTTATGAACATCATGCTTGTTTCCGTTACCGAGAGAACGAGGGAAATCGGGATCCGTAAAGCGCTCGGGGCAACGAGGAGTCAAATCTTGCTGCAGTTTTTGATCGAATCGATGACCTTAACACTCATTGGCGGCACTTTAGGGATTTTGTTAGGTGCAGGAATAGCTTCCATCGTATCTATTTTTGCTGGTTGGCCTTCATTAGTATCATGGCAGGTTGTCGTCGGCGGACTGTTGTTCTCAATGTTTATTGGAATCCTCTTTGGACTATTGCCGGCAAACAAGGCGGCAAGACTGGATCCAATTGAATCGCTGAGATATGAGTAAAATTTATTTCCCGCTTGAAACAGACGATGAAAGTCTAAATATAAGGGGGATTTTTTGGGGGCAACAATCCATCCTGTCGTTGCCGTTTGGCAAAAAAAGCTGTCAAAAACGAGACGGAAAAAGTCTGAAGCTAAATAAAAAAATAAGGAAACCGGATCGCAAACGCAAAATATTATCAAAACGCAAGGGAGAATGGGGACAATTCAGAAGTAATCAAATGATTGGATCAAAAAGGCAAATAAAAAAACAAACAGAGCAGATTATTTGGATTTTTAACATGTCCGTGCGGAAACTATTTGAGAAAAGGTAGAAAGCCTTAGCCCTAAATGAACAGGGCTAAGGCTTTTAAATTTCACGAGCTGTCCGCCTTTTCTCATTCTTTCGAAAACATTGAAACACGGTGGTGCCATCTGATGCCGAAAATCAAGCCGATCGCCATCATGCTGCCAATAAGGGAGCTTCCCCCATAGCTGATAAAAGGAAGCGGGATTCCGGTGATCGGCAAAAGACCAATCGTCATGCCGGCGTTTTGAAACACGTGGAAAACAAACAAGCTGATGACGCCGGCGCAAAGATAGCTGTTAAACGATTCTGTCGTTTCAATAGACACTTTAATAATATGATAGATCAAGAGGAAAAACAGGCTTAAGATTACACAGGTCCCTATAAATCCAAATTGTTCGCCGATGACGCTGAAAATAAAGTCGGTATGGTTTTCCGGAATGTATACCTGACTTTTTCCTAACCCTTTTCCGAAAATTTCTCCTGAACCGATCGCCTTTAAAGAACTAAGCAAATGGTATCCTTCTTTGCTCTTATAACCTTCCGGATTAAGCCAAGCATAAATCCGTCCGAATTGGTATTGCTGTACATTCAAATACTTTTCAAGCAGTTCAGGAGCTTTTAAAACAAGATAAAAAATGGATGATAAAGCAAACGCAGCAGTTAGAAAACCTAACGTAAGAATCCGCCAAGATATGCCTGATACGAGTATGAGGCCGGCTAAAATGGCGAGCATGACAAGTGCCGTTCCTAAGTCAGGCTGCAAAATAATGAATAAAATAGGCACTGCTGTTGCAACGCCCATTTTTAGTAGCAGCTTGAGATCCGTTTGAATGGATGGCTGAATATATTTTTGATGATGTCTGCAAATAATATGACTTAACGTAATGATTAAAATAACTTTTACAATTTCTGCCGGCTGAAAAGAAAAGCCGGGAAGCGTAAACCACGCTTTGGCGCCATTTCTTGGTTCCGCAATACTTTCCGGAGCAATCATGAGCAAAAACAAAAGAAAAATTCCAAACCCATACAAATACCATGTCATTTTTTGAATTTGCTCTGAATCGAACATCATGACAATCCCTGCAATGGCGCAACCGACTAAATAAAAGGCAAATTGCTTGATAATAAAGTTTGCTGCATATTGCCCTGATGTCATTTGCGCTCCATAAATGGCGACACAACTTGCGCAAAACAGAAGAAATATGATAAACGCCAATTGGTAATCAAACCGAGACTGCGTTTTTTTATTAGATTCCATGAGGCCCACCAACTTCATGCAAAATTTAGTTGCGAATATGAGTGCAAAAGTGAAATCCAGTTAGATAGACGGAAGAAACCGGTGAAAGGTTTCAAGTTTCAGATACGTTTATTATAGTAGCACAATTTTTTTCATTTGCACACTTTTTCTTTAGCCGTTATGAAAAGGGAAAAAGACCATTATGAGTTAAAAAATGGTGACACTTTTTTGCGATTTTTGCCGTCTAATGGAATAAAAAACGGAGTTGAATGAGATGAAAAAAGCGTTTCTAATATTTTTTTTATTTCTTGCCGCCTGCAGCCAAGTTGAAGAACCGACGCAAAATGACCGGGAAATCAAGCAAAGCGCATCAACGGAAAATGGAGAAAAATTGAAAATCAATAGCGTAAATGAAAGCGGACATAAAGCAGCCATTGCATCCAGCCATTCAAATACGGCAGAACGAAAGGTCATGTACACGGCCAATCTATCAGCAGAAGTAAAACATCTCGAAAAAACGATTGCAAATTTAGTCAAAACAGCGGAAGATGCAGGGGGATATATGGTTCATTCAAATGTAACCGAACTTGAAAATAGCATTGAAGCGGATATCACCTTCCGCATTCCGCAAAAAGAATTTCATCGTTTCCTCAATGAAGTGAAGAAAGCGAGCAAAACTGTTCATTCACAGCAAATTACTGGCGAGGATGCAACAGAAGAGTATGTTGACTTCAAGTCCCGTTTAAAAGCAAAACAAGCCGTTGAAGCTCGTCTGCTCGACTTGATGAAAACTGCTAAAAATACCGAAGATCTCTTAAAAATCTCTCATGATCTTGCCGCCGTACAAGAAGAAATTGAACAGATAAAAGGAAGAATAAAATATATCGATAATAAGACGGACTATGCAACCGTTGAACTTCATTTAAATGAAAAAAGAGAAAACTTGGCAAAAAATTTAAACATTTGGGAAAAAACAAAAAATCAGTTGATCAAAAGCACTCATTGGATGATTCAACTGGCTTCATGGCTCATTGTGTTTGTTATCGGAAATTTGCCAGTCATTCTTTTGTTGTTGATCGTCTATTTTCTTTTTTACCGAATGTATAAGAAGCGGAAAGGAGAATAACAGATGTTTTCAATCGAAATTTAAAAGATTTATTAAGATATTTTGCTGAAAAGCAATTTGCCGCCAAGGGCAGTAAATAAAGCTCCTTTGCTGAAATGAATGATGGAAGCTGCTTTTTTGGATTGAAACAATCTCTTTAATTTGCCGGCAAAAGCGGAAAAAAGCGCAAATAGCAGCAAAGCTTGCCCAATGAATATCAGACCGAGAACAAACATTTCAAGCTGGGCATGCCCGCTGTTCGGCGAGACAAATTGAGGCAAAAACGCCAAAAAGAATAATGATACTTTCGGGTTTAAAAGATTCATCCAAATGCCTCTTTTATATAATGAAAATAATGAACGTTTTTCCATTTTTGCCATATTGCCCGAAACGGCCGATTTCCCTTCCTTAAAAGATTCCCAAGCTAAATACAATAGGTAAACAGCTCCAATGTATTTAATGATAGTAAAAATAAAAGCAGATTGGTAGAGCAAAGCCGACAAACCGAACGAAGCAAAAAGTGTATGGCCGATCAAACCTGTACAAAGCCCCAGCGCTGTGCTGAATCCCGCCCGAAATCCGTAAGACATGCTTTGGACAATGACAAATAGATTGTCAGGGCCGGGTGCAATAGTTAATAAAACAGATGCTGTTAAAAAACTTAAGATTAGTGATAATTCCATGTTCCTCTCCCTGTTAAAGATTTTTGTGATAATTGTCAAAAGGACTGCCGGCAGCAGTCCAACGCTTTAAAATGCCCAATTTCCTTGCCGGAATATCGGCTCTCTAGTTCCGTCTTTTAGAATGCCGTCAATGTTCATGTCAGCGCTGCCGATCATGAAATCGACGTGTGTGATGCTGATGTTCAATCCATTCTCTTTCAATTCGTCTTCTGACATCGTTTTGCCGCCCTCCAAACAAAATGCGTATGCACTGCCGATTGCCAAATGATTAGAAGCATTTTCATCAAACAATGTATTATAAAAAAGCAAATTTGCATTTGAAATCGGAGAATTGTGCGGAACTAACGCTATTTCTCCCAGATAACGGGAACCTTCGTCTGTGTCCACCAATTGTTTTAAGATTTCTTCTCCTTTTTCCGCTTTGACATCAGTAATCCGGCCGTTTTGAAACGTTATGGTAAAGTTTTCGATGATATTTCCGCCGTAGCTCAACGGCTTCGTGCTCTTGACGTATCCGTCAACACCATCTTTTTTCGGTGCTGTGAATACTTCCTCTGTTGGCATATTTGCCATAAAATGAACGCCTTTTTCGTTGACGCTTCCGGCTCCTACCCAAATGTGTTTTTCCGGCAATTCGATCGTTAAATCTGTGCCAGGCGCCTGATAATGAAGTTTATGATATTTTTTGCTGTTTAAATAGTTGACTTTTTCATGAAGTGTTTCATTATGCTTTTTCCACGCTGCAACAGGATCTTTTTCATATATGCGGGTTGCTTTAAAAATCGCATCCCACAGGCTGCTGACTCGAGCTGATTTTTCTTCATTTGCAAACACTTTATCCGCCCATTCTTCACTTGCAGCGGCAATGACCGTCCAACTGACTTTATCCGATTGTATGTACTGGCGAAACGTATTTAATGCTTTTCCGGATGCTTTTTGAAAATTGGCGATTCGTTCTGGCTTTATCCCTTTTAACAAATCCGGACTTTGGGAAACGATCGAAATAAATGCAGCGTTTCTTTCAGCAAGTTTTGTTCTTTCCATAGACTTCCACTCAGGATATTCCGTAAACACGTCATCATGCGCCATTTCATATTTCAATCTGGTTAGAACGTCATCTTGCCAGTCTACATGTACGTTTCTGGCTCCTGCTTCATAAGCTTTTTTTGCGATCAAGCGGACAAGTTCCTTCGCCTGAAGACTTGCTGTAATCATCAATTCTTGCCCCTCTTGCACGTTAACGCCGACCTTCACGGCAAGCTCTGCATATTTTTCAAGGTTTTGTTCAAAAGTTGCCATCATCATTCTCCTTATCCGTTAGATGAAATGCATTTTTCATCATTTTACCAGAAATTTTGTTTGGAAACCAATCTGATTGCTTAACGAAACCGAATAGAAACGGTACAATAAATAAAAAAGAAAAATAGGTGTGAGAAGGATGAATTTTTTGGACGAAATGATGATTGAAAACAGCAAACAACGAGAATTGCGAGAAAAAGCAGAAAGACTTGCGGAAAAATTTGCAGAACGGGCAGCCGGGCATGATCGGGAAGCAACGTTCCCATTTGATAATTTCGCAGATTTAAAAAAGGAAGGGTTTTTAAAGCTGACGGTACCGAGGGAGTATGGAGGAGAGGAAATTTCACTTTATGAATTTCTTCTTGTCCAGGAAAAAATAGCTGAAGGCGACGGGCCAACAAGTCTTTCATTAGGATGGCATAACGGGATTGTCATGGATTTAACAGAAACAAGAAAATGGGAAGAAAAAACGTTCCAGCGGGTTTGTCAAGAAATTGTTTTGGAAGGAAAATTAATCAACAGCTGCGCAACGGAACCAACATCAGGAAGCCCTGCGAGAGGTGGAAGACCGAAAACGTCTGCTGCAAAGGATGGTAGCCGCTGGATCATTAACGGTCATAAAACGTTCACATCATTAGCGCCAATTCTTGATTACTACATTGTGACAGCGACGATCGAAGAAACAGCGGAGATCGGGGAGTTTTTAGTTCCAAAAGGGGCAGTAGGCCTTTCCATCAAAAAGACATGGAATACGATCGGCATGCGGGCAACGAGAAGCGATGATTTATTGCTGCGCAATGTTGCCGTTGAAAAAGAGGCTTTGGTAGCGGTAAGAAAGCCATCTTTTCGTCCTTCTGTCCCGAAAGGATGGCTGCTCCATATTCCCGCATGCTATATAGGTATTGCAGTCGCGGCCAGAAATTATGCGGTGCAATTCGCCAAAGAATATCAACCAGCCAGTCTTTCACAGCCGATTTCCGAATTGCCGGAAGTCCGCCGGAAAGTTGCGGAAATGGATTTGGAACTGACGAATGCTCGACATTTTATGTACAGTGTGGCCAAAAAGTGGGATGAACATCCGGATTTGCACGAGAAAATGGGACATGAGCTCGCTGCCGTAAAATATATCGCAACAAATAGCGCGATTAAAGTTGTCGACCTTGCCATGCGAATTGCAGGCGGGCAAAGTTTAAGGAAAGAGTGTCCGCTGGAACGTTACTACCGGGATGTGAGGTGCGGCCTGCACAATCCACCGGCTGATGATATTACATTGAAAATTTTCAGCGACCGCGCTTTCCAAGAATGATATAAATGAAACAGCGTAAAGCCGGGGCGGCAAAAACCCGGCTTTACGCCGTTATCATTGGAGACATCGGTGCAAATGTTTTTTCTTCGTATTGATTCAACACTTTCTATTCCGCTATTCCTCTTTTTTGGGTAACTCCTGAAACTGAAATTGGCTATTTCGACAGGATGAAATGAAACATGTCCATTCCACCTTTCATAAACTTACGGGAGGCGAAAGACGAAATATCCATTTGACAAGAAATGCAGACTCTTTTTTATTCAAACGAAATTTTAAGAAGCCCATTGTTTCAGTTTTTTGTCTGACGGCAAAAACGCAGAAAGCATTCCGATAAACGGCAGGAAACCGCAGGCAATCATAACAGGCTTTAAACCAATCCAATCGGCAATAGCTCCCAAGGCGACAGAACCTAAAGCTCCCAAACCGAAAGCAAGACCAACCATCAAACCGGAAGCTGTTCCAATTTTTCCCGGCATGAGCTCCTGGGCATAGACAACGACAACAGAGAAGCTTGATAAAATAATAAACCCGTTAATGAGCATAATCGGAAGAGCCCAAAACTCATTGACATAAGGCAGTATGATGGCAAGTGGAGCAGAACCAAGCATTGAAAAGGCGATGACATTTTTTCTTCCGAACCGGTCGGAGAGAGGCCCTCCTAAAAAGGTTCCTAAAGCACCGGCTGCCAAAAAGATAAAAATATGGATTTGTGTTTGGCTGATGGATAGGTCGTGCTCTTTGATTAAATAAAATGGATAAAAATTTGTGATCGCCGCATGATACCATGAGCGGGCAAACACCAAAAAAATAAGCAAAATCAAGCCGATTTTCATTTGAGCGTGGTTTCCGGCCGTTGTGTTTAAATGTTTCCGTTTAACGGCTGTTTTTCCGTTATTCAGTTTTCCTTTATACCAGCCGGCAATGTAAATTAACACGACGACCGCTAAACCAGCAATCATAGTGAACCAGATGGCGCCAAACTGTCCCATAGGCACAAAAATAAGGGCTGTCATGAGCGGTGCAAGCGATTGGCCAGTATTCCCGCCGACTTGAAAAATCGATTGAGAAAGGCCTTTTTTTTCACCTGCCGCCAAATGCACGACTCTAGATCCTTCCGGGTGGAAGACTGCAGAACCGATGCCGACGAAAAGAACGGAAATTAAAATCACCCAGTAATTTGGCGCAAATGCCAGACCCAGCATGCCGAAAAAAGTAAATGTCAACCCGATTGGCAATAAATAGGGCATTGGTTTTTGATCGGTGTAAATGCCGACGACCGGCTGCAAAATGGATGCCGTAAGCTGTAAAGAAAAAGTGATGAGTCCGAGCTGCAAATAGGTAAGATTCATCGATTTTTCTAAAATCGGAAAAACCGCTGGAATGACGGCTTGGATGGAATCGTTTAATAGATGAACGAACCCGATCATGAATAATATTTTATATAAAGTCTCTTCTGGAACATTTTCTTTCTTTGCAGCAACTTCCATTATAGCTACTCCTCTCCCAATTTTTCGTATCTCTAAATATTTTACTCGATTTGTCAAAAAATCGGAATATGTGAAAAGGAAGACGCCACAAAAGATACATATTGATTACGATAATATTATTATGTAAACTTTTTTGAAAATAAAAAAACGGCGGCCACAATAATGCGAAAAAAAACTGCCGTATGAGAAAATGTTATGGAACAACATCCTAAAAAAGATAAACCGCCATTTCAATATTGATTCATAGTTAAAAGGCCGGCAAAAAAAAGAGAACGAAAGCGCAAAATCTCCTTTTTCTTATTCCTAAAATTTCTCAATGATTACGAGAAATCCACAAAAAAAGCCGCAGAACTCCGAAATGAATTCTGGGGCTTTTCATCTAATCGGGGCTGTCTAAAAAAGTCCATTTTAGCGTTTTATGTTTGCAAATTAAAAACCCGAAATTGTTGATTAACAGCATTGTTAGTGTTCATTTTTTCAAGGTTCAGGCTGAAAACCGATTTTTCGGACACATATCAGATCAGTTTAGCGCTTTTTTTAATGTTTCCAAATTTCGTTTCATTAAGCTGAAGTAGTCTTCGTTGTTTCTCATTTCCTCTTTTGTCACTGATTCTAAATTGTGCAGTGTCAAAGTTTGAGCGCCAATTTCTTGCTGAATCACCTTCGCTACTTTTGGAGAGACATTTTGCTCAAAAAGGATATACTTCAAATGGTATTTTTTCGCTTTTTCAATAATGCCGACCAATTGTTTTTGACTCGGTTCATCAGTTGGAGATAAGCCAGTAATGGGAATTTGTTTTAATTGATATCGATCCTCCCAATAGCCGTAAGCAGCGTGTGAAACAAGAATAACGTCCATTTTTGAATGTTGAATGGTTGTTTGGAAAGTTTGATCCAATTGTTCAAGTTCAGTTTTTAGTTGGGCAAAGTTGTTCTCAAAAACGCTCCTTTTGTCCGGAAGAACTTCCACTAAAGCGTTTTTGATGTTTTCAGCGATTGTGATTGCTCTTATTGGATCAAGCCACACATGCGGATCGACATCTCCGTGTGAATGCCCCTCCTGTTCATGCGCATGTTCTTCTTTACTAGAATGCTCGCTTTCTTCGTGGGCCTCTAACGGTTTGATTCCTTCAGCTGCTTTAACGATTTTTACATGGCCGTCTTTTAATGTTTGATTGAGTTTATCGCCAAAAGCTTCAAAATTTTCACCTGTATAGATAAACAAGTCCGCTTTCGCTATTTTTTCGGTCATTTTTAATGTAGGTTCATATGTATGAGCATCTGCATTCGCAGGGTAAATGCTTTCGACATTTATATAATCTCCGCCGATTTTTTGAGTAAAATCTGTTAGCGGAAAGATGGTCGTGAAAACATCCACTTTGCTTTCGGTTTTGTCCTTTCCTTCATTTTCGTCTGCATTTTGATTATTTTGACCGCAGCCACTGGCGGCAAAGATGAAAATAACCATAAAGAAAAGAAGCGTAAACAGCTTTTTTTTCATCATGTTCCTCCTAACGTTTTATCTGATTGTAAATCGTAATCATTTCGATTTTTATTGTATATCTTTTTACAACAAAGTGCAAGTGGTGAAAAGTTAAAAAAAATTTCATAAATTAGATTATAATAAAAGAGACAAGGCTTAAGCCAAAAGAAGGGAGAAACAATATGCTTCAGCCGAAACGTTGCAAAGAATCTTATGTAGTTAAAACAAGCATTGTCCTTCCCCCCGACACCAATTTTTTTGGCACAATGTTTGGCGGAAAGCTAATGGCATACATCGATGATGTGGCAGCCATTGCAGCCATGCGGCACTCTAGAAGGCAAGTTGTGACAGCTTCCACTGATTCTGTTGATTTTCTTTATCCGATTCACGAAGGAAATGCTGTGTCTTTGGAGGCTTTTGTCACATATACAGGCCGAACTTCAATGGAAGTATTTGTGAAAGTCCTTTCGGAAGAATTGCTGACGGGAAGACGAAAAATATGTGCAGTTTCATTTATAACAATGGTGGCAGTTGATCAAAACGGAAAACCAGTGGAAGTTCCGCAGGTGATTCCTGAGAGCGAGATCGAAAAAAAGCTGTATGAATCGGCAAAAAGCCGAGCGGAAAGACGAAAAAAAAGAAAACTTGAAAATGAATCATTGGCCAAGATGGTCGGATCTGATTCTCAACGGGAAAATCATTCACTATAACGTTTTGTTATACCCCATGTTAAATCTTTATTTTACTCTCTCTTGATCCGTTGGTACCCTTGAAGTAAGAGGAAGAGGTGGACGCGGATCATGGAGATGTTTATATTTTTTATGATAGGACTAATATCAGGCGCTTTCGGGGTCTTGGTAGGCGCAGGCGGAGGATTTTTGTTTGTTCCAGCTTTGTTGCTGTTATTGAACCTGCCCCCGGAAATGGCTGCCGGCAGCGGGCTTTTTGTCGTCTTTATAAATTCGCTATCTGGTTCGGTTCATTTTATGTTAAAAAAACGAGTCAATTATTCGTTTTCGGCGCCGATCATAATCGGCGCCATTCCGGGTACATTTTTCGGGACGTGGCTTTTAAAATTGATATCTCCAGATGTTTTTCAATGGTTTTTTGCCTGTGCTTTACTGTTGTTAGGGGTTTATTTACTGCTAAAAAATACGTCAAAACATCAGGAAAAAGGTCGAAAAGCTGCTTTGACGCTTGCATTCAAAAAAAGGGTTCTTTTAGTATTCATCGGGTTTGTGATGGGAATCCTCTCGAATTTCTTCGGGATAGGCGGCGGTTGGCTGCTTGTGCCGATGCTCATTTATTTGTTCCAACTTTCCCCGCATGAGGCAGCAGCAACCTCTTTGTTCACATTATCTGTTTATTCAATGACGGGGGCGATCAGTCAAATCGGATTGGGACATATTCATTGGGAAGCAAGTATATGGGGCGGTGCAGGTGTTTTATTCGGTTCGCAAGCCGGTGTCATTTTGTCCTCAAAAGTATCAGGAAGATGGATCGTTCAATTGTTGTCAGTTTTGCTTATCGGTGTTAGCATGAAATTGTTCCTTAGCGCATAACTCTTAAGGATGTGGAAATAAATTGGATTTGGAAAGTTTAAAAATGTTTTGCCTAGTGGTTGAGGAAGGCAGCATAAGCCGGGCGGCTAAACTTGTCTATGTCTCACAGCCTGCAGTGACTAGAAAAATTCATCAGCTTGAAAATTTTTACGGCGCTCCGCTGTTTGACCGTTCTAACGGCAAGATGACGCTGACAAATGCCGGGAAAGTTTTATATCCGTTGGCAAAAAGCATTGTTGAGGAAATTCAAACGTCTAGAGAAGCTGTCAAGCAAATGACAGGGGATAAAAATTTCCAGTTAAGTGTAGGAGCGACGTTGACGATCGGAGAATATTTGCTGCCAAGCTTGCTGGGACAATTTAAAAAACTAGTCCCCGACGTTAAACTTTCCCTTTCGATTTCAAATACGCCAAGCGTTATCAACCGCTTGGTTGACCGGAAAATTGATATCGGATTTGTCGAGGGAATTGTGGAAGATGATTATTTTCATAGAAAGAAGCTTGTCGATGACGAGCTTATTTTAGTATGCGGCAAGGATCATCCGTGGAAGAAGCGGGCGGAAATTGACCTCCAAGATTTGACAAAAGAACATATGATTTGGCGGGAAAAAAGTTCCGGAACGAGGCTTATTATCGAGAATATGTTTAAAAAATATGGACTATTGGATCAAATGAATCATTATATGGAACTTGGCAGTACACAGGCGGTCAAGGCAGCAATAGAATCCGGGCTTGGAATCGGCATTTTGCCGAAAATTACAGTGGCAAGGGAGCTTCAGTTCGGTTTTCTTCATGAAGTGAAAATTAAAAATGTTTCGATTAAAAGGAATTTGTGGATGCTTGAGCGGCCCGACCGGTTTCGAAAGGAAATTGTCGATGAATTTGTTGATTTTATTCATAAAGCGATGTCATCTTGAAATGTTTTGGAATAGGAGAGTGTGCGATGATCAGAGAATTGTCACAACTGATCAGAAAATCCGAATATACCGTTGTGTTCACTGGCGCCGGGATGTCAACTGCAAGCGGCATTCCAGACTATCGATCCAAAACCGGGTTATGGCGCAGCAAAGATCCTAGCAAACTGGCCAGTGTGGCTGCGATGCAGAACAACAGGCAGGAATTTATCGAATTTTACAAAGAACGTGTTCAACTATACGGGAATAAAAAGCCGAATCGCGGCCACTTGCTGTTGGCGGATTGGGAAAAAGAAGAAAAGCTACATTCCGTGATCACCCAGAACATCGACGGTTTCCATCGTTTAGCCGGCAATCAAAACGTCATTGAACTGCATGGGACGATTCAAACATTTCATTGTCAAATTTGCGGTAAAAAATATCCTAATCATGTATACATAGATGAACATTATGAATGCTGCTGCGGAGGATTTATCCGTCCTTCCATTACATTATTTGGTGAAATGCTTCCGGAAAAAGCCTTTCAGAACGCCGAAACGGAATGTGAAAAGGCCGATCTGATGATCGTGCTTGGGTCTTCCTTAACCGTCAGTCCTGCCAATCAAATTCCTCTTTATGCAAAACAGACAGGGGCCAAGCTTGTGATCATCAATAAAGAACCAACGGAGTTTGATCATTGGGCGGATGTGGTCTATCATGAAGATATTATTCATGTGTTGGAAAAGACAAATGTGGAACTGAATGAACCGCTGCAATAACGTTGGGGTGGTTTCACTATGAGAAGAATTTGCATCATCCCTTGTGGAAGGAAAAAAATTTGGGAAAAAGAGCCAGAGGTCGGGGCGGTTTTGGCCAAAGATGCTTATATCGGCATTTTTCACGGTTTATGTCAACGTTATGCAAACGAATTTTTTCAGGAGTGGGTTATTTTGTCTGCGAAGCATGGCTTTTTGCTTCCAGATGACATTGTTCCAGAAAATTATGATGTCTCATTTAGCATGAAAAATCATCCAAACATTATCACAATTGGCCAATTAAAAAAACAGGCGCTGCAAAAAAACTTGTACGATGTCGATCAAGTAGTTGTCCTTGGCGGGAAAAAATTCCGTCCGATTGTCGAACAAGTTTTTCCTAAACATGTCGTCTTTTCTTATCCTTTGTCAAATTGCAGAGGGATAGGGGAGATGCAAAGATTGTTAAAGCTTTCCGTTGAATCGCACCAAGAAATGAACGGTTAGATAATCAGATCTGGCTTGTATGGTAAAATAGAATAGACTTGTAAGAATGGAGGAATCTGATGAAAAAAGAATTTGCTGTGATTGGATTAGGAAGGTTTGGGGGCAGCATTTGCCGTACATTAAGTGAAGAAGGAGCAGATGTTTTGGCGATAGATATTGATGAAGACCGCGTCAACGAATTTGCTAATATTGTTTCGCATGCAGTCGTTGCCGACACGACAGATGAAGCCGTTTTAAAAAGTTTAGGTATCCGGAATTTTGATCACGTAATTGTTGCGATCGGCGACAATATTCAAGCAAGCATTTTAACAACCATTATTTTGAAAGAATTGGGCGTAAAACATATAACGGTCAAAGCCCAAAATGATTATCATGAGAAAGTATTATCCAAAATAGGCGCTGATACTGTTGTTCATCCTGAACGAGAAATGGGAAGGCGGCTGGCGTATAACCTTCTTTCCAATAATGTGCTGGATTATCTGGAATTGTCGGAAGAGCATAGCATTGTGGAAATCGCCGCAAATAAGAATATAACGGGACATTCCATCATGGAGTTGGATATCCGGGCCAAATACGGAATCAATATCGTCGCTATCAAACGGAAAAACGAAATCATCGTTTCGCCTCAGGCAAACGAAGTAATTCAAGAGGGAGATATTTTAATTGTTATTGGAGCGGACAGCGATATACAGCGTTTTGAAAAGAAAGTGTAAGGAAATAAAAAAGCTTCGGAAATATGCCGAAGCTTTTTTAGATTTCCATAATAATCGGCAATATCATTGGACGCCGTTTTGTTTTTTCATATAAAAACGGAGCGAGCGTATCGGCAATCTCATTTTTAATTTCTGACCATTGCGTCGTTTTTCTTTCCATCACTTTGTTTAAATGTTTTGTAATCAAATCTTGGGCATCGCTGATCAAATCACCTGATTCTCTCATATAGACAAAGCCTCGGGAAATAATATCAGGGCCTGCAGCGATTTTAAATTCCTTCATGTTAATGCTGACGACGACCACAACAAGCCCTTCTTCTGACAAGATTCTGCGGTCTCTTAACACAATATTTCCAATGTCGCCGATGCCGCTCCCGTCAATATAAACGGAACCTGAAGGAATTTTTCCGGCGATTGCCGCTTCTTTCTGGTTCATGGTAAGTACATCGCCGTTGTCCATAATAAAGCAATTTTCTTCAGGGACACCGCAATCAACCGCCAGCTTCGCGTGAATTTTTTGCATTCGGTATTCCCCATGGATCGGCATAAAATATTTAGGCTTCATGAGACGGAGCATCAATTTTTGCTCTTCCTGGCCGCCGTGGCCGGATGTATGGATGTCATTTAATGACCCATGAATAACTTCAGCTCCAGCGCGGAAAAGCTGGTTGATCGTCCTTGAAACAGATAAAGTATTGCCGGGGATCGGCGAGGATGAAAAGACAACGGTATCGCCGGGAATGATTTGAATTTGCCGGTGCGATCCGTTGGCAATCCGCGATAATGCAGCCATCGGCTCCCCTTGACTGCCAGTACATAAAATGACTACGCGATGGGCAGGCAGCTGGTTGATTTCATTACCGTCTACAAACGTATCTTTCGGACAGCGGATGTAGCCTAATTCCTGTCCGATTTGAATAGCCGCTTCCATGCTCCGTCCGAAAACAGCAATTTTACGATTGTTCTTCACCGCCGCATCTGTTACTTGTTGAAGGCGGTGTATGTTTGATGCGAAGGTTGCAAAAATGATACGGCCGCTCACTTTGCGGAAGATGTCATGAATGCTTTCGCCAACCCGTCTTTCCGACATCGTAAAATCAGGTATTTCACTATTTGTACTGTCTGAAAGAAGACAAAGGACTCCTTCTTTCCCGATTTCTGCCATTTTCGTTAAATTCGCCGGCTCGCCTACAGGCGTAAAATCAAATTTGAAATCACCCGTATGAACAATATTCCCGGCAGGCGTTTTCACAACAATTCCATATGAGTCTGGAATGCTGTGAGTCGTCCGGAAAAAGGTGACGGCTGTTTTTCGAAACTGAATGACATCATCTTCTTTTATAATATTCAGTTTGGCTTGTCTTAAAAGACCGTGTTCTTCGAGTTTGTTGCGGATAAGCCCGATCGCTAGTTTACCGCCATATATTGGAATATTGATTTCCCGCAACAAATAAGGGATTCCGCCGATGTGGTCTTCATGACCGTGCGTTACGAACAACCCTTTAATTTTATCTTGATTTTTTATTAAATAAGAATAATCCGGAATCACGTAATCAATGCCTAGAAGTTCGTCCTCAGGGAATTTAATCCCAGCATCAATCAGGATAATCTCGTCTTGAAATTGCACACCGTACGTATTTTTCCCGATTTCGCCCAATCCTCCAAGAGCGAACGCCGCAACTTGGTCATTTTTTAAAAATTTCATTGATGATCAGTTCTCCAATACCCTAAAATTCTTGTTTTGTTTCTCAAACTCCAAAAACGTGTCGTCAATGGGTTGAATGTATTCAATATTGATGGTGTGTCCTTTTAATTTGGCACGAACTTCCCGTTCTGATTCCGCTTCAATAAAAAATGTTTTTGTTCTTTCCCGAACTGGCGGCTCATCCGGGTTTGCTTGATAAAAAACTTTAAACATCATTTGTTATCTCTCACCTAACCTTCCGCATTTTCACTAGCTTTTACTATTATATTCGATTCTCCTTATAAAGCCAAGCATATTCAAAATAACAGCCGGGCTACTAGCCCGGCTCGTTTTTAAGCGATCAATTTTCTACGCAACAATTGTTTCCATTGTTTTTTAATTTTTTTCTTTAAACGTTTTAGCATGTAACCTCCCTCCTTTAAAAGGATTACTTGTCCTTTTTAAAGTTCCGTTCTTTATTTAAGTATATTATATGCTATTTTCTTTTATTTTTTTATGGGTAATGATGGAAAAAAGGTGTATTGACATGAAGCGTTTTCATCATATACGGTAAGTTTAAAAATGAAAATTGGCAAAAGGAGTTAGATTATGGCGAGAAAATTTTTCTTTTTTGATATAGACGGCACATTGTTGGATTTCGAAAAAAAATTGCCGGATTCCACCATCGAAGCTGTCGCCCGCTTGAAGCAGGCCGGCCATTCCGTCGCAATCTCGACTGGCCGCGGTCCGTTCATGTTTCAAAAAATAAGGGAAGAACTAAACATCGATTCTTTTGTTAGCTACAACGGACAATTTGTTGTCTATGAAGACAAGGTCATTTATGAAAATCCAATAAAGATTGAAGCTTTGGAAGACTTGGTACAGGCGGCAAAAAATGCGAACTTTCCGCTTGTCTTTATGAGCGATGATGAAATGCGGGCAAACACGAAGGATCATCCATATATTCATGAAAGCTTGGCAAGTTTGCAGTTGACACATCCTGAATATGAACCAGAATATTACCGGGAAAAAATGATTTATCAGGCTTTATTATTTTGCAAAGAAGGGGAAGAAGAACAGTTTAACCAACGGGAAGACATTAAATTTGTCCGCTGGCATGATCTTTCCACTGATGTCCTCCCAAATGGCGGTTCCAAAGCAGAAGGGATTAAAAAAATGATCGAAATGGCCGGCTTCAGGCGGGATGAAGTTGTTGCCTTTGGAGATGGGTTAAATGATATTGAAATGATTGAATATGCCGGAACAGGCGTTGCGATGGGGAATGCCGTCGAGGATGTGAAGCAATTGGCAGATTTCATAACGAAACCTGTTGACGATGATGGAATTTACCATGCAGTGAAACAGTTAGGCTTCCTATAATTGATTGCTTTAATAAAACATGTTTGATTCTTCTGATCAAACAACCAAGGAAAAGAGCGCCCCGATTGAAAAGAACATTGGGGCGCTTTTTTGCACAAATTGCTCTATCGTTCGATCGCAACGGCGTTTTCCGGCTCTTTAAAAGGATTTTCTTTGTCGATTCGATCGTAAAACATCACTCCGTTTAAATGATCAATTTCATGCTGAAATACGATGGCAACAAGCCCTTTTAAGCGAAGATCTACTTCATTTCCGTCCATATCAACAGCTTTCACGCGTATCCTTGCGTGTCGGGGGACGTATCCGGGAATCGGTTTATCAACAGAAAGACACCCTTCACCGCTCGTTAAATAGCTATTTTCAACGGAATGACTGACAATCTTCGGATTGCAGAGCGCATATGAATGAAGCTTCCCTTTTTCATCTGTAACATGGACGGCAATCATTCGCTTCGACACATTGATTTGCGGAGCGGCCAAGCCGATCCCGGGTCTTAAACCGTATTTTTCGGATATTTCGGGGTCTTGGCTGTTTTTTAAAAACTCCAGCATCTCTTTCAAAATTTTCTTATCTTCTTCAGAGGGCGGTAAATTCACCTCTTCTGCGACTTTTCTTAATGTAGGGTGGCCGTCCTTAATAATATCTTTCATTGTAATCATTTGAAATCACTCCTGAACCAATTTAGCCATATTCCATTATATCGAATTCAAGAAAAAGAGACAAAAGAGAAACAGCTCAAGACAAGACGAAAAGGGAAAATGTGGAAGAGTCTTTAGGAGCAAAAATGAGCAAAGCAATCCATAAAGTTTATAAGCTAATTTCCGAAAATGCCAATATAAATGCGTAAATAATAATGAAGCAAACGGGATCATCACCTAAATGTCAGCATATGAGAAGGCCTGCAGTTTGTATGCGCACCTGCGCCAATACTTGAAAACATTTCACCTGAAAAACGGTTTCATCTGTATCTGTAATAGTTAAGTTTAACAATCTGTTGTATTAGTACAGATTAAAAAACTTAATAATCGAGTCGGAATAATGAAAGCGTTTTATTCATTAAATTAAAAGTATACAAATGGATTGACGTATTTTGGGAAAAAGTGTACACTGGTTATGAAAAAAAGTGTAATACTTGATTATGAAAAAAAATTAATACAGTTTGTCAAAAAAATTGCCGCATACCTTTTGCCAAAAATAAAGCATCTGTTTGGAATTATGTGTCATTACGGGCAAAGTAGGGTAATCTAATGCTGTGAAAGGTTTACGGGTTTCAGCACAAAAAAAGAAAGGAAGAGGTGTGTTGCATGGCAGCAAAAGCGAAAAATGTTGTTGTAGATAGCAAAAAGCAATTTGAAGCAATTCGCAATCAGTTTCAGACGTTACAAATCTTAAATGAAAAAGGGGAAGTTGTGAATGAAGCAGCTATGCCCTCTTTATCTGACGATCAATTGAAAGAATTAATGAGGAGAATGGTTTTCACCCGTGTATTGGATCAACGTTCCATTTCGTTAAACCGTCAAGGACGTTTAGGTTTTTATGCTCCTACTGCCGGTCAAGAGGCATCGCAAATCGCGTCACATTTCGCTTTGGAAAAAGAAGATTTCGTCCTTCCTGGGTACCGTGATATACCGCAGTTAATTTGGCACGGATTACCGTTATATCAAGCGTTCCTTTATTCACGCGGACATTTCCATGGAAACCAAATGCCTGAAGGAGTTAATGCATTATCCCCGCAAATTATTATTGGGGCACAATATGTCCAAACAGCAGGTGTGGCTTTAGGCTTGAAAAAACGTGGCAAAAAAGCGGTAGCCATTACGTACACAGGTGACGGAGGCACTTCACAAGGAGATTTTTATGAAGGAATCAACTTTGCGGGTGCGTTTAAAGCGCCGGCTATTTTCATTGTCCAAAACAACCGCTTTGCGATTTCAACGCCTGTTGAGCTGCAGTCGGCTGCAGAAACGCTTGCCCAAAAGGCAGTTGCGGCAGGGATTCCGGGAGTTCAAGTTGATGGTATGGATCCGCTTGCTGTATATGCTGCAGTGCGCGAAGCGCGTGAACGAGCAATTAACGGAGAAGGACCGACTTTAATCGAAACTTTGTGCTATCGCTACGGACCACATACAATGGCTGGGGATGATCCAACGAGATATCGTTCAAAAGAACTTGATAATGAGTGGGAAGCAAAAGATCCGTTAGTCCGTTTCCGCCTTTTCCTAGAATCAAAAGGCTTATGGAGTGAAGAGGAAGAAAGCAAAGTGATCGAACAAGCAAAAGAAGAAATTAAAGAAGCTATTAAAAAAGCGGATGAAACGCCAAAACAAAAAGTAACGGATTTGATTTCCATCATGTTTGAAGAAGGCAACTTGCCATACAATTTACAAGAACAATATGAAATATATAAAGAGAAGGAGTCGAAGTGACCATGGCGCAAATGACAATGATTCAAGCAATCACTGATGCGTTGCGGACGGAGCTGAAAAGAGACGAAAATGTTTTAGTATTTGGGGAAGACGTCGGTGTCAATGGTGGAGTATTCCGTGCAACAGAAGGTTTGCAAAAAGAGTTTGGTCAAGACCGTGTTTTTGATACGCCCCTTGCGGAATCAGGAATTGGCGGGCTTGCGATCGGCTTAAGCACGCAAGGTTTTCGTCCAGTGGCTGAAATACAATTTTTCGGTTTCGTTTATGAAGTCATGGATTCGATTTCAGGACAAATGGCTCGCATGCGTTATCGATCCGGAGGCCGTTGGCATGCACCGATTACCATTCGTTCTCCATTCGGCGGCGGCGTTCACACACCGGAACTTCATGGCGACAGTTTGGAAGGATTAATGGCGCAGCAGCCTGGTCTTAAAGTTGTCATCCCATCTACTCCGTATGATGCAAAAGGATTGCTTATTTCAGCTATCCGTGACAACGACCCTGTCATCTTCTTGGAACACATGAAACTGTACCGTTCATTCCGTCAAGAAGTGCCGGAAGAAGAATATGTCATTCCTCTTGGAAAAGCGGATGTAAAACGGGAAGGGAAGGATATTTCCATCATCACTTATGGAGCAATGGTCCATGAATCACTAAAAGTTGCGGATGAACTTGAAAAAGAAGGCGTTTCCGCTGAGGTCATTGATTTACGCACGGTCAGCCCGCTTGATATTGAAACAATTATTGCTTCTGTTGAAAAAACAAATCGCGCGATCGTTGTCCAAGAGGCGCAAAAACAAGCCGGCGTTGCCGCAAGTGTCGTTGCAGAAATCAATGAGCGCGCTATTTTGAGCTTAGAAGCTCCGGTCTTGAGAGTAGCTGCACCAGATACGGTTTATCCATTCTCTCAAGCGGAAGACGTTTGGCTTCCAAATCGCAAAGACATTTTAGAAACTGCTCGAAAAGTATTGAATTTCTAATTGGAAAGAGAGTCGAGGTCATAACTATTTTCCCCTCTTTTTCACAAATCAACAAACATTCGGGAGGTTGAATTGCGTGGCTTTTGAATTTAAAATGCCGGATATCGGCGAAGGCATCCATGAAGGTGAAATCGTAAAATGGTTTGTCAAACCAGGAGACGAAATTAATGAAGACGATGTCCTTTGCGAAGTGCAAAATGATAAAGCTGTTGTTGAAATCCCTTCACCTGTCAAAGGAAAAGTATTAGAATTAAAAGTGAACGAAGGTGAAGTGGCAACAGTTGGACAAGTGCTTGTAACGCTTGACGCGCCGGGATATGAAAATCTCACCTTTAAAGGCGGCGATTCCAACGACGAAGCGCCTGTCCAAAATGAACAAAGCGAAGAAAAGCAGCAGGTTAAAGAAGAAGCGGCTCAAGGGCAGGAAGATGTTGATCCGAACCGCCGGGTCATTGCGATGCCATCGGTCCGCAAATATGCAAGGGAAAAAGGTGTCGATATCCGCTTAGTACAAGGATCAGGAGAAAACGGCCGAGTGCTGAAAGAAGATATTGATGCTTTTGTCAGCGGCGGCCCGCAAGCTGATCAAAAAGCAGAGGTCAAAAATGATGCAGCACCAGAACCAAAAGCAACTGCGGTTGATCTTGAAGGCGACTTCCCTGAAACTCGTGAAAAAATGAGCGGTATCCGCAAAGCCATTGCCAAAGCGATGGTTCACTCCAAACATACTGCGCCGCACGTAACATTAATGGATGAAGTCGATGTAACCGAACTGGTTGCTCACCGTAAGAAATTTAAAGCAATTGCTGCAGAACAAGGCATTAAACTGACATATCTGCCTTATGTTGTAAAAGCTTTGACATCAGCATTGAAAAAATTCCCTGTACTCAATACGTCCATTGATGACAGCACGGAAGAAGTGATCCAAAAACATTATTACAACATCGGAATTGCAGCTGATACAGAAAAAGGTCTGCTAGTTCCGGTTGTGAAACACGCTGACAGAAAATCGATTTTCGAGATTTCCAATGAAATTCAACAATTGGCAGCGAAAGCACGTGAAGGAAAATTGGCACCGAACGAAATGAAAGGTGCATCCTGCACAATTACTAATATCGGCTCTGCTGGCGGACAGTGGTTTACTCCTGTCATCAATCATCCAGAGGTAGCAATTTTAGGCATTGGACGTATTGCAGAAAAACCTGTTGTGAAAAACGGCGAAATTGTTGCTGCACCAGTATTGGCACTTTCGTTAAGCTTTGACCATCGCATAATCGATGGGGCAACAGCTCAACATGCGTTGAATCATATTAAACGTTTGTTAGAAGATCCACAATTATTACTAATGGAGGCGTAAAGGGATGGTAGTAGGCGATTTTCCAATTGAGACGGATACCCTCGTTATTGGAGCGGGTCCTGGGGGATATGTTGCAGCAATTCGCGCTGCACAATTAGGTCAAAAAGTGACAATTGTTGAGAAAGGAAACCTAGGCGGAGTCTGCCTAAATGTTGGCTGTATTCCTTCCAAAGCGCTCATCAGCGCGGGGCACCGCTACGTAGAGGCAAAGGAATCAGGGGACATCGGTATCCAAGCTGAAAATGTCACGTTAGATTTTTCAAAAGTGCAAGCATGGAAAGAAAGTGTTGTAAAAAAACTAACAGGCGGAGTGGAAGGCCTTTTAAAAGGCAATAAAGTTGAAATTGTAAAAGGGGAAGCGTATTTTGTCGATCAAAATACAATCCGTGTTATAAACGATGATTCCGCGCAAACGTATAAATTTAACAATGCCATTATTGCAACGGGCTCGCGGCCAATTGAAATTCCGAACTTTCAATATTCCAATCGCGTCATTGATTCAACAGGTGCACTAAACTTGCAGGAAGTGCCGAAAAAAATGGTCATCATTGGCGGAGGCGTTATCGGAATCGAACTCGGAACTGCTTTTGCCAACTTTGGAACTGAAATTGTCATCATCGAAGGGACAAACGATATTCTTCCTGGATTTGAAAAACAAATGTCGTCTTTAGTGAAACGAGCCTTGAAGAAAAAAGGAAATGTCGAAATTCATACGAATGCGCTGGCCAAAAATGCCGAAGAAACAGAAAATGGCGTAAAAGTGACATTTGAAGCGAAAGGAAAGGAACAAACTGTCGAAGCCGACTATGTACTTGTTACTGTTGGCCGCCGTCCAAACACGGATGAACTTGGCCTTGAGCAAGTCGGCATTGAAATGAACGAAAAAGGATACATCAAAATTGATAAGCAATGCCGAACAAATGTCCCGAACATATATGCCATCGGCGACATTGTTCCAGGTCCGGCTCTTGCACATAAAGCATCTTACGAAGGAAAAATTGCAGCTGAAGCAATTTCGGGCCGCCCTTCAGAAATTGATTATAACGGCATTCCTGCTGTTGTATTCTCTGAACCTGAGCTTGCAAGCGTTGGTTATACTGAACAACTGGCAAAAGAAGAAGGTATTGAAGTGGTGGCAGCCAAATTCCCTTATGCTGCAAACGGACGTGCATTGTCTCTTAATGCAACAGACGGTTTTGTGAAAATTATTTCACGGAAAGAAGACGGTCTCGTCATCGGTGCTCAAATTGCCGGAGCAAATGCGTCTGACATCATTGCAGAACTTGGTCTGGCCATTGAAGCAGGCATGACGGTTGAAGATATTGCCTTGACCATCCATGCTCACCCGACGTTAGGCGAAATGGTAATGGAAGCTTCGGAAGTAGCTCTTGGAACACCAATCCATATTGTAAAATAGTTTATTCAATGAGTTTCATGTGGCAACTTAACGCTAATTTGCGTAAGTTGCCTTTTTTTATTTGTTTTTGCAACTTTATTCCTAAACAAGTTCAAAATGGGTGGCAGCGATCATTTAAATAGGAAAAAATAGCTATTTATTAGCCGCTTTGTAAAAAAATTTACAGAATTCAATCTTCCGGCTAAGACATTCGGATTAATTGAAAGAAAAAAATGAATTTTATATTAATGCTTTTTAGCCTATTAAACCTTTATGAATGTTATGATAAAATGGTTTTGGTAAATGGATGTAAATACCAAATAACTAGGTAAAAGTAAATAGGACAACGGTTGGCTGATTTTAGGAAGAATGTGAGATTCTTAAGAAGAACGATACTAGTTGAGGGTGAAAAAAATGAAGAAAAAGAACTCATTAAAAAAAATCTCTTTTAAGCTATTATTCTCTATTTTTATCATGACAGTTTTCATCAGTACAGCGATCGGGGTGACAAGCTATTATTTTGCTAAAAACCAATTAATAGAAAGCGGAAAATTGGACTTAAAACATTTAACCAACACGGCGGTTGCCGTTTTGCAAATGCTTGATGAAGATGTAAAAAATGGAAAACTGACATTGGAAGAGGCGCAGGAAAAAGCCCGTGTTATCTTAAACGGTCCGAAAGTCGGCGATCAATACGACTATACAAAATCTCCGTTTTTATATAAAAAAGATGGCTATATTTTTGCCGTTAAATCAAATCGGGAAGTATCCCTAAATCCGCTGAGCCCCATCGGCAGCAATGAAACGAATGAAAAAGCGGTGGAAGTTCGTAACGGGCTCATTAAAGCGGCGCAAGCGAAAAGTGAAGAAGGCCATTTTTATACATACACTTGGAAAAATAAAGGGGAAAATTTTGAACGTGAAAAAATAGCGTATATGACCTACTTTGAACCATGGGATTGGAACATTGGCATAGGCGCTTATACGGAAGAATTTTATGAAGGATTGCAAGTGTTGAGATGGTATACGGTTGCCATTTCTGTTGCCATCGCCGTTATTTGCATTATCGCTTTTTATTATTTCACGAGAGGCAAATTGCGGCTTTTGCAAACAATCACGAATGTTTCTTTGGAAATTGCCGACGGAAACTTAAATGTGAAAAAGCTTCCTGAGTCTGAAGATGAATTTGGCCAGTTGGGCAAAGCGTTCAACCGTATGGTAGAAGAGTTAAAATTGATGATTCAAAAATTGCAAGAAATGGGAGATCATCTAGTAGGTACTTCAAGCAGTTTGTCAGCGTTATCTGAAGAAATATCCGCCGGCGGCGAAGAAATGGGAAATTCCCTTAGTGAGATTACAAATGGAATGGTCACGCAAGCTTCTGATACGGAAAACATAAGCCAAAACATTGAACATTTAATGAACTCTGTTGAGAAAATGAATAAACAGCATGAGTTGATGAAAGATGCCACCCTTTCTTCTGAACAGGCTGCCATTAACGGGGAAAAAATGGTTGAGGTGCTGAAAAAATCAAATAATGAATCGGCCAAAGCAGCGGATCATATCAGCATTGGAATCACCAACTTATACAATAAAATTCAAAATATCTCCAACATTACAAATACGATTAACGCAATTGCCGAGCAAACGAATTTATTAGCTTTAAATGCAAGCATCGAAGCGGCGAGAGCAGGAGAACATGGAAAGGGCTTTGCCGTCGTTGCGCAGGAAGTAAGAAAACTCGCCGAACAATCCAATCAGGCTACAAAACAAATTCAAGAAATGATAGCCCAAATTGAAAAGGACACGGAATCTACTGTTATGGCAATGTCTGAAACAATGCAATATTCGCACCAATTAAGTGATGCGGTTGCTAAAACGGACTCAGAATTTAAAAATATTCATACAAAGGTCAATGATGCGGTACAAGCCATTAAACAGTTAAGTGCAGAAATCGAAAACATTACATCTCAGAGTGAAAACATCAATTCAGCAATCCAAAACATATCAGCCGTCTCCCAGCAAACGGCTGCTTCCGCTGAAGAAATTACCGCTTCTGTCCATGAACAAATCAACGCCATGGAAGAAGGGGCAAAACTCGCAGAAAATCTAAACGTTCTTAGCGATGAACTGAACCAAACGATTCAAAAATATAAATTATAAATGAGATGATGTGCGCATTCGGGCTTATCCTAAATATTAAAACAACGTGAAAAAGGGGGGCTTCTCATGTCGAAAAATCGACTTATGAGACAGCCTCCTTTTCGTAAAAAATGAATGAAGCCCGAAACGGTACCGTTTTTGGGCTTCATTCTAATTCAATTTTTCATATACTGATCAGCAAACCGTTATATCCGATCCAATTTGTGCGGCAGGAGGTTTTTCAAGTTTTCTTCTTCTTGTATTGCATAAAGGGGATAGGCTTTGAATGGTTGACGAGACAAATTAAATGGTTGTTTTTGGCTTCTCAACTCTTTCTTCTTGAAACATTAGGAAACTATTTTGATAACAGTTTTTCCATAGGTTGAACGATATCTTCCTTTTTTGCTACCGAACCCTCTATGTGAAATACTACATTGTGATCATCAATCACAACTATCGCAGGGAAAGTGTTGATGTCAAATTTCTTCACTACTGAATGCCCCTCTTGATAAACGATCATGTTTTTGAATTCTTCTGGAAACTGTTTGCGCAAATCCAATAATGCATCATAATAAACTGCTTCGTTATCCATGACTTCTTGGTTCGTAAAAAAAAGAATCTGTCTTCCATCTGTTTGAACTTCACTAGGAATTTTATTCTGCTTTGCTGTAGCGCATGATGTTGATAAAAGGAGAAAGGCAATGGATATTGTGAATGCCACATGTTTCACCAAAAACCACCTTCTTTCATTCTGCAGAAAATCCTTTATCAAGCAATATTCCCGTACACTTAATTAACGTCATTGTAACATAGATCATTTCAATTCATTAGAATGTCATGCAATTGTTACACAATTGAAAAATAATTTATGGATTTAAACTTTCAGTCAAAAAAATTTTGAAAAAAGGCTATTGATTCAGGCATATAATGAAGCAGAGAGATATTCCAGCTTTTGCTTCCTTATTAGGGGTTCCTTTATTTTACAGTTTGAAAGGGATTTCATTTTGATTCGTAAAAAGAAAAATATGACATACAATTAACTCTTGATGAATTTAATATAACATAATATTATTAAATTTAAAGAGAATAAATACATCCTAATTATGAAATTAAACATTATTATGTAAAGGAGAAAAGAAGATGGGAACCATTGTCTGCCAGCATTGCAATTCAACCATTCACTTTTTTGATGACGAAAAAGTGACAACATTATACGGAACATGCCAAAAATGCAGAAAACAAAAGTCCGCAAAATCTCAACAAGAAGCAGTTAGCCAAGCATAGGATTTAGAAAAATAGAAGTAGAAGCAATTGACTGAATTCTTTTAAAAAAAGGTGATCCACTCATAAAATGGATCACCTTCAATTATTTGATTGCTTTATGTTCTTTGATTACTCTTATCGTAGAAAGGGTTGCGTCTTCAGGTCCTTGGACAGGGAGGCCAACTTCCAAATTTTTTTGAATGTAGCGCAGATTGTCCTCCGTGATGATTTCCCCCGGGATAAAAATAGGAATTCCCGGCGGATACACCATTACAAATTCTGCACTAATTCTTCCAGCTGACTTTTCAAATGGAACTACTTCCGTTTCAGCGTAAAAAGCGTCTCGAGGCGTGAGCGCCAGTACCGGAATATCAGGCAGCAAAACGGAAGGCTTTGCATTTTTGTCTGCTTGATGGCGGTATTCATCCGACAACGTTCTCAACGCATTTACTAAAATGGCTGTTTCGTTTTCCGTATCTCCAGGTGTAATGATGCAAAGGATGTTGTATAAGTCGGAAAGTTCGACTTCAATGTTGTATCGGTCTCTCAGCCACAATTCAACGTCATAGCCCGTTAACCCGAGTTCTTTAACAGATATAGTTAATTTTGTTGGGTCAAAATCATAAGTGGCGTTGGTTCCTAAAATTTCTTCGCCAACGCAATATAAATGGTCAATTTGATTGATCAATTTTCTCGTTTTATTGGCCAGTTCAATCGTTTTGTCCAAAAGTTCATACCCATTTGTGGCGAGCTGTTTTCTTGCAACGTCCAATGATGCAAGAAGCAAATAGGATGTTGAAGTGGTTGTGATCATGCTTAAAATTGATTGCACACGGTCAGGGGAGACGAGTCCTTCGCGCATATTTAATATCGAGCTTTGTGTCATTGAACCTCCTAATTTATGGACGCTTGTGGCGGCCATATCAGCCCCTGCTTGCATCGCGGACAAGGGGAGTTTGTCATGAAAATGTATGTGTACCCCATGTGCTTCATCAACCAAGACAGGAATATTGTAAGAATGGGCAATGTCCACAATTTTCTTTAAATCAGCAGAAATGCCAAAATATGTTGGATTTATAACAAAAAGACCTTTTGCTTCCGGGTTTTGCTCAATCGCCTTTTCGACTGATTCTGTTGAAATGCCATGGGAGATCCCTAGATTTTTATCAAATTCCGGATGAATAAAAACGGGAATGGCTCCGGAAAAAATGATGGCGGACATCACGGATTTATGCACGTTTCTTGGAACAATGATTTTGTCGCCGGGTCCGCATACAGACATAATCATCGTCATAATCGCACCGCTGGTTCCTTGTACGGAGAAAAAGGTGTGATCGGCACCGAAAGCCTCTGCTGCCAATTTTTGCGCTTCTTTAATAATCCCCTTAGGAGAATGTAAATCATCTAAAGGAGAAATGTTAATCAAATCTATCGCTAAAGCATTATGGCCGATAAATTCACGAAAGTCAGGATCCATCCCAGCCCCTTTTTTGTGGCCGGGGATATGGAATTGCAAAGGATTTTTCATGACATGTTTGACGAGCCCTGTAAACAAAGGTGTTTCATGCTGAGACAATGATCTATTCACCTACTTTTTTGCTTCGATTAAATTAAAAACAAATGAATTATAGCATTTTCAAAATGAATTGCAAAGAATGAGATTGAAAATGGTGATGGAAAAAGTGGATAATAGAGATGATGGGAGGGATTATCATGAAATTTTCAACGAAAATTACTGATTTGTTAGGAATTGAATATCCGATTATTCAAGGGGGGCTTGCGTATTTGGCTTATTCTGACTTGGCAAGCGCTGTCAGCAATGCGGGAGGGTTGGGTCAGATAACCGCCATGTCGCTTCCTAATCCGGAAGCATTACGAAAAGAAATTCGCAAAGTAAAAGAAAAAACAGATAAGCCGTTTGGAGTGAATTTTGCGATTGGCCAGCACGGACGTCCTTTTTCCGAAATGCTGGACGTGGCGATCGAGGAAAAAGTACCGGTCATTACGATGACAGGGGGAAATCCTGCACCGATTTTTGAACAATTAAAAGGTGTGCCAGTTAAGAAGCTTGTTCTCGTTGCAGCTCGGAGACAAGCGGTAAAAGCAGAAGAACTCGGCGCCGATGCCGTCATGGTGGTCGGACAGGAAGGCGGCGGGCATCTTGGCAGGAACGACACCGGGACGTTTGTTCTCGTGCCTCAAGTGGTGGATGCCGTTTCCATTCCTGTTGTCGCTTCTGGAGGAATAGCCGATGGGAGAGGCCTTATGGCGGCGTTGGCTCTAGGCGCGGAAGGAATTGAGATGGGCACGCGTTTTATTGCAACAAAAGAGTGCATACATGCGCATCCGTTGTATAAACAAGCATTGGTAAACGGTTCAGAGCACGACACAGTCATCATTAAGCGCTCCCTTGGCGCACCGGCGCGAGCGATCCGCAACAGCTGGACAGAAAAAATTTTGCAAATTGAACAGAACAACGGTGATTATGAAGCACTAAAAGATTACATTAGCGGCGAAGCGAACAAAAAATACATATATGATGGCAAAATCGAAGAAGGCTTCGCTTGGGCGGGACAGTCGATGGGACTCATTAAAGATATTCCAACTGTAGCAGAACTTTTTCAAAACATTATTCAAGAAGCGGAACAAATCCGCAATAGATGGTCCATGTAAAATTAGCAGAGAGGTGCCGTATGAATTATTCATATCCATTTTCGTATGATCTGACAACACAAGAAATCATCGATGTCATCAAATTTTTTGAATGCATCGAGAAAGCGTATGAAAAAGGTGTACGGCGGGAAGAGTTCATCAAAGCTTACCGCCGCTTTAAAAAAATTGTTCCTAGCAAAGCGGAAGAAAAAAAGATGTTTAAAGAATTTGAAGAATCAAGCGGATATTCTTCCTATCCGGTTGTAAAGGCGGGCAGACAGGGAGAAGATGGTGACTGGATTCAAATCCCTAAAGGAAATTAAAGGTCAGTGATGTTCACCATCCTGACCTTTCTGGATTAGATGCTTTTCTGTGCTAAATGATAGAGTGGCGTCAATGTTTGAAAAGTTTCGTCTGCCTTTTTTAAAAACTGTTCGGCATTAAGGGATAGCGCATGCTCTTTTGGGAGATGGATCCCGCAGAGCATCTCCGCTTTTTTTACTTCCTTCAGCCGCCGAAAAATGGATGTTAAATCTTCGTCCGACAAGTCTTGTTGTTTGACAGCCTGCGGTTTTGTGTGGTCAGTGGACCAAACAAAATCGCCAGGAATTTCTTTTTGGATTTGATCGATATGTTTTAAAAACGCTTCTCCGATTTTTTCTTTTACAGGCGATTCATAAATAACTGCAAACCAAATAAACACATGTGTTTCCCAAAGGCCGATTTGGAAGTGGGGGAGCTTTTTGTAGCCTCGTTTGCTGTTGGCAAAAGCAACCCAAGTATCATTCGGAGGATTGATCGTTCTACGGGCGTGTTTGGCGACATGGGCGAACATTTCGTCTCCCGTTAAACTGGATAATGTCGGGGCGAAATAATTTCCCAACGTTTCTAGCTTTGGACGGATCCGCTTTTTCAGTGCATCCATTCTTGCTTCTAAACCGTCAATTTGAAAAACAGCAAAATCTTCTTGTACAAATGGTGTGAAATCCATAAAAGTCCTCCTTTGCGGCAAACTTGTCCACATTTTAACATAAAAGAAGAAACGTTGCGAGAAAGAAGGAATCATACAACCCGCTGTTTCCTTTAAAGGGAGGAATTCTGGGAGTTAACTCCCAATGGCGAATGCTTGATTTTCGCCAGTTCTTTACAGTATGCTATAAGCAATCGAATTTTATAGAAAGTAGGTTGAAACATGGTTTGGCGTGAAATACATAAAACGGCTGCAAAATGGATGATGGAAGCTGGGGAAAAAATCCGTCAATCGTTTGAGGAACCGCTAACCATTGAAACAAAAGCAGGTCCAAACGATCTTGTGACAAACATAGATCGGGAAGTGGAACAATATTTTTGGAACAACATTAGAGAGACATACCCTGACCATCATATTTTAGGCGAAGAGGGAAGCGGCCACGAACTTTCATCACTTGATGGCATAGTTTGGATTATCGACCCGATTGACGGCACGATGAATTTTGTCCATCAACAGCGTAATTTTTGCATTTCGATCGGAATCTTTGAGAACGGCATTGGCAAAATCGGTTTGATCTATGATGTCGTCCATGATGAATTGTATCATGCGATAAAAGGGCAAGGCGCCTATTTGAATGACACGAAGCTTCAGCCATTGCGCACGAAAAAAGTGGAGGAGTCCTTAATTGGGTTGAATCCCACATGGGTGGTGGAAAACCGCCGCATTGACCAGTCTATTTTAAGCCCGCTAGTTAAAAGGGTGAGAGGGACGAGGTCATTTGGATCGGCTGCCCTTGAATTTGCCTATGTTGCCAGCGGAAAATTGGACGGCTACATTACATTAAGATTAGCTCCTTGGGATTTTGCAGCAGGAATGGTGTTGGTGGAAGAAGTAGGCGGTATTACAACCAAATTGGACGGGAAGCCTGTCAACTTGTTGGAAAAGCAAAGCATATTTGCAGCAAATAAAACAATCCATCAAGAAATCATTGACACATTTATAAAAGGAAAATATGAATCGTAAAGAGCTTTATTTGCCATTGTTCCGAACCTGTCATTTTGAAAATAAAAATTTGAAAGGAAAAGAGCGATTGAAATGATCTTGCGTCCAAATACTAATGAATATGCTCCATATTATGAACCATATTTAAAATTGGTTCCGGACGGCGATATATTGGACATTTTAACTTTAGAGGAAAAAGAAACGGTTGCAATGCTGAAAGATCTTACCAATGAACAAGCCGAATTCCGCTATGATTCAGGAAAATGGAGCATTAAAGAAGTGATCGGACATCTTGTCGATACGGAACGGATTATGGGGTATCGGCTTCTTTCAATAGCGCGCGGTGAGACTGCACCGCTTCCGGGCTTTGATGAAAGAGCGTATGTTGAACAGGCTTTATTTGATCAAATGGCTTTAGAAGAACTGTTAAATCAATTTTCCATTTCTCGTCAAGCAACGGTCTTGTTGTTGAAAAGTTTGCATAAAGAAGCTTGGCTGCGACGAGGAAAGGCAAACGGATTTGAAGTGACTCCTCGAGCTATTGCATACATCATTGCAGGGCATGAACGTCATCATCGCCAAGTGATAAAAGAACGCTATTTGCAAGCGGATGGTTATCCTTCCAAACCATAACGGACGTTCACAAAAGCAATTTTTCACATTAAAAGGATTCCCTGCTTTCATCCTTTCCTAAAACGGATGGATCTATCCTTTTTTCAAGATGCTGCCCAATAGCGGTAGACCCACAGATCAGCTGAATATCTGTGGGTCTTCGCCATATAAAATACATATTCAGGCGAACCATATTCTAAATACGCTATCTACAAAGTTCCATTTTCCCGCATTTTCTTTTTTTGGGCAAAGCCGATGCCAAAGACAATGATAATCCCGATAGCACAAAGAATGACGGCAATCAAATTCCCCGCACCGATGGCAAAGCCTATGAACACGATGAGCAATGCAGCAATAATGGACAAGATTAGAAAAAACCAATTCACTTTTTTCATGATAAGTCCTCCTTGGCTACAATTCGGCAATCTTTTTGAAAAGATTTTCCTTTCAACATTCCACTTTTAGTTTAACGAAAAATATTCCGCTTTTCTACATTGTTTATGATATAATATCGTAGGTTTAGTTTGAAAAATAGGAGATGTTATTGTGAAAGTTCGCAACGATTTACGCAATATTGCCATCATCGCCCACGTTGACCATGGAAAAACGACGCTTGTTGATCAATTGCTTCGTCAATCTGGAACGTTTAGGGAAAATGAGCAGGTGGCGGAGAGGGCAATGGATTCAAATGATTTAGAGCGTGAACGGGGAATCACGATTTTGGCCAAAAATACCGCAATTGAGTATAAAGGAACAACCATTAACATTTTAGATACGCCAGGCCACGCTGACTTTGGCGGAGAAGTGGAGCGGATCATGAGAATGGTTGACGGCGTTTTGCTTGTTGTTGACGCCTATGAAGGCTGCATGCCGCAAACAAGGTTTGTTTTGAAAAAAGCGTTGGAGCAGAACTTAACGCCGATTGTCGTTGTCAATAAAATCGATCGAGAATCTGCCCGGCCGCAAGAGGTAGTGGATGAAGTACTCGAACTTTTCATTGAACTTGATGCGAATGATGAACAGTTGGAATTTCCTGTTATTTACACTTCGGCGATAAACGGGACGGCAAGCTTAGATCCTAATAGACAAGATGACAATATGGAGGCGCTTTTTGATGCCATTATTCAATATATCCCTGCGCCGGTGGATAACAGCGATCAACCTTTACAATTCCAAGTGGCGCTATTGGATTATAACGATTATGTAGGGCGGATCGGCATTGGAAGAATTTTTAGGGGAAAAATGAAGGTCGGCCAGCAGGTAGCGTTGATGAAGCTTGACGGAAGCGTAAAACAATTCCGCGTTACGAAAATGTTCGGCTTTAAAGGTTTAAAAAGGCTCGAGATTGAAGAAGCGAAGGCAGGAGACTTGATAGCTGTCTCAGGAATGGAAGACATTAATGTCGGGGAAACAGTCTGCCCGGTCGATCATCAGGAAGCACTGCCTGTTCTTAGAATTGATGAACCGACATTGCAAATGACCTTTTTAGTAAATAATAGTCCTTTTGCCGGAAGGGAAGGAAAATTTGTCACTGCCCGAAAAATCGAAGAGCGCTTGCATGAGCAGCTGCAAACAGATGTTTCGTTAAGGGTGGAACCGACGGATTCTCCGGACAAATGGATTGTATCAGGACGCGGCGAGCTGCATTTATCCATTTTAATTGAAAACATGCGGCGGGAAGGATACGAGCTTCAAGTATCAAAACCGGAAGTGATTGTAAAAGAAATCGACGGCGTTCTTTGCGAACCAGTCGAACGGGTACAAGTAGATGTACCTGAAGAATATACGGGATCCGTTATGGAATCGTTAGGTGCAAGAAAAGGCGAAATGGTTGACATGATCAATAACGGAAATGGACAAGTACGCTTGATTTTTATGGTTCCTTCACGCGGATTGATCGGATATACGACTGAATTTATGTCTTTGACAAGAGGATATGGTATCATTCATCATTCCTTTGAAAGTTATCAACCAATGCAAAAAGGCCAAGTCGGCGGAAGACGCCAAGGCGTGTTGATTGCAATGGAAACTGGCAAGGCTACTTCATACGGCATTCAGCAAGCAGAAGATCGGGGAACCATTTTTGTTGAACCGGGAACAGAAGTTTATGAAGGCATGATCGTCGGCGAACATAACAGGGAAAATGACCTGGTTGTCAATATCTGTAAAGTAAAACAGCAAACGAACATGCGCTCATCAACAAAAGAGCAAACTGTCGGCATGAAAAAACCGCGGATTATGTCGTTGGAAGAAGCGCTGGAATATTTAAATGATGATGAATATTGTGAAGTCACTCCTCAATCGATTCGTTTACGAAAAAAAATATTAAATAAAAATGAAAGGGAAAAAGCCGCCAAAAGAAAAAAATTGGCAGGCCAAAACTAATAAAAGGCCGGGAAAGGGGGGCATTAGGCGCAGTGACAGAAGAGCAAGTCATTGAACGATTGTCGTTTTTTGCGCGCCTATACCGCGTTCATGAACAGCATGATGTGGGAATGTGGTGCTTGTATCTCACCATTTTAGTTTTATCTATCATCGTTTACAAATTAGGCTTTGCCAAAAAACTCCCAATTTTAAAATCAGCGATTATTTATACTTTTCTTATTTTAGGCTGCACGCTGCTTACATTTTTAGCAATTTTTCTTCCGGTTGCCGAAGGCCTCGTTGTTGCGGCTTTAATCTTAAGCATTTACAAAATCCGCCTTCATCAGTCGAAAAAAAAAGAGAAGAATCCGTAGCTTTTATAGAAAATGGAAAAATAAAAACAGATGGACGGATATTTGCCGCCATCTGTTTTTTTTTATCCGCTTCATTTGAAAAAACATTATATTATTCAAACGTTTCACACCTGAAAAGGAAAAACGTTTTTCAACGGCAGCCTATTCCCTCAAGGAGATGGCTGAAAACACTGATTAACTTCCGACTAATAAAAGATACGCTTGTTTCGTGCCGTTAAAGATCTTGTCGTTTTTTTTCACGGTAAAGCCGAAACTTTCCTGTAGCTAATCTCCTTATTGTTTTCGCTTCAATGCGATCGTGGCATTCTTGACACATATAGGTATGGATTGGTCTGTTGCGAAGGCGTTTTGCTTCTTGCGACCAATCATCGATTGTTTCAATTTTATCGCAAAGCACACATTTTACTTTCATTTCAATTCTCATCCCTCTTCAACCATCGTTTTTTCAAAGTATACCATGATTTCTCGCAAAGAACGAAAAAAAATAAAAACGGTGAAGAAAAAACGCTTAAACCCGAAAGGTTCAAGCGTTGATGTTTTCTCATTGTTTTGATTGATCACGCTGCTCTTTGTTCAGTTCTTGTTGTTTTGAATTGGGAAGTTGATCGTTTTCCTCTTTCAGCGGTTGTTTGTTCTGATCATCTATGGCATCTCTCGGCACGCTAGGCATCAATCTTCCCACGATTTGCGCCAATTCATCGAGAATTCCCCCTACAGGCCGGCCGTTTTGTATTTCCTCCGCCATATTGCGAATGCGCTCATTTGTATCAGGATCAGCAACAATCACGGCGTTTGCTCCGTATGGATCTTGCTTTAACGATTCAGAAACAGAATATTTGATGGATTCTACTTTGGACCGGTCTAGGTCTTGTCTTACATCAATACCGACGACGGCATACTGACCCAATACAACGGCGGTTGCGTTTTTTACATCAGGCACCCGTTCTGCCAAATCGGCTAAATGGCGGGCGATTTCTTGCCCTGTTTTACGGTCGACGTTTTCGCGAACAGAATCTTTAACCGTTACGATTTGTTGATTTTTATCTTCATTTTGTCTGGCATTATCATTAACCGAACAGCCGGCAAAAAATGCGCTGATAAACATGATGGAAATGGCAAAATTTCGCATCGACTCACTCCTTTTTCAGCCCTAATGAAAGTTTTCTTTTTGTTTATTGTTTAATGAACCTTCTAACTTTATTCATCAAGACATATATTTTAGCAACGACAAACTGCAAACGAAGCCTCCAAACCATATGATGAGGGGGAGAAAAGATTGGGCAAAGTGTATGTATTGGATACGAATGTTTTGCTGCAAGAACCGAATTCGATTTTTTCTTTCGATGAACATGAAGTGGTCATTCCTGCAGTGGTGCTGGAAGAAGTCGATTCAAAAAAAAGATATATGGATGAGATTGGTCGAAACGCCCGTCAAGTTTCCAAAATTATTGATCAACTGAGGGAACAAGGAAAGTTGCATGAGAAAATTCCGCTGCCGAACGGAGGTTTCCTCAGAATTGAGCTGAACCATCGGTCATTTCATGAATTGCAAGATATTTTTGTTGAAAAAACAAATGATAACCGCATTCTGGCTGTTGCCAAAAACCTTGCATTAGAAGAGGAAGCGAAAGAGAGCGGAAGAACGGTTATTTTAGTCAGCAAAGATGCGTTAGTTCGGGTGAAAGCCGATGCGATCGGCCTTCATACAGAGGATTTTTTAAGCGATCGAGTTGTAGAAATTGATCATATTTATACTGGTTTTTTAGATCTTTACATAAACACGGAAAATTTAAACAGATTTTATGAACATCATGAACTTTTGCTTTCTGAAATTACCAATCATCCGTTTTATCCAAATCAATTTATTATTTTGAAGGATGCGCTCGGAGGCAAATCTTCAGCACTAGGAATTGTGGACCAGACCGGAAAACGTTTAAAAAAACTCGTTTTCCACAACGAACAAGTTTGGGGAATCCAACCGAGAAATGTGCAGCAAACGATGGCGGTTGAACTTTTAATGCGGAACGATATTCAGCTCGTCACGTTAATTGGCAAAGCGGGGACGGGAAAAACTTTGCTCGCTTTAGCTGCGGGGCTCATGCAAACAGAAGATTTGGAAGAATATAAAAAGCTGCTCGTCGCAAGGCCGATTGTTCCGGTCGGAAAAGACATTGGTTTTTTGCCGGGTGAAAAGGAAGAAAAATTAAGGCCGTGGATGCAGCCGATTTGGGATAATTTGGAATATTTATTTAATACAAAAAAAGCGGGAGAACTTGACGCCATTTTGGCCGGAATGAGTTCAATTGAGGTGGAAGCATTGACCTATATCAGAGGGCGGAGCATCCCCGGACAATTTATCATTATCGATGAGGCGCAAAACTTAACGAAGCATGAAGTCAAAACGATTTTAACGAGGGTTGGGGATAACAGCAAAATCGTCTTGATGGGGGATCCGGGACAAATTGACCATCCGTACTTGGATGAATACAATAACGGTTTAACATATGTCGTTGAAAAATTTAAAGATCAGTCCATTGCCGGACATGTGAAACTGATTAAAGGAGAACGGTCAAAATTGGCCCAGCTGGCAGCCGATTTGCTGTAGAAAGACAACCCGCAGGAGAGAGAAAAACTTCCTCCCTCTTGCGGCAGCAATCTTTTTTACTGTACGATAATGGCTTTGACCTTTTTAACCGGATTGTCTTTGTTTGAGCCATCCCCAAAATAGACGTGGATCGGTCCGTCTTCCTTTAATGGTTTTCCATCTTTGCTGAAGCCGAAAATACATTTTCTTGCTTTTTCCAACGGTACTTTCACTTCTCCTGTTTCTGTTTCAAACACGACCGTGTTCGCCTCATCGAACGGTTCGGCATTGTTTAAAAAAGGTTCGAAAGGCATGGCGAACGTGCCGGTCAAAACTTTTTCCTTTTCAAATTTCCGCTCTGTTTTTAAAGTAGGCGGAGAAACAGCACCTTCCTGGATTTCCCGTTGCCATTGCTTAGCCGTTTTTTCAATCGAATCTTCCTTCATATCCTCTTTTGTGTTTTGGCCGAAATCAAAATATGTATTTAAATCAATGCGGCGGTCATCAAAAATCCACACACCGGGATCAAGGGTAATGGAATATTTTACATTCCCTTTAATTTGTATAATATCACTCATGGACATCCCTCCTGTTAAAAGTATAAGCGGTTTCTGTCATTTTGTCACATCGCTGTTAAAAAAGAAATGAAATAATTTTTGTCCCTTTATTGAGATCAAAGCTGCGTATTTTTTGGGACGCAATAACATATATATGAACAAAATAAAAGAAAAAATACAAAAATGGGAAGGGAGGCGGCGTTAGTTTCCTTGCAATTTTAGTCTATAACCTTTAATATAAATAGATAGAAAAGGGATTCCTTAAACGGGAACGGAGGGATTCAAGTGGCATCGTTTGATACCGTTATAAGCCATCGAGAAAAAGCTCTTTCGCTTTTAAAGGCGGATGCAGATAAAATTATGAAATTAATCCAAGTGCAAATGGACAATTTGACAATGCCTCAATGCCCTCTTTACGAAGAGGTTTTAGATACACAAATGTTCGGATTATCCCGTGAAATTGACTTTGCAGTAAGACTTGGACTAATTGAAGAGCAGGAAGGGAAAGCGCTTCTTGACACGCTTGAGCGTGAATTGTCCGCTTTGCATGAGGCATTTGTACGTAAATAGAGAAGAAGCTCAAATCGCTTTGAAATCGGTTTGAGCTTTTGTTTTATCAATCGATTCCAGCACAATCCGACTTTAAAAGGATTGTGAAAAATGATTATTCAAAGTATAATAGAAAAAAATTCTCTTATATGCAGTGACTGCATTTTCAGACAGCAAGAAGAGCAGCATACGTTAAGGAAGATGAACATGTTCAAGAAAATGTTGAAATGCTACGATTATTCGCTGATTTTAGCCGTTTTTTTATTGTGCGGATTCGGATTGATTATGATTTACAGTTCAAGCATGATTACAGCCGTTACGAGATATGAAACATCAAGTGATTATTTTTTTAAAAAACAGTTGATTTCCTTGCTTTTGGCCACTGCGGCCTTTTTGTTCATGATGTTTTTTCCTTACAGGGCGTATTTGAACGGAAAATTTTTAAGAGTTCTTTTTTTCGGATCAGTCGGTGTTTTGGGGTTGCTTTTTTTGTTTGGACATGTCGCAGGAGGGGCGCAAAGCTGGTTTAAATTTGCTGGGAGAGCGTTTCAGCCGGCTGAATTTGTGAAGCTTGCCTCCATCATTTACTTATCGGCAGTTTATGAAAAAAAACAGGCGTACATAAAGCAATTTGGCAAAGGAGCATTGCCTCCGGTCATTTTCACCGTATTGATTTGTGTGTTTGTCATTCTACAGCCTGATATTGGCACAGCTTTCATCATTTGGATGATTGCAATGGCCATTATTGCTTGTTCAGGGATGGGTATAAAAAATATGGTGAAGCTGATCATTCTTGCCCTGTTTTTCTTGCTGCTTTTAAGCCCGCTGATCTTGCTGAATGCCGATGACATTTTCAATAAAGAACGCCTCTCTCGGCTTACAGCGTATAGCGACCCTTTTCAATATGAAGATGGTGCAGGTTATCAGCTCGTCAATTCCTATATAGCGATTGGTTCCGGAGGGCTTAAAGGCTTAGGACTTGGGGAAAGCATACAAAAGTACGGCTACTTACCGGAGCCGCACACAGATTTTATCATGGCTGTGATAGCGGAAGAATTAGGCATTTTCGGTGTTCTGTTTGTTCTTGTTCTTTTAGGGTACATTGTGTTGAAAGGTTTGTTTATTGCTAGAAAATGTCAGGATCCGTTTGGGACTCTTATTGCTGTGGGTGTCTCAAGCATGATTGGCATTCAAACGTTTATTAATCTCGGAGGGTTGACTGGGCTGATCCCGATTACGGGAGTAACCTTGCCATTTATCAGCTACGGTGGATCTTCGCTTTTAGTTTTGCTGCTTTCGACGGGATTGTTGGTGAATGTTTCGATGTTTGTTAATTACCGTGAACAGTATAAAAAAGAGAAAGTTGGCAGAGACGTTTTTTGAAAGCTTAAAATGGTGTCCCGCTAAGTGTTGTTTTGCAGGACACCTTCAAAATATATATGTATTTTTCATCGAAATGTATATGTAACCAAAGGGGGATTTATATGTCGCAAAGAAAAATCGAAAAAGTTTTAGTAGCCAACCGCGGTGAAATCGCAATTCGTGTATTTCGTGCATGCAATGAATTGAATATCAGAACGGTTGCCATCTATTCCAGAGAGGATACCGGCTCGTATCATCGATATAAAGCGGATGAAGCATATTTAATTGGCGAAGGCAAAAAACCGATTGAAGCATACTTGGACATCGACGGCATCATTGAAATTGCAAAAGCACATGATGTGGATGCGATTCATCCCGGCTACGGTTTTTTATCTGAAAATATCGAATTTGCAAGAAAGTGCGAAGAAGCAGGCATCATTTTTATCGGCCCAAAAACAGAGCATTTGGATATGTTCGGGGATAAAGTAAAAGCACGACACCAAGCGGAACTAGCCGGTATTCCGGTGATCCCGGGAAGCAGTGGGCCGGTCAAAAGCTTGGAGGAAGTCGTTCAATTTGGGGAAAAATTCGGTTATCCTTTCATCATCAAAGCTGCCCTCGGCGGCGGAGGCCGCGGGATGCGGATTGTCCGTTCGAAAGCAGGCGTCAAGGAATCTTATGAACGGGCAAAATCAGAGGCAAAAGCCGCATTCGGCAGCGACGAAGTATATGTGGAAAAATTGATTGAAAATCCGAAGCATATCGAAGTGCAAATTATCGGCGATCATGAAGGCAACATTGTCCATCTTTATGAACGGGATTGTTCTGTTCAACGCCGCCATCAAAAAGTGGTGGAAGTGGCACCAAGCGTTTCTCTTAATAAGGAATTAAGAGATCAGATCTGTGAAGCAGCGGTTCGATTGATGAAAAATGTCAAGTATGTCAATGCAGGAACAGTTGAATTTTTGGTTTCTGGCGACCAATTTTATTTCATTGAGGTAAATCCGCGCGTCCAAGTTGAGCATACCATCACGGAATTGATCACTGGAATTGATATTGTGCAAACACAAATTTTAGTAGCTGAAGGCCATTCCATTCACAGCGAGAAAATAGGAATTCCTCAACAGGAAGACATTAAAACATGGGGATATGCCATTCAAGCAAGGGTTACAACGGAGGATCCACTGAACAATTTCATGCCGGATACAGGAAAAATAATGGCTTATCGGTCAGGCGGAGGATTTGGCGTCCGGTTAGATACAGGAAACAGCTTCCAAGGTGCAGTCATTACTCCTTATTATGATTCTTTGCTTGTAAAAGTTTCGACATGGGCTTTAACGTTTGAGCAAGCTGCCAGAAAAATGTTGAGAAATTTGCGGGAATTCCGTGTACGCGGCATTAAAACCAATATTCCGTTTTTGGAAAATGTCGTGAAGCATGAAAAATTTTTATCAGGAGAATACGATACATCGTTTATTGATTCTTCGCCGGAATTGTTCGTGTTTCCGAAACAGCGCGACCGCGGTACGAAAATGCTTACCTATATCGCAAATGTAACGGTAAACGGGTTCCCCGGCATCGGCAAGAAGAAAAAACCTGTGTTTGGCCAGCCGCCGATTCCGCCAATAAAGTTATCAGAACCGATTCCAAACGGAACAAAACAAATATTGGAGGAAAAAGGACCGGAAGGATTGGTCAAATGGGTAAAAGAGCAAAAACAAGTTTTGTTGACTGATACGACATTTCGTGACGCCCATCAATCCTTGCTTGCCACGCGCGTAAGAACGTACGATATTAAACAGATTGCAGAACCGACGGCCAGACTTCTTCCAGAGTTGTTCTCGCTTGAGATGTGGGGAGGAGCTACATTTGATGTAGCATACCGGTTTTTAAAAGAAGACCCGTGGGAAAGACTGCAAATCGTCCGGAAACATGTCCCGAACTTGTTATTGCAAATGCTTTTGCGGGCTTCGAATGCTGTCGGATATAAAAACTATCCTGACAATGTCATTAAGGAGTTTGTGGAAAGATCTGCGGAAGCAGGCATCGATGTGTTCCGTATTTTTGACAGCTTAAACTGGGTAAAAGGTATGACTCTTGCCATTGATGCGGTACGAAGCTCAGGAAAAATTGCTGAGGCTGCGATTTGCTATACCGGTGATATTCTTGATCCGACAAGAAGAAAATACGATTTGAATTACTATAAACAAATGGCCAAAGAGCTTGAAGCATCAGGAGCCCATATTTTAGCTATTAAAGATATGGCCGGACTTTTGAAACCTCAGGCTGCCTATGAATTAATATCTGCCTTAAAGGAAACGGTCGATTTGCCGATTCATTTGCATACGCATGATACAAGCGGCAACGGCATTTACACATATGCAAAAGCGATTGAAGCAGGTGTCGATATCATTGACACAGCGTTAAGCTCCATGGCCGGACTGACTTCACAGCCGAGCGCCAATTCTTTATATTATGCGCTGGAAGGAACGGAGCGAAGACCGAACGTGGAAGTGTCATCTTTGGAAAAGCTTTCCCGATATTGGGAGGAAGTTCGGAAATATTATGCCGATTTTGAAAGTGGCATGAAGGCTCCTCATTCCGAAATTTATGTGCATGAAATGCCCGGCGGTCAGTACAGCAACCTGCAGCAGCAGGCGAAAGCGGTCGGTTTGGGCGATCGTTGGGAAGAAGTAAAAGAAATGTACAGCAGAGTCAATCGTTTGTTTGGCGATATTGTCAAAGTAACGCCTTCTTCCAAAGTTGTTGGTGATATGGCATTGTTTATGGTGCAAAATAATTTAACGGAAGATGATGTATACGAACGGGGCGAATCGCTTGATTTCCCTGATTCCGTTGTTGAATTTTTCTCGGGCTATTTGGGCCAGCCGTATGGCGGATTCCCGAAAGAGCTGCAGCGAGTGATTTTAAAAGGGCGCGAGCCGATCACGGTCAGACCTGGAGAACTGTTGGATCCGGTTAATTTCCAATCTTTAAAGGAAGAACTGGAACAGCTTTTGCATCATGAACCAACCAACTACGATACGATTTCATATGCACTATATCCGAAAGTGTTCACGGAATATATTAAAACGTTTGAACGATTTGGAAATATTTCAGTTCTTGATACGCCCACTTTCTTTTATGGAATGCGTTTGGGTGAAGAAATTGAAGTGGAAATCGAAAAAGGAAAAACGTTAATCGTTAAGCTTGTGTCCATTGGCCAGCCGCAGGCGGATGGAACAAGAATTGTTTATTTTGAGTTAAACGGCCAGCCACGTGAAGTGATCATTAAAGATGAAAGCATCAAATCAACCGTACTGCAGCGGGTAAAAGCGGATCCGCAAAATCCGGATCATATTGGCGCCACAATGCCTGGCACAGTCATTAAAGTTTTGGTCGAAAAAGGCGAAAAAGTCAACAAAGGAGACCATTTAATGATAACTGAATCAATGAAAATGGAAACGACGGTTCAAGCGCCATTTTCCGGTGTTGTAAAAGAAATTCATGTGGCAAGCGGGGAAACGATTCAAACAGGCGATTTGTTAATCGAACTAACAAAATAATCTTGGAATGCGGTTTGCGAAAGGCCCACAGAATTTTCGAATTTTGTGGGCCTTTTAGCGCTTATTTGAACAGGCTTGTTTCCTTTCTAATGTTTCAAGAGGTGGCATTAAGATGCGGCTTAACATTTGAGAAAGTTTGATTTTGTTGTAAAATTCCAAAAAAATGATTGAAAATGATTTTCAATTATGGTAATCTTTCATTAAGGATGAAAATCATTCTCATGAAGGGATTGTGGAAAATCATGACGATGGTATTTGTAGGCTGCACCGTCATTATTTATGGGGCTATCATCGGTTATGTGTTAAAAAAAATCGAAGCGAGCATATAGAGAAATATTACATATCCAAGGGGCTGGCGACATCGCGGTCCTCTTTTATTTTTCCTCCCTTTCCGGACCAAGGGTGTGGTAAAATCATAAATGGAATGGTTGGGAAAAGGAGAAATCGATATGGGAACGATCAAACAACAAGATTTCGTTAAAAGTTTTATTCACATTTTTCAGCTTCTTCCTGAAGAAATAAATGTCTCGTATAAACGAAAATGGAAAGAATTGATTGAAAAAGAACTGAATCAGCAATTGCACATAGCGTTCGTTGGCCATTTTTCCGCAGGAAAATCAACACTATTGAATAAGCTTGTTAACGGTGCTGTATTGCCGTCAAGCCCGCTGCCGACAAGCTCCAATATTGTCATGCTCGCAAAAGGTGAAACAGCCACTACCGCTTATTTTATGGACGGAAAAATATATGAGTGGAAAGAGGAGTTAACCGATGAGTTTATCCGAAAGCTCTGCAAGCAAGGCGCAAATATTGAAAGAGTGTTGATTCAGCGCCCTCATTTCACCATCCATGATCATCTGCTTTTCATCGATTCTCCGGGGATAGATTCAACGGACGACGACCATCGCAAAAGGACGGAATCGGCTCTACATTTGGCAGATTGCATCGTTTACGTAGCCGATTATCACCACGTTCAGTCCGAATTGAACTTTTCCTTTTTAAAAAAATTGCTAGAGATGAATAAGCCGCTGATCGTTGTCATAAACCAAATTGATAAACATAACGAAAAGGAAGTTGCATTTTCGGTATATCAGGACAATATCGAAGCATCGTTGACAGCTCTTGGCATCAGAAAAGACGACATTTTTTATACATCCTTAAAATTTACGAATCATCCTTTCAATCAATATGGCCAACTTGAAAAACGATTCATGGAGATGGTTTTTGACCGAACGAGACTCATTCAGGAAAATATGATGGAACAAGCCAAAATCCTTTTTAAGGAAATGAAAGAGGGACTTTCTGATAAAAAGGCCAATCAGTTCGGTCTTTCTCTTGAAGATTGGCGAAACGTAGAACATTTGTTGTCAAGCGGCCAGGAAAAGATTGCAGAGACCGAACAAAAACTCCGTGCATTTCAAGAAGAAATAGGCCACTTTGAAAATGCATTTGACAAAGAACTGGAATCTTTGTTGAAAAACGCAAATCTTATGCCTTTTTCTACAAGAGAGAAAGCTGAAAAAGTGATTGAAACGCAAAAGAAAGATTTTAAAGCAGGCTGGTTTTTTGCCAAAAGAAAAACAGAAGAAATAAAACAAAAAACATTATCCGAATTTCATGAAGAAATTAATAAAAACGTCGAAACGCAAATTGGCTGGCATTTATCGAATATGCTCAAGACGTATTATGAACAACTGAAACTTGAAGATGAAGCGCTTCTAAAGCAAATTTTTGCATTAAAACTTCCAATAAGCGAAGAAATGCTCCTTTCTGTCGTTAAACCGCAAGCGGAATTAAATGGACAGTATGTGCTCCAATACGGAAAAGATGTTACGAACGCCATCCAGCAATTTTGCAAAAAAGAAGCGCTCTCTTTGCGAGAACGTTTGAAAGGAGCATTGGTTTTAAAAAATCAGGAAGAAAAAGAACGGGCGCTGCAAAAGAAAGAAGAGCTTACCGCAAGAATGATCAAATGGTCTAAAGCGCTTGAAGAAAAGGAAAAACTAAACAAAGCATTTGAAGAATTGGAAAGAATATTGAATCATCCGAGCGATGTATCCGATATTGATGTCGATCAATGGATCTCAGCCAATCTGACAAAGCAGATGTTAAAGGAAGATGAACTGACAGCACGATTAGCTTTTCATGAAGAAAAGGAAATTTCTGTTGAGAAGCTAAATAACATTGAAAAAGAAAGGCAGCAAAACCGGGAAAAAGTCATTGAAAAATTGAAAAAAAGCGTCATCATTTTGACGGAAGCTGGCCTTGACCATTCAGCCGGACGACTAAAGGATAAACTTTTGCAATTGGAAAACCGCACATTCCAAATCGCCATTTTCGGAGCGTTCAGCGCGGGGAAATCAAGTTTTCTGAATGCAATGATCGGGGAGAAAATTTTCCCGGCTTCACCAACGCCTACGACAGCTGTCATCAACAAATTGACCGGCGTAACGGCTGAAAAAAAACACGGATGTGTAGAAGTTGCTTTTAAAACGGAACAAAAAATTTTACAAGAAATTAATGAATTATTAAAACCATTTTCCATCCGAGCGGATCATTTCGCCGACTTACAAAAAGCGCTCATCACGTCTTTAGAACAAACCGGAAATGTCATAACGGAAAGGCGGCTGAAAACATTTCTTGAGGGGATCCGCTATTATGAACGGGAAAACAAGCCGGAGAGCAAAACGATTTCCATTGATGACCTTGAAAGGTTTGTCGCCAAGGAAGAGATCGCTTGCTTAATTGAAGAAGTGGTGATCTATTATGATTGCCATCTGACAAGGAAGGGCATAACCCTCGTCGACACGCCGGGCGCCAACTCTTTTCACGGGCGTCACACGGATCTTGCCTTTCAATATATAAAACATGCGGACGCAATTATCTTTTTAACGTATTTTAACCATCCATTTTCGAAAGGGGATCAACAATTTTTAAACCAGCTCGGCCTTGTCAAAGACGCTTTTACATTCGATAAAATGTTTTTTATTATTAATGCGATTGATCTGGCCGAAAATAAACAAGATGCAAGAGACGTCAGAAACTATGTGGAAGAAATGCTGAATCGGCATTCAATCAGGAATCCGAAGCTTTTCCAAGTTTCAAGCCTATATAGGATGGAAGGAAAAACAGCAAAGGCGGCGGCCGATGAGTTTTCCCTTTTCCTAGAGTCGTTCGATCATTTTATTCAACATGAACTGATGACGGTTTTTATACAGGCAGCAGAATATGAGTTTCAAGCAGCTGTTAACGAAATGGCGGAAATGGTCAAGTTAATGAGGCTTGATGAAAATGAACGGGAAGCCAAAGGAAATGAATTGAACAGACAACTCATCGAAATAGTAAAAACGATCCGTTCATATCCAATAGATGAATATAGCAAATCTCTTCAGCAGGAAGCGGAAGAACTGAACTATTATGTTAAGCAGCGGATTGTTTACAAACTGCCTGAGCTGTTCAAACAAGCATATGAACCGAGCCGGTTTATGAATGCCAGAGGCAATGAAAAAAAAGTGTTGATGGAATGTTTTCAAGAATTAATCAACAGTTTGGAAATTTACTTGCGGCAAGAACTCAATGCAACGACATTGCGTCTAGACAAGCATGTCAACCATCTTTTGCAGCAAATGAATGAAAAACTCTCTGGCTTGATTTCCGGAAAATATGTTTCGGTGCCATTTGCCCAAACAGTAGAACGGAAGCTTGAAGAATTGGATGTCAACTTGTCTCTGTCAGATTTTTTACACATTGATGCCGCAAAAGCGCACAAAGTGTTTCGCAACACAAAATCGTTTTTTGAACAAAATGAAAAACAAAAGCTGTTCAATCTATTGGAACACGAACTCGAAAAGGGAATTGAAAAAGCGGTAAAAGCTGGAGAAAATGAAATGATTCATCATTTTAAATCATTGATGGAGCGGGAATTTTCCAAAGAAAAGGAAAAGATGATGAAAGAGGCAGAAAAATTTGTCACAGCGAGGATCAAAACGTTAAAAGCACCGCACGATATAAATGGGTTGACCGAAAAATTGCAGCAACTGCAAAACTTATCCTAAAGGAAATAACGTGAACAAAAGGGGAGAGAATGAATGGCGGAAGTCCATCATGAAATCACAAAACATGCAAACCGTCAGCATGAAATCGTGAAACAATTTGTACAACTTGAAACAAAACGGGAGGCGGCCATTGACGAAGCGGTTGCCTTGTGTGAAAAAGGATTGGATTTTTCTGTAAATTCTATTAACCAAGTGACAGAACAAATCAATGAATTAGCGAGAACTACCGGGATTGTTCCAGTCAGAAAGTTTGTCACAGTAGAAATGGTCAAGGAATACGTTGCCCGTAAACAGGAACTGTCTAAAAAATCCATTTAGTGTCATATTTTTCCAAGTAAAAGACCCAAGAATGTTGATATAATTGCATTCCTGGGTCTTGCTTTTTCATATATTCGACTGAAAAACCGCTTTTCGGACGATTAAGTCCTGAATTTTGTGTAAAAAGGAAGCGGTTTGATTTACCGGGAGTCTAAGTTCACTGGGCTGAGAGTGTGATTTTACACAATAATTAGGACTTGGCCTTTTCGGACAGCTCCTGTTAGCAAAATGCATTGGGAAAATTACGCAGCCTCGCTCTTCGATTTTTTCCATCTCGAAAAAGGGTCCTTGAAAGCTTCTGATAAAATCATGGCAATGAAAATGAAAAGACAGCCGATGGCGCTTGTAGCGGAAAGCCTTTCACCTTGCCAGAAAAACGCCGTGATGGCCGCAAAAACCGGTTCTGTCGCAAATATCATCGCAACCCTAGATGGGGAAGTAAAAGCTTGATATTTCGTTTGTGCCACATAAGCATAGGCTGTTGCCAACAACGATGTCATGAGCAAGGCAAATGCAACATCGAACGTGAAAAGTCGGCGAATGCTGATCGTAAAAATCGTTGGTTCAAAAGCCATTGCTGATAAAAAGCTTAACAAAGAAACCGTCAGCAATTGAATGATCGTGAGCGGCAGCACCGGAAACTGCTTAGACAGTGCGCCCGTTAAAACAATATGAACAGCAAAAGCAAATGCGCATAATAACACGAGGAAATCTCCCGTTTGAAATGAATGGAAGCTTCCTCCGGCCAATAAATATAAACCGATCGTACCGATGATAGCGCAAAAAATAGAGGTTGCTCTTAATTTTTCCTTTAAAATCAAGGAGGCAAGAAATGGAACGATCATGACGTTTAAACCGGTGATAAAACCGGCTTTTGATGAGGTTGTCAACATTAAGCCGACGGTTTGAAAGGAATAGCCGCAAAATAAAAAAGTGCCAAGCAAAATTCCGTTTTTCATTAATGCACCGTTGAAAAGCGAGTCTTTTTTTTGGCCGATGAGCAGCAATGATAAGCAAAGGCTGCCGATTAAAAAGCGGATTCCGTTAAAAAAATTCGGGGGAATAAATTCAATTGCTCGCTGAACGATCACAAAGGTTGATCCCCAAATAAATGCGATGCTGAGCAGCACCAAATCGGCAAGATGTTGTTTTTTCATGTTTTTTTCTCCCTCTTTTCATGATTCCAAATTGCTTTTTTTGCCAATTCGTCAGCGATTTTGTTTTGTTTTTCCGGAATCCATTTCAGAAAAAACAAGTCCATTTGTTCCATTAGTGCCAGCGCTTGTTGAAGATGCAGTTTATACCGGTTATGCTTTACAAATCGCTTTTGTACAGCGTGATCGACAGCCTGCGAATCCGTTCGGAAGGAGGCGGATTTGTAATTTTTATTTATACAAATCTTCAGTCCCTCGACAAGTGCTGCAAATTCCGCTTCATGATTATCCATGTTGCCGAGAAAGATGGAATGTTTTTCTTGAAAATTGGCTCCCTTAATGTATATGCCTGCACCGGACGGACCAGCTCCGCCTTTTGACGCCCCGTCTATATATACTTCCAGCAAATTGACAACACTCCTTTTTGAAAGAACGAAAGATGATCGGTTGTTGCAGGAATTATTCCGCGAAAAGACGAATATAACATAAAATTAGGATGAAGATATATTTGAAAGGCTCATCCTTTTGAATTCACAATTATACCATATGAACGGTTTTGTATGATTGATCGTTTGAAAAAAATGTGATATAAAAAATGAGGTTTGGTGTTTTTGTTTTTCATCCAACCTATTTTTACCCAAAGCAACACGACTGTTTGTCATTGGAGATGGAATGATCATGGAAAATCGCACAATAATCATTGAAAAAGTGACGGAATTAATGGATACGTATTGCGTAAACTGTTTTTTAAAAGCACATTTTCGAAAAGAATATGGAAAAACATACGCCCATTCTTTTTGCATTAACAAATGCACGGTTGGCGAAAAAATAAAAAAATTAGGCAGTCAGCTGTCGGAAAAGTAGTGCCTGTTTTTTAACCAATTACCGGCGCTTTTAGGATCAGGAAAAAATTATATAAAAAATAAAAAGAGGCTTTTTTAGCCTCTTTTTATATCGGAAGATCTTGGCGATCAGCAATTATAATTTAACAACGTTAGCAGCTTGAGGTCCTCTATTTCCTTGAACGATTTCAAATGAAACCGCTTGACCTTCTTCTAAAGTTTTGAAACCTTCTCCTTGGATGGCAGTGAAATGAACGAAAACATCGTCTCCGCCTTCCACTTCAATAAAACCGTAGCCTTTCTCATTGTTAAACCATTTTACTTTTCCGTTTTGTTGCATAATTCAATTTCCTCCTAATACTTTCCGCACAAAGCCGTGCTTACAAAATTTTTATCATTTAACTGGAATATAATGCAACAAGCAAGGTTTCAAAACCTTAAAGCTGCCATATATTCTGCTAAATGATATATTTACTATACACGAACAAAATATAGTAAGTCAAGTCATTTCCTTCCTTAGGATGATGATCATTTTTAGTCCATTTTTCCTAAAGGAATGAAAGGGTTTAATTCCCGCGCTTCAATTCCGCCATCAGATCATTTTGAGTGGGAGGCTGGCGTTTGAATGGCGGAAAATTGTACGGTTTTGGCCATATGAGCATCTCCTTTAACATGCATAGGGAAAATGTGGCACGGTCAACTAATTTGTTCCTGACGATATTTCATCATTCGTTCGCTTTCTTGTAAAATATCGTCTATAATCGTGTCGACAGCATTTGGATGATACAACCGGTGAATATTTTCCCGCATTTTTGCCATGATGTCAGGTGCATTCAACAGCCGGTTCATTTCATTAATCATTTCTTCAATATTGTTGGCGATGACGGCTGCATGATGTTTGGCAAAAAATTCGGCATTTTCTTTTTCTTGGCCGGGAACAGGGTTGTACAATATTAAGGGAACTGAAAGGGCAGTCGCTTCAGACAATGTTATGCCGCCTGGTTTTGTCACAAGCAGTGATGCAACTCGAAATAGTTCGTCCACTCTTTCAACATATCCGAACACTTTCAGGCGATCCCCGTGCTGTTCTGCGAGAGGGGATAGACGTTCTTTTAATGTGTGATTGTTTCCGCAAACAACAATTGTTTGAACATTTTGCGAATCGATCAAGGATTCACAAATTTCTTTCACATGTTTTAATACACCGTGAGCGCCCGCCATAATCAGCAATATATGCTTGTTTTCATCTAATTGATATTTGCGGTATAAAGATTTTTTTTCGATTTGTTCTTCAAACTGTTTGCGGATGGGAATACCCGTCACCTTTATGTCATCGTCGCTCACACCAATATTGACGAGCTTTTCCTTAACATTTTCACTGGCAACGTAATATTTATCAATATTTTGGTGAACCCAAATTTTATGAAGGCAAAAATCGGTCATGACGTTAAAGGTTGGAATGACATGCCCTGTTCGTCTTCGATATTCAGGAACGACAATCATTGGAAATGTGTTGATAATAATATCAGGTCTTTCCTTATCAATGATTTCTGCCAGACGCTTTCTCCCCATTGTATAGTAAACGTTCATCACTCTTTTGTTATACATTTTATCAACGCCGTAATAAAAAAGACGGTAAAATTGTTTTCCAAACGAAAAGCTTTTTAAATAAAGATATTTTGTAATTTCTGTGATCAACGGATGCGATTCGCGGTAAAGATCGCAAACAATTACTTGCAACCCGCGTTCAGCAATGTTTTTTTCCAATGTTGACGCCACTTGAATATGACCATTTCCGTATTTCGCAGTCAAAATTAAAATTTTCGGTTTTCTCATAAATGTTTTCATCACCTCATTGAAAGAACGTCGCGTCTTGTTCCGGTTGATCGATATCTATTATTCCCAAATATAAGGTGTTTCTTGATATACATAATAATTAAGCCAATTGACGAACAACAAATTCGCATGGGATCGCCAGCGATGATATGGCGTTTTCGTCGGATCATCATTCGGAAAATAATTTTTCGGCATGTCAATGTCAAGACCTTTCGCCAAATCCCGTTCATACTCCTCTTTTAAAGTCGTTGCATCATACTCCGGATGCCCTGTCAAAAAGATGAACTTTCCGTCTTTAGAAGCGACAAGACATACACCTGCTTCATCGGAATATGATAAAATCTGCAAATCTTTCTCTTTTTTCAGCGCCTCCGTGTCAATATCGGTATGGCGGGAATGGGGAACATAATAAATTTCATCAAAACCGCGTAAAAGCTTTACGGATGGATCGGAAATTTTATGTTCAAAAACACCGAAGCATTTTTTTGGCAGCATGTATTTATTAATCCCGTAATGATAATAAAGTCCTGCCTGAGCTCCCCAGCAAATATGCAATGTCGATGTTACGTGTTCCTTCGACCATTGGAAAATATCGGTAAGTTCTTTCCAATATGTCACTTCTTGATACGGCATTTTTTCCACCGGAGCCCCTGTGACAATCATCCCGTCGTATTTTCGATGATGAATTTGATCAAATGTTGTATAAAATTGCTCCAAATGTTGTTTAGCTGTCGTTTTCGGCGTATGCGTTTTTGGACGCAAAAAGGTAATGTTCACTTGCAAAGGGGAATTGCCAAGCAGCCTTAAAAGCTGTGTTTCCGTTTTTTCTTTTTCCGGCATTAAATTTAGGATTACAATATTTAAAGGGCGGATATCTTGTGTATATGCCCGTTTTTCATCCATCACGAAAATGTTTTCTTTCTCTAATATTTCTTTTGCCGGCAAATTGGAAGGAATATTAATCGGCATTTCATTGCACCTCCGAGAGTCGATCGCTTATGTAATAGAATAAAAAGGGTCAAACCAAGTTTTGCTAATATTATAGAGAGTTTATCATGATATTTCAATTGAAGTTTTGCTATGATTAATATGTAAAGAAATCGTCCATTCAAAAAATAAAAGGGGGAAAACGGTATGTCCATTTATGATTTCCAAGTGAAAACAGCCACCGGGCAAATGACTTCACTACTACAGTATAAAGGAAAAGTAATGCTGATTGTCAATACAGCAAGCAAATGCGGTTTTACTCCTCAATATGAAGGACTGGAAAATTTGTACCGTACATATAAAGAAAAAGGGTTTGTTGTATTGGCTTTTCCCTGCAATCAGTTTGGCAAGCAAGAACCTGGAAGCGATGAAGAGATACAACAATTTTGTCAAACAAACTACGGAGTGACGTTCCCGGTCTTTGCGAAAGTTGACGTCAAAGGAGCCAATGCCCATCCTTTGTTTCAATATTTGGCGGAACAGCTTCCAGGGGTGTTTGGAACAAAAGTGATTAAATGGAATTTTACGAAATTTTTGATTGATAAAGAAGGAAATCCGGTAGAACGTTTTGTTCCGCAAACAAATCCGAAAGATATTGCTACATATATCGAAAAGCTTTTGTGAACTTCAAGCTCTTTGACGAGAATATTTTACGGGATGTATGTTAAAATGATACTGCAGATAGGAAAGAGGGAGTGACACCATGTGAAAATTAAGTCTATAGAACCTACCCCTAGTCCGAACACGATGAAAGTCATTTTAGATGAAGAATTGCCGGCGGGGAAAAGAAATAATTACAATAAAATGAATGCGCATGAAGCTCCTGAAGAAATTCAGTCCATTTTAGCGATCGAAGGTGTCAAAAACGTCTACCATGTAGCAGATTTTTTGGCGATTGAACGCAATGCCAAATATGATTGGCAAAACATTTTATCGGAAGTACGAGCTTCATTCGGAGAAGCCGTGGAAGAAAGGGATGGCGTTTATCACCCTCAGGAAGGATACGGGGAAGTAAAAGTATTCATCCAAATGTTTCGCGGATTGCCGATGCAGGTGAAGCTTACCGACGGCCAAGAAGAACGGCGATACGGTTTGCCCGATCGTTTTCGGGAGGTTGTAATGGAAGTTCAAATGCATGCGAAAAACGTCGTGCTTGAACGGGAATGGAAAGAACAAGGTGTTCGCTATGGAGACTTGGATGCCATTGGAAAAGAAGTTGTCGAGGAAATTTCAGCTGCGTACCCTCCCGAACGTTTGGAACGTATAAAAGATCGGATCATTCATCATGATGATGAGAAAGGAAAGTACAAACGCCCAAGCTATAAAGTCACTTCCGACATGTTGGATGATCCTGATTGGCAAAAACGGTTTGCCCATCTCGAACAAATGGATCCGACTTTAGAGGATCTTCCTGTGCTGGAAAAGGCGTTGCATGATGAAAAACCTTCCATTCGAAGGCTTGCGACCGTCTATTTAGGAATGCTGAATGATCCGATTGTTCTTCCTTTCTTGTATAAAGCTCTGAAAGACAAAAGCGTGACGGTGCGGAGAACTGCTGGCGATGCCTTATCCGACATTGGCGATAAGGCAGCAATCCCCGCTATGATAGAGGCACTGAAAGATAAAAATAAACTTGTACGCTGGCGGGCGGCGATGTTTTTGTATGAGGTTGGGGATGAAACTGCATTAGAGGCTTTGAAGGAAGCGGAAGATGATCCTGAATTTGAGGTAAAGATGCAAATTAAAATGGCAATCGAGCGGATAGAAAAAGGAGAAGAAGCAAAGGGTTCTGTTTGGAAGCAAATGACGGAAAGCCGGCAAAAATGAACCGAAATTCCGTATAAAAAATTTTTTGAGGAGGAATGTTTAATGTCAATGGCTTATGAAGAATACATGCGCCAACTAGTTCAACCGATGCGGGATGAATTGATAAATGCAGGGTTCCGTGAATTAACAACAGTTGAAGACGTAGAAAAATTTATGGAATCTGCCGAAGGAACGACACTTGTGTTCGTCAATTCTGTTTGCGGCTGCGCCGCCGGCCTTGCACGACCCGCTGCTACCCAAGCTTTGGCCGTTACTGAAAAAACACCCGACCATCTTGTGACGGTGTTTGCCGGACAGGATCGTGAAGCGACCGCCAAAATGAGGGAGTATTTTACTGGTTATGAGCCTTCATCGCCGTCCATTGCGCTCTTAAAAGGGAAAGAGGTTGTTCATTTTATTCCAAGGCATGATATTGAAGGAAACACGCTGGAAGCTGTTATGGAAAACCTCCTTCAAGCATTTGAACAGCATTGTTAAGGATGCGATGTTGCATCCTTTTTTATTTTTTATCCGCCAATTTTAGCGCTTCGTTCCGCAGCGAGTGCGCACAAATATTTACGAAATAGAAGCTGGTAAAACTACAATTGCTTTTTGCACTAGCCATATCCGTTTTGTCCATTTCTGCCGATACAGTTCTTTTAAATAAAAAAAAAGAACATGTTGAAAAACAAAACGAAAGCCGGTTCGCCGACTTTTTTAAATGAAGCGGTGAAAATGGTTGAAATACACAGTGTATAAAAACAGCAAAAATAAAAACGGGTTCAGAATTCTCTGACCCGATCCTTCGCTTTCCTTTCTTCTGTTAGTCAGCAAGTTCCATGACGATTAGATAAGCGAGCGTAATAAAGCTGCCGATGATAAAGAATGTTTCATACATTGGTGCTTCCCCTCCGTCTATCGTTTTCACTTTTATAGCTTATTTTATTTTACCTCTTTTTATTGATTTTTCAAACCCATTTCACAAAAAGAATTCTATGATTTTCCATTTCGCGAAAATATGATAGAATAATAGTTATGATTCGAACTTGCGGGAAGGAAGAAGCGAAATGAAGCAATGGGTTAGGAAATCGCTCATAGTGCTTTTTACGATCGCCACATTTGGGCTCATAACTCCACCTGCAGTGTTGACGGTTAATAAGCACGCACCCGAAGAAACGCCGACACCAGAAAAAGAAGATGTTGAAGCTGCATTTGGTGAAGTGGAAATTGCAGATTCGACAATTGAAGACGTTGAAATCAGCTTCATTGATCAATTGTTGTCAGAAGCAGAAAAGCAATCATTTCAAAAATTCGGTGGAAAAATTGGGAATGTCATTGAGCATGAATTCCGCACTTTCATTTTGCCAAGGATGGAGGAAGTAATATCCGGTTTTCTTGAAACTGAACATGATCGTTTTGAGAACTTGGCCATTTCCCAGCAGCCATCATCAGGAAAGGGCGAGAAAATTTTTCACATTTTTGACCAATCAACAGGGGAGGATGTCCTTCGTTTTCATGTTCGCACTGATCATCCGCCACTAGAAGGCTATTGGTTTGATTTTCACTATCACACCTATCACGATAATTTTCAAAACCATTATACTTTAGGAAGAATTTATTGGGATACAAATACTCCACCAAATTGGATGTCATAATAAAGGATGTGAAATTAATTATGAATTTTCCGTTAGAAAAACTTCAGCAAAAAGCAATAGAACTTTTGGAAGAACGGGGAGTTGCACTGAAAGACATTGCGGAAATTGTTCTTTCCCTCCAGCAAAAATATATCCCCGGAATTACGCTTGAGGATTGTTTAGTTCATGTTGAACAAGTTTTAAGAAAAAGAGAAATCATCCATGCTGTGCTAACGGGGATTGCGATCGACCAACTTGCCGAAAAAAAATTGCTTCCAGACCCTTTGCAGCAAATCGTTGAAACTGATGAATCTCTTTACGGCATCGATGAAATATTATCATTATCCATTGTCAACGTATACGGTTCCATTGGTTTTACCAATTTTGGCTATTTGGATAAAGAAAAATTCGGAATTATTCGGGAACTGAACAATTGCAAGGGCGGGAAAGTCAACACGTTTTTAGATGATATTGTTGCTGCCATCGCAGCAAGTGCTGCAAGCCGCATTGCACACCAGCACCGCGATTTGGGAGATCAAGTTGAAAATGTTTAACAACCCGACCTATTTATTTTATTATAATGAAAAGACAGCAACAAGAATACAATTTAAAGGAAGTGTCGTATTTGAAGCAATATTTGGAATTGTGTAAATACGTTTTGGAAAACGGAGTCAAAAAGCAAGATCGCACCGGAACCGGTACGATCAGCACGTTTGGCTACCAGATGCGATTTGATTTAGAGGAAGGCTTCCCGCTCGTTACCACAAAAAAAATTCATCTGAAATCGGTTATATATGAGCTTCTCTGGTTTTTAAAAGGAGACACAAATGTGAAATATCTGCAGGATCATGGGGTTCGCATTTGGAACGAATGGGCGGATGAAAATGGGGAACTCGGGCCGATTTACGGCTATCAGTGGCGCTCTTGGACAGGGGCTGACGGCCAAACAATCGACCAAATATCCAATGTCATTGAACAAATTAAAACAAATCCAGACTCCCGCAGGCTGATTGTCAGTGCTTGGAATGTGGCTGATCTTGAGAAAATGGCTTTGCCTCCTTGCCATACCCTTTTTCAATTTTACGTGGCGGAAGGAAAGCTTTCATGTCAGCTTTACCAACGGTCTGCTGACCTTTTTTTAGGGGTTCCGTTCAATATCGCTTCATATGCCCTTTTGACAATGATGATCGCCCAAGTTTGCGATCTCGCTCCCGGGGAATTTATCCATACGTTCGGAGATGTCCATATTTATTCCAATCATATCGATCAAGTAAAACTGCAATTGACAAGAGAGCCGAGACCGCTTCCAACAATGAAATTGAACAGAAAGGTTCAATCGATTTTCGATTTCCAATATGAAGATTTTACGCTTGAAGGGTATGACCCTCATCCACACATAAAAGGGGAAGTAAGCGTATGATTTCCTTTTTGTTTGCCATGGACAAAAATCGGCTGATCGGGAAGGAAAACAAGCTTCCATGGCATCTTCCGAACGATTTGAAATATTTTAAAGAGATGACTATGCAGAAAAAAATTGCAATGGGACGAAAAACGTTTGAATCCATCGGACGGCCTCTTCCAGGTCGGAAAACGATTGTTTTAACAAGAGATGAGCATTTTTCATGCGAAGGCTGTCTTGTTTTTCATTCGATTGAGGAATTTGTGCGGTTTGCTGAAAACGAACATGAAGAAATTTTCGTCATCGGCGGGGCGGAAATATTCAACAAAATGCTGCCATATGCGGATCGGCTTTACATAACAGAAATTGAAGCGGAATTTTCAGGAGATGTTTTTTTTCCCGAAATCGATTATTCCGAATGGGAACTTATTTCCGAGAAAGAGGGAACCCTTGATGCGAAAAACGTGTACCCGCATCGATTTCTTATTTATGAAAGAAAAAGCCGGTGAAATTTCCATAATGGAACGAAGCATTTAAAAATTCTTAAAACGATGGTATAATATTAAAATTAAGAATTTTTTAAAGGGCAGGGGTGTACAATGGCGAATATGACAAAAGTTGAAGCATTCGTCCAAGTAGAGGATATATTAAAAGCTCATCAATCATTAAAAGATGTGGTTGTTCATACTCCATTGGAATACAATCAAAGATTGTCAGAAAAATATGGTTGTAAAGTGTATTTGAAAAGGGAAGATTTACAAGTTGTGCGATCCTTTAAAATTAGAGGGGCATATAACAAAATGAAGCATTTGGCTCCTGAGGAAACGAAAAACGGGGTTGTTTGCGCCAGTGCGGGGAACCATGCGCAAGGTGTCGCTTATTCTTGCAGAGCTTTAAAGGTGCACGGAAAAATTTTTATGCCTTCAACGACGCCAAAACAAAAAATTTCGCAAGTGGAACTGCACGGACGGGGATACATTGAAATTATTTTGGTCGGGGATACGTTCGATGATTCCTATAAAAAAGCGATGGAATGCGCTGAGAAAGAAAAACGGACATTCATTCATCCATTCGATGATAAAGACGTGATTGCCGGGCAAGGAACGGTTGCAGTGGAAATTTTAAATGACTGCGATGAACCGATTGATTTTCTATTTGCCTCTATTGGCGGCGGCGGCTTGTTTTCCGGAATCGGAACTTATTTTCAAGGTGTGTCCCCGAACACAAAACTGATTGGCGTTGAACCGTCAGGAGCGCCTGCCATGGCCAAATCGTTGGAAGCGGGAAAAGTGATCGAATTGCCGGAAATCGACAAATTTGTAGACGGAGCTGCGGTGCAAAGGGTCGGTGATCATACCTACTCCATTTGCCAAACGATTTTAGATGATCTATTGTTAGTGCCGGAAGGGAAAATTTGCACGACGATCTTGAATTTATACAACGAAAATGCAATTGTTGCAGAACCTGCGGGGGCGATGTCAATCGCGGCTCTTGATTTTTATAAAGAACAAATAAAAGGAAAAACGGTTGTTTGCGTTGTCAGCGGCGGAAATAACGACATCGGACGAATGCAGGAAATTAAAGAAAGATCTTTGCTTTATGAAGGATTGCAGCATTATTTTATCGTTAATTTTCCTCAAAGAGCCGGCGCTTTGAGAGAATTTTTAGATGAAGTTCTAGGTCCTACGGATGATATCACACGGTTTGAATATACAAAGAAAAACAATAAAGAAAGCGGACCGGCGCTCGTTGGCATTGAGGTGAAACATCGGGAAGACTACCATGGTCTTGTGGAAAGAATGAAAAAGAAAGGTTTTCCATTTACAGAGGTGAATAAAGACAGCAATTTGTTCAATTTGTTAATCTAATCGGAAAAAATGGCGGAAAACATGTTTTGACATTTTTCTCCGCCATTTTGATGTAAAATAAAAGAAACGGGTAAAAAAGAGGATTGATAGTTTGCTGCTGAAAAGCTTAGAGTTCAAGCTGAAAAATGGGCAGAAAGTAAAAATTGTGGAAATCCCTGTATTGGAGGATGATAACTCTTACCGTTTCATGTTAAATCTTCGTCTGAACATGTTTTTAACCATGATTTGTCAAGATGAAAAACCGAAGGCCGTCTACTCCTTCCGCACCTATTTAAAACGGGTGTTAAAATGGTCTGATTATGAAGCGGTTTATCAAACAGACAGATTAAAACATAATGCTTAATAATTAAATATTCCCCATACGGTTGACTAGATGAATCAGCCAACCGTATGGGGTTTATCAATTTCATAAAAACAATTAGGAAAGATTTGTATAATCCGGCACCATTTTATTAGACTGTTAAGCAATCAAGCTGTAAAGAAATGTGATAAAGTTGAAACTTTTATGAACCAATTTTGAATTTGCTTTGATCTTGTGCAAGTTTTTGATAAACTTCTCGATAGAAACTTAGGAAAGGTGAATTGATCGATGAAAAAAACACTCTTTTTTGGACTTATTATCTGTTTCTTTTTTTTAGCGGCATGCAGTGGAAGTAAAATTGAAGACCCTTTAAATTATAAAGTGGAAAACTTTGAATTTATCGATCAAGATGGGAAGCCGTTTTCATTAAAAGATTTAAAAGGGAAAGTTTGGGTTGCGGATTTTATTTTCACAAGTTGTGAAACAGTTTGTCCGCCGATGACGGCTCACATGAAACAGCTTCAAGAAAAAGCGGATGAAGCGGGTGTGAATGTGCAGTTTGTTTCATTCAGCGTAGATCCTGAAGTGGATACTCCAGAAAAATTAAAACAGTTTGCCAGCAATTTTTCGGTCTCATTTGATAATTGGAAATTTTTGACCGGTTATAGCCAGAAAACGATCGAAGAATTTGCAAAAAACAGTTTCAAAACTTTGGTGCAAAAAGTTCAAAACGATGATCAAGTCGCACACGGAACGAGCTTTTATCTGGTGGATCAAAATGGTGTTGTGTTAAAGAGTTACAGCGGTGTATCAGATCCTCCGTATGAAGAGATTATCAACGATATAAAAGCGATTCAATGATGTTTAAGGTTGGCGGAAACATTTTGCTTTCAAAGGCATTTTATGAAACAAAACGGTTTTCGCCAGCCTTAACTTTTTTTATGATATGATAAAAAAAAGATAAACAGGTGAGGCATCATGAGAAAAATGTTGATGATCATCCTTTCATTTTTGCTGTTAACGGCTTGTGTCCAAAAGGCCACCGCACCGGCGGAAAACAAGGCGGAACGGAAGGAGACGCCTGAAGAAAGCCGGAAGAAAGCAGTTGCTGTCGTAAAACATGATCCATCGTTATTTCAACTTAGCGGGAACATCAAAATTGTCGCAATCGGTGATTCGTTGACAAAAGGGTTTGGAGACAAGAAAAAGGAAGGCTATGTTGGCCGTGTCCGCGCGTTGTTGGAAAAAAGAGAGAATATATCAAAAGTTTCTGTTGTAAATTTAGCAGTAGTGGGGGATAAAACAACAAATTTGCTAAAAACGCTTCATAAGGAAGAAGTTTTAACGGAATTGAAAGATGCCGATCTCATTATGATGTCAATCGGGGCAAACGATCTGATGAAGGTCGTGCAGGAAAATATTTTTCAATTGACATTGGAGCCGTTCCGGTCGGAACAGCAAAATTATGAAAATCGAATGCGCGACATTTTGAACATTATCCGATCTACCAATAAAAAAGCTCTTATTGCCGTTATCGGCCTGTACAATCCGTTTGCAAAGGGACTGCCTGATTTTCCGGAAATCGATACGATTATTTCTGAGTGGAATGAAGGAACAAAAAATATTTTAGCAGAAGACGGAGGAGCCATATTTGTCCCGGTTCAAGACGTTTTTCAAAAACAAAGCGGCTCGGACTTGCTGTACAAAGACGACTTTCACCCAAACGAAACGGGATATACAATGATTGCGGAAAAGGTGTTTGAAACATTGGAAAAAGTGTCTGCAAAGGAATGAAAGAAATGGAGAAATGGAAATTATCATTTTTCATCTTATTGAGTGCTAATTTTTTATTTTTTTTGACGGCAGCCGCACTTTTGTTTTTGCCGGGTGAAAAGCCGAGTGAAAAAAAGATGGAATGGGACGATCAACATTTTGCTGCTTTCAAAGTGGAGACGAATAAACAATCGCTGACAAAATTGATCAATGATTATTTGAAAAAAGAAGCGGACAATCAGCCCCTCACATATCAAGTGAATATAACGGATGAAGATGTTAAACTTTACGGATCACTTATTGCCTTTGGCAGGGAATTGGATATGATTATGGCTTTTGAACCGCATGTAACAAAAGACGGAAACGTCATTTTGCTTGTGAAAAATTTATCGGTCGGCAAACTTTCCGTTCCAGTAGCATATGTTTTAAAATACATTAAGTCGCAATACCAATTGCCGAAGGAAGTAGTGATTGATTCACAAAAAAGACGGGTAATCGTCGATTTAAATGAGTTGACATTACAAAACGGTTCGAAAATCCGTGCGGAAACAATAGATTTAAAGAAAGGAGTGATTTCGGCAACATTATTTGTCCGTCTGCCTCTGCAATAAAAGCAAGCGGCTCTAAAAGGCCGCTTGATTACGGAAAATGCTTGCGAAGTCCTTTCGGATAAAAATTTTTAATCGTTCCTTGCACCTCTTTCCCCCAGCCGATTGAATAGCCGTCAATCGTCATGAGCAGCCAGCCCCTGTTTTGGTGTTTCGATGTGGAAATGGCCTCTCCTTTTAAATATTTTTGCCATTCATTCTCCTTGGAGGAAAGTGAGTAGCTGAATTGAGCCTCTTCCGGTTTAAGCAATAACGCTAGGTGATGGTTCGGTTCAAAACGGTTCTTTTTCAACTCGCCGAGATGCAATCCTGCTCTTAGAACGTTCATGGCAGAAAAATCTGGGCAGTTTTCAGGCAATAAATAAAGTTGTTGTTTTCGTAAATAGAGTGTGCCGATTAATTTTGTTTTGAGAAAAGATTGAACAAATTGATCAAATTCGGGCAAATGTTTCTTTTTGACATTCGATTTGGCTAGAGGAATGCGAACGGCTTCGGGTACCCCTTTTTTTATCAATTTGGCGGCAAAATGGCCTTCCCCTTTTATTTTATGGGGCCAGAGCCTCACCGTCTTGCTGATTTCGGTCATCCCGGATGTTGTCCATTCCACCCTTCCGCTATCAAAACCGGCCTCTTTTGGAATCTCGGCAATCATCATATCGGAATGTGTTTGAATAAACGATTCAATTACCTGCTCATTTTCTTCCGGTGAAAACGTGCAGGTGGAATAAACGATTGTCCCGCCCGGTTTTAACATTCTGTAAGCGATGTGGAGCAGCTCTTTTTGGGTAAACGAGCATTTTTTGACATGTTCACTGCTCCAAAACTGAGCGGCCGTTTCATCTTTGCGGAACATTCCTTCACCGGAGCAAGGTGCGTCAACCAAGATTCGGTCAAAATAGTTTGGAAATTGTTGAGAAAGTTTTTCCGGGCGTTCATTCATCACGATTGCATTCGTAATCGCTAGCCGCTCGATATTTTCTGACAAAACTTTTGCCCGCTTCGCATTGATTTCATTAGAAACCAAGATGCCTTTATTGTTCATCATGGCTGCAATTTGCGTCGTTTTTCCTCCCGGAGCCGCGCATAAATCTAAAACCGCTTCCCCGGGTTTTGCCCCAAGGATTTGTGCTGGAAGCATTGCACTTGGTTCCTGAATGTAATAAAGACCTGCCGCATGATACGGGTGTTTTCCGGGTTCATCCTTCGTTTCATCAAAGTAGAATCCATCATGACAAAAAGGGACTTGGGAAAGCGAAAATGGGGCGTTTTGCCAAAAAGACTCCTTCTTTGTCTTGAGCTGATTAATCCTAAGCCCTTTAACGGGGGGATGCTTTTGTAAAGCAGCCAAAAATTTCTCAGCTTCTTCCCCTAAAAGATGTTTCATTTTTCGATGAAATTCTTCAGGTATGTGCATATTTCGTCTCCTTTCACTTTTCATTATAGCGGATTGGCAATGATGTTGGCGAAAATTCTATTGGGAGAAAAACTTCCATTCCGGCTTAAGAACTTGACTGGAATGATAAAATAAGAGAAAATTATTTGATAGAGAAAAGCCTTTTAAAAGCTAGGGAAATTGGAGTAGGGGTGATTTTCTTGAAAAAGATTTATTCCATTGCCAGCATTGTCATGTTCCTTCTTGCTGTCTATTTTGGCGGGATGGCATATAAACAATACCTTGGCGGGAATTTGGATTATAATTTAGATAAAGTTTATATAAATGTTGGCTATTGCGCCTTGTTTCTCAGTGTTGCTGTATATGCTCTTCATCTGCGCGAACAAAAAAATTGAAATGTTTCTCCCGGGGTGATCCAAACTTCAAAAAAAAAGGGTTGCCCTTTTTATATCCTTCTACCTGCTTTTTTGTTGATTGACCGGCATTCGCCTTGGTGTTTTTTTAAGGGCTCGGCATTTTCCGGTTCGTTTTTGGATAATCGGTTTGACGGCTCCGCTTCCCTCAACAGCTGGAAAACTTCCCATTTTAGGTGCAATGATTGAAATATCGCTGGCAAAAGCTCATAATAAGGAAGTAGTGGCTTTTCATGTTTGCAAGGAAAAGAAAATGAAAGAAAATGGCTGGGGGACGAAAGTGGTTGTTCGGCGAAGTAAATGGCGTCCTTTTTTTCGGTGTCTTGTTGGCTCTGCGCATCCTTGTCGGCAGCATGTATGAAAAAGGCGAGGCGGAGAATCTTTGTGTAAACATACACGATATTGGGCAATCTTTAAGAAGAAAGAAACGATGCAAAGTTTTATCGTCTGCATTGGCCTCTTCGCATCGTTTTGTCGATTCTGTTTACGGAACATGCACTGAAAGGGGCGGAAAGTTAATCTTTTAACATTTTCTTCATCAACACGATGATTTTTTCTAATTCCTCGTTTGATAAATGTTGTAAACGCTTTTGAATATATGCTGATTTTTTTTGTTCATACTTTTTTAACATTTCTTTTCCTAAAGGGGTAATATCGATCATAATCATTCGCCGGTCTTCCCTGGAACGGGTGCGGGTAATCCACTTTTTTTTCAGCAATGAATCGGTCACAGCTGTAATGTGGCTGGCGGATACTTCCAAATATTTTGATAAATCGGTAGTCTTTTTTTGGCCTTGTTCGCCGAGAATTTTTAAAATGAGAAACTCATTTCGGGTAATTTCATCTCCATAGAGCTTATTGACTTCGTTTTTCAATTTTCGGTAAACGTTTCGCAGCAGCATTTCCATTTGAAACATTAATTGTGTTCGTTCATCCATAAAAAGAACCTCCAAAATTACGTTTGGTTAACATTTTACTAAGTTAACTTTTAAGTTAAAATATTTTTCATTTGCTGTCAAGTTTTCCGTATTTGCATTGATTGACTTGGTTGAACTTTATGATAGGGAGGCATTGAATGATGGAACAAAACGGCCGTTATGAATTAGCCACTTTTGCCGGTGGATGCTTTTGGTGCATGGTTCAGCCTTTTGATGAATTGCCGGGCATCAAAAAAGTGGTGTCTGGGTACACTGGCGGCGATAAAGAAAATCCGTCCTATGAAGAAGTTTGCGCACATACAACAGGACATGTCGAGGCTGTGCAAATTACGTTTGATCCAAGCATTTTTCCGTATGAGAAGCTTTTGGAAATTTTCTGGCAGCAAATAGATCCTACAGATCCCGGAGGGCAGTTTTATGATCGCGGTGAATCTTATCAAACTGCGATTTTCTATCATTCAGAAGAACAGCGAAAGCTGGCGGAGCAATCGAAAGAAAACTTAGAAAAAAGCGGTCGCTTCCAAAAACCGATTGTCACCAAAATATTGCCTGCCAAACCATTTTATCCTGCTGAAGAGTATCATCAAGATTATTACAAAAAAAATCCTTATCATTATAAACGATATCGGCAAGCTTCCGGACGGGACGATTTTATCCGAAAACATTGGGGAAGGTGGAACCGGGAAGAACTTCGCAAACGGCTGAGCCCGATACAATTTGAAGTCACGCAAAACAACGCGACGGAACCGCCTTTTCAAAATGAATATTGGAATCATCAAGAAGAAGGGATTTATGTCGACATTGTTTCCGGAAAACCGCTTTTCAGTTCTTTAGACAAATTTGATTCAGGATGCGGATGGCCGAGCTTCACCAAACCGCTTCATCATGCTGAAATTGTGGAGAAATTGGACACTTCGCACGGAATGATACGTACGGAAGTGAGAAGCAAGACGGCGGATTCTCATTTAGGCCATGTGTTTCCAGATGGTCCGGAACCGACAGGACTTCGCTATTGTATAAATTCGGCCGCTTTAAAGTTTATTCCGAAAGATAAACTGGAAGAAGAAGGATATGGTGAATATAAAGTGTTGTTTGAAAAAGGAGAAACTCATCGCAACTAGCTTCTAAAAGCTCCGTTTTTATGTTGGAGCGAGGAAAAATTGACTGTTCCATCCTCATCGAGCCCCAGTTTGGGTGCTCGATTTTTTTTGAAAAAATGTTCATTTTGTCAAGTACGGCTAAGAATGAGCGTTAAGTGACAAAACGGAGCCAATGTTTTTTCCTTGATAAGTTTATCATCAAGACAATGTGTTTGATCCCTTTTAATGCAGGAACGTTTCACGAAAATGCGTCCGTCTAATATTAATTTTATATAAAATTGCTGCAATCCTATATACACGCCAAGCCAAAATTAGTATGATAGATTGGGATTGATTATTTGCGGAAAAGGAGCGTGAAAATCGTTTATGAATAGCGGTGCCTTTATAGATCCTGACGGGAATAGGCGAATGACGGGCATATTGCATGCTTTAACGGGCGCTGTTCGTAAGCGATGCGCTCTTTAAAGTATGCCAATATGCCTCTAATAAAGGAGGTTAGAGCATGCTGAACATCTATGTTTCAAAACCTGACGGCCAGCTGGAGGAACTGACTGACATTCAAAATGGTTGTTGGATCAACATGGTTGCGCCGACGGAGGAAGAAATCCGTTTTGTTTCTGATCAATTGCAAGTCCCGATTGATTTTTTTAAAGACGCATTGGACGATGAAGAAAGATCGCGGATTGAAAAAGAAGACAGCCATGTATTGATTATTGTCGATATTCCAATTGTGACGATAGACGAATTTGACCATGCAATTTATGAAACGATCCCGATCGGCATGATTATAACAGAACATTGTTTTATTACCGTATGCTTGGAGAAAAACCCGATTTTTGAGCAGTTTGCCAGAAACAAAGTAAAAGGTTTTTACACCTTTATGAAAACAAGATTTGCTTTCCAAATTTTGTATTTGACATCATCTTATTATTTAAGATATTTAAAACAAATTAATCGGAAAACAGGGGAAGTCGAAAAAGAGCTCCATCAGTCAATGAAAAATAAAGAACTTTTTTCATTGCTCAGCTTGGAGAAAAGCTTAGTTTATTTTACAACTTCTTTAAAAGCGAACAACATTGTGATGGAGCGGCTGTTAAGGTTAAATTATTTAAAGATGTACGAGGATGACCAAGATCTTCTTCAAGACGTCATCATTGAAAATAAACAGGCCATTGAAATGGCAGAGGTTTATTTAAGCATTTTAAGCGGCATGATGGATGCGTTTGCGTCCGTCATTTCCAACAATGTCAACATTGTCATGAAATTTTTGACGGCTATTACGATCGTCATCGCTATCCCGACATTGGTTGCCAGCTTTTATGGGATGAATGTACCGCTTCCTTTTCAAAATCACCATTTTGCCTTTTTCATTCCTGTCTTTATATCTGTTTTGATGTCTAGTTTGACTGCATATGTTTTTTGGAAGAAAAAATATTTTTAAATAGAGGAAGCCGCCTCTAAAAATAGGCGTTTGCATATACAGGACATGGGTTCCATATCATAATGTAAATTGAATCACGATTTTCAACGATAAGGAGTTGGGAAGATGCATTATTATCACCATGGTTGCTCTCCTTGCGGTTATGGATACGGTTATCCTGCATATGGAGGCGGTTCATCGTTTGTGCTGATTGTAGTGCTGTTTATTTTGTTAATCATCGTCGGAAGTGCATATGTGATTAGATAACAGCCTTTTCCGTCATCCTGCTTTAGGGCAGGATTTTTTTATGTAAAATGTAAACTTATTTAATAAATTAGGTTGACATAATGGCTTTTTCATCTATATGATGGATTTATAAAATAAAGGAGGGGGAGAGAAATGGAGTTGAAATGGCTTCAATTAGCGGAACAAGTGCTATCAGGGCACAAAATAACAAGAGAAGAAGCAAAAGACATATTAACTTGTCCGAATCAAGATCTGCTTCTTTTACTTCATGGCGCTTATCAGATTAGAAGTGCTTACTATGGGAATAAAGTGAAATTGAATATGATCATGAATGTGAAGTCTGGATATTGTCCGGAAAACTGTTCTTACTGTTCGCAATCGGCCGTGTCAAATGCACCAATTCCAAAATATGCGATGCTTGACAAAAATGAAATTGTTGCCGGAGCGAAACGGGCTAACGAACTGAAAGCCGGAACATTTTGCATCGTTGCCAGCGGAAGAGGACCGACGGGGCGGGAGCTTGATCAAATTCAAGAAGCTGTACGCGAAATTAAAAAATCTTACAACTTAAAAATATGCGCATGCTTAGGAATTTTAAAAGAAAATCAGGCCGAACAATTAAAAAATGCAGGCGTCGACCGCTACAACCATAATGTAAACACTTCCGAAAGACACCATCAAAACATTGTGACAACTCATACATATGAGGATCGGATCAAAACGGTGGAAAAAGTGAAAAAAGCCGGGATTTCTCCATGTTCAGGAGTCATTATCGGGATGAAGGAATCCATCGAGGATGTTATCGATACAGCTTTCGCTTTAAGAGAGCTTGATGCGGATTCAATCCCGGTTAATTTTCTCCATGCAATTGAAGGAACACCTTTGGAAGGGACAAATGAACTGACTCCGCAATATTGCTTGAAAGTGCTGGCATTATTTCGTTACGTACTGCCTGAAAAGGAAATACGCATATCCGGTGGTAGGGAAGTAAACTTGCGCTCTTTGCAGCCTTTAGGCTTATATGCAGCCAATTCAATTTTTATTGGCGATTATTTAACGACAGAAGGACAAGAAACAACTAAAGATCATGAAATGCTGAAAGATTTAGGGTTTGAGATTGATCTAAATGAGATTGCGGCACCTGCTTTATAAAAAGCGGGTGTCTTTTTATTTGCCGCCGTTCGGAAAAACGATATAATGAAACAAACATCTGTTGAATGAGGGAAAGGGTGAAATGATGACATCTTTTTATCATTTTTTAATTACATTCCGGCATCCGAAACCAAAAGATGCGATCAGCCGATTTGCCAATGACGTTTATTACGATCATAGTTTTCCGAAAAATTCCAATGACTATGATGAAATCAGCTCGTATTTAGAACTGAACGGCTATTATTTAGAAAATATGTCCGTTTTTGATGAAGCTTGGGAAAAATATACGGAAGCTGTCCTGCTGAAACACTGATTTTTGCGATTCTTTGTCCGCCCAACTCAAACAAGCTGTCTGTGCATATAATGGGATTACACTAGAAATCACGGCAAAAAAGGGGGTGGCAATCATTTTGAAAAGAAAAAAACCAAAGTTTAAGATAGGGGACACTGTCGTGATAACAATGTACGGCACTGTTGGAATCATTACGAATATTCAAATGATGGACGAAGAATTTTTATATGAAGTCAATCATGGCGAAAGTTTATATTTTGAAAATTCCCTTGAATACATCGCAGATTATGAAGGTTCTGTTTACGAATCGGAAATGGTGGAAGTGGAATTGAAATTTAACATTGGAGACCTTGTATATGTAAAAGGCTACGGGAAAGAAGTATTCAAAATCGTCGGGTATCGCACCGAATTGTGGCGTTATCAAAATGATGCCTGGGAGGAAGTAACCTACGAATTAGTTCGTTTTCGCGACGGCGAATGGTTGGAAGCGACAACTGACGAATTGAAAATGGTCATTCAAAAAAAAGATGCTGAGAAACATCTGCAAAATATTCATATTATAAAATATATCGCTGGGTTGAAAGATCAAAAGACGTTGCCGGCATTAAAATCGGAGAAAAAGGAAAACGGCCAAGGAGAACGGGAACGGAAAAAAACGCAGCAAACAAACATCATTGATTCTATGCTTGATTTATATAATGACTATAAGCTGCTGTATGAATTTTTCGGCGATGAAGAATATAAAGAAATGATGAATAATGTTATACAATATTTAAAAAGAGCGATCGAAAGACGTGAATAGAAAATATTTTTAGCAAAATCTATTTTTTTTGAAACTCTTTTAAATTTTCTTCGTATAAAAGATAACAAAATGTAAGGGGTGAAACACGTGCTGAAAAAAATTCTAAAATCTTTTTTAGGCCACCGTTCTTACCATCATTCGTCGAGCAGCAACTATTTTCATAAGCCGCATCATCATAAGCCGGTTCACAAAAAATATCCGCCATCCTACGGACATCATTACTACAAGAAAAAACATCGTTCAGGCTCCGGATTTTTCTCCAGTTATTATAGCAGCTAGCGATGAAATGGCAGGATCTGCTCGGTGTCTTTTCTATTCGGTGGCAAAGGCCGTTAAAGCCGGGAACACTTGCTGGCTGCTATATTGTTAAAACAACACTGGGAATGGGAAGCTATGGGATCACCTATTTAGCGCAAGACAGGGAAACAAACCAAACAGTTGTTCTTAAACAAATGCGAAAACGGAAAAATCGATCGGATTTGCAATCTTTTCAAAAAGAAAAGGAAATTTTAAAAACGCTGAACCATCCCGATATCCCTTCGTTTTATGAGGAATTTGCCATCGATCATGAACAATTCCTTGTGATGGAGTACAAAAAAGGGGAAACTTTTGAACAATTAATCTTCCAGCATGGAAAAAAATTTGCTGAAGGAGATGCTTTTTATTATTTGAAACACATACTCGAGATTGTTCGGTATATACACAATCAAAAAATTGTACACCGTGATTTAAGAATTCCGAATATTCTTCTTCATGATGACCGCATTTCCATCATTGATTTTGGTTTGGCTCGATTTGTTTCGGATGAACAAGAGGAAAATTTCGATCAATGGGAGCCGGAAAAACAACGAATGCGAGAAATTCGTTACGAAACAGATTTTTACGCATTAGGACATTTTTTGCTATTTTTATTATATTCGTCCTTTGAACCAATGGATAAAAAAGAAAGAAGTTGGGAAGAAGAACTAACGATTTCTTCAGAAGGGAAACGGATCATTAAAAAACTTTTTCGCATGGAAGGACGTTATCAATCTGCAGAGGAAATTTTAAATGATATTGAACGATTGCCGATTTGGAGGAAAAAGAATGGCGTTGTTTAACAAAGTGCTGGCAAGCATCGGAATTGGCGCTGCAAAAGTGGATACGAGGCTCAAAGCATCTTCCTTTCAAGCAGGTGAAACAATTGAAGGGATTGTCGCGGTAAAAGGCGGAAACATCGAACAAAAAATTGAAGAAATATACTTATCGGTTATGACTTCATACGTAAAGGAAAAGGACGATCAGAAATGGACAAAGCAAGCGGAAATTGCCAAAATCAAAATCAATGAACCGTTCGTGATATTAGCAAAAGAAACAAAGGAAATCCCGTTTTCATTCCAATTGCCTGTTGATACCCCTGTTACTATTGGCGCTTCCAAAGTATGGATTCACACGGGACTTGATATTAAAAGCGCAGTTGATCCTCAAGATACCGATTACATTGAAGTCGAACCGGCCGAATTGATGGGCGAAGTGTTCAACAGTTTGCGACGAATCGGATTTAAGTTTCTTCAAGTAGAAAACAAAGAAGCGCCATTTCACTTAAAAAACAGGCTGCCGTTTATTCAAGAATTTGAATTTTACCCTGTATCCGGCTCATTCCGCGGCCTCCTGAAAGAGCTAGAAATCGTCTTTACCTCGATCAGTCAAGACGCATTGGAAATGAAGATGGAAATTGACAGAAGAGCCAGAGGGCTTTCCGGGTTGCTGGCAGAAGCATTGGATTTGGATGAGAGACATGTCCGTATAAAGGTGGGCCGAAACGACCTTAGGCAATTAGATGACAAATTCATCCAAACGATTCAGCGATACTGCTCATGAAACCTGCCAATTCGGCAGGTTTCTTTCTTTTTTTCTGTATAAATAAGTAGTACACCGCTATAATGAAAAATATGAGGAGGTTATGATGAAAAAACCGCTCTTATTTTTCATTCTTGCTCTCTTATTTTTTCTGATCAGCTTGATCGTTCAAGTAAAACCGATTTTTCAGTTGGATGCGACCTTCGTCCGCGGTCTGGAATGGCAGCGCACTGAACAGCTGAATTCGTTTATGTATTTTTGGACAAACATCGGTTCGATGAAAGTTCAATTATTATTAACGATATGTATCAGCATATTTTTGGGGCTGCGAAGACAATGGCTGAACGTGCTGATGCTTTTCATGAATTTTTTTGGAGTCCGTATGTTGAACGAACTGTTAAAAGTTGTTTTTGCAAGGGAAAGACCTGATTTTCACCCTTTGGATCATTTGGAAAGCTACAGTTTTCCAAGCGGCCATGCGATGAATTCAACGGCTGTTTACGGTCTTTTAGCTTATTTCCTCATATGTTCAACGAATAACAAATTTTTTCAACGGCTCGTTGCCGTCTTGGTAATTTGTCTTTGCTTGTTGATAGGCTTGAGCCGCATTTATCTGGGCGTCCATTTCCCATCCGATGTGTTGGCTGGATTTTTAGCCGGATTGTTATGGCTTTTTGCCATGATCGCATTTTTCGCGATGATTCGGCAAAACTAGTTTTATTTTTCAGCAGGATTTCCGTTAAAAATGATTAAGTCCTGAATTTTGTGTAAAAAGGAAGCGGTTTGATTGGCCGGGAATTAAGGTTTACTGGTCTGGGATGTGATTGACTTGGCCTTAAAAATCGCCAATAAAATGAAAAAAATGGTTTTGGAGGGAAAAGGTTTGCCTTTAAAATTTTTAAGGTTGAACGGCAAAGCAACCGATTATGATGTGACGATTTTTCAAACGCTAAAAGTCGGAGAGAAAAAAGGATATCGGCCAGTATACCGCATAACCGTCAGGGGCAAAAACCATCAGGATGTGCATGATCATGTTTTCCGCCTTTTTAATATTGCAGAATTATACCGCCAGAAATCATTGGGACGGGGGATATTGTGTTTATCGATGAAGGACTTAGAGGGCAATCTTTTGATAAATTAGTGATTGGCGGTTTGGAAAAAATAAATCGTATTCATGTGCGTTAAGTCGACAACACACTCTTGCCAATAAATTAAAAAGTTCCATTTCTTTTAATACTTGCAATATGATAAGATGGCAGTACGAAAACTCGTAGAAGGAAGGGTTGAAGAAAATGAGCGTGCATATCGGAGCGAAAAAAGGAGAGATTGCCGAACGGGTTTTGCTGCCGGGCGATCCTTTGCGTGCGAAATACATAGCGGAAACGTTTTTGGAAAATCCGGTTTGTTATAATGAAGTTCGGGGCATGTACGGGTTTACAGGAACTTATAAAGGTGAACGAATTTCTGTTCAAGGAACGGGAATGGGTGTTCCTTCCATTTCCATTTATATCAATGAATTAATGCAGGAATATGGAGTGCAGACCCTTATTCGTGTCGGTTCTTGCGGCGGGATTCAGAGAAGCGTGAGCGTTCGTGATGTAATTTTAGCTATGAGCGCTTCAACAAATTCACAGATGAACCGCATCACTTTCGGCCCTGTTGATTATGCGCCAACAGCTAGTTTTGATTTATTGAAAAAAGCATATGACATTGCCTGTGAGAAAAAAATTGATGTAAAAGTCGGCAGCGTATTTACAACCGATTTGTTTTATAATGACAAGGCAGAACCGGAGAAATGGGCCGAATACGGTATTTTGGCTGTTGAAATGGAGACAACCGCCCTGTATACCCTTGCGGCGAAATTCAAAAGAAAAGCGTTATCGATATTAACGGTCAGTGACCATCTATTTACCGGTGAAGAAACAACAGCGGAAGAAAGAGAATCAACATTTAACGAAATGATTGAAATTGCGCTTGAAACAGCAATTCAAGACGAATGAAATGTGGTGGCTTTGAGCCACTATTTTGTTTTTCATCATGAGAAACAGGTTGTTGGAACATTTTCAACGATCGGGACAAGTGTTAAAATGAAAGAGACAGATAGAAAACAAGGTGGGGAATTTGCATGAAAAAAACGGTTGCTATGCTGATTCTCCTTATAGGATTGTTTCTTGCGGGATGCGATCAATCTTTTGACAAGCTCCCGTTTATTAATGGAGACAGCCAAGTGCAGCACGAAGCAAAAGAAACAGCAGCGCAACAAAAAAAATCCGCTGAAAAAGAGGAAAAAAAGGCAGAAACGGAAAAAACGGATGCTGAATTTCTACTCGAAAAACAATATTTTAATGTAGTTCAAACGGTAAATGGCAAAGCTGTTATTCAAAACCCGGAAAATATTTTAGTTCTCGTCAATAAAAATTATTTTCTGCCTGCTGATTATGAACCGAGTGATTTAACGATACCAAAAGTCCCGTTTTCGTTTGGAGATTCTGATATTCCGAAACGATATATGCGAAAAGAAGCAGCTCATGCCCTTGAACAGCTTTTTGTCGCTGCAAAAAAAGAAGGGATCATCCTTTATGGCGCCTCAGGATACCGTTCTTATGAACGGCAGGCTGCTATTTTTGATGCGGAGAAAAAGCAAAAAGGTGAAGAAAAGGCGGCGCAATCGGTTGCTCGGCCGGGACAAAGCGAGCACCAAACAGGATTAACCATTGATGTGACAAGCGAAAGTGTCCATTTTCAAATTACGGAAAAATTTGGTGAAACAAAAGAAGGAATTTGGCTTCAAAATAACGCCTTTAAATATGGATTCATCATTCGCTATCCGAAAGGAAAGGAAAACATCACTCAATATAAATATGAACCCTGGCACATCCGTTATGTTGGAAAGAAAGCAGCAAAAGTCATCCAAGAGAACCATTTAACACTTGAAGAATATTTCCAAAAAGTCAAGAAAATTTAATGGGGTTGTCCGAAAAATGGTTTTCAGCCCAAACATGAAAAAAGTAAGACCAAAGAATGCTGTTAAATCAACATTCTTTGGTCTTTTATTTAGGAACATGTGACACTAAAATAGGCTTTTCAGACAGCCCCTTCATTTTTGCCTATTTTAAAGATTTTTCTTTTGTTTGACGTTTGCAGCCGACTCCGACATAATGGAATCATGAGAAAAGGAGGAATCATCATTGTACATTAAAAAAAGAAATTTTTTGGTGGCTATTTTGCTCACCATGATCATCACAATGGGGTTTACCCTCTCGTTTTCTAGGTTTACATCAGTCAGCGGGAAAGAAACCGAGCAATTTGATAAACTTTTTGAAACGTATGAAACAATCAAACAAGGCTATTATCAAAAAGTAGATGACGAGAAACTGGTGGAAGGAGCCGTTAAGGGGATGGTCGAATCTTTGGATGATCCGTACACATCCTACATGAATATAAAGGAATCTGAAGGTTTTGATGAAAATATTTCGTCAAGCTTCGAAGGGATCGGAGCAGAAGTTACAGAGGATGACGGCTCTATTGTCATTGTATCGCCGATCAAAGGCTCCCCTGCGGAAAAAGCAGGATTAAAACCGAAAGATAAAATTTTAAAAGTTGATAATAAAAGTGTTGAAGGCATGTCAGTCAACGAAGCGGTTGAACTAATTCGCGGGAAAAAAGGTACAAAAGTGCACATTGAAATTGAAAGGGAAAATGTCGGAAAACTGAAATTCACCATCACAAGAGATACCATTCCAATTGAAACCGTTTATAGCGAAGTGGTTGAAAAAACGATCGGAAAAATCCAAATCACCAAATTTTCTGAGAAAACTGGGGAAGAATTGGCTGATGCATTAAGCGATCTTGAAGATAAAGGAGTAAAAGGAATCGTTCTCGATTTGCGCCAAAATCCCGGTGGCTTGATGGATCAAGCGATCGCCATGACAGATATGTTTGTTGCCAAAGGAAAAACGATTTTGCAAGTGGAAGCGAGAGATGGTTCGAAGGAGGTTTACAAAGCAGAGAGTCCCGCAGTGGTTCGAGTTCCGGTGGTCGTGGTAACAGATAAAGGAACAGCAAGTGCAGCGGAAATTATGGCTGCCGCTCTTCATGAATCAGCCGGATTCCCGATTGTTGGCGAAAAAACATTTGGAAAAGGAACAGTACAAACAACAAAAGAATTTGATGATGGTTCATCCATTAAGTATACGATTGCGAAATGGCTGACTCCTTCCGGAAAGTGGATTCACCAAAAAGGGATTGAGCCGCAATATAAAGTATCATTACCTGAATATGCCAACTTACCTTATTTAAATCCTGATAAAACGTTGAAACAGGGCGATTCTTCACCTGAAGTGAAAGCAGCCGAAGAGATGATGAAAGCAATCGGTTACAGAATTGATGCGGATGGTTTCTTTGACGAGCAGTTAAAAAATACGGTGCTTGCTTTCCAAAAAGAAAATCAATTGAAACAGACCGGTGAAATTTCAAAAGAAACAACAATAAAATTGATGGATCGCGTCAGGGAAAAAATTGTGGAAAATGATACTCAAATGAAAAAAGCAATTGAAGTACTAAAATCGGAAATGTAAAAAAACATACTAAGATTAGTAGCACAGACCATGGCCATGGTCTGTGCTACTATTTTTTTAGTAGAAGTGGAGAATAGAACGTACAGCCTCAGAACCTTGAGTTCGTAATAAAAAACTGGCCTAGTTCACTGCCCTTATAAGAATCAGTTTCAGTATGTTGGATC
>ERZ1673772.5-NODE-5-length-149200-cov-27.814590_pt1 | contig 149200 bp, 150 predicted proteins | sample MGYA00580140_ERZ1673772 | MGnify/ENA primary metagenome ERZ1673772 (study PRJEB41219, sample SAMN04549600) | soil metagenome | isolation source: soil | place: USA: Texas, Big Bend National Park | collected 2009-03-17 ...
ATTTCTTGAATCAACAGGAACGCTTTCGTTTTGTTCAGTTTTCAAAGATCATTTTTTGCTGTTTTTAACAGCGGCTTAATCAATATACACCCAATCAGTAATGAAGTCAAGTTCTTTTTTTAAAATCAATCTTTCATAACAGCGACGAATTAAATGGTATCACGGCCAATTATTTTTGTCAACAAAAAAATCATGAAAAAGGTTAGTTGTACAATTAAATGCAACGGTAGAAAAAATAAAAAACCATAGACAAACCGTGTTATGATTAACTCGACGAAAAAACAATCAAACGGAGGGGTTATCAATGGTTCAATGAAAGTCTACTATAACCAAACGAACGTTTAAACACCTCACCCCGTTCGATCGCGGTAAAATTGCTGTGCTTCATGCAGAAAGAAAATCACCGCAGGAAATCGCAGAGGAGATTGGTTGTCACAAAAGTACGATTTCTCGCGAATTAAAATGCGGCACTACTAGACAAATGAAATCAGACCGCACCTTTTTCGAGACTTATTTTCCAGAAACAAGTTAAATTCTGGTGCTAAATTAAAACTTGGTTCAGCCTTTGACTATATCCAATTTGCAGAGAAAAAAATCTTAAAAGATGATTGGTCTCCCGATGCCGTTTGGGGACTTGCTAAACGAACAAACAAGTTTGATCAAATCGTCTGACAAAACCCCTTTATAACTATATAGACAAAGGGCTAATCAAGGTTAAAATCATGGATCTACCAATGAAAATGCGATTCAATACGAAAAGCAAACGTATACGCAAAAACAAGCGCATCTTATGTCAAAGTATTGATGAACGACCAAAAGAAATCAAATAACGGCAAGAATTCGGGCATTGGGAAATCGACACAGTCAGTGGCAAAAAAAGCAATAATCAAGTGCTCATGACACTTACTGAAAGGAAAATTCGCAATGAGATTATTTTCAAGGGTTAATGCCAAGAGATAGTGTCTCGATTAACAAGATGATTGCAGGATGAAGAACAAACTATGGTACAAAATTCGACCAAATATTCAAGTCCATTACTCCGGACAATGGATCTGAATTTCCAGAACTCAGCCTCTCTGTAAAGGAAATTGATACGAAGATTTATTATACTCATCCTTATAGTTCTTGTGAGCGCGGCGCGATTTGAACGGCACAATGGCTTAATCAGACGCTTTATTCCCAAAGGAAAAGCCATATATACGCCCATAGCTTATGCCCAAAATTGGTGTAACCCATTGCCAAGAAAATACTCGGAAATAAAACACCTGAAGAATGTTTTTAGGAAGAGCTTTCCCGATTAGCTTTCCTGAAGCTGGAGGAAGGTGTCTAGCAACTTGACATGGAGCCTTCAGCAGGCATGATTCCCCAGCAGGAAGGCAGCTAGGAGGAAGCTGGCTGAGCCCAACAAGGCTACCATGCCTGCCTCTCCCTATAAAGTTGGCCATTTTATAGCTCAGTTTCCCCTTATTATCGTCATAAACCGTTTGTCTAGTTGATTATCTATTTTTATCCAAATAAGTGTTGCATTTAGTATTGCAATTTAGACCAATTCTTTTTATAAATTTCTGTAATAAAAATGGACAAGCAAGAATCTAATAGAATCAAGAGAGAAAAGAAGGGCAGGGAAATAAAAAATGGAACTTGAATTGATGCTCATTTCTTACTTTCTAACTCTTTTTCATTTTGCATACGGCTATAAAGAAGCATTAAGAATAAGCGGGGAAACAGCCAAGGTCAACGGCTGGACGGTTATTTTTTCGTTTCCGCTCGGTTTTATCTTCGCATTTTTCACAAATTATTTTTACCAACAATTATCCTTTTAAAATGGATATTCAGTTAACTGAATGAAAACTAAAGCAAAAAGGACAAAAAGACATTTGAGAAAAGAAAAAACCTTGATTTTCAAGGTTTTTTTCTATGGAGCATAGGGGGCTCGAACCCCTGACCTTCGCGCTGCCAGCACGACGCTCTCCCAACTGAGCTAATGCCCCTCTATTTTTTCAGTCACAACAGTATTATAACGCGAAGTTTTTTTTAATACAAGTCAAAAAATACAGAATGTGATGTGGAATGGACGTTGCTGAATGAAGCAGAGAAACGTAATGCCTCTGAAAAATAACAAAGTTACCAAATGGCAATATGCGGCCACATGTTTTGAATAAAAGAAAGTATCGACCTAGCTAACTGAACGGCTGTGCATAAAAAAAGATGGAACGCTTTTCTCAAATTGCCGATTTAACATATCCACTTCTTCATCGTTCCCCCACTATCAATTTCCCTAATACCCCTTCCCCCTTTAAACACCACTGGCTTGTGCACTTTTCTACATCCTCCTCATGATGGAATGATTTTTTATAAAAGGAACGAAAGCTGAATCAGCCCATATAATGGATAAAGAGGAGGAACGAAAATGATCGTGATAAAAAATATGCCGAAAACGTTTAAAGAACTGAAAACATTTTTTCCTAACGTTAAAGAGCAGGAAATCGTTGAATGGATGACAACCCATCGTAAAATGTATCAATTTGATAATATGAAGCAGTTAAAATTCGAAGTTCTGTTTCGCCTGCAAACCGTAGCAGCAGCTATTGAACTTTTAAAAAGCAGGGCAAAATTTGCTACATTTGAGCAATCGTATTGCAATGAGCGCTTTTGGAATCTCAATAATAAAGGGGCATTTTTGCTGAAAAGCGATGTTCAACCAGCTGATGGAATCAGAGACATTTTTCTTAACGGATCAAAATACGCATTTGAATGCGCAACCGCAATTGTGATCGTATTCTATAAAGCCGCTCTTGACTCAATAGGAGATGCACCGTTCAACTATTTATTTCAAGATCTTGTGTTGTATGATTGGCATTATGACAAAGATTTAGGCATCCATACAACATCAGGCAATGAATTTGTTCCGGGGGATTGCCTCTATTTTAAAAATCCGGATTTCAACCCGGAAACGCCTCAGTGGCGGGGAGAAAACACCATTTTCCTCGGGAACAATTTACATTACGGACACGGAATCGGCATCCGTCAGGCAGAAGGAATTATTGAGGCTTTAAACAGACAACGCAAAGAACAAGCAAATGAATCAGCTTATTTATTAAACCAAGTGACGAGGCCAAACTACAAATATTTATCAGGCTATCAAAGAACTTCTCAGCAGAGAGGAGAAGCGAGTATTCGAGCAAGAGTCGGCCAGTCTTTCTATACATTTTAAAGAGGGCGCACAGGCTACCCCCTTAATATTTTAGCATAATATGTACGTTGTCTGGGGCCATCAAATTCGCAAAAATAAATGCCCTGCCAAGTACCAAGAAGCAATCTTCCTTCCGTTATGATCACATGCTGCGAAGCGCCAACAGTACTCGCTTTCATATGGGATGCCGTATTCCCTTCGATATGGCGATCAAGCCGGTGCTCCCAGGGAAACACTTCATCAAAGCGACGGATCATATCCCGTTTCACATCCGGATCCGCATTTTCATTTATAGTAATTCCAGCCGTTGTATGCGGGCAGTAAACGATCACGCAACCTTCATCAACCCCACTTTCATCAACAAATTGTTGAATTTCATTTGTAATGTCAATCAACTCATCGTGGCGATTTGTTTTCAAATGAAATTGTTTTAACATCCCGATTCCCCTTTCATTTCAAAAGTTCACTTGTTTTTCAAAAAAACAAGCGGGGCGGCTATCTCAACAGCCTGCCCCGCTTTTATCCATTTTACTCTTCTTGTGACGGTTGCAAGAAAATCCATACAAATTTAATCAATTCCAATAGCGAAATCAAAGCAGCGGCAACATATGTTAAAGCTGCGGCATTTAACACTTTATTAACCCCGTGCTCTTCTTCGTTTCGAATGAACCCTTCACTTACCATAATCGCTTTCGCTCTTGAGCTGGCATTAAACTCTACGGGGAGCGTGACGAGCTGGAACAGAACGGCCGCAGAGAAAAAGACGATTCCTAATCCCAACAGGTTTAAGCTGTGAAGCAAAAAACCTGCCAAAAGCAAGAACGGCGCAATCCCAGACGCAAAGTTCACGATCGGAAACATTTTATGCCTTAAAACAAGCGCACCGTAGCGTTCTTTATGCTGAATCGCATGTCCGCATTCATGAGAAGCAACGGAAATTGCCGCGATTGAGCTCCCAAAATAAACCGGCTCTGATAGACGAACAACGCGGTGTATCGGATCGTAGTGGTCTGTCAAAGTTCCGCGTACAGGTTCGACAGGAATATCATATAAACCATTTTGATCTAATATTTTCCGCGCAACTTCCGCTCCCGTTAAATGGCTCGAAGCTTGGACTTTCGAAAATTTCGAAAAGTTCCCTTGTACTCGAAACTGCGCCCAAATCGATATTCCGAAAGCAATGAAAATCAGAATATCCATTGGATGAAAAAACATTTTCATCTTCCTCCCGATAAAATATTAACTAACAATAATATATCAATTTTTTGCTCTGTTCGTACAGAATTTTGATTTCATTCAATCAAAAAGAAAACATAAACCTTTATCACCTATTTTACGGTGATACGGACGATTACATGCAAACAGCTTGACAAAATATGAACAGCACCGCCTACCTTTTTAATCATTTCCTGTAAAACGAAAACTGTCCATACTTCTATTACGGAAACGAAAGCGAAAGGTTTCATGACCATAATTATTTTTGTACATACTAATACGGAATCGGTTTGGTTCCAATTTGAACTGCCAATCTAATGCTTTAAAGCTTAATCGGTGCCGGCTGTATGCTTGACCTCTTCATTAGTTGATGAAATTGAAGAATTTACCCTGCTGCCGGTATGTACATTTTCTCTAAAACAGCGTATATCCTTTTTCGACAACTTAGATTAAAGCAAGTTTCTGATATATCTACAAACAACAGGTTTTCTTAATTATCGCTCTTCATTTTATTATACATTATGACACCGAAAGGAGGAAGCACGGGGGTGTGTTTCGCTAACATTAGCGCCCATTCCTTCTCCACCTTTACTTTTTTATCCGCCTTCTCCTTTCCGAGGTGGGGTATCCTGTGCGAATTTAGATGAAGCTCACCAAAGATGAAAAAAATCAGTTAAGCACATCGATCGATAAGATGAACGAAGCACTGGATGTGTTCATCGAACTGTATAATGAGTCGGAAGAAGATCTGAACATCATCGAGTTGGAGGAGCAAACTGTTCAAGCTATTAAGTTTGCCATGGATACATACGGTAAAGAGGCTGTAACGAAAAAAATCAATACAATTATCAGGGAAATTTTTTCTTTTGTCGCCGAGACGAAAGGGAGTTCAACATGAAATCAATGAAGCTCTGGATTCAATATTTAAAATGGCCGATCTTTCTCCGTATGTGCGTGATCGCCCTGTCCATTTTAATTTTGTTCGGCTATCTCATTTCATGCATTGAACCGAAGGAATTCCCGACTCCTTTTGAAGGAATGTGGTGGGCGCTTGTGACAATGTCCACAACAGGATACGGCGATTTCGTTCCGAAAACTTTTTTTGGACGTGTATTAGGGATGCTTTTAATTTTTACCGGTGTTGGCTTCTTGACTTCCTTTTTCACCCATTTGTCCGCTGCAGCTGTGAAAAAGCAAAATGCGTATATTGACGGAACATTGCCGTTTAAAGGGCATAACCATTTTATCATTGTCGGCTGGAATGAAAAAACAAAAGAAATCATAGAAACTTTAAAATCAGTCAAGCCGTACAGCCAAATGGTTCTTATCGATCAAACATTAAATAAATCTCCTTATATTGACAACATGATACATTTTATTAAAGGAAACCCCGCAGATGACCGAACGTTAATAAAAGCCAACATAGGAGAAGCGAAAGCCGTCTTCATTACAGCAAATCAACATAAAAATGAAATGGATGCCGACATGCTTTCCGTACTGGTACTGATAACAATCAAAGCACTAAATCCATCCGTTTTTACCATTTGCGAAATGATGACGAAAACGCAAGCATTAAACGCCAAAAGGGCCGGAGCCGATGAAATTATTCAATCCTTTCAAGTGACAAGCCAAGCCATGATAAACAGTTTCCTTTTCCAAAACAATTTTTCAAAAGTTGTCTTTGAACTTTCCAAAACATACGGGGCGCATCTCGTGATGGAGCCGGTTCCAAAACAACATATAGGGAAAACTTTCCAACAATTGCATGACAATATGTTCCAACAAGGCACCATTCTGATCGGCATAAATAGACGGGAGGAAATTTTTCTTAATCCCCCCCGTCAACTGACGTTGATCGACAAAGACCTCGTTATTGCGTTGAAGAATTAAGGAGATTCTTTTCCAGTTCCTGTACAAGTGATTTTCCTAAATCAACATATTTGTCCGGCACTTCTGCGTCTTTGTCGGCCGGCTCTGCAAATTGGTTCATGGCCGCTTGAACATTTCCAACAAAAGAATGATCGTCGAGCCCCTCTTGATATTTGTGGGCAAGAAGAAACGGACGGCCGATCTCAACAGAAGTCCCGTGGGAGTCTAGTTGTCCGTCCACTGCTCGAAAGGGGATCCGCAAAAAATGATACCCGTCCTCAATCCCCATCTGATAGTCGAAATAGCCGTGATCATATTCCCAGTTTCCGCCGATTGAAAACCCTTTTGGTTTTAACTCCTCTTCCAATTGGTAAAGTGGAAATGTTTTCCCTTCCAGAGAAGATGCAATTTCAAACATGTCATATCCCCTTCCTGCTGTTTTGTTATTATATTTGCCTATTCGTTCAAAAGTAGTCATTGGATTGATCGGAAATCCTTTCATTAAGGTTACATGATTGACAGGTCTATCTAACAATGATAATATTAGTCTGAAAAAAATCAAAAAATTCTGAATTGATAGAAATTGGGGGGGTAAAAAATGGCAAGACAAGCTATCAAAGATGCTCTCAAGGATACTCTAGATAAAGTTTTAGATCGAGCCGTAGGAAGAGCTGGAGGTGTGCCTGGTGTAGTAGCAATGGTAACTGACCGCGATGGTAATATATACGAGGGTGCAGCTGGGGTGCGCGAACTTGGAAAAGTAACGGCGATGACCACTGACACAGTGTTTGCTCTTTTCTCTACCACGAAAGCCATCACCGGCACAGCACTAATGCAATTGGTGCAAGAAGGAAAAGTCAGTCTCGATGATCCCGTAAAGAAGTATGTTCCTGAAATTTCAAAGATTAAGGTACTTGAGGGATTTGACGCAGACGGGCAGCCCAAATTAAGAGAGCCCAAAACCGATATTACCATCAACATGCTGATGCTCCACACGGCCGGCTTTGGTTACGAATTCTTCAGCCATGAAGATCGAAGATACCGTGATGAAAAGGGAATACCTTCCATCCTTACTAGCACTTTTGAATCCATTAAGAGCGTCCTGCTTTTCGAGCCAGGCGAGCGCTGGAACTACGGCGTTAATATCGACTGGGTCGGCAAAGTTGTCGAAGCTGTCCGCGGAGAGCGGCTTGGAGAAGTGATGGCAAAGCATATTTTTGAGCCACTCGGCATGACTGAAATTGGATTTACGTTAACACCGTCTATGATGGAACATCGCGCAACTATGCATAGTCGGTCTCAAGACGGCAAGATTACGCCACAACCTGATCTCATCCTGCCACAATCTCCTGAAATGGACATGGGAGGACACGGATTGTATGCAAGTATTGATGAATATATGAAGTTTATCCGAATGATCCTGAATGATGGTGCGGGAGTACTCAAACCTGAAACGGTCGAGCAAATGTCACAAAACGGACTTGGAAAATTGAAGAGCGGCGGCTGGGTATCGTCCGACCCATCACTTGCCAATGACGGTGAGTTCTACCCTGGGGTCGAAAAATCCTGGTCTTATACATTTCAGGTAAACGATGAACCTACTACTACAGGTCGTCCATCAGGCCAATTAATGTGGTCAGGGCTGGCCAACCTATTCTATTGGATCGATCGCAAGAACGGTATTGGCGGATATTGGGCTTCGCAAATGTTCCCGTTCCAAGATACTGCTTCTTACTTAGGTTTTCTTGAGTTCGAATCAGCAGTTTACCATATCCTGAAACGCTACAGTTAGTCTGCTTGATCTTAAAGGATTGGGAAGATAGATGAATAATGCTTTTTTGACACTAGGAAAATTAGGGATTTAAAAAACACTTAATTTTTAGAGAATGTACTTACTTCACACTTTTTGCCGCACTAACATGTCGATCATGATAAGTTTTCTGCATAAAACCGCCTTAACTATCATCTCTTACGTTTTTTAGGCAAAGAAGTATGAAAAACTTCTTTGCCTCATTCTTCATCGATTGCACCCCTTTATATTGGTAATTACAAAGAGAAATATGCTAACAGTATGTCAAAATGATAGCGTAAAACGAAACAGCCAAAAGCGTTTTTTATTTTCCTGTTGCCCAAGTTTAGGACGACGAAGAAATTCAAAACAATTTTAAGGCTGTAACCCATCACATCGCTCGAAACCACAAATTGCTTTTCGGAAATGGTGTAAAACAAAAAGCAGTTTTGTTTTCCGATAAAGTTTGCAGACTAGAAAACAATTATATTGGACGTGAGTCGAATGAAAAGGTAACGGAAACACGGAAAAAGAGGTCTTGCTTTGATTCATTACGTTTTAGGGAGAGACCATTATCTTTTACAATTGACAATAAAAATTTTAACGCCGAACGTTGTACTCATACTGCATAACAAACCCAATTGGTTATAAGGCAGATGGTCTTTTAGTCACTCCCCTAAGTCTTCTATCAAACACACTTCAAGATTATGCCGAAGATGTTCCTGCATTAACCGCTCGGCAGTGTCTCCATCACCCGTCTTAATTGCTCGATAGATCTCCTCATGTTCCTTATGCATGCATGGATTTTTATGAACTACTTTACGCCGGCACATTAAAATCAATGATCGCATCCGGTCGATTACTTCTATCATGTAGGGATTTCCGCTTGCTTCCATAATGATGTCGTGAAAAGCGGTGTTGGCTGCCATCATTTCTTCCAACGATCCTTCTTTTCCTTTTTGGACATTCTCCCAAAGCAGTTCCAATTGTTCCTTTGAAAGTCTTTCAGTTGCACAACGAGCTGAATATCCCTCTAGCAGTATGCGAATTTCATAACTATTTCTTAGGTCATCTTCCGAAGGTTTAATGACCGTTTTTCCCCGTACCAGTCCCTCTTGCTCCAAACGCCGGATCGACTCGCGAACAGGAGTTCTACTCACGCCCAACTGCAAAGCAAGTTTCTCTTCGACAAGTTTGGTTCCTGGTGGCAATGAACCATGTATAATCATGTTTCGAATTACTTCATATGCCTGTTGATATACAGGTTCGTACTTATTAATCGACATTTTCATGTTCTATTTCCTCCAGAAACAAATCTAAGCGGATTGTAGCAATTTATCGAAATATCCAACAAAATATCTTTACTTTATTAGGATACCATAAATTTTCGATATATAATAACTTTTTATACTACTAACATTCTTTACATTGTATACAGAATACAGTATACTATAAGAGAAAATATAATAGGTGAAAGGGAGATTTTTATGGCAAAACATTTTCGTATCGGCATGATTGTACCAAGCTCAAATACGACAATGGAAACGGAAATTCCAGCGATGCTGCAATCGAGAATGAAGGAAATCCCTGAGGAAACGTTTACGTTTCATTCCAGCCGCATGCGCATGATGCACGTGACGAAAGAAGAGCTGAAGAAAATGGATGAGGAAAGCGACCGTTGTGCTATTGAACTGTCTGATGCCCGCTGTGACGTTCTCGCCTATGCATGCCTTGTTGCAATTATGTGCCAGGGGCCGGGATACCATGAAAAGTCGGAAGCACGCTTGACTGGTATAACTGCTCAAAACGGCGGTACAGCGCCGATTATTAGTAGTGCAGGAGCCCTCATTGATGGTATCCGTACATTAGGAGCCAAAAAAATTGCTTTAATTGCTCCTTATATGAAACCGCTGACAAACCAAGTCATTGAGTACATCACGGCAAGCGGAATTGAAGTGACCGATTCCATTAGTCTGGAGATTCCTGATAACCTAGAAGTTGGCAGACAAGATCCGATGCGGCTGATTGAAATCGTGAAAAATCTCGACGTTAGCAACGCCGATGCTGTTGTGCTGTCAGCTTGTGTGCAAATGCCTTCGTTGCCGGCGATTCAAAAGGTTCAGGATCAGATTGGCCTGCCTGTTCTTTCGGCTGCCACATCCACCGTCTACAAAATTCTCAAGAGCCTGAATCTGAAGACTTATGTTCCTAATGCAGGGAGCTTGTTGTCAGGAAAATATTAATGAACAAACACCCTTCCATTGCCTGGAAGGGTGTTTGTTTGTAAAAAGAGAAGCATCAGCGTGTTGAAAGAGATTTGGCAAATTCGGCGGCTTCTTTTAAAGAATCCAAGTCAATGCCAGTTTCAATCCCCATTTCAGAAAGCATGAGAACAAGATCTTCTGTCGCTACATTCCCCGTCGCCCCGGGCGAGTAAGGACATCCGCCAAGACCGCCGACGGACGAATCGAATTTGTCAACCCCTGCCTGCATCGCCGCAATCACATTGGCAAGAGCCATTTTGCGTGTGTCATGAAAATGTCCGACAAATGTCATGTCCGGGTAGAAATCTCGCAACCTAGCAAAGCGTTCGTAGACGATTTTCGGATTGGCATGACCATTGGTATCGCCTATATCAATTTCATCGGCGCCAAGTTCGACAAAACGTTGGCAAACATGATGGACCTCTTCAAAAGTTACTTCTCCCTGATACGGACAAGAAAATGCCATCGAGACATAGGCCCTGATCACCATGCCATTGTCCTTTGCTTTTTCGAAAATCGCTTCACACTCCCGCAAAGACTCATCTGTCGTTTTATTTATATTTTTCTTATTGAATGCCGAACTTGCCCCGATAAACACAGCAATTTGCGGCACATTCGCCTGAATCGCCCGTTCCAGCGCTTTCATATTCGGCGTTAATGCAATATAATTCAACCCTTTGCAGAATGCAGCGATTTCTTCCGCATCCGCCATTTGCGGCACCCATTTTGGATGCACAAAGGCGGTTGTTTCCATTCTTTTGAATCCGACCTTTGCTAGTCTCGCAATCAATTCTTTCTTTTGTTCCGTAGGAATAAACAGCGGTTCATTTTGCAAACCATCACGCGGACCAACTTCAATAATCTCAACCGACTTCGGGAAGAACATCAGATTATCCCCTTTTCTTTTAGCTGTTGGATTGTTTCATCATCCAAACCGATTTCTCTATAAACTTCCTCGTTGTGTTCGCCAAGCTTTGGACCAACCCATTTGACAGCGCCCGGAGTTTCGCTGAACTTTGGCATAATGCCCGGCATCTTCAACTCTCCGAGGCCGTCCACATGGAAAGACTGAATCATTTCCCTCTCTAGGAATTGCGGATCTTGCATAATGTCTTCGATGGAATAAATCGGCCCGGCAGGAACACCTGCTTCATCTAGAAGGCGAATGACTTCCTGCAGCGTATGCTGCTTTGTCCAGTTGCCAATAATCTCATCGAGAAATTCCATATGTTCCGCACGTTTGCTATTGGTTGAAAAACGCTCATCGTCTTTCAATTCCGGTCTGCCGATCGCATCCATCAAACGGGCAAAAATCGCGTCGCCGTTTCCGCCGATGACAACATATTTCCCGTCACTGCACAGATAAGTGTTGGATGGGGCGATGCCCGGCAATACCGAACCGGTCCGTTCCCGAATCACTCCTTTGCGGTCATATTCAGGAACCATCGATTCCATTAGAGAAAACACGGATTCGTATAATGCCACATCGATGACTTGGCCGACACCCGTACCTTTTACATCTCGATGATAAATCGCCATTAATGCCGCCATCGCCGCATACATGCCGGCCACGCTGTCACCTAGGCTGATCCCCACCCTCGTCGGAGGGCGATCAGGATATCCTGTTATGTAGCGAAGCCCTCCCATCGCTTCGCCAATGGAACCAAAACCAGGTTTATTCCGATATGGGCCAGTCTGGCCAAACCCCGAAATTCTCACCATGATAAGACGCGGATTGATCTTTTTCAGTTGTTCATAGCCGATATTCCACTTTTCGAGCGTTCCCGGGCGGAAATTTTCAATTACCACATCGACTCGGGAAACGAGTTTTCTCACAATCTCCTGTCCTTCTTCTGTTCGAAGATCCAGCGTAATCGACTTTTTGTTCCTTGATTGCACATACCACCATAGTGAAGTACCGTTTTCTACAACCCGCCAATTCCGAATCGGATCGCCAGTGCCAGGCGCTTCCACCTTAATCACTTCCGCTCCGAATTCAGACAAAAGTCTCGTTGCAAACGGAGCGGCCACAAGCGTTCCAAGTTCGAGAACTTTCAAACCTGTCAACGGGCTTTCCTTCGTCATCGCAACTCCTCCTTCACAATTTCATAACTCTCACGATATTACTGATCAATCTGAAAAAGCGGATTCCCCCTCCCAACCAAGGAAGAGGGGGAATTGCGTTAATTTTAATTTCCGCTTGTCAGTTCCACTCCCTTAGTTTCACGCAATGCGAACACCAAGAGAGCGGCGGCCAAATATGCGAGAGCAGCCAGTGACATCGTTATCGGAAAGCCGATCATCGGGATTAAGACAGGCACAAGCTTGATTCCGATAATCGCGCCGACGCGCCCGAAATTGAAACAGAAGCCTGCCGCAGTTGAGCGGATACTGGTTGGAAACAGTTCTGAATACCATGCTCCAAAACCACTGAAGTAACCCGTAAAGAAACCAAGCAACGCCGAAATAATTCCCAAAATTACAACACTACTTCCGGTTAGAAGTAATTTTCCGTTAGTTAATGGCATATGGCTTGTCGTGTAAGTAAACACAGGAACCATGATGGCCATCCCTACGAAAAACACTGCGAATGCTATGCGGCGACCTGCTTTTTCAGCAAGATATCCGTAAGCGATATACCCCGCTATTGCACCAATACCCGTCCATATCAGAAATACCGGAGCTTGATCAATGCGGATTTTCAAGATATTTTGCAGGAATGTTGGAGCAAATGTAAAGATGATCCAGTATCCAAGCATCGCAAGAATCGACACGGATAACGCTAATATCGTTACTTTTAAATATTGTGGTTTAAAAATTTCTCCCAACCCCGTTTTACTGCTGTTTTGCTTTATGTACTCCCGGTTTGCCAACCATACAGGAGATTCTTTTACAAAAAAAGCTACAAAGAGCAATGTCGCAAAAGCTGGAATACTTGCATATATAAACAAGTTGCGCCAAGATTCAGGGTCTTGCGGATTTAAAATGTTCCAAGCGAAAATAGCTGCCAAGAGATTTCCACCGGACCAACCAGTTTGCATGAATGCAATTGCTTTTGCGCGGCTTTCCGAATGCCATACTTCAGAAACTAGTGCAGCCGCCGCAGACCAAAGCCCACCGACAGCAATTCCCACGATAAAACGGTAAATGTTCAGTTCTGTCACACTGTCCGCAATACCGCAAAGGAATGTACCCGACCCGTATGCAAACACAGAAAGTAAAATCGTCTTTTTGCGGCCGATTCGGTCCGAAATATTGCCGAGAAAATAACCACCGATCCCTGTGGCTAACAGAAACCACGCCACCGTGGAAACGACGTCAGCCAGTGACACGTCGAATGTTTTGGCGACTGCCAATATGACAAACCCGAACACACCGGCATCAAGAGCATCAAACAGCCACGCTGCCCAGGAACCGGCCAACGACATATACGCCGTACTTCTTGCAGTACTTACAGATTTTTTTGTCTCAATGTTTGCTTGCATTTTTGATTTCCCCCTTTGTTTCCCATGTTTCTTTTAGCCCACAAGTCATTAAATTGCGTTCGAAAAAAAGAAAAATTTAAAAATTATACAAAAATCACCCCCACATATCTCACTTCAACAAACTGACGATTGAACGAGAAGTATTTTTGATAGCGGTTTCATTTTAATCGTAGTTTGCTTATCAATTTTGAATTATTAGTTATATTTTAAGAATACGGTATTCTGTATACAAAATCAATATTAAATTTTTATTATATTTTCAACTTCACGGGATGAATTTGCAAATAAGCCTTAATTAGTTAGATATGTCACCAATCCAGAAGTTGACTTTAATCACTTTATGTATTTTGGACAAAGATAACTTTTACATAATTCTGTTAGACATCGTTGTATAAATAAAACGTAAATTCCTTGAAGGTTAAATCAATTCCTTCTGATGAAAGTTAAATAAAAATCAAATTGAAATAAATAAGATCTAGAAATTACCTTTTTTATAAGCGGTAAGAAGGTTATTTCTTTCACAATTTGATTTACTTCAGCCTAGTAAACTTTTTTACCTCTACAAGGGGCACAGCAGTAAGTAATCACGGAAGGCAAAATCCAAAAATTTCAGCTTGACCCGGTAAAAATTTTTAAATTAGGAACAATGAAAAATTTGAAGTGAAAATTGCAAGAAAATCTGATTATCTTTTAGAAAAAATACATTTTTCGAAACCATTCAATTCGAAAACACAATTTTCCCCATTTTTCAAACAGATTGGCTTTCGGTTAAATTATAAAATAAATATATGAGGTTGAGGTGAAAGACATGTTTATTTGCCCATTTTGCTCAAAATGGTATAAAATTTTGCCAATTTATTTTGATCAACACAATTTGATGGATCAAACACACTGTTTTTCATTCAAACAAGATGTATGGCAAGACAAGCCTAATCTAAATTGGAGGGAATTTACAAATACAAGAAAATATATTCATTAAAATAAAAAACTCGGAGTACAATCATAGGGTACTCCGAGAATCGTCGGCTTATTTCAAACGTTTTTCAAGTTCGGCTTTTTTCTCTTCAAAGCCCGGTTTGCCTAAAAGGGCAAACATGTTCTTTTTATATGCTTCCACACCCGGTTGGTCGAACGGATTGACACCCATTAAATAACCGCTCATAGCACACGCTTTTTCAAAGAAATAAACAAGATACCCGAAAGCGTAAGCAGTTAATTCCGGAATATTGACAACAAGATTCGGTACGCCGCCATCCGTATGGGCGAGAAGCGTTCCTTCAAATGCCTTTTTATTGACGAAATCCACTGTTTTTCCGGCTAAATAATTTAAGCCATCTAAATCATCCTGATCTTCTTCAATTGTTAATTCATATCTTACTTTTTCGACATTTAACACTGTCTCAAACATATCGCGGCGTCCTTCTTGCACATACTGACCTAAAGAGTGCAAATCAGTCGAGAAGTTGGCAGACGCAGGGAAAATCCCTTTCAAGTCTTTTCCTTCGCTTTCGCCAAACAATTGCTTCCACCATTCAGCAAAATATTGCAGCCCCGGTTCATAATTGATTAGCATTTCTATTGTTTTTCCTTTATTGTACAAAATGTTGCGGACAACCGCATATTGATAGGCGGGATTTTCCGACAGTTCGGATGATGAGAAATCACGTCTGGCATCTTGAGCGCCTTTCATCATCTCCTCAATACTAACGCCGCTTACCGCAATCGGGAGAAGCCCTACAGCCGTTAAAACGGAATAACGGCCTCCGATGTCATCCGGAATAATGAAGGATTCATATCCTTCTTCGTTTGCCAATGTTTTCAATGCGCCGCGCGCTTTATCCGTTGTCGCATAAATGCGTTTTCTCGCCTCTTCTTTTCCGTATTTTTCCTCCAATAGTTTGCGGAAAATTCGAAATGCAATGGCTGGTTCTGTTGTGGTGCCAGACTTCGAAATGACGTTGATGGAAAAGTCTTTGTTTTGAATGAAATCAATCACATGTTGCATGTATGTAGAGCTGATGTTATTGCCGACAAAAATGATTTGCGGCGCTTTGCGTTCATCTTTTGGAAGCGCATTGTAAAAAGAATGATTCAACATTTCAATAGCCGCTCTGGCTCCTAAATAAGATCCGCCGATCCCGATCACAAGCAAAACATCAGAGTCGGACTGAATTTTTTGAGCGGATTTTTGAATTCTTGCAAATTCCTCTTTATCATAATCTTCCGGCCAATCAATCCAGCCTAAAAAATCGCTTCCTTGTCCGGATTTTTCGTGCAAAGCATGGTGGGCTACTTTGACAAAGTCTTGAAAGTATGTAAGTTCGTGTTCATTAAAAAAAGATAGCGCCTTTGAATAATCAAAACGGACATATGCCATAAAACAAGTTCCTCCATTTTCAATAATTTGATAAAGTGTTTTACTTCTTAAACTTTATCGAAATTGCCTGACAAAATCAATATTCCTTTAAAAGGACCGGTTATTGCAGCCGATCCTTCTGTTTGCCTATAAAGAAGCGCGCAATATCGCCAACACATCTTCTCTGTTTAACACTTTAAATTTGCCAAATGATCCTCTTGCCATCGCTTTATCGGCCATAAGGTCAAGCTTGTCTTCGCCAATGTTGTAATCGGCAAGACGGCTTGGCGCACCAATGGAATTCCAAAACTCGCGCAGCTTTTCAATCCCTTCGATAGCAATTTCACGATCCGTTTTCCCTTCCGGATCAACGTGAAAGACGCGAAGCGCAAACTGCTTAAAACGCCCTACATTTTCATCCAACACGTGCTTCATCCAGTTCGGGAACAAAATCGCCAGACCTCCTCCATGAGGTATATCATACACCGCCGAAACAGCATGTTCAATGTTGTGGGTCGCCCAATCGCCGCGATAGCCAACCCCTAAGCTGCCGTTTAGCGCAATCGTTCCACAATACATAATCGTCTCCCGCAAATCATAATTTTCCAAATCTTCCACCAGCTTCGGCGCAGTTTCAATGACAGTGATAAGCAGCGATTCACACATTCTGTCTTGGAGCGGCGCATGTGTTTCCGGATGAAAATATTGCTCAAAAACATGAGACATCATATCCACAATTCCATAAACTGTTTGATCCTTTGGAACTGTGTATGTATGTTCCGGATCTAAAATCGAAAATTTCGGATAGACAAGGGGCGAACTCCACCCATACTTTTCTTTTGTTTCCCAGTTTGTAATAACGGAGTTAGCATTCATTTCCGATCCCGTTGCCGCAAGCGTTAATACCGTTCCAAAAGGAACCGCTTCTTCCGGAATATATTTTTTCAACACGATATCCCATGGATCGCCTTCATATTTGGCAGCTGCAGAAATGGCTTTTGTGCAGTCGATTACACTTCCTCCGCCGACAGCTAAAATAAAGTCAATTTTTTCTTTCCGGCAAATTTCAGCCCCTTTTTTAACTGTTGAAATTCTTGGATTTGGTTCAACTCCTGATAATTCCCAGATGTTTGCATCTATCTCTTTCAAATAGGAGACAACACGATCATATATACCGTTTCGCTTAATGCTTCCTCCTCCGTATACAATCAAAACGTTTTTTCCGTATTTCGGAACTTCTTCTTTTAATTTTTCTAATTGACCCTTGCCAAAAATAAGTTTAGTCGGGTTGTGATAAGAGAAATTTTCCATCAATATTCCTCCCTCTATATTCTTTCATTTTCAATGAAAACTTGTGTTTTCTTATAATTTCATTGACATCTAAAAGATTTTCCACCTATCATTATGATTACTTTTTCATTTATTGGGATTGCCGCATCGATGATTCCATCCTACCAACCAAAATGGTTTATTTCGGTAAATGATGATTTGCCGGTTCGCTTTGCCTCTTCCCAAGACCCTGACCCTCCCTTAAAGTAAATTATGCGAAAATGTTTTTGCAGAAGTAAAGAAAAAAGCACACCTTTTATCATTTCCTTTCATGCATAATTTCTTGATCTTAGTTAAAGATAAAATTGAATAATAAGAATTAAAGGAGGCTGTTTTATGAGCGCTTTGCAGCGTATTGCTTTATTGTTGACAATTATTGGAGCTTTAAATTGGGGTCTCATCGGATTTTTTCAATTTGATCTAGTTGCCGCCATTTTCGGAGGGCAAGACTCAGCATTATCAAGAATTATTTATGGAATTATCGGGATTTGTGGTCTCATTAATCTTGCTCTGTTGTTTAAGCCAGACGCTGAATTTGCCAGAAATGAACCGAAAACGGAAACACGATAAAAGCATCGGCCGAAGCCGATGCTTGCCTTTTTTCTAAAGAAAAGAAGTCTACACTATTTCGCACATAGAAAAAACTGACTCTTCATCACTGATCTGTATTGTGCAAATTATGGACGAGAGATGCCTTCACGTTTCGATTGTTCGATCCACTCTTCCAATTTTTCACGCAATGTATTAAAACCATGAGGGTTTGATGATCCGGTCTTATGTTGATTTTGCTTAGGCTTTGCCGATTTTTTCGGCTTTTCGGCCGCAGCCCGGATGGAAAGGCTTATTTTTCCGGTTTCTTCATCAACTGCCAACACTTTTACCTTAACCTCGTCGCCGATTTTTAAATGCTCGTGAATATCTTTAACAAATCTGTGATCAATTTCGGAAATATGAACAAGACCTTGCGTTTCATTATCTAGTGCCACAAATGCACCGTATGGCTGGATTCCTGTTACCTTTCCCACTACAATTGTTCCTGTTTCGTATCGGTTGTTCATCAAAACACTCCTATTTAACATTTTAATTAAGTAGACACTCGAATAAACGGTTTTTAATTATATCATAAAAAGATCACATTGACAAAAAGTTATAAAAAACCTGACCATAAAGCGGCCAGGTTGATGTTTTAATATAATGATTCAACAAAGCGGTGAATGCGTTTCATTGCTTCCTGCAATTGCTCCATTGATGAAGCATATGAACATCTTATATATCCTTCCCCGCTTTTTCCAAAAACACTTCCCGGAACAACTGCAACTTTTTCTTGCAAAAGCAATTTTTCGGCAAATTCCTCAGAAGACAAGCCTGTGCTCTTAATGCTGGGAAAAGCATAAAAGGCTCCGCCGGGTATGTGGCAGTACAAACCTGCTTCATTCAAAGATTGAACGATAAAATTTCTTCTTCTTAGATAGCTTTTTCGCATGTATTCGACATCGTCCCGATTATTTTGCAAAGCTTCTATCGCAGCATACTGGGCCATTGTCGGCGCGCACATTACCGAATATTGATGAATTTTCAACATCGCGCGGGCAAACGTTCGATCCGCCGCTACATAGCCGAGGCGCCATCCCGTCATAGCAAAACCTTTGGAAAAACCGGAGATCAGGATGGTTCTTTCCTTCATTCCTTCAATGCTTGGCATGCTAACATACTCTTTTTCATAACAGAGTTCCGCATAAATTTCATCTGCTACAACAAGCAAATCATATCGTTTGGCAATGTCCGCAACGGCTTCCAATTCCTTTTTCGATAAAACCGTTCCCGTCGGATTGTTCGGTGTGCAAAGCATGATCGCTTTTGTTTTGCTCGTAATATGTCTTTCCAATTCGTTTGTATCAACTTTGAATTCGTTTTCGCCAAATGTTGATACGCTGACAGGTTTTCCTCCGGCAAGTGTAACAAGGGGCGCATATGAAACGAAACAAGGCTCAATAATCAACACTTCATCATCTTTGTTAATAATGGAACGAAAGGCAATGTCCAGAGCCTGGCTTGCTCCAACTGTTACTATTATTTCTTCACCCGGATCATATTGCAGATCAAATTGCTTATACAAATATTCGCTGATTTTTTCCCGCAATTCATACAAACCGGCGTTTGCCGTATAAGAAGTAAATCCTTGTTCAAGGGAAATAATGCAAGCTTCCCTAGCATTCCACGGAGTAACAAAGTCCGGTTCACCGACTCCTAGAGAAATGACGCCATCCATTTTAGCCGCTAAATCAAAAAATTTACGAATTCCTGATGGTTTGATATCCATAACGGTTTTAGACAAATAAGTATTGATCGTTTTCATGGTGACACCACAATTCTTTTATCTTTATCATCTTGATCAAAAATAACTCCATCATGTTTATATTTTTTCAAAATAAAATGCGTTGTTGTCGACAAAACGGAGTCAAGGGCAGAAAGCTTTTCCGAAACAAACCTCGCAATGTCCGTCATCGTTTTCCCTTCAATAACAACAGACAAATCATAGGCGCCTGACATTAAATAAACGGATTTTACTTCATTAAATCGGTATATTCTTTCAGCAATTTCATCAAACCCGACTCCTCGCTTAGGAGCAACCTTGACATCAATCATGGCCGTTACTCCTTCATGGCCGTCTACCTTTTTCCAGTCTATCGTTGTCGCATAATCGACAATGATTTTTTTCTCTTCCAATCCCGAAATCAATTTCTCCGTTTCTTCAACAGATAATCCTATCATTTTAGAAATGGTTTCAGCCGTCAAACGGCTGTCTTCTTCCAATATTTCCAAAATTTCCGTCTCTTTTTCTGATAATTTCATCTTGATGAATCCCCCCAAAATGGAATCTTCAGATAATTATATCACGTTCCAGCATTTTTACATCATCGTTCAAGAAATTTTTACGGGTGACAGGTTAAACTAACGGTAGCAAATCGAAAGGAGAAGAGGCATTGATTAAAAACATCAATCGATCGATCAATATTTCCGGAATCAATATCCATTATGAATACTATCCGCATCCAAAACGAAAAGAAACCATCGTGCTGATTCACGGATTTTTATCATCCACCTTCAGCTTTAGAAAATTGATCCCCAGATTAAAACAACATTTTGCCATTATCGCCATCGATCTCCCTCCTTTTGGAAAATCAGAAAAAACAACAAAATTTGTTTATTCTTATCATAATTTAGCAAGATTAGTGATCGAACTTCTGAATCGGCTCCATATTCGCCAGTCCATCATCATCGGCCACTCAATGGGAGGACAAATTTCATTATACGCCGCTAAGCAAAGACCCGATTTGTTTGAAAAAATTGTGCTTATATGCAGTTCAGCTTATATGAAACGGCTGCCTACGCCGCTTATTTATTGTTCATATCTTCCGTATTTTTATCTATATGTCAAGAGACATTTTGCCAAGCAAGGTGTTTGGCAAATCCTTTGCAGCGTCGTCCATGATCAATCTCTTATCAATGAAGAAATGATGGAAGGATATATCAAACCTTTTTATGACGATCAAATTTTCAGAGCGTTGACAAGAATGATCCGTGATCGGGAAGGAGATCTGGCGCAAGCAGAACTAAAATCCATTGAAATTCCAAGTCTTTTAGTTTGGGGGGAGGAGGATAAAGTCGTTCCGATTGAAATCGGATACCGGCTTCAAAAAGATTTGCCCCTTTCCCGCTTCATTTCCTTAAGGAAAACAGGGCATTTAGTGCCTGAAGAACGTCCTGACCAAGTTTCCGATTACATTTTTGATTTTTGCTTCAGTTAAAAGACCTCTTCTATAAATGGCACGACGCCTGATTTTTAATCGCCAACAGCTCTTTGGCGATTTTTTCACATTCGCCTAAAGGAATCACTTCCTCGAAAGAGAATTCATATATGGATTGAATTTTTCGCGCCAATGGCAAAACATGGTCGATTGAGTGAACCGCTTGAACGCAATCAATGATTTCTGGTTCGTAAGCGCCTTTTCCGTATTGAAGCGGATCCCAATCGTATAACAATTCAATCATTAACAAATTGGCCTCTTTCATTTCCATACCCCGTCCTCCAATGCGTACATATTGTTTGCATTTGTATTTTAGCATATATTGTTATTGAGGTGAGATTATGAAATATTTTGAACAGCTGGTTGAACGACATGGCACAAAATCGGTTAAATGGGATTTAAAAAAAGAACTATTCGGATATAGCGACGTCTTGCCAATGTGGGTGGCGGATATGGATTTTAAATCCCCGGAAGCAGTCATAACGGCGCTGAAAGAACGGGTGGAACACGGGGTCTTCGGATATACAACCGTGACGGATGAAACAAAAAAAGCAGTTCAAAACTGGCTGAAAACAAGACATGGATGGGAAATTCCAACATCCTCGCTCGATTTTTGTTCCGGCGTTGTCGAGGCTATCAGCATTGCGATACGAGCCTTTACAAATGAAGGCGACCGCATTGTCATTCAGCCCCCGGTCTATCATCCTTTTTTTGAAATGGTTCAATTGAACAAGAGGATTCTCGTGGAAAATGAACTGTTTTTAAAAGACGGCCAATACCATATTGATTTTCAGGACCTAGAGCAAAAATTGAAAGACCCGGCCACAAAAATGCTCATTCTTTGCAATCCGCAAAATCCGAGCGGACGGGTTTGGACGAAGGAAGAACTGGCGAAAATCGGTGAATTGTGCTTAAAATATGATGTTTTTGTCCTATCGGATGAGATTCACTCTGACATGATGCTGTTTGGACATAAACATACGCCTTTTGCATCCATTCGTGAAGATTTTGCCGAAAAGTCGATAACAGCGATCGCTCCTAGCAAAACATTTAATTTGGCTGGGTTGCAAGCGTCTGCGGTGATTATCCCGAACCGGGAAATGAAGAAAAAATTTAAAGAAGTGAAAAGGCAACAAGGACATTTCTCATTAAACACATTCGGAATTGCCGCAATGGAAGCTGCTTATCAACACGGACATAAATGGCTGGATGAACTTCTTCACTATCTTGAAGGCAATGTCGAACTTGTTGAAAATTTTGTCAAGGATGAAATCAAAAGCCTTTCTGTCATCCGGCCGCAAGCAACTTACTTAGTTTGGATCGACTGCCGTTCATTAAATAAAACAGAGCAGCAAATCAAAAAATTGCTTCTTGAAAAAGGAAGACTGGCATTGGAAATGGGCAGCAAATACGGCAAAGCCGGTGAAGGGTTCGTGCGAATGAATATTGGCAGCCCGAGGAAAATGGTGGAAGAAGGATTGCAGCGGTTGAAAACGGCTCTGGCATAATCGGAGCCGGATTATGGCTCCTGCTTGAATGAACCCGTTCACTTCTGCCGTTCCATCAAGAACTGTATTGGCGAGCCTTCACCGCCCGCCAGAAAACACCAATGTGCCTTTATTTTTCCCGATCCTTTTCCGAAAGCTGTTGATATAGCTGTTTTGCTTTTTCTTCTTCCTTCCGGGAAATTTTTTTGAAAAAGACAACGGCTAAAACAGCTAAAACAATAAACGGCGCCATTTGCAAAAAACCGTAAAAATATTCAATTTTGTTTTCCGGAAAATACAAAATAAAATTCAGCAACAAACTCACGATGGGTCACGACCTTTCAAATCCACTTATTCTTACTATAGCAAATTTTTTGCCTGCTAGGGAATCTCAAAAGTACAAATAATTTATAATCACTAGCTGCGAACTGAGGTGAAATGAATGGAATTGAAAATTGGAGATATTGTCACCGGCATTTATAAAACGGGAAAATATATTGGAGAAATCACTGAGATTCGCCCGAATCATTACTTAGTCAAAATCAAAGCGGTTCTAAAACACCCGATGCAAGGCGACTTACATCACCCAAAACAAGCGGATGTACCGTTTTTTCACGAACGAAATGCATTGCATTTCAATGAACAAGCAAATATTCCGAAAAATATGGTCAAGCCTTATGACGGGGACATCCCCGATTATGAATCATCATTGAAGGAAGCGGTTCTGACCTATAAAAAAGAGCTTGAAGAGGAAAACAGCCGATGGGCTCAACGTTCCCTTGAAAATATCATTCGACTTGAAAAAGAATATTTTCATTGAAAATATTAATACCGACTGCACAAAGAGACAAGAGCATGTGCAGCCGGCTTTTTTAAAATACCCCGAAGATCTTATCAATATTTATTGTTGTTACCGTTATTCATTTTCATTGATCCACCCTTATAAAAGCGAAAAAAGATTTTTTCCTTAGACAATAATAATTGGAAAAAGCGAGGCGGACACATGAACAGCCGGAAAAAAATTATTCTTTTTGATGGAACTTGCCTGTTTTGCAGCAAAACCGTCCAATTTATTATTTCTAGAGATCCGAACGAAGTGTTTGTATTTGCGCCCCTGCAATCAAAAATCGGCCATCAATTCCTGAAGAAATACAGGCTGCCGGAAAACGATCATGATTCTTTTATCCTCATAGATGACAATGGCTATTACACAAAATCAACCGCTGCGTTAAAGGTTGCAAACTATTTGCAAAGTATCGTCAAAATTTTTTACTTGCTGATTATTGTTCCAAAACCGCTCAGGGATTCAGTATATACCTTCATAGCAAAAAATCGCTACAAATGGTTCGGCAAAAAAACGAAATGCCTTTACCCTGATGATAACATCCGCAAACGTTTTTTAATTTAAATAAGAACTGCTTACACAACATTTTTTATCGGACCACCCGAATATAATCCCTAGGGTTCCTAGGGGCCTTTTTTTAATCCCCTTTTCTTCCAAATATGATCATTAAGTCATTTGATTCGGACCAATGGAAAAGAACGGAAAGTTTGTCAACAATATTTGTTCGGTTTGTTCATGTTAATGCCATGATGACAACAACAACGCCGCAAAGATGAAAATTGCGATGGCCATTTTTTTCACCATCTCCCCCATGATTTATCGCGGAAACCTCACAAAAAAATATACAAATCGCATTTTTTTTGATACGATATTTATGGTCATATGAACTTGAAATTAAAAACACGCTCTTTTCATTGGCCATAACGGTTTTATGCTTCGGGATGAGGAGGTTAAGCATGGCTTTACTTCATTGGGCGGTTTTATCCCCTTTTCTGTTCGCCATTGTCATTCCATTTCTGTATAAATATTTTAGGAAAATACATACAGGATGGTTTGTCTTCATTTTGCCCGTTATTTTATTTCTTTATTTTGCCCAATCTTTCATTGGTCATGTACATAACAAAGACGTTTACAAAACTGCGGAATGGATTCCTTCGTTAGGAATTGATTTTACCGTTTATCTTGACGGGCTTAGCCTGTTGTTTGCACTGCTTATAACCGGCATCGGCTCCCTCGTTGTGCTTTATTCCATTGATTATTTGTCAAAAGAAAAGGAACAGTTGCATGTTTTTTACATTTATTTATTGATGTTTATGGGAGCTATGCTCGGTGTTGTTTTATCTGACAATGCCATTGTCTTCTATATTTTTTGGGAATTAACGAGCCTTTCCTCTTTTTTATTGATCGGCTATTGGCATCATCGGGAACGATCGCGCTACGGAGCTAAAAAGTCCATGCTGATTACCGTTTTCGGCGGGCTTTCCATGCTGGGTGGATTCATTCTTCTTTATTTAATAACCGACACGTTCAGTATTCGCGAATGGGTTGAGCAAAGCGGCAAAATTGCCGATAACCGTTTGTTTATTCCTGCCTTATTGTTTCTGCTTTTGGGAGCTTTTACCAAATCAGCCCAATTTCCGTTTTATATTTGGCTGCCTGATGCGATGGAAGCTCCAACACCTGTCAGCGCCTACTTGCATTCAGCAACAATGGTGAAAGCCGGAATCTATTTAGTTGCCCGTTTCACACCTATTTTCGGCGGCAGCGCCGAATGGTTTTGGATCATTTCTCTAACGGGAATTTTCACTTTATTCTGGGGATCATTTCACGCAGTCAAACAAACGGATTTAAAAGCGATTCTGGCATTTTCCACCGTCAGCCAGCTAGGAATGATCATGTCCTTATTAGGTGTTGGTTCAGCCGCTCTTTTGTTGGATCAATTTGAATACCATACTGCCGCCATAACGGCAGCCATTTTTCACTTGATCAATCATGCGACATTTAAAGGCAGCTTGTTTATGGTTGCCGGAATCGTCGATCACGAAACGGGAACAAGAGACATCAGGAAACTCGGAGGTATTATGTCTTTCATGCCGATAACGTTTACAATTGCAGCGATCGGCTCGATGTCCATGGCGGGTCTTCCTCCTTTTAACGGATTTTTGAGCAAAGAAATGTTTTTCAGCGGCATGATACGGGTTTTGGAATTGAATGTGTTTGCTGCGGAATCTTGGGGCATTCTTTTGCCTGTTCTTGCGTGGATCGGAAGTATTTTTACATTTATCTACAGTTTCATTTTCTTGCTCAAAACGTTTGCTGGAAAACGGAAGCCAGAAAAACTTCCGAATCGACCGCATGAAGCGCCGATCGGAATGTTGATCCCGCCAGTTATACTTAGTTCACTTGTCGTTATTATTGGCTTTTTCCCTAACTTGCTTTCCTACAGTTTAATTGAGCCTGCAATGGAATCGATTATGCCTGCTTTGTTGAAGGAAGGCGAGCATTTCCATGTCCATATTTCCCATTGGCACGGTTTTACGTTGGAATTATGGATGACCATCGGCGTGGCTGCTTTTGGCTTGCTGCTTTATCTGACGGTTTCAAAGTGGAAACAAATTTATCATTTTCAACCGAATTGGCTGACATTGAATTATTTTTATGACAAATTCTTAAACACAATAGTTCTCGTTTCAAATCGCTTGACAAACTTTTACATGACGGGGTTTATTCGCGACTATCTTATCTATATTTTTGCATTTATGATTGCCTCAATTGGGATGACAATGGCCGCCAAACATGCCCTTTCTTTTTCAACTGATCATTTGGCTCCGATCGGGATGTATGAACTGATTTTATCTCTTGTGATGGTAGCCGGAACGATCACAACCGTTTGGGCAAGATCCCGTTTAACAGCTATCATTGCTTTAAGCTCCGTCGGGTATTCTCTTGCCCTGTTTTTTGTATTGTTCAGAGCGCCTGACTTGGCGCTAACACAGTTGGTGATTGAAACGATTACAACAGCATTGTTTTTGCTCGCCTTTTCTTATTTGCCTGAGTTTCAGAAAAAAGAGAAAAAAAGACGGTTCCGCTTTGTCAATTTTGTCATTTCGTTCGGAGTAGGTTCGATTGTCACATTGCTTGCCATTTCCGCTAATAGCGAACGGACTGGCAAAACAATTGCCGAATACTTTCTAGAAACAAGCTACAGTTTAGGCGGCGGATATAACGTCGTAAATGTCATCCTTGTTGATTTTCGCGGATTCGATACATTATTTGAAATCACCGTATTAGCAATTGCCGCTCTGGCGATTTACAGCATGATCCGCCTAAAAATGGGAGGGAAAAATATTGAAGAAAACAGGTATAAAAACAAATGATGTAATTTTGCAAACCGTTGCAAAATTGGTCGTTTTTATCGTTTTGATTTTTTCATTCCATCTGTTTTTTACAGGGCATAATGCTCCTGGAGGTGGATTTGTCAGCGGACTTGTTACAGCGGGTGCTATCGTACTTTTGTTGATTGCTTTTGATATAAAAACCGTCAAAAAGATTTTGCCGATCAATTATATAAAAGTTGCCGCCTTTGGCTTACTCATCGCCGTTTTAACAGGAATCGGCTCCTTCTTCTTCGGTGTGCCGTTTCTTTCGCATACACACGGCCATATCCATCTTCCCCTTCTCGGCGATTCGCATCTTGCCACTGCTGTTTTATTTGATCTTGGCGTTTATTTTGTCGTTGTCGGCATTACCATGACCATTATCCTAACGATAGGGGAGACGGAATAATGGAAATTTTAGCGGCTATTGTTTCAGGCATTTTGTTTATGGCGGCCACATATTTGATGCTCTCCAGAAGTTTATTGCGAATCATAATTGGCACCGGGCTGTTGAGTCATGGGGCGCACTTGCTCATTTTAACAATGGGAGGGCTGAAAAAGGGAACCGTTCCGTTATTAAGCGAACATGCTTCATCATATGTTGATCCCCTGCCCCAAGCGCTGATTTTGACCGCTATTGTGATCAGCTTTGGTGTCACAGCCTTTTTTCTCGTTCTGGCTTACCGATCTTATCAAGAACTTGGGACTGATGATATGGATCAATTGAGAGGAAATGATCAACAATGAACCATAATTTCATTATTTTGCCCATCGTCATTCCGCTATTGACAGGAGTACTGCTTATTTTTTTTAACAAACGGCAAAAAATGCAAATTTGCCTAAGCGCCGCTGCATCAGTGGTCAACACGGCAATCGCATGTTTTCTTGTTCAATTTGTCAAAACATACGGAATTGTATCGCTAGAGGTCGGCGGCTGGAAAGCGCCGTTTGGCATTGTTCTTGTTGCGGATATGTACGCAAGCTTGCTTGTGCTGACGGCGAATATCGTCGTATTGGCTTGTTTGTTCTTTTCTTACAAAACAATGGCACAAGAGCGAATCCGTTATTTTTATTATTCCGGTGTCATGTTTTTGTTGACAGGTGTTTCCGGTGCCTTTTTAACTGGCGATATATTCAACTTGTTTGTATTTTTTGAAGTGATGCTCATGGCTTCTTATTTCCTGATTGTTCATGGGAATTCAAAACCGCAATTGAGGGAATCAATTAAATATATTTTGGTGAACGTTATTTCTTCCGCCTTGTTTGTTATTTCGGTTGCCTTTCTTTATGCGGTGACTGGCACGCTAAATATGGCTGATCTAAGTTTGCGAGTGAAAGAATTAGGATCTTCGGGCATCATAACTGTCATTTCTATTATGTTTTTAATCGTTTTCGGATTAAAAAGTGCATTGTTTCCGCTTTTTTTCTGGCTGCCTGGTTCCTATCAGGCACCGCCGTCAGCGATTGCCTCGCTTTTCGGGGCTCTGTTGACAAAAGTTGGTGTATACTCCATTACAAGAGTTTTTACTTTAATCTTTTTGCAAGATACCGATTTTACGCATACGTTTATTTCTTGGCTGGCTGTGCTAACGATCATTTTTGGCGTCATCGGCTCTATCAGCTATCCCGATATAAAACAAATCATGATATATAATATTTTAACTGCTGTTGGCATCATGCTGTTCGGCATGTCAACGATGACGAAGGCGGGGATGGAAGGAGCTGTTTATTACATCATTCACGATATGATCATTAAAAGTGCGCTGTTTCTTTTAGTTGGAGCCATCCTTGCCATTACAGGCACAACACGCCTCCATTATTTTAGCGGTCTTATCCAAAAATATCCTGCACTTGGCTGGTTATTTTTGGTCGCTGCTTTATCATTGTCAGGGATTCCCCCGTTCAGCGGTTTTATCGGAAAATTGAAAGTGGTTGAAGGCGGTTTTGAAAACGGGGACTTTGTAATGGCCTTTGTTGTCTTGCTTTCAAGTCTTTTGATCTTGTATTCTGTGATGAAAATCTTTATAAACGGTTTTTGGGGCGAGGAAAACATTCCCCGCACCCAAACAAATGTAGCGGTGAAAAATCTTCTCATTCCCATAACTTTTTTGGTCGCCATTTCAACTTTATACGGGTTTTGCACAGAATTTATTTCCCCATATATTACACAGGCGGGAGAAGTTCTTTTGTCCCCTGATGTTTATGTAAAAGCCGTTTTAAAGGAGTAGATCATGATGTCCTTTCAAATACTTTTAAATTTTGTCATCGCCGTAGCATGGATGTTCTTGCAAAATGACAATTCGCTCGCTGCATTTTCGGTCGGATATGTTTTAGGCCTTATCATTATTTTCGTTTTTAGGCGTTTCTTTCCAAGAAGGTTTTTTTTGTATAATCTATTTGCTGCCATCAAACTGGTGTTCATATTTTTAAAAGAGTTGATCCTTTCAAATATTGCCGTTGTCAAAATTGTTCTTTCGCCGAAACTGCAAATGAAGCCGGGCATTTTTGCATTTGAAACAGACTTAGAAAAAAACTGGGAAATAACGATTCTCTCCAATCTCATCACGCTGACACCCGGAACGTTTGTCATGGAAATTTCCCATGATAACAAAATTTTATACATTCATTCGATCAATATTGACGATATGGAGCAGGCAAAAAACGATATAAGAAACAGTTTTGAGAAAGCCATTAAGGAGGTGAGCCGATAAATGTTTGAATTCGTGATATGGATTTCATTGGCTTTGATTGCCGCTTCCTCCCTCTTGTTGATATTCCGGCTCATTATAGGGCCTTCCATCCCTGATCGGGCAGTTTCATTGGATGCAATCGGAATCAATTTAGTCGGAATCACCGCCATTATTTCGGTCGTACTCGATACAAACGCGTTTTTAGATATTATTTTATTAATCGGGATTTTAGCGTTTATCGGCACCGTCTCCATTGCAAAATTCCTGGAGAAAGGAGAAATCATTGAAAATGATCGAAACGATTAGCAAATGTATTATCGGTTATCTCATTCTCCAAGGTGCTTTTTTCAGCTTAATTTCTGCCATTGGCGTTTTAAGGCTGCCGGATGTGTATACGAGAAACCATGCTGCTTCTAAAAGTGCAACACTTGGTGTCATTTCCATTTTAACAGGAGTGTTTCTATATTTTTGGCTATTAAAGGATCATATAAATGCGAGAGTCCTCCTCGGAATTTTGTTTATTTTTTTAACATCGCCCGTGGCAGGCCATTTAATAAGCCGCGCTGCTTACAATACGAAAGTGAAGCTTTGGAAAAATAATCCCGTTGATGAATTGAAAGAAGCCAGACAGGAAGCAAAGGATGAGGTTTAAAACAAGAACTTTTTCCTTTTTTAATTTCACTACTTTCTTAAAATGATGATCACAAAAATGAAATACAGCCAAAGCAACAATAGCACAGGGGCAATCGATTGAAAATTCATCCATGATCCTCCCGGTAACAAAAATGTTTAGTTTTATGATAAATAAGAATATCATGCAAATGTTTAGCCATTTGAACGTTTTCGTAAATTTGTCTTAACAACGACTTAAATCAACATTTTTGTTCGATAAGAAAAAATTAATTTACTTTTATAAAAATTTAAAAAATAGTCTTGAACGTTGTAAAGAATATTGGTAGAATACTTTCTAAACTTTATGGAGAACGGAAACATAAGGGTGAAAAAAATGGAAAAGGAATATGTAATTCGTATTAAATTGGACAATCTTTTGAAGCAGAAAAGAATGACAAAGCGGGAGTTGGCTAGATTAGCGGATATCCGGCATACTTTCGTTTGGGAAATGTGCCATAACAAAACGAAACGTTTGCCCCTCGACAAACTTGCTAAAATTTGCTCTGTTTTGAATGTTGACATACAGGATATTATAGAACTGGCAGAAAAAGAGAAAAACGTTTGTTGAGTCCAAGCTGTTTTCAGGCAGGCAAACCTCTGCTTGGCAGAGGTTTACAGAACGTATGCTCCCGTTTTTACATTTCCCGAACCCATTGAATAATTTTGAATGTTAATTGTTCTGCAGCAGCACCTGTCTTTCCTTCCAAAGATTCGATCAATCGTTTTCTTAAAAGTTCATGATCATCCTCATAAGAAATGAGCGTGGACCACTCAATTTCCGGAATGGAAACAATAGTATATTCTTCTTTTTTGTTTTCATATACGTACACGTTGGTAATCATTTGGCCGTTTATTTCGACATTTGCTTTGCGGATTTTCATTTTCCATCCCTTTCTAACATTTAGTTTTTCTTGCTTAGTTGTTGTTGAAAATTTGCTGATCAGACCAATTGGCAGATTGTTCATTCGTCTTGCTTTGGCCATTATATAGATTGACAAAATTCCCTAAATTGAAAGCGCCAGATCCATAAGCAGACTTTAAGGTTGCTTTAGGAGCGATCGAAAAACAATCCCCAAAATTTACCGCACCCGATTGGACACTTTCTATTTCGAAGGGACCGACAAACGCAGGCAATCATCATCCCCCCAATTTTAATGTAATTTATGATATTATACGGCGCAATCCTGAATTTGTTTACCCGATTTGTTTTGAACGGACATGATGAATGACATAATCCCCAGTATGAAACAATATGATCATGGAATATTATGGCGCTTGGATCCGACAAGCTGTTGAAACCCATTATTTTCCTTTTATTTTAGTGAATTTTCAAATCTATCCGTATTATACTGAAATCAAACGGTTCAATTATTAAGGAGGAATACGGCTAATGATCATTGGTGTTCCAAAAGAAATGAAAAACAACGAAAACCGTGTGGCGCTTACGCCTTCAGGAGCAGTTTCATTCGTTAAAGCAGGTCATCGCGTATTAGTTGAAAAAAACGCTGGTCTCGGAAGCGGTTTTAAAGATGAAGAATACATCCAAGCGGGAGCCGAAGTTTTTGATGATGCCAGCAAAATATGGGAAGCTGACATGGTCATGAAAGTGAAAGAGCCCATTGAAGATGAATTCCAATATTTTCGGAAAGACCTCATTTTATTTACTTATTTGCACCTCGCTGCAAAACCTGAGCTGACGAAAGCTTTAAAAGAAAAAAAAGTGATAGCCATCGCCTATGAAACCGTTTCAGATGGACGCTCTTTGCCGCTGCTGACACCGATGAGCGAGGTTGCCGGCCGTATGGCTGTCCTCATCGGGGCTCAATTTTTACAAAAACCAAACGGAGGAAAAGGCATATTATTATCGGGGGTACCGGGAGTAGAAAGAGGAAATGTTGTGATTATTGGCGGAGGCGTTGTCGGAACAAACGCTGCAAAAATAGCTGTCGGTTTAGGAGCAAAAGTTGCCATTCTCGATGTCAGCGCCGAACGTCTTCGTGAATTGGACGATATTTTTGGCAACAGCATTCAAACGATTATGTCCAATCCGTATCATGTTGCAGAATATGTGAAACAAGCCGATCTGCTCATTGGAGCCGTCCTAATTCCCGGAGCAAAGGCGCCGAAACTAGTCACGGAAGAAATGGTGAAATCAATGAAGCCCGGTTCAGTCATTGTTGATGTCGCCATCGATCAAGGAGGGATTGTCGAAACAAGCGATCATGTCACGACACACGACGATCCAATCTATGTCAAACACGGCGTTGTGCATTATGCTGTAGCAAACATACCTGGCGCCGTTCCTAGAACATCGACTTTCGCTCTTACAAATGTAACAACACCTTTTGCATTGGAAATAGCCAACAAAGGATTGATGAAAGCTATTATGGAAAACAAATCGATCAAATCCGGCGTTAACGTGGCAAACGGAGAAATCACTTATGAAGCCGTTGCACGCGATCTTGGCTATCCCTATGTTCCGGTTGAAGAGGCTTTTTGAGAGGACCTTGAAACATAAAAAGGCAAAGGCAGGCATTCCTTTGCTTTTTTATTTTTTATATGTCAACTTTAATTGAAATATTGTTGACATATTTTCGGTTATACTTTACATTTATACTGATGAAAGGAGGGAAAGTTTTGAAAACCTATCATATAACACTGGTTGCCCTTTTTGCCGCCTTAATGGCAATTGGAGCAAACATTACAACCATTGCGCCGTTTTTGCAAGTGGGCGGAGTGCCATTGTCGATGCAGCCGTTTTTTTGTATTCTGGCAGGGCTGCTTCTCGGAAGACGACTTGGCGCTCTTTCCATGATTGTTTATGCGCTTATCGGAATTGCAGGCGCTCCAGTTTTCGCTCAATTCGAAGGCGGAATACAGGCTATTTTCGGCCAAACCGGAGGGTTTATCTTATCGTTTATATTTGCAGCATATATTTCCGGTTTGATCGTTGAAAAGGCAAAACAGATCAAATTGTCTGTATTTCTTTTGGCATCTTTTGTTTCGATTGTACTCATTTACATTATAGGCACTACTTACATGTTTTTTGCCCTTAATCTTTGGCTTGGAGCAAACGTCAGCTATTTGGCTGCATGGGGAATTATGACTTGGTTTATGATAAAAGATATCGTGTTCACAGTTGCCTGCGCCCTGTTGGCATCCCGTATTTATCATGCTATGCCAAAAAACCTTCCAATTCAAAAGAAAAAATCCGCTTAAAAGACGAGATTCCATTTTATTGCTGGCTGGTCAGGTCATGAAAAATTATGGAGACCCGGCGGAAATCTTTCTTTTAATGCAAAATGCAGCCTGGCGGGAGACTGTTTTCCTGCTTAAATTTCACTGTTTACATAAAAGTAAAAAAGCTGCCGTATAACTGGGAATTGGGAGAAAGTAAAGCCATTTTGAAAAGGAAAACAGAAGGAACTCTGTTTTCCTTTTTCTTATTAATGGCGGTTTAACGGTTTGAATTTTTCTACAAAAACAGCCAAAGTTCTTGTCATGACGCCTGTTGCCCCTTCCGGACCAAGTGGACTTTGTTTGTTGGTTGTTGCCGTTCCGGCAATATCGAGATGGACCCAAGGCGTTTCTTCTGCGAATTCACTGAGAAAAGCAGCACCCATAATCGCATGCCCTTCGCGCCCTGGAGAATTGTTTAAATCCGCCACTTTGCTGTTCCGCACCCGCTCTTTATCATCCTCAAAAATCGGCAAGCGCCATATTCTTTCTTGGCATTCTGCAGATGCTGCAAAAATCTGTTTAAACAGTTCTTCATTGTTTGTCATGGCTGCTGTCGTATGTTTGCCAAGAGCTACCACAACACCCCCTGTTAAAGTGGCGACATCGATAATGTATTCCGCACCATGCTGTTTTGCATACGTAATTCCGTCGGCAAGCGCCAACCGCCCTTCTGCATCCGTATTTAAAATTTCAATGGTTTTACCGCTCAATGATACGATCACATCATCCGGCTTCATCGCTCCACAGCTGATCATATTATCAGTGGCCGGAATGACCGCAATAACATTTTGTTCAGGCCGCAATTCACCTATTATTTCCATTGCTCCTAAAACTGCTGCTGCACCGGCCATATCCGTTTTCATGTTGACTAAACCATCCCGTGATTTTAGAGAATATCCTCCTGTATCATAAGTGATGCCTTTGCCAACTAATGCAATGACATCTTTCCATTTTTCTTTTCCTTGATATTTTAAAACAATCATTTTGGGAGGCTCGCTTGATCCTTTGTTGACAGCGAGGAGTCCTCCCATGCCCATCTCTTCCATTTCTCCTTTTTCAACAATTTCGATTTCAAACGAATATTTTTTTGCCAGTTCCATCGAATAGTTGGCCAGTTCAGCTGCTGTCAGCAGATTTGCAGGCATATTGGTCAATGAGCGCGCTGAATTCGTTCCTTTTCCATAAATATAGCCTGCCGTTAAAGCAGCTTCTATTTTTTTTTGATCTTTTTCTGTTATGACATTCAACAGTTCTAGAGAAGGATATCTTTCATTTTGCCGTTGTTTATAGTTTTGTATTTTGTAGGTTGATAAAACAAATGCTTCAGCAAGTGCACGCCCCGCATTGATTTCATCCACTTCTTTTCCGGCAAAGGACGGCAGCAAAACCGAAACGCTTTTTAGCCGATCTTTTTCAATCAATTGAAAGACCCTTCCAAAACTTTTCACTGTATCTGCAAATGTGTACTCTTTTTCTTTTCCTAAGCCAACAATGTAAAGTCTTTTTACTTTTATGGCGCCTAAAGTATGTATTTTTGCTATGCTGTTTTTTTTGGCCGAGATGTCGCCGCTTTTTATCAAATCCGTTAAATGTCCATGTAAACTGTTATCAATCGCCGCTAATGTTTGATCGAGTTGGCCGTTTCGCTGAAAAAGGCCGATGATTGCTCCATCTCCTTGCAAATCATCAAGTCTTTCTAGTATTTTAAACATTTTTCCGTCTCCTCTCCTTATATGTTCATCTCCTTTCTATCTTACAACCTTTCAGCAAAATTTTTGCAAAAAAATGAGCTCGCCCCAAATGGACAGCTCTTATTTTTGTCCGAAAACTTCCATTGTTTTGTTTTGATTTAATTTCGCTAATTCATCCTCAGTTAAGGTGCCGTTCCCTCTTTTCACAACATAAACGTCAACTTTTTTCTTGCCCCACTGCTCATAAACATCTTCAACCGTTTCATAATATAAATCAAGATGGTTTCCTTTAACAGCTGCCCCTTTATCTGCTACTACCCCATATCCATATCCGGGTACATAAAGGATGGTGCCGATGGGAAAAACTTTTAAATCCGCGGCAATGGTTGAGAACGCATCGCGTGTCACCCGGACACCGGAATAGGTAATTCCATATTCGGGATGCCCCGGTTTTTTTCCCGTTGATTCATAACCTGCCGTATATCCGGTCGCAATCACGGTCATTTTCGGGTATTTGGACCAATCTACTGTTTCTCTGGTAGTTTTTTGCTCTAAAGCTTTATGGTTCGTTTCAACATTTTTTTTTGCCTCTAGATCATTATTTGCGTATAGTTCATGTTTTTCTCTGTACTGTTTAAAAATCCAATTGGTCAGTTCTTCCGCCTTCACTCCTGAAACCGACTCAAAAGTTGTTGTGAAAGCACTGATGAACAATAAAATCATTACGATTCTTCTAGTCCACAACTTTCCATCATTCATTTTTTTGTATTCCACTCCTCTCACACCTATTTATTCCCATGAAAATAGAAAAATATACGGTGAAAGAGGGCAATGATGGAAAATAAAAAGGCTTTCCCTCCAGTTCGGAAAGCCTTAAAACATTTGATACCCTTTTGCTCTTAATATGCGGATGGCAATGCCCGACACGATGGCGCCCGCCAGACCGCTCAATAATATCAAAATATCCGCCATAGCAAGCGAGGTAATTTTTTCCCATAGCAGTGCAAATGAATGGCCGGGTGATTGAAAATAGTCGAAGAAACTCACCTCGTCAATTAAAAAAATGCATACAATCGGATAAAAAACGGCCATAACCCAAGACATTCTTAATAGCATATTTAATAAAAAACCGATTCCAAAAAACAACACGAAAAATAACAACATGGAAATAATGAGAATCGGTATGTTCATTGAAACGTGCATCCCCCTTATAACCTATGATTGCGTCTGCAACATAAAAAAGCAAACGGCAGTGGTCAAACACGAACATTAATATTTGATATAAAAAGAGCAAAAGCCCATCTTAGCCTTTGCTCTTTCCTCCCCATTAGAAAAACTTAAATTTGCCTTTTTTCAATACGAGCCCGGCACCGCCGACCATGTAAAGAGCACGGTTATCGATCATTTTCTTCATGAAAGCTGCCTTCGTCCCAACCATCTTCTTGCCAAAAGCAACACCGACCGCATCATCTTCGCCTAAAGAAGCAACAGTCCCTTTAATGTCTGGCTTAAATTGTTCTAATTCTTTGCCATGAATTAATGCGGCGACATTTTTCGCACAAGTTTCTCCTTGCTGCATGGCAATTTGTGCTGTCGGCGGATAAGGACGGTTGATTTCCTCGTTTATAATAAGGGAACAATCGCCAATAATAAACACGTTATCATGTCCCGGAGCGCGCAAGTCTTTTTCTACTTTCACACGTCCGCGCATTGTTTCAAAGCCGGATTCTTCGATGACGCTGTTTCCTCTTACACCGGCAGCCCAAATAACGGTGCCTGCTTTAATTTCTTCTGTTTGATCATCTTTTGCCACAATGATACCTTGTTCTGTACATTCTTTAATGGCTGTCCCAATTCTAAACTCGACACCTTTTCTTTGCAATTGATTCACTGCATATTCGACAAGCTCCGGATCGAAACCTGGCAGTGCTGTCGGAGCCGCTTCAACGCAGATGACGCGCACTTTTTTAGGATCAATATCATATTCTTTGCAAAGCTCCGGAATTCGGTTTGCAAGTTCACCTAAAAACTCAATTCCGGTAAAACCGGCGCCGCCGACAACGATCGTTAAGCGCGTATCGTCTTTTTCTTCCTCTGTATTATATGTAGCGAATTGATATTCAATATGCTCGCGAATTTGCCGGGCAGAATTAATGTTTGAAATCGAAAAAGCAAATTCCTTTAACCCTTTAATTCCAAATGTTTCAGGGTGAGAGCCTAATGCTACTACCAAATAATCATACTCAAGTTCGCCGTTATTAAGAATCACTTTTTTCTCATCTGTCTTGATCAACTTCACCGTATCTTGCACAAAGTTTACTTTGCTTGTATCAATAACATCTTTGATTAAATAACGGCAGCGGTCATGGTGCAAAGTGCCGGCAGAAGCTTCATGAAGCCATGTCGTTTCATAATGGTAATCATGCTTATTTACAAGTGTAATGTCTGCTTCGTTCACACTAAGCAATTTTTGAAGACGCGCCACAGTCATTAAACCGCCATAACCCGCCCCTAAAATGACTACTTTCGGATTATTCACAGGACACACCAACCTTTTCTACTATAATAATATTATTATGGTTCATAAAAGTGTTCTGAAAACCTTTCGGAAATTTGTGAAAACATTCACTTTCCTTTGCAAAAAATTACAAATTAGTTCACAAAATATTAACTTTTCATCTATAGACATAATATCCCTTTCACTCAGACATTTCAAGATAAATTTTCTGTTCAGAATAATCAGGAACTTTATGTTAAACTTAATATGTAGAATGCAATCAAATCTTCACATTTTAAGAAGATGATTTGGGGAGGAATAAATGATGAAAGAAGATCGCAATGTTTACGATATCACTATAATTGGAGGGGGGCCTGTTGGGATGTTTGCCGCATTTTACGGCGGAATGCGGCAGGCTTCCGTTAAAATAATAGAAAGCCTTCCGCAATTGGGCGGGCAATTAACAGCATTATATCCTGAAAAATACATATATGACGTAGCTGGATTTCCAAAAATTCGCGCAAAGGAGTTGATCCATCATTTAAAAGAACAAATGTCGATGTTTAACCCGACGATATGTTTGGAACAGACGGTGGAGCAAGTTGAAAAACAAGATGACGGTACCTTTATGATAACCACAAATTCCGAAATTCATTTGTCCAAAACAATCGTTATCACAGCCGGCAACGGAGCTTTCCAACCAAGAAAACTTCAGCTTGAGAACGCCGAAAAATACGAGGGCAAAAATTTGCATTACTTTGTTGAGGATTTAAATTATTTTGCCGGGAAAAAAGTTGTCCTTTTTGGGGGAGGAGATTCGGCTGTTGATTGGGCATTAATGCTTGAACCGATCGCTGCACAGGTCACCATCGTACATCGAAGAGACAAATTTCGAGCTCATGAACATAGCGTTAACCAAATGATGAATTCGAAAGTGAATGTCCTCACGCCGTTTGTACCTGCAGAACTGATCGGACAAGATCGAATTGAAAAAATAGTTGTTGAAGAACCAAAAAGCGGCCGAAAAGAGGTTCTTGAAGCCGATGAAGTGATTGTAAATTTCGGTTTTGTTTCGTCGCTTGGACCGATTAAAAATTGGGGGCTGAACATTGAAAAAAATTCACTTGCCGTCAATTCGAAAATGGAAACGAACATTCAAGGAATTTATGCAGCAGGAGATATTTGCACGTACGACGGCAAAGTCAAATTAATTGCCACTGGCTTTGGTGAAGCGCCGATTGCTGTTAATAATGCGAAAAACTATATCGACCCGAACGCAAGAGTTCAGCCTATGCACAGCACTAGCATGTTTGAAAAATAAAAAAGAAGGCGGGACGTACCGTCTTCTTTGTTGCATGGAAAAGAGTAGAGCTGTTTGGTCTCTTTAACATTGTTCCGGTCTGCCGGCATTTGCTGCTGTTCTAAAAGAGGCGCCGCAGCCGCATGAGGCAATGGCATTCGGATTATCGATTGTAAATCCTCCACCGAGCAATGATTGTTTATAATCAATTTTCGTTCCTTTCAATATCGGAGCGCTGTCTTTATCAACTAAAATTCGAATGCCGAATTGTTCAAATTCATGATCATCGGCTTGCTTCTCTTGTTCAAAACCGATTCCGTAAGAAAGACCGGTGCAGCCGCCGCCTTTTACGCCAATTCGCAAAAAGCTGCCTTCTTCTTCGTTTTCTCTCATCATATCTTTTATTTGATATGCAGCAGCTTCAGTAAGTGTCAAAATATCTGACATGACCCAACCTCCTTTTCAAAACTTTTTGAGTCAATTTTAGTATACCTTTTCCAAAGTTATTTCTCAAATAATCGAACTGGTTCAATAGTAAAAAATGCCTGTGCAAATGGTCTCCGCCGGACCTGTCATGAAAATGCGCCCATCTTCGGTCCAATTGATATATAAATCTCCCCCGGCAAGATGAACGACCGTTTCTTTGCCCCGGGTTGTATGGTTGTTTAAAACGGATGCAACAACCGCCGCACATGCTCCCGTTCCGCAAGCCTGTGTTACCCCCGAACCTCTTTCCCATACACGAAAATGGAGTTCACGATTGCTTATCACTTCCACAAATTCGACATTCACCCCTTCGGGAAAGCGTGCATCTTTTTCTACAATCGGTCCTAATGTCGTGAGCGGAGCGTTTTTAATATCGTCAACGAAAAAGATAAGATGGGGATTCCCCATGGAAACGGCGGTTACTTGATAGTTTGTGCCGTTAAATTCCATCGTTTCATTGATGGTTGTCTCATTGCCTTGTCCCGCCATTGGGATGTCTTTTTTTAAAAGCCTCGGCTGCCCCATATCAATCGTGACTTTGTCGACTGTCCCATTTTTTTCATGCACTTCAGCCTCGACCAGTCCTGAGAGAGTTTCAATGAAAAACTTTTTTTCCTTTACGATTTTATGTTCATAAACATATTTTGCCACACAGCGCAAACCATTGCCGCAATTTTTCCCTTCCGATCCGTCACTGTTAAAAATTCTCATTTTAACATCAGCCTGTTTTGAAGGCAACATTAAAATAAGCCCGTCAGAGCCGATGCCTGTATGAATGTTTGCAACATTTCGAGCAATATCTGCCAATTGATGCTCCGGCAATGATTCCTCAAAACCATTTACGTAAATATAGCTGTTTCCTAAGCCGTGCATTTTTGTAAATTGAAAAGTTTTCATGTAATCCTCCAAAAAACAAAAAATTTATGTTTATAAGTATAAAACGTTAAAAATCTGTTGACAATAAAAATATCCCCCGTTTTCATATAGAATAAAAGCTCCCTGGGTTTTCCAGAGAGCTTTTATTTTTTTCGTTTGCAGTCAATAATTAAACAAACATTCCTGCCAACGTAGCGCTCAGCAAATTTGCCAGTGTTCCTGCCAACACAGCTTTTACCCCTGCGCGGGCGATATCTTGTCTTCGGTTTGGCGCCATGCCTCCAAGACCGCCGATCAAAATGGCAATCGAAGAAATGTTGGCAAATCCGCATAAAGCAAAGCTAATGATCGCTGCTGTTTTCTCCGATAAATTGTCGATGACGGGCGCAAAATTCGTATAGGCGACAAACTCATTTAAAATTAATTTTTGGCCGATAAAGTTTCCGGCTTGAATCGCTTCATCCCAAGGAACACCGATAACAAAAGCAATCGGAGCAAAAAGATAGCCAAAAATTAGTTCAAGAGATAGGCCGCTAAAACCAAACAAGGAACCGAAACCGCCTAAAATTCCGTTTAAAAGAGCAATTAACGCAACAAATGCTAAAAGCATCGCTCCAACATTCAGGGCAAGGCTTAATCCCATCGACGCCCCTTTTGCCGCAGCATCAATCACATTGGCCGCATTTTCATCATCAGCCATTTCAACCCCTTTCAACGTCTCAGGAACCTTTGTTTCCGGAATAAACATTTTCGCCATGATCAAACCGGACGGAGCGGACATAAAACTTGCTGCAAGCAAATATTTTAGCGGAACCCCTAAAGCGGCATAGCTGAACATGACGGAACCGGCAACGGAAGCAAGGCCGCCGGTCATAACTGCAAAAAGTTCAGAATCTGTCATCTTTTTTATATAAGGTTTTACAACTAAAGGTGCTTCCGTCTGGCCGACGAAAATGTTTGCGGCAGCCGACATCGATTCAGCCCTGCTTGTCCCCAACATCTTTGAAAGGGCACCGCCGATTAAGCGGATAATCCATTGCATAATTTTTAAATAATAGAGGACGGAAATGAGCGATGAAAAGAAAATGATAAGAGACAACGATTGAAAAGCAAATATAAAGCCTGATTTATTGGCATTGGCCAAGTCCCCGAAAACAAATGCAATCCCTTCGTTTGCAAATGTGTTCAGTATTTGGACTTTGCTTGAAATCCATTCAAAAGCATTGCGCCCAATTTCCCATTTCAACACGATAAACGCAAACAAAACTTGAATGGCAAATCCTCCGATGATGGTGCGCCAATTGATCTTTTGTTTATTTTCTGAAAAAAGAAAAGCAATTGAAAAAATAACGACAATTCCCGCTATACCCCATAAAAAATTCACACAATCAACTCCATTAGTTTTTTGCTTCATCTAAAAAATAGCAAAAAAACCAATACCTGTCTATATTTATTTTTCCTATTTTTATGTTAAAACATCGGATTTTCCTCTAAATAACGATAAACATTTTCGACAAGTTCATCTGCATCTTCACCTGTCACCACTTCACCATTTACAAGAGCATAAAGTGATTCATAGCACTGTCCACAATAACCTAAACAACTATATTCAATAATATCCAAGTTAGGATCTTTTTCCAACTGTTCCAGCGCTTCTTGAGATCCGCTGGCTAAGTTGCTCATGCAAAACTCAATGATTGGCTTCATCGATGACCCTCCTTGATTACCTAGTAGCCTATCATAATCTTTTTTCCCTTCTATGTCAAAACATTCAATATCATCATTCCAAATGTGCAGCAAAATTCGGCAAAAAAGCTATCATGTTTAAACAAATTACATGAAAAAAACACTTTTTTTCCATGTTATATTGTGATTTTGACACAAATTCGATATACTTTGAAATGGCATTGGCTTGTTTGTTTTGATTCGGAATGAAATTTGAAAAGGAGAATACAAATGAAACATTTAGTTCTTCTTGGCGGCGGTTATGGCGGTATGCGCATTCTTCACCATCTACTCCCTCACCAATTGCCGGATGATGTGAAGATCACGCTTGTGGATAAAAACCCTTACCATTGTTTAAAAACAGAATACTATGCTTTGGCAGCCGGAACGATTTCAGATCAACACGTCCGAGTATCATTCCCCGAACATCCCCGCTTGACTGTCCAATTTGGTGAAATAACAGGCATTGATATAGAGAAAAAACAAGTTCATTTACAAAACGGACAGATTGTAACATACGATGATCTCGTTATAGGCTTGGGCTGTGAAGATAAATATCATAATATTCCCGGAGCAAGCGAATATACATGCAGCATTCAATCCATTGATCAGGCAAGGGAAACTTACCGGCGGCTCAATAATTTAACTGCGGGGACAACGGTATGTATCGTAGGAGCAGGGCTGAGCGGCGTTGAACTTGCGAGTGAACTTCGTGAAAGCAGACCGGATTTAAAAATCAAGCTGTTTGATCGGGGTAAAGTGATCTTGTCATCATTTCCTGAACGTTTAAGCAAATATGTGCAAAATTGGTTTGAAGATCATGGTGTGGAAGTGGTAAACGGGGCAAATATTACGAAGGTGGAACCAAATTGCGTATATAACCATGATGAACCGATTGAATCCGATGTGACTGTATGGACAGCCGGAATCCAACCGAATCGCATTGTAAGGGAAATGAATGTAGAAAAGGATCGCCAAGGGCGGGTCGTTTTAACAAAATATCATCATCTTCCCCAAGATGAACATGTATTTGTTGTCGGCGATTGCGCTAGCCTCCCGCATGCACCGAGTGCGCAGTTGGCTGAGGCTCAGGCGGAGCAAATTGTTCAAGTGCTGCTAAAAAAATGGAGAAATGAACCTCTTCCAGATGAAATGCCTCCATTTAAATTAAAAGGCGTCCTCGGTTCTTTAGGCAAAAAATCCGGATTTGGAATGCTTGGAGACCGCGCTCTCACAGGCCGTGTACCTCGCTTATTAAAATCAGGAGTCCTTTGGTTGTACAAACATCATAACGGTGCGTGACGCTCATTGACCATCATCCTCAATGAGCGTTTTACACACGCTTATATCCATATTTTTCCATCTCTTCGCATATCCTTTTTAACTTTGGGTTCCCTTCTCCTACTACTATCCCATTAATTACCACAAGCGGATAAAAATATTCTTCCGATACTACTTTTTCGGCCATTGACTTTATTTCTTCATTTTCAGGCGGAGAAAATATATCAATATAGCGAATATCAAAAGGCTGGTTTGGATATTTTCTTCTCAATGCAGCTTCCAGCCATTCAAACGTGTCTTTTGAAGAGGGAAGCTGCACACAGCCGGGGCAAATTTGTTCAGCTCCATATACACAAATCTCAACAGGCTTTTCCATCTATTATCCCTCCTTTTTCCTTATTTATTCCATATTGGAATTGGATGAAAATATGTTACAATAAATATCGGATACATCCGAATAGATTTTGCTCTGCATTTCGAATATAATGATGATTAAGAAAGGAGTCGATCAACATGTCAGATGTACAAATAAAAGAACAAGTACAAGAAGTTTTAGATAAACTTCGTCCGTTTTTGCTCCGCGATGGCGGCGACTGTGAGTTGGTTGATGTAGAAGACGGCATTGTAAAGCTCCGCCTATTAGGCGCCTGCGGCAGCTGTCCGAGCTCTACCATCACATTGAAAGCAGGTATTGAACGCGCCCTTTTTGAAGAAGTACCGGGTGTCGTGGAAGTGGAACAAGTATTTTAAAAAGAGAAACCGGCCAATTTTTGCCGGTTTTTTCTTTATGCAAAGCTTTCTATATGCGTAAACCAAGATTTCATTCCATCCACGTCCACTTCCAATTGTGTTACTTCACAATGAGGAAAAGCTTCCTTCAACCTCGGACACAAAGAATGTCTTAACCCTTTTGGCGCAAAACATAAAATGGTTGGACCGGCACCGCTTAAGGCGGTTCCATATGCTCCATTCTCTTTTCCGATTTCCCGAACCTTTTTTAATTCCGGCACTAAAGATTCCCGGTAAGGCTGGTGGAAAATATCCATGTCCATCATTTTGCCAGCCAGCTCCCAATTGTTATTCAAAAGGCTTCCGACAAGAACATTGCTGACAGCGCTGGCTTTCACTGATTGCTTGAACGGAAAACTATCGGGCAATGCTCCCCTTGAATCTTTTGTATATAGGTAATATGGGGGGATGACCGCAATAATGTCTACATCTATTTTATTCGTTTTTACATAATAAGTGCGATCTTCCGTTAAAAAGCCAATAATAAGACCTCCGACAATAGAAGCGCTGGCATTATCAGGATGTCCTTCAATCTTGCTGGCAAAATGCACTTTTTCTTCGTCACTTAAATTTAATTGAGCGATCCTGTTGCATAACTCAATTCCTGCGGCAACTGCCGCTGCACTGCTGCCAAGACCTCTTGTCATCGGAATTTCACTTGATACCTCGACATGGCACGGCGGTAGTGCCACATCGTACTGTTCCGCCAATTGGGTAGCCACTTTATAAATCAAATTATTTTGCCCTTCCGGAATGTCCGCAACTTCCTCACTGACCGGTTTGAATGTCCATTTCTCAGCCAGCTTGACGGTTAACGTTAAATAACGGTTTAAAGCAAGTCCAACGGAATCAAACCCCGGTCCGAGATTGGCAGTGCTTCCCGGAACTTGAATCTTTAACATGTCACCTTCTTTCATAAATATCCATCTCCTTTGAGATGGTTCACGACCGCTTGCTTGTCATTTGGCAGAACGACCGGTTGAATAGCCGAAGCATCAATCGCCGTATTCGGGTCTTTCAAACCATTGCCTGTTAAAACGGCCACAACGGTGCTTCCTGCTTGTATTTTTCCTGATTTGACATCTTTGATGACCCCGGCGACAGAGGCGCTCGAAGCAGGTTCGGCAAAAACTCCTTCTGTCTTCGCAAGCAGCTTGTATGCTTCTAAAATTTCATCATCGGTAACCATATCAATTTTTCCGCCCGATTCTTCAGCCGCTTTTACAGCAAACTCCCAGCTGGCAGGATTTCCAATACGGATGGCTGTCGCAATTGTTTCAGGGTTTTCGATCACCCGGTTTTTGACGATAGCAGCAGCGCCTTCCGCTTCAAATCCATGCATTTTCGGAAGACCTGTCTGATGTCGCTCATGAAACTCTTTAAATCCTTTCCAATAAGCGGTAATATTTCCGGCATTTCCGACCGGAATGGCCAAGAAGTCAGGCGCTTTCCCCAGCTGTTCGCATACTTCAAACGCAGCCGTTTTTTGTCCTTCAATGCGGTACGGATTCACAGAGTTGACGAGCGTAATCGGCATTTCCTTACAGATTTCCCGAACCATCTTCAACGCATCATCAAAATTGCCCTCGATGGCTATTATTTCCGCGCCATACATAACAGCTTGGGCGAGCTTTCCAAAGGCAATTTTTCCATTCGGAATAATCACAATCGAGCGCAATCCCGCTCTGGCCGCATACGCAGCCGCCGCCGCAGAAGTATTTCCTGTGGAAGCACACATGACAGTAGTGCTTCCCTCTTCCTTCGCCTTTGCTACCGCCATGACCATTCCCCGGTCTTTAAAAGAACCGGTTGGATTGGCTCCTTCTGTCTTGACATAAAGGTTAATGTTTAACTGTTCCGAAAGTTTTTCCAAATATATGAGGGGCGTGTTGCCCTCATTTAAAGTTAGCATCGGTGTTTTATCAGTTACAGGTAAAAATTGTTTATATTTCGCAATTAATCCATCCCATTTCATAATAAGCCGTTCCCTTCTACTCGATAAGTACTTTTTACTTCTTTTACCACTTGCAAATCGCGAAGCTCCATTAAGATTTCTTCAATGTCTTTTTTTGATGCTTTATGCGTAACAATGACGATTTCTGCTAATCCATCGACATTCAATGGCAATTGCAGGATTTTTTCAAAACTTACCCCACGGTCAGAGAAAAGAGAGGTTATTTTTGAAAATGCCCCAACTTGATCTTCAACATGAATTCTTAAAAAATATTGGGCAAAAATTTCTTCGGGCCCTTTTAGTTTTTTCTCATATTGGGGAGCCACCGCACTCCTTCCGTTTACACCAAGCCGCATATTTTTCAAAACTCCGACGAGGTCGGAAACAACAGCTGTTGCAGTCGGCAAGCTTCCTGCGCCCGGACCGTAAAACATCGTTTCCCCAACGGCCTCTCCGTACACGTAAACCGCATTATATTCGTCCTGAACGGATGCAAGCGGATGATGATCAGGCAGGAGGGCTGGCTGAACGCTTACCTCAATTTTTTCGCCGCTGCGATGGGCAATGCCAATCAATTTCATTGTATAACCAAGCCGTTGACTGTAATGAATGTCTTCCTCCGTAATGCCGGTTATTCCTTTTACGTCTACATCCTCCAGATCAACATCCATTGAAAAGCCAAGTCTGGCTAGTATCGCCATTTTCCTTGCAGCATCCAATCCTTCCACATCGGAAGTCGGATCCGCTTCAGCATAACCAAGCCGTTGCGCTTCTTTTAACACCTCTTCATAAGGTGTGCCATACTTCGACATCTTTGTCAAAATATAATTTGTTGTACCGTTCACAATGCCCATCATTTTTGTAATTCTGTCTGATGCCAAACCATCTACAAGCGTCCGCAAAATCGGAATGCCGCCCGCAACGCTTGCTTCATAAAAAAGATCGCAGCCGTTTTCCGTTGCTGTCTTGAGCAATTCCGTACCATAGACTGCCATCAAATCTTTATTGGCTGTCACAACATGTTTTTTGCGAAATAATGCTTCAAGCAAATAATCTTTTGTTTTTTCAATCCCGCCCATCACTTCAATGACCACATCGATTTCCGGATCTTCAATTACATCTTGAACATTTGTCGTTAACAGTGCGGCATCTACATGAACCTGTCTCTTTTTATTTACATCTTTTACAAGAATTTTTTTCACCTTCACTGGGCAGCCAATCAAATGCATTAATTTATCTTGATGATCTTCAATAATTTTCACGACCCCGCTGCCAACAGTTCCCAATCCCAACAATCCAACCGAAATAGATTCCAACCAATTCATCTCCCTTTTGTATATTTATAAAAGACACTTGTCTCTTCCTGAAAGACAAAAAACTGTTTTTATAAGACATTATAAAGTTCAATTATTGATTTTACAAGGCAATTTCAGAAAAATATTGATGGAAGCGCTTCATCCATCATGAAAAGGGAAAAATGGATTGGTGTTTATTTTACAACTTCTGTTATCGGCTTCGCCCCGGTTAACACTCTTTTAATGTTTTCAACGCAAAGCCGGATCATTCCTTCACGCGTTTCTTTACTGGCACTTCCAATATGAGGCAAAGCCACCACTTGTTTAAATTTCAATAACGGATGATCCGATCCAATCGGCTCCTCTTGAAATACATCCAGCCCGCAGCCAGCGATTTCTCCGTTTTCCAAAGCTTTATATAAAGCATGTTCATCAACCGTCGCCCCTCTGCCGACATTTACGAAAATACCAGTCTTCTTCATTTTTTTGAATGCCTGCTCATTAAATAAATTCCTTGTTTCGTCTGTTAAGGGTGCAACATTGACAACAAAATCAGCTTTTTCAAGAAGTTCGGGAAATGGACAATATATAGCCCCAAGCTCCTTTTCCAACTGCGGTTTTTTTCTGCGGCTATAATATAAAACGTCCATTTCAAAACCTTTCGCCCGTCTTGCGATGGCTGAACCTATTTTTCCCATGCCTACGATGCCGATCGTTTTATGATGAATATCGCTCCCTGCCAACAAAAACGGCGACCATCCGCTCCATTCCCCTTTTTTTACAAATTCTGCTGCTTCGACAATTCTTCGTGCCGTCGCCATAAGCAGGGCAAATGCTAAATCAGCCGTCGTATCAGTCAATACATCCGGCGTGTTTGTCACTGTCACGCCGAAATTTTTTGCTGCTTCTAAATCAATATTGTCATAGCCGACCGCCAAATTGGCCACAACTTTTAATCGCTTCGCCACCTGGAACAGCTCGCCGTTTACTTGATCGGAAAGCGTCGTAAAAAGGGCAACCGCCTCCTGCGCTTTATCAAGCAGAATCGATCTTGGACAGGGGGAATCTTCCTTCCACATTTCCACAGTGCCGATCGAATAAAGAGGCTCCAATAATTCTTGCGGCAAATTTCTTGTGACAAAGATCGTTGGACTCATGTGCGGAAACACTCCTCCTTTTTTTATCTCCATCATACCATATACACCATGAAATTTTTGGGTTGGTCAGCAGTTTTTTCCCTCTAAATATTGAATAGTGTTTTCGCTTCAGCCTATATTATAATGCGGTCACCATTCAATAAATCATTGATCCAATTTACTGAACCTTCCTTCATTTCAAAAAACTCCAGCTGATTTAGCCGCCTTCCCCACTTATGCATCCATTTTCCGATTTTCTTTATTTCCACAGCCTTATAAGGGGAACATTCTTCCTTTTTCGGGGAAAACGGGCCAACTCTTGACCTCTGCGACACTCTTTTCTCCTTTAGAAAGAAACATAGCAAAAGTGCTTCCAGCATGTTTAAATGTAAGTCTGCCCTCCATCGTTAAGGAAAAACGGCTGTATTCATCAATCCTATCCATGAATAGATTGCTTAATTGATACATTTCATTAAATTAAACGAACAATGAAACAAATGTCTCTTCCTGTTTAAAATGACTTCCATCTACCAAAGAAAGCGGCTCCTGAAGCACTTTAAATCGGCAGCAGTTTTCCAAAGCCTCTTCATTGCAAGTTCCCTCCCCAAAGGCTTTTATCAATTTTTTAAAACATGACAATATAATAAATGAATTTTTGCCGAAAACTATAACATGTTAACCATTTATTGCGTATACAATATTAAAAAGATAGGGTGAAAATGATGGAACATGTAAACCAAACGGCTAGAGAATGGCTTAAAGAAAGAGGAGTAAAACCTGAAGATATTGCAGACCTAGTTTATTATTTGCAAAGCCAATATTATCCAAACTTATCCAAGGAGGAAGCACTCAAAAATGTGGAAAGAGTCCTTGAAAAAAGAGAAGTGCAAAATGCAATTTTAACCGGCATTCAATTGGATGTTCTGGCCGAACAGGGATTACTAAAGGAACCGCTTCAAACAATGATCCGCACAGACGAAAGTCTTTACGGCATCGATGAAATTCTTGCATTTTCCATCGTGAATATTTATGGTTCAATTGGATTTACCAATTACGGTTACATCGATAAACAAAAACCGGGCATTCTTTCATTTTTAAACGATAAAAGCACCGGAATGTGTCACACGTTTTTAGATGATATCGTCGGAGCGATTGCAGCAGCAGCATCGAGCAGATTCGCTCATCGGTCTGCCGGCTCGGAACAATAATTTTTTTCTTGTTTCTGATGAAAAAGCTGTTTTTTGTTGATAAAATGGTTGGCTGCCCATAAGTCTTGAACCTGATGGGCAGCCTGTTGATCAGTTATACAATCCATTCGCTGAGGGAATGAACGGTATATGTCGGCTGGACAACTTTATCTTTTAAATGCTCTTTTTTTGTTACGCCAGTATGGACAAGAAGGGTATCAAGCCCGCTGTTGATGCCTGCCATAATATCTGTATCATAGTTATCGCCGACAAGCAAAGTTTCCTCTTTTTTCTTATTTAACAAATGTAAAGCTTGTTCGACAATGATCGTTTGTGGTTTTCCGATAAAAATCGGCTCGATTCCAGTTGAAACCGTAATCACCGATGTCAATGAACCGTTTCCGGGAAGAAGCCCCCTCTCTGTTGGGATGGCGGCATCCGCATTTGTTGAAATAAATGTTGCCCCTTCACGAACAGCAAGACAAGCATTGGCGAGCTTTTCATAATTAATTTTCCGATCAATGCCGATGACGACAAAATCCGGATTTTTCTCCACAAAGCGAAACCCTTTCTCCTTTAAAGCCTCTTGAAGCCCCTCTTCACCGATGACATAAACAGAAGCGTCCGGTTTTTTCTTGAAAATAAAATTGGCAGTCGCAAGACTGGATGTAAACACTTGCTCTTCTTCTGCGGGAATATCAAAATTTCTTAATTTTTCGGCAACTTGTTTTGGCGTTTTGGCTGAGTTGTTTGTCAAATATAAAAAAGGGATGCCTTTATCTTTCAGCCTTTTGACAAACCCTTCAGCTTCTATAATTTTCTCTGCACCTTTGTACATCGTGCCATCCAGATCAATAAGATAGCCATTATATTTTTTCACACCCTTTTCACTCCTTGAATGATTTGCAAACGCTTTTTCAACAGGCTTAATGTTTAAAAGCGTTGACAGACCCAAGTTCATCTTCCAAATAAGAACGAACCCGCTGCACAAAGTGTTTCAATACCGGCAAATATGTTTTGATTGTTTTCTCCAGCTCCGGATGGCGGATGTCCAAATAATTTTGCACAAGTATTTTGCGGAATGATATCAACCGTTTTAATCCCTCTGCTTCCTCTTTTCCTACAACGGATTCATCAGTCAAAATATCTATGATGTCTTCATAGCTCCCCGGATCTCTCATAATAAACCCATCAATTATCCCGTTTCCGATGTCCAAAACCGTTTCGATCATCATTTGGGCGATCCGTTCGAGCGCTTTTTGTTCCACTTCCGTTTCCCATGTTTGCTGGTTTTCAAAAATGTTTGCAAGCTTTTCTAAATAATCAATCGTCGCTTCAATCTTTTCCCTGTCTACAAAATACATATTGATTCCTTCCTTTTTATGAAGTTATGATCCGTTTTTATTTTAACATAGAATAAATCTTGCATTATCTTCTTTTCTGCACCTTGTGCTACAATGGCAATTAGGACGAAATGGAGGGAATAATATGAGCGAACGCTTTTATTTGTATGATGAGTTGGTTGAAACAAAAACGAGGTTTGTCAGTTTTATGGGCAAAAACCAACGCTTTGACTTGGCGATCATTCAATCGGATCGTTATTACGGCAAACATCTCGTATTAAACTTGCAAAGCAATCGTTATGCCATTATTGGAGAAGACGATTTAAAAGAACCCGGTTATTTGGAAGAAATTTTTCAATTGAATGAAGAAGACGGTGATGAACTCAGGGAATTTTTACATGAAATCGTCTAAAAACAGTCCGCAAATACGGGAAAACCGTAAGGAGGCCAAATATTGGGACGGCTCCTGAGCCGCCCCACGTTTTCTTTTTTATTTTTTTATTTTCTTCAGCACAAAGTATGCGCATCCGAAATTGCAATACTCATAAAGATATTCATCCAATGTGCTGATCTTCGTGTCATGGGTGGCTCTTTGATTTTGGTCGTCATAAAAACCTCTTAACCGCAACTGATTATACCCCCAATCGCCGACGATATAATCATATTTATTTAAAATCTCGCTGTATCTCGATTTAAACGCTTCTTCATTAAAGCCGTTTTTAAATTCCTTTACCAATTCAAACGTTTGATTATAAATGGTAATCATCAAATCAATTCCCACCTTATTTGCTTCAATATATTTTTTATCTTAATCCAATCGCCATTCTCCATCAATTGCCTAACAACATTTTTTTGAAAACGGCCATCCTAATGTAGGAGGAGGTGTTGGAAATGAGAATTCTTCAATTGATTCCGATTATGGCAATATCATTGGCGGTAAGCGGCTGTCAATATGATGAAAACCGGGAAGGAATTTATAAAGAAAACGGCAACACGCTGAATGTAACCGATACAAATGAGTTAAACAACGGCAATGATAACAAGGAAAGCTTCGGATATGTCCGCCATCAAAAAAGCCCGACAGCAGGAACAGAAAAAACGATTTTAACCACTCCAGCCATAAATCGTGAGAAAACTGCGGATATCATCAGCAGGCTTGCCGTACAGCTTCCGAATGTCAATGATGCGGCAACACTTGTGACAGATGAAGAAGTATTAGTTGTTTATGATGCGGATTCCAATGATCGCTTTGAAACAGCAGACCAAGTTAAAAGAACGGCAGCGTCTGTCGTGCCAAGATATTTCCATATTTATGTATCAGATAATCCATATCTGATCAATGAAATCGAGACATACAGCACATTAGATGGCGATTCGGCAAACATTGATCGAAACATCGATCAAATAATTCAAAGAATGAGAAAATCTCCGCAAGGAAGAAAATTAAGCAATAGTGAAAATGAAAATGGCGAAGAATACGGAGAAAGGAACACAATGCCGAATCAGAAGAACCGATAAACAAAAGGAGGAAAATCTACGACAGATTTTTTACTCCAAAAGAAATTAACTTTCAAGGTTCCTGTTGACTTGAAATCTCAAACTTTCTTATAGGTGAAGCAAAGCCGCCAAGAACTGATCTTGACGGCTTTGCTTTATGCTTTTGCCTGCCGCTGTTTAGCTGCTTCATTGACTTGTTCATCCGCATGGTAGGAGGAACGAACTAAAGGACCTGCTTCACAGTGGCTAAATCCTTTGGAAAGGGCAATTTCTTTCAACTCGGCAAATTCATCCGGATGATAATATTTTTGGACTTTTAAATGTTTTTTTGTCGGCTGTAAATATTGGCCGATTGTCATAATATCGACGTGATTGGCGCGGAGATCGTCCATTGCTTCAATTATTTCTTCTTTTGTTTCCCCGAGTCCAATCATGATGCTGGATTTTGTTGGAATGTCGGGATTGATTTCTTTTGCGCGGCGCAAAAATTCCAAAGAACGTTCATATGTTGCCCGCGCCCGAACTCTTGGAGTTAATCTCCGAACGGTTTCAATATTGTGGTTCAAAATATCCGGTTTGGCTTCCATTAATGTTTTTAAGTTTTCATATACCCCGCCCATATCGGAAGGGAGAACTTCAATCGTTGTAAACGGGTTTTTTCGTCTGACCGCTCGAACCGTTTCAGCAAATACTGCGGCGCCTCCATCTTTTAAATCATCCCGGGCAACGGCAGTAATAACAACATGTTTTAAATTCATCAAGCGGACGGATTCGGCGACGCGTTCCGGCTCCTGCCAATCAAGTTCAGTCGGAAGTCCAGTTTTTACCGCACAAAATCGGCATGCACGTGTACAAACACTTCCTAAAATCATGAAGGTCGCCGTTCTCCTTACAGCCCAACATTCATGAATATTCGGGCATTTTGCCTCTTCACAAACAGTATGGAGCCTTTGTTCACGCATCAGTTTTTTTAGGCCTGTATAATTTTCATTTGTATTTAATTTTATTTTCAGCCATTCGGGCTTCCGTAAATATTCTTCTTTTTTTGCCATCTTTATCATCTCCACTATGTAAAAGTCATAAATTGAACCACTCACTATAGTCAATGTAACATATGAATTTATGTAGGACAAGAAAAAGGGTTAACTAATTCCCTCTATTTTCCAATTATTGAAACACCTCTTTTTCCCTACAATATACTTGAAAACACAGAAAGGAGTTCGGCATTCAAGTGGTTGGAAAACGAATCGTCTTAGTGGCCTTGTTTTTCTTTTCGATGACGCTGCCTATTGAAGCGGCCGATAGAGAAAATGAGCAACAAGAAAACATTCAGCGAATGAGTTTATATAAAAAAGTAGAAGCGATCACCCATATTCCTTGGTATGTTTTAGCTGCCAGCGATCAATATGAGCGCAATATCAGAAAAATCAGAAATGATCTTCCAAAGCCAAAAGGTGTCATTAGTATTTACATCCCTCCTGAGAAATGGGCAGGATCTACCAATCCGAATTTAGAAGATGTAAATCCGGTTAGCATCCAGCTTTTCGGTGGCATTGGAATGGACGGAAACGGAGACGGCAAGGCTGATTTCAATAATGATGAAGATATTTTATACAGTTTTGCCTATTTTTTGTCCAAATATGGGGTTGACTTAGAAAACATAAAAATAGGTTTATGGTCTTATTATCGACGCGACAAAACGGTTGGGATTATTTTAGGCCATATGAAGCTGTTCAAACATTACGGACATCTCCAATTAAATGAACATGCGTTCCCTCTTCCCGTTCACTCAGACTATAGCTACAAAAACACATGGGGAGATGCACGAGGATGGGGCGGAAGGAGAATTCATGAAGGGACAGATATATTCGCCCATTACGGCGTTCCGGTTCGTTCCACTTGCTACGGCATTGTCGAAATGAAAGGCTGGAACCGTTATGGAGGCTGGCGGATCGGTATTCGCGACATCAACAATACGTATCATTATTTCGGCCATTTAAATGGATTTGCCAAAAACATTGATATCGGACAGATTGTTGAACCAGGCCAAATAATCGGATCGGTAGGAAGCAGCGGATACGGTCCCCCCGGGACATCCGGCAAATTTCCGCCGCACTTGCATTACGGTATGTATAAAGACAACGGCAGAACCGAATGGTCATTTGACCCGTTTCCTCATTTGAAGCTTTGGGAACGGCAAGAATGGCAAAAACGAAAAAAATCATGAAATTGCCTTATCCATACGCAATTATTAAATTGAAGAAAAACGGGCGTAGCCATCTGCGCCCGGTTCTTTTCCTTTCTCTACAAAAATTCACCATTTCCTCTTTTTTTCAACTTTTTTGCTTCCGCTGTTCCTGTTTCCAACGAACCCCCCCAAACAGCTATACTGCTGTCCCTTGCATTGATAACACGCCAACTATTTTTCCATTATTCAACAACCCTGCTATGTTTCAGTAATGGCTGTAAACGGAAGATGCTTATTTTAAAATGCAGCAGGGAAAATCATAAAAAAACATTTATTTCCTTATTTTCATTATAAATAAAAAAAGAGATATGTTCATGACAGTTTTTTACTAAAATGTTTTTTTAATTTCCATGCCAGCACATCACGAAGCATTTCAGGCATAAAATAAATTTTTTCTTTGATACGTCCCAATTGCGGGTACAAAGGACCTAATGTAAACATATCAATGGTTGCAACAATATAAGTCCGATTGATATCAATTGGCTCCCCATTGACATATATCTGTTTGACATGTTTTTTTCCATCTTCCAACATTTCCATTTCTGTTTCAACACCGTCAAAAATCATGCGTCCCATAATCTTTCCCCGAAAACCTAATCCTTTTAATTTCATTTGTTCCATCTCTTCAGTACGCGCTTGCAAGATGATCTCTTTCAATTGATCTCCCGGAACATTGATTTTACAAGGATTAATCGGATGCGGACAAATTCGATGCAAATCTCCTCTCGTGACAATGCCTTTCGGAAGTGATTCCAGCAAAACACCGGCATTCACCATGGAAATTTCCGCTTGACACCACTCTTTCAGAGCGGACGCCAACATTTTTGTGAACGGTGAATCGGCGAACCAATCAACCGTTAATTCCTCTTTTAATTCAACGAGCGGTTCATTCAATATTTGAACGCTTGTCCGTTGTAGTTCTTCCAGCCATTTCAACGTCGGAAAATCGTATTCCTCCATTTTCCCAACATTCACAAGTTCCGCTTTTTTTTCAACCAACTTTCTTTTTGAAGTATTCAGCAAAAGTTCAATATGGCCGACCCACTGTCCGTATTTTCCGGCTCCAGCTAAAAGTGTATTTTTAACAACTTTTCCTTTATTTAAAACATGATGTGTGTGCCCGCCCAATATTACATCAATTTCCGGAAATTGTTCTGCAATCCACTCATCATCTGTAATCCCTAAATGTGACAACAAGATGAGGATATCTGCCCGACCGTTGATTTCCTGAAGGATTTCCTTTAGATTGGCGAATGGCTCTTGCACCATCCAACCGAGTTGACGATAAAATTGTTCAAAGTATACGGTGACACCCAATATCCCGATCCGAACTCCGCTTTTCAACTGAATGATACGATAAGGTTTTGCCCATTTCGGTCTTGTACCGTCCTGATAAAATAAATTGGAAACGACGACAGGGAACTTAGCATGTTCATAAAGTTCGTCTAATGAAGCAAAAGGAAGTGTGATCCCTTCATTATTGCCAATTGTTATCGCATCATAAGGAAATTGGTTTAGCAGTTCGACATTTGCTTTTCCTTCACTTGCTTCCGTGATTGGATGAAAACGATCTATATGATCGCCAATATCAAACAACAGCACCGTTTCCTCATGCTTCTGATGCAATGTTTTTCTCATATTCAAAAATTGTGCTATTTTTGGCCAGTTTTCAAAATGACTGTGCAAATCATTTGTATGATAGATATGAAGCGTTTCCAGCAACTTTTCTCTCTCCTTCGGATGAATCCCATTTTCAAAAATCAAATAAATCGAGCTGTCTTGGCGCTAAATCACGATATTCAATGCCAAGCATTTTCATGAGCTGTTTTCCATTATCCGCCGCATCCCCGCCGGAATTATTGTTAAAGACAAGAAACAGATCTTTTGTTTGTTGCTTTAATAAATCAATGTTCTGGATCCAATCCTTCAATTCCCGCTCATTGTAGCGGTATAAGTAACGAACCTCCCGCCAATTCCCTTCTTTCGGCCTCAGCCAGCCATGAACGTTTCGGCCATGGAAGCGCACTAAAGTTTTTTCGTTGTTAGTACACTTTAGCACGGTCGGAACAGAGCCTTCCCCGGCTTGAGGTTCATCACAAATACTGTGAATCCAGCCTTCCTTCTCCATGAATTGCAGCGTTTTTTCATAATATTGCGGAGAAAACCATGAACGGTGGCGGAATTCCAGAGCACATGGCACATTTTTCATTTGCTCTTTGCACCACCGTAAATAATCAACATGCTCTTTTTTACAATCAAACCATGGCGGAAACTGAAAAAGAACCATCGCCAATTTATTCGCCTCTTTAAACAGTTGAATCATGTTTCCAAAAGCAGCAAACATTTCTGAACGACTTCCGAAAGACCCTAATCCGGATTCGTGCCCGGTCATTCCTTTATAAGCCTTTACAATAAATTGAAAACGCTCAGGCGTCTCGTTCACCCATTTTCGAATGTTTTTCTCAGGCTGGATTGAATAAAAAGTGGAATCCACTTCAACGGCAGGAAAATGTCCTGCATATATTTGTAATTTTTCATTCGCAGATGTCCCGGATGGATAGAGAGAGTCATGATCTCCCCAACCTGTTAAACCTATGTAGATCATTTCTTGCTCCTATCTATTATCAATCTTTCCTATCCCCATGATAATACAGCTAGCGAAAAGATTCACGATGAAAACACATATTTTGCAATAAATTAATATAAAAAACAACTGCCGATTTAATAGTGGTTGATTGAATAATTTTCTACCTTGGGTGGAACAGATCGCTTTTGGCGGTATAGAAAACTGTGAGGATAAGTCTCTTCAATATGGCAAGACATCTGAAATCGAGAGAATTATAAAAATTTATCGAAGACACACAAAACATATGCTGCAACCTAAAAACTGGACATATTATGATCCTTTGCCTAAAATGATGATAAAAAAAATACTTGTTTTTAAAGAAAGGAGTTGATCCGTATGGATGCTAAGGCGAAAAAGACGGCTTTACGTGGAATTACATATGGGTTGTACATTGTTGGAACGAAAGACGAAAACGTTGTGAATGGGTTTGCTGGAAACTGGTTGACACAAACTTCTTTTGAACCGCCATTGGTAGCGGTTGCGGTAAAAGCAGGTACACGTTCCCAAGAACAAATTGCAAAAAGCGGCGTTTTTAGCGTCAATATTTTGGAGACTGGCCAGAAAGAAATGATTACGGCCTTTTTCCGCTCTCTTGAGCCGGAAGGAAACAAGTTGGCAGGGTACGAATTTTATACGAAAGAAACCGGCTGTCCGATTTTTAAGGATGCGCTAAGCTTTTTTGAGTGTAAAGTTGTCGAAAAGGTGGAAAAAGGAGATCACTATATTTATGTTGGTGAAGTAATCAATGCTGGTGTGCACCGGGAAGGTGACCCGCTCACTTTGAAAGAAACCGGCTTTTATTACGGAGGATGATTTTCTTATTAAAAAGGCTTCATTTCGCAAAAACATCACTTCCTGTACAAAGTTATTTTGCCTGCGGGGATGAAAAAGAATTCTTTAAAAAGGTAAAATGCCATGGCTAACAACTTCCTGAAGCTGGTGGAATTCGTCCACCTGCTTCAGGAAACGACCCCGACGTGAAGTAGTGGTTTGTCTTCTTTTGAAAAGGTCTTTCTGAGCTGCTCTTATTCTCCTACTTCGCTGCTTAAATCAGCCGCTGTACAACTGTATTGAATAGACAAGCTCCCGGCGCCCTTGTTTCTTAATCAAACAAATTCCTTTTCAACATGATCATATGTTATGGACCAACACGATAGTTTGTAGTACGCCTTCTTTCACTTATGTAAAAGGCGATTCATTTCCGTTTATGCGACAATATTTTTCAATCCTATTATTTTGGCAAAATTTGTATTATTCTGCAAAAAAGTTAATGATCTATCCATTGAAATTTTAGAAAAAAGATAGTATGATAAAAACTATTGTACGAAACATTTAAATTATTTTAATAAAATATTCCGAAAATTTGTTTAATGGTGGGGGCGAATATGAAACAAAAGCTATCATTTTCTTCATATGCCGTAATCGGGATCATGTTGTTTGCCCTATTTTTCGGGGCAGGAAATCTAATTTTTCCAGCGCAGCTTGGGCAAAATGCCGGAGAAAATCTTTGGCCTGCTGTGATCGGATTTATCATTACCGGAGTAGGATTGCCATTTCTCGGTATTTTGGCGATGAGTTTTTCTGGAAGTAGTGATTTACAGGAGCTTTCAAGCAGAGTCCATCCAGCCTATGCCGTTTTTTTCACATCACTGCTTTATTTAACAATCGGGCCTTTTTTTGCAGCACCACGGACTGGGACTGCTGCGTATGAAATTGGTATTGTCCCATTTGTTGCTCAAGAATTTCATCAAGTTGGATTGATTATTTTTACACTGTTGTTTTTTGGGGCGACTCTTTGGTTTTCTTTATTTCCGGCTAAAATTGTCGACAATGTTGGGAAAATTTTGGCGCCTGGAATCGTCATTCTTCTTGCCATCCTTTTATTTATGGTATTTGTGAATCCTATGGGAGAAATTGGTTCAGCTCAAGGAGCATATAAGGCGAAAGCATTTACTCAAGGCTTTTTAGACGGTTACAACACAATGGATGCCATTGCATCGCTTGTATTTGGTATTATTGTGATCAATGCTGTTCGCGATATGGGTGTAACATCAAAAAAGGAAATTCTTCAATCAACAGCAAAATCCGGAGCTGTTGCCATTTCACTGCTTGCATTGATTTATATCGGAGTGGCTTATATGGGGGCAACAAGTACGGAAAAATTCGGCATTTTTGAAACAGGAGGGCCAGTTCTCAGCAGCGCAGCTACTCACTATTTTGGTACAATAGGCTCTGTCATGCTGGCTTTGATCATTATTCTTGCCTGTTTAACAACTGCCATCGGATTAGTAACAGCAAATGCCGAATATTTTCATAAATTGTTTCCGAAAATCAGCTATAAAATGTTAGTCGTTTTCTTTACATTGCTTACTTTTGTCATTGCGAATTTTGGATTGGAGAACATTATTACCTATTCTATTCCTGTTTTAATGTTCCTCTATCCGCTTGCGATTGTTTTGATGCTTTTAACTTTTTTGTCGCCGCTCTTCTATCATGCTCGCATTGTATATGTTTCAACGATCGGTGTTACATTTTTAATCAGTATTTTTGATGGTTTAAAATCATTATGCCATTCACTTGGTGTTGATTATTTCAGTTGGATGGTGCCAATTATTTCGTTCTATGAACAAATATTGCCATTCTATAATCAGGGGCTTGGTTGGTTATTTCCGTCTATTATCGTCATCGCTATTACTGGTATTGTGGCAAGGGTGCAAATGCAATCAAAATCGTTGGACGGTAAAAATATTTAATAGATAGAAAAGATCATTTCCGTTTTGGCGAGTTATTCATCATTGGAACTTTCGTTTTAGAAGGTTCCTTTTTTTGACCCGATCGTTAAACAGCTGGTATGAATGGCATTTGATGATCCGGCTGTTTGACGATGATAATGAATTTAAAATTTTAGTTGTTTTTGAGTTGATGTTTTTTATAATTAAATTATAATGAAGTTATTTTTTGTCTGTTTAAATGGTATTTGCAAGCTTAACATTTGATATAATGTCAGAAAAGTGAAAAAAAGGGGAATTTGATAAAATGATCGGATTAGTCATTATTTTAATTCTCGTTTTACTTTTACCTTTTTTTGTAAAAAAGGTAGAGCAGAATCTGGAGGTTTTTTTATTTATAATGGGGGTAGCAGCTGCTTTGATTAGCGGTATGATGAATCTCCATTTAATCGAAAAAGCTTTGGTTGACCCGATTCAAATTACATTGGCAGTTTTGATTGCCGGGTTAGTCTGTAAATGGGCACAAGGCCCGCTGGAAAAATCAATCCTAGCCATGAGCAGAATATTGTCGCTGCGGATTTTCCTAGCCTTAACTGTCATCATTCTCGGGCTGGCCTCAAGTATTATCACGGCGATTATTGCCGCCATCGTGCTTGTGATCATTGTTAACGTTCTGCCCCTCGATCGCAAGTCAGAAATTCGCTTTACCGTTTTAGCTTGTTTCTCAATTGGCCTTGGAGCTGCGTTAACTCCTATTGGTGAGCCGCTTTCAACCATTACGATCAGCAAACTGAATGAAGATGCCTTCTATTTGCTGAATTTAATCGGTCCAGAAGTCATCCCGGCTGTTATTATTTTTGGATTGCTCACAATGTTTTTGGTTCAGCCTCATGAAGATGCCGATAGTTTGGCTGCAGCAAATACTTCTGAAAGCTATAAGGATATTCTGATTCGATCCGTCAAAATCTATTTATTTGTTATGGGCTTAACATTTCTTGGTCATGGATTTGAGCCTCTCATTAATGAATACATACTCGGCCTCAATCCAATGCTTTTGTATTGGATTAATATGATTTCGGCTGTTTTGGATAATGCGACACTTGCTTCTGCTGAAATAAGTCCATCCATGACTCCTGATATGATTCAAGCCATTTTGCTTGGTCTTCTTATAAGCGGTGGAATGCTGATTCCGGGAAATATTCCGAATATTATTTCAGCAAACAAACTTAGCATTACAAGTAAAGAATGGGCTCAATTTGGAGTTCCAATCGGATTGATTACAATGGTCATATATTTTGTTGTCCTCTTTGTAATTTAGATGGTTAGGCATACTAAACAATGCTGTTTTATATATTGGAGGAAACGAAAGTTAAACACTTTGTTCATTATATCTATGCTAAGAAAATTATAAAATAATGATAGGACGAATAAGTGTTTTTCAGGAAAGCAGGCCAGGGAAAAAGATACTTAATGGGTTGCGGGACATTCAATGAATCCCCCTGGCCGATGTTTTATCATAATGTGAAAATAGTTGGAAGATGATTCAAAAGGGAAACACACTGTTTTGCAGGAAAATCGCATAAAAGTAGTTTTTTATATGTTTCAAAAGTTTCTCTGATGTTTTGCATTTCTTTCTTATTCACTATAGATCCCTTTCATAATGAATTCAATGGCTCCTCCTTCCTTTATCCATTCTGCTTCAGCGCCTTTTCCTTTCCTATTGCGATTTCCTCTTTGCCATAGGAAATTGGCAATTCCATACATTTCTCTGCTTTCCGCTTTGTCTTTTTTTCAATTTTTTTGCTTCAGCATCTCCTCCTTTGAGAATTTCAAAGCAGCGCTCTTTTGCTGCCCAACAACCGCATCTCAAGTGCAATCTTCCGATAATACTAATGGCCAATGGAAATAATGCGGTCTTCTCCCATAGCACCAAAAATAATAAAAAGACCAAACAAATGACTTTCTTCAATTTCCTTTATTATCTAAAAATAAATTTTTAGGAATTTATTGGTTCTCCGTTGTAAAGATAGATTGACACTTTGCCACACCTTTCATAAAGATGAACGCCTTCCTAAAGATAATAGACACATTGTTGCTCTTCTGCTAACTGTAAAAATAGCACCGTATTCCAAAAAAGTGTTCAGCTCTAAGCTAAAACCTTTCTCTCTGCAAAAGAATTTCTTACAAAACTTTCGCAATAATGTTTTCCGATCAAATATTTTCACTGAAACATGTAAATAATAAACATGAAAGGTTTTCTGCAGAAAGGATGTTTAAGGGATGAAACATTTTATTGCTGTCTCAATAAAACTAGGACTGGCCTCCATTGTTCTTTTTTCTATATTGCCGATTTTTAGTGCATTAAATATTGGCAAAATATTTTTCATTACAGTTCTGGTCACCGGTGTCTCATATATGATCGGTGACTTGTTTATACTGCCTGCCTCCGGAAATGCTATTGCCACAATAGCTGACTTTGTCCTTTTTACGGCAACAATTTCGTTTCTTTGTTTCAATTTGGTCGGGGCTAATTTTTACGTTCTTATGGCCTCTGTTTTCGCTGCAACATTTATTTCATTTTGTGAAGCTTTTTTCCATGTTTTCATGGAAGAAAATATACTAGCTAAAACGAACAAACAGGAAAACAGGGAATTTACAATCGATGCAAACCGATTCCAGCCGGAGTTTTCAAAAGAAATAGCGATCCGTCCCGACAGAAAAAAGGACAAAGAAAAGTAAATTCCCTTTTTAGAAATAAGCCACACAACGGACAAACAAGTAAATTTCTAAAAATGCCGAACCAAAAGCAGCGGTTGAAAAAAATCCTCCGCTTTTTATTGCACAACTGCCAAAGTATAGTTTTATGTTCAAAAGCATGCAGCATATCATCTAGATTTTGGAAATACTTCATTTCGATGTCCTCAGATGTTAGTTGCTCATAATTTAGCATGCCAGCATTTTCTAGTGTTTTCTCCAATTCTGCAAAACTGTGGGCTGACTTCATCGGCTCCCCCGCTGGCGTTTGCTAATGATATCATGTTCTGCACTCGTTTAACAATTTAGGGCTATGCTTTTGGAGTGTTTCTCCACTTTTTTGTGTGCCAAACTATTGCCCGGAAAGTGCGTTTTTTGATACAGCCCTTTGTTGTGCACCTCATAGCAGATGGTTTATTGTTTTGCTCGATGACTGAAGTCCATTCTAAAAAGGGGATACGTCTGCAGAGATTTCGCTGTCCACTTTTCAAATTGCTACTATACGGGCAGGACAAGGAATCTTCTCCCTTGTCCCTTTCCCCAGACTTAAACAAACTTCGGGCATTGCCAGACAATCACTTATACAGCTTGTTTTTGGATGTCAGCTCTAGGTTTTTCCCGTTTGACGAGCAACATAAAGAATGCCAATACAAGCAGGCCGCTTAAGAAATACAACCCGGCGCTTGTTCCTCCAGTCCAATCTTTCAATGCCCCTACTGCATATGGGCCGATAAAACCGCCAAGATTGCCAATGGAATTTACCACAGCTATCCCAACAGCTGCTTTTGCCGGGTTAAGCATTGTTGTAGGCAGCGCCCAAAAAGGACCCTTATAACAATACATGCCTGTAAGTGATAAAGTGATGAATAACATGCCCAATACAGGTTGGAGTGTTACTCCAGCGCCTATCAAAGTTATTGCCCCTAACAAGAGCGGCAGGGCAGCATGAAGCCATCTTTCTCCTTTGCGGTCAGATCGAGCTGACCACCAGTTCATGGCAACAGTTGCAACAATATAAGGGATGGTAGCAATTAAGCCAATTTGTGTATTGGATAAGGTGTCTGACATTCCGTCAATGATTTGCGGCATCCAGTAACTGACTCCTAGTGTACCGGCAATATAGACAAAATAAATAACGGCAAAGTACCATACTTTTGCATCACGGAGAGCTTCTATATGTCCGCTATGCTTTGCAACCCCTTTTTTGCCATCTGCTTCTTTTACTCTTTCCTTTTCCAATTCAGCAGTCAACCAATTCTTTTCTTCATCTGTGAGCCATTTTGCATCCTCTGGTTTATCGGTTAAATAAAATAGGGTCACTATCCCAAAAATCAGAGCCGGAGCACCTTCTAACAAAAACATCCAACGCCAGCCTTCAATATTGAACCAGTGAATGTTGTCCATAATCCATGTCGAAAGTGGAGCCCCGATAATATAAGATACGGGAATCGCACTCATTAACATGGCAATAGTTTTTGCGTGATCTTTTGCCCTAAACCAATATGTTAAGTACAAAACAATTCCCGGGAAAAAGCCAGCTTCTGCAACACCGAGCAAAAATCTAATAATATAAAGATGGCTTGCTTCATGTGCAAACCCAGTTGCCATCGATATAATTCCCCATGTAATGAGGATTCGCGCTATCCAGACACGGGCGCCAAACTTCTCCATCAAAATATTACTTGGTACTTCAAAAAGAAAATAGCCGATAAAAAATATACCCGTTGCCAAACCGAAAACCTGGCTCGTCAGACCAAGGGCTTCATTCATCTCCAAAGCGGCATATCCGATGTTAGCTCGATCCAAATACGAAATAATATAAAGGATAAATACAAATGGAATAATCCTCCTTGTTACTTTTCGAATTGTTCTTTTTTCCACCGACGTTTCCATCTTGCTCATTGTCATTCCTCCCTTTCCTCTTTGTATAATTTAAGCGTTTACATTTAATTCATGTTAAAATTCATATTACAAATTTGTAATACAAATTCCAACATTTTTTATTGAATTAAATGCTTTTTTTGTTTATTATAAGTATTAAATAAAAGTTTGTCTATACTAAATTTTCCCAAAATAATAAATTCCACCTTTTATTTGTTATACAAAAACAAAAAATCGTTTACTATTTGACATACAAATTTTTTTCAGGAGTGATTCGATGTCCAAGAAAGAAAAAGTATCCCAATCCATTTCCAATGCATTGATGGAGATGATTGAGAATGGAACATATCCTCCCGGCTCCAGACTGCCGACGGAGAATGAATTAGCGCAACAATTTGGCGTCAGCAGATCCCCGATTCGGGAAGCTTTAAGCATGCTGAAGGCGGCTGGTCTTGTTCATTCCCGTCAAGGAGGGGGAAATTATGTTGAAGAATTTCCTAGCGGCGTCTACTTGCAGAGAATAAAGGTAGAAAGCGATGATGTTGCCAGCATAAAACATTTATTTGAAATAAGAAAAGTGCTTGAGCCTGAAGCAGCTAGTTTGGCTGCATTGAGAAGAACATCTGAGGAGCTCGAACAGATGAAATATTTTTTAGAAAAACTGAAATCGGAATCAGTGGAAAAAGGAAAAAGCGCCATGGAAGCAGATATTGAGTTTCACCGTTCTATTATCGTTGCTTCTCACAACCCTTTTATGATTCAAGTACTCGATAATTTGAGATCTACCTACGAAAGAGTGTTAGACGTAACTCTGCGGCCTAATCTCAAATTAGAAAGAAAAAGAAAAGCCGTTTTTTCAGAACATGAAAATATCCTAATTGCAATTGAAAAAGAAGAACCGGAGTTGGCAAAAATCCACAGCTTCATCCACCTGAGAAATGCTGAAAAAAAACTAAGTTTATTATTAAAGGATTATTCTATTTAATTAAAAAGAGCGTGAATCATTTCCACACAATCCATCAAAGGCAGATAGAAGAATCATGCGGATTGTTGAAAAGGCAGATTGCTGATAGACGAAAATGGCCATTTCAGCCATGCTTTTGATAGCTCTTTCGGCATAAACAAAAAGCACAGAGGAATTAGCCAAAATGTCAAACTGTCCATAAAGAAGTTTGAGTCAAATATTTGTAGGCAACTTTTTTAAAAGTGAATTCACTTTTTCAAGGTACTCTCTTCAACCTGTCAGTGCTTTTATGGCTTTGTATATTGGTGTATTTGCCTTGTCTTTTAAGCTATAGGAAATTGTCTCTTGCGGCTTCTCCCACTGTGCTTGCCACCTTTTCAACATAATGGTTCGGACGATTCTTTACTTCCTTGTTTTCGTCCAACAGGTTTTATAGCCAAGTGATCCAAATAGGCAATCAATCCGATGAACATGGCACTTAAGCCATTTTCCACCTAGCTACGACCATTTTTGAGCCTTTTTGTAAACACACTCATCGTTACTTCAGCTCTTCTTGATTATTTTATAGATCCTAAAAAATAAATTGGTAGTCCAGATAAGGGTTTTTCGAAACTTGAAGTGTAGAACTTAGTACGATAAGCTGCAATAAGCAAAAATACCGCAGAAAATATCATCTTTGGATTCCTGAGTTAGAAAATTAATCCCAAAATAATAATTTTATACCTCCTTTTAATGATTCCTCAACTTTCGCAGTGTAAAATGGATGACTAAATCTTGTGGTTCTTAGTTTCCATTGATCTCTAAAACTAAAATAATTCTTGATTTTAATGTTAAAAAAGAAAAACCTCTTGACTTGAAAAGGTTTTATTCTGTATCACAAGAACGATATTTTTTTCTTAACACTTTTTGTTCTTTTTGCAGTTGTTCAACGTTTTGGCAGACCACTGTTCAGAATGTAAATGAACATCTGTAAGACCATCACGGAATAAGCCTTCGACATAGTTTATTTGTTCTGTTTTAGGAGATAGAGCTTTTGTTTGCGCTATATCAAATACATGTAGTTGAGAAATGGTTTCATCCCGATTTCGTTTGGCTTATTGAATCGTTTTTGTACTTCTTTTTAAGAAGCCAAAGCGAATCTTAAAGATGTTTCTAACTGTCTTGGACATGCGTGGCATAAAAACAACCGCTGACACATATCTGCACATCACGAAAAAGATTGAAGATGATGCACTGGAATTGTATCAGCGGTATGCAAAAATAAAAATATAAAATTTTTGTAGGTGTTCTTCTATTTTTTATAGCTGCAACGTTGATATATCAACGTTATCCAATACTGCCTTCCATTTCAAATTTAATGAGACGGTTCATTTCCACAGCATATTCCATCGGCAGTTCTTTTGTGAATGGTTCAATGAAGCCCATAACGATCATTTCGGTTGCTTCTTCTTCAGAAATGCCGCGGCTCATGAGATAAAACAGCTGTTCTTCTGATACTTTCGACACTTTTGCTTCATGCTCCAATGAAATGTTGTCATTTAAAATTTCATTGTATGGAATCGTGTCGGATGTTGATTGGTTATCCATGATTAATGTATCGCATTCAATGTTGGCGCGGGCGCCGTCCGCTTTCCGGCCAAAATGGACAATTCCCCGATACGTTACTTTCCCGCCTTGTTTGGAAATGGATTTAGAAACGATCGTAGACGAAGTATTCGGCGCTAAATGAAGCATTTTCGCTCCTGCATCTTGATGTTGGCCTTTGCCGGCAAGCGCAATCGAAAGCGTCATGCCGCGGGCGCCTTCCCCTTTTAAAATAACGGCAGGGTACTTCATGGTAAGTTTGGAGCCGATATTTCCGTCAATCCATTCCATTGTCGCATTCTCTTCACATACGGCCCGTTTAGTCACCAAGTTATATACGTTATTTGCCCAGTTTTGGATCGTCGTATAGCGGCAATAAGCGCCTTTTTTCACGATGATTTCAACAACGGCGCTGTGAAGGGAATTCGTCGTATAGACAGGTGCTGTACATCCTTCAACATAATGAACGTGGGCGCCTTCATCGACAATGATTAATGTCCGCTCAAATTGTCCCATGTTTTCAGAGTTAATGCGGAAATAAGCTTGCAATGGTGTATCTACTTTTACGCCAGGCGGAACATAGATAAATGAACCGCCGGACCAAACAGCTGAATTCAATGCCGCAAATTTGTTATCAGTCGGAGGGACGACTGTTGCCCAATATTTTCGGAAAATGTCTTCGTTTTCTTTTAACGCACTGTCAGTATCTTTAAAGATGATCCCCATTTTTTCGAGATCTTCTTTCATGTTGTGATAAACAACTTCTGATTCGTACTGGGCGGAAACACCCGCCAAATATTTTTGTTCAGCTTCCGGAATGCCAAGTTTATCAAACGTTCTTTTAATTTCTTCCGGAACTTCATCCCAAGAACGTCCTGAATGCTCGGAAGGTTTTACATAGTAAGTAATCTCATCAAAATTTAAAGCAGATAAATCTCCGCCCCATTGAGGCATTGGAATATTGTAAAAATGTTCTAAAGCCTTTAGGCGGAATTTCAGCATCCATTCAGGCTCATTTTTCATTTTCGAGATTTTTTCCACAATCTCCCTTGTCAATCCACGTTCTGCACGATAGACAGACACGTCTTTATCGACAAAGCCGTATTTGTAATCGCCAATCTCAGGCATTTTTTTTGCCATTCTTTTCACTCCAATCTTTTGATAGATTAATTTTCCTTAGACTGAACACCTTTTTCCATTGCTTTCCAAGCCAAAGTGGCACATTTAATGCGGGCAGGAAATTTGGAGACGCCTTGCAATGCTTCAATATCCCCTAAGTCGATCTCTTTATCATCGTACTCTTTTCCCTGCATCATGTTGGAAAAAATTTTGGAAAGCTTCAATGCCTTTTCAACTGTCTGGCCTTTAATTGCTTCCGTCATCATCGAAGCGGAAGACATCGATATCGAGCAGCCTTCGCCTTCAAATTTTGCATCAATCACTTTTCCATCCTCAATCTTCATTGTTAAATGAATCCGATCACCACAAGTCGGATTGTTCAAATCCACTGTGACACTGTTTTCAAGCACACCTTTATTTCTCGGATTCTTGTAATGATCCATGATGACTTGACGATACAATGTGTCAAGATTATGAAATGACATCAGCAAAATACTCCTTTGTTTTATGGATTGCACGAATGAATTGATCAATCTCTTCTTCAGTATTATACAAGTAAAAACTTGCCCGTGCAGTAGCAGTAACATTCAAGTATTTCATCAATGGCTGAGCGCAGTGGTGTCCAGCGCGAATGGCAACCCCTTCAGCATCCAATACCGTCGCAACATCGTGCGGATGAATATTTTCAAGGTTGAACGTAATCAATCCCGCGCGCTCCTTCGGTCCGTAAATGGTCATTCCTTCAATGGAAGCGCATTGTTCCAATGCATACTGAGCCAATTTATGCTCATGTTGAAAAATCTCGTCAAGTCCTATCTCTTCCAAAAAGTCGATTGCTGCCGCTAATCCAATTGCCCCGGCAATAATCGGCGTTCCGGCTTCAAATTTCCAAGGGAGCTCTTTCCACGTCGATTCATATAAGCCGACAAAATCAATCATTTCACCACCGGTTTCGACAGGCTCCATGTCCTCAAGAAGGTTTTTCTTTCCGTACAAAACTCCAATTCCTGTAGGGGCGCACATTTTATGGCCGGAAAAGGCAAGGAAATCACAATTTAAGTCTTGAACATCGATTTTCATATGCGGGGCTCCTTGGGCAGCATCAACGACTAAAACAGCCCCATTTTTATGTGCAATTTCAGCGATTTCCTTCACTGGATTAATCGTTCCCAGCACATTGGATACAAGGGCAATCGAAACAATCTTTGTATGACTGGTCACGTTTTTTTCAACATCTTCCAACAAAACCGTTCCATCTTCCTGCAGCGGTATATATTTCAATTGAGCGCCAGTTTCTTTTGCGACTTGCTGCCACGGAATCAAATTAGCGTGATGCTCCATGTAGGTGATGACAATTTCATCACCTTCGCTTAGATTTGTCCGTCCGTAGCTTTGGGCTACCATGTTCAAACCGTTTGTCGTTCCGCGTGTGAAGATGATTTCTTGCGTCGATTTTGCATTGATGAATTTCCGCACTCTCTCGCGGGCTCCTTCATAGGCATCTGTAGCTTTTGTCCCAAGTGTATGGACACCGCGATGTACATTTGAATTGTACTCGCGGTAATAGTTTGCCACGGCATCTATGACCGCATGCGGTTTTTGCGACGTTGCCGCATTGTCTAAATAAACTAAATCACGTCCATTGACTTTTTGGCTGAGGATTGGGAACTGTTTACGGATTTCCTTTACATCCATTAGCGAACTTTCCTTTCGATAACCTCAGATAATTGATTTTTAACCCCTTCAATCGGCATTTGCTTAACAACTGGATCCAAGAAGCCGCGAATAATTAAACGTTCGGCTTCCGTTCTGGAAATGCCTCTGCTCATCAAATAGTAAAGCTGAATGGGATCAACACGGCCAACGGAAGCAGCGTGTCCTGCCATTACATCATCTTCATCAATTAATAAAATAGGGTTGGCGTCTCCACGAGCTTTCTCACTCAACATTAACACACGCGACTCTTGCTCGGCATCAGATTTTGATGCACCATGTTCAATTTTGCCGATGCCGTTAAAGACTGATGTAGCACTGTCTTTCATAACGCCGTGCTGCAGTATATATCCTTCTGTATGTTTGCCAAAATGAACCACTTTCGTTGTAAAGTTTTGAATTTGGCTGCCGCGGGCGACAACAACAGTTTTCGTGTCGCCAAGCGCTCCATCTCCGATAAGATTTGTTGTATTTTCGGAAATGGTATTACCGTCGTTCATCAAACCAAGTGCCCACAAAATTTTTGCGTCCCGTCCTGCTACGCCGCGGCGGTTTACATACGTTGTAATATTTTCCGACAAGTTGTCAACAGCGCCATAAGATACTTCAGCATTTGTATTGGCGATTACTTCTGTAATTAAATTAAATATGCCGCCTTCTGTTGTCGTTGTCGAAATGTAGTTTTCAACATATGTGACAGAACTATTGTCATCTGCGACGACAAGGACATGGTTAAACAAGTTCAAATTCGGATTTTCGTGGACAAAAACCGCCTGAATCGGTTTTTCCACTACAACGTTTTTCGGAATGTATAAAAACACGCCTCCATTCAAATAAGCTGCATGCAGTGCAGTTAACCGGTGCTCATCGATTTTGACACCGTCTTTCATCAAATATTTTTGCAGCAAATCGCTATGTTCTTTTGCCGCTGTAAAAATATCAGTAAAAATTACTCCTTTTTCCATCAGCTCTTTCGACAGTGAAAGAAATGCCGGAGTGTTATCGCGCTGTACATATAAATTTTTTTGCTCTTCCGATAAATCAATCAGCGTTTTCACTTCTTGCGGCAATTCTTCAAGAGAAGAAAGAGAATGATTGACAACTGTATGGTTGGCGAATTGTGTAAAATTCCAGTTATCGATTTTTGTTTTATCCGGCTTTGGCAATGGCAGTTCTTCAGCTTTCGCAAGAGCGTGCAAGCGAAGATCTTTCAGCCAGTCCGGTTCTCCTAACTGTTTGGAGTATTCTTCAACATATTTCTGATTAAAAGGTAATTTTGTCTCCACAGTCATGTCGATCCTCCTAACGCTTACGCTTCTTGCCCTACTGTTTCATCTTCAATTCCCAATTCTTTTTTAATCCAATCGTATCCTTCCGCTTCAAGACGTTGAGCTAATTCTGCACCTCCGGATTTCACAATTTTGCCCTGCATCATGACATGAACGTAATCCGGCGTAATGTAGTTCAACAACCGTTGATAGTGAGTGATAATCAAACAGCCAAACTCAGGGCTGCGCATTTTATTGATGCCTTTGGATACTACTTTCAATGCATCAATATCCAAACCTGAATCGATTTCGTCTAAAATCGCAATTTTTGGTTCGAGCATCATTAGTTGAAGAATTTCGTTCCGTTTTTTCTCACCGCCGGAAAATCCTTCATTTAAATAACGTTGAGCCATTCCTTGATCCATTTCAAGAAATTCCATTTTTTCATCCATTTGGCGGATGAATTTCATTAAAGAAATTTCATTTCCTTCACCGCGGCGGGCATTAATAGCAGAACGCAAGAAATCAGCATTTGTCACACCGCTGATCTCGCTTGGATATTGCATTGCAAGGAACAAACCAGCACGTGCGCGTTCATCCACTTCCATTTCCAGAACATCTTGTCCATCAAGGGTGATGGAACCTTGAGTTACTTCATATTTCGGATGTCCCATAATCGCTGAGGAAAGCGTAGATTTTCCTGTACCATTCGGACCCATGATCGCATGGATTTCTCCGCCTTTTACTTCAAGGTTAACACCTTTTAAAATTTCTTTTCCTTCAACGGAAACATGTAAGTCTTTAATCGTTAATGTAGAACCTGCCATATACTATACCTCCATTAATCTATGATCCACATTTCATCTCATTCTCATTTTATTCTCATTCTAATTTTATAACAAATTAAATTTAAAAACAACCTTTTGATGTTCCTGCAACAATATCCATCATATCAAATTTTTTTTAACATTCATACGTCTTATTATCATTCAAGGAGACCCGATGTATGTACAATGAAGAAGAAAAAGCCGGTCTTGCAACGACCGGCCTCTTTTTACAGAAATGCTTTCCCTTTTAATTTTGCAAGGAAAATTTGCGTTTTTTGATAATCTTTTTCCCGATTCTTTTCAACCTCCATCCGTTTTTTATGTTTTCGGCAATATTCGTTGTATCCGATACCGTGGGCTTGGTGAAATGATTTATCCATTTCAGCCGTAAATTTCAAGTGTATCATTTCATCTGTTAAATAAATCGTCATCCAATCCTTTCCTCAATTTTTATATGTTTTATGTTAACAGCCATTCATTGAATCATGCAAATAGCACTATCCAGGATGACAGCTAATGAACCCCGGCAATTGCGGTTGGGAGAGGATTGTCAGATGAATGATAAAAATTGCTTTGATATCCTTAAAAATTCGCATTATATGTCTACTGTCTAAATTCATGGATTGCATCTTGAAGCAATGTCACGGCTTGGCTCATGGCAGCGCCGCCTCCAAAAGCAGCTGCGACGCCTGCCGCTTCGAACAATTCTTCCTCAATGGCGCCAGAATTTAAACTTCTTTCAACATGATAAATAATGCAATATTCATCTTGCAAGACGATGCTGATGGATAAAGCCATCAAATGTTTGATTTTTGTAGATAGTGTTCCTTCCTTAAAGCAAGCCTCTGTAAATAGATGATAAGGTTCAGCCAGTTCAGGCATTTTTTCCGTAAATGTCCCGATTCCTTCTTTATATTCGGCTAAAGCTTCTTCAGCAAAACTTGTGCTTCTTTCAAACGATTGCGGCATTTCCGTTTCCTCCTGTTTCGTAATCATCGCTCTTAGTATGTTTTTTGAAAAAAATCTTATGCGCAAAATTCATTACGGACGAAAGAAACAAGGTATTGTACGGCCAATGGAATCTCAAACAGATTTAATTTTTAGTTTAGGTTAAGACGCTTTCTCAAGTAATAATGCACTCTTTTTTGGTTAGGCAGGATGGAGGAATGTGGTATCGCCAATTCTGCAGCAAAAAAAACATACTAAGATTAGTAGCACAGACCACGGCCATAGTCTGTGCAACTATTTTTTTATAATGGATGCCAATGCCAATAAGTATTCTTTATTGCGGAAAAAATCAACCTCGAAATTTGAAGCGAAGGTGAGAGAAAAAATTCAAGAAACACTTCAGTAAATCCAAGAATTAACCCAATTAGAAGCAGGAACAGCACAAAAAGAGGCGAAAGAAGATCCAGAAATCACGGAACAGAACTTGGAAGCCATCGCTCAAAAATTAGAAGAAAAAGTCGAAATCCTAACAGGGGAAATCGAACAGGAATCCGATACAAAAGTTCGGAAGGAAAAACGAACAGAACGCAAGAAATGGAAAAAACCTTTAAAACTGATTCGAAAATTTTTTACCTCGACTAGCCAAATACAAGGAGCAGAATGAAATCTTTGGCGATCGTAACAGCTATTCAAAAACGGATAAAGACGCAACCTTCATGCGCATGAAAGAAGACCATATGAAAAACGGTCAGCTTTAAGCCCGGATACAACGTGCAAATGGGGACAGAGAATCAGTTTATCTTGTTTTATACCATTCATCAACGACCGACCGATACACGTTGCTTTATCCCACATATGGAGAAGCTAGCCTCCAGTTCATTACCGATGCCCAAAACGGTCATTGCGGATGCAGGCTATGGTAGTGAAGAAAACTATGTATAGGCAGTTGGTGATGAGAAAGAGCCCCGGTTTGAGTTTCTGATTCCTTATGGGAGCTATGTAAAAGAACAAACACGTACATACAAAAAAGACATTAAAAATGCCAAAAACTGGACCTATTGTGAAGAGGATGATTGTTTTATTTGCCCGAATGGAAGGAGAGTAACGTTTAAAAAATACCAAAACAAAAAGAATCGATCTGGCTATGAACAAAGCTTCAAAATATACGAATGTGAAGATTGTACCGATTGCCCATTGAAAGCGAAATGCACAAAAGCGAAAGGCAACCGACAAGTTCACTGGAATCCCATCTTCGAAGAAATGAAAGCAAAGGCCAAAACAGCCCTTGAATGTGAAGAGAAAGCCGCTATCTACGCTCGACGCAAAGTCGAGGCAGAAAGTGTGTTCGGTCACATCAAGGGCAATCGGTCGTTCCGCAGATTTTCTTTGCGGGGCCTCGACAAAGTACATGTCGAGTTTGGGATTGTGGCTTTAGCCACAACATGCTGAAAGTAGCCGGCATCCGCCAGCTACTTTCAGATAAAAATGAAAAAATATAAAAGCAAGTGGAGAGAAATGAATTGTTTTTCTCCACTTGCTTCATTTTAGGGACTTATCGGACAGCCCCAATGTTGTAAAGATTTTATACAACGAAAATGTGTATCAATCTATTTTCCCAGTAGCCTATATATCAGCACAATACCAATTAATAACACGGGTATTTGAACCGATAACTTAATTAAGCTATTTGTGAATATATACTCACCTATTAAAACGACTAATCCTGCAAAAATTGCAGATATAATAGCTTTTTTCATCATTTTCAACCATTTTTATTGAGGTAAGACAATAGGAGGATAGTTATTACCATAAGTATATTTAACATAAATCGGGACACCTGTTACATACTCAGATATTATGCCTCCTACAACAGCTCCTGCAACTGCGCCAGCTACTCCAAATATACTACCTACATATACTGCACCACCAGAAATTCCACCTTTTATTATGGCTCGAACATCAGTCTTAGTCAGCCACAGTTCGATTCCCCACCAATGAAATTTAATTGCTCTTTTTCCTTCAGAAGCTTCAGCGTAACTAATAGTTTTAGCTGAAACGTCTTTAGGCATCACAACAACACTATTTCCTACTACCGCTGTATTAGCTCACTGATGGTCTCTAAAGTATTATTAGCTTGAGATACTAAATTGTTAACAATCTCAAAATCTCTTTCAGAAAGAATCTCCTTTAACTTTTTCTCATCTTTCAATACAAATTTATTTTCTTCGACAACAACATATTGATCAGCTGTTTGAATTAGATTTTCTGATAACGATACATTATATCCTTGAGAATAGACGTTTAATGTATCTTGTTTTTCTGCCGCAAACGCTGAGTATGATGGTAATGTACTTCCTAACAAAGATAAACTAAAGCCCCTAGTAAAATTTTTTTACACATATTAAATTACCTCCTTAGTATATTAATTTCTATCACACCTTATAGACGTTAATTTTATCAATATAGTTCCACATATTTCATTTTTTAGTACAAAAATACCATTAAATAAAGTATTCTAGAACTTTATTAATGGTAGACTAAATACTAACAAACTCGAAAATCCTTAAAAGAAAGAATCTAATTACAATGCCTTAATGGATAAGTGAGCTTTATTTTTTCTCTTTCAGTAGCTTACTTAACGCTTGTTCCTAAAATGGAATACCATCTACAAAACCCACTTCTTTGCAACGTCTCATCTCATTTTTAATGTTTTGAATGGCCTTTTCTAATTTTTCATCTGTTAAATGGTGTAATTGAGCATCATCTCTTAACATCGTTTCCCTCCTCTAAATCGTGTCACCAATTAATCTTTACGACCTTCCTTGAAGAACTTAACCAAATCCACATCTGTATCATCATATAACTCTTCACTAAGAACCGTAAAAGAAGCATACCTCTTTAATTCCCAGTCGATTCCTTTAAATTTTAAATCTTGCTTCTCTAGACCAGGCATATTTCCCAATTCGACTAATTCATCTAAAGTAGACTGATCTTCAACCACGTATTTACCTTTTAAAGTATCAACTGGAATTACATCAATCAGGTTACGAATCGTCTAATGACGAGTTGGTTCGAATGGCGTACTTTCCGTCAAACTTTTCGTCATTGGATACCTTCTCTTCATCAATTTTGGCCGATGCTTTTTCTATTGTTAAAAACTTGGAATACACATGGTTTTTGACGAGTTCAGATGGACCAAGTTCATCAAGCTTCGATTGAAGGTTTTCTAACACGACTTGACGACTCGCTCGATCACGTTCTTCAGCGTCCGGATCGTAACAGAGTATATACGTTTCGCTATCGATTTTCTTTGACTTCACTTTTAGATTCGGGAGAACCTTCTTATATGGTCCACGAATGGATAAAAGCTCTTGGGCTTTCTTCGACTTTCGTAATTTGACACCCACTATATTTTCCATGCCCAGTTCACGAATTTGATCTAAATTGGCTTTACTAACCATTCCGCGGTCTCCCACTAGAATGACTTTCTGAATAGGATAGCGCTTCTTCAGGTCTTCAACCACCATGCCAAATGCCTTCGTATCATGCATGTTTCCAGGGAAGACTTGATGTCCAATCGGAATCCCTGTTTTGGTCATTAATAAGCCAATCACAACTTGTTTTCGATCTCCACGATGATCTTTGGAGTAACCATAGTGAGCCAGCCGTTCGTCTGCTTCCTCTCCTTCGAAATAGGTGCTTGTCGTGTCGTAAAACACGATATCTACTTCTAATGAAGGTTAAATCGGTTAAATGTAATGATTATATTTTCGATAAAAAAAGTGGATAACTATTGGTATAATCACCTTTAGTTATCCACATATAGTGACATGGTGTGAAACTTGAGTATAACATAATGAGCCTAGCGAAAAAAAGCAAAAATCGTTAGGTCTATTTGGCATGGGAAAATCTTTTTTTGGAGGAAGGGGTACCCCTATCTCAAATAACTATTGATAAACCTCTTGACTAATCGTAAGAAGGGGGTTGTCCGAAAAATGGTTTTTCAGCCTATTCTTGAAAAAAGTAAGACCAAAGAATGCTGTTAAATCAACATTCTTTGGTCTTTTATTGGAAACTTGCGACACTAAAATGGGCTTTTCAGACAGCCCTACCAATTATTCCGCCGGAATGACAGAACCATGGTATTTTGAATTGATAAATTCTTTAATTTTATCCGATTTGAGAACTTCCACAAGTGCTTTGATCTTTTCAGAATCCTGATCTTCACTGCGAACAGCGATAATGTTTACATAAGGATTGTCTTTTGGCGATTCAAGTGCAATCGCATCTTTAGAAGGATCAAGGCCCGCATCTAATGCGAAGTTTCCATTAATTAATACGGCATCTCCTTCATTGTTTTCATATGCTTTTGTCAACATTGGGGCTTCAATATCTGTTTTGAATTTCAAATTCTTTGGATTTTCGGCAATGTCTTCTACTGTCGCAGCCGTTTTATCAACACCTTCTTTTAATTTGATTAATCCTTTTTCTTCAAGCATTGATAACATGCGGCCATGATCGGCAACGGAGTTGCTCATAATGATGGTTGCTCCGTTGGGAAGTTCTTCTAACGATTTGTATTTTTTTGAGTAAACGCCTATCGGTTCAATGTGAATGCCGCCGGCGTTGGCAAAGTCATATCCATGCTCTTTTTTCTGACCTTCAAAATACGGAATGTGTTGGAAATAGTTTGCATCGATATCTTTTTCCGCAAGCGCTTTGTTTGGCAGGACGTAATCTGTAAATTCTTCAATTTCCAGTTCATAACCTTTTTCTTTAAGCAGCGGTTTTGCCTCTTCTAAAATTTCTGTATGCGGTACAGGGGAAGCCCCGACTTTAATGACTTTGTCTTCCCCGCTTCCAGAGCCTCCGCCTTGATCACTTGCACCGCATGCAGCCGAAAAAATCATAGCCGCACCTAATAACGAAGATAAAAGCAATTTTTTCATCAACATTTCCTCCTTATCGTTTATCAATAGATTTTGTTATCATATCTCCAATAAATTGGATGAGAAACACAATGATCAAAATCAGAATGGTGGCAACCAATGTGACATCGTTATGATTTCGTTGAAAGCCTTCTAAATAGGCAAGATTTCCAAGCCCTCCAGCGCCTATCGCACCAGCCATCGCCGTGTAGCCAACTAATGCGATTGCGGTTACGGTTATTCCCGATACTAGGGCTGGGAGCGATTCCGGTATCAGCACTTTAAAAATAATGGTGCTTGTTGTCGCTCCCATTGATTTTGCAGCTTCTATCACGCCTTTGTCCACTTCCCGCAAAGCGATTTCTACCATTCTTGCATAAAATGGCGCGGCTCCGATAATAAGAGCCGGCAAAGCGGCATTTGCCCCCAATATCGTTCCAACCACAGCTTTTGTAAAAGGCAATAGCAGGATGATCAAAATAATAAACGGAATAGAACGAAAAATATTTACAATGGCAGCTACAATCGAATGGATGACATTATTTTGCCAGATATTCCCTTTTGACGTTAAAAAGAGCAGTAAACCTAAAATGATGCCAAGGAAAAATGTAGCTGCTACAGAAACGCCCGTCATATAAACCGTTTCGTACGCTGCATCCAAGACTTTGTCCCATTTCACATTAGGCAAAAAAGTCTCAGCCATTCGCAATCACCTCCATTTCTATTTGCTGATTGCGAATATATTCAATGGCTTCTTTTATTTTTTCTTCTTTGCCGTCGATATGAATAAGCAGCGAACCGTAAGATCCGTTTTGCGTTTGCGATATTTTTCCTTGCAAAATATTTACATCAACGTCAAACTGTCTGATCAGCTTGGAAATGACAGGTTGTTCCGCACGATCGCCAATAAACGTCAGTTTAACAACCTTTCCTTTTTTATACTTATCAAGAAGGTGTTCCACCGTTTCTTTTGTTTCCTCGGGTTCTGTCACTTGTTTTACAAATCGTTTGGTAATGTCGGCCTGCGGATTCCGAAAAACGGTTAAAACATCTCCCTGCTCAACAATTTTTCCGTTTTCCATCACGGCAACCCGGTGGCAAATTTTGCGGATGACATGCATTTCATGTGTGATCAGCACGATTGTCAACCCCATCCGCTTGTTGATGTCCACAAGCAAATCGAGAATCGAATCAGTCGTCTGCGGATCTAATGCTGATGTCGCCTCATCACATAAAAGCACTTTTGGGTTATTGGCCAGAGCCCTCGCAATGCCGACCCGCTGTTTTTGGCCACCGCTTAATTGCGATGGATACGCATCTTCTTTTCCTTCGAGGCCAACTAGTTTTATTAGTTCATCCACCCGCTTTAGCCGCTCGCTTTTGGCAACGCCGGCAATTTCAAGAGGAAAGGCGATATTTTCGCGAACGGTTCTTGACCAAAGTAGGTTGAAATGCTGAAAAATCATGCTGATTTCCTTGCGTGCGGTTCTAAGTTCTTTTCCTTTGATACGGTCAATTCTTTTTCCAGCCACATTAACAGATCCCTCTGTCGGCTTTTCAAGGCCGTTCAGCAAACGGATTAGCGTGCTCTTTCCCGCTCCGCTGTAACCGATTATTCCAAAAATTTCTCCGCTTTGAATCTCAAGGTCCACCTGATCCACAGCTTTGACTGGATTTCGATTGGATTGGTAAATTTTCGTAACAGCCTTAAGTGAAATCATCTTCTCACCTTCTTTCTTACAACATAGGAGGTGTCCCCGTTAAACGATTAAAAAGCCTTCCTGCAAGAGCAGAAAGGCGGAAAATATTGCAAATCCTTCAAACCTTTCCATCTTTCAAAGCAATGATGCTTTGCGTGATTTGGCACCATTTCAGCAATATCCTGACGGTTGCCGGGCTTCATAGGGCACGTCCCTCCACCGCTCTTGATAGAAATTATCTATTATTTAACTTTTTACGTTAACAAACTACTTGGGTAGGATTTTACCACCTGCCCACGTTCATGTCAATGGAAAAGTCCAATTAATTAAAGAAAAACAATTTAGAATATTTATGAATGGTCAGCTGCTAATGATAAAATCGCTTCCAATCTTAAAATATCCCGAAACGTCCCTTCTACTTTAATCGCCTTCAATTCCATCAATTGCTGAAGCTTTAATTGTCCCGTTAATAGATCCTTCATTTGCCCATCGTTTCCTGTCATTTTCAGATGAACTGTTTCAGGCGCTGTTTCCATACACTTCAGCCCCTCTATATCCAGTTGAAAATAACACTTGGAATGTTTAGATTCGCATGCAATAATGAGAGGTATTGAAGGAAAAAGCGGCTTGATCAAATGATGCTCATTCACTCTTTTTAATAGAGACTTAAACAATGTAGGATCCCTCCAGCAAGTTACGGTTTATAAACACTACTTCTTTCTCTTTTCCCGTCTTCCTGCTGGCAGTTGTCGACAATTTCACAACATATGTGACATTTCCCAAGAAATAATGTTCTTAAGAAGGAACGTATTTTTTCAATAGCTGATAAAGATAGTCAACGGAATGAAAAGCATATATTTTTTTAATGATTTTCCCGTTTTCAAAAATCAATAGACAGGGAACACTTTCAATTCCCCATTCTTTAGCATATTCAGGGATATAATTTAAATTTTTCATTAAAATGGAAATAGAGGGCATTATCGTTTCAATAACCGACAACATTTTGGATGCTAGTTGGCACGTGCCGCAAAACGGCGTGTATAAATATAAAACTGTCCTTTTTTGTTGATGAATCTTTCCCAATTGTTCCGATGTCAATTCATTCATTTCAACATTTCACACACCCTTACGATAAATATTTTACATGGACATCAATGTTGGCACTCAATAGAATTGAGGCTATGTGCTTTTCAGGCGCCGATGCCACTTCTCTGTACATTTTGTCGATGTATAAATGGCTGGCCTCCGGGAGCTCCCGTTTAAATTGTTTTCTTAGTCTTTCCCCTGCTTTGTCCGCATCAACTAAAATATAAACTTCCTTGTAAAACAAGCTTTCCACCAATTCGTCAAGCTTGGAAATACTTAACGTTCCATTCGTGCAAATGACTTCCACAGGCTCATTTACGATCTTTTCAATTTTCAGCTTATCTGATTTTCCTTCTACAATGATCACCTTTTCGGCCTCTGTACTTGCCATTGGCATCACCTTTTTGACTTTGGGGTCATTTCGCAAACGTTTTTTGTTGATAGCAAATACCTTCTATTTTCCTTTTTATTCCTAATTTAAAAAAAGCAAAATCCCCCTCTCGCTTAGAGAAGGGGATTGAGCCTCAGTCTTCTTTTACCATTTCTTCATATTCTTCAGCAGTCATCAGTTTTTCGACATCGCTTATATCATTTGGCTCCACAATAATCATCCAAGCTTTTTCATAAGGCGACTCATTTACATATTCAGGATTATCATCCAGTTCTTCGTTCACTTCCACTACTTTTCCGCTGATTGGTGCATAAAGTTCAGATACAGTTTTAACAGACTCGACGCTTCCAAACGGCTCGTCAGCGGTTATCTCATCACCAACTTCTGGAAGTTCAACGAAAACAATATCACCTAATTCAGATTGAGCGAAGTCAGTAATGCCGATTTTCACTTTATCCCCTTCTACCTTCACCCATTCATGTTCTTCAGAATAACGCAATTCTTTTGGTGTGTTCAATGTTTTTCCCTCCATGCCAAAATATTAATTTAAAGATTTCTATGATAAATAGAAAATCTTTTTTTCATGAATTTCTCCACGTTTTTTCAAATTCCTCTTCTTTAAATCCAACTGTAACCTTTTCTCCATCTGTCACGATCGGACGTTTTATCAGCATGCCGTCAGACGAAAGCAACTCATAAATGTCCTCTTCTGACATGGCTTTTACTTTCTCTTTTAAACCTAATTGCCGATATTTTTGTCCGCTTGTGTTAAAAAATTTTTTCAACTCTAAACCGCTTTTTTCATGCAATTTCTTTAATTCATCTTTTGAAGGAGGATTTTCCGCAATATGTATCTCTTGAAAATCAATGTTGTGCTCTTCCAGCCACTTTTTTGCTTTGCGGCAGGTTCCGCATTTCGGATACCAATACATCTTCAATGCCAAGCTGATTCACCTCCTCCATACAACACCAATCATATTTTATCATATCCAACAGGACAAGACTAATAACTTGGCCATTATTTTTAAGACCAGACTCTTTCATGAGTCTGGCCCCATTGAATTTCATTTTATACAATATATTTTCCTTCTTCAAATATTTTTGCCGCAATTTGCCGTTTTTTTTGTATAGCATTGATCGGCACGTATCTTGAAAGTTTCTTTAGCGCCGATAACATTATCCGCAGGCTGTCGCCTTCTTCCACAGCGGCAATCGTTTCCTTTGCAGCCGTTTCCAATTGTTGAATCGCTTGTTGGGCAAATACTTGAGTGTAAAGAAGCTTTTGCTTGTTTTTTTCGGCTCCTGTTTTCGAAATAGCTTTTTCAGTCCGCAAAACAGCCGATTCCATTGCATAAACATTGATAACTGCATCGGCAATATTTGCAAGAATCTCCTGCTCACGCTGCAAAGATTCGCCAAATTTTTGAGCGGCGATTCCAGCCATTAAAAGCGTTATTTTTTTCGCTTGGCGAAGAAGATATTTTTCTTGCTCTAAAGGAGCAGCGCCTGCTTCTTCCGGCGTCATCATCATCAGTTCCTCTTTCAGAGTTTGCGCCTTTTGAAATAAAGGCAGTTCCCCTTTCATTGCTTTTTTCAAATACATTCCCGGAACTAATAAACGATTAATTTCATTCGTCCCTTCAAAAATACGATTAATTCTGGAATCTCGATAGGCCCTTTCCACCTCGTACTCAGCCATATAACCATATCCGCCGTGGATTTGCACTCCTTCATCCGCAATATAGTCGAGCGTTTCCGATCCGAAAACCTTATTCAATGAACATTCAATAGCATACTCGGCAATGGAGGCCGCCATCGCATTCCCATCTTTTTTTTCTTCAGATGTCAAATAGCGCATCCGATCATCAAATAACCCGACCGTTCGGTAGACGGAGCTTTCCATAGCATACAGCTTTTGTGCCATATTTGCCAATTTTTCTTGTATGAGCGGGAAACTGGCAATCGGCTGCCCAAACTGCTTCCGTTCAATCGCATATTTTGCCGATAATTCGATAATTCGTTTGCAAGCCCCGATTGCTCCGACCGCCAATTTGTAACGGCCGATGTTTAAAATATTGAAGGCAATTTTGTGTCCCTTTCCGATTTCTCCTAAAACATTTTCTTTCGGAACCGGGACATGATCCAAAATCAGCGTTCGTGTTGAGGAGCTTTTGATCCCCATTTTCTTTTCTTCCGGTCCTGTTGAAACACCCGGAAAACCTCTTTCAACAATAAAAGCCGTAAAATGTTCGCCGTCCACTTTTGCATAAACGATAAACACATCCGCAAAAGCAGAATTTGTGATCCATTGTTTTTCCCCGTTTAGAATGTAGTGGGTTCCTTCATCATTCAGTCTGGCCGTTGTTTTTGCCCCCAACGCATCAGAACCCGAGCTTGGTTCAGTAAGTGCATAAGCAGCGATTTTCTCCCCAGATGCGAGTTCTGGTAAATATTTTCTTTTATGATCCTCGTTTCCAAACAATACAATGGGAAGCGTTCCGATGCCGACATGAGCCCCAAAAGAAATGGAAAATCCGCCGGCTCTGGAAAATTTTTCGCCAATAAGGGCTGAACTTACTTTATCAAGACCCAAACCGCCGTATTCTTCCGGTATATCCGCTGCCAACAGTCCAAGTTCTCCTGCTTGTTTTAAAAGTTTGACAGAAAGGTCAAATTCGTGATGTTCCAAACGGTCGATATGCGGGACAACCTCATTGATGACAAAATTTTCAGCCGTTTTTTCAATCAATTTATGTTCTTCCGTGCAGTCCTCCAGCGTAAACACCCGATCAAATGGGATATCATCAATTAAAAAGCTGCCGCCCTTCAAATAGCCATCCGTTTTGTTGACCATTGAAAAAATTCCCCCTTGATATTTTTAAATGAGCTCAAAAATTCCAGCAGCTCCCATGCCTCCGCCAATGCACATTGTCACCAATCCGAATTGAATGTTCCTCCGTCTCATTTCATGAAGCAACGTTAACGTCAATTTCGTTCCCGTACATCCCAGCGGATGTCCGAGGGCAATCGCACCTCCGTTTACATTCACCTTTTCCTCATCCAAACCTAGTTCACGAATCACTTGTATGCATTGAGAGGCAAATGCCTCGTTTAATTCAAACAAACCAATGTCGGCTAATTCAAGCCCCGCCAATTTCAATGCTTTTGGAACGGCGGCAACCGGTCCGATACCCATCACTTCGGGAGGCACTCCGCCGACAGCAAAGGAACGGAATTTTGCCAGCGGTTGCAGCTGGAATGATTCTGCCTTTTTTCTTTCCATCACCATAACAGCTGCAGCGCCATCACTCATTTGCGAAGAATTACCTGCCGTTACCGTGCCGTTTACGGCAAATGCCGGTTTTAACGCCGCAAGCACTTCTTTTGTCGTATTTGGCCTAACTCCTTCATCCTGAGAAAAATGAATATTCCTTTGTTGACACTTATTGTCCGCACCAACAGAGTGAACGGTTACCTCCACAGGCACGATTTCTTCATGAAATTTCCCCGCTTGAATTGCTTTCGCTGCCTTTTGGTGGCTGCTTACAGCAAATTCGTCTTGCTCTTCTCTCGTTACCTTGTATTTCTTTGCAACTTGTTCGGCCGTATGCCCCATGCTCATGTAATATTCAGGAGCTTCTTCCGCCAATCTTGCATTCGGACGCACGACATTTCCCGACATTGGCACGAGGCTCATGGATTCGGTTCCGCCAGCTATAATGACATCCGCAGCCCCTAGCATGATCCTCTCGGCAGCATAAGCGATTGATTGCAAGCCCGAAGAGCAAAAACGGTTAATTGTTATTGCTGGCACTGTGTGGGAAAGTCCAGCAAGAGCAACGATGTTTCTCGCGATGTTTAACCCTTGTTCAGCTTCGGGCATGGCGCAGCCAAAAATGACATCATCTATTTCTCCTTCATAGTTGCCAGCCCTTTTTAGCGTTTCTTTGACCACTAGAGCTCCCAAATCGTCCGGCCGGACGTTGGACAAAGTTCCTTTTTTCGCTTTTCCGACCGGTGTCCTCGCTCCAGCAACAATCACAGCTTCCCTCATTTCCATTCTCCTTTCCCCGCCTGCAAGCCATTTAGCTTTAGGCGTCTTGATTCAATGGCATTTCGAATGAACATTGCGATTGATCATCAGTTGCGGAGAGGTTTTCCTTTTAGCAGCATATGCTGCATTCTGGCCTGTGATTTTGGTTCGCCCACTAAACTTAAAAATGCTTCCCTTTCTAAATCTAATAAATATTGTTCATCTACTTCCGATCCAAACGGAATTTTCCCGCCTGCAAGCACAAAAGCAAGTTTTTTCGCAATATTTAAATCATGTTCTGAAGCATATCCCGATAAATACAAATTTTGCGCCCCTAATAGCAACGCAGCGTATCCAGTTTCCCCCACCACTTTCACCTTCTTACGGACGGGAGGTGTGTAGCCTTTTTCATACAAAGCCAATACTTTGTGTTTTGCATCGTATATAAGATGATCATGATTTACGCTGATATTGTCTGTTGCTTGAAGAAATCCGATTTTCCGCGCTTCATCTGCTGAAGTGGATACTTTTGCCATTGCAATCGTTTCAAATACTTTATTGGCTATTTTTTGCAAATCGACATCAACACCGTCCGGGAGGCTTTCCAGATGATGAATGTAAAGTTCTTTATTGCCTCCACCTCCCGGAATCAATCCTACTCCGACTTCCACAAGTCCGATATATGTTTCCATCGCCGCTTGTATGCCGGCAGCCGGCAAGCAAACCTCCGCTCCGCCTCCCAGCGTCATATTAAACGGTGCTGCGACAACCGGTTTCGAGCTGTATTTTATTTTCATCATCGCCTGCTGAAACTTTCTTATCATCAGTTCGATTTCCATGTAATTCTCATCCTGTGCTTCCATCAGCATATACGCAAGGTTGGCGCCAACACAAAAATGTCTCCCTTCATTGCCGATGACAAGCCCTTTATAATTTTTGTCAACCTCATCAATGGCATGATCTATCATTTGGACAATATCAAAACCGATGGCATTGTTTTTCGAGTGAAATTCCAACAGCGCCACATCATCGCCAATGTCGATCAAGCTTGCACCGCTGTTTTTCTTGATTACCTTTTTTTCTCCCTCTTTTAAAGAAGCCAAATGAATAATTTTTCGATTTTTCTTGATCGGCTTGTATTCCCCTTGATGATAATAAAATACCGTTCCATTTTCGTGTTTATAAAATGATTCATTTCCATTTGACAACATTTCTTTCATCAAATCAGGGACACCGTCTCCGTTTTGCTCAAGCTTTTCAACTGATTGTTTAATGCCGATTGCATCCCACATTTCAAAAGGGCCGAGCTGCCATCCAAACCCCCATTTCATTGCTTGATCAATGTCAACGATGGTCTCGGCAATTTTTCCAAGCTGTTCAGCAGAATAAATAAGCGTTGGCAGAATCGTGTTCCAAAGCAGGTTCCCTGCACGATCTTCGGCAAACAAGAGCAATTTTAACTTTGCGGTAGTGCCTTTTGCCTGCTTCGCCCTTTCAACAGAGGGGGCTTTTAACTTTTTTCTTTGCTCATATTCCATCGTGTTCAAATTCAATTCAAGAATTTCTTTGCTTGTTTTTTTATAAAAACCTTGGCCGCTCTTGGCGCCAAGCCAGCTGTTTTGCTGCATTTTCATCAAACAGTCCGGTACCTTAAAAATGTCTTTTTCGGAGCCTTCCACTTTTTCATGTACATTGTTGGCAACATGAATAAACGTATCAATTCCAATCACATCTAAAGTACGAAACGTTGCGCTTTTAGGCCTTCCGATCAACGTACCTGTTACAGAATCAACTTCCCCTACAGAATACCCTCCTTTTAACATTTCCCGGACAGTAACAAGCAGCCCGTATGTTCCGATCCGATTGGCGATAAAATTCGGTGTATCTTTTGCTTCAACGACCCCTTTTCCAAGGATGTCTTCGGCAAATTGTTTCATCCAAACAGTGACATGATCATCGGTTTCTTTTGTGGGAATGATTTCTAACAATTTTAAATAGCGGGGAGGATTAAAAAAGTGTGTTCCTAAAAAATGTTTCCGAAAATCTTCTGTACGTCCTTCGGCCATAGCCTCGACGGAAATTCCGGAAGTATTTGAGCTGACGATTGAGCCAAGTTTTCGATATTGGTCAACTTTTTCCAATAAACTTTTTTTCACCTCTAACTTTTCAACAACGGCTTCAATGATCCAATCCGCCTCCGGCAATCTTTTGAAGTCGTCTTCAAAATTTCCGATCTCAATCCGGGCGATATTTTCCTTTGCAGTCAGAGGTGCAGGTTTTTGGGTCAACAGCCTTTGCAAAGCTTTATCGCCATAGCGATTTCTCACCCTTTTGTTCTGAAATGTCAAACCCATTTGCTTTTCTTCATCCGTCAGGCTCGATGGTATCATGTCAAGAAGCAACACTGGGATTCCAATGTTTGCCATAAACGCTGCAATTTGTGACCCCATGACACCCGATCCGAGAACTGCCACCTTCCTTATTTGCCGCACTATCACTAATCCCCTTTCACCATTTGAATGAATACTCATTCATTTTTTGCAAAAAAATTACTACTAAAAGTATAAAATATTTCGAAAATTTATTCAATGACCTTAATCATTTTTTCGGAATATCCCTCCATTTCCGGGGAAATCTAAACCTGTACGATGAAATAGAGGAGGATTTCCATGAATCAAATGAATCAACCGCAAAATGTTCAACAAAATCAGCCATTAATGAATGAACCGCCGCAAATAATTTCAACAAAAGACCATCTGTATTTAACGGATATGTTGTCATGGAATTTAACCGCTATGAAAAAAGCCCGTTTCTATGCGCAGCAATGTCAAATTCATGAAGTGCAAGCTGCTCTAGATAAAGTAGGGCAAATGCACCACCGCCACTATCAACAAATTTTAAAACATGTAAACGCCAATGCACAACAAATGCAATAAGGGAGGAACATCATGCAAAACCAACAGCTAAACAACATGAAAATCAGCAATCCGGAAACAGCAGTGCAAAAAACTCCGCAAATGAATGATCGTGATTTTCTCAACGATTTTTTGGCGACTGAAAAATATTTCTCCCACAGCTACAGCACCGCATTGAATGAACTGAGCCATCACGTTCTATTTGCAGACATCCAAATGATTTTTAATGAAACGCAAAAATGCCAACGAGAGCTTTATGAATTAATGTTTAAAAACGGATGGTATTCAATCGAAGCTTGCGAAAATCAAAAATTGCAGCAAAGCTATCAACAATTTGCCAATTACCTTCAACAACAATCCCCTTACTATTCCGTTCAGTAAAAAAAGCTGATCCTGATGTTAGCTGCTGGATCAGCTTATTTTGATTTTCCTCTATGCAGCTCATTTAATTGTTTGATTTCATAGACAATGGCCTTCATTTGTTCTTTTGCTTCCGGAAACAGCTCATTCCAATGCTTAACCAGCGGGGGCATCGATTTGGAAATATAGGTGTACAGCGCCCACATTTTGACCATTTCCTTTCTTTCAGGCGTCGATTCACCAAGCAACAATTCCGTATATTTTTCAATCAACGCATCAAACTGATCCAAAAAATTTTTTTCCATAAAACATCTCTCCTGTTTTTAAATTAGAACTGGCCGTCCTTTGGACATGTGCTGCATCGTCCGCTCTCTTTATTTGTTAAGTAAAAAAGACAGCAAGTTTTTCGTTTTCTTATATATTGGTTATCCTGCTTGCAGTACGTTTTCGGTCCATAATATTTGGCCAACGGATTTTTCGAATATTCGCCGAACAATCTCCCGTCTGCTTGCAAAACACAATAAACGAAATCTTCCTTCATTTTTTCGTGAATGTTTTCATGTTTTGATTCCGCTAATAATGTTTCATACATCCAAAATATATAAACCGCTATGTTTTCCCAAAGAGTGGCTTTTGATATTTTGGCTTCTTTTGAAATGATTTGAATAAGCTTGCTGATGTTGTTTTGAAAGAGCGATGTTAATACGAGATCCCTCCACGTTTTCCGGTCTTCAGGAGCTTTTTTTATTTCCTGCGATTTAAAATAAAATCTCGGCATCCAAAACGGATCATTATCATCTATTTCAAGGGAAATATTATAAATATTAGCATTCAGCGCCTTGTCAAATACCGTCATCGCATAAAGCACAAGTGCTGCTAAAAAGGCGTACCGTTTGATAAACAAAGAGCCTGCTGCATGCAGCGGTCCATTCAGCTTCTCCTGAACCATAAAAAGAAAACGCTGCAATGTTTCTGCCTCCAGCAGTTCTTCCATTTCAACGGACAGATCTGAACGATGTTTCGAAAAGGCAAACCGGTATTTTGAAAGTTCCTCTATTTCCTTATTTTCCAGTTTATCCATTTTCCACTCCCACTTTCCTAGTATATCGTCCTTTTCCAAACCGGCGTCCCGAACAACTTGCAATCCCGTTGGAATACATCTTTCACCAGTTTGCTATATCCATGTATTTAAATTTTTTATCTTTTAAAGCAATAACCACATCGGGGTTCCGATTATTGCGGCCATGACTCCGACAGGAACTTCTTCAGGCATTGCAGCAAATCACGCAATATTATCTGCTGCCACCAACAAAATCTTCCCGAAAAATGCGCAAAACGAGAAGATCCAGCGATAATCGCGACATGCCACATATTGAAAAAATGGGTGCAACGTTTTCTGCGAAGGCTATATGACCCGTAATGGCAACCGCACTTCCTGCAAATAATATGACGGCGCAAAAAGCGAAAAATTTGACAGCGCTTTTTTTCAAACCTAAGCTTTGACCACTTCTTCCCCCATCATCAAAACGATTATTTTGGAAGCAAGAAAATCGCAAAGGAAAAGTCCACGGAAATATACGGAAACATAACTAACACAGATTTCGATTTTCCTCCCTTGAACAAATGCCGTCGGCCAATACAAAACTTGATCCAAAGCGGCTTCATTTAAAACTAAAAAACATTGGGTAAGCGATGAAAAAAGTGCGGCGTTTGCCGCACCTGCCAGCGTCAGTTTAAGCAGCGTCAACACTTCTCTTCCCAAAAGAACCGATGAATAAACCGAAATGGCCGGCGCAAAATAGAGAAAAAACTGCTCCCGCATTTATACCAAAGACGCTGGGAAAGGACGGCGGATTTTTCGTAATCTCCTGCATGAAGGCTCCAACAAGCTCCGACCACACGGGAAATTACTGCTCTTGGAAGCCGAACGTTTTGATTTATTGCTTCCGTTAAAATGAAAAAAAGCATTCCAAGACGTTACCCAATTCGTATCTGTGAACACATGCTTTTAAAGAATATCAATACGGACAAATAAAGAAGATTGTTTTTGGATATTCGATAAATCCAAATCCAGTCTCTCCCTGCCGTCAGACTTCATAAATCCTTCTACCATTATATCAAAAGTATGATGATTATGAAAATCATTTTCAATTAATTTCTCTGACTTCTATTATTATGTAATTGATAATGATTTTCAACCTTTTTTTTGAGAGGGATGAAAAACAAATCAAAATTCTTCTTTGGCTTATTGGCCTCCCAACAAGAAAAATTATTTACTAACGCAAATGCATTAGGAGAGCTTGCGGTTGAAGTGAGAAAAGAAATAATTCCTGAAATGGACATATCATCTTTTCCTTCGACTATGCGCCTCAAGGGAATAAAGACAAGCGATCCTCTTTGGAAAAGTGAGAATGCAGCCAAAAACGGTTGAAGAGGCTATTTGGAACACAGCCGGCGGTGTGTTAACACCCCAATCAAACGCTTGACGACCTTGAAAACACACTGGCACAATAAAGTACACGCCAAAGAGGGCAGTTTTCGATTTAACTCCCTCACTACTATAAATGGAGCTGGCCTAGGGAAATGGAAATCTTCCTCTCAAGCCAGCTCTTTTTTGTCGCAGGATGTTCAGCCTGTTAATACGTCTTCGCTCGGATAGCGGATTTTCTGTTGTTCTTTTGTAGCTAAAGTAAACAGCAGCGTCAACGGGCCGACTTTTCCTAAAAACATCATAAAAATAATAACCATCTTTCCTAAAACGGTTAATGAACCAGTAATCCCCGTTGACAAACCGGTTGTTCCAAAGGCTGAAACAACCTCAAATAAAATGTTTAAAAATGGTTGGCGTTCGGTAAGATTTAATAAAAAAACGGCTGTTATGATGAAGACGATGCCGGACATCGATATCGCTAAAGCTTTAATGACGGTTTCGATTCCAATCGAGCGTTTCAACACATTCAATTCTGTTCTTCCCCTTAAAAAGGCAATAACAGAAAGAATAATGACAATCGCTGTTGATAATTTAATTCCCCCGCCCGTTGAGGCGCTGCCTGCACCGATAAACATGAGAAGAACCATTAAAAACAATGAGGGCTCCTCCATTGCTCCAATATCAATTGAATTAAAGCCGGCTGTACGTGGACTTACCGCCTGAAAATAAGAAGCCAATATTTTTTCTCCCCATGTCAAGCTGGCTAACGTTTTCGTGTTATCAAATTCAATCAAAAAAATGAAAACCATCGCAGCAGCATTAACTGCAATTGTTCCAATAATCATTAATTTTGTGTGCAGAGAAAATTTTTTAAACTTCTTTTTCTTCCATATATCAACTAATACAGGAAAACCGATGCCCCCTAAAATAAATAATGACGAGATGACCAAAATGACAACCGGATCGCCGACAAATTGCATCAAATTGTCCTTCCACAATGCAAAACCTGCATTGTTAAAAGCTGAAATCGAATGGAAAAAGCTATAAAACAAGCCTTTTCCCCAGCCAAATTGAGGCACCCATTTGAACGATAAAATCACCATGGCGATACCTTCAATCAGAAACGAAAAAATAAACAAATATTTTACAAGCCTTATTACTCCACCAAGGGATGTTTGATTAAGGGCATGCTGAATTAGAACGCGCTCTTTCATTCCGATTTTTTTGCCTAGCACCATAATAATGAGCACGGCAAACGACATGATGCCCAATCCGCCGATTTGAATGAGAAAAGCAATGATGAACTGGCCAAATGTTGTAAAAGTGGTACCGGGGTCAACCGTTGCAAGTCCTGTCACGGTCATGGCGCTCGTCGCAATAAATAATGCATCAATCCAGCTGATTGGTCTCGTTGTTGCAATCGGCAATTTTAATAAAATGGTGCCAAGAATAATGGCAGACAAAAAAATCAATACTAGCAATTGGGAAGGATTCAAATGTATCCACTTTCCGCTTTTATCATGGTTCATTCCCGATTCACCCTTTTCCTGACAAACGCAATGCTCCTTGAAATTCCAAAAAAGCCGGAAAAAAATCGGCTTTTTATTCCTGAACCGTTAAAGTGTCTTTCAAATGTTCATGGAGACCTTCATCGTTTGTGATATGAACTTGTATTTGGAATGTTCCGGGCTCGGAAAATTGATGTTTCGCTTGATAAACCCCGCTGCTCTCTTCTGCTGCATCAACCCAATCATGTTTTTCCGAACCGTCTTTCCAAATCTCAAAACGGACGTTTGCTTTCGATAGAGGGGTGTTCTCTTTTTGAATCTTCACTTTCAGAACAGCCTCCTCGTTTACTTTTATTGTTTTTGACTTATCGAGTTGAACGCTGACGGATGAGTGGGAATGATGTCCGTGTTCATGTTCATCCTTGACATTTTCGGAAGATTCGGCACCTTCCGATTGGCCGACAACAATTTGTTTTTTCGGCATATTATGCTGATCTTTCGCGGTCACATGGGATTGAACGAAGAAAACGCCATCTTGATCAAAAGTGTATTCAATGGTGTATTGGCCGTCTTTGGAGTGCTTTGCTTCAATCATTTTGCTTTCATCTTTTGTTCCATCTTTCCAGATTTCAAACATCACTTCATCTGCGTCCTTAACCGCTTTTCCGCCATAGGTCACTTCAGCGGTGAGCGCCACCTTTTCATGGACATTGGCCTTTTCGGGAACTTGCAAATCGACTTTCAACGGATAAACCTCTTGTTTTTCTTCACCTTGTCCATTGTTTGAATCCGCTTGGCCGCATGCCGCAAGAACGAAGACCATCATTAGAAAAATAATGATTTTTTTCAAAACCAATGCTCCTTTCTATATATCATATAAAGACAAAATGAAGCGCCTCTTCATCCATCCTTTACAAAAAAGGATAAATTTAAAACAAACCGGTTTCAACTTCTTAGTGGGTAAAATTGTGAATGTTTCATGAATTCTTCATCATAAACAAGCCGATGCCAGTTAAGAGCATCGGCCGACTTAACCTATCTTGTCCTTCAGGAGAAATCCTTACTTGTTTACTTTTCTTGCCCAATAGTTGGCAAGAAGCGATCCAGATAAATTGTGCCAAACGCTGAAAATAGCGCTTGGAACCGCAGCAAGCGGCGAGAAATGGGCAGCAGCAAGAGCAGCGCCCAAACCGGAATTTTGCATCCCCACTTCAATTGAAATCGCTTTTTGATCCGCATAGTCCAGTTTTAGCACCTTTGCTACGAAGAAGCCTAACGCTAGACCTAAACCGTTATGCAAAATGACAACGATAAAAATCAGCAAGCCAGAATGGACCAATTGATCTGTGCTTGAAGAAATGACCGCTGCAACGATCGCCACAATCGCAATCACCGATACAAGTGGGAACACCTTAATGCTTTTTTCAACTCCTGTTTTAAAAATCAATTTGACAATTATTCCTAATACGATCGGAATCAAAACAATTTTCACAATTGACATAAACAAGCTGCCTGCTGAAACAGGTAACCATTTGCTTGCTAGTAAAAGGGTCAAAGCAGGCGTCAAAAATGGCGCAAGCAATGTCGTGCACGATGTGATGGCAACAGACAGAGCAGTATTCCCTTTTGCCAAATAGGTCATCACATTAGAGGCGGTCCCCCCCGGACAGCAGCCGACTAAAATAACACCTGCCGCTACCTCTTTTGGCAAATTCAGAACAGTTGCCAACAGAAAAGCTAACGAAGGCATAATGACAAACTGCGCCACTACACCGATCAGCACCTTAACAGGATGTTTGAAAACTTCTGCAAAGTCGTTTAAGGAAAGAGTCATTCCCATTCCAAACATTACGATACCTAATAAGATCGAAATATAATTCCCAATCCAAGTAAAGCCTTCAGGAAAAAGAAATCCTAAGAGGGCAAAAAGAATGACCCAAACCGAAAAAGAATCCCCCGCAAATTTGCTGATTTTTTCTAATGCGTTCATATTTCACCTCTTCTTCTTTATTGATTAGGATTAAAGATGATTATACTACGGATGTCGAAAAATTCAATATTATATGAACGCCTTTTTATCTATTACACCATGTTTTCGGGTTTGACAATACGGTCAAACTCTTCAGCCGATAACAGGTTCAACTTTACAGCCGCATCTTTTAAGGTCAATCCTTGTTCATAGGCAAGCTTGGCAATTTTCGCCGCATTTTCATAGCCGATATGTGGATTTAATGCCGTGACAAGCATTAAAGATTCATTTACATACTTTTTCATCACTTCTTTATTTGCTTTTATGTCGGCGGCGCAGCGGTCATGAAATGAGAGAATAGCATCAGATAAAAGACGCACCGATTGCAAAAAGTTATAAATGATAACAGGTTTGAATACATTCAACTCAAAATTGCCCTGGCTTGCCGCAAAGCCTATCGCCGCATCATTTCCCATCACTTGAACGGCCACCATTGTCACTGCTTCACTTTGCGTCGGATTGACTTTGCCAGGCATAATGGAACTTCCCGGCTCGTTGGCTGGGATCGTTATTTCGCCGATTCCGCATCTCGGGCCGCTTGCCAGCCATCTCACGTCATTGGCGATTTTCATAAGATCTGCTGCCAAAGCTTTTAATGCTCCGTGCACATGCACGATTTCATCATGGCTTGTGAGTGCGTGAAATTTGTTTTCGGAAGAGCGGAATGGTTCATTTGCCATTTTGCTCACTTCATCCGCCACCAGTTTGCCAAACTTCGGATCCGTATTGATTCCTGTTCCAACGGCCGTCCCGCCGATGGCCAAATTTCTCATGTTTTCCGCCGCATCCACAATCATCTTTCTGCTTTTTTTGAGCATATGCACCCAGCCGTTTATTTCCTGGCCAAACGTTAACGGTGTCGCATCTTGCAAATGCGTTCGACCGATTTTAACAAGATCCCGATACTCTTCTGATTTTCGTTCAAGCGTTTCTGTCAGCTTGTCAATGGCAGGCAGCAGTCTGTTGTTAATTTCTAAAACACCGGCAATGTGCATTGCCGTCGGAAATGTATCGTTGGAACTTTGGCCCATATTCACATCATCATTTGGATGAATCGTTTCTTTCAAGCCTTTCATCTGTAATATTTCATTCCCTTTAAAGGCAATGACTTCATTGACGTTCATGTTCGTCTGTGTGCCGCTGCCCGTCTGCCAGACAACAAGCGGAAAATGGTCATCAAGCTTCCCCGAAGCGATTTCATCACATACAAGTTCAATCGCTTCTTTTTTCGCTATTGACAGCTTTCCTAACCGCTCATTAACGATCGCCGCACCTTTTTTTAAAAGGGCAAAGGCGTGAATTAATTGAATTGGCATTTTTTCCTCGCCAATTTTAAAATTGTTCCGGCTTCGTTCCGTCTGAGCCCCCCAGAACCGATTTTTCGGCACTTTTACTTCCCCCATCGTATCCCGTTCCACACGATATTCCATTTTCAAATTCCTCCCTCTATATATGTTCCTTTAACAAACTTCATGTTCCGCTTCCAACGTTTTGTTGTGAAAGGTGTCCCTCTTTCTGATAGGATTTTTCCTCTCTTTCTAGTTTAAACATGTTCAGGGGAACATTTTCGAAAAACTTGATATTTAATTGAAAGCCACTCCCTCAAAAAAGCTGGAAACTTATTTTGGAAAATAAAAAAAAGCGGCTTAGAAGCCACTTGTCGATGCCGATTAGCGGATTTTGAAATGTGCATTTAATTGGCCTTGAATCATTTTTTTCTTTTCGTCAAACGTTTTTGCTTTTTCACGTTTCAGCATTTCTTTTCTTATCTCAAAAGTTTGAACACCGTCTTCAATTTTATCTGCAATCTCCATCAATGTTTCAATATCAGAAAAGGAATACTTTCTTGTTCCTTGTTTCGTTCTTTCCGGAAAAATTAATTTTCGTTCTTCATAATATCGTATTTTTCTCGGCGACAGCCCTGTCAATTCACTGACAATTCCAATTGTGATCACTTTCTTATCTTTATATGAATCCGACATATCTATACCTCCTTTTATAACATTATGTGTTATATTTATTCACACAAAAGGTCTTTTCTCATATTATACAACTAATTTCAAAAAAAATTAATTTATCTTGTTAGATTTTCTTACATAATTATATACAAAACAAAACTTTTTACATTGATGAACTTAAATTCTTTCCCAATTTGACAAGAACGATTACAATTAGTATTCTTTGTAGAGATTATATTTGTTGTTGGAGGATAGGGTTATGCTGCAAACGAAACAAACAAATCTCGAATCATTTTTAACCCAATATAAAGACCGAGCGCGCCTGCTTATTACTTGCAATGACCAGCCCGGTATAGTGGCAAAGATCTCAAAAATTCTTTTCGATCAGGGCGCCAATATCGTTCAGTCGGATCAGTACTCGACAGATCCGTCAGGTGGAACTTTTTTTATGCGGATTGAATTTGAATTGCTGGAAATGGAGAAAAAAAGAAAACAATTGGAAGAAGATCTGCAAAAAGCAGCAAACGAATTGGAGATCAAATGGCAAATATCGTATATGAACCAATTAAAACGGATGGCCATTTTCGTCTCAAAGCAAGACCATTGTCTTCTTGATCTTCTTTGGCGTTACAAATCAGGCGATTTCTACTGTGAAATCCCTTTGGTCATCAGCAACCATCCCGATTTGCGTGAACCAGTGGAATCACTTGGAATTCCGTATTATTACATTCCAGTCAATAAAGACAATAAGCCGGAAGCGGAAAATCAACAACTTGAACTGTTAAAGAAATATAATATTGATTTCGTTGTTCTCGCTCGTTATATGCAAATTTTATCACCGGAATTCATTCGCCATTACCGCCATCGCATTATCAACATTCACCATTCTTTTTTGCCGGCATTTGTCGGTGCAAGACCGTATGAGCGGGCATATGAGCGCGGTGTTAAAATTATCGGCGCCACCTCCCACTATGTGACGGAAGATCTGGATGAAGGCCCGATTATTGAGCAAGGAGTAAAAGAAGTCAATCACCGCTATAATGTAGAAGATTTAAAACGGGTGGGCAGAACGATCGAACGCGACGTGCTTGCCCGAGCTGTACAGCTGCATTTAGAAGACCGCATCATTGTTCACGGAAACAAAACGATTGTCTTTTAAAGAGAGCTAGGCTGGAAAGATTATGTCAAGCTCTTTTCATGCGCAGCATTCAAAATAAAAAACCAGACATCTGCATGAATTGACACCCCGTTTCATCGGGCAATTGATTGAACTCCGCTATGACGAACACGGTGTATTTGTGTACGAAGACGGCCAACGGGTAGCTGAAGCCGTCTTCTTTCATCTACAGAACAAAGCCTATGTAAAACGCCACCGGTCACCGTTTACGGCGGCTCCAGCAAAGGTGAGAAAAAGTGATGTAAAACGTTTTATTCTCTTTTCCGGAATCGTTTTCGGAAGACACAAATTCGATAGAGGCTTATCAAGGAATGAACTGCCCCTGGGCGGAAGAAACTAGTCCCCTGTCCATTCCCAATCCATTTCAGAGATACCCTATCTATCTTACATTACACAAAATTCTTGATGGTACCCAATATCCAAGGTTTAATTGAAATTAAAAGGGGGATTTAAAAATCTATATTGTATAGATCGTTCACTTTTTGAACGAGAACATCTTTAAAAGATCTGGATTATTATTTCATTACTAGAAGTTAATACATACGTGGCTTGAGCTTGAATCACCAAAAAACAAACAAAATCATTGAAATGTTTTCTAATGTACCTTTACTCATTGGACTGAATTCAACTTTCTTCTCCCTTTGTAAATCATGAATTTTTAACCGCTTGAACCGTCTTTAAAGGTTCCTTATGTACATTTTTATAAATAATGTTGGAAACAGCGTGTGTATCGAACACATTCGTAAAATAAAATAAAGCATAAAATTCCCAAACGGAATTTTATGCTTTATGTCACACTTACATTTTCAATTTAGCGTATCATCTTTCACAAATGGAGAATGGAGACGGTGGGAGTCGAACCCACGTCCAGAGATATCGCCACTTAAGCATCTACGAGCGTATCCGACATATTTAACATTTCACTGTTCCTTAGCCTGTCGGCAGGCATCCGGACAGCTAGTCTGATTCGTCTCTTCCCTCTTCCTCAGACGGCGGAATCGGGCGTAGCCCACTGAAGTTGAACCCCTTTTCTTCCACATGGGCGATGGAAGAAAGGAGCCTTTAGCATTAAGCAGCTAAAGCGTAGTTGTTTTGTTTGCCAGTTATCTTTAGGCGACGTTGATGACGGAGACGATCCCTCCGGCTCGCAGCTTAAGCTCGATCTATCCCTGTCGAATCCGGAACGTCCCCGTTTAGGGAAGCAGTCGAGCATAAGCTTTAACAAAACGTATCAACTGGCAGTAAAGGACATTTCTTATTATAAACAAATACGATTGCATTTTCAATTGTCATTTGCTGTAAAGATTTAATACATCCCTTTTTGCTTTTGATGAAATGCCCGTTCAATTTCTCGTTTCGCTTCTTTTCGTTTTAAATCTTCACGCTTATCATATTTCTTTTTCCCTTTTCCAAGTCCAATGAGCACTTTGGCAAATCCATCTTTTAAATAAAGCTTCAGCGGGACAAGCGAATACCCCTGTTCTTTTGTCGCACCGATTAGTTTTTGAATTTCCTTGCGGTGGAGAAGCAGCTTTCTTGTCCGCAACGGTTCATGGTTATAACGGTTTCCTTGTTCATACGGACTGATGTGCATATTGTGAAGGAAAACTTCCCCTTTTTCCACTCTTGCAAACGCATCTCTTAAATTAGCGCGTCCGGCTCGGATCGATTTGATTTCGGTTCCTTGAAGAACAATTCCTGCTTCATACGTTTCTTCAATAAAATAATCGTGATGCGCTTTTTTGTTTTGCGCAATCAGTTTCCCTTCTCCCTTCGGCATTGCATCCACCCTTTCGTGAAAATTAGGGGTAAAAGATATTATAGCAAATGACGGCCTCCTGCTCAATTGGAAACAAGCCTCTCCTGCCCTGCCATTTTCTAGGGAGAGGCGGTTCAAAGGAACAAATTATCATTTTTTCTTTTTCCGTTTCTTTTTCGGCACGTTTTGATAAGACTTTTTCTTTTTCCTTTTCGGCGGTTTCGTTGACCATTCTTCTCCATCGTGCCATTCACCTTTAATCACTTTTGGCTTTTCCAATCGAGGCGATTTTTTCCGTTTTTTTCTCATGCCAACGATTTCAAAATCAATTGACCGCTCATCCTTATTTACTTGGACGACACGGACGGTTATTTCATCCCCAATTCTGAATACGTTGCCGGTTCTTTCCCCGATCATTGCATAATGCCGTTCATCAAATCGATAATAATCATCCGTCATATAGCTGACATGAACCAGTCCTTCAATTGTATTGGGAAGCTCCACAAACATTCCGAAATTTGTGACGGAGCTGATGATCCCGTCAAATTCCTCCCCGATTTTATCAATCATAAATTCTGCCTTTTTCAAATCATCTGTTTCCCGTTCCGCATCAACCGCGCGGCGTTCCATTTTAGATGAATGTTCAGCGATATCGGGCAATACAGCCGCCCATTTCGCCCGGGTTTTTTCATCTATTTTCCCTTCCAGCAAATAGGTGCGAATCAGCCGGTGGACAATCAAATCGGGATAACGGCGGATCGGCGAAGTAAAGTGAGTGTAAAATTCAGTTGATAAACCGAAATGGCCGATGCTTTCAGGATTGTATTTTGCCTGCTTCATCGAGCGCAGCATGACAGTCGAAATCACCATTTCTTCCGGTTTTCCTTGTACTTCCTCAATAATTTTCTGCAAAGCGCGGGGATGGACATGATTGCCTGTGCCCTTTACAACATAGCCAAAATTTGTAATAAACTCTAAAAACCGTCTCAGCTTTTCTTCATTCGGATTTTCATGGACACGGTAGATGAACGGTACATTCATCCAGTAAAAATGCTCTGCTACCGTTTCATTGGCAAGCAGCATAAATTCTTCAATCAACCGCTCGGCTGTCGAGCGTTCGCGAATGACGACATCATACGGTTTCCCTTCATCGTCCACAAGGATTTTGGCTTCCTTGAAATCAAAATCAATCGCGCCGCGTCTCATCCGCTTTTTCCTTAAAATGGAGGAAAGCTCTTCCATAACCGTCAGCATTGGGACGATGTGCTTATATTTTGCTCTCAGTTGTTCATCCTTATCGACTAAAATCTTATTTACATCGGAGTATGTCATCCGCTCCGTCGTGCGAATAACACTTTGGAAAATGTCATGTTCAATAACTTTTCCATATTCGTCCACAATCATTTCACAAGACAAAGTCAATCGATCGACTTTTGGATTTAACGAGCAGATTCCGTTTGACAATCGGTGCGGAATCATTGGAATCACCCGATCTACCAAATAAACGCTTGTTCCGCGTTCAAACGCTTCTCGGTCAATGGGCGTTCCCTCTTTAACATAATAGCTGACATCGGCAATATGCACTCCCAGCTTATAGTGTCCGTTATCAAGCTTTGTAACCGTTACGGCATCATCCAAATCTTTCGCATCCGCTCCATCAATTGTGATGATCAATTCGTCGCGCAAATCCCTGCGATTTTTAATTTCTTCCTCAGAAATCGCATCAGGGGTTTCATTTGCTTGTGCGATGACATCATCCGGAAAGCTTAAAGGGAGATGATGTTTATGAATCACCGATAAAATATCGACACCTGGGTCGTTTTTATGCCCTAAAATTTTCACTACTTCCCCTTCGGCACTCATACGCTCTTCCGGATAAGAAGTTAATCTGACGACAACTTTATGTCCTTCCACTGCACCGTTTGCGGCATTTTTCGGAATAAAAATGTCGTTGGCAATCTTTTTATCATCGGGAATGACAAACCCGAAATTTTTGCTTTCCGTAAAGGTGCCGACAATTTCCTTTACGCCTCTTTCCAAAATACGGATAATGGTACCTTCTTGCCTCGCTCCGCTTGTTTTTGGACTTAAACGGACAAGCACTTTGTCACCGTGCATGGCATGATGAAGTTCACCGGGCGGGATAAACACGTCATCAAACCCATGCTCATCGGGCTCCACAAAAGCAAATCCACGAGCATGACCGACCACCGTCCCGCGGATTAAATTCATTTTTTCCGGTACCCCATATCGGTTAGCGCGCGTCCGAACAATCAATCCTTTTTCTTCCATTTCATTCAACGTAATCATTAGCTCTTTAAACTCTTCTGCGTCCTTTAATTGAAATTCTTCTTCTAATTCTTGGACAGTCAGCGGTTTATAGGCTTCCTCCCTCATAAAAGCAAGAAGCTTATCAACTAATTCCAAATTAGGTTCCGCCATAAGCAAAACCTCCTTTCCTTACCAATCAAGACTTTCTAAAAACTCGTATATGTCCTGGTGCAGTTCGTCTTTTTGCTTGTCAAGCGTGATAACGTGGGTGGAATCTTCATACCATTTTAGTTTTTTGACGTTGGATTCCACCTCGTTATAAATAATATTTGCACTTTCCGGATTAATCATTTCATCATGGCGCGCTTGGATGACAAATGTCGGGGCATAAATCATATCAATATGTTTGCGTACATCTTGTATTAAGTTTTGCAAGCCTTTTAACGTCTTCATCGGCGTCTTTTTAAATTGCTCCATTTCTTGTTCAATTTGTTCATTTGATTTTCCTTCCAATTGTTTATATTTCCGAGCATAATTTAAAACACCTTCATACATCGTTTCTTCACTTTTGATATACATCGGGGCGCACATTGGAATAATTCCCAATACAGGAACAGTGTAACCGAGTTTTAAAGAAAATACCCCTCCAAGAGACAAACCCGCTACAGCGATTTTCTCAAAACCCAAACTTTTCAAATGATGGTAACCGTTCACGACATCTTGCCACCAATCATCAGGGCCTGTGTGAACCAATTCCTCTGGGGGAACCCCGTGGCCTTTGTATTGCGGAGCATGGCACGTATAGCCTTTTTTTTGCAAAAAACGCCCGAGCATGCGAACGTCTGCCGTATTTCCCGTAAAGCCGTGAAGCAATAAAACGGCTCTGCCGCCCCCTTCAAATGTAAACGGTGTTGGAGCCACAATTTTCATAGCTGATACTTCCTCTCTTTAGATGATCTTTTGCCCTTCATTTTATCATGTCTACGATTAAGATCCAAAATTGCTGAAATCGGCCGGGAAAACCATATAAAAAAGGTCTGATGACAACCAGACCTTCTTTTGCCTTACAATCTAAATAATGAAACTAAAATCGTTAAAACAAAAAATAAAACAGCGAGGACAATAGTAATGCGATGCAAAATTAGATCCAATCCGCGGGCCTTTTGTTTTCCGAAAAGCTGTTCGGCTCCGCCGGAAATAGCCCCGGAAAGACCTGCGCTTTTCCCTGACTGCAACAACACGACTGCAATGAGAGCCAGAGAAACGATAATAAGCAGCACAGTAAGAAAAATATGCAATCATCACACCTCCACGTTCCGTCCGTTGTTTTTAATGTACCATAAAAATTATCCGCTGTCACGATTGGTAAGAGACAACTAAAAAATTCAGCAAAAAAACAGGGTTCAAACGGAACGCCTGAACCCTGTTTTGCATAGCTGTGCTACCATTATTTTTTCAAGTTGTAGAAAGATTTCAAGCCATTATATTGAGCAGTTTCCCCAAGCATGTCCTCAATGCGGAGCAGCTGGTTGTATTTCGCTACGCGGTCTGTCCGAGAAGGAGCCCCTGTTTTAATTTGGCCTGCGTTTGTTGCAACCGCAATATCGGCGATGGTGCTGTCTTCCGTTTCTCCAGAGCGGTGGGAAACAACCGCTGTGTAGCCGGCGCGTTTTGCCATTTCAATTGCGTCAAATGTTTCAGTCAATGTGCCGATTTGGTTGACTTTAATCAGTATGGAGTTGCCGACCCCTTTTTCAATGCCTTGAGCTAATTTTTTCGTGTTGGTTACAAACAAGTCATCTCCGACAAGCTGCACTTTTTTTCCAAGGCGCTCCGTCAACAGTTTATGTCCTTCCCAATCGTTTTCATCAAGGCCATCTTCAATGGAAATGATCGGATATTTTGAAACGAGTTCTTCATACCATTGAACCATTTCTTCGGACGTTTTTACGACGCCTTCTCCCTCTAAATGATATTTACCGTCTTCTTTGTTAAACAGCTCAGAAGACGCAACGTCCATAGCGAGCATGACTTGTTCGCCCGGTTTGTAACCAGCTTTTTCAATAGCCTCAATAATGGTTTGCAATGCTTCTTCGTTGGATTGCAAGTTTGGAGCAAATCCACCTTCATCGCCGACCGCAGTATTGTAGCCCTTTCCTTTTAAAACCGATTTTAATGCATGGAAAATTTCCGAACCCATGCGGAGCGCTTCACGGAAGTTTTCGGCACCGACGGGCATGATCATAAATTCTTGAATGTCGACATTATTATCTGCATGTGCGCCGCCGTTTAAAATGTTCATCATCGGCACCGGGAGAGTCTTTGCATTAAATCCGCCAAGATATTGATATAGCGGAACGCCTAAGTAATCTGCTGCAGCGCGGGCAACAGCCATGGATACCCCTAAAATAGCGTTCGCTCCAAGTTTTCCTTTATTTTCTGTTCCGTCCAGTTCGATTAATAGTTTGTCGATGGCATTTTGATCTGTTACATCAAACCCAAGCAGTTCCGGAGCAATCACCTCGTTTACGTTTTTAACAGCTGTTAAAACGCCTTTCCCGAGATAACGGTTTTTATCGCCATCGCGCAATTCCACTGCCTCGTATTCACCAGTTGACGCCCCGCTTGGAACGAGTGCGCGACCAAAAGCACCTGATTCCGTGTACACTTCTACTTCAACCGTCGGATTTCCGCGGGAGTCTAACACTTCACGAGCATATACATCTACAATCGTTGGCATCTCTTATCGTCTCCTTTTCATTTGTTTTGAAATGCAAATACATTTATTTTTTAATAAGGGATGTCCCTGTCATTTCTTTCGGTTTTTCCAATCCGAGCAGATCAAGCATCGTCGGTGCTAAATCACCTAAAATGCCGCCTTCTCTCAATTCAATTCCCTGTTTTGTAACAATGACCGGAACAGGATTGGTCGTATGAGCCGTCTGCGGTTTTCCATCCAAAGTGACAACTTCATCGGCATTCCCGTGATCCGCCGTAATGATCGCCGCACCGCCTTTTTCCAAAATTAAATCGACCACTTTGCCTAGGCATTCATCCACGGCTTCTACCGCTTTTATCGTCGGTTCAAGTTTGCCGGAATGCCCGACCATGTCTGGATTGGCGAAATTTAAAATAATCGCATCATGCTTATCTGCTTCAATTTCTTTTAATAAAGCGTCCGTTACTTCATACGCGCTCATTTCCGGTTTTAAATCATAGGTTGCCACTTTCGGCGAATTAATCAAAATTCGCTCTTCACCCGGAAACTTTTCTTCGCGTCCGCCGCTCATAAAGAATGTGACGTGCGGGTATTTTTCAGTTTCAGCAATGCGCAATTGCTTCAATCCCGCTTGAGCAATAACCTCGCCAACCGTGTTGTCCAAGTTGACCGGTTTAAAAGCAACGTATCCTTTCACAGTTTCGCTGAAATGTGTTAGGCAAACAAAGAATAAGTTTTTCGGATGTTTTGGCCCTCTATCAAATGAGCGGAAATCTTCGTTTGTAAAGGTGTTGGAAATTTGAATGGCACGATCCGGGCGAAAATTGTAGAAAATAACCGCATCGTTATCTTTGATGGTCGCAACCGGCGAGCCGTCTTCTTTTGTAATCACAGACGGAATGACAAACTCGTCATAAATGCCATTGGCGTAGGAATCTTCAATACATTCGTATCCATTTTTATAGGCTGGGCCTTCCCCGTACACCATGGCACGATACGCTTTTTCCACCCGATCCCATCTTTTATCCCTGTCCATGGAATAATATCGTCCAGAAAGAGTGGCAATTTCACCGACACCGTATTCTTTTATTTTTTCATTTAATTCATCAATATATTGCTTTGCCGTTTGCGGTCCTACATCGCGGCCGTCCAAAAATCCGTGGATGTAAACGTTTTTTACTTGTTGGTTTTTCGCCAATTTTAATAGTGCGTACAAATGGTGAATATGGCTATGGACGCCGCCGTCGGACAACAAACCGAAAATATGGAGGTTTGTCCCATTTTCCTTCACATGGTTCATAGCAGCAAGAAAAGTTTCGTTTTCGAAAAACTCTCCTTCACGAATCGCCAGGTTTACACGCGTCAAGCTTTGATAAACAATCCGGCCGGCCCCAATATTTAAATGTCCGACTTCAGAATTGCCCATTTGGCCATCCGGAAGACCGACAGCTTCCCCGGAAGCCGTTAACGTGGAATGAGGATACGTATTCCAATAGCGGTCAAAATTCGGTTTTTTTGCTTGAGCCACCGCATTTCCTCTCACTTCATCCCGAAGGGCAAAACCGTCTAAAATGATGAGCGCAACAGGACTTTTACTCATTGCTTCCCGCCTCCAAAAGCTGCAAAAACGATTTTTCTTCAAGGCTCGCGCCCCCGACCAAGGCTCCGTCAATATGCGGCTGAGCCATGAAATCACGGATATTCGCTGGTTTTACGCTTCCGCCGTATTGAATGCGGATTTCGAGAGCAGCTGTTTTGGAAAAGACTTCTTCCACCACTGAACGAATATGGCCACACACTTCATTGGCATCTTCTGCTGAAGAAGATTTTCCCGTCCCGATTGCCCAAATCGGTTCATACGCAATCACTGTCTGTTTAACTTCTTCTTCATTTAAACCAGCAAGGGCTTTTCTCACTTGTTCCCCGACAATCTCGTTCGTTTTGCCGGCTTCGCGTTCGGTCAATGTTTCTCCAACGCAAACAATCGGGGTTAAACGATGTTTAAAAGCGGCCATTACTTTTTTGTTGACTGTTTCATCTGTTTCAGCAAACATTTCCCTGCGTTCGGAATGGCCGATAATGACATATGTTACACCGATATCGCTAAGCGCCACCGGGCTGATTTCCCCTGTAAAAGCGCCGCTTTCTTCAAAATGCATGTTTTGTGCACCTATTTGCAAATCGGTTCCTTTGGCTAATTCCACTAATTGCCCTAAAAATAAGGCTGGCGCACATACAACTGAATCAACTTTTTCTTTAGGCGGCACAAGGGATTTTACTTCGTTGACAAAACTTTTTGCTTCTTCAAGTGATTTATGCATTTTCCAGTTCCCGGCAATTATTGGTTTTCTCATGGGTCACACCTTCCTTTCGAGAAGAAATTTTATTTGTCTTGCAGCACTTTTACACCCGGAAGAACTTTTCCTTCCATAAATTCGAGCGAAGCCCCTCCGCCTGTTGAAATGTGATCCATTTTATCTGCAAGACCAAATTTTTCCACAGCTGCTGCGGAATCGCCGCCGCCAATGACCGTATATGTATTTTCCGCATTTGCCAAGCTTTCGGCAACAGCTTTTGTACCGTCCGCAAATGCATCCATTTCAAATACACCCATTGGCCCATTCCAAACAACGAGTTTGGAATTTTGAATCACATTTGCATACGTTTCCCGGGTTTTCGTTCCAATGTCGAGTGCTTCCCAATCTCTAGGGATGCTGTCGATCGGAACGATTTTCGTGTTGGCATCATTTGAAAAATCATCTGCAATGACAACGTCCACCGGCATATAAAAATTCACATTTTTCTCTTTTGCCCGTTCCATGAACGATTTCGCCAACTCTATTTTATCTTCTTCAAGCAAAGATTTGCCGATTTCATGTCCTAAAGCTTTAACAAATGTATAAGCAAGCCCTCCGCCAATAATTAAGTTGTCGACGCGGTCGAGAAGATTTTCAATAACGCCGATTTTATCTTTCACTTTTGCTCCGCCGATAATGGCTGTGAACGGACGGTCGGGATTTTCAAGCGCTTTCGATAAAACGTTGATTTCTTTTTCCATTAAAAAACCCGCAACAGCCGGCAAGTAATCTGCTATGCCTGCTGTGGAAGCATGGGCGCGGTGAGCTGCACCAAATGCATCGTTTACATAGAGATCGGCCAAATCCGCAAAAGCTTTCGCAAGTTCGGGATCATTTTTTTCTTCCCCCGGATAAAAGCGAACATTTTCAAGTACAAGCACATCGCCGTTTTCCATTTTTTCAACTTCAGCTTTGACACTAGCGCCATATGCTTCATCCGCTTTTGCGACTTTTTTGCCTAAGAGCTCCTCGAGCCGTTTCGCAACAGGGGTTAACCGCAGTTCCTCTACTACTTGTCCTTTTGGACGGCCAAGGTGACTCGCAAGCAAAACTTTTGCTCCTTGCTCGCTTAAATATCGGATCGTTGGCAGTGCGGCGCGGATCCGAGTGTCATCGGTCACTTTTCCGTCTTGCATCGGCACGTTAAAGTCAACGCGGCAAAAAACAACTTTCCCCTTAACATCCACGTCTCTTACCGTTTTTTTGTTCATGGCGAAAGCCCTCCTTTACAATTGCCTTACAAGATGAAAGGGAAAGGGGAATTGTTAGACGTCCCCTTTCCCCTTCCCGTTTTTCATTATAGCTTTTTTGACGGATTCGTCACAAGTAAGATTTCAAAAGATTATAGACCTTGTTTTGCAATGTAAGCTGCTAAATCGACTACACGGTTCGAATAGCCAGTTTCATTGTCATACCAAGAAACGACTTTCACCATGCGGTTTTCGAGCACCATAGTAGAAAGTGCATCGATCGTTGAAGAATGTTTGTCGCCATTATAGTCTTTGGAAACAAGCGGTTCTTCGCTGTATGCCAAAATACCTTTTAATTCGCCTTCAGCAGCTTCTTTCAGTGCAGCATTTACTTCTTCCACTGTTACATCTTTTTCAAGTTCGGCTACTAAGTCAACGATGGAAACGTTAGGAGTTGGCACACGCATTGCCATGCCGTTTAATTTTCCTTTTAACTCAGGCAATACAAGCGCAACCGCTTTAGCTGCACCGGTTGTTGTCGGAATAATGGATTCGGCTGCCGCTCTTGCCCGGCGGTAGTCTTTGTGCGGCAAGTCCAAAATTTGTTGGTCATTTGTGTAAGAGTGGACAGTTGTCATCATTCCACGGACAATGCCGAATTTTTCATTAAGCACTTTTGCAAACGGAGCCAAGCAGTTAGTTGTACATGATGCGTTGGAAATTACATGGTGGTTTTTTGGATCGTATTTGTCTTCGTTTACACCCATAACAATTGTAATGTCTTCTTCTTTAGCTGGAGCGGAAATAATGACTTTTTTCGCACCTGCTTCAAGATGTTTCGCAGCGTCTTGACGGTTTGTGAAACGTCCTGTAGATTCAACGACAATTTCAACGCCGAGATCTCCCCAGCCAAGCTGAGCCGGATCGCGTTCAGACAATACTTTAATTTCTTTGCCATCAACAACTAGGTTGTTTCCGTTAACAGATACTTCAACATCCAGTTTGCCATGAACAGAGTCATATTGAAGAAGATGAGCCAGCATGTTTGCATCTGTTAAGTCGTTGACTGCCACAACCTCTACATCAGGATTTTTTAATGCTGCACGGAATACATTGCGGCCGATACGGCCGAAACCGTTAATACCAACTTTTACTGCCATCTTTAGTCCTCCTTTAATTGTGTGAATTTTTTATATTGAGGGATATAATCAAAAATCCCTTAATAACTCGTTTGCTGCACCTTCATCCGTTACTAAAATGGTTACAAGCGATTGATTCATATAAGCTTTAATCGCTTTTGCTTTTGAAGAGCCGCCTGCAACGGCAATGACATTTGGAATCGTTTTTAAGTCTTCCAGCTGTATGCCAACTGTTTGCACTTTGTGAACGACTTCGCCGTCTTGATTGAAATAATATCCGAAAGCTTCACCAACTGCTTTTCCTTTTTCAATCTTTTCAATCTCTTCTTTCGGCGTTTTTCTCCGAATCGCCATCGTTTTTGCGTCTCCAATGCCGTGTACGACCATCTTTGCTGAACGAATAATGGATAAAAGCTCTTTAATCGACGGTTCTTCAATAATGGATTCATACGCTTCTTTGCTTAATTGGTCAGGAACATGGAGAAGACGGTATTTCCCATGGGCACGATCTGCCATTTTTGCGCAAATAGTGTTCGCCTGGTTCTCAACATTTTCCCCCAATCCGCCTCTTGCTGGGACAAACAAAATATCTTGATGATGACTTAAAGGAACCATCATTTCAGCAACTGTTGCTAATGTTGTCCCCCCCGCCACCGCCACTGTCTCATGATCTTTCAAATGGTTCATTATGCACATTGCACCAGCTCTACCCAGTTCTTTCTTGACTAGAGGCGATTGGTCGCTGTCTCCGGAAACGACAATCACTTCTTGCAAATGAAGTTTTTCCTTTAAGGTGCTTTCCAAAAACGTTAAACCTAACACATCTTTTATCATTCCCTCTAACGCAAGAAGCAAATCCGATCCTTCTTTCGTCAAGGTCATTCCGGAGGGGCGAATGTCAATTAAATTTTGTTCTTTGAACAATTGAACTTCTCCACGCAAAACCCTTTCACTCATTCCTAGACTATTGGAAAGATTCCGTCGTCCTACCGGCTGCATCAGCCGGATTGTTTGCAGGATTTGATAACGTTTTTGCATAATTTGGAGAAGATCAGGCAATAATTTTTTTTGCGCTTCAATTAATGAGTGCATGTTCAAATCCCTTTCAAGAATTTCCTCCGGGACTTTTTTTGTCCCTGTATGACATATTATGTCCCGCTAGCGGCAAAAAAATTTAACCCTTACAAATTACATTGTAGCAGGAGTGTATAGGTTAATCAACATTTGTACTTTCAAGCAAACGCTTTCTCAACACATATTTTTCAACTTTTCCAAACGCCACTACTTCCCCATCCGCTTCGACGACCGGAATCATTAATTGATATTTTTCCAACAGTGCATCGTCTTGATAAATATCGATCTCGTTTAATTGAAACTCAAATTCACGTTTCAGCTCTTCCAGCAAATTTTTCGCTTCTTCACATAACGGGCACCCTTGTTTCGTATAGAGGATCACTTGTTTCACGGTCCAAATCCTTTCTACAAGTTTTCACAAATATTATAGTGCCCGTAAAAAATTTTGGCAAACGGCAGAATTCCGTTTTATCTGGAAGAGACATTTTCCAAAGGATTTTTGAAAAAGTTGTGTTAAAATAAAGGGTGCAAACGGAACAATTTGATCGATTGCTGATTGAGCGCTGCGACGCTATTTATGAATCTTTGACTTGTTGGATTATTGAATGGAATCCCAACATCTGTACTTATGAAACGGAGGGCTTGTGATGTCACAGCTTTTTTCGGTTCCTTACTTTGAAGAAAATTTTCGACAATACATTCAAATGAATAAAGGAAAATCATCCAAAATTGACGCCATGAACAGCTATTACCGCTCCGTCGTCTCAACTTTAATCTACGACCAGCTCACAAAAAACGCAGAAGTTTTAAAACGGCTGCAAAATCTTGACCAGGCGTATAATCATGTGAAGAAGGAGGAGTAGCAGCGTTTTTTAGCAACAGAACAAATTGTGAAAACAGTTAATTCCTCATAATTTTTTGTTCTTGTAGAGGAATCGTATTGCCCAATCTGCAATTATAAATGAACCATTTTCCTGAAAAACAATTAACTTTGACTGAATTATAACTCTTTCCCTAAATGCAGATCAGGAATGTTTTGAATTCTACTCCTTCATTAAAGATAGTAAGCCATGATCTCTTCTTACCAACAATCAGTTCCGGAGGTTCCTCCATCCCTGCTCATTCACACTTGTAAAAACATAGCAAAAAACAAATGCTACTTTTTTTGAAACCCATCCAACCTATTCACGCCAGCCTAGCGAATTTGCAGATTACATAGATCCTAGGCATTATTCGGTTTGGTAGCCTAGGACACCTCTCTTGAGTTCCGCATAAAAGCTGTTGTACTTTTTGCTCCGCCTGTCTGCAGATCATCATGGGATTGTGGCATTAGCCCACACATACTGAAAGTAGTCGGCAGGCAAAAATCGAAAACATACAAAAGCCAGTGGAGAAAACCTAGTTGTTTTTCTCCACTGGCGCTTATCGATAGCCCTAAGATCAATTTGGAAAAATCACTTTTAAAGCCGTTACTGTTTTATACTTTTCTTTTGCAACGCACACATGATGAATATTAGTACAAACAAAAAAGTCGTCATTAATAATGCTAAATGTTAGTGGCAATTAAGAATTGTAGTGTTTGGCAATTAAGGATATGCATAATTTATTGCATATTCACCGCTTTACATGGAGTGGCGGGTATGATAGGCTTATATGCCTTGCAAAGTCCTGTGGCTTGCCCCCTTTGCCAGAAAGCATGCTCGCAGAGGCTCCATGTCAAGCGACAACAGGTATGAAATTTTATACAGATCATTGAATATTCTTATTTGCCATTTCATGCATTTTTTAATTGCCAAAAACATGCTAAACGAGTTGCTTCAGCAAATAACATAATAATTAAAACACAAAACAAATAACGCCAGCACGACATAATAATAAATGGAGTGAATGGTGCTTTAAAAATCGACTTTTCCCGTAAATCCGGACGCACCTTGGTATATCGTATATGAGAAATTAATATAATCCCCCAAACCCAAATAAAACGATGACACTATTCGTTGTTGCAACGCTAAAGGATTGATGCGGAATCAGTTTGCTCATCAAAGCCCAAGAAAAAAGACAAACACTGATGTAAAAAAAGCGTTTCCAGGTACATGATAATTATTTAATTTTGCCAGTTTAGTTAAACCTTGATTCTGTTTGCTAAAATTATATAAATTTCTGCTCGTAGAAAACAAACCGCTTGTTACAGGATGAAGCTGCAGAAGTTAAAACAACAAAATTAATGATTCCTGCAGCAACTGAAATACCGACTAAACTAAACACCTGTACAAAAGGACTGCTGGACGCATTCAATAGATTCCACGGGATAATGAATAAAATGACAAAAAGAGCTCCGACATAGAAAAACAGGATTCTCATAGGAATTTTATTAATTGCAAACGGAATGTTTTTTTGTGGATCCGCTGTTTCCGCTGCAGAGACTCCTATTAATTCAACCCCGACAAATGAAAATACTACCATTTGAAAAGGGAGCAAGAAGCCAGTTATACCATTCGAAAATAGACCACCATGTTCCCACAGATTTTTTACGGAAACGGCTCCCGTATCTGTCTGAAAGCCAATGCCTAACATGATAATCCCTATTGCAATTAAAGCTAAAATCGTAATCTTTTAATTAAGGCAAAACAGTACTCTAACTCTCCAAAAAGCTTAACTGTCAGTAAATTCAGCCCCAACAAAATAATTATGCAGGCTAACAACGGGTATCCATTGTGGGACATCAAACCAATATTGAACGTATACACCGACAGCTATAATTTCCGCCTTGCCTGTCACAATCCTGCAAAACCAAAAACCAATACGACCATCCAGTAACAAAAACCTGCCCAAGGGTCAATATAGTCCGTTACAAAGTCGGTAAATGATTGATTGTCGGTGCATCCATAAAGGATGCGACATGGTAAGCCGTCCTTTGAGGTCTATATATACGGAATTTCAATCCACGCATCCATAAAGGATGCGACATCTCATTTAATTCTGAAAGAGAGAATTTCTCCGGATTTCAATCCACGCATCCATAAAGGATGCGACCGTCACAATAAATAAGGGGTTGCCGATCCACCCTTATTTCAATCCACGCATCCATAAAGGATGCGACGTTTTTGGGTCTAGTGTTGGTACGGCGAGAGTAATTTCAATCCACGCATCCATAAAGGATGCGACATCGGATTCCAATTCTTGAGCTAGTTGGTCAAGATTTCAATCCACGCATCCATAAAGGATGCGACCTGCATGGGTTCTATTGAAGGTGAAACAGAAGGAATTATTTCAATCCACGCATCCATAAAGGATGCGACGATTTGAACATATTGATTGACATTGCGCTAGATACATTTCAATCCACGCATCCATAAAGGATGCGACCAGGTTTCTCATGTGGAAATGGACGCAACTAACTGATTTCAATCCACGCATCCATAAAGGATGCGACACATGGCGCCTACATGACGCCGGAAAAGATAGAAATTTCAATCCACGCATCCATAAAGGATGCGACAAAGATATTTAAACGAAATCTATGGTGCAGAAATTATTTCAATCCACGCATCCATAAAGGATGCGACTTTTTGTTTCAGTTTCTGAAAAAGCACCTACTAATTTCAATCCACGCATCCATAAAGGATGCGACAGAGTGGTTCTATCGATTCAAAGAAAGTGCGGAAATTTCAATCCACGCATCCATAAAGGATGCGACTCGTAAGCTCTTTCGTTTACACTTCTTTGTGCTATTTCAATCCACGCATCCATAAAGGATGCGACGATCGGACTGTACGTTCACGACGTATGCAGCCGGATTTCAATCCACGCATCCATAAAGGATGCGACATTAACGTTATATATAGTATAGTTTGCTAGATCATATTTCAATCCACGCATCCATAAAGGATGCGACTAATATTTCGTAAATGCTCCATTAACACCTAACGATTTCAATCCACGCATCCATAAAGGATGCGACTGTAATTGCTCATTTTCTGTCAATGCTTCATCGTATTTCAATCCACGCATCCATAAAGGATGCGACCTCTCTACTTCTGACAAATAAGGTGTGATATAAATATTTCAATCCACGCATCCATAAAGGATGCGACAAAACTTTTTTAAAAATTCAATAGTTTCTAAAGCATTTCAATCCACGCATCCATAAAGGATGCGACTAAAGCTTTTTTGGCTTGATCCGTATCTTTATAAAATTTCAATCCACGCATCCATAAAGGATGCGACGAGCTAATCGATTAATACAAACTGGTGCACTAGCTATTTCAATCCACGCATCCATAAAGGATGCGACAGCGATTTTTCCTCAAAATTACTTAAATTGATGTAATTTTGACAAAAAACCGCCATTTTCTTTATAAAAATAAAGAATTTTTTTCAAAATAAAATAAAATACGGTAATAATATCCACAAAATCAGGTGCGAATGTATTAAGAATTTCAAGCTCGCTATACATTCGCACTAAAAAATTATAGGATCCTCTAAATCAAGTGATGCTTTCACACCTATATGCTCTACTCTAGACTTATAATTGTTTCCTAGTTGATAGAACCTGAGACTATCTTTATTTTCATCAATAATATTGGTAAGTTCTAATTTTAAAGCTGTAAATTGGGCTGCATCGACGTTACATTCAAAAACTGAATTTTGGACTCGTTGGCCATAATTTTGGCATACTTTTGACACTTTCCTTAATCTTTTTTGTCCTGCACTGCTTACAGTACTAACATCATAAGTTATTAAAACTAACAAAATTCACACCTACTTCCATAAAAATGGTGGGTACTCATCCAAATCATCACGTAAATAACGGGCCAATAGTAAAGCTTGTGCATGTGGAACTAATCCCCAAGTTATTTTTTCGCCTAAATATGGATGTGTTATCTTGTCTTGTTTTCTATTTTGCCATGCAGATAAGAATTTCTTTCTAGCTTCATCTGTCATAATTACAGCTCCATTTTCTTTTTTTATAAAATCCTCTTTGTTAACAATTTTTTTATTAATCAATGTTAAGACAAACTTATCTGCGTAAACACCCCGCAATTCTTCCATTACATCTAAAGCTAAAGATGCTCTTCCTGGCCGATCTCGATGCAAAAAACCAACATATGCATCGAGACCAACCCCCTCCAACGCTGATGCCATATCATTTGCCAATAACGTATAAGCAAATGAAAGCATTGCATTCACGTTATCTAATGGCGGTCTTCGTGATCGTAAGTGGAAATAAAAATCCTCTTTTTGCTGTAATATCATCTGATTAAACAGTTTATTGTAACTTATTGCAGTGTCCTTCAAAACCTCTTAATCTTTCTAAATCTTCACACTCTCGCACATCATGAATGATAGATGATAAATGTTGAGAGATTTCTTTAAAAAGAGCTACATCCACTCGTAATGGATAATCTCTAGTCATTCTTTCTATTATCCATTTATTGTTATAAATCTTTCCAATAATAAAGTTACGTGCAATTTTTACCGACATAACTTCATCTTCAGACACACGATATTGTTTCTTTCTAAGGATGACGTTACCTTTGCTTTTTCCGATCACTCTTGCCAGAAATCGACCGTTCTTAGTTAAGAAAACTAATGAAATATTTTTTTCTGCACAATATCCCATTAGTGCAGGACTTGCACCAGTATAGCCAAAGGATACGATTGATTCTAAATTATGAAGCGGCAATCTACCTATCTTCTCATTCTCTTTTAAAAGGACAATATTATCGCCGTCTAATGATAAATAAACATCTGATTGAGTGATAAATAATGTGTTAAGCAGTTTTTTCATTCTTTTATCTTTCCTTCAATATAACTTTTTACAGTCCGCTTATTCATTAAATTTGGCAAACAAATATTTTGGAGGGAACAGTTTTTACAAAAGGATCCTGTTTTTACTTTAGGCGTATACTTGCGCTTATAATGATCATGCATTTCTAAGACAATAGACCTTACTTTATTTTTATTTTCTAATGTTATAGGTATTTCTACTCTCCGTTTTATCTCGTTATAAAACATATATCCTGTGTTTATTTTGCAAAGTAACATCTCCTCTAAACACATAACTTGTGCTGTTAATTGCAATATATCTGAATCATTTATTTTCGGCTTTCCACGTTTATATTCTATAGGATAGGCAACATATTTTCCTTCAGCACCCACTATTTCTACACCATTATTATCTTTAACAAATTCAACAACATCACAAACACCGGTAATTTTCAGTTCATTTGACTTTACAGGCATTGCTCGAACAATCAGTTTATTGCCACGCTTCTCTCGAATAAATGGCTTGTCAGCTTTTCGGTGAAGATATTGTCCTTCAATCGTTCTTACATTTTCTTCCCATTGCTGTTCAATATGAATGAGAGCCCATTGGCGTCTACAAAATTGAAAATGCTGAATACCGGACAACATTAAATAAATTTCTTCCTCATTATTTACCATTGATGACCACAGCTTTTAAACCATCTAGCTCATTTAAAGTGATCGTATAATCATCAATCGATTTTGGTTCTTCCACATTTTTTTCAATTTTTAATAAACGATGAACTTTAGCGGAAGAATATTGTCCCAGTTTTGAATTGTGCTCCCACCAATAAACTTTGTGCACTTCCATGCTTCCTTCAGGTCTCGCAGCAGATGCGTCATTCTCAAACAATGTAACAAGAGCTTGTTGGATTTTTAGAGCATCTTCATTTGTAAATCCTGTTTTTTCTGCCAATTGCGTATTCATACTGCCGTAAAAAACATACACACCAAAATCAACACGATGCTTCATTCCCATAGTGTCAGAGCTGCGTTTTTCATTTGTTACAGAATTTACACTTTTTGTAATCTGCATACTGACAATATCAACAGGGTCGACGCTTGTTGCCGTATGGATTGAAACAGGACCACGAACACCGACAGATAAATCGGATCCTTTAAAGGCAAAAACTTGACCAAAGGCCCGGACATCTATCCATAACTGGCAAGCTATCTTGGCAAACTCTTCACTTGAGCCGTTTTTAGAACTCATAATTTTCTTTAATTCCGGGTGTGCTTCTGCACGCTCTTTTAAACTTTTAAAATCATCGACTTTTCGATCATTCGATTGAACAAAAATGGACTCTCCCATATCTTGCAGTCGATTTCTGATTTTCCGTTTAATGGCCACATCCGAAATCTCTCCATGTCCGTCATAATTTTGTCTCGGACGGTTTCCATTCAATGGATCTCCATTCGGATTGGCTTTTTTAACCGATAATACAACAGCAAAATCAATTTTATGATCTAAGATTGACATATTACATTCCTCCTACTTCATTAGATGGTTCAGTATTTTTTTCTGATTTTTGATATAATGCATGTCGTTGGCTATAAAAACCTAATAGGTATTTACCAGATAACTGTTTGTTATTAAAATCTTCAAATTTCATTCTAGAAGCCACTTCATCAATTAGTTTGGATAAATATAATCCTTTTGTCCCAAGCCTCATTTGATAAGGTTGAATACTTTCCTGAATGGTCTTCCATGTTCTTGCGGGGTGTTTGGAAAAAGCGTTCATATATCTGATGGCGTTAGTAGCTCGCGTTTCATCGGAATCTAAAGCGCGTCTTTCCAACACATCCGCAATTGCTAATAAACGGCCAAATAAATAATCGCGGTCGTTATTTTCTGTATCTAATGCCACATTAAATCCCTCCTGTTTATTAATTAAAGCACAGGCAATACTTAGCGTTTTTTCCCATTCCCAGTTTTCCATTGCCACTGGATTTGAAGCACGATAAAAAGCGCTTCTTATAATGTCCAGAGGAATTTTTTGATCTTTCGTATCGATAATGCACGACAAGATGCGCTCCAACAATCCTTTCACTACTTTATCGTTTGCATTCGGCCCATAAGCAGCAAACGCAATATCTTTAGTCGCGGGAGCTCCATAAAATTGAACCGTTTTCTTTTCTTCATCTTTTCGATAACGGTGAAGCCACGCGCAAGTTGAATGCCATTCAACCAGTCGTTGTAAATACAGTTCCCTATTCATATTTCGATAATAAAGCACTGCAAGACGCCCCGGGGTAGCAGAATCAAGAATTAAAATATTCACCTCGGACTTTGTTGTCAGATTCGCTTTATAACCCTCCAAAGCTTTTGCTACTTCATTGGCAAATTCCTGATTCGTAAACGATTTTCTTTCTTTTTTTTCTAATGACATGGGATTGATGGCAAAAGTATCTTCTGTCGGATCTGGAAGAGTAATTTCATCATTTCCCCATACAAGAAACACGCGTTGGTCAAAGATTTTTCCCTGCCTGTTAATCAGCCATTTCAATGCATTATGCGCCTTTTGGGAAACATCATAACTAATGCTGGCCACTTCATTACTTTCATGGAAACGTCCCCTAAACGTAAAACCACTCGTATCATTGGCAGAAATTAGTTTCGCTTTATCGCCAGCATTTCTAATTTTGTTTGCGTGTTTATCAGTGACCGGCAACTTTTTCCCTGTTACATAACAAAAATCTTCGTCGTTGTTCTTTAAGAGGTCTTTGTAGTAAGAAATAAATGAATCATACATTTCAGGATCGTTCCAAACCTTTGTCAATATAGTATGAGGTGAATAAACATTAAAGCGAACAAAAGCACTCTCCACTCCAGCGCTAATGACTGAAAAGATAGGCGGTTTGCTCCCATACAAAGATTCGTATTTTTTATCCCATTTATCGATTAAATGCCCATTAGGATCTAAGTACAAAACGTTTGCATCCACTAAATCTTTAATTAGCCGCTTTTGGCTTAAATAGTTATAAATACTTTTTACTTTTTTTGTTGCATAGGGCGATTCTGCCCAATCTTTCAATTGTTGAATATAATAGCTAAAAGGTTCTTCTTTTTTTATTTTTCCACCATATGTAACAAAATCGCCTGCTACATAACTTAATTTATCGTGAAGCGGATAAGGAGCTATTTTCGTACTAGTCCGGTTCGCGGCATCTTCTGTGCAAGGGATGACAGTCACCTCTTTAATGACTGTTGCTGAATGAAATTGCCCGTCTTCTGTGATATTCACTTCAATATGCGCGGTTTGAGTCGTATGAGAAATCGGCAACAACGTATACTCTTGTTCATTATGCTTTTTTTCCATTACACCTACACGATCTAAATTGGATTCATATGTCTCATATAAATTTAATAACCAGCTCATTCGTTCACCTCCCCTTCCAATTGTTTGAGCATTTCATCCGCTGATTCCACATTTGTTTGATCGAAAAACTTCGGATTCATTTCTTTGATTTTTCTGATTTGTGTGCATTGATCCGGCCTAATAAATTGGATAATTCCATTCTTCATCACAGGATTCCATAAACGGACTTCCATTTCATTTCGACCAGTCTCATCTGGATAATTGATGCCGTGAACCATAGTGCCTAGATGAATGTCGCCATAATGATCGTAAAATCCTTCTCCTTCGCCAAATACACACGGTTCCACGTAGCCTTGGCATTCCCTCGACCCTAAAAAGATATCTCTTCGTCCTCCCGCTTTTAATGCGCGTTTCAATATACTGTAATGCTTATGTTCATTGCGATCAAAAGCAAGATCGGGACGGTGTGGATTAAAAATAAAATGAGCACGCACCTGATATTTCACGTCTTTCAAATACGTATAATGAGCCAGTGTATTTCCCCCACCATATTCAATTGGCCGAATACCTTTGGATTCCATTCGAATCGCATTCATCACTCGAACCTCATCAATGATAAAAAGTATTGTGGGCTTCCAATAAATCGATTCAACAATTCCTTTCAACGCCTGGTAGGTTGGTACTTGATAGGACAGTTTTTCACCGCCTAGTTTAGTCAAAGGATCTGTAAACAAGGCATATTTTCCATAAACTTCGAATTCAATAGCATTTCTCAATAGAGACACCTCCTTTTTGTTTTTTTAATAATTCAATAATAACTTTTTTTCAGAAAATATTCAACATTAAAATTATATATTATATGAAATATAAAATTCGAATCGAGGTTATGGTATAATGAATTGTCGCTTTTAAAAGCGTGGATTGAAAAATATAATATATTATTTGAAAGAGGGTGCACCAAAAGTTATTGGCACCCTTTTGATCATTTATTGCTGACTTGAGCCTCTCTCTCTAAATATATTGATATATCAACGGATTTCCGTATTTACGGGGTGTCAAAAAAACTTTTCGACAAACCCTTTTCACATGTTTTTGAAGATTTGTGACTATCTAACAAACTATGGGTATTTATCGTAGACATTTACTGGAATTCTATTCCGACGCACGTTGGATCTCTGCGAAGCTCTTTTATAATTTAAATTTTTTAAAACATCTTTAATACAAATTGACTGTCATTTTCAAGATTAAGCCCGAATTCCATATTGTACGCCCCTTCTTTTAATACTAAGATTTTCCCATCTAGGCAGCTGACTAATCCATCATTTTTCACTAATTGTTCTCGTTCATAATCGTTAATATTTATGATATATTGCTGGGCTTTTCTTAAAAGTTGTGCAAACTCATTAATTGTTCTGTTGCTGTTTAATTCAGCAATAATTTCTTTTCCACCACCGTACGGAACAATAACAGAAGTTGTAATATCATCAATTACTCGAAAATGCTCTGCTGCAGTTTTATAGCTGTTTACTAAAAATAATGGAGGCAATTTTTTATTTTTTTGATAATAGGCCTGATAATAAGTACTATTTTTCTTATTGGACATTAACAGTTCAATCATTTCTTTTTTCAATTTTGGTATAAAATAATTCAAATTTGATTCAAGTTCCGTATAATACTCTTTAAAGTACCTTTCCATAGCTTGCATAGATAAGATATTCCCGCCATGATTTGTTTGGTCACGACTTATATCAATAAAAATTCTTTTTGACACTTGTTTTCCAACTTTTATTTCTTTTAAACGATCCAATTTTTCTTCCTCATGGTCTATAACATAAACATTTTGTATGTCCTTTTCACCGTGCCGATTGCATCTGCCTGCAGCTTGTGCAATGGAATCTAATCCTGCTAATGAGCGAATCACACAATCGAAACTAACATCTACCCCCGCTTCAATCAGTTGGGTGCTTACACAAATTACTTTATTACCCTCTTTCAGATGATCTTTTATTTCACCTAATATTTTATTACGATGAGCAGCACACATTGATGTACTCAAATGATAAGTTGGTAAATTTAACTTCTTCATTTTCAATTGAGTATACAGATCTTTCACAACTGATTTCGTATTTAAAATAACTAACACACTTTGTACTTCACTTATTTTTGCCTCAATAAAATTGGAGAGTTTTTCATTATTAAATGTTTCATGTGTTGCTCTATCAATGATTTTCACCCGTTTAAATGCATCAATTACATAATCAAGGTTCTTGATCATTTCTGCTTCCGCATTGATTTCAAGTTTATGCTCAACAAAATCTAACGCAGGCTGAGTAGCAGTACAAAGCACGATGCTGGAACGGCCATAAGTTTTTAAAAAGTTTAATGACTGATTAAAAAGTGATACACATGAAATAGGAATTTTTTGCACTTCATCAAAAATAATTACCGACTCACTTAAATTATGAAGCCTCCTAATATTTCTACACCCATTTGCGTAAAAAACATTCAAAAACTGGACAATCGTTGTAAAAATAATCGGCGAATCCCAGTTATCTTTGGCCAATTTTAATTTTTGTTGCACACTAATCAAGCCATCTTGATTTTCATCATCATCATTCATATCTTCAATAACGTTTGAATGATGCTCTAATATATTGGCATCATCTTTTAATATTTTTCTAACTTCTTCCGCGTTTTGTTCAATAATAGTTGTATAAGGGATTACATAAATGATATGTTTTTTATTATAAAGTTTAGCGTGTTTCAGAGCATATCTTAAACTTGCTAATGTCTTACCACCACCAGTTGGAATGGATAACGTATAGATTCCTGATGGTTTCTCAGCAAATTTATCACACTGTTCAGACATCTCTGTTCTTAAAAGATTAATAGCTGTATTGGCATCCTTTTGTTTACGAAATGAATTGATTTTTTGCATGAGCCTTTCGTAGTATCTATCAAATAACACTTCATAATTATTTACAGTGTCATTGCTTTTATTTTCTTCAAATAATCTTGTGTTCGTTCTATCTGCATCAATTAAAGCACTAAAAACAAATTTAGTTAAAAACATTAGCTGTTTTTCATAGTTTCCAGAAGATTCTTTCGCTAAAAATTTTTCTAGTTCCTCAGCAGCCTTATCAACATACTCATGAAAATTTTTCTCACTCATAACGTGCTCAAAAAAGTATTGCTTTGTCATATCAAATTCAGGAAGTTCTTTATCACGAACTCTTTTTAAGTAATTTGATTCTAAATCTGGATTTAAAAAATCTTGAAGGTACGAATGGTGGGAAATAATGGCATTCCCTATCACCTCAGCCACTATTCCTTTGTAACGAGTTATTTTCCCCTCCGTATGAAAAAATTCATATAAAAGTTTCCCGCCTGCAGTAGAATGGTCAACACTTCCTCTTCTAGGTGGTGCACCAGGATTATTAACTGCTTCTAATATGTATTCTCTAAATTCATTTGTACATTTTCCTAGATCATGAAGCATACCAGCAAGACCAGCTAAATGCTTTACACCTAGCTTTTCTCCGTAGGTTTCAGCTAAGTTTTTTACTTCTAATAAATGATCTTTAACAGTTTGTATTTTTTTGTCACTTTCACGGATATGGGCAATAAAATCCATTTACCTTCCCCCTGATAGATATATATTTTTATTAAAAATCTGTTAACGACCGAAAATGAGAGCGTTTCTCAATAGTTTCACAAAGACTTTTTTTTGATGGAACTCGCTTTACAATGTTAGCTATTAAATATGTAAAAATATTATTTTGAACTTCCCAACGATTTGAAACCATTTTTCCTACATAAAAAAGGTGTACCTCCCTAAAATCTCGGTATGATTAACTTTATAAACTAGAAGAAGACTATCTATCACTATTATACGATAACAGTAACTTCCTTTTCTCACATAATTGTCAAATCTTCGGAAAAAATGTATTTGAAAATATGAAAATTCTATTCGTCTTTATACTTCGGAAGAAGAGTTAATGCATAATAATTTTCTCATTTTGAAGCTTGAGACATTGCAATGTTCAAAAACATAACAAGATCCTAAAAATGCGTCAGTGTAAAAAGAGTTCAAGAAAAAACAATATTTACAACGAGTAGCTCGTAATAGCTCTAGCTTTGACTCTCCTTTTAAAAGAAAACCGAACAAATAATTTTGAAGGATCTATATGAGATATCAAATAGATTTACAAATTTGAAAAGTTATTTTAACCAAGAAAATTTATTTACCAAAAACCAAATCCATTCCTCTCCCCCATTATTCCGTCCGAATTTGTTTCATCCACAAATGGCAAAAGCTTTTTTCAATGTCGGCGGCTGTTGTGTACTGCAAAATAAAAGTGATCCTTACGTTCTTTTGGTGAAAAGTCGAGATAATTGAGAATAAGAAGCTGAAAAACTCCAATTTACACACTAATTTTCTCAATGAGCCTCTTTTTATCACCAAAATTGTGTAAGAGCCATAAAAGGGCAGAGAATTGCCAAGAAATTAATCTAAGAAGGGGGCATGAATGTCTAGCTTGGTTATGCCAGCTCTTGAAATAGCTGGATTCTTGACGTAGGAACCATACCAAAAAAGCCTCCATGTCAAGTTTCCTTTCTTTACATTTGCAAATGCAAAACTATGTGCTTTTAAGGTTCTTACGTTCTTTTAATGAAAAATCGAGGGCCATTGATAACACAGGGCTAAAAATACTTATTTGCAAGCTCAGTTTCTCCATTAGTCTTTTCCTTTCACCAAGATTCCTTAAGAACCATTTTTAAAATGCAAAATAAAGCTGTTTTGCAAATTCCATCACTAGCTGCATTAGCCAAAAATGATTTTCTTATACAAACCGCCCTCTACATTCCCACATTTCAGAAATGGTCGGCTTGACAACATGTTATGAAATAAAAATTCAAAAAAACCATTGACTTTTGTAATAAAATTTCATAAACTGAGTATAAATTTTAAAACTTTTCAAAATATGAAAGGAGGGATGATCATGAAAGGTGGTTTAATTAGTATTCAAGAAGCGCTTGAATCATTAAAACCGTCTGAAAGAAAAGTTGCGGAGTATATTTTAAAGCACCCTGACGAGGTGGTAAACCTTTCCGTGCAAAAGCTGTCGCAACGGGCAAATGTCAGCGAGGCAACGATCATACGCTTATCGCGCACGTTAAATTGTAAAGGGTTTCAAGAGCTGAAGCTGAAAATTGCGGGGGATCTTGCTAATTGGAATGAACAAAACCACTCCTACCAAGAAGTTCCAATAAACGGGGCTGTTGAATCAGTCATCGCATCTGTGTCGAATAACAACATTCAATCCATTCAGGATACGTTGTCGGTTTTATCGAAGGAAGAAGTCGAAAAAGCCATACATGCTTTAAGCAATGCGCGCAAGATTGCCATTTACGGAATTGGAGCTTCAGCTGTTATTGCGCAAGACTTTAAACAAAAGCTGACGAGAATTAACCGTTGGTGCGAAACAGGCTTCGACTATGATACACAAGGGATGATCAGCGCCAATCTGACGGAGGAAGACGTTGCCTTCGGAATTTCCTACTCCGGACAAACGGAAGATATCATTAAATCGTTAACATTGGCAAAGGATAACGGCGCCACAATTATTTCATTAACAAAATTCGGATCGAATCCCGTTTCCGATCTCGCTGACATTTCGTTATATATAAGCTCATTGGAAAAAAGCATCCGCAGCGGGGCGATGAGTTCAAGAATTTCTCAACTCAACGTTATTGATATCCTCTATGTCGGCATCATGAGCCAAAATTATGATGAAAGCATCGCCGCTTTGGAAAGAACGAGAGAAGCAGTCAAAATGTCAAAACGGAATTATAAATAAAATAAAACCATCCCATCAAAAGACAGCCTCTCTTTTCAAGAAGTTATCATATTCTAACAATGAAAAACGTTTCCTATTTTACAAAAAAACATCAGAACAAGGGGGAGAACAATGGGAAATCATACAAGGTTGGCAAACGAAATTGTCGAAAAATTGGGCGGTTATCAAAACATTAAAAGTTTGACACATTGCATGACAAGATTAAGAGTCACACCTGTTGACGAGAGCAAAGTTGATATCGATGGATTGAAAAAGATTGACGGTGTTCTCGGCGTTGTCGAACAAGAAACGCTGCAGATCATTTTAGGACCGGGAATTGTGACAAGAGTAGCGGAAGAAGTTTCAAAATTAAGTGGGGTTCATATAGAAAAGCTTGAAGCCAATGAATTCGCCAATCTTGCGGAACAAACGAAAGCAGACTTGAAAAAGAAAAATGCAACGCCGTTTAAACTTTTTTTAAGAAAAATCTCAAGCATCTTCATCCCGCTGATCCCTGCCATTGTAGCTTCTGGCTTAATTGCCGGTATTACAAATGTCATTATTAGAGCTGGGGCTGATCCGGAATCAATGGTAATATCGATTTTAAACTTTATCGGTTGGGGGCTATTCAGTTATCTTGGCATTTTTGTTGGAATTAATGCGGCTAAAGAATTTGGGGGCACCCCTGCTCTTGGAGGGATTGCCGGTATTTTAATTATTAACCCTGCACTTGCGGACATCACGCTTTTTGGTGAAAAGCTTGTGCCCGGGCGGGGCGGTCTGATAGGTGTCATGCTGGCAGCCATTTTTATGGCATGGATTGAAAAGAAAGTCCGCCGGTTTGTTCCGGCTTCAGTTGATATTATGGTAACGCCTACGATTTCTGTTCTGATAACAGGCTTAGCCACTTTAATCGTTCTGCAGCCAGTCGGCGGCTGGATTTCCGATCTTATTACAAAAGGATTATTAGGCTTAATTGATGCTGGCGGCATATTATCGGGAATTATTCTTGCCGGAACCTTCTTGCCTTTAGTCGTAACAGGACTGCATCAAGGGTTGACGCCTGTGCATATGGAACTCATCAACTCCATTGGCGATGATCCGTTATTGCCGATATTGGCAATGGGAGGCGCAGGTCAAGTAGGTGCCGCATTTGCCATCTATTTCAAAACAAAAAATGCTCAGCTTCGCAAAGTCATTAAAGGCGGGCTTCCTGTCGGGATTTTAGGAATTGGAGAACCGCTCATTTTCGGCGTCACCTTGCCTCTAGGGAGACCTTTCATTACAGCTTGCCTGGGCGCAAGCTTGGGAGGTGCTTTCCAAGCGTATTTCCATGTTGCGACAATTGCCATCGGTGTTTCCGGTTTGCCATTGACCTTTTTAGTGAATGCCCATCAAATCGTTTATTATCTCATTGGTTTATTTATTGCTTATATATTTGGATTTATTTTTACTTATCTTTTCGGATTTAAAGAGGAAATGACGAAAGATATTGGAAAAAAATAAACAAACGAATGTCATGACAAACAGTTAATTCTCACACTTGTCCCAAAAGCTGCCTTTCAGTGCAAAGGGGAATGCTCCGCAGCTCACAATATATAGGACATTACAGTAGAATAAAAGAACTATATATTGTGATATATGCGTGAGGTCAGTCCTTTCCGGGGCAGCTTCTTCTTATCAAAGGAAGGTGAAAAAATGCTTGGTATTTCAGTATATTTAGGAAATCAACAGTACGAGATGGAACAAATAATCGCCAAAGCCAAAAAATATAACTTTCAAGCCATTTTTACTTCCCTCCATATTCCGGAGGATGATCCATCAGAATATACAAAACGGCTAAAGCATTTAGGCATGCTCGCCCAAAAAAATGACATGCAATTATTTGCTGATGTGTCGCCAAAATCGTTTTCCTATTTGAACATGAACAAGCCAAAGGATCTCCTTGACTGGGGTGTGTCCGGCATCCGCTTGGATTATGGTTACGCCGACGAAGAAGTAGTGGAATTATCCAAGCAAATGAAGATTGGAATAAATGCCAGTACAGTAAACGAAGCAACCATTCAAAAGTGGATTCGATTAGGATTAAACGTTGAAAACATAGAAGCTTGGCACAATTTTTACCCGCGTCCCGAAACAGGACTCGATGACCGTTTTCTGATTGCACGAAACCAAATGTTTCATCAATACGGGATTGCCACAATGGCTTTCATACCGGGGGACAATGAATTGAGGGGGCCAATTTTCGCAGGGCTTCCGACATTGGAGAAGCATCGGCAACAAAAACCTCACATTGCCTGCGCAGAGCTTTTATTTCAATATCATGTTGATAACGTGTTTATAGGCGATGTTTCCGCTACGGAAAGCACGTTGTCGCTGCTGTCGCTTTTATCCGAACGGATCATTCCTCTTAGGGTTTTGTTGTATCAAAACGATGAAAGTATTCGTTCCCTTGTCGAAGGCGTTCATACCAATCGGCCTGATCCGGCAAGAGATGTCATCCGGTCGCTAGAATCCAGACACTATGCCCAAAACAACGGCATAAAGGTCAACCCTTCATCTGCCGCAAGCCGTTTGATTGGTTCTGTTACCATTGACAATAACTTGTACGGCCGATATGCAGGCGAACTTCAAATCACAAAGCGAAATTTGCCAAAAGATGAGCGGGTCAATGTTTTAGGAAGAATTGTTGAGGAAGATATTCCGCTTATTGATTGCATCGGTCCGGGCGGAAAATTTAAAATGATGGTGTCAAAATAATGCAGCGTTGCCTCAAGCTTTTTTCACGAAAGATCGAGTCACTAAGTCAGAAAGGAAGAGAACAAAATGGATCTTCATAAAATTGATACGGAGAGAAGAAACCCAAACACAATGAATATTGATAATTTATCCAGCCTAGACATTGTAAAAAAAATCAACGCAGAAGACAAGCATGTTCCGGAAGCTGTTGAGCAGGCGCTGCCAGTTATTGCCGATGTTGTCGACCGGATTGTTGAAGCGTTCCGCAATGGCGGACGTTTAATCTATGTCGGAGCCGGTACAAGTGGCCGCTTGGGAGTGCTTGATGCATCCGAATGTCCTCCCACGTACGGAACTCCGGCGGAACAAGTGATTGGTGTGATTGCTGGCGGTGAAAAAGCGCTGCAATACGCATTGGAGGGTGCGGAAGATAACGTGGAGATGGCCGTTGAAGATATGAAAAAAATCAACGTGAACTCTAAAGATGTAGTCGTCGGTATTGCTGCAAGCGGGAGAACCCCTTATACATTGGCGGCCATGAAATATGCCAAATCAGTCGGCGCAACGGTCGCAGCCATTACGTGCACAAAAAACTCCGAGATGGAGAAAGAAGCGGATTATCCAATTGTCGTTCTCACAGGTCCAGAAGTTGTGGCAGGATCGACAAGAATGAAAGCTGGCACAGCACAAAAACTTGTATTAAATATGCTCACAACCGCTTCAATGATTCGCATCGGCAAAGTGTACAGCAACTTGATGGTCGATGTCGTCCCTACAAATGAAAAGCTGATCATGAGGGCAAAGAATATCATCGTTGAGCTCACGAATGCAAGTGAAGCAGAAGCGGAGGAAGCACTGAAAACCTATCAATCTGCAAAAGCAGCCATCTTTTCTTTAATCACTGGTTTAACAGGCGAAAAAGTCTTTGAAGTACTTCGCCAACATAAAGGACACTTGCGCAGCGCCATCGAATCGCAGTTAAAGTGATTGGTAGGCAGCGTTAAATTCAATCGTCAAATCGATCTCTTTTTGAAACTATTCCGATTGAAACAAACATTTTAATGTGTGAATGACAATAGTCGATTTTTTGCGAAAGCGGGGGCATTTCATGAAAATGATCGCCATTGATATGGACGGAACATTGCTCGACAGTTGTGAGCGGGTCACGAATGAGAATGCAAAGGCTATCCGATGGGCTCAAGAAAAAGGAATAGAAGTGGTGATTGCTACAGGAAGGACTTTTTATACAGCAGCAAATCTCCTGAAAAAAGCAAAAGTAAAAGTTCCCATCATATGTCTTAACGGAGCCGATATTCGCGATCACGATGGCAAACAGCTAGCCAGTGAGACGATTGACTATGAATCTTTTATCAAAATTGAAAAAGCATGCACAAAACATGGCGTCCATTTTGAAGTATGCACAAATCACTGCATCTATTCAATCAGTAAAGAACAGTCGCTTAATGCTAGGATCACCTCAGCCAAAAGCACCCATCTTCATTTTCATGAAGCGGACGTAATAGAAAAATTTTATGCACATGTTTCTTCAGGATATGTAAAATTGATTAACAGCTTCCATCAATTGTTAGAACAAAATATTGAAATTTACAAAGTGCTAGCTTTCTCTTGCGAAAACGAAAAGCTTCTCAATATTAAAGATGAGCTTGCTCATGAAGAAACCCTCCATGTTACCTCGTCAGGCCGAAATAACCTTGAAATCAATCATGCCAATGCCCAAAAAGGGGCAGCGCTCGAAAAGTTTGCGGCCGAGAAAGGTGTGGCAATGAAAGACGTTTTGGCGATTGGCGATCATTTCAATGATCTTTCTATGCTGAAAAAAGCCGGAAAAAGCGTTGCGATGGGAAACGCTGAGGAAGAAGTGAAAAAAATCTGCGACTTCATCACGAAAACAAACAACGAACATGGTGTGGCCTTTGCAATTGAGAAAATGCTGAAAGAATGAAGATCAAAGGATGCCCTATTTCCTACAAAAAACACTTCAGGTGCCGGCACTCTTCACTGTAAACCATTCAGTCGAAATCAGACCGCCCTTTCACGATAATCGTGTGCCACTGACGGAAGAAAGCGCTGAATTCCTTTTCAACCGTTTTTTATTTGTAGATCGCCCGCCTTCTTTTTCTCTAATCAAAATACTTGTTTCTTAGGAATTTTTATAGCAAATGGTAGATAGCACAAAATATGCGCCAGTTCTAAAAGAGCTATTGCTCTTATGGCTGGCGCAGAACAAGATTCAAGATAAATCTACAGCAAAACCTTTTCCATTTGATAAAGAGAGTTGATATATCGATTCTTCATTTGATATCTATAAGCATTTGTAAAACCACACTCCCAGACCAGTAAAACTAAATTTTCGGCCAATAAACCACTTCCTTTTTACACAAAATTCAGGACTTAATCCTTTCCATTTTCTTTTGCTTTTTCCCCTTCATCGGCTGAATTTTGTTCCAGTTTCATTCGTTTTAAGGAATCTATTATTCTGTAAACCAGCTTAACGGAACGGTTACTAAATCCGGGAAAAGCACCAACAAAAAGAGGATTGCCATTTGGACGAGCAAAAACGGTAAAATTCCTTTTGTTATGTCCACGATGCTGATTTTACTGATGCCGCAACCCACATACAGAACAGTGCCGACAGGGGGCGTAATCAGCCCAATGGACAAATTAATCACCATTAATAAACCGAAATAAACGGGATCAATCCCCACTGCCGTCACAACAGGAAGAAGTACAGGTGTGAAAATTAAGATAGCTGGTGTTAAATCCATTACACAGCCAACGATCAATAAGAAAAGCATAATGATGAACAATAAAATTGTTGAATTGGCTGTTAAACCGCTCAAGAAATCAACAAGCTCTTTCGGAATTTGGGCAACAGTAATGGCGTAGCCTGAAACGATAGCCGTTGCCGCTACAAACATAACAACACCTGTTGTTTTAGCGGCTTCCACAAATACTTTAGGCAGCTGTTTCCACTTTATCTCTTTATAGAAAAAACTAATAATCAGTGCGTAGACCGCCGCCACTCCCCCCGCTTCTGTCGGAGTGAAAATTCCTCCGCGAAGTCCGACAATAATAATGACCGGCAATAACAGCGCCCAAAAAGCACGGACAAAAGCTGTCCATTTTTCCTTAGCCGTCGCCTTCGGCAAAGTTGCACTATGATCTTTTTTTGAAACAAAGTACCATATCACAATAAGCCCAAGCGCAATGATAAGCCCAGGAACGACTCCTGCCATAAATAGCTTGGTAATGGAAACGCCTCCAACAACTCCAAATAAAATCATCGGAATACTTGGCGGAATTATAGTACCAATGATTCCAGTTGCCGCCACGAGACCTGTTGAAGAATTTTTATTATATCCTTTTGCCATCATCATTGGAATCAAAATGGCCCCAAGTGCAGCCGTGTCCGCCACCGCTGATCCTGACAACCCTGCAAAAATAACACCTGATATGATTACAACGTATCCGAGGCCGCCTTTAATGTGCCCTACGAAGGCGCTGGCGAAATCTACAATCCGTTTTGAAACTCCCCCCGCATTCATAATTTCACCGGTTAAAATAAAGAACGGTATGGCCATCAACGAAAAGTTATTGGCTCCTTTAATTAAATATTCCCCTAAAATACCGGTATCAAACAGGCCTAATGCCACCAGCATCACAATTGCACTGCTTAACATCGCAATCGCAACCGGCGCCCCAATCAAGAGGAAAAAAAACAGAGAAAGAATGAAGACCCAAATCATTTTGTTTCCCTCCATTCCTTTTTAGGTTTTGCCCAGTCTGGCGCATCTTGATTAAAAAACACAAAACGAATGGTTTGAACGACGCAGATAGCAATCATAAAAACTGATGCGACAACACCCGCTAAATAAAAGACAGCTTCAGGAATTCCGGTCGCCGGCCCCGATATCATCTTATTAAGTTCGATCATTTTCAACAGTCCGTCGATAAATAAAATGAGGACAAACACCATTAACGAATTAGAGACAAAATATAAAATCTTTTGGAATTTCCTTGGAACTGATCCGATTAACAGATCTACTCCAAGATGGCTCTTCTCTTTTGATGCGACAATGGCTCCTAAAAAGATGACCCATACGAATAAATAACGCGCCATTTCCTCCGACCAAGTAATGCTCAAGTGAAAGGCGTAACGAAGAACAACATTGAAAAAAACAAGCGCAACCATGGATGCCAAAACAATCACAATGATTCCATTTAATAGGCCGTTAAGTACTTTTAACAGTTTCTCCATCCCGTATCACCCCACGAATTGTTGCTTTAACCCTGCTTGGCGTCAAGTTTCAGCTTTCTTTTTTCCTCTTCAATTTTATTGATAAAATCCTTTGCCCAATCATATTTTTTATAAAGCTCCTTATATACAGGCTCCATCGATTTCTTCAGTTCCGTTTTGAATTCCTCATCCGGTACAATAATATCAAGTCCTGCTTTTTTTAATTCTTCTTTCACTTTTGCTTCAGACTCTTGAAGCAATTCCCACTCATATTGAGCCGATTCTTTTGCTGCTTCCAAGATGATTTCTTTAGTTTCTTTATTTAAATGATCAAAGAACTCCTTGTTCATTAAATATACATTCGGACTGAACATATGGTTTGTTTCAATCACATGGCTCTGCACTTCATATAAACCAGACTCCTTTAATGTCACGTACGGATTTTCTTGAGCATCGATTACGCCTTGTTCAAGTGCGGTGAAAACTTCTGATAAAGCAAGAGGCTGGACATTGGCTCCCATTGCTTTTCCTGTATTGATAAAAATAGGGATGTTCGGCATTCTGAGACGCAATCCTTTGAATTCCTCTTTGGTGTTAACCGCACGATTGGCCGATACAACCCGGAAACCATTTGCCGTCCATGCAATCGGTTCAACGCCAAGTTCCCGAAAGGCATCGCCAATCTCTTCTCCAACTTTCCCGTTTAAAATGCGATTGGCCTGTTCGTAGCTATCGAACAAATACGGCCATTCAACAGCGCCAATTTTAGGATTGGCCGTTTGCAATCCCATTCCTGCGACCGCCATTTGAATCGAGCCGATGCGGGCGCCGCTCGTAAATTGCGCTTCATCTCCAAGTTCATTTGCCGGGTAAATTTCCACTTTATACTTTCCTTTTGTTTTTTCTTCAATGATCGGTTTGAATTTTTCCCTTAATGCGATATTTTGCGGATGTGAATCAGAAAAATAGTTAGCGACTTTAATAGTGGTTACACCATCGGCATTTGCCTTTCCGGCGCTTTCGAGCAGACTGCAGCCTGTTGAAACCATGGCAACCGCCATCGCAGCGACTACGATTAAAAACGCTTTCAATTTCATAAAAATCACTCCTGTTTCTCGTAAAATGCTGTGGCCATCTTTACAATCCCTGCCCGTCAGTTAAGATCCATCTCAATATAGACGTTCACCACCTTATGAGGGTGTAATGCCTGATCATCCATTTTTTTGGAAACTTGTACTGCCATTGTATGTCAATCGTTGTCCCGTCTATATTGAGAAGTCCGCTGCCGCCGCACCTGCCTCTTCATAAATGGCCATCAACCCTTCATTAAGACCTTCTGCTGGCAATGAGGGCATAGCTTAGCCATTGGGCAGCAAGCGTTCCACACATTTCAGCCCTGTCCATTTACCAATAAACTTTTTTATTTTTCCGTTTGCCAACGGAAAGCACCCGTTATCAACGGTTCAGGATTGGCTGGCGGAGGAAACATAACTGTTCCTTCCGTCACTGCTGTACGAGTCGGTGCTGCCGCAAATATTGCTCCCGTTCCGCAAAAATTGTATTAAAAAAACATTGGGATTTAGTTTATTTTTAAAATATTTGTCCGAAAATCGGAAAAGACTATTAGTTTCTCAGTTTTTCCCCGCTTTTTCTATTGACAATCTATGTCGGATACTGCAGCGACAATCACCATAACGAGTGATCCACAGTAATTGCCGATTCATAGCTCTCATCAAGAACGATTCATCCTTCAGGATCATAAGAACTTCTTTGCCGATGTTATATTTAACATAAAAAAAATTCTACAGTTCCTTATTCTTGGTTTAAGTAGTTGTAAACGGTTTGTGTAACAGGAACACCATTTACAAGTCTGTCCGTTTCACGAAGCTGCTCCGGTTCTCCCGGCACCATGACTTTTGTAAACCCTTCTGCAGGCTGCAATTCGTGAATTTCATCAATCATCCGATCCATGTTTGCCAAAAACATTTCACGGTCAGTAAACATTGACGGATTAATGGCCATTAAAAAGTGTCCTAGTTTACGTTTTTGATCGTAATCACCATACATTGTTGTAATGTGCGGACCAAACGCTGAACCAGTCAACAACCCTGAGAGGACATCCACCACCATCGCGAGACCATAGCCTTTTGGCCCGGCGAATGGAAACAATGCACATACTTCATGAGGGTTTGTTGTCGGTTTTCCGTTTTCATCAACCCCCCAGTCGCCAGGAATGTCTGTCCCTGCTTCGCGGGCGTGAAGCACTTTTCCGAAAGCAACATTGCTTGTCGCCATGTCTAAAATGACCGGTTTATGAACTTTTGCCGGAAATCCAAAGGCAATGGGATTGGTCCCAAAATACGGTTTTGCTCCTCCAAACGGGACGACGACCTTGTCGGTATGGGTAACGGCCATCCCAATCATTCCTTTTTCCGCCGACAACTGGACGAAGTAAGAAAGTGCACCGCAGTGGCTGCTGTTGATAACGCCGACAGCGCCAATGCCGTTTTTCTCAGCCAGCTTCACCGCATAATCCATCGCTTCTTTCGCAACAACATGGCCAAATCCGTCATCACCGTCAAAAACGGCTGAACAAGGGCCTGTCTCTTTTACTGAAAAATGGGGATCCGGGTTTAACCCTCCTGCTGCAAGCCGTTTGACATAATGTTCTGTGCGCAGTACACCATGTGAGCTTACTCCTCTTAAATCAGCGTGTACAAGTACTTCCGCCACCACTTCTGCATGATCTTTGCGCAAGCCTGCTCCGGCAAGCTTTTTCACTACTAATCTTTTTAACTCGTCATGTCTGATCAATACTTCTGCCATTTTTGATTCGTTCCTTTCCTGATCAATTTTCAACATTATTCAAGATTTGTATGGTGTTTCCTCATTTCCTCGTGCAAGTCGTTGTTATTTTCTTGCAAGCTATGGATAATGATGCCGTCCAAGACAAGATGGACGCTCTGATCAAACTGATTTCCTAATGGCTGTATTGTGGCCGGCTCCCCGGCACGCCGGTATTTGGTAGCTGCTGGTATGACAAGAACGTTATTGCTTATGGCGGCTATTTTGGACTCCCTGTTTGTTGTGACAAGAAAAACTTTAGCTCCCTGTTCTTTTGCTTTGACGGCAAAATGGTAAATCATGCTTGTCGAACCCGATCCGGATATTGCTACTAAGAGATCGTCTTTTCCAATACCCGGGGTAATCGTTTCTCCTACCACAAAAACTCGAAAGCCACCGTGCATCAGGCGCATCGCAAATGCTTTCCCTATTAATCCTGACCTGCCTTCCCCGTAAACGAAAATGCGCTTTGCCTTTTTCAATTCTTCCGCAAGAGCCAATGCCTCTTTTTCTTTTATTCTTGATATGACAGTTTCAATTTCTTGACAGATTGTTTGAAGGATTGTTTTCATTTTTTGAGCAACACTCCTTATATCATAATTGGCTCCACTGCAATGCCGCTGCCAAGTATTCTGGACAGGCGGCTGTTTTAAGGCGGCAGTTGCGGGTTCAATGAGAGGCAGATGCAAATGCGGATTCCAGTCCAAGAATGCCGGATTTTGAATCCATTTTCTTTGTCAATCGTTTTAAACATGTAAGAAAAAGTTCCCTTTATAAGCAGATCCCCGATTCATACGACTCTAAAGACTTACAAAACAGAGGCTTTTTTTAGAATGTCCACTAATTCCCGCTTTTTTTCCGCACTCAGCGTCCGGGCAGGCGGAAGCACATATGTAGAAACATCCAATCCTCTAAGTTTGATGGCCTCCTTTACTACATTTACAAATGGCGAATCCAATTTATACATTAGAGGCAAAAATGCTAACTTTTTATGAATCTCGATTGCTTTTTCATAATTCCCTGTTTGAAAAGCCCGATAAATTCCAATGCTTAATTCGGGCGCAAAGTTTCCGCTGGCGGAGATCGCTCCATCCCCTCCGAGTGCAAGGGTATTCAACAGATGATCATCAAAGCCGGCCATAACAGAAAAATGAGGATGCTTATTTTTTACTTTTAAAATCATCTCGCGAATATGCCCTGCGCTATCCACTGTTTCTTTAATTCCAACTATGTTCGGATATCGATCTACTAACTTTAATACAATGTCAGGAGACAAATCCTGTCCTGTCAAATCAGGAAAGTTATAGAGTAAAATCGGAATTTCCGTATTTTCGGCAATTTCGCCGTAATGAGCCAACAGGTTCTCTTCCGTCAGCGGCCAGTAGTATGGATTAATTATTACAACGCCGTCCGCTCCAATTTCCTTGGCATGGCGATTAAGAGCAATCTTTTCCCGGGTGTTGGTTCCGCCTGTTCCGATTAAAACTGGCACTCTCCCTTTTACATAGTCTGTCGCAAAAGATGCAACCTGCTTCCGTTCTTCGAAAGACATGTGATTAAATTCCCCACCGCTTCCCAAAAAGAACAATCCATTTACCCCTTCTTCAATGAGGAAATCAATTAATTTCCCCATTCCCCGCCGGTCTAATTCCAAGCTTTCGTTAAAAATGGTTGGCACCGGCGGGATAATTCCGTAAAATTTTGTTTTCATCCGATCTTTCCCCCTTCTTTTTCTCTTAACTTTATCTTTTCTTTCACATCTTGATTGACCAAATAGTTAGGATAATAACCCGATAATACATCGACCACATTTTGAGCGGTTTTCCGCTTCAGTTCATGTTCGGACTCTTCGGAGTACCAAGCGACATGCGGGGTTAAAATAACGTTTTCCATCTTTAATAGAGGATGATCTTTCTGAATAGGTTCGTGTTCTGTAACATCTAATGCAGCTCCAGCAATCTTTTTTGCTTGCAAAGCAGCAATTAAAGCGGTTTCATCAATGACTGGACCACGCGCCGTATTGACAATGAATAAGTCTTTTTTCGCCAGATCAAACTGTTCTTTGCTAATCATTCCTCTCGTGCTTTTAGTTAAAGGGGCATGAACCGATATATAATCGGATTGTCTAAATAAGTCATTCAACTCTGTTAATCTGACATTTAACCGATTGGCCGTCTCCTCCGGAATATACGGGTCATAGGCGATCACATTTAAACCGAAAGCTTGCGCCTTTTTAGCTAACGCCTGCGGAATTCTTCCCAACCCTACGAGTCCGAGCGTTCTGCCGCGAAGACGAAAAATCGGCTTTCCTAAATTAAAATCCCAAGTCCCGTTTTTTACCTCATTGTTAAATTTGACTACTTTCCGGACTAACGCCAATAATAAAGCAAAAGCATGGTCAGATACCTCGTCTACGGAATAATCTGTCACATTGGCCACCACGATTCCCTTTGCGGTCGCAGCCTCAAGATCAATGGTATTAACGCCTACGCCATACCTTGCAATAACCTTGCATCGCTCCAATTTTTCAATCACTCTTTTCGAAACAGGAACATATTGGTTCAAAATAGCATCGGCATCTCTGCACTTACGAATCACTTCCTCTTCTGTGCGGCATTGTACCGCTATAAAATCGGCATCGATGGATGTAAGCACTTCTTTTTCCGGAGCTAATGTTTGAAATTCGTAATCTGTCACGACTACTTTATATTTCCCCATTCTATTCACTTCCTCTTAAAATATTGAAATACTACGGCTGCAGCCGTTTTTATGGTGCCAAAATCATTTTCGGCACTCTAATTAACTATATTTTTTAAATCTGTTGATATATGACTGTGATGGGTGCACTTGATGCTCCACTTTTTTAATGTTGTAATGGAGAGAATGTATGCTAAATAGGCTGGTGGTTTTTATTATGGTTCCATTACGGGGATGGACACCATACATGATAGAAGGGGGGATTCCATTCATTTGATCCCCTAAAGGCTTCAGTTGTTCTGTTTTGTTCTGTTAAACAGACTGTCTATGAATCAGTTCTGGCTCAAAGCGGTAAATGCGAGCTGTTTGATCAGGCTTTCTGTTTGCGATTGCTTCAAACAGCAAATCCGCTGCTTTTTTTCCCATCTCAAAGCTGGGCGGTCGAATGGTTGTCAAGGCGGGATGATAAATGTGTGCAAAAGAGGGATTGTCGATTCCGATTAAAGCTACATCATTAGGAACAGAAAGCCCTTGTTCTTTCGTGAATTCTAAAATTTTCATTAAAGCTAAATCATTCCCGGCTAATAGCGCCTGAGGCGGATTTTCCACTGAAAACATTTTTTTCAATCCTGCTTTTATTTGTTCGAGGGGCAATGCAATAATGTATTCTTCCCGAATGGGTATGTCCTTTTCATTCAATGTCTTTTTATACCCTTCTATCCGCTCGACGCGCGGAGTAGTTTGATGAACTAGCGAAGTCGTCACAATGCCTATTCGTTCATATCCTTTCTCAAGAAAATGTTCAATCGCCATTTTGGCAGCATTTTCATTATGAAGAAGGACCGTATCGACCCCGACATCCTTAACGAGTCGATCCATGAAGACAAGCGGATATCGCCTTTCTACAAGCTGTTTGTAAAGATCCGTATTTCTGTTAGTGGGGAAAACAATTAAACCATCTACTTGTTTGGCGATTAGCATTTCTATATATTTTTTTTCTTTTTCGGGCACATCATCGGAGTTGCAAACGATTACATGATAATCATGCTGATGGCATATATCTTCGATAGCTCGGATGACTTCCGTTTGAAAAGCATGCAAAATATTCGCTACGATGACGCCGATGGTTGATGTTTTCTTTTGTTTTAAACTTCTGGCCACAATATTAGGTTGAAATTTTAGTTCTTTAATGGCTTCTTCAATCTTTTTTTTCGTTTCTTCTCCCATGTATTCATATCGTCCATTTAAATATTGGGAAACCGTGCTTTTGGAAACATTCGCACGCTTTGCCACATCTGCGATTGTTGTTCTTTTCATTTTGCGCCTACCTTACCTTTTTGAAAAAGTCACTAAATCGGTTTAGTAAACCGGTTTAGTGATATTATAAATAAAATGAAAGCGCTTTTCAATAGTTTTTTGGATTATTTTCCTAATATTTGAACACTCGTTTTTCACTTATTTTCGTTTTCTCTGTTAATATAATTTTTCCGATACCGTTTTTGCTGTGATTTCGCGAACCTTTTCTTGCAATGTGTTCCATTCTGTGAATCGCTGCGCATAATATGCCAATTACCGATAATTGGGCAATTTGTGAGATAATTGAAATTCCTTCTAACGGACTCTCCTGCGACGACAAGAGATGAACCACATCGGCTAGTTTCGTAATGGGTGATTTCCCATTGTTGATCATACAAATAATTTTCGCTCCAGCTCTTTTGGCTATTTCCAAGCTATAAATCGTATCCTTCGTACTTCCAGAAACCAAAATGCCGATTGCACAATCTTCTTTTGTCAATAACGATGCAATCATCACTTGGAAATGGCTGTCCTGTTTGGCAACACATTTTATACCGATTCTTCTGAATCAACCACGGATCATCAGTGAGTGCTCTATACCCCACTACGTTCAGATAAAACTGAAACGATAACATTAGCGTCGGCAAGGCGGTTGGCTTTATATCCCACTACGTTCAGATAAAACTTTGACAAACTATGCTTTGAAAAAGGGGAAAGAACTCTTTATATCCCACTACGTTCAGATAAAACCTGAACGCTCACAAGTTAATCGATTCCCACATTGCTTTATATCCCACTACGTTCAGATAAAACATGATTCTGATATTTGTATTTCCATCAAGAATAATCTTTATATCCCACTACGTTCAGATAAAACCCAAAGGAAGTAAAGTACTTGCTAGAGATCACAACTTTATATCCCACTACGTTCAGATAAAACACTCCATCACCGTCATGGATGGGGATAGCTAGAACCTTTATATCCCACTACGTTCAGATAAAACAATCTTCTAGGAGTAAGATTCTGATTCCAATTCTTCTTTATATCCCACTACGTTCAGATAAAACGGAACTGAAAGATGGTTAGCTAGGATTGGAGTGTACTTTATATCCCACTACGTTCAGATAAAACGAATAAAGGTCCGTCTGCATCTTCAGATATTCCAAGCTTTATATCCCACTACGTTCAGATAAAATACATTCCAAAGAAAGAAGATGCTTATGAAATTGAGCTTTATATCCCACTACGTTCAGATAAAACCTTAAGGAACTTGGTGTATCCATTACGGATCAGAACTTTATATCCCACTACGTTCAGATAAAACTCGTAGAGCTGTAGCTGAAAAAGAAAATAAGCTTGCTCTTTATATCCCACTACGTTCAGATAAAACCGAAAAAGACGCGCTTCAACCAATGTCGCTCACTCCACTTTATATCCCACTACGTTCAGATAAAACTCATAATTTTCAACGATTTGAGGAATCATATCTAATCCCTTTATATCCCACTACGTTCAGATAAAACTCAAGATCGGCAGAGAATTATCCCGTATCCAACGCGCTTTATATCCCACTACGTTCAGATAAAACGAATTTCTACTTCAACATTTTGTTTTTCGGTCCACACTTTATATCCCACTACGTTCAGATAAAACCTTCAAAATCATCCCGGATAGCCGGGTGGTTGGCCTTTATATCCCACTACGTTCAGATAAAACAAGAGCACCCTGATATATTCGCTCAACCGATACGATCTTTATATCCCACTACGTTCAGATAAAACGAAGTTAAACCGCAAAAAGAAAGTAATTCATCAAACTTTATATCCCACTACGTTCAGATAAAACCGTTTGGCGTTCAGCGTATTCGATAGCTTCCAACACTTTATATCCCACTACGTTCAGATAAAACTCTTGTTCGCATACCGTTCTTTTTGGTTGGAGTGGTCTTTATATCCCACTACGTTCAGATAAAACGTTTATTGTTGATTCCAATGGAAATGTTAATTTTTCCTTTATATCCCACTACGTTCAGATAAAACTTTCCTCGCCGATATACGGGCATATTCATTCCCATACTTTATATCCCACTACGTTCAGATAAAACAATTTGTGGTTATGCTGGTAGACTGTCATATATAGACACTTTATATCCCACTACGTTCAGATAAAACTCAAATTTCTTAATTCATCAATATAAATGATACTTTCTTTATATCCCACTACGTTCAGATAAAACAAAAAAGGCAATCCGGAATATGAGCTGCGGCAAAACTTTATATCCCACTACGTTCAGATAAAACTTTAATTTGTAAAGCCGTAATGCTATTAAGTATTTCTTTATATCCCACTACGTTCAGATAAAACAATTTGACTGAGAAAGCTGTCAGATTTCAATTTCGCTTTATATCCCACTACGTTCAGATAAAACGGTTCCGTCCGTCGGGATCTCCGGCGTGGGAAATTCCTTTATATCCCACTACGTTCAGATAAAACGAAGAATATGAAGACAAAATCCCAGTCAAAAAAGACCTTTATATCCCACTACGTTCAGATAAAACACGAACGGATGTTTCTACCCCTTGCAAATATGCACCCTTTATATCCCACTACGTTCAGATAAAACCATCACTGCAATTGTATCGGTAATCGGTATTTTAACCTTTATATCCCACTACGTTCAGATAAAACGCCGTAACACTTGATTCATCTGAACTGGTCACCGTTCTTTATATCCCACTACGTTCAGATAAAACCCTTCGAAAAAGTGCTTAAGAAAGCAGTTATATCAATATTTTGGGAACTTTTCAAATCGGAAATTTGCAGTACACCGTCGGTCTTTTTTTCTTCCCTTGCAAAAAAGACAGCGCAAACACTGCAAATTCAACGGTTGATATGCTTTTCCCAAAAACATCGATGCACTGCATTTTCAAATAAACATATTACTAAATGATTTGTCAATGCCGTATGAATATTTTTTTAAATTCTTTGGGTTTTCAATCTCATAAACGTTTATCGAGTCAGCACTATCTACAATTAAATTTTCCAATTCAAACAAACATTTTTTGAGCAGGCTTCTTGTAATATCACCTTCGAATACAGAATTTTGCGTCCATATTAAATATTCTTTCAGTTTTTTGTGCACCTTTGCAACTCTATCTTCAGCTACATCGTAAGTAATAATAACGTACATATTACCACCACGCTTTTAAAGGGTTGTATTGTTTGTCGCCAATAAGATGCTTGATCAGCTTATAGCATTCCAAGCGAATAAAATACTGATAAGAAACATTTCGGTTTAACTGCCGATGCTTGACGGTTGTTTGCAATTTATTCATCCACTCTTTTAAAAATTTTTTCTTTCCCTCTTCATTCAAAATGACCATTTCTTCAATGTATTCAAAATCATGATCAATGCTTAATTGCTTTTTATTAATCAACGTAAAAATCACCGGATCAACAATTAGCGGTTTAAAAATCTCTGCGATGTCCAGACTCAAAGAAAACCTTCTAGTAGATGGCTCATGCAAAAAGCTGATGGTAGGATCTAAGTACGTTTTGTAAATTTCAGCTAAAACTTTTGTATAACAAAGGCTGTTCCCAAATGAAATCAGTGCATTTAACGGATCTCTCGGCGGCCTTTTTGTCCTTTCGTCGAAAGCAAACTCATTGGACAAAAAGGAGTTGAATGCCGTGTAATAAGCTTGCCTGATCATCCCTTCAATACCCATGATTTCTTGAACGGACGCCATCGGTTCAAGTTGATTGCGGTATTTAACAATATGGTCAATCAGCGCTTCTACATTTCCCTTGTTTTTGTAATGGCGCAGATTTCTCAACATATGAAAGCTTGCACTATTGACAAATTGCTTAGCCAAAAACAATCTCTTTTCCAGGTTCAAATAATGCTCTGCTTGATGAACAGCAGAAAATCCTGACACTTTTTGTTGGCGCGGGACAAAAGAGCCTGAATAAAATCCATAATAATTAAAAATATGCATTGTCACTCGATGTTGATTCAAAAGCTGCAAAAACTCTGTATTCAGATCTAATGAACCAAATACATAAATGTTATCAATTTGGTGAATAGGCAAAGATTTTTTTTTGCCTTCCCCATCGATAAAATAAAAAGTGTTGTTTTTTCTTTGCATCCGTCCCGGACTAAAGACAAAATAATCTTTTGACATTACTCGTCCTCCTCAGCCTCTCCGGCAAAACAAAAATCAAAGTAGGCGCAGCTTTTACAATATGGTTTTTTCAGTAATTGCGGAGCTGTTGGCCTTTCTATAATTTTTTCGATTTCTTTTTCCATGAAGTCGAGTATTGCTTCATCCGCCTCTGTTAATATGATTTCCTCTGTTCGCTTCTCTTTCGTATAGCTAATTAACCCTTTTCGAATTAATCCCCGTTTTTTCAATTGATACAGATAAAATAACAGCTGGTACCGATCGGCTTCCGTCATTTTTCGTGATAGCTTTACTTCTCTCACATATTCGCCGTCTAAAACATCAATTTTGAAACTGTCATCCACCATCATTTCTTTTCGATCTGCATATTGATAAGATTTTTCATGAAGCAATTGACCATCTAAAACACGGTCATGTTCTTCTTCAAACCCAAGATTTTTGGAATAGAGCCAAAGTTTTCTTTTGCAGATTATGTAATATTGAATATGAAGGCCGCTGATCATCATCACAACACCTCAAAAAAAGCTTCGTCTTTGGTAATCCCGATTCCTTGCAAGCGATCTTCATCAAAATCGTACTCTTTCTCTAATATAAACAAATGGCTCATTAACGGATATCTGCCGTCTTTTGTTTGACGATAATGATCAATCGGATGGAGATGTTTTTGAAATATTTTTTTATTCACTGAACAAGTATATCTTTCAATTTCTCTCCTTATGTTGCTTCTTTGTTTCGGCTCTTCCTCAACTTCTAATTGCTCGAATAAAGGAATGATTTGGTCATATATTTTTCTTGGAATGACAAGCACCGACTCATCTCCACGTAAAATCGCCTGTGCCTCGGAATGGGAAATTTGATAATCTTCCATATAATCTAATTGATTTATTGCCGATTGGAACTTTTTGTAAAAATCTGTATGTCCAAGCTGTTCTTTCGAATATAGCGTTTCAACCATTTTCATTTTTTTCGATTCTACTATTTCACGGCCTTCCTTTTCCACATGATCCAGCAATATTGATTTCGAAATGTTCAAAATATCTTTATCATAGATTGAACCATTCCCACTGGCTTCTTCTGTATAGATGAAAATATTCGCTTCCTTATGTTGCAAACTTCTTTTCCGGTAGCAGCGGCCAAATCTTTGAAATAAGCTATCTAATGGCGCTAATTCAGTGTATAATTCGTCAAAGTCAACATCAATCGAAGCTTCAACTATTTGTGTTGTAATCCAAATCCCGCTGCAATTTTGGTCACGATCAAATTTTTTCAACTTGCTTTCTAAACGCTGGCGATCTTTTTGAATAAACCGAGCATGAAATAAATAAACATTTTCTAATCGACCGCTTATCGCTTTATATAATTTAACAGCCTGATCAATCGTATTGGAAATCACTAGCACTTTTTTCTTTTTTCCTGAAACAATCATTTTTTCAACATCATCCAAGATGGAATTTTGATTTAACTGTATGCGATGCCGCAAGAAAGAATCATCATAAAATTTTTTCACAACACATTTTTCATCGATAATGTTTTTTTCATATAAAACATCCAAATATATTTGCGGTAATGTCGCCGTCATGATCATAAATTTACCGCCGATTTTATGAATCATCTCCATCGCCTTCAAAATGACAGCCGCAATCCACGGATCGTAAGCTTGTATTTCGTCAATAATTACGCATGAATAAGCAAGGGTCGCATAATATTTTTCATACCCGCGAAATTTAAATGGGAATTTTAATATTTGATCAATGGTCGTGAAAGTGATTTTATTGGAAAAATGCTTTGATTGATCGTAAATGACTTCCCAATTTTCAATTCCCTTTTCATCCAGATGATGGGCACTGGTTGAATGAAGCAATCCACAGTTTTGATAGCCCATTTCAGTCGAAACTCTATCATACAGAGCATTTAACGAAACTCGAAGCGGAACGGTAAAAAAAGTTTTTTTCTTTCCGGCCCATAAAAGGGCGGCTTCCGTTTTCCCCATTCCAGTTTGAGCAACCAAGATCATATTTTTATCCTGATTTTCATAGGCAAATTGCTGCAGCGGACGCAAATATCCTGCTTCTTTTCCAGACAGTTTGCGTAAATATTGATTTGCGATATGGCTCAAATCAACATCGGCATCGATTTCGATTTCCACGTGTGCTGACGCTGCATGATCTAAACGATGGAGTAAACCTTTAATTAAAACATACATGAAATAATTTTCGTTCATTTGAATCGATTTGATTCGTTCCCTAGTTAAATCATTAATAATTCTGGAAAAATGTTTATGATCCTTTGGTGTTTCAATCCCTAATTCCCGTTGTACCAACTCAAATTTATGTACTAAATCGCCGTTTGCCGCCTTCAACAGTTGTTCCGGATTGATTGAATCCGGCCGCTCATGATGATATGCAATTGCTTGGATCAAAACCCTCCGCTTATTTTTTTCCAATTTTAATGATCGTATCGGCAAGAAAAATGGGGATAAATAACCATGGGGAATATAGACCATATCTGTTTTTTCAACTTCTTCACCTAACGCTTTTTTAATTGTATATTGAAAGTGGCTATAAGCCTTGCCGGCATCATGGTATTGTGCTGCAATTTTTAAAAGCTCCCATACTTCTTGATTGGAGATAAATTTGCGATATTTTTGATATAGTACTTCATATCTTTTCAACAATTCATTCGTATGTTCAAACAAGCTTTCTTTCTTAGGCTTTGATTTTGCTATTAACATTGATCATCCTCCCCAAAAAAAGCCCCAAAACATTGTGCTATTAGCTCTTTACCTTCACAGAGCCTTGCACATGTTTTGGGACTGTAAAATGTCATTCATTCCAAATAACGATAAAACCTTCTTCATCAATATATGCCGGCTCTAGTAAAAATTCGTCATTTATTAATTGATTTTTTGGAACGTAAATTGTTGGGATCTTTTCCCATTCACGAATTCCCTTTTTAATGTTGTATCTCCAATTTAAAAGATATGGGATCCCGTTTTTTCGTTCTTCTTCATATATGCACGAAGAAGGTATATACATCGAATGTTTTAAATTCGTATCTTCATATCCGTCAAGTTCTTCCAGCCCCACTTCCTTCACTTCATCGATTCGCAATAAATCTTCATGTCTTCCCAGCGAAAGATGGGCATCCCGATGAAGGAAGGCTTCATATATGTTTTGTAAAATTGTTTCCTCCGCTTTGATATGAAACACCAATTCAACATTGTAGAGCATGTGGGTATACAACGGCATCGACGTCATGCTGGCATGTTCCGGTATTTTCGTCGCCAACCCGTCCATTATAATTGGCATATTGAACTCTTTTTTCTTCACAAAGTATGTTTTTCGATAATCGAACATCATCGATTCATAATCGCCTTGAATCGACAATGAGAAAGGAATTAGTTTGTCTGCATTTAAGACTGTATGAATCAAACCTTTCACCGTTGAATACGGAGGAAGCGGATATGTTTCCGTTACTTTATTGGCAAAAGGTTTTGTGTAGCAGGCTGTTTCTTGAAATGCTTTGATTCGCAGGGCTTTCATCGGTTACACCCCATAATATAAATCTACTTCTTTTGCTAAATGATGATAGAAATCATCAACTGTCCCAACAGTTGCTATTTCCTCAAACTCTTTTTCATTGTTAAACGTTCCGCTGACATAGCCGATTCGCGTATCTTCTGCAATCGCTTGTCCAAAAACAGTTGTTTGAACGGTGTCCTTCAGCAATTGTACATTCAACTTCTCTTTGTCTCCACCAACTAGGGCAATTCTTCCTTGGAAGAAAGGATTTGGAATTTGATAGATGCCGCCAATAATAAACAATGGTGCTAAATTCTCTTGTCGGCCTCTAATTTCACGGTTTAAAAGTTTTGTAACTTCTAACAGTTGTTTGATGCGACTGGCTTTTTCATCATTCGGCAATTCAATCTCTTGATCAATACCGACCCTTGATAAGTCAATAGTGACCGTATAAGTGTAATAGCTCATATGCTGCTCAAGTGTGGCAAGATTTGCGTCTTCATTAATTCGAGCGGCCAATCCCATATTGTTAAGAAACTCCAGATCACTGCGATACGGTTCAAGCGAAATGGCATGACTTAGTCTTACAACCGCTGAACGTTTTGTCGCCCCTTTCTTTGCCTTTGTTTTCATATAACCGAAAAGATCCATCTCGACCGAATCTTGAATTGTACATTCTGGTTTAAATTGAACAACACCTTGAGCTTTATCCACCACATCGAGGTTCCATCCAAAAAACTGATTGCCGAGGCGAACCATATCATAACGCAAGCTTTGCCTTGAAGCAAAAGTATAGACATCGCCGTTTCCGCGATGAAATTTTTTTAATTCAGAGATATTGGCAGTTCCTTCTCCATAATTTAAAGAGTTTGCGCGAAAAATAACTGAAAATGTCAACCCTTTATTTTGATTCATTATTTTCCTCTCCTTCTTTTAAATCTTTTTGTTTCGAAACTAATCCAGCAATCCAAGCGTTGCCGACTGTTGCAAAATCCATTTTATCTTCATGCAGCGCTTCTAAAAGCAATCCAGGCATTTCAAGATCGTAACTGATATACGTGCGCATCACGGTGTCCATAAAGGTATTCTTATTATTGGAACGAACCGCATTTAAAAGACGGTAAGCAATTCCTAGGGCTTTTTTCTCATTATTGATTTTCTTTTTGACTTCTTCTGCACTTTTAACGAGCGCCCAAATATAACGTTTTTGCGCATTGCTATCCACCTCAAAGTCCCCCTTTGCGTATAACTGATTCAAATGGCGAATTTGCGTCATGCATATGACGTCAAAAGTTGAATACGAATGTTTTATTTTATCCCGAAGCACCTGGCTGATAAAATGCTTTGTGTCTACTCCTTGCAGCAATAATCGCACCATTCCGGTTTTAATGGAATAGTGAATATGATCAAACAGATTCGAATGATCCGAAAACAACTTTAACAAACTTGGCGTCATGACCATATAGTTTAAGATCGTTTTCTTCGTCTGATACTCTGATGTAAATTCGTAAATCAAATAATGTTTTTTTGCATAGTCAGCTCTCAGCTTTTGTTCTCGAACTAAGTCAAAAACAATTTCATCAAAAGTTTTGTTCGGATTTTTTAAATCGGCATAAAATTGGTTCGTTTGAAAAATCTCATCAAAAGTGCCGCTGTAATAAACAAACACCGATTTCCCTTGGGACATTGTTGCACCGGCATGCGAGCAAAAGATTAGCAATTTTGCTAATGAACAAAGCGGCAACAGTTCTTTTCCATTCGAATTCCAAGTCATATTGATAGCATTGCTGATGCTTAGTGCAAGCGGGACAAAAATGCCTTCTTCAAATGTATGCAGGGCAATCGGAAAACCGGTAAACGAACATTTATGTATTTCTTTCTGTATAAATTGTTTCATTTCACTTACCGTCTTCTTCTTCTTCAATTCCTTTTTCAATGATTGCAGATGTTTGCTTTCTATTTTTTCTATAACTTTGTAAACCCCGTTCTCGTCTCCCTGTTCAAGGGCATCATAAAGCTGCCATTCGTCCAAAACAGGTTGTATGAAATCTTTATAAAAAATCTCTTTATGCTCTTCTATCGTTTTACTATTGTTTGCCACATTCAAAATGGAAACTTGTCCAAAATATGGATTTAGTTGGACGGCCTTGATATAGTTTACTGTTAATTTTTGATCAATATCGGTCGCCGCTAAGTTTTCAAGAAAAATATTGAGCCACTGATCCATTTCCGGCGTATATGATTTTTCATTGCGATATAAATCAGCCGCTTCCATTAACTGTAATGCACCCCTTTGTCAAGACACAAATTGATAATATTTAAGTTATCCA